>ENA-UONV01000015-UONV01000015.1-human-gut-metagenome-genome-assembly--contig:-CS4-NODE-15-length-235728-cov-37.098645_pt1 | contig 235728 bp, 234 predicted proteins | sample MGYA00242461_ERZ724008 | MGnify/ENA metagenome assembly ERZ724008 | reverse complement strand
GAACTGCCTACAGGCGAATACACGGTGACTGAGTTTAACAACGCAAAGGATTACAGCCCGAAGCAGCAGACTCAGAAAATCAAAATCACCAAGAATACAGCGGCAGTGTTGACATTTACAAACATCCGTGACACAGGCAATGCAAGTATCGCAAAGAAATGGACAAACCCCAACGGGCTGACAACAGCTCAGAAGGCAGAACTTGAAAAGAACGTGTACTTCACTGTGAAGAACGCTGACGGTGCATACTTAAAGGCTGTATCGAAGAACGGCAAGTATGTATATAACGGCAGTCAGACAGCAGAAGCACGTTTTATGCTGACAAACGGCAAGTTTGAACTTACAGAACTGCCGACAGGCAAGTACACGATAACCGAAATCAACAATGCTGAGGGTTATCTGCCTAAGACACAGGTCAAGACGATCACGGTAACTAAGGACGCAACTGCAAGTGCAGAGTTTGTCAATAAGGTTATTGTCGGCAATGTCACATTGACAAAGGTCGATGAGGACTATCCCGAAAACAAGCTGACAGGTGCTGTATTTACAGTTTACAAGAGCGATAAGAAAACCGTAGTCGGAACAATGAAGGAAACCGAAACAGGCGTCTACAGCCTTGAGGGACTTGTATACGGCGAATACTATATACAGGAAACAAAGGCTCCCGAATATTTCGTCCGTGATGTGAATTTCTACTATTTCCAGATCGTAAATGACGGCGAAACCGTAGAAGTTTCCAACGACGAGCTTGGTAAGGGAACGTTTATCAATGCTCCGCAGAAGGGTGAAATCAAGATAGTGAAAACCTCCTATGATAAAAAGGTCGAGGGCTTCCATTTTGAAGTAACCGGAAAAACATACACGGGTCAGGACTTCAAGAAAACCTATACAACCGACAAGAACGGTATTATAAGAATAACCGACCTGAGAGCCGGCGAATATACCATACACGAAATCAAGGATACCGCTTCTGCAGGTTATGTATTACCTGCAGATGTACAGCTGACGATCGACCGTGACGGCGCAGTAGCTACGGCAGAAATGTACAACGGCAACAACCCGCCGTCAGGTGTGCGCAATGATGAATTGCAAACTGTGTTGATCATCATATCAGCGGTTGCGCTTAGCGCAGGCGCTATTCTGATATCCCCGCGGCGAAAGCAGCATAAACACTAAACAGCATTAAATTTTATGTCACCGGGCGGCAGGTTTTTCTGCCGCCTTTATGGTGGCGATTACCGGAGGTGCGATATGAAAAGAAATCTACTATCTAATTCTCATTTTAAATTGCAGTTGGCAAATTGCAATAATATTGAAAATAAGAAAAGAACGGAACTTCACTATTCTCAGAACAAAATCCGACTTGTAAACAGTGATACCGGAAAGATTGTTACGACAACTGTAAAAGAAAACTCTCTTAATAGTCTTACTGTTAATGGATGTTTGAAAGCGGGTGAGTATTTGTTGAAGTTTATTTATTAAATTGTTTGAGGTGCGTCACGGTGTCGCACCTGCATAAAAGATTGACGTATTTTTACCGATATGATAGAATGGAGATGATAACGAATGAACACAAGAAAAAAACTCGATAAATTGTGCGAAGAACAGTTACATAGCGGAGTTAAAACGTATGATGAAGCACTTGGTTTTCTTAGAGAATTCGCCTGCGTTTATGATAAATGCAAATCAGATAAAGAGTATGTTCCGGGATTGTCCCATTACGACTTTATGTATTGGGTAAATCCGATAAGAGAGGCGTTTGCAGAAAACAACTATATTAAAGCTGTAGAAAAGCTGATAGATACATATATGGAACAGAATGACTATTTGTTCCAATCAAGAGTAAAAGTTTCGATAATGATATTGTTACGACAATATGTAAACTCAGAAAGGGAAAAATGATGAACAGCAATGTATGCACGGTTAATCAGAATAATTATAATCAAGCGATGGAATATGTAAGATTGACGTTTGAAAGAGATGGTGCTACAAAAGAGGACAATCTTCTGTTTCTTAAATTTATGATTGATTCTATAGAGCGTGACATAGAAACAGATGTAAATAAAATTGTAGCGAAAAACGACTTCCGTTACGCATTACTATTTAAACTATCAAAAATGTACTTCGAATTGCTAAATTCTTAAGTTTAAAGCGACTGATTTCAGCCGCTTTTTCTTTTTCTGATAGCGAAAATACAAAGCTGTGCCGACGGGTACGGCTTTTTTATATACAATAAAACGGTGCGTCCGGTGCGACAGGAGCATCCTGTGCGACATCGTGACGCACCTATAAAACAAGGAGGATAATAAAATGCAACAGCTTATAATTTTAATCGTAGCGCTTGCTCTTGCAGGCGGAGTGTATCTGTTCCTAACAATCAGCAAGAAGAAAAATAAGGAACAGACGGAAGAAAACGCAGTCGAGATGATGACCGCAAACGAAATGATAAACGTAAAGGATATTCGTAACAACTGCTTACACACGAATGACGGGTACACATTTACCTTTATCGAAATCGGCGGTATGAGTATGGAGCTTTTCTCGGAAAGAGAAAAGCTGGCATACTGCAAAAACATAACTTCCATCGTTTCACGTTTTCAGTTTCCGTATAAATATATGGCTATTTCCTCGCCGTATGTAATCAAGCATATGGTGACGGCAGACAGCAACAGTCTTAAAAATGCAAGCGGTCTGTGTAAACAAATGCTTGAGGACGATATAAATTTCGCCACCAAAATGGTAATTGACGATAACAAGATCGACCGCAGATTTTTCTTTATGCTGTTCTCCAAAGACGAGAACGAGAAAACTATTCTCAAGCGTACAGAGGATACAATAAACGCTTTCAACAGCGAGGTGGATGGAATGTCCTGCGAGCTTGTGAAAGATAAGGATATTATAAAAATGTATAACCTTTTCACAAATCCCGCATACATAGCTTACGAAAGAACAGATGATGTATATTTATCTATGTCACAGATTATTGCGACAAATTCTTAAAGGAGGAAAAAATGAAAAACAAGAAGTACCAGTTTGAAATTGAAGAAAACAATGTTATTCGTGCGGCGATTGCTCCGATGGGCATTGATTTCAGACCGAATACCCGTTTTTATATGGGTGACTACATCTGTCGTATCTATGCGATAATGCAATATCCGCCTACGCAGGAATACGGCTGGGTATCAAAGATAAATAACATAGCAGGAACTATAGTAAACTTTACAAGCACACCGATTACAGAAACGAATATCGTAGAACAGCTATCGAAAATAATCAATGCTTCCCGTGCCGAAGCTGAGAATACCCGTGACGCATTACAGCGACAGAGAAAAACAAAAACAGCGGACGATACAACACGTCTTATGGCTCGAATGGAAGAAAACAACGAAAAGATAGCTAAATTCTGCTGTACTGTGATGGTTATGGGCAACGATGAAATTGACTTTGAGCAGAAATGTAACCGTGTTGAAAGCATAATCAGCGGTGTCGGCTGTAAACTGCGGTGTTTATCCCGTATGCAAAAGGATGCCTGGAAACACATATCCCCGTCCTACGCTCCTGTAGAGCTTATCGGTGATGTCGGTAATCGTCCTATGCCGGTTAACGCTTTCTACGGCGGTTTCCCGTTCCAGAACAGCGGCTTTAACGACGGCGTTGGTTATTATCTTGGTGTGGATAATGACGGTACGCCGATTATTTTCGACCTTTGGAAGCGTGACGGAGCGAGGACAAACAGCAATATCAGTATAATAGGCGGCTCCGGTAAGGGTAAAACCACACTTATAAAGCACATTATCGTATCAGAACTGATACGGGGAACAAAAGTAATTGTCATAGATCCCGAAACCGAGTACAAGGCTATCTGCGATATGTTCCGTGAAGATGGCATATCACGTTGGATAGACGCTTGCGGTGGCAGAAACGGAATGATAAATCCGTTGCAGGTACGTCCTAAACCGCTTTCGGACGAGGAGGAAGAAGAAGCCGAGAGCAAGGGTATCAGTGAGCTTGCGTTACACCTTAAAACGCTTGAAATCTTTTTTGAACTGTATCTTCCCGAACTTACTCAGATACAGAAAGCCTTACTTACGAAAGGGCTTATCGCTATGTATGAAAAATTCAATATAACCTGGGATACAAGCGTAACATTTATGAAGAATACCGACTTCCCGGTTATGACGGATTTATACAACACTTTGCTTGAGCAGAGAAAAACAGCTGAAAAAGGTGTAACCGATGATATGGACAAGCTGATACTGCTGCTTGAAAATATCACGACCGGTGCGGACAGCTTTCTTTGGAACGGTCACACGACAATGCAGTCAAACGCACAGCTTATCGTGTTCGATACGCAGAATATGAAAATTATGAGCGACGCAATGAAATCAACGCAGTATTTTAATCTTCTGTCGTGGTGCTGGCAACAAATGAGTGCAGACAGAAGCGAAAAGGTGATGGTTGTATGCGACGAAGCGTGGCTCCTTATAAATCCCGATGTTCCGCAGGCGATGAGCTACCTTAGAGATACCGAGAAAAGGGCAAGAAAGTACAGCGGCGCACTTGCCGTTGCAACACAGAACGTTGTAGACTTCTTGGATCAGAAAGTCAAGCTGTATGCACAGCCTGTACTGGATCTGCCGTCTACAAAGTTTATTTTCGGCTGTGAGGGCGATGATCTTAAAGCGGTATCAACACTGTATAATTTTACCGAAGCACAAAGAGAACTTGTTGCCGCAGGTAACAGAGCGGAGTGTCTGATGAAAGCCGGCGGACGGTCGCTCAAACTCAAGGTACAGTTACCCGAAAAACGTCTGAAACAGTTAGGATTGGGAGGTAATTGATATGACTGTATCGGCGGCTATTTTAAAAGTAGTTGCTACATTATCGTCAAGTGAAAAGGGGCGAAAGGCTATCGGCGTAGCGTTGCTTACTCCCGTTATAATACTTCTTTTGGTTGTCGGCGTATTCGTTGCATTGCTAACCGGATTGTTCGGATTGCTTTACGGAGCAGTGCGAGATACAAGCGTCAGCCAATCGTGCAATGATATACGGAAAAATGTGGAATCCGCTCTGAACGGTGTCAACTCCTCGATAAATACACAGATTAAAAATGACACATACGATTTTATGCCGGACTTTTCTATAAACCTGTCAAAGTCTGTTCTGCAGAAAACTTTTTCAGAGGGTAACAACTCATTTTTACTGCTGTACGATACCAAAGAGGTCAATGACAGCGTTGCAAAAGCGAAGAAGTATATAGATAAGCTGAAAAAGGTAAAATCACAGAAAGAGCTTGAACAGATTAACAAAGAGATTGATTTAAGCGGTTACAAATATTCTGACCTTGCGAAAGACAAAGAATTCCGGGACGATAAATCGTATGATATGAGCAAATACAGTCAGAGTACGGTACAGCTTATAAACACACTCGTCAAGCCCGAAATGCCGACATACGACTATGACGAGGAAACCGTAACAATTGACGGTGTAAAGGCAAAAAAGCAGATACTTACTGTGCATAAGGACAGCAAAACTCAGATAGTGGAGTACACCTGTTACGGCGAAGGTGACATATATCTTCCGAGATTGCTTGCATTATATCAGGCGGAAACATTCAGCCGTTTTGAAGATATGGCAGAAAGTGACGCAAGCGGACTTGACAACGATATAGCAAGTGCTATCGAAAACGTAAGCTCAGACGAAAGCGGCGGTGCAACGGCAGATGGTTTTGACGTTGCATGTCTTAACGTGTTCCAGGCACAGGAGATAGGACAGATATTCGAGAGAGCGGCTCTTGAGGGTAAATTTTCCGCAAAAGTCAGTACGGAAAAGACCGGTACTACAGAAAAACTGTCAATAACGGTAAAAACACCGTCTGAAGATGACTGGTACGAAATGTTCAATGTGGACGAGAAGTACAGAGATTACACCAAAGAAAATACGCAGATAATCGAGCGTATCTTATCCGACGCACAGATAAATAATTTGTACATATCAGTAGACAGTACAGCTCAACGTGCATTGTTCGTGTACTTTCAAGGCTTTTTCAATCTCCCGGTTGAAGCCGATGATTTAAAGGAAAACACAAACGGTATCCTTACAACGCTGAATGACTTTGAAACAATACACAGCCGTGGATCAAGTGCAATCGGCAAGGCATACGAATCGGGTATAACGCTGTATCTGAATGATGAGGATACTGAGGTCAGAGCGGAGATACTTCCCGATGTAGGCGAGTGCATACAGGATGTGTATATCTATGACGTTTATGACGCAGAAAAACGCAAGGTAGTAAAAGATAAGCCAAATTACACATATAACTGCTCGGCGGTACAGCTTGCGTACATAATTGATACGGACGTGTTTGCAGAAGAATACGGCTTTGATTTTCCGACTATCGTAACAACCACAGGTACGGAGATAAAGCACGATGACGGTGTTCTGACGCTGATGATAGAATACAGCTGTCTTGACAGGCTTGAAACTATCTCGGAGCAGGAGATAGGATTGTCGCTGTATGACGTATACGACAAAGACGAGAAGATAGTAATAGGCTATGCTCACTCCGGCAAACACAGCAAGGAAAAGGACGAGGGCTTATCAGCGACAGGCTGGAGCCATACATTCGGGAGCGATATAATACCGCATTTATGCGTCAAAACTGCGTTTGTAGATGGAGAGGTAACGCCTCCGGAGCTTGATAATCCGCATATCTATGACGGCTTATCGGTGCGTTTTGTCGGAGCAAAGGTAAATCCTTTGCTTTGGTTTAAGGCTTACAGGACGGATGTTAACAAAGACCTGCTTGACAGCATAAGTGCGATACAAGTAATAAAATAAAAGGAGAATTTGATTATGGAAAATGGAGAAAAGCTGTTTGATACATTCGGTGAATATCTTGACAAATGCGGTGACGTGGAATTTGATTTTTTCTGCGATGACCTGTATTGTGACCATACTGTAGTATGGAACAGCTATAATGATAAGCTGACAGAAAAAGCAAAGGAAAAATGGAACAAACTGCTCGGCTCAAAATATGAAGTTACTTATTCCGACGATAAGTATCGTATCAGACAGATAAACATACCCGATGAAAATCTGCGTAAATCCTGCCTTGATTTTGCGTATGCACAGGCAGGGTATATTCCGGCATCAGAGTATGATGAGCTGTTTTGTAGCGAAAACCGCATTTGCATAGGTAATTGCTATGTGAATTTCGGAATCAAAACAACATCGCTGTCTGGAGAAACAAGACAGGATTGCGAAAATCTGAATATGACGGACTGTATGACGCTGTACGGACGAATAGCAATGAACAATCCTGTCAGCTGTGAAACAGCACTGACTGTCAATGCAGTAAGCATAACCGGAAATACAACAGTGCCACTCATAGTATGCAGAAAAGGTACTTTCAGCTATGTGAACAATTGGCAGACTGATAAATTACTCGGAAATGAAAAAATGTTTAAGATGATAGCCGATAAAGCGAAGATCGAAGCTAAATCATATAACAAATTTGAAGAAGAAGAACCGGAGGTATAAAAATGTTTTTATTCCCGCTTTTAATGGTAGAGAAGAAGCGTCAGACAATGCTCAGCGAGATACGCAAGGAGCTTGAGATGAATCAGAAGATAACAACAGTGAACAACCTTTCGTATTTTGTCAAGGAGGAGCTGAAATATTATGAGTACATAACTCATATCATAATCGACCTTGAATTTATCGAGGAAAAAGGCGATGAATTTATGACGAGCTTGAAAGCTCTTGTGATGGCAACTGACGTGCCGATAATCATATACGCCGAGGGTTTATATCCCGGTGATATGCTGCTGTCGGAAATAGCAAGACAGGGACTTGCAAATATCATAGGCGAAACGCCCAAAACGTTGAAGCAGATAAGCCGTAACAAAATGCAGAAAGACCTGCGTGAAGCACTGATAAAGTCAACCACAGACCGCAGAATAGGACTCAGAGAAGAACGTCAGAGAAGATTTGACGTTACATATATCCCAGTACAGAAAGGCAATAACAATGCAATACCGAATTACAACAACTGCGACCTGCATTTATCAATCGGTTTATTCGGAGCAATGCGTCGTGTCGGTACTACAACATACGCAATACAGCTTGCAGAGTATTTCACAGCAAGAGGAGCAAAGGTAGCGTTCTTCAGCAAGAACGAACTTACTGACGGCGATCTGAACATACTCCAGGAAACATACAAGGAAGAAACGGTATCAAAGGGAACGTATTTCACATATCGCAACATCGACTTCTATTTCTTCGGCAGAGTGCCGGAGAACTGGGGAATCTACAATGTTGTAATCAATGATTACGGCACAGACACAGAGCAGATTGACAACTGGCTGTCCTGTCACTACAGATACATTGTGAGCGGTTTCAACGAAACCGATATAATACAGCTTATGTCACTGCTCGAAACCGACAAGAATGATACAAAGCGGCTAATAGGCAGAGATTACAGAATAGCGTTCAATTTCGGAGACCCGTCTATGTGTGGTGAACAGTACAGGTATCTTTGTTCAAATCTTGCAACTTCGGCAAGAATTACGATGAACGGCTTTCTGCCGTACAAGTTTAATTTGCCGCAGTGGTTTTTACAGACGTGTGACACGGAGTTCGAGAACTACAGAATGTATATCTCAAACATAAAGAGATAGCGGAGGTGGCAGTATGGCACATCTTGAAGAAGATATAATTGAACGAGCAAAAAATACCGATATGATAGCCCTTCTCGAAAGCGAGGAGGGCTTTTCCTTTAAAAGCACCTACGGTGAACGTGAGTTTAAATGTATCGAGCATAACAGCCTTGTTGTAAACGGCAATCGACATAGATGGTACTGGAACAGCCGACAGGTCGGAGGAAACAATGCCATTGATTACCTTGTAAAGATACGAGGTATGAATTTCAGAGATGCCGTATTACATCTTGTCGGAGATCGGGAGCAAACGGCATATACGCCGATAAAGAAGCCCGTGGCGAAAGCAGAAAATGTATCTGTATCAAAACCTGTACGGTTTGTTCTGCCGGAACAGGCTCACTTCCCGGATGGCAGACGCAATTACAGTAATATCATTGCTTATCTTAACAAGGGCAGAGGAATTGATATGAACATCATCAATGCACTGATAGCTTCCGGTCAGATCTATCAGGGAGTGCAGTACAACGGTTTGCATATAGTCGGATACAACGATGAGGGAATGGCTTTTTATCGCTTTAATGATAACCGTGACTGGGTTGATTATAGATTGCAAACGCTGAGAGCTTCACCGACAGCAACAGATACATATCAAGCTGAAGCTGTTTCTTCAAAATATGTTGATAAAATTCTTCTGAAGGATAACACGAAAATATTTAAGAATAATCTTGTTGTATCGACCGGGAAAAACTCTCAAGGCGAAATATCCTATGCAGCATTCCGCATAGCAAGCACAAATTACAGATTCCGGGGAGAAGTAGCCGGGAGCGATAAGGCAAGCGGCTTTCTAATTGAGAGCGAGGGTATGAACGATTGTGTGTATGTTTTTGAATCGTTCATCGACGCTATGAGCCACGCAAATCTGTATAATATAAAGTACGGAAATAAGGACGCCTGGAAACTGCACAACAGGCTTGCTCTCGGCGGAACAGCCGATACGGCTCTGATGGAGCTGTTGAAGCGTAAACCGAATATCCGTAATATTTGTCTGTGCCTGGATAATGATAGTGCAGGACGCACTGCGGCAAAGGAAATAGCAAGCAAGCTCAGAAGTATGGGATATGTGAATGTCTATGAGCGTTATCCCAATGAAAAAGATTATAACGATGAGCTTAAAAAGATTAAATCAATTATAAACGAACAGGCAGAAGAAAACGAACAGTAAAATTTAATAAAGGAGGATAACCCAATGCAGAACAGCAAAAGCTACTTTGTACTGCCGAATACAGCATTCGGCTTATCCTCCGAAGAGTTTTCTGTGCTTGCTTATCTGCTGTCAATTCCTACGGCAAAAAAGCGTGTCAGACAGCAGACCATAGCAGAGAAGTGCAATATAGGCAGTCGCAATACTGTAACAAAAGCAATAAACAGCCTGCTTGCAAAAGGCTACATCTTTACTAAAATCCGTACCAGGCGTGTAAACTACTGGTACGGAACAAATATTTATTATCTGAATGAGGACGCAGTATGCGATTATTCCAAAGGATACACACTGATACAGAGATCCGTATTTGAATACGGACTATCACCGGCACAGCTCAAGGTGTATGCTTATATTGTAAAATCTATCAATACCAAGCTCGGCTACTGCTGGAACAGCTATACCGATATATCCAAAGGCATAGGTATGTCCCGAAGCACTGTAATTGCGATAATACATCAGTTAGAATACAGAGGGCTTATAAGCAAGATACGGAAAATGAGATACGGCTGTCCTAAAGTTTATGCCGACAATGTTTACTGCATAAAACTGAAAAGAAAAAAGCGGATAAAAAAAGAAGTACAGCCCCGCAAAGACTGTACCTCTCAAAAATCCAATGTAAATTATAACTTACAGCTTGATAATAACACAGAGCCTGCATTTTGTCAAGTCCTGCTGAGCGATTTTTTTCAAACGAGGGGTAGTCCGAAATATGAGCATCTATATATTACCCAGCAAGTTAGCCACAGAAAAAGGAAAGTAAGTAAATTAAATTTACTATATAGCAGTATATATAGGATACTTAGGAACGTTTATGCACGTTTTTCTGCAATAAAACTATGCTCAAACCGGATAAAAAGAAATAAGGCTCCGCCTTGATATTTGATGTTTTCGGCTTTTCTTTTCTGCGGCTAAACGGTAAGCCGAAGAATATTGCCGAGCATAAGATAGGATTTGAGGATTAGGTGCGACACCGTGACGCACCTAACGCTACGGTCGCACAGGTCGCTACGGTCGCACCTGCATTCCTAGTTTGCACTTGCAATGATATGAAAATTATGTTAGAATGGAGAAAATATGTTAACAAAAGAGATCGTTTACGACTTATACAAAAAGTTTGCAAGATCCGGAACGTCGATTGTAACAGTTCCTTACAAAGAAATCGACAAAGAAGCCTTCAAAGCAAAATGCTGGGATGCGTTTGAATGGCACAGATGGCTCTTCCAAGATACGCTTAAACTTCCCATTATACGAGATGATCTCACAAGAAACTTTTTTGTAAAGAGAGATGATAAGGTGAATAAGTTATCAGTTGTAATCAAAATTCCTTATGAATATCACAATCAATATGCAGATGCTATTTATGAGGTAAATAACGTTGTCAGTCAAGACGGCTGTTGTATGCTTTTTGTTAACAATATGATTTACTCATTTGCTTCGTATTTAGTTATCGAAGATGATTATCAAAATTATGAGAAGATAAAAGCAGTAATTGAAAAGCATCAATTAGAAATTGATATGACGCAAACTCTTGATAGTTTGTACAGCCAATTGTATTCGAGAGCGTACAACACCATCAATTTCACAAGCAATTGCAGTAAAGATCAGATATTACTACAAATGGCCGCCGTTTATGCTTACAAAGATAAAGACGAATTGAGCATTGTCGATTTTGTCAAAAAGAAGTAGTTGGTGCAGGTGCGACACCGTGTCGCACCTAGTATACGAGTAACAGAACGCCAAAAACGCCCTCTGTCAGAGCAACAGCTCCGGCAGAGGGCGTTTTTCATTTCTCCTCGGAATAGCTTTCAGAAAAAAGAAGTCAGAAAGCGTTTTGTATATGTTTTGCACAATATAGCTACTAAAAAATCAGCATTTTTACTATAATTTTTTGTGCCTTTACCATTGACAAAATTACCAAAACACGGTATAATTATCAGTAAGGAGTGATATAAAAAAACACTCCGCAGGAGTAGGGCTTTGCAGAGCCGTTACTCTTTTCCTCAGACGATGTCCAAACCATCTACTGATATAGCGAAGTGGCTACATCTGTGTCCTATATCTACATTATAGCACAGATTAAATACATTATGCAAGAGCTTTCAGAAGATTTATGGGTATTCGTCTGATGGCTCTTGTTTTTTTATTGATTATTTTCATTAAGTTCACGCAACTTTTTTTGGCGTAAACGTTCTTTCGCTTCTAAATGCTTGTTTTCTAATTTTGTGACTTCATCCAAAGGCAAAGAGAAGTGTTTGCAAAACTCGGACAGTTTTGATTTATCATTCGGGCAGGGACCGTTCATGTCTCTGCGACCGTTAAGGATTGACGCACAACCGGTTTCGGATATGTTCCATATCGATGAAAGTATCTGTTTTCTTTCTCCCGGCTCAGTGAAATTTCTTTCCTCTAAGATTCTTTCTAAATATGTCCGATGCAAAGTAATGGCTAACTTCTTCATAAAATACACCTCCTGTATGATTTTTAGGTACGACACGATGTCGCACCTTATGAAAGGAAAAACAATGATATATTTCAACTACACCAACATTCTGAACAGGAATCTCAAATCGCAGTTCGGAATTGATATGACAGACAGTGATTACAACGTACGGATTGATGTTTATTACGTTGATCAAGATGATGTTACCGGGAATATTGCAATGGTAACATCGGGAACAATAAGCATTTCACCATTCGATAAGACAAATAGCGCAATGTGCAAAAAAGTCGATTCGCTTTCATGTAGCACGTTCAGATACTACATATTTGACAGCGAATGCGGCGATGACAACAGCAAAACAGCACTTTGTATCATCCTTGATATAGACCATAACGAGGAAATCGACGATTGGAAAGAACTGATTGACCCTGACCTTGACTATTGGCACGGGTGGCGTTCAGATATGTGCAACGCATCGAGATACACGATTGATGAAAACGGTAATACGAGGATTAAAAGCAAATCCGAAATGCAGTTATCACAGCTTGAATCCTTATATCTGCAGAAAAGAGAAATATCAACCTGCAAAGAAAAAGACGAGCAAGAAACGAACGAAGAGTGACAGATGCGTCACGGTGTCGCACCTTAAGTCTTAATAAAAAGCTGCATTTATGCAGCTTATATATGAAATGTGAAGCGTAAATTCGCGGCACATTTCGCCACCTGTCCACACGACAGTACAAATTGAATGCCGACCATTGTCAGAGATGACCTACAGCCGAGATAACTACGCATTAGTTCTGAGAACATCGTGTAAGCAACACGGGAGAGGAACAGTAAACGCCGGTTTACTGCAAACCACCGACTAACAAGTCACAGTTCAGAAACGCCGCATTCTGCGGAGCGAGTATACATACTGTACTACCAATACAGTTGAGCTACATCGGACCGGGTAGGTGTTAAGCTACGGAGAGATGCGAAAGCGTTAATCGAAACAGTGAGTCGGAACGCAAAATGTATAATATATCATGGCGGAGTAGTTACCGCTATTCCGCTGTGATTTTTATATTTATACCTTTAGGGACACTGGTGTACAGTATCCCTAAAAGTGTAAATATTGTTGGCGCAGAAAGAGGGATTTGAACCCTCGCGCCGGTTTCCCGACCTACTCCCTTAGCAGGGGAGCCCCTTCACCACTTGGGTATTTCTGCATGGCGAATTATTTGATATTTAATTTAAATGGTGCCGCTGATCGGACTTGAACCGATACGGTATTGCTACCGAGGGATTTTAAGTCCCTTGTGTCTGCCGATTCCACCACAGCGGCATTTAGTGTTTATGTGGTGATTAACCTTGATATATTATACACTTATTTTTACTGGTTGTCAAGTCTTTTTTTGAAATTTTCTAAAATTATTTTCTCTTTTTTCGTCTTGTATTTTGTTCCGAAATAGTGTAAAATATTTATAGGAATATACCAAAAAACAGGATACATTTTCCAATCGTTTTACAAAAATATTGAAAGGGGAAATACCAATGAGGATAGCTCTGTTTACAGAAACATACCTGCCGAGCATCAACGGTGTAGTCACCCACGTTAAAACTTTAAAGGAAGGTCTTGAAGCGCTCGGACATACGGTACTGGTGGTTACCGCCGATTCAAGAGTAAACAATCATGTTATTGCGGACGATGTAATGTATTGTCCCGCTGTAAAGCTCAAGAAAATCTATAATTATGATATCGCGCCTCCAATAAGCAAGGAGCGACTTGACAAGATAAAGAGCTTTGCACCTGATATAATCCATATTCACAACGAATTTGGTGTCGGAATATCCGGTGTACTGATAGCACGGACGCTTAAAGTGCCGCTTGTGTATACACTTCACACCATGTATGATGACTATGTGTATTATGTTGCTAAGACTAAGGGCTTTGGCAAGATAGTTACTTCGGCGAGCCATCTTTACGCAAAGATGCTTGCATCAACAGCTTCGGCTATTACAGGACCATCGCCTAAGGTTTCTGAATATTTCAAAGCCTGCGGCGTTAAGAAGCCCGTCCACGTTATACCTAATTCAGTGGAGCTTGACGTATTTAAGCCTGAAAATGTTGATAAAAATGACGCTGTCGAGCTGAGAAGAAAGTTCGGTTTTGCCGATGATGATATGGTTTTCTGCTTTTGCGGCAGACTCGGTAAGGAAAAGAACATAACGTTGCTTCTTGAATACTGGGCTAAAAATGTCAGACCGGAAGACAAGATAAAGCTGTTTATACTTGGTGACGGACCTTTGCACGAACAGCATTGTAAAGAAGCTAAGGAGCTCGGTATAGCCGATATGGTAAAGTTTGCAGGCAGAGTTGAACACCCGGATTTACCCGTCTATTATGCTTGTTGTGACGCATATATCACCGCTTCGCTTTCGGATACCTGTTCTATTTCTATGCTTGAAGGTATGGCAATGCATCTGCCTGTTCTAAGCCTTAAGGACGATCTTAATGTCGGACAGGTCAAGGACGGTGTAAACGGTTATAATTTTACCGATGCGGACAGTATGTACGAGCTTCTCAAAAAGCTCCGCGATATGCCGAAGGACGAGCTTGCCGAGTTCGGCAGACAGACACGAGAGTCGATTAAAACATCAGGCGCGATACGTCTTGCAAACGATTTGCTTGATGTATATAAAGAGGCTCTGGAAGTCTATAAGAAAAAGAACAGAAAACGCAAGCTCAAAAAACGCTATCGTGTTATCAGACACAGGTATGTCAGACGCTCAAGAACATATAAGAATTAAAACAGAGTGCTCCGTGTTATCCGATACGGAGCATAGCTTTTAGAGGTGTCATATGTCACAGATAGATATACGTTTCTTTTCGCAGTCGCTTAACCGATATGCTTCATTCAAAATGTATATTCCCGATGATAAGCGCAATTACGGCGGTGTTTATGATAAGCAGAATATGAAAACACTCTTCATTCTGCACGGTTACACACAGGACTGCAACAACTGGATACCGGAATATATTGCGGAAAAATATAACTTTGCCGTAGTGATCCCTCACGGCGAGAACTCATTCTGGCTTGACGGCTTGTCAACGGGGCATAAGTATTGTACATATGTCGGCGATGAACTGGTGCGGTATGTGCGAAATACGTTCGGGCTTGCGCAGACTGCGGAAGATACCGCAATAATGGGTTATTCGATGGGCGGCTTCGGCGCGCTTCATACCGCATTCACTTATCCCGATACATTCGGTAAGGTTTGTGCATTGTCATCTGCACTTATCATTCATGAAATAGCAGGTATGAAGGACGGCAGTGATAACGGGGTAGCAAATTATGCATACTACCATGAATGCTTCGGAAACCTTGATGAAGTTGTCGCAAGCGATAACAACCCCGAAACACTCGTAAAGCGTCTTAAATCGCATAAAAAGAAAATACCGCAGATATTTACGGCTTGCGGTACGGAAGATTTTTTACTTGAAAACAACAGGCAGTTCCACACATTTCTTGATAAGGAAAACATACCTCATGTTTACCTTGAAAGCAAGGGCGGTCATGATATGACGTTCTGGAATGAATATGTAGTCAAGTTTACCGATATGATGTTCTGAAAAAACGAATAAAACTATACCCACAAGCGAAAATATCGTTTGTGGGTATGATCTGTTATCAGACATCTTCCATCTGTTTTCCGAAATACATTGCCGCCGCTTCGACCAGGGCTTTTGTCTTGTCGTCAACTGTTGAATTATCCTTATCCGACAGCATTATAACAGCACCGTTCACATCACCGTCAGCCATTATAGGTGCGCAGGCAACCGCAAAGCGGTCAACGCCTTCAATGGGGTTCATCTTTATTCCGTCAGCTGTACGATACAGAGATTTTCGTTGTTCGATGAGGTCTTCCAATGAGCTTGAAACCCTGCGTTCAATCACTTCCTTTTTCTGAATGCCCGATGCCGCTATAACATGGTCGCGGTCACATATTACAGTTGGCATTCCACCGACCTTATAAAGTACATCGGCATATTGTCCCGCAGTACCTGAAATTTCGCCGACAGGGGAGTATTTTCTGAATATTACCTCGCCGTCAACGCTTGTGTATATCTCAAGCGGTGTGCCCTCGCGTATTCTCATGGTTCTTCTTATTTCCTTAGGTATTACGACTCTTCCGAGGTCGTCAATACGTCTTACAATTCCTGTAGCTTTCATTATATAGATATTCCTTTCTGTCTTAAGAAACTGTTTTTTGCTCTTGCAAACATATTATTCACAGCAAAGTGTAAATTATACGGAAATTTGTCACATATTGTGTTTTTAGCTTGCTTAATTCTATTTATCATGCTCAATAAGACCGTATTTATGATGTTGATTTTGATCCTAAAGTGTAGTATAATAAATATCGTCTTTCGGGAGGTGTTACGATGACGGCTGATGAAGAGTATATGACAGTTTGTATAGAGCTTGCAAAAAAGGCTGCAAAGATCGGTGAATGTCCTGTCGGAGCTGTTGTGGTAAACAAGGACGGAGATGTGATCGGCAGAGGTTACAATATGCGTGAAACATTGCAGTCACCGACCGCTCACGCCGAGATTCTTGCTATTGAACAAGCCGCCAAAGCTCTTGGCTCGTGGCGGCTTACCGATTGTACACTATATGTTACGCTTGAACCGTGCCCGATGTGCGCGGGTGCTGTAATCAACTCAAGACTGAAAAGGCTTGTATATGGAGCGTTTGACGAAAAAGGCGGGGCTTGCGCCTCGCTGATGGAAATATTCGATTATCCGTTCAATCATCGACCAATGGTAAGAAGCCGAGTACTGACAGATGACTGCGCAAAGCTTCTCACTGACTTTTTCAAGGGGTTAAGGTCATCTGATGATGCCTGAAACCGCCTTTTTGTAAAGCTTGTCAAGCAACACGAAAAATGCTGTTGACAAAGCAACTGTTGCTATAAGAGCAGAAATAACTTTTTTCATATGCTTATCCTTTCGTAGCGTTGCTCAATCGGTGTTTATGCGATCAAGACGCTTTTCGGCATTTTTTATAAGACTTAAAAGTGCAGTACCTTGCTTGTCATATTCGGCTTCGATGGAATTTGTGGTTATTGATGGAGCATCTACAGCATCATTTGCGGCATCGGCGGCAGCACCGACCTCAAGACATATGGCAGAATCGATAAGATGAAGAGCCGATGACGTAGATACTCCGAAAAGGCTTTCATTGTTTTTGCTGTTAGCGTTATATGTTATCCTGAACGCTTTGTAAACAGAAAGTGTCAGCATTGAAGAAACACTCTTACTGAGCTTAGTTGACTTTATCTTCTGTAAAAGAGAAAAAATAACCTCAATGCTGTTGGTTATAAGCTTCTTATTAAGAGCAAGCATGATATCACCGGACTTTGAATCGCTCGCCGTGCCACCCTCCGGTATGTCGCTTTCGGTGATAATACCGCCTTTTGAAACGGGTGAGCGACCAAGCAGATAGTCTGTCGATACATTATAATAATCAGCCGCTTTTACAAGGAATTCAAGACCGCATTCACGCTTGCCCTTCTCATAGTGTGACAGGAGTGCCTGGGCAATGCCGAGATCTGCGGCAACTTGTTTTTGTGTAAGTCCACGTTCTTTGCGGAGCAGGGAAAGGATCCTCGGAAAATCGGTGTTCATTATTTGACCTCTCTTAATCTGACAATATTCACAAAGTATATTATAACGGAGTTATTCCGTATTGTAAAGCGTGATTTTATACAAAAAATCAAGTCGGTTTTTATGTAATAACTCCATAATAAAACAAAAATCGCCGATTTCGGCATAAATATCAATAAAAACAGAACGAAAGGAAGTAAAAAAATGAAAAATTACAGACTTTATATGATCCGTCACGGGATTACTCAGGGCAACCTTGATGGTAAATATATAGGTACAACAGATCTGCCGCTTTGCGAAGAGGGAGAAAATGCTATTTCATCGCTTGTGGCACTGGATGTGTATCCCAAGGTGCAGAAGGTGTATTCAAGCCCCTTGAAGCGTTGCCTTCAGACAGCTGACATCATTTATCCCGAGCGCCTTTTGAAGCGCATTGACGGAATATCGGAGATAGATTTCGGCGACTACGAGGGTAAGACGCAGGCTGAGCTTCAAAGTGACGAGAAGTACCTTGAATGGCTCAAAGGCGGATATGATGCAGCGCCGCCGAACGGCGAAAGCTTCGGACATTTTACATTAAGATGCCTTGACGGTCTTGAAGAAATATTCAAGGATATGATGGCAAACGAGGTCACTTCGGCGGCAGTTATCACTCACTCGGGAGTTATTATGAACCTTCTTTCAGGATACGGTCTGCCCAAGTTGAAGCCTATCGACTTTGCTTGCGATCAGGGTGAGGGATTTGAAATACAACTAAGCACCTTCTTGTGGCAGCACGGTCCTGTGTTTGAGATAGTGGGAAAATTATTCTGATAAACGGAGAGAAGCAATGGATATCTTAAAACAGTTAGCGGAAGAATTTAAAATAAGAAATACGCAGGTCGAAAACACCGTCAAGCTTATTGATGAGGGTAATACCATACCGTTTATTTCGCGATACAGAAAAGAAATGACAGGTGGACTTGACGATCAGCTTTTAAGAGAGCTCAGCGAACGGCTTACATATTTGCGTAATCTTGAAAGCAGAAAGGAAGAAGTTAAAAATCTTATCGAAAACGGCGGAAACCTTACCGACAAAATAACACAGGATCTTTTGAATGCAAAGACACTTGCGGAGGTAGAAGATATCTACAGACCGTTCAAGCCCAAGCGTAAGACGAGAGCGGGTATAGCAAAAGAAAAAGGTTTACAGCCGCTTGCGGATTTCATACTTGCCCAGACGCTTGCTTCTCCTACTGCGGAAGCACAGAAATATATAAATAAAGAAAAAGGCGTTGAAACTGTAGATGATGCTATAAACGGCGCTCTTGACATAATCTCGGAAACAGTTTCTGACGATGCCGACCTTCGCAAAAAACTGTATGCCGAATACACGGGTCATGCACTCATCGTGTCCAAAGCAACCGATGAAAAAGCTGAAACGGTCTACAATAATTACTATGACTACAGCGAGCTTGCGTGCAGGATACCGCCGCACAGACTTCTTGCCATCGACAGAGGTGAGCGTGAAGAGGCGTTAAAGGTTACTGTACAGCCGGACGAGCAGTGGGTTATGAAGCATATCTACAGAGCGTATGTCAAGGCGGAAAACGATTGCGGCAGACTGGTACGTTCTGCGTGTGACGACAGTTTCAAGCGCCTTATTCACTCTTCACTTGAAAGAAGGCTCAGAAACGAGCTTACAGAGAAAGCCTGCGACAGCAGTATACATACTTTCTCCGATAATTTAAGACAGCTTCTTATGCAGCCGCCTGTCAAGGATAGCGTTGCGCTGGGTTTTGATCCCGGCTACCGGACAGGCTGTAAGGTCGCAGTAGTAGACGCTACAGGAAAGGTACTTGATACATCAGTTGTATATCCCACACCGCCAAAGAGCGACATCGCGGGTGCGGGTAAGATAATAAAATCGCTTATAGAAAAGCACAAGGTCGATATTATTGCTATCGGAAACGGCACTGCAAGCCACGAGAGCGAAGTGTTCATAGCCGATCTGCTGAAAACTATCGACCGCAAGGTAAGCTATATGGTCGTATCCGAAGCAGGCGCAAGCGTCTATTCCGCAAGTAAGCTTGCGGCGGAGGAATTTCCCGAGTATGATGTTTCACTGAGAAGTGCAGTATCGATTGCAAGACGGCTTCAGGATCCGCTTGCAGAGCTTGTGAAGATCGACCCCAAGGCTATTGGCGTGGGTCAGTATCAGCATGATATGCCGCCTGCAAAGCTGTCGGAAGCACTTGGGGGAGTAGTGGAGGACAGTGTTAACAGCGTCGGTGTAGATCTTAATACCGCTTCCGTTTCGCTGCTCAGCTATGTTGCAGGTATCAATTCAACCGTTGCTAAGAACATAGTGACTTACAGAGAAGAAAACGGCGTGTTTACAAATCGAAAGGAGCTTCTTAAAGTCGCGAAGCTCGGCAAGAAGGCATTTGAGCAGTGTGCGGGATTTATGCGCATTCACTGCGGCAAGTATCCACTCGACAATACCTCTGTACACCCCGAAAGCTATAAAGCGGCAGAAGCACTGCTTGACAAGTGCGGATTTAAGCTCGCGGACGTTTCGGGAGGTATCCCGTCGATCAAAGAGCAGGTCAGGAATATAGGCATAAAGAAGCTGTCAGAAGAGCTTGGGATAGGAGAGATGACACTTGAGGATATTACAAACGAGCTTGCAAAGCCCGGCAGAGATCCGAGAGATGAACTTCCCGCCCCGCTTCTCAGAAACGACATTATTGATATAAACAGCTTAAAGCCGGGAATGGTGCTTGACGGTACGGTGAGAAATGTAATAGATTTCGGTGTGTTTGTAGATATCGGTGTACATCAGGACGGACTTGTCCATATCTCGCAGATATGCGATAAGCGTATAAAGCATCCGCTTGAAGTCGTAAATGTCGGAGATATCATAAAGGTCAAGATTCTTGATATCGACCCCGGAAAAAAACGCATTTCTCTTACTATGAAGGGAGTATAAGATGATAGACTCAGAATTGAAATATACCTCAGAAAATGTCAGCGAGTTTGTAAAGTACAACATTTTCGGCAAGAATAAAGCTTCAAAAGTATATGTGATCTGCTACCTTGTCGCAATGGGACTTATAGCGGCTGTCGGCGTTGTGCTTGCTGTTGTCACACAGCTGTGGTGGTTCATATTTGCAACCGTGATCTGCGGACTGCTCATAGTTGCAACAGTGCTTATACTTTCGGCGACGCTTAAAAAATACACAAAAGAAATTTTCGATATCAATTCAAAAAACGGTTATGACGCAATTGAGATAACAGCTAGCGGTATCGTGCTTAAAAACGGCGGTGCGGCAAAGGCTATTGCTGACTGGACGGCTGTAGCTTCCGTTGATTTCAATAAATCAAGCGCATATATCGTAACACATGACGGGTATCTTTTTATCATAAATGAAAATGATATCAAGGAAGGCACACTTGACGAGCTCCGTCAGATAGCAGAGGAAAAGCTGGTGAAGGCTGATGACTAATTATCAGCTTGAAACTGACAGAGTTATAAAAACGCTTGACCACGCTCCAACACTTTTTCTTCATGCGTGTTGTGCACCGTGCAGCAGCTATGTGCTGGAATATCTTGCGGAGCATTTCAATATAACGGTGTTTTTTTATAATCCTAACATAACCGAAAAAGACGAATATGAAAAGCGCAAGAATGAGCTTAAGCGGCTGATATCGGAAAAGCCTTTCCGATATCCCGTAAAAATGATAGACGGCGATTATTCTCCCGATTTGTTTTTTGCTATGGCTAAAGGAAAAGAGAATATTCCCGAGGGCGGCGAGCGCTGCTTTTTGTGCTACGAAATGCGACTCAGAGAAACGGCAAGGCTTGCAAAAGAACTTAAGTTTGAATATTTCTGTACAACGCTTTCTGTCAGCCCTCATAAAAATGCCGCAAAACTGAATGAGCTCGGAGAAATACTCAGCAAAGAATACGATGTGCCTTATCTCTGCTCGGACTTCAAAAAGCGCAACGGATACAAGCGCTCTATTGAACTTTCCGCCGAATACGGCTTATATCGTCAGAATTATTGCGGTTGCGTTTACAGCCGTATGCAGGCTGAACGTAAAGAGAAAGAAAAAACGGAAGAAAAAAATCGCAAAATGAACTGAAAACTGTTGTCAAACCGTAAAAAGTATGCTAAAATATATAAGGCTATGCAAAAACTTTGAAAGAGGTGAAAGACGATGACTGCGGACCCTTGCGGGAAACGATTAAAACAGAGCGAAAAGTGCGCAGTAGTCGTTGCATAACGGCTTTCTGTGCAGGAAAGAGGTACGTTATGCTGAAATTTTACAAGACTGTAGAGAACACAATAGTTGAACTTGAAACAATGGAGCCCGGTTGCTGGGTGTCTGCTGTAGCACCTACAGAAACTGAGATATCCTCACTTCAGGAAGAACTGAACATCGACCGTGACTTTATCCGTTCCGCGCTTGATGAAGAAGAAACTTCACGTATTGAGAGCGATGACGGACAGACACTTATAGTCCTTGACTATCCGGTAGCGGAAAAAGTACAGGATAAGGACGATACGATCAGTTATTACACGATGCCTATGGGTATCATAATAACCGACAGCCACGTTATAACTGTCTGCCTTAAGGAAAACATAATCATCGATGAGTTTACAAAAGGCATAGTAAAAGGGATACAGACACAGTTCAAGACACGCTTTGTATTCCATATGCTGCTCAGGATAGCAAGTAAATATCTGTTATACTTAAAGCAGATAGACAAGCTTTCAAACTATGTTGAACAGCAACTTCACAAGTCAATGAAAAACAAAGAGCTTATACAGCTCCTTGGACTTGAGAAATCTCTGGTATATTTCTCAACGTCGCTTAAATCTACCGAAACAGTGCTTGAAAAGATATTGAGAGGAAGAGTAATAAAACTCTACGAAGAAGATCAGGAGCTGCTTGAAGACGTACTCATCGAAGTAAAGCAGGCTATCGAGATGAGCAATATCTATTCAAACATACTTTCGGGTACAATGGACGCATTTGCAAGTGTCATATCAAACAACCTAAATATCGTAATGAAGGTACTGACGGTCATTACTATCGTAATGTCTGTGCCGACAATGGTGTTCAGCTTTTATGGTATGAATGTGGTAGATCTGCCGCTTCCGTTTACATGGTTTCCGGTTGTCATTTCCGTTATACTTGCCGTCATTGTCGCAATATTGATAACAAAAAATAAGTTTTATAAATAAATCCCGGAGGGTATAATGGAAAAAGTAAAAATATCTATAAGCGGACACGATTTTTACTTGAAGAGCGAAGATCCCGACAGAATGTATGATGCTGCGGAAAATCTGCAGAAAAAAATAGATAAGTTAAGCTCAATGGCATCTTCAATGTCACTGACAGATATCGCCATGCTTGCAGCACTTGATTTTGCCGATGAGAATTACGACAGTAGAAAAATTGTAGTAAAAGCACAGCAGCTTTCCCAGGAGATACAGGCTAAATCTGCCGCGAATGAAAAAAGAGCGGTCGAACTTGCCGAAAAGCTGACGGCATCCGAAACCGAGATAGCATCTCTTAAGATCACCGTTTCCGAGTCACAGAGTGAATTATCCGCACTTAAAGAACAGCTTGCAAACATTGATACCGAAAAGTCGGGAGAGCTTGAAGCGGAAAACGCAAAGCTTAACGAGCAAATAAAGGTGCTTACTGCCGAAAAGAAAATGTTGAGCGAAAGCAAGAGTAATGAAGCTGAAAAGCTCGGAAGTGAGAATGAAAGGCTTAATGCCGAGATAAAAGAGCTTGTTGCAAAGAACGCGATGCTCACTGAAATGAATGCAAGTGACATTTCCGCTTTGAATGATGAAAATTCAAAGCTTAAAGCACAGATGGAACAGCTTAAAGCTGAAAACGCAAAGCTTAGTGAAAATGCAACGGGTACATCTGCATTAAACGATGAGAATTTAAAGCTCAGAGAGCAGATATCCGAACTAAACGATAAAAATGCCCGTAATGAAGAGATGCTCGAAAAGCTGAAAACGGACCGAGAGAAACTTGCCGGTGAGCGCGGACAGGACGAGTTGCTTCTTGCGCAGATCGATAAATTACAAGGTACGGTAGATACATATGAGAAGACCTTTGACGAATATGCAAATCAGCGTAACGCAGAGGTCAAGGACTTGAACGATGAGTTGTCGGCACTCAGAAAGAAGTATGCCGATCTCAGCGCACAGATGAATGAGATCGTCAACGACGGTCAGATGACGTTATGAGTGAAATTTTAGCTCCGTGCGGAGCACAGGAAAGTCTGTCGGCGGCTGTTAATGCAGGCGCCGATGCGGTTTATTTGGGAGAAGAATATTTCTCCGCAAGAAAAAATGCAGATAATTTTACCGCCGAACAGCTTTGTGAAGCGGTACGCTTTTGTCATTACAGCGGTGTCAAGGTATATGTTACGTTGAATACACTTGTGTTTGACAGGGAGATATCTCTGCTTGCAAAAGCAATAGAGAACTGCGCCAAGGCTGATGTTGACGGCTTTATCGTGCAGGATATGGGGGTTGCGAGGCTTGCTCGGCAGATTGTGCCCGAACTGCCCTTACACGCGTCTACCCAGATGACTGTAAATTCGCCGGAGGGCGCGATTATGGCGAAAAAACTCGGTTTTACCCGTGTGGTTCTCGGCAGAGAGCTCTCCTATGAGCAGATAAAAGCAATTGTCGACAGTTGCGATATCGAAACCGAACTGTTCGTTCACGGCGCACTATGTGTCTGTCTTAGCGGTCAGTGCTATATGAGCAGTGTTCTGGGCGGCAGAAGCGGCAACAGAGGTCTTTGCGCACAGCCGTGCCGCCTTGACTTTACAAGCGGCGACTGGCATAATGCGCTGTCGCTGAAGGACTTGTCGCTTATTGAAAGATTGCCTGAACTACAGAAGCTCGGTGTAACATCGTTCAAAATCGAGGGCAGAATGAAACGCCCCGAGTACGTTGCAGGTGCTGTGAACGCTTGCCGTACAGCTCTTGACGGCAGAACGCCCGATCTTATTTCGCTTAAAAACGTATTTTCAAGAAGCGGATTTACAAGCGGATATTTCGATGATGACTTCAGAAATATGCAGGGTGTGCGAACAAAAGACGATGTAACTGCGGCAACATCGAAGGTGCTCTCAGGTATGAGGCAGTATTATCATAAGCCGTTCAAGCGCTTTTCAGCGGATATAAGCGTTAATGTGCGTAAAGACCGGCCGATCTCATTCAAGATATCAGCTGATGGTGTAAGCTCTGTAGCGATCGGAAATGCTCCCGAGGCGGCTGTCAACAGAGCTGTTACTGCCGAATATCTTGAAAGTCAGTGCAGTAAACTGGGCGGTACTGTATATTTCCCCGGAAATATCACCGTAAATGTTGATGACGGGTTGTCGGTATCAGCCGCATACCTTAACGAACTGAGAAGAAAAGCGATTGAGAGTGTCAGTGAGAAAATTCTTGAAAAGAACTCTCATCGTTACAAAATATCGCCTTACATTCCGCTTGACAGCAAGGATGGAAAGAAGATACGTCCTGAGTTCAGATGTGAGGTAAGTACCTCAGAACAGCTTGAACAGGCACTTTTGCAGGACGAATATTCTTTTATATATGCGCCTATGCAACTGCTGAGTGCGGATACACCCGATAAATTCAGAATTATTGCCGTACCACCGGTGTTCCTTGCCGACTGCGAAAAGCAAGTTATGGAAAATCTCGGTGTGCTTAAAGAACAGGGATACGAACATATGGCTGTTCATACGCTCTCTCATATCGGAATAGCCAAAAAGTGCGGGCTAAAACCGCACGGTATGTTCAGGCTGAATATCACAAACAGATATTCGCTGAGAGAATACGAAAAGATGGGGCTGTCTGACACTGTTCTTTCGTTTGAGCTGCTTATGAGTGACGCGGTATCGCTATGTGCCGACAGTGAGATAAAAACCGGCATAGTGGGTTACGGCAGACTGCCGCTTATGATAACAAGGCGTTGTCCGATAAGTGACGGCAGACCCTGCGGAAAGAAAAAAAGACCCGACTGTCCGCATTATATCACCGACAGACAAGGTAACAGTATGCCTTGCCTGTGTAGTGAGAATACAGTCGAGATACTCAATCCCGATAAGCTGTATCTCAGTGACAGACAGAGCGAGCTTGCAAAGTTTGATTTTGTGTTGCTTAAATTTACCGATGAAACGGATACAGACGCAGTGCTTGATATGTATCTTAATGATATAAAACCGGACGGAAAGCTTACAAGAGGACTTTATTACAGAGGAGTGCAGTAAATGTTCATAGAAGTTAAAAAGCTGAACGATAAGGCAAAATTACCTTGCAGAACAACTGCTGACAGTGCAGGAGCGGATCTGTGTGCTTGTATCAATGACGATATAGCACTAATGCCCGGAGAGCGTAGGCTTATACCTACAGGTATTGCTATTGCTGTACCTACAGGATTTGGCGGATTTGTTTTTCCCAGAAGCGGACTGTCTTCAAAGTTCGGCGTTTCGCTTGCAAACTGCGTAGGTGTCATTGACAGCGACTACAGGGGCGAGGTCAAAGTGCCCGTGATAAATCATTCGTCGGAACCATATACCATAAAAGCCGGTGAACGTATCGCACAGCTTGTGATTATGCCTGTGGATCTGTGTGAATACGGTTTCAGCGATGAGCTTGACAAAACAGAGCGCGGTGAGGGCGGTTTCGGCTCAACAGGCAGTATGTAATGCAAATTGCATAAATATCCGATAAAAACTCGTGATAATTTATGAATATTTAATTTCGTATTTTAGTTGTATGCTTTTTCAAAAAGTGGTATAATAAATACCGAATTGTAAAGAAGAATACCCCGGAGGTTTTACGAATGTTTTCAAAAGATATAGGTATCGACTTAGGAACGGCCAACACACTTGTCTATATGAGAGGCAAGGGCATTATAATAAGAGAACCCAGTGTTGTAGCTGTTGATGTCAAGATGGACAGAGTGCGTTATGTAGGTCAGGAAGCCAAGGACGTTATCGGACGTACACCCGGCTCAATAGTAGCTGTCAGACCCCTCAAGGACGGCGTTATTGCAGATTTTGATATGACAACAAGTATGTTGCAGGAGTTTATAAGAAAAGCTCTCAAGGGCAGAGCGTTCGCCGGCTCAAGAGTAAGAGTAATCATTTGCATTCCCTCAGGTGTAACTGCGGTTGAGCGCAGAGCGGTCAAAGAAGCTACACAGAATGCGGGCGCGAAGCGCGTTTCTATAATTGAAGAGCCTATGGCTGCGGCAATAGGTGCGGGACTTCCCGTTGCAGAGCCCACTGGCAGCATGATAGTTGATATCGGCGGCGGTACAAGCGAAGTGGCAGTTATTTCACTCGGCGGTATTGTCACTTCACGCTCAGTAAGAGTTGCAGGTGATGAGTTCGATTCTTCGATAATCAACTACATCAAGAAGAAGTACAACCTTCTCATTGGTGAGAGAACAGCAGAGAACATAAAGATTGCAATAGGCTCGGCTTATCCCTATAGTGATAATGAGCCTTCAATGGATATAAAGGGCAGAAACCTGCTGAACGGACTGCCTGAGAATATAACGATTACCTCCGAAGAGATAAGAGAAGCTCTCTCAGAGCCTTTAAGCCACGTTATTGAAGCTATAAAGGTCACACTTGAAAAGACACCCCCGGAACTTGCCGCTGATATTATCGATCAGGGTATTATGCTTGCCGGCGGCGGCGCGCTTCTTAAGGGGCTTGATCTGCTCATTCATTCAGAAACGGGTATGCCTGTCAAGGTTGCTGAAAGACCGCTTGACTGTGTTGCTGACGGAACAGGTAAGGTTCTTGAGAATATTGACAAGCTTATTGATGTTCTTACAGATGACGATACCAGATATTGATTTTACGAATTTATAATGCTTATGACTAACTGTTTTTTTACGGTTAGTCATAATGTGTTATATAAACCATATTTCATTTAAGTATTCGCTGAGTTCTGAAAGGTATTGTATGCGTGACTTTTTTAAAGGATTTAAATTTAAAATTATAGTATGCGTTTTTGCACTGGTACTGGGTGTTGTTATTTATGCCGCTGTTGCCGGTGGCTTTTCCACGTTCCTGGAAAATGTGCTTTCTACTGTAACAAGACCTTTTGTTACAGTTTCCAACGCTGTATCGCAGTGGGTAGAGGATACGCTTGATAAGTTTGCAAACGCAGACAGATACAAGACCGAGAATGAAGAGCTTAAGGATAAGCTTAACGAACAGTACAAGCAGATAATCGACCTTGAGAACGTAAAGCATGAAAATGATCAGCTGAAGGAAATACTGAAAATAAAAGAGGAAAATGAGGACTTTGAATTTTCCGCACCATGCAATATAATCGCAAGAAATTCCAACGATGCATATGCAGGCTTTACTATAGACCGTGGTTCAGACGATGGTATAGCACTTTATGACCCGGTTATGACATCCAACGGACTCATCGGTATGGTTTGTGAGATAGCTCCTAATTATTCAAAGGTTGCGACTGTTTTATCCGATGAAATCAACGTAGGCGTTATGACATTCGACAGTAAGGTAACAGGCATACTCGACAACGATATAAAGAATGCGAATGACGGCAATTGTCTTATGAGCTATATCACAAAGGACAGCGGCATCAAGGAAGGCGAGATAGTGAAGTCTGTTGCAGGCGTAGTGTTTCCCGGCAATCTTCTTATCGGTGTCGTTACAAAGGTATATGACGATGAAAACGGTTTATCTGTTCATGCTGTGATAAAGCCGGCAGTAGATGTCCGTACCGTTACAGACTGTGTCGTGATCACCGACTTTAAAGGGCAGGGTGTAGTTGACTGATGAAATTCAGAATTATAAGTCGTACGGCAATGACGCGAAAAGAGATATTTATGAGTGTCACAAAGTGGGCGTTATACTCACTTGTGCTTGCATTATCGTATACAATTCAGGTCACGATGCCGTTTACCGTATGGCAACCGTATCTGACGCTCACAGTTGCTATAGCTGTTTCTTTTTTTGAAAACGAACTCAGCGGAGTTGTGTTTGCGGCTTTTGCGGGAATGATGCATGACCTTGCAATGGGCTCGCTGTTCGGGTTTACCTCAATATGGCTTATGCCGTGTTGCTTGTTTGTCACACTGTTTGCGGTAAATCTTATCCACCGGAATATCCTGAATTTTCTATGGATGAACTTTTCCGCTTTGATAATTGTTGAAGCGGCGGAGCTTCTTTTCAAATATGTGATTTGGAGAAATCCGGATATAAATGTTGTATTGCTTGATTATGTCCTGCCTGCTATGATATCGACAGTGCTTTTATCAACACCGATTTACCTTCTTATAAGACTTATAAACAGAAAACTGGGAGCTGAAAATACGACCGAGGATATTCTTACCGCTTTTGAAGATGCCGAAGACAGCGATGACAATGTGAGATATTAACGGAGGAAAGAGTGACTAAATTAAGCAGACAGATAAGAAATATGGTGTTTGTTCTGATAGTAGTGGCTTTGTCGTTTGCCTGTACGATCGAATTATTACAGATACAGATCGTTGACGGCGATTATTACAAAGGTCAGACCACAAACACATACACTGCAAACCAGACTATCCAGGCGGCGAGAGGTCAGATATTTACAAAAGACGGAAAAGTACTGAACACCAATAAGCTTGTATACAAGATTATAATTCAAAAGGCTTTTTTCGAAGCCGGCACTGAGAATGACGTTATAGCGAAAACGCTTAAAATACTTCAAAATAATAAAGAGGAATGGATAGAAACTATACCGATAAGCAAAACTGCTCCGTATGAGTTTACCGGTGATGACGACGAGATAGATGCGCTCAGATCAAAGCTTGAGTTGGGAGTTTATGCTACAGCTGAAAATTGTATGAATGCATTGTACGAGAAATTCAAGATCTCAGACAAATACGGTCAGGAAATGCGCAGATATATAGCAGGTGTGCGCTATGAAATGCTCATACGCGACTTTTCATATCAGAACCGCTATACAATGGCCGAAGATGTTTCTGTGCAGACAGTAATTGAGCTTAAAGAACAAAGCTTTATGCTGAAGGGCATCGATATCATAGAAGAAGCTATACGCCGGTATGACGGCAAGGATTTTATTCCGCAGGTAGTCGGCAGGATCGGAGCAATTTCTCCTGATGAATATGAAGAACTTTCCGACAAAGGCTACAGCCTTAACGATACCACCGGTAAGTGGGGCATTGAGAGCGCAATGGAGAGCACACTCCGCGGTACTAACGGTATCCGCTCTATAACAAGAGATTCTTCGGGAATGGTCGTATCAGATGAAATAACCAAGGCGGCTACTGCGGGAAATTCGGTAAAATTGACTATTGAAAGTGATTTTCAGAATGATGTTCAGGCAATACTCGAAAATCATATCAAATGGCTTCACTATAATAATGATCCGACGCGAGGAAACAAAGTCGATGCGGGCGGTGTTGTTGTGCTTGATGCGAAAACCGGCGCGGTGCTTGCGATGGCAAACTACCCAAATTACGATATCAATAAGTATATCGACCTTATAAATAATCCCGTTGAACCTAACCCGACATACAACAGGTGCATTTACGGGCTTTATCGTCCGGGCTCGGCATTCAAGACAATAACCGCAACAGCGGCACTTGTATCGGGTATAGCAAACGAAAATACAGAAGTGTACTGCGGCGGCATCTACACGTATTATGACGATTATCAGCCCGGCTGTATAATGGGGTTTGTCGGTAATGTAACGGTGAGGACGGCGCTCAGACATTCTTGCAATATTTATTTCTATGATATGGCGCGACAGATGGGGATAGATTACCTTGCAAAGGTAGCCGGCTGGTTCGGCGTAGGTCAGGATCTTAACCTTGAGATCGGCGGCGCGACCGGAAATATGAGTACCCCGGAATATATAGAGTCCCTTGGCGGTACATGGACACCCGGTTCTACAATTCAGGCGGGTATAGGTCAGCTTGAAACAACGGTAACACCGCTCAATCTGGCGGTGATTGCGTTGACACTCGCAAATGACGGAACACGCTATCAGCCGTATCTTGTAGACAGCATCACAAGCTATGACGGCAGTAAAACAATCAAGAAAACAGAGCCTACTGTTGCGTATAAAATAGATGCCGACAAGCATATATTCCAGGTGGTACGTGAAGGTATGATAATGGTCGCCGATGATGTTCAGTGGCCTATGGGCTCAGGTATAACACAGCTTGCCGACCTGCCCTACGGAGTGGCGATAAAGACAGGTACTCCGCAGGTTACGGAAGATACTTTCAATTCTACTATCCTGGGATATTATCCGGCTGAGGATCCTCAGATATGTTTTGGAATTGTATTGGAAAAAGGCGAGTTCTCAAGATTGATGGTACGAAATATAATAGAATCGTACTTCTATGACAACTATCAGCCTGTGACCAATGAAAAGGGCGATATAATTCTTCCTTGGGGCGGTCAGAGCACAAACACTCCCGGCAGACCTGCCAGAGGAGAGTTGACTGAGAATAACAAAAATGATACGTCAAACAGTTCAGAAAACGAATGACGTTTTGTGCAGTTTGCATAAAAAAGTAAGCTAAAAACATATTGAATTAACAAAATTTGATTTTTTTCAATTAAAAGACTTTATTTATGCGCGTTTTTATGGTACAATTAAAACAATTAGAATAAAGATAAACGAAGGTTTATCGTTATTATCGCAAGGAGAGCGAATATTATGTCACAGATTATAGCAGTAACAGCAGGTAAAGGCGGAACGGGTAAATCGACCACTTCAGCCAACGTTGCCCGCGGATTAGCCGCTTTAGGCAAGAGAACTCTTCTGGTTGAGCTCGATTTCGGATTAAGATGTCTTGATATAATGCTTGGCATTAAAGATAAGGTTAAGCACGATATAGGTGAATATCTTGAAGGTAAGATCGATATTCTTACAGCGACAACTAAGGTTGAAACTGTAGAAAATCTATATCTGGTTTGTGCAACACGAAACCCGTTTATGGATATCAACCCTGAAAAGATCATGGGCGTATGCGAAGAGATGCGTCAGCATTTTGACTATATAATAATAGACACAGCCGGTGTCGGAAGCTCGGTGTTCAGCGTTATCAAGGCGGCTGAGCTGATTCTTATGGTAACAACTCCGGATACCGTATGTGTTCGTGACGGTGCTATTTTGTCTGACTTTTTATATGTCAAGAATTGTACAAATCAGCGACTTATCATCAATAAGGTTAGCCAGAATTTTAAGGACGAAGAGATACTTTATGACCTTGACGAAGTAATGGACTCTGTTGGTATACAGCTCTTAGGTGTTGTGCCGGAGGACAATAATATCAAGGTTTGCGGCGCAAAAGGGCTTCCTTTGCCGCCTACTTGTCCCGGCGCAAAAGCATATGCGGCTATTGCAAGAAGAATACTTGGGGAAGATGTACCGCTTACTATCAATATCAACTAAATAGTTTATGTTAAGTGTATACGGTATAAAGCAGAGGAAAAAAGAGGTTTAATATGAATATTGCACTAATTGCTCACGATTCCAAAAAAGAACTGATGGTTCAGTTCTGTATTGCATATTGCGGCGTTCTCAGCCGACATAACCTATGCGCTACCGGAACTACCGGTAAGCTTGTATCAGAGGCAACGGGGCTTCATATTCAACGTTATCTCAGCGGATCTCAAGGGGGAGATCAGCAGATAGCTGCAAGAATTTCATGTAATGAGATAGATGTTCTTATTTTCTTCAGAGATCCTTTGAATGCTAAATCGTACGAGCCCAACGAAATGAATCTTTTGCGTCTTTGCGACGTTCATAATATTCCGCTTGCTACGAATATAGCTACAGCAGAGGCGCTGATACACGCTCTTGAGCGCGGTGACCTCGACTGGCGAGAAATTGTCAGAGGATAAATGCTTATGCAGGCGTACTTATGTACGCCTTTTTTATGTTAAAATCGAAAGGAACAAATCAGATGGAGCTAGTAACTAAAAGACCCAGAGGAACAGAAGACAAACTGCCAAAAGAAATATATAAGTGGCACACTGTCGAGAAAATCGCAAGAAATGTTGCCGAAGCATACGGCTGCAAGGAAATACGAACACCTACATTTGAGCACACGGAGCTTTTTCAGCGCGGTGTAGGCGGCACAACAGATGTTGTACAGAAGGAAATGTACACATTCAACGATAAAAAGGGCAGAAGTATCACTCTTAAGCCCGAGGGCACGGCAGGTGCTGTCCGTGCGGCTATAGAAAACGGACTGCTCAATGATGCGCTTCCGCTTAAAACATATTATTTTACACGCTGTTTCAGATATGAAGCTCCTCAGAGCGGTCGTTTGCGTGAATTTAATCAGGTAGGTATTGAATATTTCGGAACTGCTTCACCTGCGGCAGACGCTGAAGTTATCGCACTTGCAAATGACATTATCAAAAGTCTTGGTGTAAAGAACATAAGCCTTGAGATAAACAGCATAGGCTGTCCTAAGTGCCGTGCGGAATACCACAAGGCACTGAAAGAATATTATTCGCAGTTTAAGGATCAGCTTTGCGGCACTTGTCTTGAAAGACTTGATCGTAACCCGATGCGATTACTCGACTGCAAGAGCGAGATATGCAGCAGCTTCAAGAAAGACGCTCCGATGATACTTGACTATCTTTGTGATGACTGTAGGGAGCACTTTGAAAATGTAAAGAAACGTCTTGATATACTCGGTGTATCTTATATTGTAAACCCTTTGATAGTGCGTGGACTTGACTACTACACTAATACCGTTTTTGAGTTTATATCCAACGAGATCGGCTCGCAGGGCGCAGTATGCGCAGGCGGCAGATACAACGGACTTGTAGAAGAAATAGGCGGAAACAGTGTTCCCGGTCTTGGATTTGCAATGGGCCTTGAACGTATCATAATGGTAATGGAAAACCAGAAGCTTGAATTTGAGCCTGAAAAGAAGTGCGATCTTTATATAGCTTCATTTGACGATGATACAAATATTTATGCAATGGAGCTCGTACAGAAGCTCCGCGAAGAAGGATTCTGGGCTGAGTGTGATATTTCAGGCAGAAGCTTCAAGGCACAGATGAAGTATGCAAATAAAATCGGTGCTACTTATTGTATGGTAATAGGCGGCGATGAAATGCAGACTAAGTCAGCAAAGCTCAAGCGTATGTCAGACGGTGCAGAAACACCTGTTACGCTTGGCGACAAATTCTGCGAGAAACTCAACACTATGATACTTGAAATAGTATAACGTTCACTACAGTTTGATATTATGAACGATATATGGAATCCTTGGCACGGTTGCAGAAAAATCAGTGCAGGATGCAAAAACTGTTACGTCTACAGACGTGACGCACAATATGATATTGACAGCACGGCAGTAGTGAAAAACAAAACGTTTTACGCTCCTGCCGAGCGTTATAAATACGGTAATTACAAAATGGTGCCTGAGGGTGGGATCATATATACCTGCTTTACTTCCGACTTTTTTCTTGAAGAAGCGGATAAATGGCGTGATGAGTGCTGGCAGATGATAAAACAGCGTCATGATGTCACATTTCTGATTATTACAAAGAGAATACACCGCTTTTCACTGTGTATTCCCGCTGACTGGGGTTCAGGTTATGATAATGTTCATATTTGCTGTACCTGCGAAAATCAGAAGATGGCAGATTTTCGCCTGCCGATATTTCTTAAAGCACCAATAAAGCACAAATCGATCATATGCGAGCCTTTGCTTGAACACATTGATTTAAGCCCATATCTTGATAAAATGCAGATAACGGAAGTTGTAGTCGGCGGCGAGTCGGGAAACGAAGCGAGAGAATGTAATTATGACTGGATACTCGGTATCAGAGAGCAGTGTATAAACGCGGAAGTTGATTTTCATTTCAGACAGACAGGCGCTAGGTTTATCAAGGACGGCAAATTCTATAGGATAGAAAGAAAATTTCAGCACACGCAGGCACAAAAGGCAAATATCGACGTGGTTTTCAAAACTGTTTGACATTTCCCACTTGCGGTGATATAATATTACTGTATTTCTATACACTACTAAAGACCGCTCTCGTATGGCGGCTTAACGGAGGAAAAACAATGATAAAAGTTACACTGAAAGACGGCAGCGTAAAGGAACTCGAAAGTGCTTGTTCCGTATTTGACGTTGCTAAGGAAATCAGCCCGCGTCTTGCAAAGGCGGCTTGCGTTGCAAAGATAAACGGCGAGATCAAGGATCTGCGCACTGTGATAGACAGTGATTGCACACTTGAAATACTTACATTCGATGATGAGGACGGTAAAAAGGCTTTCCGCCATACTGCTTCCCATATTCTGGCGCAGGCGGTAAAAAGACTTTACCCCGAGGTAAAGCTTGCTATCGGTCCTGCTATAGATAACGGTTTCTATTATGACTTTGATAAAGATACTCCCTTTATGCCCGAAGATCTCGAAGCTATCGAAGCCGAGATGAAGAAGATAGTAAAGGAAGATCTAAAGCTCGAACAGTTTGAAATGGCTCCTGCAGATGCTATTAAGTATCTCAAGGAGATTGACGAGCCTTACAAGGTTGAACTTTGCGAAGAGCACGCAGGCAAGAACGAGCCTATATCCTTCTATAAGCAGGGCGAGTTCACCGATCTTTGTGCAGGTCCTCACCTTATGTCAACAGGCTTTGTAAAGGCATTCAAGCTGACCAGCTGTACAGGCGCTTACTGGAGAGGCAGTGAAAAGAACAAGATGCTCTCCCGTATCTATGCCACAGCATTCCCCAAGGCGTCAGAGCTTGAGGCATACCTAAATATGATCGAAGAAGCAAAGAAGCGTGACCACAGAAAGCTCGGCAAGGAGCTTGAGCTGTTCACTATTATGGACGAGGGTCCCGGCTTCCCGTTCTTCTTACCTAAGGGTATGACGCTCAAGAATACTCTTATTGATTACTGGCGTCAGATACACACCCGTGACGGCTATGTTGAGATTTCCACTCCTATAATGCTTAACCGTCAGCTTTGGGAAACATCAGGCCACTGGGATCATTACAAAGAGAATATGTACACTACGGTTATCGATGATACCGAGTTTGCTATAAAGCCTATGAACTGCCCCGGCGGTATACTTGTATACAAGTCAAAGCCCCGTTCATACAGAGATCTGCCTATGAGAATGGGCGAACTCGGACTTGTTCACCGTCACGAAAAGTCAGGCGCACTTCACGGTCTTATGCGTGTAAGATGCTTCACACAGGACGATGCACATATCTTTATGACTCCCGATCAGATCACGGACGAGATAAAGGGTGTTGTAAGACTTATCGATGAAGTTTACAAGCTGTTTGGCTTCAAGTACCACGTTGAGCTGTCAACACAGCCTGAGGACAGTATGGGCAGCCAGGAAGACTGGGATATGGCTACAGAGGGTCTGCGTAAGGCTCTTGACGGTCTTGGACTTCCTTACGTTGTAAACGAGGGCGACGGTGCATTCTATGGTCCTAAGATTGACTTCCATCTTGAAGACTCGCTCGGCAGAACGTGGCAGTGCGGTACTATCCAGCTTGACTTCCAGCTGCCTATGAGATTTGAACTTGAATACACAGGTGCGGACGGCGAAAAGCACAGACCTATTATGATTCACCGTGTTGTATTCGGCTCTATAGAAAGATTTATCGGTATCCTGACCGAACATTTTGCAGGTGCGTTCCCGATATGGCTTGCTCCCGTACAGGTTGAGCTTATGCCTATTGCAGACCGTCACAACGAGTTTACATCAAAGGTTGCCGCAGAGCTTAAGAAGCGTGGCATAAGAGTAGAGGTTGACGACAGAAGCGAGAAGATAGGCTTCAAGATTCGTGAAGCACAGCTTCAGAAGATTCCTTATATGCTGGTTATAGGCGATAAGGAGGTTGAAACAGAAAACGTTTCTATCCGTTGCCGCAAGCGTGGCGATATCGGTACAATGTCGGTATCCGACTTCTGCGATATGGTAGAAAAAGAGATAAGAGAAAAGACTATCATTACCGATTGATAGCTTAAAGGAGGTCTTGTTATGGATCTTACTTCCTACATTGCGAGTATGTCTGTCAGTATGGCACAGGCAAACGTAGCACAGAGCGTTTCCACAGCAATGCTGTCAAAGAGCATCGACAGCATCGAGCAAAGCGGGGCAGAGGTAGTTGATCTTATCAACAGTGCCGATATTCCGCCTGCAGGAGTAACAGGACACGTTCTGAATATCAAAGCATAATTTCTGAAAACTGCCGATCTTTCGGCAGTTTTTCTTTTCCCTCTTGACACGGAGTTAACTCCGTGTGATAATATAGATAAACTGAAAGGACGTGATATATTATGACTATTTCAGAAGTCAGCAAAAAGTACGATATTTCAAACGACACGCTCCGCTACTATGAACGTATCGGCTTACTGCCCCATGTTCCGAGAACAAAGAGCGGTCTGCGTGACTATGACGAAAATTCCTGCAAATCCATAGAGTTTATTAAGTGTATGAGAAACGCGGGACTTCCCATTGAAGCGCTTATCGAATATATGACGCTTTTCAAAGAGGGCGATTCTACCGCAGAAGCCCGTATGGCGATACTAATCGAACAGCGTGAGGCACTTATAGGCAGGATTGAAGAAATGCAGAATACGCTTTCCCGCCTTGACAGGAAAATCGAAATGTACAAGGGTATGTGCTCGCCCGGTTGTTGCGGTAAAAAGTAGGATTATAAAATTCAGCGTCCGTGTGGCTTTACACGGACGCTGTTTTATATGCAGTTTAATTATTTAAATCTTCGTATCATCAAGCACTTCCTGTATCTCCTTTTCCGATACAGTGAGATACCCTTGAATAAATGAATTGAGTACGTTTCTGTACGCACCCACAGGATTGTCGAAAACCCTCTTTTCCATCTGCTCGGCACTTTCCTTTGTCGGAGCGTAGATTTTAAGCTCCATAAGATCCGTGCCGCCCATCTCGTTTATAAACCGTATGCAAAGCTGATAGCCGCCTTGCTCGACCTTTACTATCTCAGTCTTTACTGTCTTTTCAAGCCGGGAGTGCGAAGTGATCTTTTTTGCATAGTAAACAGTATCTTCTCTTATCGAAAGAGGTATAGTGTAAGCAAGCTCAATAGCGAGATATTCGCTTTTCGCCGTCGGAAGACAGGTTTCGTCATTACCGACTTTTTCGCAGGTGATAAAACCTTTTTCCTCCATATCAAAAAGACAGCATATCAGATCAAAATACATCACGAAGTCGTGATCAACAGTGCAACGCATAAGCTCGTCTTTTGTGATACTGCCGACCTTGTAAAGAATATACGCCACGAGCACTTCAATGTCCTTGCGGTCATAAAGAGTGTATTTAGGAACGGGTATACTCATACATTTACTCCTTTCGGCATGAATATCAAATAAAATAAGATAAGATCGCAATGTTTGCCGCAGACTCTATGCACGGCACTGCTCTCGGAACAATGCAGGGGTCATGTCTGCCCTTGATATTTAGCGTTTCTTCTGTCATAGTTGTATAATCTATCGTCTGCTGAGGACGCGATATTGACGGCGTAGGCTTTACTGCGGCGCGGAATATAATCGGCATACCGCTTGTGATACCGCCTAAAATACCGCCGTGGTTATTCGTCCTTGTCCTGATTTCGCTGTTTTCGATGCAGAACTCGTCATTATTCTGACTGCCAAACATATTTGCAACATCAAAGCCTGCGCCGAACTCAATACCCTTTACGGCAGGAACACCGAATACTATCTGCGAAATTCTGTTTTCAATGCCGTCAAACATAGGTGAGCCTATGCCTGCAGGAAGTCCGACCGCCGCATATTCGATAATTCCGCCTACCGAATCGAGCTTTGCCGCCGCACCTGCTATAACATCTCTCATCTGCTGCTCAACGTTGGTGTTGATAAGCGGAAGATAGCGGCTTCTGACCTGCTTTAATTGCTCGGCATTCACGTTTACAGGGTCAAAGTGTTCATCGCCTGCGTCCATTATTGACAGGATATGCGCTCCTGAGGTTATTCCCTTACTTTCAAGTATCTGAGATGCGATAGCACCCGCAAAAACCAGCGGCGCGGTAATTCTTCCCGAAAAATGTCCACCGCCGCGCAAATCGTTACTGCCGTTATAATGCACATATCCTGTATAATCGGCGTGACCGGGTCGTGCAAGATGGCTCACGCTCTTATAATCAGCCGAATGCTGATCTGTATTCTGTATCACAGCGCAAAGGGGAGTGCCTGTCAGCACACCGTCTACCATTCCGGATACTACATTTGGAAAATCCTTTTCACTGCGCATTGTGCTTGTGCCGTCTTTTTTAGGCGCACGTCTTGCCATAAAGTCAAGCACCGCGTCGAAATCAATCTTTATTCCGCCCGGAAGCCCGTCTATCACAACACCTATTGCCTTACCGTGAGATTCTCCGAATATTGAAACAGAAAGCTCTCCGAACTTAAACGCTGATGACATCTGCTATACCTCCGAGTGCTCTGAAATCGTCAAAAAATCCGGGATAGGACTTGTTTGTACATTCAGCGCCTTTTATTATTACATCGCCTGTTGAGCGTGTAGCCGCAACAGCGCCTGCCATTGCTATTCTGTGATCGTTGTAATTGCGTACCGTACCGCCCTTGAACGCTTCAACAGGGAATATTTCAATGCTGTCGCTATAGGCAACCGCATTACCGCCGAGGTCGTTTATAAGCTCGGTAGTAGCCGCCAGACGGTCGCATTCCTTGATGCGTAATCTCTCGCAGTTGATTATCCTGCACGGCTTTTTCCAGAAGCTCATCATTACAGCGATCGCAGGGACAAGGTCGGGAATATCCGATGCGTCTATTATCGACAGATCACTGCCGTTTTTGAACTTGTCGGCTATATCGATTATAGCCTTATCGCCCTGAACACTGTTCATATTAAGGTTTGCAAGCTCTATATCCGAGCCTGCACAGTTTGCGGCAATGAAGAATGCGCTCTGCGACATATCCGCTTCAACAGTGCAGTTATGCGGCTGATATTTCTGACCGCCTTTTACGAAGTAGCCGTTTTCCGTTTCGGCAACTTCAACGCCGAACTGTTTCATGCAGTCTATCGTGATATTCACATATGGTCTTGATTCAAGCCTTGTGGTAAGAATTATCTCGCTGTCTTCTTTCAGTACAGAAAGCGCAAATAAAAGCCCTGTTATAAACTGCGATGATACACTGCCGTCAATATAATATTTTCCGCCGTGAAGCTTACCTTTTACCTTATAAGGCATGGTGAGCGTTTCAAATGTCGCTCCGTTGTTGATCATAGGCTTAATAATAGGTGTTATCGGTCTTTCCGGTAATTTTCCTCTGCCTGTAAACTCAGCCTCGCAACCGAACGCAGAGAATATCGGGATCATAAATCTCAGTGTTGAACCGCTTTCAAAGCAGTCTACAGCTGCTGTTTTTTTCGGATTTACTATTCCTTTTACATCATAGCTTCCGTTTTTGCCTTTTATTTCCGCTCCGAGTGCGGTCAGCGCATTTATAGTAGCGTGTGAGTCCATACATTCAAGCAGGTTATCTATATGAGTCATACCGTCGCATAAAGCCGCGCATATAAGCATTCTGTGCGAAATGCTTTTTGACGGCGGTACGATAAGCTTACCTCCGAGCTTTGTCGGTGTTATTTTTATGTCCATTATGTTCCGCCTTTGATCCGAATTTATCAGAATAATCATACTATAAAACAGAAAAAAAGTCAAGACGGATAAACAGTTCCGACATACATAAAAAGCCGATTGCAGAGGATAAGCAACCGACTTTATGTATTATTTTTTACTTGCGTTTTCAAGAACTGTTTTAAGCGTTCCCGTCAGTAAGGTAGACATCTTCGTGATAAGCTCATCGGGGTCGCTCTTCATTCCTCCCTCAAGCCAATCAAGCACTATCCCCACTATACCGTATTTGTAGAATGATGCTATAAAATTTTTATCCTCATCCGATACATTAAGTTCAAGTTGCTTTGATGCATTTCCGATGAACTTATTCGCGAAATCCAGTGAAACGCTGTAAAGATAACGCTCAATCGTTTCACGGTGCAGTGAATTGTAAACGTGGTAGACAAGCTTCTTGTTTTCCTTGACAAAGCAAAGCCCTGTCTTTAGCCCTTCCTCCCATGACTGACCGATCACCATCTCATCTACCGACTTTTGTGCTTCTGTAAGGAAGATCTCTTCAAGGAGCTGATATATATCGCTGTAATGATAGTAAAACGTGTTACGGTTTACTCCACAGTCGTCTGTTATATTCTTGACTGTTATTTTATCTAAAGGCTGAGTACTCAGCAGTTTTTTGAAAGATTCCTGTATAGCTCTTTTGGTAAGTGCCGACATATAACCTCCGTTTTAGCTTTAGTTCAGCTGTTTTCTTTTCTCCGGTACATATTATACAACATTTCTATTAAAAATTCAAGTTTTAGGCAAAAAAGCTTGTTTGCCCAAAAAACAGTCAATTTTTATCGATTGCCTGAAATTTGAACATTGACACGCGGTTGACTGTTGTAGAAATAGTGAAAACGGGATAAAATATAGCTGTAAAGAAAAAGAAAGGACTGAAAACCATGAGATTTATAAAACGTGCAAAAGTAGCTTATATTTCTGCTTGTGCCGCAATAGCGGTCATCGGACTTATACTGATAATTTTCCCGGAGATCTCAATGCTTGCCGTATGCTATATGCTCGGTATTTCCGCTATAGTATTCGGCATCGTTAAAATCACGGGTTATTTTTCGTCAGACCCTTACGGGTTGGCGTTCCAGTTTGACTTTGCATTCGGTGTCATAGCAATACTGCTGGGTCTGATCGTAATACTTCATCCGGGCAATGTAATGGCTCTGGTACCTGTTATAATGGGTATTTACTTTATGATAGACGGCATAATGAAAATCCAGACTGCTGTCGATGCAAAGCGTTTCGGCGTAAACGGTTGGTGGCTGATACTTGTCAGTGCGATAGTCACGGGTGCTGTCGGAATACTGTTACTCATAAATCCTTTTGAGAGTGCGGTAGCCCTTACGGTTCTGCTCGGTATCACATTGCTTGCAGACGGTTTATCCAACATATGGATCGCCGCTTACACAGTCAAGGCCATTAAAAAAGAAATACACGCCGATGACAAAATTTATGTAGAAACAAGCGATAGGGAGGACAAAGATGATTAAGCTAGGCAAATGGATAACAAAGCACAGAGTAATCATTCTTATTGTTGCGGTCGTACTGCTGATACCCTCGGTACTCGGTATGATCGCAACGAGAATAAATTACGATATGCTAAATTACCTGCCCGATACTATGGAAACCATACAGGGTCAGGATATTCTGCTGAATGACTTCGGCAAGGGTGCATTCAGTATGATAATTGTGGAGGATATGGAGCCGAAGGACGTTTCCGCTCTTAAAGAAAAAATTGAAGCGGTAGATCACGTTGATTCGGTGATTTGGTATGATTCGATTGCAGACATATCAATACCTATGGATATTCTTCCCGATAAGATAAAAGACGCATTCAACACCGATCATTCAACAGTGATGGCGGTATTCTTTGATACATCGACATCAGCCGACGAAACAATGGACGCTATCAACACGATAAGAGATGTAACGAACAATCAGTGCTTCGTTTCCGGTATGTCCGCAATGGTAACAGACCTCAAGAACCTTTGTGAGCAGGAAGAGCCGATATATGTCGCTATCGCAGTAGTTCTTGCAGTAGTAGTAATGATGCTCTTTATGGATTCGTTCCTGATACCGCTCATTTTCCTCGCAAGTATCGGTATGGCTATTCTCTACAACCTGGGCAGTAACTACTTCTTAGGCGAGATAAGCTACATAACAAAGGCACTTTCTGCTATCTTACAGCTTGGTGTTACAATGGACTACTCAATATTTCTGTGGCATAGCTATAACGAACAGAAGGTAAGATTTGACGGCGATAAGGAACGTGCGATGGCACACGCCATTTCAAACAGTATCATTTCTGTAGCAAGCTCGTCGATCACAACAATAGCCGGCTTCCTTTCAATGTGCTTTATGAGCTTCACCCTTGGTGCGGACCTTGGTATAGTAATGGCTAAAGGCGTTGTTTTCGGACTTATCGGCTGCGTAACAATTCTTCCGTCACTTATCCTTGTATTCGATAAGGCTATCGAAAAGACAAGACACAAACAGCTTATGCCGAAGTTTGACAAGGTGGCAAGGTTTATAACAAAACGTTCATGGATATTCCTTATAGTATTCGCAGTGCTGATAGGACCTGCGGTTTACGGTTATAACAACACACAGAAATATTACGATCTGAGCCAGACAATGCCTCAGGATATGGACTTCGTTATCGCCAACACAAAGCTGAAGGACGATTTCGGAATGTCGAACGTTCATATGATACTCGCAGATTCAAAGCTGTCGCAGAAGGACGCAAAGGCGATGCTTGACGAGGTCGGAAAGGTTGACGGTGTAAACCTTGCGGTAGGCTTTGATTCACTTATCGGCTCGGCTGTTCCCTCAGAGATGATCCCCGATTCAATATCCGAAGTGCTTAAGGGTGATAAGTATCAGCTTATGCTTGTAGGCAGTGAGTACGGTACGGCGACAGACGAAGTCAATAATCAGGTAACAGAGATAAACAACATTATAAAGAAGTATGACAGCTCTGCAATGCTTATCGGTGAAGCTCCTTGTACAAAGGACCTTATCGAAGTAACCGACAGGGACTTCAAGGTAGTTGACGTTATTTCAATAGCCGCAATCTTCCTTATCATTCTGGTAACCTTCAAGTCGGTTTCACTCCCGCTGATACTTGTGGCGGTAATCGAGTTTGCAATCTTCGTAAATCTCGGTATTCCTTGTTACACAGGTACAGAGCTTGCATTCATCGCACCTATCTGTATCAGTACGATCCAGCTCGGTGCTACCGTTGACTATGCGATCCTGATGACTACAAGATATAAAAAGGAACGTAATAAGGGTAACGACAAGAATGAAGCGGTTTACACGGCTCTTAAATCTTCAATACCTTCGATCATCGTAAGTGCGCTCGGATTTTTTGCCGCAACATTCGGTGTAGGTATTTATTCAAATGTAGATATGATAAGCTCGCTGTGTGCTCTTATGGCAAGAGGCGCTATCATCAGTATGGTATCGGTAATCCTGTTATTACCCGCTATGCTCAAGCTCTTCGATAAGATAATAATCCACACGAGCCTTGGCTTCAAGGAAGCAAGAGAAGCCGATAAGAAAACGAACTGAGAAAGGACAACAGCATGAAAGAGATAAGAAAAAAGATCATAAAGATAATTTCAATAGTACTTGCAGCCGCAATGATAGGCACATCCTCGGGTCTGCTTGCATTCGCCGCACAGAGCGGTAACGATAGCAGTACATCGTCATCGGTTTCAGACAGCACGGAAACCGGCAGCAGCGAAAAGAGCAGCTCTGATACGGACGGCAAGGAAGAAACGGTATATATCATTGCAAACGCAGATGGTACAACAAAGAAGGTCATCGTCAGCGACTGGCTGAAGAACGGCTCACAGAGTGCATCAATTTCCGATGAAACCTCACTTAAAGATATAAAGAACGTCAAGGGTAACGAGAGCTTCACAAACAACGGTGAAAACTACACATGGGCTGCCAACGGTAGCGATATCTACTACCAGGGCACAACTGACAAGGCACTTCCCGTTGATATGAAGATTACATATACTCTGGACGGCAAGACAGTAACTCCCGATGAGATAAAGGGCAAGAGTGGCAAGGTCACGATTCGCTTTGACTATACAAATAATGAAAAGCGTACCGTAAAGGTTGACGGCAAGGATATGGAAATGTATGTTCCGTTCCTTATGGTGACGGGAACAGTTCTGGATAACGAGAAGTTCACGAACATTAAGGTTACAAACGGTAAGCTTGTAAATGATGGCGACAGATCCGCAGTTCTCGGTTTTGCACTTCCGGGTATGCAGGAAAACTTAGGACTTGACAAGGACGATTATGAAATCCCCTCATACGTTGAAATCAGCGCAGATGTTAAGAATTTCGAGCTTATGACCTGCATGACGGTAGGTACGACAGAGCTGTTCAACGAGGTCGATACCGATAAGCTCAATATGGACGATATAGACGGCACTATCAAGGAATTTACAGACGCTGTAGATCAGCTTTCAGACGGCTCTTCACAGCTTTATGACGGGCTTGTGACATTATTTGAGAAGTCAGGTGAGCTAGCGGACGGCACAAAGCAGCTCGCAGACGGTGCAGGCACACTTTACGACGGAACAGGAACACTTGTAAGCGGTGTAAATGATCTTAAAACAGGCGCAGACGCGCTGAATACGGGTGCGGTACAGTTAAAGGACGGTACGGTTTCTCTGGTAGCCGGCATCAAGGATCTGAAGTCAGGTGCGGAAGCACTTGACAGTGGTGCGGGACAATTAAAGGACGGCACAGGTACACTCGTAAGTGGCGTTAATGACTTAAAGAGCGGCGCAGACGCACTTGACAGCGGTGCAGGACAGTTAAAGGACGGTACGGGAACGCTTGTAAGCGGTGCAAATGACCTTAAAGACGGTGCGGGCGCGCTTGACAGCGGCGCGGGACAGCTAAAGGACGGTACAGGTTCGCTTGTAAGCGGTGTAAATGACCTTAAGACAGGCGCAGATGCACTGAATACAGGTGCAGGACAGCTGAAGGACGGTACAACAGCTCTAGTAAGCGGCGCAAAGGATCTTTTAGCCGGCGCAGATCAGCTTAACAGCGGAGCTGCTTCACTCGACAGCGGCGCGGCACAGGTTGAAAGCGGCGCAGGACAGGTAAGCACGGGAGCCTCTGATCTCAGCAAGGGACTAGGACAGCTTTCTTCAAACAGCGAACAGCTTAATGCAGGTGCAAAGCAGGTTTTTGAAACGTTATTATCAACTGCCGAAACACAGATAAAGGCATCGGGTCTTACTGTTAATACGCTTACGATAAAGAACTACAAGACAGAGCTCAACAAGCTTGTAAGCTCACTTGATAAAGATAAGGTATACGACCTCGCATATAATACAGCTCTTAAAAAGGTTACAGCTGAGGTTGAAAAAAATAACGATGCTATAACAGCAGGTGTTACTCAGGCTGTACAGGCAAAGGTTCTTGAGGCGGTCCTCAAGACAGCAGGTTATGAGATGACCGCTGAGCAGTACAATGCCGCAGTAAAGGCAGGACAAATCCCGGAAGCGGTACAGAAGCAGGTCGATGCCGCAGTAACGGCACAGATGGCAACAGACAACATAAAGGCTCAGATAAGCACGAATGTTGAAGCTCAGAAGAAACAGCTTATTGATCAGAATATGAAGAGTGACACAGTTACAACTCAGATAAATGAAGCGGTTGCAAAGGCTGCGGCAGGTCAGACAACGATAAATAACCTTATCACTCAGCTTGACTCCTACAATCAGTTCTATACAGGTCTTACAACATATACAGCCGGTGTTGACAGTGCATACAGCGGTTCACAGACGTTGACAGCAGGTGCATCACAGCTTTACAGCGGTACTAAGGATCTTCACAGCGGTGCTACTCAGCTCAAGAACGGCACTGAGCAGCTCACAAGCGGCGGCTCGACACTTATAGCAGGTGTAAATCAGCTTGACAAGGGAGCGGGCGACTTAAAGGACGGTACTGCAAGCCTTGTCACAGGTGTCGATACACTTCACAGCGGCGCATTACAGCTTAATAAAGGCGCAAGCGATTTGAAGGACGGTACAGCAAGCCTTGTGACAGGCGTAGGCACACTGCAGAGCGGTGCGGCTGACCTCAATAAGGGTGCAAGCGACTTAAAGGACGGTACTTCAAGCCTTGTGACAGGCGTAGGCACACTGCAGAGCGGTGCAACTGACCTCAACAAGGGCGCAAGCGATCTGAAAGACGGCACAGCAAGCCTTGTAGCAGGTGTAAACACACTTTACGATGGTGCAACACAGCTTGATAACGGCGCAGGACAGTTAAAGGACGGTACGACAAGCCTTGTAGCAGGTGTAGGCACACTTCACAGCGGTGCATTACAGCTTCATGACGGCGCAGGCGACCTTAAGGACGGCGCTGATAAGCTTAATGACGGTGTAGCAACTCTTATTGACGGTGTAAAGCAGTTAAGGGACGGTGCTAAGGAACTGAATGACGGTATGGACGAGTTCAATGAAAAGGCTGTCAAGAAGATAGTTGACGCTGTTGACGGCGATATTGCAGGACTTATTGACAAGCTGAAGGCTACAGTAGCCGCAGGCAAGGATTACGATACATTCGGCGGTAAATCCGATAAGACAGAGGGCACTGTAAAGTTCATTTACAGAACCGAAAGCATCTCAGTCGATGACGAATAATCAATAACTTAATAAATCAAAGGCTCTGACGGGGTTAAAACGCTCCGTCAGAGCTTTTTTATTACAAATGTCATACAGAAAAATACCGTTTGTAACTGGTGAAATCCGCTTTGCAGGTGTATAATCGTTACAGTAAGATAAATAAACAGCCGAAAGGGGAATACTTATGATATTTGCAAGCGTAAAAAATCTAGTCAAGAACTATGGCAATCATTGCGCCGTAGATAATCTGAGCTTTGATGTAAATGAGGGTGAGATATTCGGACTTATAGGTCCTAACGGAGCAGGAAAATCCACTACAATCAATATAATTACAACCCTTGATGAAATGACATCTGGCAGTGTGATGATAGACGGTAAGGATATTGCAAAGCAAAGAGCGGAAATAAGGCGCATAATAGGCAGTGTACCGCAGGAAATAGCCGTGTACCCGTATCTTACCGCAAAGGAAAATGTTGAATTTTTCGCTTCGCTGTACGGCTTCAAGGGCGAACAGCTTCATAAGAACGCAATGACTGCGCTTGAGTTTGCCGGGCTTGCCGATAAAGCGGATATGAAGCCGAAAAAAATGTCGGGCGGTATGAAGCGCAGACTGAATATTGCCTGCGGTATAGCACACAGACCGAAGCTGATAGTTATGGACGAGCCTACAGTAGGAGTTGACGCACAGTCAAGAGAGCATATAATGAGTTCAATAAAGAAGCTTCGTGAAAGCGGAGCGACAGTAATATATACATCGCACTATATGCACGAGGTAGAGGAAATCTGTGACAGAGTAGCTATAATAGACAAGGGCAGACTTGTGGCAGAGGGTACACAGCAGGAGCTTATAACAATGATAACCGATAGCTGTACGGTACATATCACTACAAAACCCTGTGACAGCGAAACAAGAAGCAGAGTATCAAGGGCTGTTTCCTGCCTGCCCGATGTAAACAGGGTGCAATTTAACGACAATATGATAAGCGTGGATACGGATATAAGCTGTAATGATATTTCACATATCATAAGCGAGCTTGTAAAGCAAAATCTGCCTGTAATCGAGATAAGCACGGAAAAGCCGGATATGGACGCTGTGTTCCTGTCGCTTACAGGACACGAGATACGTTAAGGAGCGGAAATATGCTTAGTTTGATAATAAAACAGATTAGGGAGTATTTCAGAAGCCCCGCAAATGTATTCATGGGGCTTTTCTTCCCAGTACTGCTGGTATTCTTTCTCGGAACGATGCTTCAGAATTTTGATATAGCGGATTATGACATAGGAGAAATTAAACTGCAATACAATATTTCGCAAACAGACGAGCAAAGCGGCAAGGCATTTGCTGAGTTTCTCGACAATATCAGAATGATAAAGGCGGAACAGGCAAGCAATGAAAAAACCGCACTGAGCCTTACCGATAAGGGTGATATAGACGCATATATCGAGCTTGAAAACGGGGAAATTCTGTTATACAGCGGCAGAAACGAAATTGCAAACAGGGCGCTTGGCTCGGTGCTGAATTCTTTCATTGCGGTATCCGATACATATTATAAAATAGCGGCAACCGACCCGTCACTGCTTATGAATACAGATACCGATACCGAAAAGTCATTTGTAGAGCAGGACGGACTTGGCGTTACACGGAGTATGATGGACTATTATGCGGTGAGTATGGCGGTAATGATGATATTCATGTCGCATATGATAATGGGCAGTACGTCTCTTAAGGACGAGGAAAGGATATTCACCCTACAGCGTCTTTATCTGTCACCTGTCGGCAAAGTAAAGCTGTTTTTCGGAAAGCTCATCGGTACGCTTCCCTCCGCCGTTATAGGAAATGCGGTGATAATGCTGTTTTCTGTGTTTGTGTTCGGAGCAAAATACTGCGACAGCTTTATCGGAAACCTTATCCTGTTCCTGCTGTTCTCCTGCTGCTCGCTTGCGACGATAGCCATAGGTATGCTGATAGGGGTACTGATAAAAATACCTGCGGAGAGCATCGTGATACCGCTTACATGGGCATTGCTGTTTTTCTCAGGCTCGTTTTCAAAGCAGGTATTCGTCGAAGGCTTCAGCGACAAGCTGCCGCCTTATATCGTTCAGCAAGCGGCATTCAGACTCACTCTTTACGGTGAAAGCGACAGTGCATTGGCGGTAATTGCGGTATGCCTTGCCGTAACGGTTGCTGTATCGCTTATCGGTGCGGCAATATTCCGTGTAAAAAAATCCGTCTGAAAGGGGAGCGTATTATGAATAATATAAGAACGGTATTTTTCGGTATGCTGAAGCGTCTTAAATACGCACTTGTAATCGCACTTCTTGTAGGGGCAGGCAGTATAGGGCTTTATTACTGCGGCAGACCGATAGCAAACGTGTTCTCGGTAAACGACAAGATAGACATCGCCATGACCGATAACGATAAATCGGAGCTTTCCGCAATGCTGAAAAGCTATCTTTGCGACAGAATAAATATGAACATTATCGAGGACGGCAAAGAAAAATTCAATGATAAATTGATTAACCGTGACGTTTCTGCTATAATAGAGATACCGCAGGGCTTTGAAAAGAATGTTATCGGCGGAAAAGACGTTAAGATAAAATCCACCACTCTTGACGATTACGAAAACGGCGCTTATATCTCGGTATATATCGAAGGCTTTATGAGAAGCGTCAATATTGCCGCAGATGCCGCAAAAGGTGACGCAGAGCTGTTTTCAAAGATTATGAACAGCGATGCCGCCGACACAAAACTCACTAAGGAAAATGCGGTAACATCCGACAGAGAGGACGAATATGTCTCTGCAGGCTTTAAGTTCTCCGAAGGATTTATGATAATGCTTGTAACCGCTATCGGCATATTTATCACTCTTGCGGTAATGGAAGACAGGCAATACGGAACATACAGCAGAATGGCTGTTTCATCTGTAACTGGCGTACAGTATATTGTCGGAACGCTTGGTGCAAGTGTGCTTATATCCTTTACGGCACTTATCGTTTTACCGCTGTACCTGCTTATCACGGGCGCTCAGATGACAGCCGGCTATCCGCTTGTGTTTGCCGCCGTAATAATCTACTCGCTGTTCAACTCGGCATTATCAATAATGCTCGCACAGCTGATAAGCTCAAAGCAGGCGCTTGCCACGCTTTCGGGCTGTATCACCTCGATAGGCGCTCTGCTCGGCGGTGCGTGGTTCCCGATAGACGAAACGGCAGGTATGCTGAAATATCTGTCGTATATCACGCCGCAATACTGGTATGTCGATTTTATGTCGGGCGAGGCTGAACAGCCTGTGATAAACATCTGCGTGCTTATACTCTACACATTGCTTATAATGCTTGCAAGCGCCGCACTTTTCGGCAGAAAGTCGGTAGTTTCAAAGGCGTAACGAAAGGAATACGAATTGTCACTTATATATCTTGTATTCAAACTCACGGCAACTGCCGCATTCGGCACTATGAATATAATGAATAACTGTGATTCGGGCGATACGGTGCTTACCGTACTCGCCTTTTCCTGCTTTGCTCTGGCTGAATATCTGCTGTTGGTGCTTAAAAAGTCGGATAAAGCGGCGGCGGTCTGTTCGTGCGTTTCGGCTTTTATCGCATTTCTTATATACAGCGACAATCTGATATTCGTGCTGTGCTTTGCCATAATCTTTGCTGTAGATAAATTCGGTGCGGGAAAGTATTTCCGACATATTGGTGCTGTTTCGGTACTGCTTGTCCTTTTTATAGTAAAACCGCCGTTTATTGATGTGCTGATACTTATTATAATGCTTGTGGCATTCACTGTCACCCATATTACCGCAGGACAGCTTATCAAATGCCGTGAACAGCTTGCAGAAAGCAGAGAGGAAACTGTAAGCCTCAACCGCAGGATAGCAAGCCTTGAAGAATACGCCAAAACAGCAAAGAAATCTGCGGCTGTCGAAGAACGCAGACGGTTTTCAGCAAGGATACACGATAAGCTCGGACACAGTATTTCCGGAAGTATAATTCTGCTTGAGGCGGCAAAGCTGAACATCAGGACAAACCCCGACAGTGCGGAGCAATGTATTACAACAGTAACCGATAACCTCAGAAGCGGCGTTGACGATATAAGGCAGGCACTGCGTGAGGAACGTCCCGACAGCAAAACTATAGGAATAAGTGAGCTTAAAGAGATACTCGGTGAATATAAGGCAAAATATAACATAAGGACAACGCTTGAAATCAAGGGCGACGCTGAAAGAGTCACATTCCGCATATGGAACTGTATAAAGGAAAATCTCGTTGAAACGCTCACCAATACGCTCAAGCATTCGGGAGCAGATGAATTTTCACTAAAAATATCGGTTATGAACAAGGTGATCCGTGCCGAGTTCAAGGATAACGGCAAAGGAAGCGACAGCTTCAGAAAGGGTACGGGTCTTACGGCGATAGAGGAGCGAACGGTGCTTACGGACGGAAAGTGCATTTTTCTTGCACAGCCTGACGGATTTTCGGTAGTAAACATATTCAGTCTGAAAGAGGAAAGCATATGAAGATAATTATTGCAGATGATGATAATATAATCCGTGAGGGACTTAAAATGATAATATCGTCACAGCCTGATTTTGAAATTGTCAGTGTCGCTTGTAACGGCACAGAAGCGGTAGAGCTTTGCAGGAAATACAAGACCGATATAGCGTTGCTTGATATAAGAATGCCCGTTATGGACGGAATTGAAGCCGCAAGAATACTGCTTGAGGAAAATCTGTGCAAGCCGCTTTTACTGACAACGTTTGACGAGCAGGAGCTTATACAGCGTGCGCTTAAAGTCGGGGTCAGCGGCTATATTCTCAAAAACACACAGACAGACGGGATTTTCAGTGCGCTGAGAACAGTTTACAACGGCGGCACGGTATTCCAGCAGGATATTCTGTCGTATATCCGTGACGCCGCTGTAAAGTGTTACGGAAAAAGTGCCGTGTTCGACCTGCTTACGGAAAGAGAGCTTGATATAGTAAAGCTTATTGCCGAAGGTTGTTCCAACGCAGAAATAGCCGAAAAACTGTTTTTGTCAAACGGCACAGTCAGAAACTATATAAGTGTTATCCTCGAAAAAACAGGTCTTGAACACAGAACACAGATAGCGGTAAGGTATCTTAATGGTGATGAATAAATATTTTATCAACTGCCTATACCAAGAAGAGCACAAGCTCCGTTCACGGCTATGCAAAGTACAGTTCCGATTACGGTAGGTACTAAAAAGCTTACGGCGGTCCATTTTATGCTCTTCGTTTCCTTGTACACCGTGATACAGGAGGTAGAGCACGGAAAGTGAAACAGTACGAATATGACCATACATATCGCTGTAACCATAGTCCAGCCGTTTGTCGTAAACAGTTCTTTCAAAGCTGAAAGCTCGGATATCTCGGTCAGTGCCGAGCCGTTTGAGTAAGCCATTATGATTATGGGTACTACTATCTCATTTGCGGGAAAACCGAGTATGAACGCAAGTATTATCGCGCCGTCAAGTCCCATAATGTGTCCGAGCGGATCAAGAAATTCCGTACAGTGGCATAGTAAAGATGCACCGTCTATCGTTACATTCGCCATAATCCATATTATAAGCCCCGCAGGAATTGCAACGACTACAGCTCTTCCGAGAACGAATAATGTTCTGTCAAGGAAAGCCCTTACCAGAACCTTGCCGAATTGGGGGGTACGGTACGGCGGCAATTCAAGCGTGAATGATGACGGTAGTCCTTTGAGAAGTGTTTTGGATAACAATCTTGACACCATCATGACAGCGGCAATTGCAGCAGCTATAACGACACCAAGCCATAACGCCGCAATAAATCCTGAGCCTGCAACAGCGGGTACGCCTATCGCAAACATTGTTATAACGCTGATTATCGTCGGAAATTTACCGTTACAAGGCATAATCGATGCAGTGATAACGGCGATAAGTCGCTCCCGCTTACTGTCTATGATCCTTGCTCCTGTAATTCCACAGGCATTGCATCCAAGACTCATACATAGGCACAGAGCCTGTTTTCCGCACGCTCCCGCTTTTTTGAATGCTTTATCAAGATTAAATGCTATTCTGGGTAATATGCCGTAATCTTCAAGTATTGTGAACAGCGGAAAGAATATCGCCATCGGCGGAAGCATAACAGATACGACCCATGCAAGTACTCTGAATACACCTTGTGTAAGGGCACTGTTTATTATTTCCGGTATACCTATTGATGATAATCCGTTATAAAGCAGTAATTCAGCATTTCCGAAAAATTCCGAAAGCAACGCAGAGGGATAATTCGCGCCTGTGACTGTTATCCATAATATGCCGAGCAACATCAGAAACATAATAGGTATTCCCGTTAATTTTCCTGTAAGTATTCTGTCGATCTTTCTGTCACGGGATAATTTTCTGTCGCACGATTTTTTTACGCTTTCTGCCGCTATACCTTCGGCAGTAATGAATATACATGACACTATTTCATCGGTAAACGGTTTTTCCGATTTTGACATCAGCTCCCTAGCCTTAAGCAGTAAAGGCTCGTATTTCTGCGAGCATATCCCGAATTTGCTGCACAGGCTTTTTTTGATATCATCATCGTTTTGCAGTAATCTGAGACATATGAAACGCTGTTTTCTTATGTCATCGGTAATTCCTACTGCACGCGGCATAAGCTCTGATATCGCTTTTTCCGTGCGGTTTGTGTAGATAACTGTGATATCGCGATTTTTTTCTTTGCTCAGCGCTACACTTTCTATTACTGCCATCAGTTTATCCAGACCCTTTTTATTGCGAGCCGAGGTCGCAACCACAGGTATGCCGAGCAATTCCGACAGTTTTTTTGTATTGACCGCTATATTCTTTTTTGAGGCTTCATCTATCATGTTGACACACATCACGGCTTTATTTGTGATCTCGGTTATCTGAAGCACAAGATTGAGATTACGCTCCAGACAGGACGCGTCACAAACAATTACTGTTACATCGGGTCTTGCAAAGCAGATATGATCCCGTGCCGTCACTTCTTCCGCAGAATGAGCACACAATGAGTATGTACCGGGAAGATCGGTTATTTCGAACTTGTTGTTATGATATATATAGCTTCCTGTCGCATTACCGACTGTTTTACCCACCCAGTTTCCTGTATGCTGCTTTAGCCCGGTCAGAGCGTTGAAAACCGTGCTTTTGCCGACATTCGGATTGCCTGCAAGCGCAACCGTAAATTCTTTATCGTATTTCATATTTTTCACCTTTCAGCTAATGTAATACATTATATGAAAATACGAAGGAAATGTTAAGAGTGGAGCAGAGCACTTTCCGGTATTATCAGGATAGCAATTCGGTCAGGGTTTCTACAAGCCGTTTTGTGCTGACCGGCTTTGTCAGAAATGTATTCATACCGTATTCGGCGGCTTTGTTTCTGTCTTCACTGAATACATTTGCGGTCATGGCAATGATAGGTACTTCCGGTGCATATCCGTTATCAAGTTGTCTTATGGCGCGAGAACATTCGTAACCATCCATGATCGGCATCTGAATATCCATAATTATGCAGTCGTAATAGCCTTTATCGTGAGATTTTATCATATCTAATGCAACTGCGCCGTTTCAATTTCAGCTCCATATGGTGAAAGCATCGTCTTTACTATACAACAGTTGATATCGACATCTTCCGCCAGCAGAATACGTTTGCCGCTTAAGACGGAGGATTTTACGGTACTGCTTACTTTGCTATCTTCCAAGTTAAAATGTGATGATATTATTTTCCTCAGCTCATATGTCAGAATCGGCACAGTACATATCTGTACCGAGTGTGACAGAGAGCGGGGAATTTTACTGCGTTGTGCACTATCGGTGACGGCAATATACAAAGTGTCTGTATCCCCTTTTTCAAATTCGGTTATTCTGTCCGGGATTGTTGCTATAATATCATAACGGGTACATTGTCTTTGTTTTGTGATACTGTTTTCTATATCAGTATGTATTCCCAGCTTTTTAAGCGCAGTACACGTTTCCTCCCTGATTTTACTGTCTGTGATTGCTATGAAAGCAGAAAGTTCAGGAAATGGTTTATTTACGCATTTTTCCGTAATGGGAAAAGGCAGACGTACTATAAATTCAGTACCTTTCCCTTTCTTGGTATTTACCTTAATAGTGCCGCCTGCGGCATCGACTATATTTTTGGTTATAGGCATTCCGAGTCCCGTTCCCTGAATGTTGCTCGTTACCTTTCGCTCACGTTCAAAAGGCTCGAATATTTTATTCTTAAATTCTTCGCTCATACCTATTCCGTTATCGCTGACACGAATTTCATATATCGATATATTATCTGTTTTGCTTGCTTCTTCGCTGATGTCTAGCGTAATAATACCGCCGTCCGGTGTGAATTTTACGGCGTTTGAAAGCAGATTATTGAGCAGCTGTTCAAGCCTGCGGCGGTCACAACGCACTGTTTCGTGAATTACTTGTGACATAGAGATAGTCAATTTATGCTTCTTTTCAATCGCCAATGTGTACATTACAGTTCTTATATCAAACAGAATTTCAGAAATATCCACATCGGAAATATCAAATGTCAATTTACCGCTTTCGATACGGCTCATGTCGAGAATATCGCTTAAAAGTCCGAGAAGGTAATTACCTGATATCATTATTTTTGACAGATAGTCATTTGTCAGCTCTGTATTTCCTCTTTCCCTGCCTGCAAGCATAGCAAAACTGATTATTGCACTGAGCGGAGTACGTATATCATGCGACATATTAGACAAAAATGTACTTTTGGCTTTGTTTGCGCGTTCTGCTTCATCTACTGCGTTTTTGAGTGTCCGGTTTATCAGGCGCTCTTTGGTTCGGTCAGACAGTACAATTATGTATTTTTCCTGACCGCCTATTATTCGGCATAGTGCGGTAATGTGAAAGCATTTGCTTTCTCCGTTCTTTTGATGGGTACATACACTGTCGCATTCAATGCGTTCATCTTTTGTCATACCTGCAAGCTTACTGCGAACGGCATAGTTTGTCCCATCTTCAAGCGCACTTTCAAGCAAACCGATATCATGTATTGCGTCATCAGGAGAAATTCCCAGTAGTTGATCGATATTCGGACTTACATAGCTGACAGCAAAACTATTCTTATCAAGCATAAGAAATATGTCATCTACATTGTTTGAAAGTACTGAAAACAACTCTTCGCGATATTTTATCTCAGTGTCCTTTAGTCTTATGCTTATGTAATTTTTGCGAATAAGATAGAGTATTGAGAGAAAGCTGATTAAAGCCACAAAGCTGACGCATGCCGTTATTGTTACTGTCTGAAGCTCATTTAAACTTTCGTTTACTACACTTGCGGGAACAATACCGATAAGTATCCAGTCCTTAAAACCAATAGACTCATACGTCAGGTAATGTGTAACTCCGTTTATAGTCAGCGTATCAACGCCTGAGTCGTTATAGCATATATATGAGCGGTACTGTCTGACAGATTCATCGTTGAGAGGAGAATTTTCTGTGAGCATACGCCAGAAGTTGTCTATCTCATCGCCGTGTTCGCCTTTATTATTGACAACAACTCTGCCATCGGGATAAATAACGTAATTTACCGCCTGACCGTTGAATGTTCTGGCACTGAGCAGTGAAACGATGTCCTTGTTATTAAAGCTGATAGCTATCGCCGAATAGGAAAAGTCCATATATCTGCTATGAGGACAAGGAACTGCAAATACCACAAGCTCAGAACGATCGATAAGCGCTGTATCGGATACAACATTCTCTTTATCATTCATCAGCTTTTTCATATTCTTGCCGAGATCCATGCTGCCTTTATTACCGTCAATGGTACAATAACTGCCGCTATCTGACAGAAAATAGAAGTCTGTGAAAGCACTCGTAGCTCTGATATTATAGATATAATCTCTGATATTTTCATCACTGCCCGCATCTTTTAAATATGGTATCCACATTTTCATGGCGCTCCAGTTATCGGTCAGAAGATTGCTCAGTGATTTTCCTACCTGAGAATATATTTCCGTCAGGTGAGTTGCGCTTTCATTGAAAATTTTTCTTGATATATAAGAATAGTATGCGTTGCCGAATAGTATAGCGGTTATTACTGTAAGCAGAATTACAAAAACAAACCCTTTTCTTTTATCCATAATGCATCTCCGTCAATTTCAGTAAAATTATTTTACCAACTTCAATTATAAAAATAAATAATAAGTCATACTGATTTTACCACATTAAGTTTTGACTGTCAATAAATTGAAGCACAATAAATGACATTATGCAAAAAACATCACGGGAACATGACTGTCACTTGACATTAATTTTTTATCATGATATACTTTCCTCAACGCCGGACTTAACGTCAATTGATATCTGTTGTTATTTGTAGTTTGCGTACATTAAATGACGACCAATATAAAGAACAACAGAAAAGGAGAGCAATGAAAGCTGTATTTATAGATATTGATAATACGTTGCTGAGCTTCAGCGAATATGTAAAACATACTATGCAGACGGGATTTGAGCATTTCGGACTGAAGCGTTACGAGCCGTATATGTACGATATTTTCACCGAGGAAAACAACAAGCTGTGGCGCAGAATAGAGCAGGGGACGCTTGTCTTTTCGGAGCTTGAAAAGGTGAGATGGAATATTATATTTGCCAGGCTCGGTTTTGAATTTGACGGTACGGTGTTTGAAAAGTATTTCAGGCGCGCGCTTTATGACAGTGCTATCCCTATGCCCGGTGCAAATGAAATGTTACGTTACCTCAGTGGTAAATATATACTTTGCGTGGCAAGCAACGGACCGTATGAACAGCAAGTTCACAGGCTTGAGGTTGCGGGAATGAAGCAGTATTTCGACTACATATTCATATCCGAAAAGCTCGGAGCGTCAAAGCCGTCGGAGGAATTTTTCAGTAAGGCATTTGCACAGTTTAACAGCGGCAGGGAAGAAGCGATAATACCGGCTGATACGATTATAATAGGCGACTCGCCTACTTCTGACATAGAGGGAGGAAGAAACTACGGAATGAAAACGTGCTTTTACAATGTCAGCGGCGTTGAGAATGATATTATCAAGGCGGATCATGTTATAGACGAGCTGAACGAGGTCAAGGGGATATTGTAGCAGGAAGAAAGCAATTGCGTAAAATTTAAATTATTGCGAAATACACGACGAGTTCAGGCGTAATATGGCTGTAATGTTGACATATAGATGTTGTTTTGATATAATAAAAAACAAAGAAAGGCAGGTGAATGACATGAAATTATTTATCAGAGATAATGGGAATAGCTGTCATTCACATTTATGCTTTTGATATAGCGATTGTGCGATGATAAAATTCAAAGTGTTCTCGTTATCGGGAACACTTTTTTATAAGGAGTTATTATGAACAAATTGAATTTTATCAAAGTGGATAAACCGTATCGTAGCAACACAACAGACAGTGGAAAAATAACTGTCACTGTAAGAGAATTTATCACAACTACGCTTGCTGAAAAAATCGCAACAGCATTATGGAACAAGCCTGAATGGGCTGACAGTATCGTCAGATTCAATTATGATAACAAGATCAAAAGCGATTGCTTCAATGTTATCGCTCTGAATGAAACAGGTGATGTTGTAGGCAGTATAGCTTTTAGGGAAACGCTGATTAAATAGCCCAGCAGAGTTGTCGTAACACGGGTTGCAAGCCAATATTGATGAAAAAGTTACCTTTTCAAGGTAAGTGATAAAATCTCTGACAAAGTAAACTCACACGGAACTTGCTGCTTTGGAATTCTATAAAATAACACTGCTCCGCCTTTCAATTCAAATAGGAAGACGGGATTTTTATACACTTTGACAAAATCAAATTTACAAAAACAAATAAATTGTGCAACGTTACAAATGTGGCATTTTTACTAGAATTATGTGTTGATTTTTAGTAAATAAACTGATAAAATTACAATTATAAAAGTAACAACTTTAAATTACTGCAATTAAAAGTCAACTTCAATTGAACAGGAGAAAAAAGCAATGAAAAATCTAAAGATTTCCAAGAAGATAATCTGCACGTTTGCAGTTGTGCTTCTGCTGACATTTGTTCTGGGTGTTGTTTCCCTGGTATCAACAAACAACATAGCTTCTACGTCTGACAATTACGTCAATATATCTATTCCCGCATTGTCAAATCTTGACAGCGCCAGACGTTACATCAGAATATTCCAGGGTAATATTCTGAAAGCCACCTGTACTGATAATCAGGCTGATTTAGACAAGCTCGTTGAAGACATAAGCAGCGACCGGTCAGCGTTCTTCGCCTATCTCGACAGCTTTCTTGAATATGACCCACAGTTTTCAGATGAAGTCGAAAATATCCACACTATCATGGACGACGCAGCTACTATTCGTGAGAGAATAGTAGAAGCAAGCGCAAAATTCAGCTATGAGGGCAATATGGAAGCGTATTCTATATATCTGAACGAATATGAGCCTAACCTCACGAAAGTTACGGGCATTCTGGAAAACCTTACAACCGAACTCAAAGAAGCAATTACCACAAGATACAATAATGCACAGACTACCAAAACAATCAATATTGTCATAATAATTGCAGTAGTTGTGGCGGCTGCAATACTTGTGGTTGCTCTCACAGTCGTTCTCACAAAGGCAATAGTCACGCCAATCATTCAGATTAAAGATTCCATGAACCTTATCTCAAACGGTCTGCTCAAAGAAGCTGACGGCACTATCACATACCGATCCAAGGACGAGCTGGGTGTACTTGCCCATGCAGCAAGGAAGGTCATCAGATTCTTCCAGGCCGTGCTGCCCAGCATTTCAGATGTGTGCAGGAATTACGGCAACGGAAATTTCAACTGTACCTGCGAGAATTACGATAGCTACGTTGGCGAAACCAGCGAGATCCGCGACAGCCTGATGTATATACGCGATAATCTTTCCGCTGCCCTTTCAAATGTTGACCAGGCTTCCGACCAGCTTTTAAGCGGCACAGAAGAAGTCTCATCAGGCGCTCAGGCTCTTGCTCAGGGGGCAACGCAGCAGGCAGCATCTATCCAGGAGCTTTCTGAAAATATTGCGTCTATTTCCGAATCTATCAAGGCTAATTCTTCGGACGCAGCGGAAGCAAGTGATAAAGCAAATGCCGCAGGAACGGCCGTCCAGGAAGTCAATGCCATGATGTCAGAGCTTGTAAGAGCCATGAACGAGATCAACCAATTCTCCAGCGAAACCAAGAAAATCGTCAAGACTATCGAGGATATCGCATTCCAGACAAACATTCTTTCACTCAATGCCGCAGTTGAGGCAGCAAGAGCCGGCGAAGCCGGAAAGGGCTTTGCAGTAGTTGCTGAAGAAGTCAGAAACCTTGCAGGAAAATCTGCTGAAGCAGCTCAGAATACGACTCGGATCATCGAAAGCACTGTTAACTCCATCGTCAGCGGAAATCAGCTCTGCGCCGAAGTTGCTGAAAAGATGAACAAGGTCGGCGAAACAGCCGGCAAGGTTACGGCCATAAACAACAAGATTGCCGATTCTTCCAAGAAAGCCGCTGACTCCATCGTCAAGGTTACAATCGGAGTTGACCAGATATCAAATGTCGTTCAGACAAACTCTGCTACATCTGAACAGTCTGCTGCCGCTTCCGAAGAGCTCAGCAGCCAGGCTAATATGCTCAAGCAGTTGGTTAAGAGTTTCTCGCTTTATAGCGATTCCTCAAATGCAGGAACACAGCCTGCTGTAAACTCCTGAAAGTCTAATTTATACATAAAAGGCTCCGACAACTGAGTTGCCAGAGCCTTTTTTAGAAATTCCATATGTCTATTATAATAAGTTTGAGATGAAACGAATCTATACTAGGGACGCGCTGAATAAAGCGAAGCGTAACAAAATCAGACCTGTGAGTATACTCATGTGAGCGGGTCGATTTTGTTTTATTCAACGTTTCCCTAATTTAAAATCATTATCAACAGCGGATAAATACTCACTTGCGTAATTTTTTATCGCAAAAAGGGACATCGCAGACCCGACTTCATATAATAGATGGGTACGCGGGATTTCTGTACTACGACAAAATGGAATGCCGCTGGTCGCAATGCACTGGGAACACCGATTAAAGCATATGGTGAATCGGTACAACGAGATTTACCGCCTGCAAATGCCAAGCATAACGCCGCACGTCTGCCGCCACACCTATTGCAGCAATATGGCGAAATCCGGCATGAACCCGAAAACGCTGCAATACCTTATGGGACACAGCGACATCGGTGTTACTTTGAATACTTACACACATCTCGGACTTGAGGACGCTCAGGACGAACTCGGTCGGATAGCCGAGATTGAAAATGCCCGCAGGGAGATGGATAAGCTTGGCGGGGAGAAAACACAGGAAATGTTCAGAGTGATGGGATAAAATAGTTATGGGCGTACAGAGATGTACGCCCATTTGCCATAAATCCAGGAAATCCAGAACTGCTCATGGGTACTATGCAAACCCAGAAAAATATGCTATAATATAATCATCTGCAAAATCCTTAGTAGTAAACCCGCAGATTTTTACTACTATTTGACTACTACACACGTCCGCAATTTGCCCCGATTTGCGCATTTTCTGTGAATCCGAACGGAAATATGTAAAATCTGACAGCGAGCAAAACGCGGCAGTAAAGCGCATAACAGAGCCTTTCAGAAAGGATTGACCCCATGTACAAGATACTATTCGTCTGCCACGGCAACATCTGCCGTTCACCTATGGCGGAATTTGTAATGAAAGATATAGTGAAAAAAGCGGGAAGGTCCGATGAATTCTATATCGCTTCGTGTGCGACAAGTACCGAGGAAATAGGCAACCCGGTGCATCACGGCACAAGGAGAAAGCTCGCAGAAGTCGGTATTTCCTGTGACGGCAAAAGAGCAGTGCAGCTGACAAAATCCGATTATAATAAGTACGATTACATAATCGCTATGGACGAAATGAATATAAGAAATATAATGCGGATCATAAAGAGCGATCCCGAGGGTAAAGTAAGTCTGCTGTTGTCGCACGCAGGAATGAGCGGTAGTATTGCCGACCCGTGGTATACCGGTAACTTTGACGACACCTACAGAGATGTTTTGCTGGGGTGTAAGGCGTTGTTCAATGAGATTGTAAGTAAATAAAACTATGCCGCCGTGTTAAATTTGATGATTATCACGGCGGTTGTACTTGTGAATTTATTTCGTAAAATTTAAATTATAACGAAATAAAGCGTATTACGGACAAATTCGATATAGCTATCCGTCTTGACATATCGGCACGGTTTTGATATAATAAAAACATTCAGAAAGGCAGGTGAATGATATGAAAATAACCATCAACCGTAACGAGAGTATCTATCATTCACATTTTTGCTTTTAATATACGGCATTTGTGCTAAGGTAAAATTCAAGTGTTCTCGTTATCGGGAACACTATTTTTGTTTTAAAGGAGTCAATATGAACAATTTGAATTTTACCGTTTCCGGCAAAGAAAGCAGCAGAAAAGCAGTACATGGCAATTGCATGACTATTTCAGTCAAAGAATTTATTACGCCCGAGCTAGCTGAAAAAACAGCAAAAGCTCTATGGAATAAGCCTGAATGGGCAGATGCTATTATAAGCTTCAATTACGAGAATAAAATCAATACCGATTGCTTCAATGTAATTGCACAAAATGATGCCGGCGATGTGATCGGCAGGCTGTTCTGCATACAAAATGCCGAAAATGCAGGTTTGTGGTACTACGGCGATTTATTCGTTATACCGCCGTACAGAGGCAGACATATATCAAAAAGATTACTTGAAACAGCAGAGCAGGTATTGTCAGATAAATGGTGCCACACACTGAGATGTTATGTAGAGCCTGATAATGAAATATCGCTGTGCTTGCAAAGAGAATACGGATTTACCGAATGTGCATACAAAACTTTCAATAATCTCATAAACGATGGTCAGATAATGTTTGAAAAAACGCTGGCAACATTCAATGCTGCTCAGGTTACAGAGAAAAACGGTGCAAGGTATATTACGGATATTTTTAATGAAAACGCGGCTTTGCTTCACAGCAACATAATCACTTACCGTGAATGGTGTGAGTTGATTTACGCAAACGATACCGATGAAAAACACTTTCTGATATGCAAGGGTGCTGTTCCGTGCGGATATCTGAAAATCAACGGGCTTAACGGCAACGATGATATCGGTTGGATTTCAATACTTGCGGTAGCTCCCGCATTCAAGGGAAAAGGTGTTGGCAAGTATGCCGTTTCCTATGCGGAAAAATACTTGTGTGAGTATGGAAAATTATGTGTTAAGATACATACGACCAAGGATAATTTTCCCGCTCAAAGGCTTTATGAAAAATGCGGTTATGTGCTTTATGACTGTACGCAAGCAAATACTGCCAACGATAAACTGACATATTTTAAACAGATATAGCCGCTGAACGCTCCGGCGGCTATGCAATATAAGGAAGGATTTTTATGTACAAGATACTCTTTGTCTGCCACGGCAACATCTGCCGTTCACCTATGGCGGAATTTGTAATGAAAGATATAGTGAAAAAAGCGGGAAGGTCCGATGAATTCTATATCGCTTCGTGTGCGACAAGTACCGAGGAAATAGGCAACCCGGTGCATCACGGCACAAGGAGAAAGCTCGCAGAAGTCGGTATTTCCTGTGACGGCAAAAGAGCAGTGCAGCTGACAAAATCCGATTATAATAAGTACGATTACATAATCGCTATGGACGAAATGAATATAAGAAATATAATGCGGATCATAAAGAGCGATCCCGAGGGTAAAGTAAGTCTGCTGTTGTCGCACGCAGGAATGAGCGGTAGTATTGCCGACCCGTGGTATACCGGTAACTTTGACGACACCTACAGAGATGTTTTGCTGGGGTGTAAGGCGTTGTTCAATGAGATTGTAAGTAAATAAAACTATGCCGCCGTGTTAAATTTGATGATTATCACGGCGGTTGTACTTGTGAATTTATTTCGTAAAATTGAAATTATAACGAAATTACTTTTTGCTCTTTTCCTCTCCGTGCTTCAAATCAAGCTCGGGGAGGTCGTTTTTTATATCCATTACGGGATTTGAGTTTATAGCGTCACGGAGCTGAGTGTTTACCACATGGGTATAGATCTGTGTTGTATTCAGGTTTTCGTGCCCGAGAACCTCTTTAAGCACACGGACATCGACACCGTTCTGATACATAAGTGTAGCCGCTGTATGACGGAGCTTGTGCACCGAAATTCCTTTACCTGCCAGTCCGCATGCTTTAAGACGGTCATCGATTATCTGCTCAACGCGGCGGTTTGTTATACGGTTGCCTCGCTTGCTTATAAACAGCGCTTTTTCCTTAGGGTCTGCAACGGAATTTCTTTCAATTTTATACCTTGCGACAGCTTCAACGCATTGTTTATTTAGATATACTATACGTTCCTTGTTGCCTTTACCGAGCACTTTGACTGATATGTATTTTATATCCGGCTGTGACGGATCGATGTTCTCTACGAAATCGTTTACATTTATACCTACCAATTCACTCAGACGCATTCCGCAGTTGAGGAACATTATGATCATTGCATAGTCGCGGAAATCCATCCAGCTTGAAAATTCCTTGAATCCTTCGTGCAACAGCTGATCGCATTCCTGCAAAGTTAGGTGCTTAGGCAGTGCGTTTTTAGGTGACGGCAGCTCTAAATTAAGCATAGGACTAGCCGCAAACCACGCCTTATTATTGGTGAGGAATTTGTAGAACTGGCGCAGAGATACAGCCTTTCGTGAACGTGCCTTAGCCTGGTTCGAACGTTCACTTACAGTGAAGCTCAGAAACTCCATAGCATCGCTGAGTGTTACAGCCTTGATGTATTTGTCGTCAAGGTCGGCTATAGTGATATCCGAGAAATCTGTATCAGGAAGGACAAGATTATTCTTGACCTTGAGAAATCGCATGAACATACGCAGGTCCGTATAATAGTTCAGAGCCGTAAGCTGTGAACGGTTTTTGATGGTAGTCAGATAATTCAGGTATTCGGTAAGACAAGCTGGTGCATCTGATGTAGCTTGTCTGAAATCTATGTTGTATGCCATTTTTGTTGCCTTTCGGTTTTTGGTACTTCTAATTTCGTAAAATTTTCATTTTACGAAATTGCGTGTAAAATTCTGTTATACTTCTCCGTTCACCATTATACAATAAATCTGCTGTATTTACAAGCAAAACGGTAAAATAAAATCAGTGCACAACAAGGATACAAACGGTTTTGCGACCTTCAATAATTTGGTGATACCGAAATTATATTTGTATGATATTTTTGTATCTGTGCACTGATTTAAATTTCGTTAAAACTTATACTTCGTTCTTTATAATGTCGATCACACCGTCAAGAGCTTCACATTTTGCGTAAGCCTTGTCGGTTATTTCCGACGGTACATCAACAATGTCTTTTATATAGACAGTCTTTATCCCTGAGCCTATGCCTGCCTTAAGACCGTTTGTGCTGTCTTCGATAACAAGACAATTTTCCTTGCTGTATCCTGACAACTCAGCCGCTTTAATGAATATTTCAGGGTCGGGTTTGCCTTTTGTAATCTCATCGCCGCCGATTATTCCGTCAAAATATCCGCGGATATCCGAGTGTTCAAGTTCTTTTGCCGCTGAAGCGTGATATGTAGACGTTGCAACGTACATTGCAATGTTGTTTGCTTTAAGGTATGCGCAAAGCTCGCTAAATCCTTGCTTTACCGGAATGCCGTTCTTCTCTTCATATTCGGCAAAATATTGCTTTGCGTGATTCCAGTATTTATCAAACGGATAATCCTCGCCGAGCTCTCCGAGAAAAAGACTTTTCATAGAGGTATAATTAAGCCCTATCGAACGATACGGAAGTGACAAATCAAAAGGCAGACTGTATTTGTCGATAACATGCTGCCACGCCTTAAGCCCTATCCTTTCACTGTCAAGGAGTGTACCGTCCATATCAAATATAACTGCTTTTATCATTTGTTGACCGCTACTATCGCACTGCAACCGTCAAGATGAACACTTCCTGACAGATCTATCTTTTTGCCGGTAATAACGTCCGTATATTCACCGCCGATACCGGGGTTGAAGTCAAAAGGATTATCATCTATATTCAGCAGTGTTACAACGGTTTCACCGTCACAGTCGCGCCTGAACGAGAACTGTCTGTTTAAAAGCTGTAAGGGCGTGTAATCGCCGTGAGCAAGCGCCTTTGAAGATGTACGCAGTTTGCACAGTGCAGCAATCTCACCTGTCAGGTCGGCAACACCCTCAGCCTTGAACTTTTCCTCGTTATATTCTACACGAAGAGCATCGTCACCTTGGTGCTTATCGCCCTCTATACCGTATTCACTGCCGTAATAAACACCCGGGATACCCGGCATTGTGAACAGAAGCGGATAGATAACGGGAAGCTGACGCTTGTTGTTCAGCATTGTAGCAATACGTGAAACATCATGGTTGTCAACGAAGCTGTAAAGAAGCTTTCCTGTATAAAGGCACCACTGCTCTTTTCCAAACTGACGATTGAGTGAATGTGCTATCTCAAACATATTGAGATCATTAAAGCTGGAAAATAAGCCCTTGTAGCATTCGTAGTTCGTCACGCTGTCGAGCATTTCGGAATTCATCCAGCGATTATAATCGCCGTGGAGCGTTTCGCCCATCAGCCAGAAGTCGTTTTTAAGCCATTTGCAATGACCGTGGAGTTCCTTCAAGAAGTTGAGGTCCAGGCAATATGCAACGTCAAGGCGCAGTCCGTCAATATCAAATTCCTTTACCCAGCCTGTAATTACTTCTTTTAAGTACTCCTTAACGGCGGGATTGTAAAGGTTGAGCTTTACAAGCTCATAATGACCTTCCCAGCCCTCGTACCAGAAACCGTCATTATAGCAGGAATTTCCGTCATTTATATGGAACCAGTCGCGGTACTGATTGTTGCCGTTTCTGACTTCAACAAACTTTGTGAAATCTCTGCCGACATGATTGAATACACCGTCAAGGATCACCTTGATATCATTTTCATGCAGTTTTTTGCAAAGTGCGGCAAAGTCTGCGTTTGTGCCGAGCCTGTTGTCTATTTTGGTATAATCCACGGTATCATAGCCGTGTGCAACCGACTGAAAAACAGGACCGAAATAGATAGCGTTGAATCCCATTTCCTTTATGTGAGGAATTGCGTCCTCTATCTTTTTAAGTCTGTTTTCGGTGTTCTCCGAATAATCGTTTGTCTTGGGACATCCACAAAATCCTAAAGGATAAATGTGATATACCGCATAGTTAGAAAAATCGCTCATTAAATTATCTCCCTTGTTTTATTTACACACCTGTTAAGGCGTTAAGTTTAAGCGCTGCTTCAAAGACAGGTAATTCTGTTGCAAAAATGTTGACATTATGCTCTCTGGCTTTTCTGAGAGCTTCCTCATCGGGCTGTACGCCTTCACACACAATAACACATGACGCGCCGGTGTGAACCGCTACGGCAACAGTATTGACATTACCTATGACGGTGAACCATGCGCAGCAATTCAGATCTTTTATCATCACAAGGCTTAAAAGGTCACATGAAAACACATTATTGATAACTCTGTCCTCATTTCCGTTGTTAAGCACTATGAATAATCCGTTTTTGATAAGCTGTCCGACCGTCATTTGTGAAACCTGCCTTTACCGAATTATACGATTTGTGTCGTGTTATATGCAATATGCACAAATCCATTAGCTATTATATCACATTTTGCGACCTGTGTAAAGTTGAAAAACAGGTGTTGAATTTGTAGAAAATGACGGTATTTAGGTCAAAATGGAGTAAATTTATCCGATATCAAATTATCGATTAGTGCAATATTAACAAAGCTATGTGAAAATTTTGAGTACAAATATATAGTGAAATTTTCATAACAAATATGTTATAATTAACATATCCCCCGTGAATCGGCAAGAATTGCGGGTAAAACCAAGGAGGTTATATAATGGGTTCCAAAGAAAAAACAACAGTACCTTTCAATGGCACGCCGGAGCAGGAAAAGGCTCTGCGTGAAATGATCGGTCAGCACAAGGGTCAGCAAGGCGCGCTTATGCCGGTGCTTCAGCAGGCTCAGGAAATCTACGGCTATCTGCCTATAGAGGTTCAGTCGATAATAGCCGAAGAAATGGGTATACCGCTTGAAAAGGTATACGGTGTTTCCACGTTCTACTCACAGTTCTCGCTTTATCCTAAGGGTAAGTACAAGATCTCAGTCTGTCTTGGTACTGCCTGCTATGTAAAGGGCTCGGGCGATATATTCGCAAAGCTCTCCGAAAAGCTCGGAATATCGGATGGAAAATGCACACAGGACGGTATTTTCTCACTTGATGCCTGCCGTTGCATAGGCGCTTGCGGACTTGCTCCCGTAATGACGGTAAATGATGATGTTTACGGTAAGCTTAACGTTGATCAGATCGACGGTATTCTTGCAAAATATACAGAATAATGTTTTCTGAAATTTCTCTTAACATTCTTGATGTAGTGCAAAATTCAATCAGCGCACGGGCTTCTTTAATAGAAATAACCGTTAATATCGACACAAAAGGCGATACGCTTACCGTTGTTATAGAAGATGACGGCTCAGGCATGAGTGCCGAAGAATTGTCGAAAGTCGTTGATCCGTTTTATACTACCGGAAAAACGAGAAATACAGGGCTGGGTGTACCTTTTTTCAAAACTGCATCTGAAATGACCGGCGGTAGCTTCGATATAAGCTCTGAAAAAGGTAAAGGCACTCGGGTAAAGGCTGTTTTTGTGCTGTCAAGCATAGACAGAATGCCGCTCGGAGATATGACGGAAACGCTCATATCTCTTATAAATGCAAACTGCCATATTGATTTTATCTACAACTATTCGACTGACGAAAGAAGCTTCACTCTTGATACGAGGCAGTTAAGAAAAATTCTCGGCAATGTACCGATAAATTTATCGGAAGTGACGGTATTTTTGACCCGTTATCTTTATGATAATACAGCCGAAGTAAGCGGCGGCAAGAAATACTAACACCACGAAAGGATAATTTTAAGATATGAAATCTCTTGAAGAATTAGCTGCTATCCGCGACAAGATGCAGAATGTTGTCAATCTCAGAAATGAAGCGACAGACTGCACAAAGATCGTTGTCGGCATGGCAACCTGCGGAATTGCGGCAGGCGCAAGACCTGTTCTTAAAGCATTTTCCGACGGAATACAGGAAAAAGGCATAAATGATGTAATGGTAATACAGGAAGGCTGCATCGGTCTTTGCCAATTTGAACCAATAGTTGAAGTGACCGCTCCCGGTAAGGAAAAGGTTACTTATGTCAAGATGACACCTGAAAAGGCTGTTGAAGTTATCGAACAGCACATTATCGGCGGCAATGTTGTAACGAAGTACACGATAAACTCCGCTATGTAAAATCTGAAAGGAAACTAATATATGTATCGTTCACAAGTATTGATATGCGGTGGTACCGGATGTACTTCTTCAGGTAGCGATAAGATCGCTAAAAGACTGCAGGAGGAAATCGATAAGAACGGTCTTACCGATGAAGTAATGGTAGTTCGAACAGGCTGTTTCGGTCTGTGCGCGCTCGGTCCTATCATGATAGTTTATCCTGAGGGCACATTCTACTCGATGGTAAAGGAAGATGACATTGCGGAAATCGTTTCCGAGCATCTTCTTAAAGGTCGTGTGGTAACACGTCTTGTATATGATGAAACAATCGGTGAAAATGAAATAAAATCACTTAAGGAAACCAACTTCTATAAAAAGCAACACAGAATTGCACTCAGAAACTGTGGTGTTATAAATCCCGAATGTATAAATGAATATATAGGAAGAAACGGTTATGAGGCACTTGGCAAGGTGCTGAAATCAATGACACCCGATGAAGTTATACAGACAATTCTCGATTCAGGTCTGCGCGGAAGAGGCGGCGGCGGATTCCCCACAGGTAAGAAGTGGCAGCTTGCAAGAAACCTTGTCAAGGATGCCGATCAGAAGTACGTTTGTTGTAACGCCGACGAGGGAGACCCCGGTGCATTCATGGATCGTTCTGTTCTTGAAGGCGATCCCCACGTTGTAATTGAGGCTATGGCAATTGCCGGTTATGCGATCGGCGCTACACAGGGCTATATCTACATAAGAGCGGAATATCCCATCGCTGTACAGCGTTTACAGATAGCTATCAACCAGGCAAGAGAATACGGTCTTCTCGGCAAAAACATTTTTGACAGCGGATTTGACTTTGACCTTGATATAAGACTTGGCGCAGGCGCATTCGTATGCGGCGAGGAAACAGCGCTTATGACTTCTATCGAGGGTAACAGAGGCGAGCCCAGACCCCGTCCTCCCTTCCCTGCAGAAAGCGGTCTTTTCAAGAAGCCTACCGTACTCAACAACGTTGAAACATACGCTAACATTCCTCAGATAATCCTTAACGGTGCGGAATGGTTTGCATCTATGGGTACGGAAAAGTCAAAGGGCACAAAGGTATTTGCACTCGGCGGCAAGATACACAACACAGGTCTTGTTGAAGTTCCTATGGGTACAACACTGCGTGAGGTTATTTACGAGATCGGCGGCGGTATCCCCAACGGCAAGGCATTCAAGGCGGCACAGACAGGCGGTCCTTCAGGAGGATGTATACCTGCCGAACACCTTGATATCCCGATCGACTATGACAACCTTATAGCTATCGGCTCGATGATGGGTTCAGGCGGACTTATCGTTATGGACGAGGATAACTGTATGGTAGATATTGCGAAGTTCTTCCTTCAGTTCACCGTTGATGAATCTTGCGGTAAATGTACACCTTGCCGTATCGGTACAAAGCGTCTTTACGAAATGCTTGAGAAGATAACCTCGGGCAACGCGACAATGGAAGATCTCGACAAGATGGAAAAGCTGTGTTACTATATCAAGAACAACTCTCTGTGCGGTCTTGGTCAGACAGCTCCCAACCCCGTTTTATCAACTCTGCGCTACTTCAAGGACGAGTATATTGCACACGTTCAGGATAAGAAGTGTCCGGCAGGCGTATGTCAGGATCTGCTCACATACAAGATCATCGACCTTAAATGTAAGGGTTGTACAGCCTGTGCAAGAGGATGCCCTGTCGGTGCAATCTCAGGTACAGTCAAGCAGCCTCACACCATTGACACAACCAAGTGTATCAAGTGCGGTGCTTGTATGGCTAAGTGTAAGTTCGGTGCTATTATTAAGGAATGATCCCGTCTGACGGATCACTGAAAGGAATAAATTTTACTATGGTTAATATAAAGATTAACGGCATAGAGTACTCGGTCGAAGAAGGTACAACTATCCTTGAAGCCTGTCGTCAAAACGGCATCAAAATTCCTACTCTCTGCTGGTTAAAGGATATCAACGCTATCGGCGCGTGCCGTATATGCGTAGTTGAAATGACAGGTGCAAGAAGCCTTGTTGCATCATGCGTATATCCCTTATCAAAGTTTGACGAGGGCAAGAACATTATGACACACTCCCCTGCTGTATTACAGAGCAGAAAGATGACATTACAGCTCCTGCTTTCGGATCACAACATGGACTGCCTTGCGTGCTCCAGAAACGGAAACTGCGAGCTTCAGGAACTGTGTAAGGAGCTCGGTGTTGATGACACTACATATTTTGAGGGCGAAAAGAACGAGTACGATATCGACTACAGCTCAAAGCATATGTTCCGTGACAATAACAAGTGCATTCACTGCCGCCGTTGTATCGCCGCCTGCGACAAGCTCCAGGGTATCGGCGTAATCGGCGCAAACAACAGAGGCTTCAAGACAAGCATTGACTGTGCGTTTGACCTTGATCTTGCCGAAACTGCCTGCGTATCATGCGGTCAGTGTATAACAGCTTGTCCTACAGGTGCGCTTTCAGAGAAGGACGATACGGACAAGGTATGGGACGCACTTGCAGATCCCGAAAAGGTAGTTGTGGTACAGACAGCACCCGCAGTAAGAGCATCGCTCGGCGAAGCATTCGGCTACCCTATGGGCACTCCCGTTGAGGGCAAGATGGTTGCGGCTCTTCGCAGACTCGGCTTCAACGCTGTATTTGATACAAACTTCGGTGCTGACCTTACTATTATGGAAGAGTCACACGAATTTCTGGACAGAGTTACAAACGGTGGTGTACTTCCGATGATTACATCATGTTCACCCGGCTGGATAAGATTCTGCGAGGCTTACTTCCCCGAATTTATCCCTAACCTGTCAACCTGCAAGTCACCTCAGCAGATGAACGGCGCTATCACAAAGACATACTGGGCAAAGAAGATGGGAATCGACCCCAAGAACATTGTAAGTGTTTCTGTGATGCCGTGCACAGCTAAGAAATTCGAGATAGGCAGAGAGGATCAGTCTGCGGCAGGCGTTCCCGATGTTGATATCTCTATCACCACAAGAGAGCTTGTTAAGATGATAAATCGTGCAGGCTTACGTTTCAGAGATCTGCCCGATGAAGTTGCAGATTCGCCTTTAGGAAACGGCACCGGCGCGGCTGTAATCTTCGGCGCAACAGGCGGCGTTATGGAGGCGGCTCTTCGTACAGCGGTATGGAAGCTGACAGGCGAAGCTGCTGACAGCCCCGTTGAATTTAAGGACGTAAGAGGCGTTGAGGGCATCAAGACAGCTGAATACAAGGTAGGCGATCTTACTGTAAAGGTAGCTGTTGTATCAGGTCTTGCCAATGCCAAAAAGTTCCTTACCAAAGTTAAGAATGGCGAGGTTGAATGCCACTTCATTGAGATCATGGCTTGTCCCGGCGGCTGCGTAAACGGCGGCGGTCAGGTAATTCAGCCTGCTGATGTTCGCAACTTCACGGATATCCGTGCTGAGCGTGCAAAGGCGCTTTACAGCCTTGATGATGCAAACAAGCTCAGAAAGTCGCATGAAAGCCCCGATGTCAAGGAAGTATACGAAAACTTCCTCGGAGAACCCGGAAGCCACATTGCTCATGAGGTTCTTCATACATCGTATAAGGCAAGCCACTTAAGCAAGTAACACCCATTATATAAAAGCAGGTCGCACTGTCACTAAATCAGTGCGACTTGTCTTTGTTTTGAAAAAATTACCGACGATAATAAAAGCCGTACAGATACTTTCTGATCTGTATGGCTTTTATTGTTTAAATATGCAGTCTTTTTATAATTTTATAAACGACTGAATTTTCAAGTACAAGCGGAGATTTATGTGCAAAAAATACTATTCCGTTAGCAGGTGCTTTTATCTCCTCGATAACGGTGCCCTCAAACGGATCAAGTATTTCTGCCATTGCTTCACCTTGTTCGACTTCATCACCCGGCTGCTTTATCCTGCGATAAATCCCGCCGCTCTGTGCGTGTATCGACATCAGGTGTTCTTCTTCCAGCGTAGTTGCCATATATCCACCGTGACTCTGATATTTTATAACGCCCATTCTTGAGAGAAAACGCAATACAGCTCCGACGGCTATATGTGCAGATTCTTCATCAATATGCTCTGTTTCGTTTGTATAGATTGAAAAAGCGCTTGTGTCTGAGTTCTGCCAGTTGAAGTTAAGAGTTGCCGTGTCAAACGGTTTTGGTTTTCTGAGAAGAATATAAGGAAGGCCGAACAGATTTGCAAGACCGATATTTTTGTGTTCGGTATCCATCATCCTGACGTGCGGGATAAAGTCGCCCGAAATATAGAATGATGCGAATTGTACACCGTATTGATATTCCTTAATAAAATCAAAAATGCCCGCGGATATTCGCTGAGTTGTTTTGCCGTTTGCGTCACCAGGGAACATTCTGTTAAGATCAGTGTTATCTACCGACCAGAAGCGACGCTGAATATTCATAGAAAACGGATTGAGTGACGGAATTACCATGATCTGCTTTCCGTGCGCTATATCACCCTTTTTTTCGATGTTTGACAATGCCCTGATTATCTGTGAACATACATATAACTGCTGTACCTCATTTCCTCGCATAGCTCCTACGATACAACAGGTCTTTTCTCCCTTACCGAATCTGTATCCGTTTATCTCAAAATCATCACGATAAGGAGATTTAAGCGTTACTATATTTTCTTTTGTCATTTTCAGCACCCTCCCAGTATTCTCGCAAGAAGCGAACCTTCGTACACGACAGGATACTCGCGCAAAGTGAATACAATTCCGCTGCACGGTGCGAATATCTCCTGCTCTACCGTTCCTGTAAGAGGGTCAAGTATATCGCCTATATGATCGCCCTTTGATATTCCTGCCCAGTGCTTGATAGTTGGCATATATATACCGGATGTATCGGAATATACAAACGACACGTTGCCATCGGTCGATATTATCGGATGTGATACATTTCTTGTTTCTCCCGCCCATATGCCCATTTTTGACATAAGGTTGAAAATACCGTCAAGCAGCTGATCACCGTAAGATTTAGTGATACGCATACCTACTCCCATCTCGGCGACCAGAGTGGGTGTTCCTGCCTTATTGAGGCTGTGAGAAAGCGTTGCTTCCATAACTGTAACGCTTGAATGCACCCATATGAAGTCAACGTTCAGCATTTTTGCATAAGGAAGCAGTTTAGGCGCGGTTTCTTCCGAAATCCTGACCTGAGGAATTTCTCGCAGGAATATATTGCTTGCGTGGATATCGATACATAAGTCGGCACCGTTTATGTCGTTCATAATTGCAGCCGCTATATGCTCGGCAACAGCTCCGTTCTCTGAGCCCGGGAATATCATATTCATATCAAGGTCAAATATCGGCATCTCACGTTTTATAGAATCCATACCGAGCGGGTTCATTGAGGGGTATATATCGACTATTCCTGTAAGCAAATGACCGTTTTCGCTAAGTCTTCTGCTGAGTTCATAACAAACATACTGTCCCTCAAGTTCATCACCGTGTATTCCGGTGACAATGCATATTCTTTTTTCATTGCCGGTAAGATTATAAGGTTCAAAATGGTTTTTCTTTATTCTCATTCGTTCGTTTACGGGCAACGAAACAGATACAACATCCTGTAACAAATGATTACCTCCGAATTTTTGATTATAAGATAAGTATATTCGTTTTCCGGGGTCTTGTCAAGATACGACTAAATAAGATACTCAGCGCGTATGCCCAGCACCTGAGCAATTCTGAACGCGTTTTCTACCGAAATAGAGGTAAGCTTTGTCCTGCCGAGCTCATAATTTTCAATGGTTTTGAAGGCGATCTCTGTCTTATCGGAAAGCTCCTTGCGTGATATCCCGCATCTGCCGCGAAAATGGGTGATCCTGTTTTTTACACTGTCAATTTTAACTGTAGTTATCTCTTTACCGTTTTCGTCATAATATGTACGAGGATTTTTGGCTATGTAACTGTCGATCGCACCCATCAACCTGAGTGGTGAAGCGGCATAGTTCTGCTTTACAAACTTGTCAAGATTGATATCGCTTTTGAAAAACTCGCGGTAGTCGCCGGATTGAAGTATGCTTTTTCTTCCGTAGCTGTCATTCTTGACATCTACATACAACCATTCAATATAGCTTTTAACAAACTCAACGGTATTGTTCATCTTACGTCTGCACTCACTGCAATAGTCGTTTATGCAATCGTTTATCGTGTTCTCGTATATGCCCTGCCTGAATATCACAGTGTCTGTATGCCCGCACGGCTTATGGTAGATCTCTATACTTCCGCCGACATATACATCGTCCTGAAGACCGAAAAGTTGCAGTACATTTATATTATCGTATTCGTTTTCTGCAAGTCTGTCAGCAAACTCTGTCTTGTTCATAATAATTGCCTCCGGATTTCTACACATATAAAAAAGGCACAAAACATTTCTGCTTTGCGCCTTTGCTGATATAATTATACATTAAATTGCGTTGCTTGTCAATAGATTTTGCGCCAAATTTGCAAGAACGGCACGCAAACTATGCATTTTCTGCGGTGCTCACGAATCAAACTGTGAGTTATACAGCTCGGCATAGAAGCCGTTTTTCGCCAAAAGATCCTCGTGATTTCCCTGTTCGATTATATCACCGTCCTTAAGCACGAGTATAAGGTCGGCATCTTTTATCGTTGACAGGCGGTGTGCGATGATGAAGCTTGTTCTGCCCTTCATCAGATTATCCATCGCTTTTTGTATCTGTATCTCTGTGCGGGTATCTACTGAGCTGGTAGCCTCATCAAGTATAAGTATCTTGTTGTTTGCAAGAATTGCTCTTGCAATTGTCAGAAGCTGCTTCTGACCTTGCGATACATTTGACGCTTCTTCGTTAAGTTCCATATCATAGCCACCGGGAAGCGTTCTTATAAAGTGGTCAACGTGAGCTGCCTTTGCGGCGGCAATAACCTCTTCGTCGGTAGCGTCAAGCTTACCGTAACGGATATTTTCCATAATACTGCCCTTGAACAGCCATGTATCCTGAAGTACCATTCCGAACAGCTCTCTGAGTTCGCTTCTGTCAAAGTCGGCAATATCATATCCGTCAACGAGTATTCTGCCGCTGTTCAGCTCGTAGAAGCGCATGAGCAATTTTACAATTGTGGTCTTTCCTGCACCGGTGGGACCTACTATCGCGATCTTCTGACCCTGCTTTACTTCTGCATTGAAATCGTTGATGATTATCTTTTCCGGGTCGTATCCGAAACGAACATGCTCAAATGTCACATCGCCTGTAATATCAAGAGTCGTTACATTTCTGATATTACCCGATGTATCGGTAAGCATTGCGTGTTGCTTTGCTGTCTGTACCTCTTCGTTTTCGGAAAGAAACTCAAACACACGTTCCGCTGCAGCCGCAGTGGACTGGAGCATACTTGATACCTGTGCAAGCTGAGTTATCGGCTGTGTAAAGTTCTTTACATACTGGATAAACGACAGGATATCGCCGACCATAATAGTCCCGTTTGCGGCGAGGAAACCGCCGAGAACCGCAACTCCCACATATCCGAGATTTCCGACAAAGGTCATTACCGGCATCATTATGCCTGAGAAGAACTGTGATTTCCATGCTGACTTGTATAAAACATCGTTTGCTTTGTCAAAGTCCTTTATAACACGCTCTTCTCTGTTGAATGCCTTTATTATATTATGACCGCCGTATACTTCTTCGATCTGTCCGTTGATATGACCGAGATATTCCTGCTGTGACCTAAAATACTTCTGCGACATCTTTACAACGATCAGTACGAGTATAAGTGATATCGGCAATATCAGAAGCGCAACAAGCGTCATAAGCGGACTTATCGACAGCATCATAATGAGTACGCCGATAATAGTTGTTACAGATGTAACGAGCTGTGTTATGCTCTGGTTCAGGTTCTGCGCCAGAGTATCAACATCGTTTGTTACTCTTGAAAGCGCTTCGCCGTGAGTACTGCGATCAAAATAATTCATAGGCAGACGGTTTATTTTCGCGATAAGCTCCTTACGCAGTCTGTAGCTTACCCTCTGTGAAACTCCGGTCATCAGCCAGCCCTGAATAAATGAACAGATACTGCTGATGAGATAGAAGCCTATAAGAAGAAGCAGTATTGAACCGAGCGCATCGAAATTCACATCACCTGTGCCGTTCACCTTAGCGATAATGCCGTCAAATATTTCGGTTGTGGCATTACCCATCAGCTTAGGTCCGATGATATTAAAAACAGTTGATGTTATTGCAAAGACCACAACAAAAATAAGCGAGAGCTTGTATTCACTCATATATTTTGCGAGTTTTAAGATACTGCCTTTGAAATCCTTTGCCTTTTCCACTGGAGCACCGGGGCCTCTTCTGTGAGAATTACTCATTGTCGGTAACCCCCTTTGCATTGTCTATTGCCGCCAGATCTTTTTGTGATAACTGCGAGTGAGCTATCTGCCTGTAAACCTCACAGCTTTGCATAAGCTGCTCGTGAGTTCCTATACCGGCTATTTTACCCTCATCGAGCACTACTATCTTATCTGCGTTAATAATCGTGCTTATGCGCTGTGCAACGATTATTATCGTGCAGTCGTAAATATTGTCGGCAAGCGCTTTTCTGAGCTTCACATCGGTCTTGAAATCAAGTGCCGAGAAGCTGTCGTCAAACAGGTATATCTTCGGTTCTTTTGCTATTGCACGGGCAATTGACAGACGCTGTTTCTGTCCGCCTGAAACGTTAGTACCGCCCTGAGAAACAGGTTCGTTGTATTTTTGCGGCTTGCTGTCAATAAATTCAGACGACTGCGAAACGTCGGCGGCGAGCTTCACTGTTTTCTCGCTTGCATTTTCCGCGCCGAACTTAATATTGCTGTCGATAGTGCCTGAGAACAATACACCCTTCTGCGGCACAAGACCGATCACCTCGTGAAGAGAATGCTGTGTCACATCTCTTATGTCAGTACCGTCGATCGTGATCCTGCCTTTGGTAACGTCAAACGACCTCGGGATAAGGTTGATAAGCGTTGATTTGCCGCTGCCGGTGCTGCCGATAATAGCGGTGGTTTCACCTGCATTCGCGGTAAAGCTGATATCCGTCAGCACATCTTCATCTGCATCGGGATAGCGGAATGATACGTTTTCAAAGGATACATTGCCCTTGAGTGTGGATTTATCAAAAGTTCCTGCACCCGGTTTATCTTCTATGCTCTTCTTTGCCGTTATGACTTCATTTATTCTGTCTGCCGAAACTGCGGCTCTCGGGAGCATTATTGATATCATCGTCAGCATTAAAAATGACATTACTATCTGCATTGTGTATGTGATAAACGCCATCATATCGCCTACCTGGAGTGAACCGTCCGATATCTGACCGGCACCTATCCATATGATAAGAACCGTGATAAGGTTCATTATCATCATCATAAGCGGCATCATAAAGGTCATTGTGCGGTTTGTGAACAGCATCGTTGATGTCAGATCCTTATTAGCCTTATCGAAACGTCCCTCTTCATACCTTTCGCGGCTGAAAGCACGGATCACGGGAAGACCCGTGAGAATTTCTCTTGCTACAAGGTTCAGCTTGTCCACCAGCTTCTGCATAAGCTTGAACTTAGGCATAGCTATCTTCATAAGCACAAGTACAACGGCAAGTATAACAATAACCGCAAGTGCGATTATCCACGCCATATCTGTACCTGTAGTCAGCACCATAAACACGCCGCCAATGCCGAGTATGGGCGCATAGATAACCATTCTCAAAAGCATTACGATGACCATCTGTATCTGCTGTATATCGTTTGTGCTTCGTGTGATAAGGCTTGCCGTTGAGAACTTGTCTATCTCGGTGCTTGAGAAGCCGACTACATTCTTGAACACCCTTGCTCGTAAGTCCCTGCCGACCTTTGCCGCTGTAGTTGCCGCAAAAAAGCCTACAATTACAGACACAGCCATCATAAGAAATGCGATAAGAAGCATTTTTCCGCCTGTTGTAAGCAGATAGCTCTGCTGTAGGGCGTTCATATCAACGCCGAGAGATGAATATTCGTTCTTTATAAAAAGCACAGCCGATTGTTCGGTAATAGTTCCCGGCATATCCGATAATTTGTCAAGCGAAGCGGATAGATCGGTATTGTCCATAACGCCTGTGCCCGCAAGCGCGATAAGAACAGTAAGAGCGTTCGCCTTATCCACATCAATGCCGAGCGCTTCGCCTGCCAGCTCGTATGATGTAAACGGCAATGTAATACCCTGCTTTTCCACCATAGCCGAAAACTCGGCAAACGACAATTCACTCAGCATTTCTGCCGCTGTCATAGGTGATTTCACTGTGTCGATAAGAGCTTGCTTTTCCTCGTTATCAAGATCATTCAGAAAAAACACATCGTTGCTTTTTGAAGCGGGATACATATTTTTCTGTTCATCTGTACCGTTGCCTGCGCTTACGAGTTTATAGCTTTTTTCCAGGACACTTTTCTGTTCATCGTTCATAAATACTTTCAGCGCATTATAGCCGTCAACTGTAAGTGCACCTGCCGACGCGTCTTTGATACCGCCGTTTTGTATACCGATATCTACTATATCCGATGTATACTGCGGCAAGGTAAGATCGCCCCACGCCTGAATTATAAGCAGGACGATAATAAGTAAAACCTGTGGTATACTGTTTTTCAGATACCCGAATATTTTAAACAAACCTTATGCTTCCTTTCACTTTGTCTTGAGTTCACCTGATTTTTCATAAGCATCGGCAAAACGCAATATCAGTTCAATAAGCTTATCCGTATCTTCTTCGCCGAGCATCTTTGCAATATTGTCAAGTCGTGTGAATATCTCGTCATATTTGGCTTTTACAGTAGCTCTACCGTTTTCGGTAAGCTTAATATATGTTACCCTTCTGTCATCCTTTAATACAACACGTTCGACATAGCCTTTATCCTCAAGCTTATTTATTGTCTGAGAGAGATTGGGTCTGGTGAAATTAAGATAGCAATTGAGCTCGCTGAGTCCGAAAAGCTCTGTACCGGGCTTTTCCGCCACTATCTGCGTCATTGCCCAGAACACACCGGTTTCGCTTGCGTTCAGACCTTCCATTATTCTGTACTGCCTTGGCTGAGCCGAAAACTTTCCAAGCGCAATTATAAGTCTCATTATTCTGTCGTCCATCTTAATATCCTCCTGTGACAAGCAGATTTTTCCATACGATCTGCATTTAATCAAACCTCTTGCTTAACGAATGATAATATGGTATACTTTTTATGTTAACGGATTATAAATTTAATTAACTTCTTTGAACGGAGCAGAAATGAAAACAATTGATACCGATATTGCGATTATCGGCGGCGGCGCATCAGGACTTGTTGCAGGTATCGCCGCCTCTCGTTACGGCTGTAATAATATCACCATACTCGAAAAACTGTCCAGAGTCGGCAAGAAAATATTATCTACCGGTAACGGAAGATGCAACCTATCAAATACTGCGGTTTCGGCAAGAAACTATGACGGTGATATCGGGCTGCTGTCATATGTGAGCGGTGATATAGAAAGCTCGGAAGCATTTTTCTCTTCTTTGGGTCTTATCTGCAAAACAGATGATACGGGCAGAGTGTATCCTTACAGCAATGCGGCTTCATCGGTGCTTGACGCACTGCGTTTTGCCACCGATTTTGCTAGTGTCAATACGATATGTGACTGTCGTGTGACCGATATAATAAACACAAAGCGCGGCTTTATTCTGACAGCGGGCGATACAAAGATAAGCGCAAAACGTGTGATACTTGCCGCAGGCGGAAAAGCCTCACCGTCACTCGGTACAGACGGTGACGGATACGAGCTGTGCAAAAAGCTCGGTCATTCGATAACGAAGCTCTACCCTGCGTTAGCACCGATAAGAACCGATGTCGGACTTGTAAAAGCAGTAAAGGGTCTGCGTATTGCTGCCGACGCTTCACTGATTATAGACGGTAAAACCATCGGCAGGCAGTCGGGGGAAGTGCAGTTTACCGATGGGGCACTGTCAGGTATCTGCATATTCAATCTGTCGGCAGAAGCCGCAAAATATGTCAATAAAGGCGAGATATCGCTTGATACAGCACCGACACTCGGCAAAGAAGAGCTTTACGGCATAATAAAGAACGCGGCGGAAATAAGAGCAACTCTTCCCTGTGAGGAGCTTCTTACAGGTATTTATCACAAGCGTATAGGTCAGGCTCTGCTGAAAAAAGCAGGAATACCCTTTTCAAAGACCTGCGGCGAAATAACGCCAAAGGAAATATCTCTGCTGTGCTCAGCCGCAAAGGACAGCCGTTATCCTATAAAAGGCGTATCTGATTGGAGTCTTGCGCAGATTACTTGCGGCGGCATTCCGGCCGGCGAGGTTTCTGACACGCTTGAATCGATCAAAGCAAGTGGATTGTATCTATGTGGTGAGATACTCAATATTCAGGGAAAATGCGGAGGCTTTAATCTTGATTGGGCGTGGAAAAGCGGGTATACCGCAGGAATGAACGCAAGTCTTTCTTTATCGGAGTAAGTGATGATAAAATACAGCAATATAAAAATGCCGCTTGAACACACAAAAGATGATATAGCGGCATTTATAAGAAAAAAATTAAAGCTTGATACGCTTAAATCGGCAGACATTAAAATAATCAGACGTTCTGTCGATGCCCGTCACAAGGATGATATACATTTTGTCTACACAGTTGCTTTCCCATATGAAAACGAAAACGGTATACTAAGAAAGAACACAGGAAATAAAAGCGTTTCCTTATATAAAGAAATACTGTATTCTTTTCCCGGAAAAGCAAGGCTGTCAAAACGTCCCGTGATTATCGGCTTCGGACCTGCGGGAATGTTTGCGGCGCTGTATCTTGCTCAGTGCGGTGTACGGCCGATAGTGCTTGAACGCGGGCTTGACGTAGACAGCCGCAAGGAAAAAGTTCGCTTATTCTGGGAGAAAGGTATACTTGATACAGAGTGCAACGTACAGTTCGGTGAGGGCGGCGCAGGTACTTTTTCTGACGGTAAGCTTAACACAGGCGTAAATGACCCGCTGTCAAGGATAGTGTTTGAAGAGCTTGTGCGTCACGGTGCACCCGAAGAAATCATATATGACGCAAAACCGCATATAGGAACGGATAAGCTGTCTGAAACGGTGAAGAGTATCAGAAACGATATTATATCACTCGGCGGCGAGGTTATATTCGGCGCTAAATTCACAGGATACGATGCCGAAAACGGCTTGCTCAGGTCAGTGACCTATGAAAAAGACGGTACTGAATGCACTTTAGAAACCGATAAAGCTATTCTCGCCATTGGACACAGTGCGAGAGATGTGTTCTATATGCTGAAAAAACGCAACGTGACTATGCAGGCAAAAAATTTCTCGGTCGGTGTCAGGATTGAGCACAGACAGTGCGACCTTGACCGCAGTATGTACGGCGATATGAGCGGATACCCTGCACTTCCTGCCGCAGATTATAAGCTTTCTGTGCATGATGAAACAGGCAGAGGCATTTATACGTTCTGTATGTGCCCCGGCGGCGTGGTTACGGCTTCATCTTCTGAAGCAGACACTATCGTCACCAACGGTATGAGCTATTATGCCAGAAACGGCGAAAACGCGAACAGCGCCGTTCTTGTAGGAATTACACCCGATGATTTTGAGAAAAACGATATAATGGGTGGGATAGAGCTGCAACAGAAAATAGAGAAAGCCGCCTACAAAGCGGCCGGCGGTAATTATAAAGCTCCTGTCGCCTTAGTCGGTGACTTTCTCGATAAACGCGTTTCCGATAAATTCGGCAATGTAAATCCGACATATCCTATCGGTACAGCCTTTGTGCTCCCCGATGAATATCTGCCGGATTTTGTCTGCAATGCGCTGAGGTATGCACTTCCGCGATTTGCAAAGAAAATCAGCTGTTTTGGCTTACCTGATGCCGTTATGACAGGACCTGAAACCAGAAGCTCATCACCTGTCCGTATATTAAGGGATAGCACACTTTCATCTGTCAGCGTGAAAGGCTTATACCCTTGCGGCGAGGGTGCAGGTTATGCAGGCGGTATTGTTACCGCCGCAATGGACGGACTGAGGTGTGCTATGGCGATACTCGGCAGAGATTTTGCAAAGCGCTAACTGCACAGGCTTTCCATATCCTTTTTAAGCCGTTTTATAATACGCTTTTCAAGGCGAGAAATATAACTCTGGGAGATCCCGATCATATCGGCGACCTCCTTTTGTGTTTTTTCGGGACGGTTGTTCAGCCCGAAACGCAGTTCCATTATCAGCTTTTCCCTTTCGTCAAGCTTTTCCACCGCTTCAAGCAATACACGTTTTTCCGCTTCATTTTCAATATTGACGCTTACGGTATCATCATCTGTGCCGAGAATATCCGATAAAAGCAATTCGTTACCGTCCCAGTCTACATTTAGCGGTTCGTCTATCGATACCTCAAATTTCTGCTGATTTGTTTTTCTGAGATACATAAGTATTTCATTTTCAATACACCTTGACGCATAAGTTGCCAGTTTGATGTTCTTCTCGACGCTGAATGTGTTTACTGCCTTGATAAGTCCGATAGTTCCGATCGATATCAGATCTTCTATGCCGATGCCGGTGCTCTCAAATTTCTTTGCTATGTAAACAACAAGCCGCAGATTATGAACAATAAGCGTTTCTCTCGCTTTTTCAAAGTCATTTTCAAGCATCGCAAGCGTTTTTGCTTCTTCCTCTTTGGAAAGCGGAGGAGGTAAGGTTTCTGCTCCGTTGATATAGTCTATTTCGCATTTTCCTACACCGGACATACGCAGTTTTTGTATCAGCTCGCCGATGATCTCAATTATTTTCAGCATACTTTACACCTCACACAAGTATTTTCGGATTGAATATTGCTTCATATTCCTGTTTTCCGCCTATTACCACACCGATAAGGACATTAACAGGATACTTTTTTTGCCTTTCATCATTTATAATAACGCTGTCGGCTCTGAATGTGCAGATAAATCCGTCCTTTCCGACTGTTGAAAACGGCATAATGCGTATGCCTTTAATCATTTCCGCACACAGCTCCGACAAGTCCTTACTGCTGTCTATAGCCGCAACTGCCGGAGGCGAAATATCGGCGCATATATCCTTCCTGCATACTATTACAGGCAGCCCGCTGAAGCAGTCTACAAGTCCGTTTCCGCTGTCTGCAAGTGCCGACAGTATGCACCGCTTTCCGTTGTTATGAATTTCCACCGTGTATTTCCGGTCGGTTCTGCCGTTTCTGTCAAGTGTGAACCTTATTATCCTCATTACCGTATAAGCGGCACAGGTGCATAAAATAACCGTCATTGTATCTATACCGAAATACACAGTACCGTTTATAAAAAGCATTTTCATCGGAGCGGCAAACAGCCATACACACAGCATAAGACCGGAAAACAAAAAATTCACAAACATCAAGAACAAAACATTTTTCATATACTTCAAAAAGCCGCCGTAACCGAACGCAGTCAGCGTTATAATAAAGCACAGCGCTATTTTAAGCATTGTAAGTGTGATCACCATATCCTGCGGTATGAATATGCTAAGAGATGCCGCACCTCCTATTCCTGCGGATATAAGCTTTCTGTACCATATGATTTTGCGGTGAGTAAGAACCGATACAGCAAGTATCTGAAAATATGTAACGTACAGATTTATCAGTACAAGCACGTCAAGATAAATTACCATTTCCAAGCCCCTCATTTATTATAGGACAACGGAATGGAAAAAAGTGTCGGTTTGTGATAGTAATATAAAAACAGTCCGGGAAGTTTTGCTTTTCCCGGACCGTGTATATATTTTTACGCTTCGTTTTTTCTTGTGAGCAGCATTTCCGCATTTTCAAGCGATATCGGGTCGTTTTCGTCACCCGATATGATCCTTGCTATCTCGTGCTTCCTGCCGTCAAAGTCGAGCTTTGTAACCGCTGTATATGTACGCTTGTCATCGCTTGTTTTCTTGATAAGAAGCTGTGTGTCAGCCATAGCCGCTATCTGCGCAAGATGAGTTACACAAAGTATCTGTCGGTTCTTAGCTGCCTCGTGAAGCTTTATACCGACTTTAGTAGCCGCTCTGCCGCTGATACCCGTATCTATCTCGTCAAATATCATAGTATGGAGCTTATCTGTATCGGCAAGGACATTCTTTATGGCAAGCATAATTCGCGACAACTCACCACCGGATGCTATTTTGCTCATCGGTTTAAGTTCTTCACCCTTATTTACGGAAATAAGCATCTCGACATTATCCATACCGCTCAGTGTGACCTTGTTTTGCGTTATATCAAACACAAGCCTTATATCTGGCATATCAAGGAATGCAAGCTCGGCTGATATTTTTTCGGCAAGCTTTTCAGCCGCTTTTTTTCGGCTGTTTGTAAGCTCTGCGGCAAGGTGTTTTACTTTTTCGCCCGCCTCTTTTTTCTTTTCGGTAAGCTCATCGATTATATCATCGCCGTTATCGATCTCATAAAGCTCCGTACGCCATTTTTCGGCATTTTTGAGTATCTCTGAAAGTTCCGTGCCGTACTTTCTGCGAAGCCTTAATATAACGCTCAGTCTTTCTTCGTAAATACCCGCTAAACCTGCCGTATCTTCATCTTCATCAGGCATATGCTGACCTAGCTCTTCTCTGATATCTTCCAGCTCTACAAGCATATCGGTTATTCGTTCCGATAATTTTTCAAGCTCAGGCATAATATCACCGAGCGATGAAATACAGTCACGACAGCGTTCGAGGAGCGAATAGGCGCCATCCGTATCATCGTCACCGGATATTGCAGCCTGTGCATTATACAGATTTCCGCTGATATATTCCATATTACGCAGCTGTTCTAGCTTCTGCCTTATCGTTTCTTCTTCATCGGCGGAAAAATCGTATCTGTCAAGCTCTTCAAGTCGTTCTCTGAGCAGCTCTGCTTTTTCAAGCGACTCAGTCTTCTTGCGGCTGACTTCCTTTATCTTACGCGACAGCACCGAAAATTCCTTGAATGCTGCACCGTACTCTTTGAGCAGTTCTTCGTTTTTGCCGTAATTATCAAGGATTTCCCGCTGATTGTCACTGTCCATCAGAAGACGGTTATCATGCTGACCGTGTATGTCGATAAGCTCTGCGGCAATATCGCGTAATATTGAAACAGTAGTTGCCCTGCCGTTTATTCTTGCAGTGCTTTTTCCGTCAGAATGTATATCACGCTGCAATAAAAGCTCGTCCTCGACAGAAAAACCGTTTTCTGAAAGCTTGTCGACAACGGTCTGCGGCAGATCGTCAAAAAGACCTGTAACAACTGCCTTATCTGCTCCCGCTCTGACAATATCCTTACTTACCCTGCCGCCGAGTATTGCGTTTATGCCGCCTATAAGTATGCTCTTACCTGCACCTGTTTCGCCTGTAAATACATTAAGCTTATCATCAAAGGCGATCGACGCCTTTTCGATAACCGCAAGATTTTCAATTGACAATTCTCTTAGCAAAACGCCGACCTCCTTACATTAAAGTAATTCCTTAAGATGACGCGTGAGCATTCTAGCATCACTCTCTGTGCGCGTCAACACGAAAATCGTATCATCGCCTGCAATAGTGCCGACAACATATGACAAATTCATCATATCAAGTCCGGCACACGCCGCATTTGCAAGACCGCTGTGACATTTTATCGAAACGATGTTCATAGCATAGTCGATACTGACTACTGCCTCCGAAATGATATTGTGAAATTTTACGGTATGTACCTTTTCGGCCTTTGCGTAACAATTGATACCGTTTGCAGATACGGTTTTTTCTATGTTCATTTCGTTTATGTCACGCGATACGGTAGCCTGCGTTACGTCGTAACCGCGTTCCCGGAGCAGTTTTAGAAGCATCTCCTGCGTTTCGACTTCGTTTGTGGATATTATTCTCAATATCTCAGCTTGTCTTTTCTTTTTCACAATATCACCCCTCTGTCGATCATTTCAGCGGACGCATAAGCTTATTGTGAACAGCTTTATAAAAACTGCTTCCGTTTATATCGATCAGTGACAGCTCATGTTCTGAGCGTCTTATCTTTATCGTTTCGCCCTCGTTGAAGTCCATATCATCGTTGCCGTCTATACTTAGTGAAACACCGCTGTTTTCATACGCGGAAAAACGTACCGTTATCTCAGAGTCGGAAGAAAAGATCATCGGTCTTCCGAATAGCGAATGCGCGCACAGCGGAGTAAATTCAATACACTGTGCATCAGGTGATATGATAGGACCGCCGGCAGAGAGCGAGTAAGCTGTTGAGCCTGCCGGTGTACTGAAAATTATACCGTCTGCCCTTATCTTTGTGACCTCGTACTCTTCGACCGATACAATAAATTCAGGAAGCTTTGAATACCGACACTTGCTGAACACAACGTCATTTATGACACTGAATTTTCCTCTTCCCTCATACTCTATATCAAGCAGCATTCTTCTGCTTATGCTGTAATCACCGGTTCTGAGCCGTTCAAGCGTTTCAAGCTCGTCGCTTTCTATAGAAGTCATAAAGCCAAGCCTGCCTGTATTTATTCCAAGAAGGGGTTTTCCGCACATTGCGGCTTTCTGTCCCCATTTCAGAATAGTACCGTCACCGCCGATAGTCATAAACATATCACATTCGTTTATAAGCTTGTCAGTTTCACAATAGACTGCTCCGTCAACTTTGATAGCACTTTCATATTGCTTTTCAATAAGGGGCTGAAAACCCAGATCAATAAGCTTTGAGCAGGCGTCTGCTGCCGCTTTGCGGCTTCTCTGTTTACCAAGGTTTGCACATATCATTACTTTCAAAGCCTGTCACCCGCTTTCGGTCGTTTTAAAAATATCAGATATTCGGAATTGCCGTCACCGCCTGCGATAGGAGAAGCGATAACCTCACCGTGTTCAAAACCGAGTGTTGTCACAAATTCAGCAATTTCTTCACAGACCTTTTTTTGTACTTTGATATCACGCACAATACCGTTTTTGCTGAGATGCGCTTTTCCCGCTTCAAACTGCGGCTTTATAAGCGCCACGCACTCGCCGCCATCCTTAAGTAGTGCAAATGCAGTCGGCAAAACAAGCTTAAGTGATATAAAGGATACATCTATACTTATAAAGTCGACCTGCGGCAATATGCCGACACAGTTTCTTATATCGGTCTTTTCCATAGAAATTACTCGGCTGTCGTTCCTGAGCTTTTCATCAAGCTGGTCAGTACCGACATCTACGGAATAAACCTTTTCAGCGCCGTTTTTGAGCATACAATCGGTAAATCCGCCTGTAGATGCACCTATATCAATGCAAACAGCGCCATCAAGATGCAGTCTGTAATGAGATAATGCTTTTTCTAATTTGAGTCCGCCCCTGCCGACATATTTAGGCAGTTCACCGATGATTTTTACGGTATCATCGTCATTTACAGTAAACGACGGCTTTGAGCATATCCTGCCGTTTACCTCAACACTCCCCTGTTTTATCAGAGTAGCGGCAAGACTGCGGCTTTTTACAATATTGTTGTCGGAAAGATAAACATCCAGTCTTTTTGGCATATTATCCTCCTATGATCTCTCTCATTGAGTCGGTATCAAGCTTCGCATTATGGAGCTGCGATGTAACGCTTGCATGGCGGATAAATCCGTCAACGGCAGTAATAGAAAATTTGCCCTTATATCCCGCAAGAGTTAACGCGGTGCACAGCTTCTGTGCAATGCCGCCCTCTTTTTCGCCCTCTTCAAAGGCATATATTTCATCGTATTTAAGGCATATATCTATAATTTCATTAGATATGGGGTAAATCTTTATCGCTTGTAATATATCAGCAGTGTTGTTGAGCTCTTTTGCGTATGCGGCTATTCTACCGTATATGAAAACAAGCTTTTTATTTCTGCCTGAAATATATTTATAATCACAGTAATTATCGGTATCAGAATGCGAAAGCTCGCAGCCTCTCGGATATCGCACCGCCGATATGCCTGTATCACAGTACAGAGCGTGTTCAAGACAGACCGAAAGCTCGGCTGTATCACACGGCGAATAGATAGTTGCGTTAGGAACGGTTGACAGCATAGCAACATCAAAAAGCCCGTGATGTGTTTCTCCGTCTTCGCCGACAAAACCCGCCCTGTCAACGCCGAGAACAACATGACGGTTTTCTATAGCACAATCGTGTATAAGCTGGTCGTATGAGCGCTGTAAGAATGACGAATATACAGCGAAAACAGGAAGTTTGCCCTGACTTGCAAGTCCGGCACAGAATGTTACAGCGTGCTGTTCTGCAATCCCGACATCAAAAAAGCGTTCGGGAAAAGCCTTGGAGAAGTACTGAAGTCCCGTGCCATATTTCATTGCGGCTGTCACAGCGCATATATTCTTATCCTTTTCAGCAAGTGAAATAAGCGTTTTTCCGAATGCTTCGGTAAAGCACTCGCCGTCACCTCCGCATTGATTTTTGGGTGGCAACCCATGATATTCGCCTGAATTATTTTCGGCAGGCGCATAGCCCTTTCCTTTTTTCGTGTAAATATGAACAAGGCACGGCTTGTGCATCATCTTTGCAACCATCAGTGCCTCTGTAAGCTCATCAAGATTATGTCCGTCAATAGGACCGAGATACTTGAAGCCGAAATTCTCAAACAGATTTGAGTGATAAATAGCAAATTTTAGCAGCTGCTTTGTGCCTTTTGCCGCCTTACCAAGTCCTTTACCAATAATTGGAGTTTTATCAAGCACATTCTTGACAGAAGTCTTTGTGCTGTAATATTTCCTTGTTGAGCGTATCTGTGCAAGATACAGCGCCAGTGCGCCGGTATTTTTGGATATTGACATCTCATTGTCGTTTAGAACAACTATAAGATTGCAGTCACTTTTACCCGCATTATTCATACCCTCATATGCTTCGCCGCCGGTAAACGCGCCGTCACCGATAACCGCGACCACGCTGTGATCGTCGCCGTTAAGCTGCATACCCTTTGCAATTCCGAGCGCCGCAGAAATAGAAATACTGCTGTGACCGCCGATAAAAGCGTCGTGCTCCGACTCTTCCGCTTTAGGAAAGCCTGACAGCCCGCCTTCACAGCGCAGTGTATTCATTTTTCCTGCTCTGCCTGTTATTATCTTATGAGTGTAGGATTGATGTCCCACATCAAAAACAAATTTATCCTTCGGAGAGTCAAAAACCGTGTGCATTGCCACCGTAAGCTCGACTGTTCCGAGATTGGACGCAAGATGACCGCCGTTTACTGTTACTGTTTTTACAAGAAGCTGCCTTATCTCTGAACACAGCTTTTTACGCTGTTCAGGGTTAAGCGACTTCAGGTACTCGGCGGACATATCGTTTTTCAATATCAATTTAATTCACCTGATTGATGTACTGTCAGCCGACTACCTGTATCGGTACAGCCATAGCTATAAGTATTCCGAGCAAAGCACCGCAAAGAACCTCAAGAGGAGTGTGACCTAAAAACTCCTTGAGTTCATGAATCTCTTCGGGCTTCTTTTCTTCTATCTCATCGACCTTGTCGTCGAATTTATCCATAAACTCTTCATCAAGCTCATTTACCACACGCCTTAAACGGTTGATCTCCTTTGCCTGAAGCCCCGCCGAGCGTCTGACGCCCATAGCATCATACATTACGACCATTGCAAGTATCATTGCAAGCGCAAACTCCGGTGAGCATATGCCGCATACTCTGCAAGTTGTTATCGCTGTAGCACAGACGGTAGCCGAATGTGCCGACGGCATACCGCCGGCACCCGTAAGACGTTCTGCCTTAAAGCTCTTCGTCTTGATAAAATGTATGAATGTCTTTATTATCTGCGCAGTGCCCCAGCTTATAAGCGCAATAAGTAAAATTACATTTATCTGATCAGTTCTCATTTATATTGAACTCCTCAAGGTATAAATACCCTTATCATTTCTTTCTGCTTAAAAGCAGATCCGTCAGTTTTTTCAGAAATTCTGTATCGTCAAATTCCGCAAGTGCATTTTCCGCACCATGCGTATACTTTTCGGCAAGCTCTTTCGCTTTTTCAAGTCCGAGCAATGTAACGCTTGTCGTCTTGTTCTGCTCTTCATCACTTCCTACAGGCTTACCGAGTTCTTCTGAAGTAGATGTCACATCAAGTATGTCGTCAACTATCTGAAACGCCAGTCCCAGTTCGTGAGCATACGCTGTTGCGGCGGATATCTTTTTCTTGTCAGCTCCTGCCGCTATGCAACCCATAACACAGGCAGCTGTCAGTAACTCCGAGGTCTTCATCTCGTACATTGAAATAAGCCCGTCAAGTGTATCAAAGTTGCCGTCGATATCGATCGTCTGACCCTCAATCATACCGATAGTCCTGTCATAAAGTACCTGTATCATAGCGGCTTTTTTATCAGCAGAAAGGCTACTGTCACATATGATCTTTCCCGCATATGCTGTCAGCGCGTCACCCGCAAGAAGTGCTACCGCCTCGCCGTGAGCCTTATGACAGCTCGGTCTGCCTCTTCTCATATCATCGTTATCCATACAAGGCAGATCATCATGTATAAGAGAAAACGTGTGTATCATTTCAATAGCGATCGCCGCCGGGAGTGCATCGGACGGATCTCCCCCGCACACACGGCACATCTCGAATGCAAGCACGGGTCTTGTACGCTTACCGCCCGCTTCCAGACTGTATGCCGCCGCATCATAAAGCGCCTTGTATTTCGCGCCGCTGTCGCAGAACGAATTGCAGACAGCTTTCAGCTGTTCCTCAAAATATTCGCGGTATGCCTTGAACATAGCCTCAAATTCTTCTTTTGTCGAAGGAGTGCCGATCAGTTTTATCTGCATATTACGCCTCTTCCAGCTTCTGCACAGTAAGCTTGGCTTCGTCAATATACTTGCGACAGAACGCGATAAGCTCCACCGCTTCTTTATAGCATTTCATCGAGTTGTCGAGTGTGATATCAGGCTGTTCCATCTGCACCGATATCTCGTCGAGTCTTTTCATCGCTGTTTCAAAGCTCATTTAATATGCACCTCATTGCTTTTTTTCTGTTTCTGTTATCATAGCTCTTGCAGTGCCGTCCGACATCAGTATTTCTACAGTGCCGCCGACAGATATATCATCAACGCTGTTTACAGCTTTTCCGTTTAAGGTAACGGCACTATATCCTCGTCTGAGTACATTCACAGGACTAAGCGCTTCTATCTTATCTGTGTAGCCTTCAATAAGCACCTCATTGCGGTGAACAGTTGCGCATATTGCTGTTTTGATCTTGCCGCCGAGCAATTCAAGCTCTCTTTGCGACCGTTCAAGACGATTTATCGGGCTGTATGCCGATATATGTCGCTGATAGCCGTCTATCAGCTGTTCATACCCCTCTATCTGAGAGTGAACTATATCGCTGAGCTTGTCGTATGTCAGCTCTATATGTTCGCTAAGATCCTCACAGGTGATCGATGTGGCAATTTCAGCCGCTGCAGACGGTGTCGGAGCACGCAGATCCGCAACAAAATCCGATATTGTAAAATCCGTTTCATGTCCCACTGCCGATATTGTCGGTATTTCACTGCTGTATAGCGCTTTCGCGTATGCTATGTCATTAAAACACGACAAGTCCTCCGCAGAACCGCCGCCCCTGCCTATTATGATAAGGTCAGCGCCTGTCGTTTGTGCCGCCGTAATGCCGTTTATAAGTGTTGCAGGTGCATATGCACCCTGCACGGTCACAGGGATAAACACTACTTCAAGTATCGGTCTGCGCCTTGCGATGATATTGAGCATATCCTGAAGAGCCGCACCCTTTTCTGCCGTTATCAGACAGACCTTATGCGGTTGTTTCGGTATCGGACGTTTTCTGTTAAAATATCCGCCTGCTTCAAGCTCCCTCTTTGCCTTTTCAAAGGCAAGCGCAAGCTCTCCCTGACCCTTTTCGATGATCTCATTTACATATATCTGATTTGCACCGTCACGTTCATATACATTTACACCGCCGTGTACTATTACGCTCTGACCGCTGTACGGCATAAAAGTTAGACCTGCGGCTTTTCCTGCAAACATAACACATTTTATGGATGAAGTTTCATCCTTAAGTGTAAAATACATATGACCTGACGCTTTATGCAGAGTAAAGTTTGATATTTCTCCCGCAACATAAACATCGGACAGTGCTTTATCACCTTTTACAAGCATCGAAAGTCGTCTTGTGACCTGTGAAACGGTTACGGTAAAAAATTCAGACATCAGGCTGTTCCTTGTTGTTAAGACTATCCTTGTAGTAAGAATTGAGCACTCCGTTTATAAAGCGTACATCTGCCTTGTCCGTATATTCCTTGGCAAATTCTATCGCTTCGTTTATTGCAACCTTATCCGGAACTGACGGACAGTACTTCATCTCATAAACAGCTATCTTCATGATAGCAAGATTTATGTAGGAAATCCTGTCGAGCTTTCTTGACGGCGAATAGCTCTCTATTATTGCATTAAGCTCATCTTCGTGTTCTTCTACCCCGTTTGCGAGCTTTACCGACTGCGAGTTATATTCCATCTCAAATGATTCCTTGCAGTCCTCAAGCAGTTCATCAAGAGTTTCCGGATTAAGTTTTCTTTGGAAAAGGATCAGCAATGCCGCTTCTCTCATTTCGTGACGTGTAAGTTTTCTTTCTGCCATTTAATTTATTTTCCTTTATTTATTCAGCTGACTTAGAAAGCATAATATCAGCAATTTTTACATTAACCTTTGATACGGAAATTCCGGCCATGTTCTGTATAGCGGACTTTACGCTCTCCTGAACCGACTGTGCTACATTTTCCGCTTTAAATCCTTGTAATACGACAATGTTTACCGTTACTTCAACGGAATCGTTCTTAAGCACAGCCTTAACAGGAGAAGACGGCATAAGTTTTCCGGTGATCTGCGCCATATTCTTATCACTTACAACAAGATGTTCCCCCTCAGAGGCAACACCCCTGATCTCTGTAGCAGCAACTTCTGCAATTTTTGTAAGTACGTCATTTGAAATTCTCAGGCTTGCACCTGTACGATTAACCTTTTTATTCATACTTATACTGCCTTTCCCGCAAGCAAATAAGTGCTGCGTTACAAGTTATGATTTTAAATGTGCCGGAGGGCACACTACACTACTATAATGTTATCATATACATTATACACCAAACGCAAGAAAATTACAAGTATATCGGGCAGATTTTATATCCGTATCACAGAAGCTGATTTCTGAGGTCCGGGGCATCAAGGAGAACCCGTAAAGCAGTCACAGCAAGCATGGAATAGATGCTCTCATTATTGTTCCGACAAACAGGCATTTCAAATGGTTGTACTTCTCTGCCCGATAATGTTGTAAAAGTCCTGCCGAACGAAACGGTAACAGTGTCATCTGTAACGCTTGTATATGAAACCGTATCCATAACAAGATTACCGCAAGTAATTACATTATCGGTGACGCTTGCAAGGGCAGACATCTGTTCCTTATTCATAGCATTGGCAACAAATATAGCACTGCCCGGTATTATCGGGGGCAAACTTATGCACTTTTCGCCCAGAACGATTATGCAGTTTTCCGTTATCAGCCCGTTGAGCCTGTCGGTTCTCCATATATTGAGCGCTTGACCCGTACCGGTCTTGTACAGCGACCTTTCAGCACAAAAACGTATTTCAAACGAACCCGATAAGGCTTCGACCGCAAGCAACGACAGTTCTTCATGACGGTCGATTATTATAATGTCTGTCATATATACCTCCGTTTTCTGTATTTATATAATCTGCCTGCAAGGAGGATATATACAAAAAAATCCGCTCTGACAACAAAACGTCAGAGCGGTGCCGGAACAGCCGGAAAAAATTCTCCTCTTAAGTTACCATAAACAAAAGTTTATCGGCATTCAACGATAAACTTCATTGCTGTGCGTTCCTCGCCGTCGATGCTTACGGTAGTGAAAGCAGGGATGCACACAAGATCCACGCCGGACAATGCCATATAGCTTCTGGATATTGCTATAGCTTTTACTGCCTGATTAGAAGCACCTGCGCCAACAGCCTGAACTTCAACTTCACCGTTTTCACGGATAACTGCTGCTATCGCGCCTGCAACCGACTTAGGTACGGATTTTGCTGAAACTTTTACTACTTCCATTTTAAACCTCCCGGTAATTTATATTCAGTATCTGATCCTCTTTATTGAGGTACAGATACCTGTTTTTTCATCAACCGAAATAACCGCGCCACAGATATAATATCTGCCTTCTGCATATTCATATCTCTGCGGATATCCCGTTATCATATTGTTTATTATGATCTCTTTTTTGATGCCGAGAACCGAATCGATAACACCTGTCATACCGACATCGGTAATATATCCTGTGCGACCGTCAAGTATCTCTTCATCTGCTGTCTGGACGTGTGTATGTGTACCGAGCACGGCTGAAACCCTGCCGGTAAGATAATGTCCGAGCGCCCTTTTCTCCGAAGTAGCTTCCGCATGGAAGTCTACAATTATTACCTTTGATTTGATTTCGCTCAGAATCCTGTCGATGCAGCGAAAAGGATTTTCAAGGTTCTGCATAAAAACAACACCCATAAGATTTATAACACATATCGAATATCTGCCGCGATCAAGTACAGTATATCCTTTACCGACTACTTCATCCGGGAAATTTGCCGGACGGATCACTATGTCCGATGTTTCGTAGAAAGCATCCATTTCCTTTCTTCTGAAGCAATGGTTTCCTGTTGTAACACAATCAATCCCGCTGTCAAGAAGGTATTTTGCCGTTACAGGCGTTATGCCGTTTCCGTCTGCGGAGTTTTCACCGTTTGCTATAACAGTATCAATGTTATATTCTCTTTTGAGAAAAGGCAATTTTTCTCTGAGATTTGCGCAGGACTTCTGCCCCACGACATCTCCTATAAAAAGGATATTCAATCAAACACGTCCTAAAGCTTTGTTATCTTTCGATTATCTGTTCTCTGTCAGGACCTACACCTACCATTGAAATATGACAATCGCATAGCTCTTCCAGTCTTTCGATATACTTCCTGCAAGCATCGGGCAGTTCGTCAAAACTGCGGCAAGCTGAAACATCATCGTCAAAACCCTTAAGCGTTTCGTATACCGGTGTGCAATCTGCAAGTTCTTCAAGCGCTGCAGGGAAATTTTCGATAACAGTGCCATCAGGCTTTTTATAAGCAACGCAGACCTTGAGGTCGCCGATGCCACCGAGTGTATCCAGCTTATTGATAGCAAGTGAAGAAAGTCCGTTTACTCTGACTGAGTGACGTACGATTACAGCGTCAAACCAACCCGTTCTTCTGGGTCTGCCTGTAGTGGTTCCGAACTCGCCGCCCTTGTTTCTTATGGTTTCGCCTATCTCATCATCAAGCTCTGTCGGGAAAGGACCTTTGCCGACTCTTGTGGTATAAGCCTTTGCAACACCTATGATGTTAGATATTATCATAGGACCAACGCCTGTACCGACACAAACACCTGCAGATAAGGGGTGTGATGATGTAACATAAGGATAAGTGCCGAAGTCAATATCAAGGAGCGTAGCCTGTGCGCCCTCAAACATTATCGTCTTGTTTGCCTTAGCGGCTTCATAAACGATAACCGATACGTCATCTACATACTTTGCCAGACGCTTACCGTATTCGGTGTATTCCTTTATGATAGCTTCAATGTCATGAGGTTCGCCGCCATACACTTCTGTGATTATCTTGTTCTTGAGCTTGCCTGTCATTCTTGCCTTTTCAGCGAAAACCTCAGGGTGAACAAGGTCGTAAACACGGATACCGCAACGTTCATATTTATCCATATAGCAAGGACCTATGCCGCGCTTTGTAGTGCCTATATCGGAATTACCTCTGAACTTTTCTGAAAGTCCGTCGAGCGTTATATGCCAGGGCATTACGACATGAGCTCTGGGATCTATCTTCAGATTATCAAAAGAAACGCCTCTGGATGAAAGGTTGTCGATTTCGGATAAAAGATCCTTAGGATCAAGAACCACACCTGCGCCGATAAGGCAGGGCGTGTTTTTATAGAGAATGCCCGAAGGAATAAGGTGAAGCTTGTAAGTCTGACCGTCATTCACTACAGTGTGACCTGCGTTGTTACCGCCTTGTGAACGCACTACAACATCAGCTCTTGATGCGATAATATCAATTATCTTGCCCTTACCTTCGTCACCCCATTGAGTTCCTACAACTATATTTGCCGGCATTGAAAGTCCCCATTTCTGTTTAAAAAAATATTATATTTGCAACGGGCGCGATAGCCCTTTGCATAGCACATTAACATTATAGCAAAAGAGAGTGAAAATTGCAAGTCTTTTTTGTTTCTTTCGCAAAAAAAGGCTCTGCATATGCACAAATGCGGCAAGCATATGACCTGCCGCATTTGCAATTATCAGTAAGAAGAAACACCGCTTCTTGTTACATATTCCTGTATTCCGTCAACAATAGCCTGTGCAATGCCGTCTTGATCGGTAGAATTTGCAAGCGCCATAGCATCTTCATAGTTGCTTACAAATCCCATCTCTATAAGCACAGACGGGAAATCCTGCTGCTTTGTCGTCCACATATAGCTGTACTGAGCACCTCTGTTACAATCAGCTCCGTCAGAATAAACACTGTTGCTGAAATAAGATGAAACGTGTCTTGTAAGCGACTCGGCAAGCGGCTGAGAATATGAAGTATAGTAATAGCATTCTGTGCCTCTGGCATCTTCCGAGCCTGCCTTGTTGGAATGGATAGCTATATAAAGGTCGCAGCCGTAATCTCGCGCATAATACGGTCTTCTCATCGTATCATAAAATTCGGACTCGGTATTGAGTCTTACAACATTTACGCCAAGCTCTTTGAGTTTGGCTTCAACAAGCTTTGCGACCGCAAGGTTAGCACCCGCTTCTTCGATATGACCTATAGCACCGGGGTCGTCATAGCCGTATTCCGATACACCGTGTCCCGGATCGATTACTATAGTCATATTTTTGATATCGTTTGTGAGTATCTCAAACTTGAACATAAGATTGCCGTCAGAGTCATATGTAGCGCTGTTTCCCGCGTATACACCGGACTGACGGAGCTTCAGCACAAGCCTGAACTTCATAACGCCGTCAACTTCCACCTGCTGCCATTCGCCGGCACTGAATACAGTACAGTTATCAAAATCGGGAAGTGATGTGACCGAAGTTACATTATCAAAAGTAACATAAATATATTGAGTGGTAAAATCATCTAAATTGAAATCGCCGTCAACGCCCGTATAATATTCATTGCCGATAGGAGTCACAGTGAAAGAAGAACGGTCTTCAAGCGACATCTGTATGAATGAATCGCCGCCAGAGTTGCCTATTGCCTTTACAACAAGCGGATTTTCGCCCATTCCGACACCGCTCACAAGGTCAGCGTCCTCCTTAAGGAAACGCTTGCCCGAGGTGGTCACATAATAATCGTCCCATTCGCTTTTATAATAGTCGAGCGTTCCCTCGGGAAGCTGTCCGACATTCGGAGGATTAACAGAATCTGTATTATTTCCGTCGTAAATATAAGCAAAATTCTTATTCAGCTTAACATAAGTAACATCTGTGTCTTCCGAAATTGCAGGCGAGAGCTTTCCGACAACTTCGGAATCGCCGAACGAACTCTGATCCGCAGGTATTTCATCGATAATTTCAACGTTTTTCTCAGGAAGCTTTACAGCGTTTACTGTTACCTCAGCGCCAATATATGTTCGTGAATATCCTGCATAAGAGGCTGATATTTCAATATTTCCAAGGTACTGCTCTTCATCTACAATTCCTTCGGGAACAGTGATCTTACCTGTAAATGCAGCATACGAGGAGTTGATATCAACTGCATCGGATTTAGCGTTTTCGGTAAGCTCAATAGTAGTACCGCCGAGAGTAGCGGTAGCGTATGAGCCTTTATAGGCGACAGCTAAAATCGATACGGATGTGCCTCCGTCAACACTCAGTGTCTTGCCCTCCGAAACCGAGCTACCGACAGATTTCAGCACGTTGATGGTTCGCTCTATATTATAGTTTATCGTCTTGCCCTTGTGTGTAATGACGAAAGTATTCATTCCGACTTCAAGCTGCTTTTCAAAATAGAAGTTGCCCGCTTCGTTAAGCGTCAGCTTTTCACCGTCAAAATAAACGTCGAAGTTTTCATCGAATGTACCCATAAACGCAACAGATGTATCATCTGTAGAATAATTCGTATAATACGGCGAGGTCATTTCCAGATCCTCAAAAAGGCTGTCAACGTTTATCTGCTCATTAAAATATTTTGTCAGTGTATCGGTAGTTCCCATCGGGTTATCTTCAAGTGATTTCTCGGAATAGAAAACACTGCCCGAATAATTATCAAGCTCATCGGCTTTCGCAAGCTGTTTTAAGAGCTGATCCTCAACTTCCCAGCCTGCTTCGTCTGTTCCTATTTTTTCATTATGATGAACAATATACAACGGTATATCGGCTGCTTTGGCTACATCGCTCCACCACGAGCAAACCTCATCAAATCCCACAACTGCATCATCAAGCGAACCGGAAGCATTTGCCACGATAAAGTCCGCCAGTCCTTTTTCGACAAATGTCTTGGTATCGGCATAACCGTTATAATATGCCGAATATTTAGCGGAGGTATCGCTTCCTTTTTCGTTTCTTGATGAATTAGCCCAAACGTCTTTAGCATCCAGACCTACCGCTATCGAATTATCCGAAAGATGAATAACCTCACTGACTGTAGCGAATTTGTATTCGACGCTGTCAAATAGCCAGTTTTTATAGCCTATCCCCGAACCCTTCTTCATGTATTCGTCATATACGGCGTTATTGTTTGAACCGTAAAATCCTGTAAGAATTATTCCGTTGCATCTGTACCTGAGAGCAAATTTATGCGCTTCACTCACCAGATAGTCATACTTGTCCTCGCCTTCCGGACAAGCTGACATTGCTCTGTTGACATCGAAATACACAAACCTCTGCATTCCCTTTTTTGTTGCGACAGCGAGTGCTTTTTCAAGCCTGTCACTGTCTTTGTTCATATCTGTTGTAAAATATGAAACTTTCTTGTCATAAGGATTTATGTATACTCCGTTCATTCCGTAGCTTATAAGCGTATCAAGCTTAGCAGAAAAATTTTCGCTGAACTTCTCAGCTTCAAAATCGCCAAGATTTACTACTGTAGCCTTCAACTCATCCGTTAATGTAAACTTCGGCTCGGCGGTTTGCGGCTTCGCCTGTTGCGACTGTTCGGTTGAAGCTTTTTCATCTGTATCGTTTTCCTGCGCCATCACGCTCATTTGTGAAAGCAACATTATCACAGACAAAGCGCCTGCAATTATTCCGACTGTTCTTTTTCTCATTTATTGCTCTTCCTTCCGTGTTGACTGTCACTGTGTAAGGAGCGGCTTGAACGCCGCTATTTCGTTTTCAACAGCAGTTCCTACACTGCTGTCGGGTTCAAATATGAACTTATAGCTATAAAGTATGACACCGCCGTAGTTTGCGGTATTCTGTGACATTTCTATCTGTCGTTTAATGATCTGCGTATTGTTTATCCATTCGTATCTGCCGTCGCCTGCCCATTCGTCCTCAGTGCCTATTTTGTACACTGCAAGACCGGGTATAAGCGTTTTGCCTGTACCTGCAAGCATTTTGTCCCACTGTTCAACGACTTGCTCAAACGGCTGACCGCTATTATCAAAACCGTAATAGATCTGCGGTGCCATGTAATCAACATAACCGCTTTCCTCAGACCATTTCTTCACGTCCGCATAAAGCTGTGTTTCGTTGTTAGTTACATTTCCCTGTGCGCTGACTCCGAACAATGCAGTCGGATTGTGTGACTTCACCGCGTTGTACATACCCGCTACCATGCGGCTGCAATTATCCAGCCTGAACTGCGACAGACTGCTGTACGAAGAAGCGCCAAAAGCGATGCTGTCAAATGTTTCATCGGTTGTAGGGTAAAAATAATCATCTATATGAACACCGTCTACATCATATCTCGAAACAAGCTCTGCCGCTCCGTTTGCAATAAGGTCTGTTACCTCCTTATACGCAGGGTTGAGCCACCAATATGAGTTTACTTTGACAATGTAGTCGCCGTCTTTGGTATCATACCACTGACCTGTCTTATATGATGTGCTGACATAAGGAGCGTCATCTTCCTGATAACAACGCAACGGGTTGACCCACGCCTGAAATGATATACCTCTTGCGTGAGCTTCTTCTATCATTATGTTGAGCGGATCATAGCCGGGATCTTCTCCGATATAGCCTGTGCAGTATTTCGACCATGGAAAATAGTCGGATTTATATATTGCATCGCCGAAAGGGCGGACATGAACATAGACCGTATTGATGCCAAGCGAAAGACAGTTATCATAATACTCACCTATACCGCTTCTGAGCTGTGACTCGCTTTTTCCGGTAAGAATCGGGTACAGTTCGGAATACCATATCCATACACCCTTCACCTCGTTATAATTCAGCGCCGTGTAGCTGTTTACAGGCAGACTGTCTGTAGATGAAGGAACGCTGTCGCTGTCAGGCTCGGGCATAGGTTTTTGTGACGTGCTTTCGGTTGTTTGAAGCACGGTCGCAGGTGGCTCGGTTTTGGTTTCGACTATCGAAACCGGCGGTTTCGTACTGTCCGGAATAGCATAGATCGTTTCTTCTGACGGCTCATCGTATGAGTTTTCTTTATATGAGGTTTCGGAAGAAGACACGGTCGTTTGTACGGTTTCAGGCTTCGTTTGCTGTGAAGCAGCCGCTTTTGTCGTTGATGTAACGACAGTCGTCTGATGAGAGCCTGTCTGATCTGGTATGCTTTCTGCCGGCTTTATCTCGGTTTTGCTAAAAGCGACCCCGCTTATTATATTATCATTGCATTCAATGTCGGACGCTTTGTTTTCAAGTATCATAGCCTTGCCGCATCCGCTTGCCAGTACCGACACCGCTGCAATAATTGCTGTTAATGTTATTTTCTTTTTTACGGACATATATTTTCCTTTCGGTAATTTTTTACAATCTGCATTAAAATACGCCTCGTAAAATTCCCCGCAAATACAGGATATACATTTGAATTATACAATATCTCCACTGTTGAAGTCAACCGTATCGGGTTAATTTTCTCAAATTTGCACTTACGGATAAAATTTTCTATATATCCGATAATAAACCGTATTTGCGCTTGTGCAATATGACTAAACGAAATTTGCAATTCTTATTCTTCATTCTTTCATAAAGCTGTGCAGATTCTTGACTTTTACTTTAATATAATGTATAATTAACTGTAATCTTTTTTTCAGGAGGACAAAAATGGGAAACAACGAAAGCAAGGGACTTACCCTTACCGAAAAAATCATCAAGGATCACATAATTGACGGTGAGATGATAAAAGGCACAGAAATAGGTCTGCGCATCGACCAGACTCTGACCCAGGACGCTACCGGTACAATGGCATATCTTCAGTTTGAAGCTATGGGCATAGACAGAGTAAAGACAGAGCGTTCGCTCGCTTATATCGATCACAACACGCTCCAGTCAGGCTTTGAAAATGCCGATGACCACAGATACATAGGCAGTGTTGCAAAGAAGCACGGAATTTATTTTTCACGTCCCGGCAACGGTATCTGCCACCAGGTTCACCTTGAACGTTTCGGCAAGCCGGGCAAGACCCTTATCGGCTCTGACAGCCACACTCCCACAGGCGGCGGTATCGGTATGCTCGCAATGGGTGCAGGCGGTCTTGACGTTGCTGTCGCAATGGGCGGCGGTGCATATTACATAACAATGCCCAAGGTAGTAAAGGTAAACCTCACAGGAAAACTGAACGACTGGGTTTCCGCAAAGGACGTGATCTTAAAGGTACTTCAGATAATGTCCGTTAAAGGCGGTGTGGGCAAGGTTATCGAATACTGCGGCGAAGGCGTAAAGAGCCTCAGCGTACCCGAGCGTGCAACAATTACCAATATGGGCGCGGAACTCGGTGCTACAACATCTATATTCCCCTCCGATGAAACAACTCTTGCTTTCTTGAAGGCGCAGGATCGTGAAGAAGACTTCGTTGCTCTCAGCGCAGATCCCGATGCCGTATACGACGAAGAGATCAACATTGATCTTTCCGAGCTTGTTCCTATGGCAGCTTGTCCTCACAGCCCCGACAATGTAAAGACTGTTAAGGAGATCGGTGCTATCAAGATAGATCAGGTATGTATCGGTTCATGTACCAACTCCTCCTTACAGGATATGCTGAAGGTTGCTCATATATTAAAGGGCAAGACGGTACATCCCGATGTCAGCCTTTCGATTGCTCCCGGCTCAAAGCAGGTCTTCAATATGCTTGCAGACTGCGGCGCATTATCGATACTCATCAGTGCCGGTGCAAGAATACTTGAGAGTGCCTGCGGTCCGTGCATAGGTATGGGTCAGTCGCCTAATTCAAAGGGTATCTCACTGCGTACCTTCAACAGAAACTTCTTAGGCAGAAGCGGAACAAAGGACGGTCAGATCTACCTTGTTTCTCCTGAAACAGCCGCAATCTCGGCACTCACAGGCGTATTCACAGATCCCAGACTTGCAGGAGATATGCCTCCCTATGTAATGCCCGAAAAGTTCCTGATAAACGACAATATGGTAGTTCCTCCCGCTTCGCCCGAGGAAGCTCCCGATGTAGAAGTCCTCAGAGGACCCAACATAAAACCGTTCCCCATAAATGTTCCTCTCGCTGAAGATATCAAGGCCGAGGTTTCTCTGAAGGTCGGCGACAATATCACTACAGACCATATTATGCCTGCCGGCGCAAAGATATTACCTCTGCGTTCAAATATCCCCGCGATTTCGGAATACTGCTTTACCGTATGCGACGAAACATTCCCGACAAGAGCAAAGGAGCTCGGAAAGAGCATTATTGTCGGCGGTGCTAACTACGGTCAGGGCTCATCAAGAGAACACGCAGCTCTCGCCCCTCTCTACCTCGGCGTAAAGGCTATAATCTGCAAGTCGTTTGCCCGTATCCACAGACAGAACCTTATAAATAACGGCATTCTTCCTCTGTGCTTTGTAAATGAAGCCGATTATGACAAGATCGACCGTGACGATGTTCTTGAACTCCCCGGCATAAGAAACGCTATAGAAAACGGTACAAAGATAACCGTAAAAAATATAACAAAGGGTACAGAATACGAAGTTACCTGCGAATTATCCGAGCGCGGCAAGGGTATGATGCTCGCAGGCGGTCTGCTTAACTATACCAAGCACAATAAGTGATTTCGAAAGGAACAGCAACTATGGCAAAAATTCAGATGACCACCCCCATCGTTGAGATGGACGGCGACGAAATGACCAGAATTATCTGGAAGATGATCAAGGATATACTTATCTGCCCGTATGTTGACTTAAAGACAGATTATTACGATCTCGGTCTTGTTCACAGAAATGAAACCAACGATCAGGTAACGATCGATTCCGCAAACGCCACCAAGAAATACGGCGTTGCGGTAAAGTGTGCTACTATCACTCCCAACGCACAGAGAATGACAGAATACAACTTAAAGGAAATGTGGAAGTCGCCGAACGGCACTATCCGTGCTATCCTTGACGGTACAGTATTCAGAGCGCCCATTATCGTAAAGGGTATCACTCCTCTGCTCCCCGGCTGGAAAAAGCCTATAACTATCGCGCGTCACGCTTATGGCGATGTTTACAAGAACTCCGAAATGAAGGTTGCCGACGGAAGCACAGCAGAGCTTGTTGTAACCGATAAGGACGGCAACGAAACAAGACAGCTTATCCACAAGTTCAGCGGCTCAGACGGCATCATTCAGGGACTTCATAATATAAACGCTAGTATCGCCAGCTTTGCAAGAGCTTGCTTCAACTTTGCGCTTGATACAAAGCAGGATATCTGGTTTGCAACTAAGGATACAATCTCAAAGAAGTACGACCACACATTCAAGGATATTTTCCAGGAAATATTCGATAATGAGTACAAAGAAAAGTTCGATGCCGCAGGTATCACATACTTCTATACACTGATCGATGACGCAGTAGCAAGAGTTGTACGTTCTGAGGGCGGCTATATCTGGGCTTGCAAGAACTATGACGGTGACGTTATGTCAGATATGGTAGCTACAGCTTTCGGAAGCCTCGGTATGATGACATCGGTTCTCGTTTCACCCACAGGCGTTTACGAGTATGAAGCCGCACACGGCACAGTAACACGTCACTACTACAAGCACTTAAAGGGCGAAGAAACATCTACAAACTCGGTAGCTACTCTGTTTGCATGGACAGGTGCATTAAGAAAACGCGGCGAGCTTGACGGCAACAAGGAGCTTTCCGACTTTGCGGACAAGCTTGAAAAGGCTACTATAAAGACGATTGAAGACGGTGTTATGACCGGCGACCTTTATGTACTTTCAAATCTTGAAAACAAGAGAAAGGTTAACACAGAGGACTTCCTGCTCGAAATCAATAACAGACTGAAAGAAACTCTGTAATTCAGTAAATATAAGAAACTGTAAGGAGGCTGTACCTTGTCGAAAAGCATCAACATATCTAACTCAGTAATACGCAGACTTCCCCGCTACTATCGCTTTCTCGGCGAACTGGAGGATCAGCTGATCTCTAAAATTTCTTCAAGGGAATTGTCGGAGAGAATGCACATTACCGCGTCACAGATAAGACAGGATCTCAATTGCTTTGGTGGTTTCGGACAACAGGGCTATGGCTACAATGTTTCCGAGCTTCGAAAGGAGATTGGCCGTATCCTCGGAGTTGACAAGCACAGAAAAACCATTCTTATCGGTGCGGGTAATCTCGGTACTGCTTTGGCAGTTCATATCAACTTTGAAAAGAGCGGATGCAGCCTTGTCGGCATATTCGACTCCAACAAAAAAATAGTCGGCAATCCTCTCGGAAAGCTTAACATCACAGATATAGACGACCTTGAAGACTTCTGCCGTGAAAACAAGCCGGAGGTTGCAGTTCTTTGCATTCCGAAATCGGTCACTAAAGAGATAGTAGACCGACTTACCGAGCTTGGCGTCAGATCGTTCTGGAACTTCTCCCACTATGATATTAACGTTGAGCACAAAAACATAATCGTGGAAAATGTACACCTCGGCGACAGTTTGCTGACGCTTTCATACGGTGTCAACAATGATCTTGACAACAGCAAATAAAGAAAACCGGGGAATTTATTTCCTCGGTTTTTTTTGCAAAATAACGGATTTTATTTCATATTCAATAGACAAACGGTTTTGTTTGTGGTAAAATAGAAAATGTATAGATATAAAGCAACCGCAAAAGGAAGGTAACAAAAATGAACGAATCAGAAATTCTGATGGACGTACACAATCACTCAAATCTGTCGCCCGACGGAAGCAACGAACCGGAAGAAATGGTCAGACGAGCGACAGAGCTTGGTATCAGATATTACTCGCTCACAGATCACCTTGAAATAAATAAATTCTACGATGAAGAATACCTCTATGAAGAACCTGTAAAACGAGCGTCAGAGATCTCTCCCGCCCTTATTAAAAAGTATGCGGATAAAATAAATATGGCATACGGTGTCGAGCTGGGTCAGCCGTTACAGGATATGGAGCTGACAAAGAGAATGCTTTCAAGCTATGATTACGACTTTATAATCGGCTCACTTCATATGTGCAACGGTTGGGAGGATTTTTATCTGCTTGATTATAACGAGGTACAACCGGAAATGATAATGAAGCTGTACTTTGAAGAAATGCTCGAAATGTCTCGCTGGGGTGAATTTGACGTACTGGGTCACCTGACATACCCTCTGCGTTATATCGTAGGTGAATCCGGAATTTACATAGATATGAGCCGTTATCTGCCGATAATCAAGGAGATATTCTCAACACTTATAAAAAATGATATAGGTATTGAGATCAATTCAAGCGGACTCAGACAGAAAATAGGTCTTACATTGCCTGATGAATACTATGTAAGACTTTATAAGGAACTCGGCGGTAAGATACTTACAGTCGGTTCTGACGCACACTGCACCGAAGACCTCGGAAAAGGTATTCCCGAGGCTATAGAACTTGCAAAAAATGTGGGCTTTACCGAACTTGCATTTTTTAAGAAACGTAATCCCACATTCATAAGCATAAAATAATTCGGAGGATAAGATTATGACAAAGAAAGAAAAGCTTGTTGACCTTTTAAGACAGGATGCCAGACTTTCAAACGAACAGCTGGCGGTGATGCTTGACACCTCGGCCGATGATGTCGCGGCGATGATAGCGGAGCTTGAAAAGAGCGGAATGATAATCGGCTATACCGCAATTATAAATGAAGAAGAATTTGACAGGAACTCCGTCTGCGCGTTTATCGAAGTCAGAGTTTCTCCCGAGATACAATGCGGTTATGACGATGTAGCCGCAGTTGTAGCTCAATACGATGAGGTTTCATCGGTGTACCTGATGAGCGGCGGTTATGACCTTGCCGTAACTATAAAGGGCACAAATCTGCGTGATGTAGCTATGTTTGTAACGGACAGACTAGCGCCTTTAGGCGGTGTCCTCAGCACAACGACACATTTCATTCTGCATAGATATAAGGAAAAAGACAAGATGTTCTTAAAGAACACAGATGAAAGGAGTTTGGTATCTCCGTGATGGATTATGAAAATATACTTTCCCGAAAGGTGCAGGATCTGCAGTTTTCGGGTATAAGAAAGTTTTTCGACATAGCCGCAAGCTATGACGATGTTATATCTTTATCGGTCGGTGAGCCGGATTTTAAGACGCCATGGGCAATAAGAAAAGAAGCAATAAAAGTTCTTGAAAAAGGACGTACAAACTATACCGCAAACGCAGGACTTGCCGACCTTCGTATTGCTATCAACGACTATATCAATGACAGACTGCACGTCAGCTATGACCCTATGCACGAGATACTTGTAACGGTCGGCGGATCGGAAGCGATAGACCTTGCGATAAGAGCACTCATTGATACGGGTGATGAGGTACTTATCCCTCAGCCAAGCTTTGTCTGTTACGGCCCTATCGTAACGCTCGCAAACGGCACACCTGTTGCTATAGAAACTACTGTTGAAAACGGCTTCAAGCTGACAGCAGAAGCTCTGAAAGCACATATAACACCGAAAACAAAGGCTCTCGTACTTCCCTACCCTAATAATCCCACTGGTGCGGTTATGAGAAAATCCGACCTTGAGGCAATTGCTGAAGTGATAAGAGAAACAGATATAATCGTTATTTCCGACGAGATATATTCCGAGCTTACTTACGGCAACGAAGAGCACTGTTCTATTGTCGATATTGACGGTATGAAAGAACGCACCGTTCTTATAAACGGTTTCTCAAAAGCGTTTTCAATGACCGGTTGGCGACTCGGTTTTGCCGCAGGTCCAGCGCCTATTGTTACCCAGATGCTCAAGATCCATCAGTACGGCATAATGTGTTCGCCTACAATGAGCCAGTACGCGGCAGTAGTAGCACTGAAAGACTGCAAAAAAGACATTGAATATATGCGTAACGAATACGATATGAGAAGACGGCTTATCGTAAAAGGCTTCAATGAAATGGGCCTTGATTGCTTTGAACCGGAGGGCGCGTTCTATATCTTCCCGTCAATAAGGAAAACCGGGCTTTCGTCACAGGAATTTTGCGAACAGCTGATAGAAAAGCACAGAGTCGCTGTTGTCCCCGGTGACGCTTTCGGAAAATGCGGCGAGGGATATATCCGTGTATCATATGCATATTCACTTCAGCATATCAAGACAGCGCTTGAACGCATAAAACTGTTTCTTGAAGACCTCGGTGTACTGTAATCTATGAAAATAAAAGTAAGAGCATACGCAAAGCTGAATTTGTATCTGGATATAACAGGCAGACTGCCGAGCGGCAGACACTCGCTGAATATCGCAACACAGGGCGTAGATGTGTACGATGATATAACGGTGCGCGTTCTCAGCACCGACAGCTTCGGTTGCAGGATAACCTGCGACAACCCACATATTCCTTGTGATGAAAGAAATATCGTATGGAAAGCCGCAAAAGCCTTCTTTGACGTTGCAGGTATTACCGCGGAAATTTCTGTAGATATAGAAAAGCACGTCCCGCTTATGGGCGGAATGGGCGGTTCTTCTGTTGACGGTGCAGGAACGCTAGTCGCACTGAATGAGCTGTTCGGCAAAAAGCTTGATACGGACGCACTTTGTGCTATCGGCAACAAAATCGGTGCAGATGTTCCTATTTGCCTGAAAGGCGGAACGCAGTACAGCATTTCAAGCGGCGATATGATAACTGCCGAGTGTGCGCATAACTGCGTATTTCTCTGTATTTATCCGGATTTTACGCTCAGCACCGCAGAAGCTTATACAAAATATGACGAAAACCCAACCGTGATAAATCCTCATTACGCTGATTTTGTAAGCAGTATAGTCTGCGGCAGTCTTTCAGACGGTGCTAAATACATAAGCAATGTATTCACAGAGATCTATCACGACAGACGCATTGATGAAATCAAAAACGATATTCTGTCGGCAGGTGCGATATCGTCCGAAATGACAGGAAGCGGAAGCGTTGTTTTCGGTATATTTGAAAGTGCAGAAAAAGCCGGAGCGGCAATGGATATTCTGTCCGAAAAATACCACGATGTTTTTACAGCTTATCCCGTTGATTGCGGCGTAGCGGTCGTTGAACGGTAATTTAGCATAAACGCTTGAAATTTACCGTGAAATATAGTATAATTATTAAGTCCGATTTACAAGGAGGTAAAGTTATGATCACTATAAACAACCACTTAGGAACGATCACCTATTCAAAACAGTTCTTCTACAGCCTTATCGGCGGAACTGTTACCAATTGTTTTGGCATAGTAGGAATGAATGCTGTTGACGCAAAGCAGACATTCATCGAAAAAGTACCTCTTAAATTCGTCAAGAAGTTTGCCGACAAGACCATTCTTTCCGAAAAAGGTGTTACGGTAAAATATAAAAACGACAAGTTGTATATCGACCTTCACATTTCCGTAATGTATGGCGTTAATGTGTCAACGATAGTAAAGAGTATCATTCATAAGGTAAGATTTGCAGTTGAGGACGAAACAGGATTTACCGTTGATAAGGTAAACGTTTTTGTCGATGCTGTCAAAGTATAAATCAAGGAGAGTATCTGACTGATGTTAAGCGGAAAAATTCTCAGAGATGCTATCATCTCAGGCGCAAACAATATAATCAACAATAAGGAGAGCGTTGACGAACTTAACGTATTCCCCGTTCCCGACGGCGACACAGGCACTAATATGTCTATGACAATAAGAAATGCCGTTGCGGAGCTGAGTATGTTAAGTGACAGTGCAACAGTAGAAACCGTAGCGCAGACAGCGGCTTCTGCCATGCTCAGAGGTGCAAGAGGTAACTCCGGCGTTATCCTTTCACTTTTATTCAGAGGACTTTCTAAGGGGCTTGCAGGAAAGCATGAAGCAACTGTAGAGGACTACTGCAACGCACTCAAATTAGGCGCAGAGGCAGCCTATAAATCAGTAATGAAGCCCACCGAGGGTACTATCCTCACCGTTGCAAGAGTTGCCGCAGAAAAGGCAAATGACGCTCAGTGCAAGGACTTCCCCGAGCTGTTTGAAGTTCTGACAACAGCTGCAAAGGAAACACTTGACAAGACCCCTGAAATGCTCCCTGTTCTTAAAAAAGCAGGTGTTGTAGACGCAGGCGGCATGGGCTATTACACTATTCTCAAAGGAATGGCTTCCGTTATCTGCGACGGTGTTGCTATAGAAGCAAAGGAAGAAACAGGTACGGAAAAGGCAGTCGTAACAAATGCCGCAGGAACTTTTGAAACCGATATAGAGTTCACTTACTGTACCGAATTTATCGTAGTAAAAAGCGATGTAAGCAAGGACGCAACAAAGCTTCGTGCTTTTCTTGAATCGATAGGCGACTGCGTTGTTGTTGTTGATGACGACAGTATCATAAAGGTACACGTTCACACAGAGCACCCCGGTAAGGCACTTGAAGAGGGCATACTTTACGGCTCGCTTATAAATCTCAAGATTGAGAATATGAAAGAACAGCACAAGGGTGCGGCGGCAAAGGCTGAAATGCAGAAGAAGCAGAAGCTCGCCCCCGCAGAGCCTACCAAGGATTTCGGCTTTGTATCCGTTACATCGGGCGCAGGACTCGAAGAACTGTTCAAGGATCTCGGCGTTGATGTTATAGTACGCGGCGGTCAGACAATGAACCCCTCAACAGAAGACATACTTGAAGCTATCAACGCTACCCCCGCAAGAAACATTTTTGTTCTGCCTAACAACAAGAACATCATTATGGCGGCTGAGCAGGCTGTAAAGCTTACCGACAGAAACGTTATAGTTTTACAGACGAGAACAATACCTCAGGGCATCACTGCTATGCTTGCGTTTGATGAAAGCAGCGATTTCAGAACAAACGGCGCAAATATGACAAAAGCACTGGATAACGTAGGCTCAGGCTCAATTACCTTTGCTGTGCGCGACAGCGACTTTGAGGGTAAACAGATAAAGAAGGGCGAAATCCTCGCCATGGAAAACGGCAAGCTTGCATTTGTCGAAAAGGATGTTACAAAGGCGCTCATTAAGATAACGAAGAAGCTTATCCGTTCAGGCTCATCATACATCACTGTAATTTACGGCAGTGACGTAACCGATGAAACCGCACAGGCGGCTTTTGAAGCACTCAGAGCCAAGATAAGCGATGATATCGAAATAGTACTTGTAAACGGCGGACAGCCTGTATATTACTACCTCGTATCAGTAGAATAATTTTATGAACGAAATAAAAAAAAGTCCCGACTCCCCTGTCTGCTATATCAAGGGTGTCGGAGAAAAACGAGCAAAGCTTTTCGGAAAGCTCGGCATTACTACAGCGTTACAGCTCGCCGAGCATTATCCGAGAGGATATATTGACTTCAATGAAACGACTGCAATATCGGATTTGCTAAACGACAGTGAAAACCACGTTGTAAAAGCATTCGTTACAAAGAAGTTTCCGCCGTATTATGGCAGGATAAATATATTCAAGGTCTTAGTCAGTGACGGCACAGGTGATATGCTGATAACATTCTTTAACAGTGACTATTCATTCACAAGACTTAAGCTTGACAACGAATATTGCTTTTATGGCAAAGCGGCGGGAGATTTTCTGAGAAAAGAAATGAACTCGCCTGTTTTTATAGACGCATCAGAGCCTAACAAGTTGATGCCTCGCTACAGCCTGACAACCGGCATAACACAGGGCATAATGTCAAACTGCATTAAAAACGTCCTAAGCGACTTTACCTACGAGGATCATCTGTCTGAGAGTATGAAAGAAAAATATGACCTCATTGCTTATGATGCCGCTCTCAGGTGGATTCATTTCCCGGAAAATAAAGGGCAATATGACAAGGCAAAATACCGCCTTACGTTTGAAGAGCTGTTCCTTTTACAGCTCGGGCTAAAGTCGATGAAAAATCGCAACAAGCGCCTTTCGGGCGCTCCGATGCAAAGCAAAAGCATTGAACCTTACTACTCTTCTCTGCCGTTTGTGCTGACAGGAGCACAGAAACGCGCTATTTTCGATTGTTGCAAAGATATGCAAAAGGCAGTACCGATGAACAGGCTGTTACAGGGCGATGTAGGCTCAGGTAAAACCGCAGTTGCGGCAGGAGCGGCATATTTTGCCTACCTGAACGGCTATCAGTCCACTCTTATGGCACCTACCGAAATACTTGCAAAACAGCACTATGATACACTTTACAAGTTCTTAGCGCCGCTTGGTGTCAACGTTGCTCTGCTCACAGGTTCACAGACGACCGCTCAGAAAAAACAGATAAGACAGCTTATAGCAGACGGTCAGATCGATGTTGCGGTGGGAACGCAGGCGCTCATACAGAAAAGCACAAAGTTCAACTCACTCGGACTTGTTATTACGGATGAACAGCACCGATTCGGTGTAGAACAGCGTGCGGCGCTCGGCTCAAAGGGCAATGAGCCACATATACTTGTAATGTCGGCAACCCCTATCCCCCGCACCCTCGGTATGATAATATACGGTGACCTTGATATATCGATCCTTGACGAAATGCCGAAAGGCAGACTTCCCATAAGGACATATGCTGTCGATACAAGCTACCGTGAAAGATTGTATAAATTCATACTCAAATATGTCAATAACGGTTTTCAGGCATATATCGTCTGCCCACTTATAGAAGAAGGCGTTTCGGAAAAGGCGGCGGCAACCGACTATATAAACTCACTTCAAAGTACCTGCCTTGCAAACGTTCCGACAGGACTTCTTCACGGTAAGATGAAGCAGACCGAAAAAGACGCGGTAATGCAAGACTTCAAGGATAACAAGCTGAAAGTCCTTGTTGCGACAACGGTAATAGAGGTCGGTGTCGATGTTCCGAATGCAGTTGTTATGATAATCGAAAATGCCGAGCAATTCGGACTGTCACAGCTTCACCAGCTCAGAGGCAGAGTCGGCAGAGGCACGGAGCAATCACACTGCATTCTTGTCACCGACAATAAAAGCGAATACACAAAACAGCGTATGGATACAATGGTACGAACCACTGACGGTTTTGAAATTGCCAACGAAGACTTAAAGCTTCGCGGACCGGGCGACTTTTTCGGAAGCAAGCAACACGGACTTCCCCGGCTTAAGATAGCTGATATTTATGCCGACCTTGACATACTCAAAGTAACAGGCGAAGCGGCAGATGATATTCTGCGGAATGACATTCACCTTGAAAAGCCTGAAAACAACAGTTATATGAAAATGATAAACAAATTATTTGAAAATGCGCCCAACGCATAAAGGAGATATATGGCGGAAGAACTCGAAAAATGGAGATATCCAAGATTTTTCTCGGATACGATAGACGAAGACGGCAAAACAATATATATGAACAGCGAAGACTCAAAGCATATCGCACAGGTGCTGAGAATGAGAAGCGGTGACAAGGCTATTATCTGTGACAAAAACGGTCATGATTATCTGTGCGAGCTGTCACCGATTGAGAATAAAAGCTCTGTAGAATTTGTGATTCTCGACAAAAAGAACAATGCGGCAGAGCCCGATGTAGAAATAACGCTCTTTCAGGCTATTCCGAAGAACGATAAGCTTGATTTCATTGTGCAGAAAGCAACTGAACTCGGCGCGGCGCGTGTTGTTCCGTTTCTGTCAAAGCGCTGTGTTTCCCGCCCTGATGCCAAAAGTGCAGATAAAAAGGTACAGCGCCTACAGCGCATAGCGTATGAAGCTTCCAAGCAATGCGGCAGAGGAAAAATTCCCGAGGTTATGCCTTTTACCGATTTTAAGTCTGCCGTAAACAGTATAGACAGCAACACTCTGCCGATAATTTTCTATGAATGCGGCGGAAAAAAGCTGTCAGAGCTTGACCTGTCACATAAGAAAATAGCTGTATTCATCGGTAGCGAGGGCGGTTTTGAAAAAGAAGAAGTGGACTACGCACTTTCAAAAGGATTTACCGCGGTTCATCTCGGCGAACGTATTTTAAGGTGCGAAACAGCACCTGTTGCGGCACTTGCCGTATTGATGAATTTAACAGGAAACCTATAATAATTTTGTTAATTATGCTCATATTGATAAAAAGCACTTGAAAAATCAAAGCGAATATAGTATAATAGTTACAATAAAGTTGGTGTGAAAGCACCGGAAAGAGGTTGAAAATGAAAGCATTTACCGGTTTTGCCATTGGCACTCTTGCAGTACTCGGTGCTGTTGCAGCTGTCTTTATATATCTTAAGAAGAAGACAGAAAAGGAGATCGAATACGATCAGTTCGATGATATAATGGACAGCGATGAAGATTTCGATGATGAATTCTTTGATGATGACGATGAGGTTCTTGACCCTGCTGAGGTTATGAACAAGGCTGATGAAGAAGCAAAGGCTGACGATGCGGGAGAAGTTGCTGAAGAGCCTGCTGAAGAAAAAACTCCTGAAGCTGAAGCTCAGGAATAATCTTAACGGATAATATTTAACGGGACTGTTTATACAGCCCCGTTTTTGTTATATATAAATCACACCACAGATTATTCGTTACCTTCATACTCAGACTTCTCTATACAATATGCAAGCTCTCCCGATGTTACGCCCGTCCTTTCGTAAAACCGCGTGCCGCTGTTATCTGTAAGCGTCATTCCGAGCTTTTTCATCACTTTTTCCGATGCAATGTTTCTTATATCACAATGAGCTATCACCTTTTTCGCCGAAAGCTTCTCAAACGCATACCCGATAAGCGCGTTGCCAGCCTCTGTGGTAAAACCTTTGTTCCTGTAGTCCTTGCTTACTACCCAACCTATTTCAAATGTGCTTACATCAATCGTTTCAAGACCGATACCGCCGATGATACTGCCGTTATGCAGCATTACATATTCTCTGACGGACGGCTTTTCCTTAGACCACTCACGAACCGCGTTTCTGACAAATCCTACGGTTTGCTCAATAGTATCATTAGGCAGAAAGAGCATCATATCGATTTCTTTATTGCCGGCATACTTGTGAATTTCGTCTGGATCAGAAACGTCTATCGGTCTTATAACAAGTCTTTCGGTCACGATCGTGTTTTCTTCTATATAATCCAACAGCTTCACACCTTTACAAAACAAAATAGAAACCGAATGTGCGTTTCAGAAAAATCACTTAAGTGTATAAAGTCTGTAGTAAACGTTAACATACGGTACTGCAGTCGGTTTCCCATTATCGTCAATTTCAATGCTATAATAATAATTACAGTATTCCATTTCATTCACAGTCTGTGAAACAGTCAGATCATAAAGCGTTGCACGTCTTACGAAAGAATATATATGCCGTCCCTGCTCGCTCTGGGATCTGCTGGTTATATTGCTGTCAGCACACACTATGTATCTGACAGATGAAACATCAAATCCGATACTTTCAAGCTCCTGTTCCATAGAGCTGTCTTTGTTCATATAATTCTCAAGCTGTGAAATTTCAGACAGCGTTATCTCGTTTGCCGGATTGTACAGAAAAGAGCTCACCCGTTGAAGAGAAAATGTCCTGCCAAGTGTTGTGCTGAGTATTCTTCCGCTTTCGTAGTTGCTGACATTATGTGCATAAAGAAAGTCTTCAAGCTCCGCCAGATCATCACTCAGCTTCCTGAACTCATCGGAATTGGCTTCTGAACCTGAAGCAGAAATATATTCGATAACTGTGGCATTGATTATAACGCTAAGCGACATACTTCTGAACATTTTTTTATCATCTATGCTCTGCGGATACCAATTATAGATTTCATCGCACAAGGCATCAAAAGAAGCAAGTGCGCCCACTGAATATCCGTCAATAATTCTTTCAAGCAGTTTGCTGTAAGATACACCCTTAACCTTAGATGCATATACAGTTGTTACTTTGGCGGTCAGTTCTTTAGCTTCACTGCTTAGAGCGTCTAATTCCTGACTGTCGGTCGTATTACTCATTTGTTCATATACCGTAAATAACCTTGATATGCTGTCACTGACAGGTCGTATAAGCGTATGCATCGCTAAAAGATCGTTCATATATCGCTCGACACTGTACACAGCTTCTGAATTATCCGTACCTGATGCTATTCTGTCTGAATTAAGCAGTTTGCTTGTTCTTTTCACTGATCTGTAAATGTAACTGTACTTATCGCTTAGTTTTTCGTAAAGCTCACCGAATTTAGCATTTCCTGCTGTTGCTTCAGATAATCCGTCTAATGATAGCTCATCGGCTATACTGATAGAACCGAAAAATTCATTTATAGCTTTCAGCATATCCTGTAACTCATCATTGTCTGCATTATCGGCAGTATCACCGTTTTGCTCTGTAGCACTGTAATACAGCGGAAATGCCGCGATATTTGTCTGTACACCCCATCTGCTCATTACTGCGCCCGAACGTATGCCTACCGTGCCGTAAAGCTCTGCATTTTCCACTGAAGAGGTTTTCGGTATGTCAAAGCAAACAGTAGCAAGGTCGTCCTGTGCGGTTATAGAAGTTATAACAGCTTTGGAATAGTCGCCGCTAAAGATAAAGCTGTTTTTGCTTATCACATTGAAAGTACCGTCTACCACACTAAATTCAGCTGTTACCTTAAAGTCGGATGCATCTTCTTCGACTTTTGTAATTACAGCACTCAAATCGGGTGATTTTGGTGTTACATTAAAGTACAGCGGATAGTTAATACTAAGCGCTTTATCTTCTATGCTGAATGTACTGTCGGATATCAGAGAAATAGCTTTTGACGGCGCATCGGTATCAAATGAAAGATACAATATGCCTTCATTTGCTGATACTCTGTCAAACCGTGTAATTTCAATATTATTGTTATCACAATTGAACATTCCGACGGTAACGCTGTCGCTGAATGTACAGTCAGTCAATGATACAGGTATCCTTGCATAATTGGTCGAAGCTTCAAAGCTGTTTGATTGAAATACAGCAGACGGAGATATAATATCAACAGTTGCGGAAACATCAACTGCCGCATCCGTAACAGCTCTGTGTTTTACCGTAATACAACCGTCATCGCCTGTTTTATAACCACTTTCGGCATTTATTACCAAAGATAATGTATTATCTCCTACTTTTTCAATATTGCCGATGCTACAGTTTTCAAAGCCGCCAGATAATACAATATCATCTGCCGAAACCTCGGCGGCAAAGCTACTTTTATCAAGTGTAAGCTTAAACTTGTTGCTAGTGCTTTTCGAGCGTATCTGTGTTGTATCACTGACAAGTGAATACGCCGTATACTTTACAGGTATCATCGAAACAAGATACCTTCCCGAAGCATTGGTCTTCTTATCAAACAGCACAAAGAAACAATCGGGCTTGTTTTCACTGAACTTACTGTCGCTGAATGCCACTGTTGCCGAGTGATCCGAGTTAACGGTCAACCCCGTAACCTTGGCGTACATTGCCGAATACTCGTCACTGTTCAGCTTTACCGCCTGCGATGCATCAATATCTGGAAGCTTGTCGCTGTCGATATATGAATAGAATACTTTTACACTGTCTGCACTTATGTCGTTGTTAAGCGTAATATTATCCGTGGTTAAATTAACCGAGAACTCACCCTTTGTGTTATAAGCAAGCTCGCTGTCAGACTTCATCTCAGCAAAATTCCGTTTATCATTATCTTTGTCCGTGTCGGTGGCAGTGCACGCACCAAGTGATGTCATGATAAGCGACAAAGCCAACGTTGCCGACAATACCTTCATAAATATTTGTTTCAAGCTATCACGTCCTTTTAATATCGGCATCAGTTAAGAAACATATTTGTTACCGTGTATTTTGTCCCGCGTGCTTTCGGTATCGGGTAGTAGTTTGAATCGCTGTACATATCAAGTATGGCGCTCTTGTCCGAAAGTTCGGGAGAGATTTTTCTTTGACCGTAGTCAGCAAGATTATTGTCGTTGAATGAAAAATAGTAATAATCTATCATATTGTTATCGCCGTCGTCCCATGTAAGGTCGGCATGATACCATTCACCGTCAAGCTGCACCATATTCCACATATGCGGCTCATCGTCACTAAGACCGACTACCAGTATGTTATCTACCGCTATACATTGGCAAAGGTACTGATACGCTCTTGAATATGACTCGCAAACACCGCTTCCGGTATTAAGCACTCCGAACGCTTCATACGTTCCGTTGCCTTTGAGAGAATAGTCATATTCTGCGCTTTTAAGTATCTCGTCATGTATGTCAAGCAGATAATCAACAAGCGATTCGGCACCGTCTGCTTTAGCGAGTATCTGCTCCGCTCTGTTTTCCGTTTGCTGTACATAGTACTCACACTCGGGTTTGTTGAAGTCATAATCCAGTTTAATTGAGCGTACATCAGCCTTACTGCCGCTCCAGCTTCTGAACGAAAGCGGCGCTTGGAAAAGCAACGGATTATCGTAATTTACACACATCAATATTCTGTAAAGCCGCTGATATGACACACCTGTAAACGGCACATCAAACCGTGCTTCAAAATTACTCACAGCTCTGTAAAGGCAGGAATAAATATATCTGTCATACTTGTCAAGCGAATTATACCCATATCCGTAAAATGCATCTTCCGTTGTACCGAGTATCACATAAGATCCAACGTACACGCGGCTCATCTTGCCGTCCTTTTCCGCTCTGACGCAGATATTCGTTACACCGGTTTCCAGTCTGATACCAATCTCGGGATCATAAAGATAAGCGGTTTTATTCTTTTCGGGCAGCGTTCCATCTGTGGTGTACCATATTGTATCATTGCAATCAAATTTCAGCGTCTGGGGCTTGTGATAATATCCCGATTTGAAATTCGGATTAAATTCATACTCAAAGCCGTTATCAAATTCCTTATCATCAAAAGAATATTTAAACGGAAGCTCTGTGGGACTTCTGAGCCGTTCTCTGAAATAATCATAATCGGTTTCTTCAATATCTTTCGCCAGATAATAAGAAACTGCATTTTTCACACTGCGCTTTGAATTATCGGGAAAAATAAACGAGAAAACAACGGCGATCACGCCAAGAATAAAAAATACCGCAGCTCCTCTGCTCATACATTCACCCCTTATATTTAATCGTTTAACGTCTGGTTTTAAGCTTCATTCTGATATCATCACCGCTGAAAACAAGCGTTTTCATAGAATAAAGCCTTGAAACTATTCGGTCGGCATAACGTTTTTTCAGCTCTGTTCCCGTAAGATTTGTATTGACTATCGTAGGTCTGCCGTAATTCAGCCTTGTGTTTATCAGCTCATAAAGGCACGAAACGTAAAACTGCGACTCAAACTCCGCGCCAAGGTCGTCAAGCAGCAACAGGTCGCACTCCTTAAGCGTGTTCATTACCTCGGCATCGTCCTCGGTCTTATTAAAGTGAGCGTTTTCTATCCGTCTTAGCAGATCCGGCACTGAGCCGTACACCACGGAATAGTTCTTTTCAATGACCTTCTTTGCGACCGACAAGGAAAGGTGCGTCTTTCCAAGCCCCGTTCCGCCTGTCATAAAAATGCTCTCACCCGGCACAAGAAAATCCTCCGCATACGAAACGCAGAAGTCGTAATTCTGCTTCATTATATCTCTTGGTGATTTATTCTTAAGCTCTGCCTTGGGCTGATCACTGTAAAGACTGAGGTCGAAGCTCTCAAAGCAGGTAAGTCCCATAGGCAGGCTCTTACTCAGCTCCCTTGACGCTATCATTTTCAGCACATCGTTATAGCATGAACATCTGCCGTGTTCGCCGATACCGGTATCACAGCACTTTTTGCAGGTGAATATCGGGTCAAGATAGTCCTCGGGGTATCCGTTGCTTTTGAGCAGTGTTCTCATTCTGTCCTGAAGCGCAAGATTTTCATTCTTAAGCCTTTCAATTTTTTCACGGGCATCGGAATTTCTTGAAAGTATGATTTTTGCCAGCACATCGATAGTACCGCTAAGCTTTCTGTCGATATCCCCTATTTCGGGAATTTCGCGGCGCAGCTCTCTTGTTCGTTTCTCTATCGTGACGCTGTTGTCAAAGCGGCGCTTGTCGATAATCTCCTGTGCTTTTGTATAATAATTTGACGGATAAGCCATATTTACTCCTTATGTATAATCTTCAAGCAGCATATCATCGATTTTTTCTGCGTCAAACGATGAATTATTCTCGGTAGAGATCGGTCTGCTGTTCTTTTCGTCATTTACCTGCTGCTCAGTTGTTATTCCCTTTGTGTGCCAGTTTTCAAGTATCTTGCTGATATACGGGAAAGCGAACTGACCCTTTGCGTTGACGTTGATCTCGTAAGCCAGCTTTACCATTTCGGAATTGAAATTCCACACGTTGTACCATAAATTTACAAAATCCTTTTCCTTCTGCGTCAATGCCCTGTTTATTCCGAACATAGACTTGACGGAGCTTTCGGCGATGTTTTTAGATTGCAGCATTGATATCTGTCTTTCTGCGGCGGCAAGGTCGTTTATGCCGTTTTCCATCCAGTTCATTGCTGTTTCCTTAAGATATGCGGGCGATGATTTGTTTATCGAGAAGCAGTAATCCACCATCATAAGTGCGACCTCGGTCGGAAGCCCGATATGCTCGGTGATCGTTATAAGTGCGTTCTGCTCGGTGTGCTTAAGCGGTCTGCCGTAAAGCGTTTCGCAGGTCTTGAAAAGAAAATTGACCTTATCGTCTTTCCTTACCGTGTCCGCGATCTCTGCAGGTGAAAATTCGGGTGAACGTAAAGCTGCCGCCTTTACTGCGGCGAATTCAGCCTGTTGCACCGTTACGCCCTGCGGAACTGTTACGCTCGCCGATACAGCAGACATAACAGGCTCTTTCACCTGCGGCTTTGAAGCGGGCGCTCCCTGCTTCGGTTCGTAAATGCCGTGATTTTGCGATAACAGTCCGACCTGCTCCCAGAATGAAAGCGCGTCCTTTACGTCCTCTGCCGCCATTGAAAGCGCATCGGATATCTCCGTGTCACTGAGCTGTTCTCCGCTGTGACGCAGAAAATACAGCAAAACCTTGATACTGCTCCCGCTTGCTATCTTTATGTATTTGTCAACGACATCTGAGGGCACTGCAAAAATACTGCCCCAACTGCCGAGGTTTATAATATAACTCATAATTGCTCCGTTTTTACCTGTTTTTTGATTTAAATATACCTTATAATTATACCACAGTTGACACGAAATTGCACTACTTTTATAAAAAAACTCTATAATTTGCTGTCGTTTGTTAAGACAAAATGAGCACCGATATCAAACCGATGCTCATTTTATCTTTATTCAGTTTAATGTTTACTTCACCGCAGTCTTACCGCTGATACTACCATAATTACCGTAAAGCGCGGTCTTACCGCTCATATGATATGCGCGAACCCTGAACTTGTAAGTCGTGTTCTTTGCAAGTCCTGCCTTTCTGAATGTAGTCGTGTTGCCGTTTGTGATCTTAGCAACGCGAACCCACTTTCCTCCCTTGTACATTTCTACTATGTAGCCTTGTGCGGAAGTGTTCTTAGTCCAGTTCACCCTCAGCGCGTCTTTAGCCTTGCCGCCGATCTTAACACCTTTCATTACAGACGGATTTGTTCTTGCGGTTACTGTAGCGCTATAATTACCGTAAAGCGCTGTCTTACCGCTCATTTTATAGGCTCTCACTCTGAACTTATACACAGTCGAAGCCTTAAGACACGCTTTTCTGAATGTAGTCGTGCTGTTGTTTGTTATCTTGCCGACACGCACCCACTTGTTACCCTGATACATTTCAACAATGTAGCCGTCAGCTGAAGCATTCTTAGTCCAGTTTATCCTCAGAGCGTCTGCCGCTCTGCCGCCGAGCTTTGCGCCCTTTATAACAGACGGATTTGTTCTTGCGGCAACAGTCGCGCTGTACGCGCTGTAGAACGCAGTTGTGCCACACATCTTGTATGCCTTAACTCTGAACTTGTATACGGTAGAAGCCTTAAGACCTGCTTTCCTAAATGTAGTCGTGCTGTTGTTTGTAATCTTGCCGACACGCGCCCACTTGCCGTTCTGAAACATTTCAACAATATATCCGTCAGCACTTGCATTCTTAGTCCAGTTTATTCTCAGTGCGTCTGCGGCTCTGCCGGTGAGCTTAGCGCCGTTTACTTTTGCATGTGCAAACTTGTCAATCAACATATAATCAAAGCCGTTATCTTTGGCATATTGTTCACCGGCTGTGCTACTGTAGCAGTATATTTTGAGGTTGTTTATCTTCTTGTAGCCGTTATCATAATAGTAACCGAAAGCATTCTTGCCTATACTTGTCACACTGTTTGGTATTGTTATACTTTTAAGGCTTGTGCAACCCCTGAAAGCATACCAGTCTATACTTATCACACTGTTCGGTATTGTTATGCTTGTAAGGCTTGTGCAATCGCTGAAAGCATTCCAGCCTATCTTCGTCACACTGTTCGGTATCGTTACTCTAGTAAGGCTTGTGCAACCGTTGAAAGCACCGGATCCTATACTCGTAACACTGTTCGGTATCGTTACGCTTGTAAGACTCGAACAACGGCTGAAAGCAATACTGCCTATCTCTGTCACACCGTCAGGTATCTTATAATTATTACCCTTTTTCCCGGCAGGATAACATATTATAGTAGTTTTATCCTTATTGTACAGAACGCCGTCCGGTGAAACATAATTCTGATTTTCCATTGCGACATTTATCGCTGTAAGACCTGTACAACCGTTGAAAGCCCAAGCGCCTATACTCGTCACACTGTTCGGTATTGTTATGCTTCTTAACTTTGAGCAGTCCGAGAAAGCAGAACTGCCTATACTCGTCACACTGTCCGGTATCGTTATGCTTGTAAGGCTTGAGCATTTATAGAAAGCCATATCACCTATACTCGTCACACTGTTCGGCATCGTTATACTTTTAAGGCTTGCGCAACCTACAAAAGCACTACCGCCTATCTCTGTCACACTGTTCGGTATCGTTACGCTTGTAAGGCTTGAGCAACCATTGAAAGCGTAATCACCTATACTTGTCACACTATTCGTTATATTATAACTCTTATCTGTTTTTCCGGCAGGATAGCATATCAACGCAGTTTTATCTTTGTTAAACAATACACCGTTTACCGATGTATAATTCTTGTTATCAACTGCAACATAAATTGCTGTAAGGCTTGAGCAACCCCAGAAAGTACTATCGCCTATATTCGTCACACTGTTCGGTATCGTTATACTTGTAAGGCTTGTGCAACCTTTGAAAGCATAAACACCTATCTCCGTCACACTGTTCGGTATCGTTATACTTGTAAGGCTTGAACAACCGCTGAAAGCACTACTGCCTATCTCAATCACGCTGTTCGGTATCGTTATACTTTTAAGGCTTGTGCAATATCTGAAAGCACAATCGCCTATACTCGTCACGCTCTTCCCGTTGATCTTCTCCGGAATATCAACTGTTTTTGCACTACCATTATAATCGGTAATCTCCACCGTACCGTCATCAAGCACGCTGTACTCAAGGTCTCCATAGGTTTCCGCTCCTGCACACACCGCGCATAGCACGACCATCGCCGCGAAAGCCGCCAGTGCCGGCAGCCACTTTTTCAGTTTCATAAATACATAACCTCTTCCCTTTTAAAATACAAAAAAGGCGCAACTCACCTCACATGAACTATGCCTTAATAACGATATTTAATTTTGCGCAGAGATATTGTGTATTACTTACAGAGGTGCTTTTATTTAGCCCTAATTTACCCAAATTGGTATTTACTGCCTTGCGCATATCTCTCACCTTTTCATTTCTTAAGCTTAATCTTTATGCTTTTTACAGCATAAGCATATCGCTATAGTTTTTTTTGTCAAGCAGTGTCGCTCGGTAAAACACCACCGTTTTGCTGTCTTTAACAAACCGTATAATTTTGATAGGCGGAATTAGCAGATAAATTGCCGCCCGCCGTTCCGTTATCCTCGGAAAACCGAAAACATTCACAAAGGCAGAACTTGGATAGGCACACTGCCGCCGGCACTCGCCGGTAGCGTTACCTACGCAAACCGCCAACATTCAGAACGGCAAATTTACAGTGGCTTTCAGCCACACGGCGAATTTGGAGCGGCACATTGCCGTCGTAACCGCCTTATCATATTGCATATTGCTTTATGTAACCCCGCCGTTCCACTATCCTCGGAAAACTGACAACATTAACAAAGGCAGAACTTGAAGCGGCACATTGCCGCCCGCCGTTCCGTTTTTAAGAACTCAGATTTCTATATTTTAATTTAATTCTGTACTAACATCAAAAGGGGGTGCCAACGGCACTCGCCGGTAGCGTTGCCTACGCAAACCGCCAACATTCAGAACGGCGAATTTACAGTGGCTTTCAGCCACACGGCGAATTTGAAGCGACACATTGCCGCCGTAACCGCCTTATCGTATTGCATATCGCTTTGTGTAACCCCGCCGTTTTGCTATCCTCGGCAAACCAACAGCATTACCAAAGGCGGAATTTGCCGTGCCGCATCGGCACCTTAGGGGTGGGGTTTGCCTTCGCGATAGGCGTTCATTATATCGCGGAACACTTCGCCGTTTGTCGGCGGTGTCCATGTGATCGCATTAGCCCCCGCTTCTATTGTCGCAAGTATCGACTCCCTGGTAGGACCTCCGGTCGCGATTATCGGAATATCGGGGTGACGCTTGCGTATTTCCTTTACAACATTCGTTGTCTTGCCCGCCGCAGATACGTTGAATATCTTTGCACCCGCTTCAAGCCTGCTCTCGATGTCCTCGTGCTCAGATATTACCGTGACAACAACGGGGATATCGATCGTGTCGCATACCTGACGCACAACATCATTAGATGTCGGTGCATTGACTACAACACCGATAGCACCCTGAAATTCCGCGTGCATAGAGAGATTTACCACGCGCTTTCCTTGCGTAAGCCCGCCGCCTACACCGGTGAAAACAGGTATATCCGCCGCGCTCATTATAGCCTGCGTGATTATAGGCTGCGGCGTAAACGGATATACCGCTATTACCGCATCAGCATTGACATTTCTTATAATGCAGATGTCGGTTGTAAATACTATCGATTTTATAAGTTTGCCCATTATCCTTATACCGCTTGCCCGCTGTATTTCCTCGGGTACTTTGAGCATAAAGCTTCTCAGCGGACCGCTGATTTCAGGTATGTACACATTGTCTGCCATTATTCGTATCTCCTTTCAGTTTGACCTCAGACGTATTCGCCCCCGATTCCTCTTACACGCACAAGTCCCGAGTTTACGGTAAATTCACCGTTCTCGTTCTCGCAGATAAGGCAGCCGTCCGGGGCGATAGCCTTTGCATATGCTGTTGTTTCTTTATTGTTCTGCACCAGTTTCACTGTTTTTCCGAGCGTTACACAGCGGTCGGAATACTCTTTTATCACCGCCGAGAAATCAGCGTCGATAAGCGTTTCAAGCTCTGACACAATATAATCTGCCGCAAGCATTTTATCATACTTGTTGCCCGTCAGCGTGTAAAGTGATGCCGCATTGACGAGTCCGTTGCTCTCAAAGAAGTCGTTGCTTTGATTGACATTCAGTCCCATTCCGCAGACCACGTTGTTATAAATTGCGCCGTCCGAGGAACATTTGACCGAGCTTTCGCATAAAATACCACATACCTTGCGTTCAGAGCAGATTATGTCATTAGTCCACTTTATGCCCGCCTTTATGCCACTCAGCCGCTCAACGGCGCGGCATACGGCTACCGCACATATTACCGTAAGATCATGACCGTGTTGCGGCGATTTTATCAATATCGATATCGGAAGCATATCTCGTGTCGCAAGCCATGTATTGCCAATTCTGCCCTTGCCCCTGCTTTGCATATCGGCAATAACTACCGTCCTGTCCGGGAGCTCATCGGCGTGTTCCTTTATATATGTATTCGTTGACGGTATTGTATCAAAGATAATTAAAGGACAGCCGCTTATATTACTGCTTATCTGCATGGTAATCAAGCGCCACTATATTCATCGTGATCTTCTTATTGTCATCAATTGTTATGATACCGTATGACGGCGGACGCTTATCTCTCGGAGAATCGATACTGCCGGGATTCATAACATATATACCGTCAATAAGCTCAGTGCGATAAAGGTGCGTATGACCGTAAAGCGCGATCTTGCAGCCGTTCTGCTTTGCAACGGAAATGAGCGTATCAAGTCCCTGATGTACATGGTGCTCATGACCGTGCACACAGAGGATTTTAATGCCCTTTGCATTTGCAATTCTTATCGTCTTGTTATCGGCAAAGTCACAATTGCCCTTTACAAACAAAAAGCTTTTATCGGGGTGGAGGTTTCGCACATCGTTAAATTCATGCTCACCGTCACCCAGATGTATAAATGCATCAGCGTCAAGATTGTTCTCGATCACCGAATTTAATTTGTGAAATTCCTTGTGTGAATCGGATACTACAACAATTTTCATAATTTCTGTCCTTTCAGTCGGGCAAGCCGCATATGGCTGAATATAAACCCATAAAGTAATTATATCACATATCAGGAAAAAAGAAAAGATAACTATCCGTATTTTTAGAAATTATACACAAAACGCATTACGCCTTTTGTATAATTTTACAAAAAATTTTAAACTGAATATAACGGGAATATTCCCATCCCGTTTAAAATATAATTTCAGGAGGCTGTTATGAATAATAATATCGATTCTTTGCTTGATACTGTCAGCAAAAAACTTGGTATAACCCCGCAGAAACTAAGAGAAGCGATGCAAAAGGGCGACCTTTCGATAGCACTGCAAAATATGCCTGAAAAGGACGCAAAGAAGCTTAAAAGCATTCTCGGCAACCCGGAGCTTATCAAAAAAATGATGAATACCGCACAAGCGCAGGAACTGAAAAGATCGATGAAAAAGCAGTAATGAACGGAGGACAGCTATGAGTGAGATAGATGAAATTCTTAAAGCCGTGCTGTCCGATAACAAAACCGACAAATCAACCTCAGACGAAGCAGGTCAGACGGATAACGAAGAAAAATTCACGACCGACACCGAAAGCGATGATATTTTCGGCGGAATAAACATAGATATGTTTATGAAAATAGGCGAGATAATGTCAAAGATGAGCGAGCAGGACAAGAACACCGAGCTACTGTTGGCGTTAAAGCCGCACCTGCGTGATGAAAATCAGGCGAAGATCGACACAGCGGTAAAGCTGTTCAGACTTATCTCTCTGTTGCCATATCTCAAAGACAGCGGTCTTTTTGAAAATCTGTTATGAAAAGGAGTTACATTATGGAATGGAACAGTATAAAAATGTCAAAGGCTGAGTTTGAACGCTTGCAGAAAGAATACACAGAAGCCGCTATGAAAGCCGCCGAAAAAGCGAAGCATTCGCAACCGACCGAGGAGGTATCGATTGAAGCTCCGCGGTCTGTACCACCGGTTCATACCATCACAGAAGCGGTACTCGCCCCTTCAAATGAAAGTGCAGACATGCCCGAACCTGCCGAAAACGAGATAACCGAAACCACGGATCTATACGAAGACGATATTGATATTTCGGCAGAAGCCGCAGAATACAGCGCAGAACAAAATTCAGCCGAAACTGAGCCGGAAACGCTTGATAATGACGAAACAGCGGACTGCGATGAAGATGCCGAAACACCGCAGGATACATCGAATTTTCAGCAGGCGGAAGAAATTTGCAATAGCGAAAGCACGGAAACCGATGATTCCGATGAATGCGGCACAGAGGAGGAGCATACCGATGAGGAGATACTTGACAGCTTTGCAAGCGTTTTTATGAGTGAAGATGAAGCCGACAAAAAAGTCGAAAAGCTCTCCGCCGACAGACAGAAGAGCTGCCCTCCCCCGAGCTTCAACACCGCCATACATAACCACAATAAGAGTATGAGCAATAACAAAAAGCCCTGCGGATGTGAGCACTGCCGCTGTCAAAGCGGCAGTCATATGCAGGAGAAAGGCGGGCATAAACCTGACTGAAATTCCGCCCGCAGTAACCGAATGGACATAATAGGAAGAATTATGAATGACGATGACCTGCTTAAGGTCGCCGCTGTAGCATTTATCCTTTGGCGCGATAAAGCCGATTACAAGCTGCTGCTTGTACTGGCATACGTTTTTCTTTTTAAATAAATCTTGCATTTTCCCGCCCATCAGTATATAATATCCTTATAAAACGGCTTTGCCGCAATGGAGGTAAATTATGGCTAAGTGGCTGGAAAATGCAATTTTTTATGAGATATACCCGCAGTCCTTCAACGACACAAACGGTGACGGTATCGGTGATTTTCAGGGTATAATCGAAAAGCTTGACTACATCAGGCAAACAGGCTTCAACGCAATATGGATGAACCCCTGCTTCGACTCACCTTTCGGTGACGCGGGCTATGACGTAAGAGATTATAAGAAAGCTGCCGCAAGATATGGCACAAATGATGACCTAAAGCGACTTTTTGACGAGTGCCACAAGCGCGGTATGCACATTCTGCTTGACCTTGTACCGGGTCATACTTCGGTAGAGCATGAATGGTTCAGGCAGTCAATGCTACCCGAAAAGAACGAATACACCGACAGATATATATGGACGAGCAATATATGGGAACAGCCCGAGGGACTCAACTGCATAAGAGGTATCTCTGACCGTGACGGAAGCGCCGCCGTCAACTTCTTCTCTTCTCAGCCCGCTCTTAACTACGGCTACGCCGAGCCTAAATATGCGTACCAGCAGAAGCCCACAGATCCCGGTCCTATGGCAACAAGAGCCGCTATAAAGGACGTTATGAAGTTCTGGCTCGACATGGGCTGTGACGGCTTCAGAGTGGATATGGCAGGATCGCTTGTAAAGTGCGATCCCGAGTATAAGGAAACTATAAAGCTCTGGCAGGATATCACGGGATATCTTAAGAGTGAATACCCTGAAGCCGCAATGGTATCGGAGTGGGGCGAGCCGCAGTATTCGCTTAAGGGCGGCTTTGATATGGATTTCTTACTGCACTTCGGTCCTGAGGGGTACAACTCAATGTTCAGATGTGCCGAGCCTTTCTTCTCAAAGAGAGGCAAGGGTACTCCCGCAATCTTTGCCGAGCAGTACAATGGCTATCACGAAAAGGCAACAACAGGCGGCGGACTTATCTGTATACCGTCAGGTAACCACGATATGGACAGACTTGCAAGGGGAAGAGATGAGGACGAGCTGAAATGCTGCTTTGCTTTCCTGCTGACAATGCCAGGCGCGCCATTCGTGTACTATGGCGATGAGATAGGACTCCGATATGTTGAGGGACTTGTATCGGTCGAGGGCGGCTACAACCGCACAGGTTCAAGAAGTCCTATGCAGTGGGACAGCACAGCAAATGACGGCTTTTCTACTGCCGACAAGTCACAGCTTTATATAAAGCAGGACGATGCCCCCGACAGACCCACAGTTGAAAAGCAGATGCTTGACAGTAATTCGCTGTATAATGAAATAAAGAAGCTTATCAAGGTAAGAAACGACAATCCCGCACTCCATAACCTTTCCGCATTCGAGTTTGTCAGCAGTGACGGCTATCCTCTCGTATACAAGAGAAGCTGTGACGCTCAGACAGTATATGTATTCATCAATCCGTCTGATAAGGCTGTAACAGTCAATGCGGATTATGCAAAGGGCGGAAAGGCTGTTTACGCGCTCGGCGAAAACGGCTCGGTAAGCGGCGATAAGGTAACTGTTCCCGCAAGCGGAGCGATCTTCGTTGAAGTTTAAGTGATACCGACATAAAAAAAGCCACACAGATTGGATCAACTCTCTGTGTGGCTTTAATTTATTCTGTTTTCGCTTGCGCTATTTCTTTCTGCACCAGTTCCTTCTTTATCTTGGTACTCTTGATCACCTTCTGGCGTGAAAATTCCTCACGTTCCTTTTCTTCAAGAGAGTTGGAGATAAATCTGACCTGCGCCTCATATTTCGGGATAATGATGTTTTTAAGCGCATTGGCGCGCTTCTGTGTCTTTTTAATAGCCACAGCAAGCCTGTATATGCTGTTTTCTATCTCGGCGAGTATGACTGTCAGCTTTTTTGTTTCGTTGAAGCAGATATAAGCGTTATCAAGATACGAATTTGTCATTGCAATGTCATACTGCGGAACTATAGGCTTATCGGGAAGCTCGACTGTAGGGAGCTCAACGCCCATAACACTCCTGAACGATATCTTAAGATCGGTTTCCTCAGGAACAAACTGCGCCAGTGTCGATACAGAGCCAAGCGAAATATTTGCCTTTTGCAGTGCGGCATACGCTTTTTCATAGGTCTGCTCGATATTTCCGCGGACAAGCTTTGACTTATCGGTCAGAGCGACCATTTCTCGTATCAATACATTACGTTTTCTGTCCATCAGCTCAAAGCCTTGCTTTGCCTGCTGCAGCGAACGCTTTGCCTTGATAAGGTTGCCTTTGGTCGGGAAAACCTGTTCAGCCATACACTCACCTGCCTTTCATAAAGTAACTGTTATACAAATCTCTTCGCATTTTCGGGGTTATAATGCTCCTTGATGAGCTGCTCATTTACACGGTCGAGTTCGCTTGCCGGAAGCAGTGAAAGCAAATCCCACGCAAGGTCAAGCGTTTCGTCCATCGAACGGTTTTCGTCAAAGCCCTGATTAAGGAAGTACTTTTCAAACATCGTACCGAACTTCATAATTGCCTTATCCGATGCCGAAAGCTCATCTTCACCGATAACCGATGCGAGTGCTCTTGCGTCCTGAACTCTCGCATAGCAAGCGAAAAGCTGGTTTGAAACATCGGCGTGATCGGCTCTGGTATACTGCTCGCCTATACCGTCCTTCATAAGACGCGACAGCGAAAGCAGTACAGAAAGTCCGGGATAAACGCCTGTCTGGTCGAGGTTTCTGTCGAATACTATCTGACCCTCGGTGATATATGCTGTAAGGTCGGGGATAGGATGGGTAATATCATCGTTAGGCATTGTAAGTATAGGTATCTGTGTAACAGAGCCTGTACTGCCCTCTACTACACCCGCTCTTTCATACATAGAGGCAAGGTCGGAATATAGATAACCGGGATAGCCCTTTCTTCCGGGGATCTCACCCTTTGACGAAGAGAACTCACGCAGTGCCTCACAGTAAGAGGTGAGGTCGGTCATGATAACGAGTATGTGCATATTCTTCTCAAACGCAAGATATTCCGCCACAGTAAGTGCACATCTCGGTGTAAGGATACGCTCTATAATAGGATCATTTGAGAGATTAAGGAACATACAAACACGCTGTATAACTCCTGTTTCCTCAAACGAACGTCTGAAGTACTCTGCAACGTCATTCTGAACGCCCATTGCGGCAAATACAACCGCAAAGTCCTTGCCCTCGCTGTCGGCGATCTTAGCCTGCTTTACTATCTGCACGGCAAGCTTGTTGTGCGACAGACCAGAGCCCGAGAATATAGGGAGTTTCTGACCTCTTATAAGCGTCATAAGAGCATCTATCGAGGAAATGCCTGTGTGTATATAGTTCCTGGGATATGAACGTGCAACGGGATTTAACGCACGTCCGTTTATATCGCCGAATTTTTGCGGGAACACCTCACCCAGCCCATCTATAGGCTTGCCTGCACCGTTGAACGTTCTGCCGAGCATTTCGGTAGACAGCGGTATCTCAAGCGGCTTTCCCGTAAAACTGATTTTTGTATTGGTAAGAGAGATACCATTAGTACCCTCAAATACCTGTAAGACTACTTTATCGCCCTGCATCTCAACGACACGACCTAAACGCTTTGTGCCGTCCTCAAGCTTTATCTCTGCGATCTCATCGTAAGAAACACCCTTAGCACCCTCAAGGCAGACAAGCGGTCCGTTAATTTCACTCAGTCCTGCATATTGAATCATAAAACTTTCTCCTATCGGGTTTATTCTTCGGCAAACCTGCTGTTTATCATATCAAAATATTCATTAAACATTTCAAGGTTGTCGTTAGGTATATCATACTTCATCTTTACCAGCTTATCGAAGAAGCCATAGGAGATTATCTCCGATATGGGCTTGCCGCCGTTTATGGCATTCAGCGAGTTATGATAAAGAAGTAAAATTGCTTTCATCATCAGCTTCTGCTTTTCCAGCGGAACGAACGTATCGTCCTTATGAAAAGCATTCTGCTGTAAGAAGCCTACTCTTATAACACGGGCGATTTCTATTATCAGCTTCTGGTCGTCCGGCAGAACATCCGCACCGATAAGCTTTACAATCTCCATAAGGTTGTTTTCTTCAACGAGCAATGTCGATATTTCCTGTCTGTAGCGGCAAAACTCCTCGCCGACGTGTTCATTATAGTACTCGGCTAAATCATCGCTGTACTCGGAATAGCTCATATTCCAGTTGATAGCGGGATAGTGTCTTGCATACGCAAGGTTCTTGTCGAGCGCCCAGAAGCACCGTACAAATCGCTTTGTATTCTGAGTTACAGGCTCAGAAAAGTCAGAGCCCTGAGGAGATACAGCGCCGATAATAGTAACACTGCCCTCTCTGCCGTTCATAGTTTCGACGTAACCTGCACGTTCGTAGAACTCTGACAGTCTTGACGGCAGATATGCGGGGAAGCCCTCTTCTGCCGGCATTTCCTCAAGTCGTCCCGATATCTCACGCAGAGCTTCAGCCCAACGTGATGTTGAGTCAGCCATTATAGCTATATGGTAACCCATATCACGGTAGTACTCGGCAAGCGTTATACCTGTGTAGATAGACGCTTCACGGGCGGCAACGGGCATATTTGAGGTGTTCGCAATAAGCACCGTTCTGTCTGTCAGCGGTCTGCCTGATTTAGGGTCGATAAGCTCTGAAAACTCCTCAAGTACCTGCGTCATCTCGTTGCCGCGCTCACCGCAACCGATATAAACGATGATATCCGCATCACACCACTTTGCAAGCTGGTGCTGTGTCATAGTCTTACCTGTACCGAAGCCTCCGGGTATAGCGGCTGTACCGCCCTTTGCAAGCGGTAGGATAGTATCTACAATACGCTGACCTGTGATAAGCGGTTTTGATATCGGCAGGCGCTTACTTATAGGTCGCGGCGTTCTGATAGGCCACTTCTGTACAAGCGTCAGCTCCTGCACGGTTTCATCGTCAATTCTGAGCTTAATTATTACATCGTTTACCTTGTATTTGCCGTCAGGAGCGACATATTCTACCGTGCCCTCTGCATACGGCGGTATCATACATCTGTGAGTGATAAGCGGTGTTTCAGGGCATTCTGCATAGATATCGCCGCCGTGAAGCTTATCACCGACCTTTACGGTGACCGTAACGTCAAACTCGCGTTCCTCATCAAGTGCGGCTATCGCGCTGCCCTCAGTTACATATACGCCGCTGAGAGCTGTCATAGCCTTAAGCGGACGCTGGATACCATCGTAAATATTTGATATTATACCCGGTCCCAGCGTTGCACTCATCGGTGTTCCTGTAGGCTCTACCGGGTCGCCTGGCATAAGGCCTGCCGTACCCTCATAAACCTGTATGGTTGTCATTTCATCAGTAACGCCGATGACCTCGCCGATAAGCTTACTCTTACCGACCATTACCATCTCACGCATTGAAAATGACTTTGTTTCCCTGACCTTTACAACGGGTCCGTTTATCGCATAAATACAGTTCATTGCAATACCTCCCCGTTATAACGACAATTCGCTGTGACCTGCAACGAAAGCCTTTCGCTGTTGCTCTAAAGCAAGGTCAAGCGTGTAGTCGATATATATATTTTCTGACGGATAATAAACAGTAATTCCTCCAAGCTCGATATTACGGTCAACGGAAACTCCGACACCGTACTTATCGGCTATGTCCATTGCAAGCTGTTTATCATCTCTGCTTACATTTATTACGCAGTCTTTGCTGAAAGCCTGCTCGTTATTTGCTTTCTTTGCAAGAGCGTTCATAAATTCTGCGTACTCACTGCTCTTTACAAAGCCCTCAAGCCTTTTTCTTATATCGTCAAACAAGCTGTCGACAAGCTCACATCTGTGCGCCAGTACCGATTTATGCGCGGCAAAGTCACTCTTTGAAAGCTCCTTGGCATACAATGTATGAGTTTTCTGTCTGTCAAGAGCTATCTCGCTATCCTCACTGCGTCTGTACTGCTCTCTCGCCTGTTCTGTCAGCTCGTCAGCCTGCTGCTGTGCCTTGCTGATTATTTCCTCCGCCTTGCGTCTGGCATCGGAAAGAATTGAATTTCCCAACTTCTCTATTCTGTCCTGAACTTCCGGCATACAGCTGCTCCCTTCTGATAAATTATAATTTCAGTCCGATCGCATCACGGACATATCCGTCGATAGATTTGCTGATATCCGATGTTCCGTGTCGGTCGGGTATCTCCACTATCAGCGGCTTTGTGCTGTTCAGCTTCATATCGTAAACTGTCTGCTTGCACATATTGATGAGCTTTTCCGTCATAAGCACAACACCGATATCTTTATCGGCTTTTGCTTTTTCCAGAGCCTCGCTGACTTCCTCGGGGCGGCTTACCACTATCCCCTCAATGCCAGCAAGGCGCATACCCATCTGTGTATCCGTATTATCACTGATAAGAAAGAATTTCATATTTCTTACCTTCCGGTCATTATGAATAAAGGATAAGTATAGAAATGAGCAGACCGTAGATTGCGACACCTTCACCGAGCGCCACAAAGATAAGAGCCTTTGTGAAGTTCTTGTCATTTTCTGCTGTAGCACCGATAGCTGCGGGAGCGGCACCGCCAACCGCGATACCTGTACCGATCGTTGCAAGACCTGTTGCGAGAGCCGCACCGAGGTACTTAAGTCCATCGCCTACGCTGAGCGCTGTCTGTGCGGCTTCTGCGGCACCTTCAGCAGATGCAAATGCGAACAGCGGTACGAACACACTCATCATAACCATAACACCTATAAACGATCCTGCGTTTATAAGAATAGCTTTTCTTGTCTTTAAGGGCTTACCCTCTTTTCTTCTCTTAAGCATCACAAAGAACGGCAACATAATCAGTGCCAGTGCGAATAAAGGCAGTAAAAAAAGTAACATTTTCAGTTCCTCCAAAAATTAGTTTAAGTTAGCCTTGAGCGGCTCGAAGCTTTTACCGTCGCTTACATAGAAACGTCCGAATATTTCATAAAATTCAAGTCTTAATACCTGAATACCCACCAGAAAGCCTTCCATACCGATTACGAAAGCGTTTCCGAGTATCTGTACGATCACAGTACCCACACCGCCGTCACCGGCTAAAACGCCTACTACCAGCATCATACCTGCGTGGCTTAGGATAAATCCGCCGACACGGAGGAAAGACATAGTATTTGTAAGATAAGAAAGACATGTTTCAAACAGCTCGATAACGCCTTCGATAATGAAGTTGCCGACTGATTTCTTTTCCTTTTGCTTATCCGTACCTTCCGGTGCAGACTTACTTGGCGAAGTCAATTCCGCCGGCATCTTCATACGTTCGAAATAAAGACCGGCAAATATGTCATCTACCATTGTCCTGTGTTGCTTTGATACGAAATAAACGCCGTATACATTATCCTCGTTTTCTGTGAGCGGAATAAATACAAATTCCTTATCGGTGAAGTACCCGAGCTTTTCATAGCTCTCTCTCGGCATTTTACCGTAAACGGCACGGACGAATTTTAAATCGTCCAGCTTTTCAAGATCTTCTCTTGTTTTTCTGAGCATTGCTTCACTCAGTGTATCGGAAGCCATAATTGCCGCATCAGCAACCGTCTTGTGCTTCAGATTTACAACATTGTGTTTAATAGAGTTTGCAACAAGATGGGCAAGCGGCTCTTTGAACATCATAATGACGAGCGGCAGAATGACAAGGAGCAGTACATACGGCAGTGTGAACATTTCAATTCCAAATCCGAGCTGAACTGCCGCTGCAGCAACTACCGCAATATAGAATATCATACCCGTAATACCGTTTGCTCCGAACAGCGCGGAAGCATAATCCCTCCGCCTGAACGACAGTACGATATTCATCGTCATTGAAATAACAATCAATATGACACCGATCGCAAGAGCGGCTATCAGAAGATAAGTAGATATCTGAAATATACTGTTAGGCTTTCCGAGTACAGAATAAAGCGGTTCAATATGGAAGAACGGCTTTATTATATCTTCATTGCCGAATACAGATCCGTACAGACAGCCGAATATCGCCGAACTTATACCGATACGCTCCATTATGGGACCCAGCTTTGCGTGCTTCCACTTGGTAAGTATAAAGCCGAACAGCGATATCACAAGCCCTTGTCCGAGGTCACCGAACATTATGCCGAATATAAGCATATAGGTTATAGCAACATACGGTGTAGGATCAATACCTGTATATGACGGAAGCCCGTACATATTGACAAACATCTCAAACGGTCTGAACAGCCAATTGTTTCTGAGCTTTGTGGGAGGTTTCATTCTGTCGTCAACGAAATATTTTTTTTCTTCAATAACAATATCCGATACAGTCGAAAGATGCTTTCTGAACTTCTCGACTTCTCTTGTCGGAACAAACCCCGCCATATAAAATTTATTATTGATTACAGATACCTGACTTCTCAGCTCATAGCTGTTATTAAGAAATATGAGCTTACTTCGTACCTTTTCAAATTGCTTTTCCTCGGACTGCTTTACTGTAGCCAGTTTTTCGTTGACCTCTTTAAGCTTGACATCAAAATCTTTCAGCTGTCGGTTAAGCTCTGCCGCTGCTGTTTCACCGTCACCGTGCAGAAAGTCCGGAAGACGGATGCGCTCAAAATAAAGGCTTTTGAAAATATCGTCTATCTGTACACTTTCCTCTACAGGTGCAAAATAAAGTCCCCAGACATAACCGTCCTTTTCTTCAAGCGGCTCGAACACGAAGCCTTTTTCGCTGTAAAATTCAAGCTTTGTGTAGCTCTCAGACGGAAGCCTGCCGAAACGTATTTTGACGTGCTTACATCCGAACAGATCCTTGAAGTCAACGTTTATATTTGAAAGGTTACCGACCTGTCTTAATACCTGACGATACTCCTCTATTGACCTTTCAAGCTCGTTCTTTTTTTCAATAAGAGGCATTACCTGTTGTTCAAGCTCGGTAAAATACATATCAAAATCGTGTATAGCCTCAATTTGTATATCGTCATAAGGAACGGATTTTTCTTTGATACCAAGTCCCGATGATAATATTTCCGCTCGTTTCATCAGTCCGCCGTAGATATCTTTATCTTTTAGCGTCTTGAAATGAGCAGAACCGTAAGTCATTGTGTAAAACGACGGTTCAATGTGAAAGCACTTTGTTTCACAACATCGCACAAGCGTTTTATTGACTTTTTTGAGTGGTCCGCTGACCGATATAAGTGACATCTTCTCAACTGCCATTATATCATTCCTTTCGCTGTATATTTGCCTTATAATATCAGCATTTTTTCTATCTGTGACGGTTCAAGCGAGTATCTTACGCCCTCTATCACAGTTGTTAAATTTCGGTTTTCTATCTGCAAAAGCTCGATCAAAGCATATATGACTGTGCTGTCGCACTGTGATAATGCGAGCTTGCTGTCGTAATAACGCTTGTTAGATGTATAGACGGCTGTTTCAATGTCTACCTCCTGTTCTGCGTTGATATCCTTAAAATAAGGAAGCTTAAGCAGGAGAGGCAGTATAGGCTCGTTATCGGCTTTTGTCAAAATCCGTTCCATCGTATTTTTATCGAACCTGCCATAAAAAGGCAATGCGTGAGCTACAACTTCTTCTGTCGACATTTTAAAAAGACCTTTAAGCCTGTAACATATTTTTATATTGTACATATCGCACCGTCTGCGTATACACTTTTCAACTTCAGCCTTTTCGCTTCCGGACACGCTCTTTTTTATATATGCAAAAAGCGTTGTGTAAAGATATTTTGTCAGTGCACAGTCAATGGATACTATCGGAGGAAAAGCTCTCGTTCCGTCAGACAGCGGCATAAGAACATCGTAATAAGGCGTGTTTTTAAGCACTGCCAGTATCTCATCATATGTTCGCGCCTTTGAAAGTGAGAGGATATCATAAGAACATATATCTGTAAGATATCCCGGAAAACCCGGTATAAAAAGATCGTAAACGCCTGCTCCGATATACATCGATGCATTGATTATCTGTTTTATTTCCTCCTGTATCAGCAAAAAATCATAAAACCTGTTTTTGCTGCCGGGACAAAATTTTCTGAGCTCGTCATATACTCTGAAAAGCCGCTTTTCCATTAACCTTTCTGCCTGGCTTCTCCTTACGGTATTGTCTACACCGGAAAAATCCTTGTCAAAATCGTCATATGCTTTAAGCTGTGTTACTATCTCGCCGACATTCGCCTTGGATATCAGGGTCTTATACTGCTCAAGACTAAGAAGCTTGCCGTATTTGGCTCTTGCCTTGGCTATTACCGCCGCCGAACCCGCCGACATAATATCACCTCCGGATATTTATTTTTGCTGTCATTTGACAGTAACTATATTGGCGTATATCTCACGCGCCCATTTATCCTTATTTTTTGAAAACATATCATCAAGACGGGTCATAACGACATTGCACTCTGCTGAGGTCGCGCAATAGTGTTCTTCTCCGCTCTTCTTCAGCTCATCATGATAACGGTTGATCTTATCGGTGCGGTCTTTCTCATAGCTGATACGCTCTTTTTCACGAAGAACAGCCGCATCGGAAAGAATGAGATCGGCTTTTTTGTCAGCATCTGCAACTATTTCTTCAGCGTGCTTTTCATAAGCGATAATCTCGCTGATAACATCCATCGGAGCACCACCTTTCTAAAGCTGTAAATAAATCTAAAATCACATTTAAGTTTACTACAATTATCCACAAAATACAAGCTAAATAATAACCAAAAAGACTTTGAAAAATTTGTATGATAATATCCTTGACAATTCTGTTTCATTGTCAGAGTAACGTTAGGTATATTGAAAAACCGCAGGCTGACCTGCGGTTCATGGTTAGTTTTTAAGACTTTGTAAGGGTGCAGGAATGCGTCCGCCTCTTGCAATGAACTTTGAAGATGAAAACTTACTCAACTTCATTACAGGTCCGCTTCCAAACAGACCGCCGAATTCCAGCGTATCGCCTTCCTTCATTCCTATTGCGGGAATTACACGGACTGCCGTTGTCTTTGAGTTTACCATACCTATAGCGGCTTCGTCTGCGATAATCGCCGAGATCGTATCGGCTGAAGTATCGCCCGGAACGGCTATCATATCAAGACCGACAGAGCAAACGGCGGTCATGGCTTCGAGCTTTTCTATTGATAATGCGCCACGGTTTACAGCATCTATCATACCTGCGTCCTCGGATACGGGTATAAATGCACCCGAAAGACCGCCTACGCTTGACGATGCCATAACGCCGCCCTTTTTAACAGCATCATTGAGCATTGCGAGTGCAGCCGTCGTGCCATGAGCACCACAGCTTTCAAGTCCGATCTCTTCAAGAATATGAGCAACACTGTCGCCTACTGCGGGAGTAGGAGCAAGTGAAAGGTCCACTATACCGAACGGTACGCCGAGCATCTTACTTGCCTCTGCGCCAACCAGCTGTCCCATACGGGTAATCTTGAAAGCAGTCTTCTTTATCTGCTCTGCAACCTCGCTTATGCTTGCATCGGGCATCTTAGAAAGTGCCGAACGCACAACGCCGGGTCCGCTGACACCTACATTAAGAACACAGTCAGCCTCGCCCACACCGTGGAACGCGCCTGCCATAAAGGGGTTATCCTCTACAGCATTGCAGAATACAACTATCTTTGCCGCACCGAAGCAGTGATTGTCCTTCGTTGCCTCCGATGCCTGCTTTATGATCTTACCCATAAGAGCAACGGCATCCATATTGATGCCTGCTCTTGTTGAGCCTACATTTACGGAGGAGCAGACGTTTGATGTTTCAGCAAGCGCTTCGGGTATAGAGTTTATAAGCTCCAAGTCACCCGCAGCAAATCCCTTCTGTACAAGTGCGGAATAGCCGCCTATATAGTTTACGCCCGTGCCCTCTGCTACTCTTTGTAAAGTCTTTGCAAACTTTACGGGGCTGCCCTTTGCCGCCGCCGCAAGCATTGATATGGGGGTTACGGAAAGACGCTTGTTGATTATCGGGATACCGTAGCGCTTTTCGATTATCTCGCCTGTTTCAACGTGGTGCTCGGCAACACGCATCATCTTCTCGTATACCTTTTCGCAGGATTTGTCTATATCGCTGTCGATACAGTCAAGAAGCGAGATACCCATTGTAATTGTACGGATATCAAGATTTTCTTCCTGTATCATCTTGATGGTTTCAAGAATATCTTTTGAATTGAACATTTAGTTTCTCCCGTTTTTAATTATATATTATGCATCGAATTGAAGATATCTTCGTGCATAACGTGTATCTGAAGTCCCATATCGTTGCCTGCCGCTTTTAATTTATCCGCAAGCACATTGTAATCAACAGAACACTTTGTAATGTCGATAAGCATAGTCATAGCAAAAAGATCCTGCATGATAGTCTGTGTAACATCCATAACATTTGCATTACACTCGGCACAGATATTGCTGACCTTTGCAAGAATACCGACTGTGTCTTTACCTATAACCGCAACTACTGCTCTCATAAAATAAACCTCTCTTTTTTCGTATAAAAAAATATATCTTTTGCTATTATACACCAATGAAACAGAAAAGTCAAAACTTTTTTTGGAAAGACTCAGAATATGCAATTCGGCGCAATTCGTCATTATTTTTAAAAAGTACTTGTAATCGGACGTTAAAAATGATAAAATATAAATATCTATACGGATAAATTTTATGTTTTTTTCGGAGATTGTGACCGATGAACGAAAGACTTGGCTTTTTAAGGGATAAATCGAATAAGTTGTCGCTCTCCCCCGGGGTATACCTAATGAAGGACAGCACCGGGAAGGTCATATATGTGGGTAAAGCCAAAGCACTCAAAAACCGTGTAACAACTTATTTTCATGCGCTTGACAGCCATAATGCGAAAACAAGAAAGCTTGTTGACAGCATTTATGACTTTGATTTTATCGTCACACCGAGCGAGCTTGACGCGCTTGTGCTTGAATGCAGTCTGATAAAGCAGTACAAACCAAAGTATAACATATTGCTTAAGGATGACAAGGGTTACAATTATATCAAGATAACGAAAGAGCCTTATCCGAGGATCTCTTACGCGCTCAACTGCAATGATAAGAATGCAGATTATCTCGGCCCGTTCACCGGCGGCTTCACCGCAAAGCAGGCGGTAGACGAGGCAAACAGGATTTTTATGTTCCCGTCATGTCATAAGGTGTTTCCGAGAGATTTCAGAAAAGAACGTCCATGCCTTAACTATCATATAAAAAGATGCATGGGCGTATGCACAGGCAAGATAAAACAGGATGAGTACAACAGCATGATACGCTCTGCAATAGAGTATATGCAAAACGGCAGTAAAGCGAGCGTTGAACAGCTTACAAAGCAGATGTACGAAGCGTCCGATAACCTTGAGTTTGAAAAAGCGGCAAAGCTCCGCGACCGCATAAATGCAATAGAGAAGATGAAAGACGGTCAGGATATCTTTTCTGACAAGACCTATGATTTTGACGTTGTTGCACTGGCGCAGAATGTTGAACTTGCAAGTATAGCTGTCATATGCTACCGCGGGGGACGAATTACCGACAAAGTAAATTTCTTCATCGGTGATGAATACGACCCGGGACAGATGCGCTCAGATTTTCTGGTAGAATATTATTCGGCAAGAACCGATGCAATCCCGAAACAGATATATATTGACAAGGAGATGGAAGACCGCGCGGTACTTGAAGAGTACTTCTCCGCTCTTTGCGGGCATAAAGTTGCCATCACTGCCGCTCAACGCGGCGAGGGACTGTCAAGAGTACTTCTTGCAAAGCAGAACGCATCCGAATATCTGTCGATGAAGGTAGGCAGAACCGTTAAGGAGATAAACGCGCTAGAGGATCTTGCAAAATTACTGGGCTTGCCTAAGATACCGACAGTTATTGAAAGCTACGACATATCAAATCTTGGAGAGGACAGCAGAGTCGGCGGTATGATAGTATACCGCAACGGCAGACCTTATAAAGCCGGCTACAGAAAGTTTGCCATTAAGAACGTTATCGGACAGAACGACTACGCTTGTATGCAAGAGGTATTGCAAAGGCGTATACAGCGCTATCTTGACGGTGACGAAAACTTTTCTCCGCTCCCCGACCTGATTCTTCTCGACGGTGGCAAGGGTCACGTTCACGCTGTTCAGCAGGTGCTTGATAATATGAACGTTTCAATACCGCTGTACGGACTTGTAAAGGACGACAAACACCGCACAAGAGCTATAGCGGCACAGGGAGAAGAGATACAGATAAACGCTAATAAAAAGCTTTTCTCTCTTATGACCAACATTCAGGACGAGGTTCATCGCTTCTCGTTATCGTTCCAGCAACAGACGCACAAGAAAAGAACATATGAGCTGGAGCTTACAAAAATCAAGGGCATAGGCGAAGCAAAAGCGCTTGCGCTTATAAAGCATTTCAAGACAAAGCAGGCGCTTAAAGACGCTTCTCCCGATGAGCTGGCGGCAGTTGCAAAAGTAAAAGAAGAAAAAGCAACAGAAATATACAATTATATACAAGAGAATTTTTGATCAAGCAAAAGAAAGGAAATACGATGAGAGTAATAACAGGCACAGCCAGGGGCAGAAAGCTGATCGCGCCCGAGGGAATTGATGTCCGCCCGACAAAGGACAGTGTAAAAGAAGCGATATTCAGCGCTATACAGTTTGAGATCGAAGGAAGCACGGTACTTGATCTGTTTGCCGGCTCGGGACAGCTCGGAATTGAAGCAGTAAGCCGCGGCGCAAAAAAGGCGTATCTTGTGGACAGCAGTCAGAATTCGATAAAGTTCATAAAGCAGAATGTATCACACGTCGGTTTTGACAGTCAGTGTGAAATTGTCAATATGCCGAACTCCGCATTCTTAAGAACCACAGGAGAGAAATTTGACATCGCCCTGCTTGACCCGCCGTATGAGAAGAGCCTGATACAGCGCTCTCTTCCCGCGCTCACGGAAAGGATGAACGACACAGGCGTTATCGTGTGCGAGCACGAGCCCGATTGCAGACTGCCCGAAGAAGTAAACGGATTTGTTATCACAAAATCAAAGAAATACGGCAAAAGCAGTCTTACTTTCTACAGAAAACCACAGACGGAAGAAGAGGAATAAATTATGAAAACAGCCATATATCCCGGTAGCTTTGATCCCGTGACATACGGACACCTTGAAATTATTTCAAGAGCATCAAAGCTGTTTGATAAGGTAATAGTACTTGTGTCGGTAAATCCGCTCAAGCCGTGCAGTTTCACAATAGAAGAAAGAAAGCAGTTCCTGCGTGAAAGCGTGGTTGCCGAAGGTATCGGTAATGTTGAGGTTGACAGCAACGAGGGACTTCTTATAGACTACTTTAATGAAAAAAATGCCGATGTTATCGTAAAAGGTCTGCGAGCCATATCGGATTTTGAATATGAATTTCAGATGGCACAGGCAAACAGAAAGCTTTGTTACAAAGCCGAAACGATTTTTCTTACATCAAAGAGCGAATATACCTATCTGTCCTCCAGTATGGTAAAGCAGATCGCTATGTTCGGCGGAGATATAAGTGATTTTGTTCCCGAATGCATACTTGACAGAATAAATGAAAGACTGAAACGCTACTGAGCATAAAAAACAAATGTTATAAATGAAAGGACGATTTTAAAATGAGCATTGAAGAAATACTTGAAGCAATGGATGATGAGCTTGACAGGTCAAAAAACATTCCCCTTACAGGAGGCAGATCTCTCATCGATGTTGAGCAGTTCAGAGAGCTTGTAAAGCAAGTAAGACTTAATCTCCCCGGAGAGATAAAGCAGGCACAGGCACTTGTAAATGACCGCAGAGTTATCATAAACGATGCTAAAGCTGAGGCAGAAAGCATTATAAGAAAGGCTGAAGAAAAAGCAAAGGTCATGGTTTCCGAAGAGGTTATTACAAAACAGGCTCAGCAGAGAGCGCATGAAATTCTCACTGCGGCACAGACCAAGTCAAAGGAGATCAGAAACGCCACAAACGACTATGTTGAAAATATGCTCAGCAGAGTTGACGAACTTCTTGCCGGTAATCTGACCGATGTAAGAAAGACCCGTGCCGCATTAAAAGGCACAAAAGGCTGATAGGGGCGAATATTGGGCTATAAGACAATAAGAAAGCGTGCCGAGTCTTCGTTTACCGAGAAGAAGTCCGAGTTCATCGGCTACATATCCCCTGCCGAAACAGAGGAAGAAGCCATAGCTTTTATAAACGAGATAAGAGCCATGCATCGAAAAGCAACTCACAACTGCTATGCCTATATCCTCCGTAATAATAACACAAGCAGGCACAGCGATGACGGTGAGCCGGGCGGCACTGCGGGTATGCCGATTTATGACGTGCTGTCCAAAAATGGGATTACCGACGTTGTATGCGTTGTTACCCGTTATTTCGGTGGCATCCTGCTTGGTACAGGCGGACTTGTTCACGCCTACTCAAAAGGCGCGTCAACTGCCCTTGCAAACTCTGATATAGTAACAATGGAAGTCGCCGACAGTCTTAAGATAAGCTGTGACTACACCATGTACGGTATGATAGGTTCTGTCCTACCGGAATACGAAGCAATTATACGCAATACCGAGTATTCCGACATTGTATGTGTCTATGCAGATGTCAAGGCAGAACTCACCGCAGAGCTCATTTCAAAACTTATCGACAAATGTAACGGTAAGGTGGATGTAAAAAAACTCAGCAACGGCTATGTCGAATTTTAAATATTTTTAAAAAATTAAAGGACTTTTATAAAAATCCTCAGTATATTATTTATGAAGATGAACGATCCGGTATCGCTCATCTTCGATTTGTCACATACAGTGATGAAAGGGTGTGTTCAGTATGGATAAATTACCCCGTATGGTTACCGAGGAAATAGAAAATATGACGCTCTCGCCATATGCCTGCAAGTGCACAGACTCAGAAGGCAGAAAGGTATACGAAACTCCCTGCGATATCCGAACAGACTTTCAGAGGGATCGTGACAGAATTATTCACTGCAACTCTTTCAGACGACTGAAGCATAAGACGCAGGTTTTTCTTATACCGAAATCCGATCATTACAGAACGCGCCTTACACACACGCTTGAAGTATCACAGATTGCAAGGACGATTGCAAGAGCGTTGCGACTCAACGAGGATCTTACCGAAGCGATAGCGCTTGGTCATGATTTAGGTCATACACCGTTCGGTCACGACGGCGAACGTACGCTTGATCAGCTTATCCCCGGACATTTCCGACATTATGAGCAAAGTAAGCGCGTGGTTGAAGTTATCGAGAAGAACGGCAAAGGTCTTAACCTTACAGACGAAGTCATTGACGGTATTCTTTGTCACACCAACGCAACCGCTAAAACGCTCGAAGGTCAAGTTGTAAAGTTCAGTGATAAGATCGCATACATAAATCACGATATCGAAGATGCGATAAGAGGCGGAGTACTCAAGCAGGAAGAGCTTCCTAAAGGTCCTATATCTGTGCTCGGCGAAACAAAGAGTCAGCGTATAACAACGCTTATTAAGTCTATAATCGCCAACAGTACGGATTTTATACAGTATGACGATGTAACAAAACAGGCGCATGATGAACTGAGAAAGTTCATGTTTGACTATGTGTATTTTGCACCCAGTACCAATGCAGAAAAAGGCAAGGCGTGCCATATAGTCGAGTATCTGTACAGATACTTTATAAATTCTCCTGAGAAAATGCCGGAGCTTTATATCGGCTTTGCAAAGGAGTACGGCAAGGAGCGCGCAGTCTGCGACTTTATCAGCGGAATGACAGATGACTTTGCGGTTGACTACTTCAAGGAGCTTTGCATCCCGAAGAGCTGGTCGTATTGATACAATGTAAGCAAAGAAAGGAAAAACGATGCGTTTATCGGAAGACTTTCTTTTAAGAGTCAAAGAAAGCAATGATATATATGATGTTATTTCATCATATGTACCGCTTAAAAAAACAGGTACGGACTACGTCTGTAACTGTCCTTTCCATTCGGAAAAAACTCCGTCCTGCCACATATACACCGCAACGCAGAGCTTTTATTGCTTCGGCTGCGGAGCAGCAGGAGATGTTATAAATTTCATACGGCTTTACGAACATCTTGATTACATAGAAAGTGTCAAGTTTCTTGCACAGAGGGTCGGTATACCGATGCCTGAGGACGGCGGAGACGACGGCGCAAAAAAGCGTTCAAGGACGCTTGAGATGAACCGTGAAGCGGGCAGGTTCTTCCACAAATATCTCTACTCCCCCGCCGGTAAGGAAGGTCTTGATTATCTTTACGGCAGAGGTCTTACGGATCATACTATACGGACATATGGTCTTGGTTATGCTCCGGACAGCTGGGATACGCTTAGAAATCATATGCATACGCTCGGATACGGCGATGCAGAGATGGCTGAAGCTTCCCTGCTTTCAAAATCATCGAAAAGCGATAATTACTTTGATTTTTTCAAATACAGGGTAATGTTCCCGTTTATTGATATAAGAGGTAACATTGTCGGATTTTCGGGGCGTATTATAGGCGGAGATGATAACAGGAAGTACCTTAATACTAAAGCGACAGCAGTATATAATAAAAGTACATTCCTGTACAGCCTGAACCACGCAAAAAACGCAGGAGGAAGCTCGCTGATAATGTGCGAAGGAAACCTGGACGTTATCGCGATGTTCCAGGCGGGCTTCAAAAACGCGGTCGCAACCTGCGGTACAGCAATAACAGATGCTCACGCGCGTACGATAGCAAATCTAGGCTTTAAAAAGGTCATTTTAGCTTATGACAGCGATGATGCCGGTCAGAAAGCTACCGCCAGAGCGATGAACATTCTTGACAAAGTCGGTATTACGGCAAACGTCCTGACAATTCAGGGCGCTAAAGATCCTGACGAATATATAAAAAATTTCGGAAAGGAAGCCTTTGAATTATTGATAGGCAACAGTGAATCCGGCATGGAATACGAACTTAAAAAGCTTCGTTCGTCTGTTGATCTGACTACGCCGGAAGGAAAATCCGAATATCTGAAAAAAGCGGTGGATTTTATCGCCAATATCAACAGCTCTATCGACCGTGCCGTGTATATCTCAACAATAGCGCAAGAGTGTAACGTGAACCGCTCAAATGTTGATCTTGCCGTAAATCAGATACTTCGCAGGCGATATAAGGCAAAGGAAAACGACCGCCGCAGAGAAATTATCGGCGGGACTCGTTCAAGAGATAAGATAAATCCGGACGCTATGCGTTACCCGGTAGAAACACAGGCGGAACGCGGCATAATTGCATTTTTATTTCACTCCCCCGACTTTCTGAAAAAGATCACCGATAAGATAAGCTCGGACGATTTCGTGACAGACTTCAACAAGCGTCTGTTCATCGACCTTACTGCGATGATCTCGTGCGGGCTGTCAAATGACGTTGCTGTGCTCTCCGAAAGATATACTGCGGAGGAAGTAGCATCAATATACAAGCTGATACACGACAACAGCGATTTGCCGTACAATGTGGACAGGCTGAACGATTATCTGAATGTACTTATAAAATACAGAGATAAGAAACAGACAAAGAAAGTGACAGATATGTCAGCGGACGAATTACGGCAATTTGCCGATAAAATAAAGAACAAAAAATCATAACGATAAATCCTGAAAGGAAAGATAAATATGGCAGACAACAAAATAAACGAACTTATAAATCACGGTAAGCAGAACGGCAAGCTCACCACAAAGGAAATAACCGATGTACTCGAAGAGCTTGACTTTGATGCCGATGAAATAAACAAGCTGTACGATGATTTTGAAAGCAGCAATATTGAAATAGTCGATGACTTCTCCGCCGATGAGGATCTTGACAGTGCTCTTGACTTTACTGACGGTGATGACTTTGAATCATCTCTTTCGTCCGAAGGCATCGCTATTGACGACCCTGTTAAAATCTACCTGAAAGAAATAGGTCGTGTTCCTCTTCTTACCGCAGAAGAAGAAATTGAGCTTGCAACACGTATGGCTCAGGGCGATAAGTACGCAAGAAAGCGTCTGAGCGAAGCCAACCTGCGACTTGTAGTCAGCATAGCAAAAAGATATGTCGGCAGAGGTATGCAGTTCCTTGACCTTATACAGGAGGGCAACCTCGGTCTTATCAAAGCAGTTGAGAAGTTTGATTACACTAAGGGCTACAAGTTCTCAACGTATGCTACATGGTGGATAAGGCAAGCAATAACTCGTTCTATCGCCGACCAGGCGAGAACCATCAGAATACCTGTTCATATGGTAGAAACCATTACAAAAGTAAAGAAGGTATCAAGCCAGCTGTTGCACGAAAACGGTCATGAACCTACTCCAAAGGAGATAGCAGACAGACTTGGGATAACAGTTGACAGAGTAAGAGAAATTCTCAGAATTTCGCAGGATCCCGTTTCACTTGAAACGCCTATCGGTGAAGAGGAAGACAGCCACTTAGGCGACTTTATCCCTGACGAGGACGCTCCGGCTCCCGCAGAAGCCGCGTCAAGAACGCTGCTCAAGGAACAACTCAGCGAGATACTCGGTACACTCACCCCTCGCGAAGAAAAAGTATTACGTCTGAGATTCGGTCTTGAAGACGGCAGACCCAGAACACTTGAAGAAGTCGGTAAAGAATTTGACGTAACAAGAGAACGTATCAGGCAGATCGAGGCAAAGGCGCTAAGAAAATTAAGGCATCCGTCAAGAAGCAAAAAACTGAAAGACTTTCTGGACTGATAAGGAGTAACAGATGCACATTACTCTTGAAACCGACTACGCTATAAGGATAGTCGATTTTATGGCCAAAAACTCCGGAAGACTTGATGCAAAGACGATATCCGAAAAGACCTCCGTTCCGCAAACATTTGCTATGAAGATACTCAGAAAGCTGGGTTCAGCCAACATAGTAAACTCATACAAGGGCACAAAAGGCGGATATGAGCTGAGTAAAGCACCGTCAGAGCTTTCACTTTATGAAGTTGTTGAAGCAGTAGAGGGTACATATATGTTCAGTCGTTGCCTGGACGGTCACTACAACTGCAACCGCGCAGAAAAAGGTCTGCCCTGCAGCTACCGTATGGCTTTTGCAAAAATATCCGACTTAGTGTGTGAAGAGCTAAAGAAGCTTAAATTCAATGATTTTACCGGAAAGACTTGACAAGCCTGACCCGATATGCTATAATATATAGCGTTAAGTTTTGGAGTAACGACCGAAAAGGAGAACAGTATGACTTACAAAGAGAGTTTTATCAAATTTATGGTTGACAGCGGAGTTCTTACATTCGGTGAGTTTACACTCAAGAGCGGAAGAAAAGCTCCTTACTTCATAAACACAGGTAACTACAAGACCGGTGCAGAGCTTGCAAAGCTCGGTGAGTTCTATGCAGAGTGCATTCACGACAACGGTATTGAAGCCGATGTTCTTTTTGGTCCTGCTTACAAAGGTATTCCTCTTTCCGTTAGTGCGTGTGTAGCACTGTTCAATAAGTTCGGCGTAGATGCAAGCTACTGTTTTGACAGAAAAGAAGTCAAGGATCACGGCGAAGGCGGTATGTTTGTAGGAAAACAGCTTGCAAACGGAGATAAAGTAGTTATTATCGAAGATGTTATGACATCAGGCAAGGCTTTAAGAGAAGTACTTCCCAAGCTTAAAGGTGCGGCTGACGTGAATATTACAGCAATGGTTATTACTGTTGACCGTATGGAAAAAGCGCTTGACAGCGACCTGAGCGCAGTTCAGTCCGCCGACAAGGATTTCGGTGTCAAAGTTTACTCAATCGTCAACATTAACGATATCATAAGTGCTATTGAAAACGGTGTTATCGAAGGTAAGCAGTACCTTAACGCTATGAAGCAGTATCGTAGCACATACGGCGTAGAATATTGATTTTATTTTAATAATTTAACCCTCTTGAACACAAAGAGGGTTAGCATCGAGGTGTGGCTCAGTTTGGTAGAGCGCTGCGTTCGGGACGCAGAGGTCGCAAGTTCAAATCTTGTCACCTCGACCATATTTCTTTCAAACCGCATTTTTACGCGGTTTGTTTTTTACTCTACACGATTTTTACACGTTTTATAACAAAAAAAAATCCCCCGACAGAGCCTTATCGCTCCGCCGGGGGATAACTATTGTACTTATTTTTTCAGATACTTAACGTCTATCGGCGACTGTATGTTGAAAACGCCCGTAGTATCCTTGCCGAGCACGGCACGATTGCCGACAATTTCATCGACAATCCACGTTTTTTCAAGCAGCCAGCCTGTAAGGACCTTAGTTCCGCCGTACCATGTAGCACCCTGCTTTATTTTCACACGGTCACCCTTGCTGATTTTAGCAGGTTTGGAAACTGTTGATTTTTTCTTACCGAGCATTCTGTCAACTTCTGCCTGTACAGCCGTGTAATTATAGCCGGCGGCAGTTAATCTTTGCTTGCGTTCCACGCCGTTACCCCATGAACCGCGTATTACTTCTTTAGCTATCTCGGTATTTGATTTCTTTGAAGCAGCGGTTGTAGCGCTCTTTACACCGAGCTGAGCATTGACTTCATTGGCGATTTTACCGAGTCTGCTGTATATGTACTCGCCCGGGCAGGATTTGCCGGAGTTAAACCATCTGTGTACAGTCATATTCTGCTTGTCGACCTGTCCGATGAGCGATTTATCAGCTTTCCACATTAGCTTTTTAATGCCGTTTCTCTTGCATATATCCACACAGAGCTTAATCAGTGACTTGTATACCTTGTCATTGATAGCATACGGCTCATAACTGTCACTTGCGCACTCTATTGTGATAGCTCGGTTGTCATTGCTTGCACTCGAGGAGCACCAGGAACGGTCTTTTTCCTCAACATACATTGCGATTTTGCCATCATATCCGATACCGTAATTTGACGAAGCCTCTTTCGTCTGAAAGAGCTCGCCGAGCGGCTCAACCGCGCACTGACCGACTACACAGTGTATCGTGATAGTGTCTATCTTGTGGTTTCTTGGACTGTTTCTGTGAGGGCTTATCCTCGTGTAACTGATTAACGGACTATTGCTCATATTATTTTTCCTCGCTTTCGCTCTTATTTTTGATTTGCTCCATTATATTGGTTAATTTTTTCGGCACTGGAAGCCCCAGTGCGGCGGCATTCTCAATTATGCTGATACCTTCATTCGCGATGTAAAACAACATCACAGCCGACATTGCGGCAGGAGTTCCGCCGAGTATGTACGTGTCGGCAATGTGACCGACCGCCACGAAAACCAGTATCAGAAATTTCTTTGCCAGACCTCTGAAACCAACCTCTGATGATAAACGCTTTTCGATTATGGCCACAATCACACCCGTGATATAGTCCAGTGCCATAAACGCAATCAGCGCCCAGAACAGTCCGTTCACCTCGCCGTACATAAAGCCCAGCACCGCCCCTACAGCACCTGCTATGCTGTCAATAATTATCTGTATCTTGCTCATTTTTTTCTTCCTTTCTGCCTATTCGGCTAAAAAATCTTCTATTGCTAGCATCTCGGCAGGTGTCAAAGCGACATCAGTCAAGAGAATATCAATCTTCTCGGATATGTCAACATCGATGCTGAGCAGTTCCTCAAGCTCCGCATTGCAAGTATCTACGTTTTCGGGGCGGATAACGTACTTCTCGCCGTCCTGATCACCATATTTCTGCAATAGCTTCTGACGCTGTTCATTGTACAGCTTTGTTTCTTCGTCGATACGCCTTGCCAGCTTTGCCACAGTATACGACTGTCTGACAGGCAGTTCCTTGCTCATCAACTTACTTATGACGGGGATCGCGTTTACTACAGTTGATAATTTCATATGTCCTCCTTATTCTGCGTCCTGGGCGGTATATACTGCGGTCTGAAACTCCGTATAATCCGCTCTGACTGTGGTTTTGCTTTCTTCGTACAACTCCGCGTTCGATACAGTCATACTCACGGTGGCGGTTTTATCCGCACGGATCGTAGCACTGAAATACGCAACGGTCTGTTCGTTACCCTCTCCGTCAGTAATGTAACTTGTACCGTCAAACTGTGTTGTTTTGTTACTTCTAAGCATAATTAACTCCTTTCGCTTAGTGCTTTCCTTAATCTTTTTATTTCTTCCCACATAATAGGGATGAATTGCTCATATGCCAGTGCGTAATGACTGCCGTCACCGTTTATATCGCAGAAACCCGCAAAATCATTTGTGGACAGTCCGCATTTTTGCAATGCGGATAGAACATCTTGCGCGATAAAGCCGTAATTTCTTGCGGTAGAAGTGTCGCCGTTGTAGAAAAACGACTTTCCGGATAAATAATCAAACAGATTTTCCGAGCCACTCGGCAGATCGGATATGTGATTTTTCACACGTGCGTCCGATGATACCGTTATCGACCTATTTGAGGTTATGGAGTTTGTTCCTGATATCGATACGGTCTTTCCGTACATGTTCACTGCGCTATCTTCCTGTCCAGCATATACAAGCTTGTCGGTAGCATTATATAATTGGCGGAATGCATAATATTTTTCTCCACCGTGCGTGACACCTATTCGTATTCTGTCAGGCATCGTAAAACAATACTTTTCAATTGTTGCGACAGAATCAAAATTAACTCCGTTGTTAATCAGGATTCCTAAATCTATTTTACTCCCCGCAGTGCTTATACGCCCGTTGTTATCGATAGATGAGAGATATAATCCGCCATCTCCATAAGTACCATTATCATCGTGATTGAACAGTGATAACGTATTGCCATACAAGCGCCCCATGTATTTCACATTATTTATCAATTTTTGTGTGATTGATACAAATGTACCACCGTCAGAAACCATCCCACTTGTAAATTTTCCTCCGTTTATTGTTATATTTCCGCTCGTGTCAATCTTAAAATTCTTACTATCCCAACTTCCATCAGACAGTGATAATTTCGTGCCACTCTTTTCTGCTACATAATTAGTGCTCTTTATAATGCCACCTACAATCATATCACCTTTGATTTCGGTGTTGGCTATTATTTTCAACGCTTCGCTTGTCAGCGTCATGCTACTTGCCGATGTACCCGATTTTACAAGCCACGATATTTTGTCTGCTTTCTGCTCTACCTCTGACACCTTAGTATTCGTCGCATAAGTACTTTCAACGGTTGCTTTAAAGCCGTCTACCGTCTGCTCTAGCGTTGACTGTTTACTCGACAGAGCTGTTATATCAGCTGCTGTATCCTCAGGAGCGGGCGACCAGTCAGTCGGCTTGTTGCCTTTTTCAAGCTTTATGCCGCAGACTTCTATATAGTTTCCTGCCGCCGTAGGTTGCAGATATATTCTCGCACCCGAATATATCCCGGTGCTTTGCGGCGAAAATTTAGCCGTAAAGCTGATATACTGCCATTCGTCCGAGATAATTATATCCTGCGTATTACCGCTGTGGTCGGTGGTCGATTTATAGAACGGCTGTAACCTGCACGGAACCCCCTCCGCCGAATTACTGCGTATCCAGCAAGAAAGAGTATATAAACTGTCTTTGTCAAGCGGTATATTATCTTGTCCAAGAGTCGCTTGACCGCTTTCATCTGTAGAAGTCAGTCGTATCCCTTTGCTTACACACGATATCGGCGTGTCGGTGATATCAACGGTCTGTATCGTTCCCGCCGTTGAGTATTTTCGCCAGTGCCCCTTGCTGTGACCGCCGTAGCCGATAACCGCATCAGCAGTTCCGGTGACGATATTTCTACCGCCTATCTGTATATTATCGACCGTCGATTTCGTAGCGTATGTTTCCGACACCGTTGTACGAAAGCCCGACAGGTTGCTTTCCAGTGCGGAAGTACGGGTACCGATACTGCCTATGCTTGCAGTCAGTTCAGTGAATTTTGCATTTATAGTCTGAGATGTTCCGTCTATGACGACCTTACTTGTATTAAGATAGGTGCTGTTATCGGCGTTGATACCGTCAATAACGCTCGAAATGTCCAGCTTACTGCCGCTGATATGTGCGTCATCTGCCACCATATCATTTTTGATAATACCGCTCTTTATCCCGTCCTCGTGAAGCCCGTCATAAGAAGTAAACATTATCTTACCGTTCGCATCGGTAACGTAAATGCCATAGTCGGATTTACCGTCCTCGCCTATCTGGACACGGACGGTATTATTTACATCCTTGATCTGTATTGTGTTTCCGACTATCTGCAATTTTCCGCTGCTTGATTTTATCGTAAAATCATCGGTTTCGATGGTCTTTGACCGGAAGTTTGCGGCTGTAAGGTCCTTTATCAGCGCAGTCGCTATTTCCGCATTTTCGGCAGTCAGCTTTATAGATGTCAGTTCACCCGTGCCGGCTTTGCCTGACAGCAGAACATCTATGTTTGCAACATTGGATTTCAGTGATTTAAGCGTTGCCGTATCGGCTAAAAGCGTATCAATATCCGCTTTTTTTGCATACAGCTGTTCAACGTCTGCTTTCTTTGCCGTCAGATTGTCAATCGTGGCTATCTGTGCGGAAAGCTCGGTAATATCAGCCTTTGCGGCATAGACGTTTTCGAGGTTTGCAATCTGTGCATTAAGCTCTGCAATATCCGCTTTTTCAAGCAATGCCCGCTTTGCGCTGACTATATCGGCAGTTATGCGTTCGGCTTGTTTCTGTGCAGGCGACTTGTAGCTTTCGCTACTGTCCGCAGACTGTTCTTCGGCAGGTGCTTCTATTATCATGGAAAGTCCACCGTTATACGTCATGGAAATATTAGCGGCAGGGATATTCACAGTTTCTCCGTCATAAGTTACGCTCACTATATCCCACGCATCTATCAGCATATTGCCAAGCCTCAACGGAATTTCGCCCGTGCGGTATTTAAAGCCGCTCAATGACTTCTGCACTGTGTTTAGCTGATTTTGCGTCATAAACAGGCAATCGTATGTTATTGCAGTGCCTGTGCCGGCTGTAAAATCTCCGCATACCACACGTCCGACTGTAATATCGTCGGTAGCAACTGTGGGTGTGTCAAAGCAGTTTTCGGACAATTGCACCGTAGTGTCAAACCACTTGAAAATTATCTTACCGGTACGGTCACAGACGGTGAACTTGCCGTACAGCCCTGCGATATACCCGATTATTTCACGGCAGGTATAGCCCTCAGGCTTGTCTTTTATCGTTATCGCCGCAAGCCCCGATGTATCAAATGTCACGCCGCACTTTGTGGCAATCTCCGACAGTATTTTCAGTGTTGTGGACGGATATGTAAGGCTTGAAAAATAGCCTTTTTCCGTCTTCGACATGTTGTCTTCAAGCGTTACGGTCAACCTGCCGTTATTCTTCTCGATTTTCTTCACCGTAAGCACTCCCTGCGGAGCATATTCGCCGTTCACACCGAAATACAGTGTGCAGGTGCTTCCTTTTTTGACCGTTGCAGGAAGCGCCGACAGCTCAACTTTAGCATTTGCTATGACCGTTCCGCCCGGGGCTATGCCGGCACTGCAAGATCCGCCCGAGTAGCTGACGCTGAACAGATCGTTCACCGTTTTGCTACCGAAAATGAGTTTACAGCAGTAAGCGGGTTCTGTACCGTTTAATGCTGTTTTAAACTTGTCCGAAACATTTGTGTACAATTTGTCAACCTCCTTTCTATTGCTCTATCAGGTTTATAGATACACTTTTGTAATAATATCCGCTGCCTGCATACAGCTTACCTGTGGCAGTCAGATCTGTACTGTAAGCGGTTATCTCCTTATACACGCCGTCATAGTCAAACTTTACAGCGAAGTAATCGGGCTTATTCTCAAACAGATTACGCAGGCTCTTCACCTGCGCTTCTGTGAGGAAAGACCATTTAAGCTCTATCTTGTACTTCCAACATAGAACACTGCCGACTACTTTTCCTGCGGCATTTCTGCCGGTGTTGGGTTCCCACGTCTTACAGCGTGTGGCGGTATAGCCGTCAATATCTGGCGGCGGGAGTAGAACACCCTTAACCCATATCAGATTTTTAGCCAAGTGCATTTACCCCCGTTCTGTAAGTGTTCTCTCTGTTCAGCTGTACTATCAGTCTGTAAAGCGTTTTACCGTCAACCTCACCCTTAGCAATAAGGTTAAGACCTTTCAGAAACTCCAGTATCTCACGAAGCAGAAGCACGACCTCTGTCATATCTCCGTCCCCGCCGATGATATCTTTGAGTTTCGACAGAGGAGCTATTACTTCCGGGTCTGTTCCTGCGTTACGATTGTCACCGACCATCGCAAGCGTAGGCGCATAAGCGAGACCGCCCTTTGCAAGCTTAGGTATCAGCGGAGGGCTGTCAGGCATCGAGAAATGCCAGTCCTGACCTAGAATATCACCTATGACGCCTGCGACACCGCCTACAGCGTCAACAAGCCCTTTGACCGCATTATAGATACCTGTCCACAGCAGATTGATACCGTCTATTATCAGGTTTATAATACTTTTTATAGTGCCCCATATGCCGTCCCACACGGCCTTTACGGTGTCCTTTATTCCGTTCCATGCCTTATCCCAGTCACCTGAGAATACGCCCGTTATAAAGTCCAGCAATCCGCCGAAAGTGTCAAGCGCAGTGCCGACAACCGTTCCGATGAACGAAAAAACAGTATCAAACACATTTTTTATTGCATTCAGCGCATTTGAGATAAGCGGTCCTGCCGTTTTTACTATCCAATCCACACACGGTTTGAGAAAATTTACCCATACTGTGTTTATACACTGAATAATTTTCGATATAACGGCGGCTATTTTTTCGTATATGGGCTTGATAGCGTTATCCCACATGGATTTCAAAATATCGCATATCCACTTCACTACAGGCTGTATCCAGCTTTTGTAAATTTTCATTACCGTATCACCGACCGATGTGATAATCGATTTTATCGCTTCCATAGTAGGCTTGCCGTATTTATCCCATACCTTAGCGGACGTATCCCAGAGGTCTGACCATATGCCCTGCAAGGTTTCCAGTATCGGTATTATGCCGGTAGTAAACACCTTGTCGAACAACGGCTTTACGGTGTTAAACGTTGTGGTCATCACATCTGACATCTCAGTCCACTGATCCGTAAGTAACGGCAGTACGGTTGTGGTCATCTTCTCCAGTGTCGGGAATATCACCTTATCCCACAGTTCGCCGAAAACGATATTGAGGGTATCACCCAGTCCGCTTGCGACTGTGCCGACATTTTCAAATGCCGTTTGCAGTGCAGGTGTCAGATTGTTGGTGATGTAGTTCTTGAACGGCTCGGCAAGAGTCGCCATATCACTCCAAGCTTTGCCCATATTGCTCTTGAAGCCCTCTATTACCGGTAAGAATTTTGCGCCGATCTCTGCAAAGACAGGTGCAAAATTCGTATCAAAGTACGATTTTGCTTCAGTCAATTTGCCTTTCAGATACTCAAAGCCCTTACCTATCTGCTCGCGGATCTTATTGCCGATATTTTCGGCTGTTTTATTGCCCTCGTTGTCAAGCGCGGCGAGATTTGCCGCACTGCCATTACTGTCACTGCTGTTATCGGAAGCGACATTCATCTCATCAAAATTTGCAAGGAAGCGGCTGTTCTTCTTTGCCGCCGCTCCTGCCGCTTCAATCTGTTTCGTTGCTTTCAGCGACTGCTTGTACGTTGTACCGAAAAGCCCCGACATAAAGCTTGCGACTGCTTTTGTCGCTGTGGCAAGTCCGGAAGCAAGCATATTCAGCGCAGGCATAACAGCGTTTATTATCGGCGTAAATGCGACCTGGAGATTGCCCTTTATCTGTTTTACGCTTGCGTCAAACTCCTTGTTTGCGCTTGCAGCATTTTCAATGACAGTTTTTACGCCGCGGAATACGGCATAAAGTCCTGCCATAAGGAATGTAGATTTTAAAGCGGACTTCACACTTTTTCCTATGCCGCCGAGAGCCTTTCCAAAGCCATTTGCAGATGTTCTTGCTTTGCCAAAAGAAGACTGGGCAGTTGTACCTATTTTTTTAACAGGCTTAACAACGGAATTGTTTACCGAGCTTTCAACCTTTTTCGCGGAGCTGTTTACGCTGTCCGCAAGCTTGCCGACTTTTGTTGTCGTTTTATCGAGTGCGGGCGGAGGTTCAGCCGCCTTGTCTATCTTAGCTTTGGTGGCTTCTGCCTGCTGTTGCAGTTTCAGCATACTAGCTTCGACAGTGTTTATCTTACCGATTATTGCATTGCCTTTATCGCCTGCCATATCTTCATCAGACATCGCCGCCATTTCTCTATGCAGCTGTTTCCACTTTTCCTGCGTGAGTTCTATCTTTTCGGTAGTCAGCTCAAGGCTTTTATTCAGACGATCAACAGGATCAGATGAGATTTCAAAACTTCCTGCATCTATCTGCGGTGCTTCGGGCTTGTCGGATTTCGGCTGATAATTGTTCACGAAATCCATAGCCTCCTTGTTATAACCCGGAGCGAAACTATTCTTATTGTTAAACGCTTTTGCGAGGTTCTTTGCTTCTTTTTGTGCTTCCTTTACAGGCTCGACAAGCGCCTTTTCCAGCGTTTCGGAAGCCTTATCGGCACTTTCGGATATAGAGCTTTCAAGGACCTTTCCTACCTCTTCGGCGGGCTTTTCGACCTTCTGCACAGCCTTTTCAACGCTCTGCGTCACGGTCTTTTCTACAGCCTTGCCGACTTCCTCAACAGGCTTTACAGCCTTATCGGCGGCTTTTTCCACACTGTCGGTAAGTGCCTTTTCGGCGGTTTCACCGACCTTATCCCACTGCGACTGTATGCTTTTATGTAAAGCCGAAAGCTGTTTGTTAAGCTCTGCGTCTATTATCAGCGACAGGCTGATAGTGCCTACTGACGCACCGTTTCCGTCAGCCATTTACTCACCTCCCCCGAATGCCTTTTTTATCATCATTTCAAGAGCCGTTATATCGCTCTGTATCTGTTTTGGAGTTTTTTCCGCAAGCTGTTTTCTTGCACGGAATACCGCCCACTCCCGCCGTATGCGGTTTTCATACGGCGAAAAGTGTTTGAGCATCTCCTTGTTATCCTCGCTTCGTATCCGCACTGTCTGACCGAGCGGAGTATCATTCATAAGTCCCGATACAAGGCTCAGCCAGTCGGAATAGTGCAGATCGTCCTGCTCGGACGGCAGTATGTGATACTGCTTTGCTATCGACTGCCGTATCAGCTCGCGGTCATACTCGACATCATACCAGACTTCATTACTCGTGAAATCGCTCGGTATCTTCCTGTCCCGTCATGGCGGATATTACTATCTCGGACAGCTTCTGATATGCCGCCCACGGCATATTCATTTCGCTGATCTCCTTAGCGGCGGCAGGCTCGAACGCCAGCTTGAACATCTCATCGATCTTCTCAATATCCTTTTTGTCGCCGTCATTGTAAAGTGCCATTACCTTCTTGACCGTCTTTTCACGATCGTCTACCTTGTAGACCTTTTCACCAATTCTGATTTCGGGAACGCCTGCGAGTAACTTTTCATCAAGTGTGTACATTTTTGCCATTGTATTTATCTCCTTTTATGCTTCTGCGGGTGTGTATGTAGGCATACCGTCCGACATAATGTCGAATGCCAGGGGCGCTACAGCTGTGGAATCGCCCGATTCCCACTCGGTAACGTTTATAACGCACGGTATGGTCAGCGTTGCGCCGCTAGGGAACGTCCACACTACAGTTGTGTGGCTGTCCGCACCTGTTTTGAGCGCAAGTCCTGCAACATAATCGTTGCCTGCGTCACCGATATTTCTCTTGCCGGATACGCTGACGGTCAGTGCCTTGCCGGTTACAAGTCTTCTTGTCCAGCCTTCTTGATCGAACGGCTTCCACTCCTCTACATTGCCGTCAATGGAAACTGAAAAGCTCTCCATATCGGCAATCGCCTTAAGATTGCTTGCTTCGCCTGTCCCGCCTGTCGTGTCGATCTTGAACACGTTTTTAAAAACGGGATAAACACCTGTTGTGTTTGCCATTGTTAATTACTCCTTTCATAATAAACCGTTACATCTATAACGTACTCGCAGATACCTCTTTCATCTCTGCCTGCATTATGCGCCTCACTGCAACTCAAAAAGCCGACCGTGTGCCCCCCGGCAACATAGCCGTGTACATCGGTCAGCTTATCAAGTATTTCGTTTGCCGTAATCTCGGCTGTTGTCGGATCGTCCGTCCAGTGTATCAGTACGCTGATGTGCTTTTCGTGTGTTTTCGTGCATGGCTTACCGCCTATGCTGATTTTCTTAGGATAGGTGTTTCTTGACGCATACACGCCGATACACTTATCCTGATTTGCGTCTATACAGCCTGCGTATACATTCTCTATGCCAAGAACATCAGCAAGCATATCGGCTGCTTCAAGTAACGTCATACGCCTGTTTTTTCCTTAAAAATTTTTGCAAATGAGTTTTTGACAAAATCCTTTTTGTCACCTGTTATATAAGGCTCGAGCCAGTGATCTGTTCTGTTATTACGGAATTTCAACTTTTTGTCGGTTACTTCTTTCTTTATACCGCTCTTTGCCCAAGCGCTTCGGGTATTCGGGTCGACCATCAGCTTGCCATAGTAGAGATACCGAGAATATAAAGCGCTGTGGTCAATCGTAGCAATGACAGTATTACCGCTTTTTTCCGAACGAACAAATATACCGTTGATAAGGTCGCCCTGATCAAGCGGTGCTGTGTTCTGCACTTCGGTCACTACCTGTTCCATCGCCGCTTGCGCACTGTCAAGCACTGCTTTTTCAATCTTTGCTATAGCAGCCTTGTCGAGCTTTACGGTTACTTTTATCATAATCTCACCTCGCAGGTATAAAAAATACGCCCGCTTGCACGGACGCTTGACAATATGTTACAGGTATGATATAATCACAATAAGGAAAGGCAGATCGCTGTAAGCGGTTTACCTCCGGTAAGAATTATCAATCATGATAACCGTCCTTCGGCCAAAGGGCGGTTATCTCTTTTTATTGTTGCATTTTAGTAGCACTCCGACTATATCAGTCAGGAGTATAAGTAGCGTAAGCACTTCTGTAACGCTCATGCAACTCACCTCCTTTTCAGGAGGGAGATTTAAACCGCCTACCGTTTTATACGATCTGCCCGTGTGAATTATATCATACGGGTTTTATTTTGTCAAATAAGCTCCAGTCTTGTGTAATTTACCGTCCCGTCGGGGTTTTTAGCCTTTTCAGAGCCGTATATCTTGTACTCTCTGCCGTCTATCTCCACAGTCCCGTCAACTATCGGGCTGTCCGGAGCAATATCACCGCAGAAAAGAGCATCGCCAGACAGCGTTATAAGCTGTTTTTCTGCGGATAATTTTTGCCGTGCTTTTTCCGAATGAAAGCATTTGCCCTCAAATATGACCGTCCGTTTCTTTGAGCCGTCACGGTTAAGCCCGTCTGTACGATACACGGTACAAGGCGTTGTACAAACCCTTTCGGGTACAAGTTTCGGATATTTCATTATAACCCCCTGTAGCAAAGCCCCGTCTGCAACAGCGTGTTATAAACCTGCCGTGTTGTAGTAACGCCGCAGTAATTTATAACCTTAGAGCTGTCAAACGACATTGACACGCCGCTGATACTATAGGAACTGAGCGGACTGTCAAGCAGCTCGGCATTATCTGAAATAAATGCTGTCTGCTGTGACAGTGCTAATTTCACTTTTTCCCGCTGAAACGCTGTCAGATTATTAAATCCTATAGCTGTTATGCGGTTGAAAGTAAGCGTGTCGATGTCGCTCTCCGCCCTGTTTTCAAGGGCGTTGTACTGTTGTTCGGTTATCGTACTGTCGGGGCATAAGGTCTGAAATTCCGCAAAAGTGAGGTACATTAAGCCTCACCTTTTTTTGTCTTTGCCGCCCTTACCTGAGCAAGCTCATCACGGAGCTTTGCTATCTCCGCCTGAGCCTTTTCATATTCGGCATACGGCACGGTAGCCTGCGGAGAATGCTCCACAGCCCCGTTATCGCCGATTATGTCATACCCCTGTGCAAGATATGACTTCTTCTCGGCTTCCGTGATAGTATACTGCTTGTTTGCCTTTACTGCTACCATAGTTACCTCCTTAGTATGTTACGACTATAGCCTTTGCGTTGCCGGGAGCGGTATTGAATGTTATCACGCCCGATGACTTGTCATAGCTGTAGTCTGTTGTCGCTGTGCCGTCCACAGTTACGCCGATGAGCTTTTCGGGCTTGTCGGTCACTGTGAATGCAGTTGTCGAGCCGTTACCTGTGAATGTCTGCGTCAGAGCAGATACATTCATGATACAGCCGTCAATAAACAGGTGATCTATCGCAAATGTACCGTTGTACTTGCGGTTCTGGTACAGATAGTTGTCTGCCGTTCTGCTGTCAGAGCCGGGAGCAAACAGATGTATATATGCGTACTTATCTCTCGACACCTGGCATTCGGGGTCAATGAGAATGTAGTTTATCTGCTTTGCGCCGACACCGGGCTTACAGCCGTCCGTGAAGTCGTACACGGTCTTGAAACGAGCTGAGGGAACAGTAACGATATTACCGATATCGTCAACGGAATGGATACGTCTGTCGATACCGCCGCCGCTCTTGATGTCGAGCGTTCTCTGAATACCCTCTGCGTTCTTGAGTATCGTCTTATAGTCTGCGGTGACATAGAGTATCATTCTGTCAAGAGGTACGCCCTTATCTTCAAGTGTCTTGAGGTTCTCGTCAAAGTCCTTGAGAACATTCTCAATCGTGAGCTTATCGTGCTTTATTGTTGCACCTACTCTTACAGCTTCCGAGTACAGCTTTGAGAATGTATAGCTGTCGTGTTCGGGGATCGCCTGCGTCCTGTCGAAACGGCTCTGAATGTTTGCCAGTGATACAACGGTATCGGTTTCATCAAAGTCCATAGGATCTACTACGAACTCGATAGAGCGGTCGTGATCGAGCGTCTTTGTTTCGTAGTTGTTCTCGTATGTACCCTGCGAAAAGCCGAGCGAAGCTCTTGTGTGGTCCTTATAACCGGATACCGACAGAGTGGGTATCTTTATTGTTTTTCCGCCTCTGAGCTGAATATCGGAATTTGAGTGATAGAGAGCGTCGGCCTTTGATTCCTGACCGTAAAGCTCTCTGAGCTGATTGGTATACTGTTCAGCATAGTTGATTGTGTTTGACATTTTTACACCTTACCTTTCTTACTTCTTTTTCTTGATACCGAATGCGTTATCAAGTCTGCCGTTGTCGGGCTTTTCTTCCTTGTCAGAGCTGCCTGCTCCGACCTTGAAACCGCCCTGCTTCTTGCTGTCGCCGCTATCTGCCTTCATATCGGGATATTTCTTGACTACCGCCGACAGCGCCGAGTTGATATCCTCGTTTTTGCCGGACTTGACGTAGCTTTCGGCGATAGCCACAGCATCGTCCATACAGTCGGGTTTTACACCGAGCGACATTGCGGCTATCTGTGTTTTCAGCCTTAAAATCTCCTCGTCCTTAGCATCGGGAACGGCGGGAGGTTCGGGCTTATCCGCCTTTTCTTCGGGCTTATCGTCCTTCTTGTCATCCGCCTTGCTCTCATCGGGCTTGTCTGCCGTGCCGTTATCGTCCGTCTGCTTGTTGTCGGCGGGCTTCTCTTCGGGCTTGGGCTCGTCCTTCTGCTCCGGTACAGGAGCGGGCTTCTTCTCCTCTTCGGGAGTTTTCTTTTCGGGTTCCATTGCTTTACCTCGCTTTCTTTGATTTTGGGTATAAAAATACCGCTCCAAAAGGGGCGGTATAATTATTAAGTTTGGTTCGTTTTTGCGCCGAACTTCACAAAAAACGGCTGTTTTTGCAAAGTTTATGTTTAAAATCAGCTATAATTGCAAATAAACACTGCAAATTAACATTTGGCTTTGTTAAGTCGCTTGTTATATCGTTAGTGCGTACTGTGCAAGTTAAAATCAAGTGTAATCAATTGCACATGGGTATAAGAAAACCGCTCACTGCTGTGGGCGGTTTTAATCTTCATCCTGATCTTCACAAACAAGTGGTACATCATCCCAGCTTGTAAGTTTTTTATTTTCTTCTTCTGTGGAAATGCACGCCTTTTCCCGTTCTTCTGAAGAACGTCCACTATCTATATAATGTCCATGCTTAAAAGCCATTATCTTTCACTCCATTCTATTCCGTAGTCACGTTGATATTGTTTTAGCGTTTCAACTATAGCTTCATACTCATTATATCCCTTTGAGCGGTTTTTGTCAACTGTATTATCAAAAGATTTCGCTAAAAAGGGCTTATTTCCCGCTTTATAAGTAAATACACGTCCATCGTGAGTAACAACAACACCTAGTTTATATTTTCTTCCGCCGTTTGAAGCCAAATCACTACCTGTTGGCGGATTGTTAGTGGGGTGGTTATGTATAGATATTAAACTATACGGTGGATTATCTGCTATTGCTTTATTTAAGCTGCTGTTATACTCAACGCCATTCTCAGAGGAAGAATTTGACTGTCTTCCCTCTACAGTTCCTGTTTTAGCGTTAATCAATGTCAAATCTTCACCATACGTTCCATTCCTATGGGTCAGTTGAGCAACGGCTTGCGAATATAATTGTTTATCAACCTTAGGCTCGCCAGTCAGTCCATCAAACTTTTGCTTATACTCATCGGAATTTATATATTCCAAATCAACTGTATTTTCACCTGTTGAAGAAGTGAATTTACCGGATATACCGCTTTCACTGGAATTGTCAACACCCTCGCTCATAATCTTCTTAGCTTTTGGGCTATCCTGCGTCACTTCCGGTAACTGCGGTGTTGTGTTCTCGGGCAGTTTACTCATAGGCGCTTCTTCCGTCCTCGGAGCTGCCTGCTTCGGCTTGCCCTCACCACTGTAGATCTTCTCTCTTGAATAATCTCTGCGGAGAACATCGTCATGCTCTTTGATAAATTCTCTGAGCTTGCCTTGCTCTTCACGGAGCTTACGCTTATACTCCTTGACCTTCTTCTCGTCCTGCGTACCTTCAGCCTTGCGTTTGAGCGCTCTTATACTGCGCTCCATAGCACGTTGCTTTTCTTCGAGTGCTCGCTGTTCCTTTATTTTTTCGGCGGGTATAGGCTTCGGTATCTTTGTAAGCCCATCTATGTACTGCCCCATAGTATGACGGCAGTTAGGGTGGAACAGCCCGCCACGGATTGCCACAGACAACAGCATAAACCACTTATCACAGTAATTTGACTTGCCGAAGTCGCCGCTTCTCTCGCCGTTCCATATCGTGAATACATCATCAATGTAAACCTTGCCTTGATACGGCTCGCAGGTTTCCGAGCAACCGCCGTACTGCGATATAAGCACGGTGTCATAGCCCAGCTCCGCAAAGCGCTTAGCCGCGCCCTGCAATGTTGCCCTTGTGGACGTTGTACGCAGTGCCATACGCACATAATCGGCAATGTTCACTCGTCTGCCGCCAGCATAAACGATACAGTTTATGCCCTTGTCGAGAAATTCTCTTGTCGCAAGATCGATTGCTTTCGTCAACGTCAGCTTGCCTGCATTCATCATAAGTTGAGCTTTATTGACGGTTGTACGATAAACATCGTCCATATTACGCACAGCGGCGGTTTCAACTGTCTTTTCAAGAGTAGTTATATCGTCCATAAGCCTTTTCATTTTTGGGGTATTAACACCGAAAAAGTGATCGCTAGGTATTGCTGTAGGTGTATTGAGAATGTTTGCACCTTTTTCAGAAGCTTCAATGACCGACTGTTCCGCTACCTGCTCACCCTCACGGAACTGCTCAATCATAAGCTGTCGGGTTTCTTTATCGATAACGTCAATATACTCTCCCAAAATATCCTGATTTTCCTTACGGAATTTATCAATATTTTTGAGCTTTTCAGCCTGCCACGCTGACCATTTAAAGCCTTCTTTCTGTTCTTCGGCTTTATGCCGTGAAAGATTGCGCTTTAAAGAAGCAATAAGCCGTAGTTCCATCTCTTCAAATATTTTGGCGATATCTTTATAATCAAGCATTTTCATCACCTACCGCAGACGTTATACCGCCGGTAAGCCCCTTTTCCTGCATTATGCGCTTGACTTCATCGGCTTTCCAGGAGTCCTCTTTAGAGCTGCCCCACAGCTCCTCGACCTGCGTTTCGACCGACATAATACCGTAGGTACTTGCCTTGCCCACAGTTTCAACACGGCTGTCAAAGTCGGGCGCACCGTACTCACCGAAATCAACGCTTACCTCGTATTCTTCCGGGGCTTTTCCCTGCATATTGTCGTATGTTTTTAATACAGCGGAAACAAGCTCAGGCAGAGCCTTTTCAAGCGCCGTTGTGATGGTATTTCGGGTGTTGCCGGTTACGTCCTTTTTCTCTCGCTGAGCGTCTGCGGATTGCATTTTTCCGACATCTATACCGAGCGTGGCAGGCGATACAAGTCCTTGTAGACACATAAGCAGGCAGTTTGAATACGATGATACAAATGCGTCATACTTTATGTCTGGCTGGACGACCTCGATCTTCGGGGTAACGCCCTCCTGCAACGGCTGACTTATCGTGATGTAATTGTTGCCGAACTGGTTGAGCTTTCCGACCGAGCCGTTCTCGGCGTTGCGGGGTATCATATTATCGGGTATGTACTGCTTCACACGTCCCATTCTGATTGCGTCCCACCACTGCGAGATAACCTCGTCAAGAGCGTCAAAGCAGTCGGATTTACCGCCGTCAAATATACTCTTGCCCCTGTTAGGATACTTCTTTGAAGCGTAGAACCTGAGCGGTACAGCCATTATATAATCCCCGGAAAACTCTACCCTCGGTTCTATCCCGGCAAGGCAAGGAATACTGTCAAGGCTCACCTCGTGTCCGCTGTGATCGTACAAACGGCTTTCAATATAACCTCTGCCGTAATGCTCCTCGAGCTGATATATTCTGTTGCCGTTTTCGTGAGCACTGCGGAATATCACTTCCGACAGCACACCTCTCAGATAACGATATTCAGTCTTATCAGCTCCCACAAATTCAACAATAGGCATTGAAGACAGCGTATCATCAACAGATATCTTGAAAGCGCCGTCACCCTCAACGAGCGTATCTACTATTGCCTTTCCGACAAGTGCGGTAAAGTCGGTGTTCTGCGATATATCCTCAAACGCCGCTCTGCCTTTTTCGCCCTCGACCGCTATATCGTCCATATCCGAATAAACGATATATGCGAGCGTATCGGCGATTATCGCAGGCAAGCCGCTGTGTATCTTGCGGACTTTCTCGTTATCGGGAACGCTCCCCCAGAAAGAATTTGTGCCGCAGCCGAGCTGCTTGAAGAACTGCGACAGCTCATAAGCGTCACCTCTGTACCACAACTTAGCACGGAGAATATCCGCCATAAGCCCTGTTCTTTCGTTCAGGACAAAGGTCTGCTCCGATGCAGGATTTATATTGAGCCAGTTCAGAAACATCTGTCTGACTTTCTCTCCTATGTCAAATTTCATCTGTTTTCACGCTCCCTATAAGTGATTTGAACGGCAGCCAGGCATACTGGCAGGAGTTTATGCAGTGATCGTTGCCGTCCTCCGGCTCTGCCTTATCCTCTTTCCAGCTGAATATGTTAAGCTCCGCTATGTAATTTTTGCAATGTTCCAGGATATAAAAATCACCTGCCGCCAGCCACGCTGACTGCAAGTGAATACGGTCTATTATTTTCGTTTTCTTGAACGCAGGTATGAAGTTATACAGGCTTCCCGAAAGCCGCTTGAACTTCTGACATTCGAGTATCGTTGCCTGATCTGCACTGTCTATGTAGACATCTTTCGCAAAGCCCCACAGCTTGCGATTTCTTTCAAGAAAATCGGTAAAGATTTTCGGAATATCGGACGGCGTAAGCGGCACACGGCGGTCACGGTTGTTGTATGTTTCCTCGTCAAGCGTTACGCATTTGCGATCTGCTGTGATCCCCACAAACGTAAATGCTATCGTATCAGGTGAGGACTGCGAGTAGGCTGTATCTAAACCCGCCGAAAACCGCTCAAATTTAAAGCCTTGCGCCGTACCGAGTGAAATTATATTACGGGGTTGTAAATCGAAAACAAGCCCCGTTGCACGCCCTCTCAAGCCTAGTATCTTGTTCTTGTACAGCTTAGTACCCTTCGGGGCTGCAAGCATCTTTCGTTGTATGTCCTCATCGGTCAGCGAAAGATTATCACGAAAAGTAAAGAACCAGTACCGCCAATTTGGCACAGGTTCTTCCGTAAGCTCTTTCATTATCTCCGAAGGCACGTCACAGGCGTATTTTTTGTATGGGCGAGAACGGTTAACAAACTCTTTATACACCGGCAAGCCCGGATCATCGGGGTTCAGGGTAGCCATAAGGTAATCATTTCGGGTAGACATCTCACGGACAAATTCTATATCGGCGGTATTTATCTCGTCGATATAGACGCACCCGAACTGAGCGCCGAGTGCCATCTGCCATTTATCCTTGTTGTCATATCCAAGAACATAGATTATCTTGCCCTCAAACTTGATATGCGGCAGCTTATAATCCTTATCGCCGTTGCCGAAATACTTTGCGTTTGCGTGAAGGTCAAGAATGCCGTTGTCCTGCTGAATAATCGTTTCTTCTGCCTTGCCGGTTGTCTTTGCGGCGATAACGTGGAGCTTCTTTCGGCTTGCAGACACCATACGCATGAACTTTACGCCTGCGCCGACGGTTGTCTTTCCACTTGCGGTAGTACCTTCGAGAAAGTCCGCTGTCACATTATGCACGCTGTTGATGAAGTCGATATATTTCTGCGACAGAGGGAAACTACTCGTCAAGCCCCTCACCGCCTATCTGAGCGAATACATCGGAGAGCTTGTCAGAAGTCCTGACTTCCGCCTGTATCTTTGCCACATACTCCCCCGTCATCTTATTCAGCGTGTCAATAGCTCTAATACGGTCAGCAGGGCTATTTTTGCCGTTCTTTGCCATTTCGGATAACAAAGCCTGTCGTTCACGGGCGGTCATTATGCGCGCGGTCTGGGCGTCTTCAGTGAGCTGTTTTATGTATTCCGTAATTGTAGTATTTTGTAGTAATTTTGAAGCATTAGTATTTGCATACTTTTTGCTGTATCCCGCCTGTATTGCACTCTGGGCGGCGTTACCGCACTGAGCGTAGTATTCGGCGAATTTCTTCTGTCTTTCGGTCACGGTAACACCGTCCTTTCTTTTGGGTGTAAAAAATAGCCGCTCCGGTTAGGGAGCGGTTATATGTTAATTATTCGGAAAGCGTTTCTTGTTTATTATCCTCACCAAAAGTTGAATAAACTTTCTTTATGCTATACTTTGTTGTATCCTCAATAGGCTTTCCGTATTTGTCTTTTTTGTATTGTAAAGCAACTAACACTTCTAAACCTATTCCGGCAAACAATTTAATATTGCCTTCATCAAAATTATCTTTCCACAGTTCATCTTCAATTCTTGCCTCTATTGTCTTGTTTTCACTTGTTTTAAAAGTCCACCTGCTGTTACCTTTCAGCACAGGCTTTATAACAATCAAACGCATTCGTTGTTCTGATGTATAGAAACAATCTTCGACAATATGATCGTTCGGAGCGGATATGTCTTCAAATTGATCCTTATCCAATTTCACAAACTCTTTTCCGTCTTCTCCGCTTATTGAAAAACAATTTCGATTTGAATTTGAGAGTGAGTTACCAATATTTATCATAGAGTTACGGACGATTGAATTTTCAAAAAATATAGCACCTCTGTAATCTGTCACATAAACATTACCGTTTTCACTTTCTATATGCACACCATCAGCCCTCTCTTCAATAGACTTTGGCGGATTCTGATGCAAATGTGATTTTATTTTAAACCATTCTCCAACAGTTTCAAGAGTTGTTTTTATCATATTAATGCCAACATTAGCGTCAAAAGTTTGCAACACTTGAGCTATAGCAAAAAAATCAATAACGAAACTTCCTGTTTTAGCACTAACAACTTTTAAATCACAATTGCAGTCACTTCCGGACGCTATAGTTATCAGATCATTCAAATTCGACAACTGAATAGCTAAATCTTTTGCACTGATTCCTTCTTCTCCGCCTATGTATAATTGAAATTTATATTCCTGTGAAATCGTATCTATGCTATCCGTATAAACGCACCTCCAAAAATCATCAGTTTTCTACATTATAACCGATTATTTTGGAGGTGTCAACTATTTATTTATATTTCGTCATTTTAAATTATAGCACCCCCAAAACGAACAAAACGAACAACATTAACCTAAATATCGATTTATTCTCATTCTTACTCCGTCAGGCGTATTATCTCCGCCGATTTCTACGGCAGTTTTCGATAACTTATACCCTTTGATGTACCTTAGCTTAAACATATCTCTCGTCTGCTCGTCTGGGATGTCATCAATAAACCGTTCCACCTCTGCTTTTTGTGCTTTAAGTTCGGACAGTCTTCTTTTCTTGGCAAGGTGTGTATTGTTATCCGGAACGCCAGAAATCGTGACACTATGTTTGACATAGGGGTACTCGCTCTGTGAACCCTGCGTGCTGTCGGTTACTGCCGCATCGTTCAGCTCTGACTCAAGCTGCTTGATACACTTGCAGGTGTAACGATAATCTTTGAGTTTCTGTTTTGTCATGTTTCCTCCTCTTCCCGAACCGCCTCATTGCAAAACTCTTTTGCAGAACAGCCTTTGCAATCTTCTGCTATCGGATGTCTACAACAAAAACCGCACTCTTTTACTAAAGCAACTCTGTCTTTCGGATCTGACCAGTCCATTTCTGTTTTACCTTCGACGTAATACTTGTCCATTTGCGGTACTCGTCTTACTTCAATATCGCAGATATTTGCGTCTTTACAGCAACTTGTGCATAGCGCAAGCGATTTTGCTTTGTCTCGTGTTTCAGCAAAGACGACTGTTGCCCTAAAATTAACAGTTTCTTTTGCAAACCAAGCTTTCATCATGCTATCTTCTCCAATTACCTCCGCTATCATATTATCCATAAGTTCCTCAAGCTCCTCTGGCGATATTCTGTAAGTTACAATGCGATTGCCAAGTAATGTCGTTGTCGATTCACTTGCCGTCTGCTGAAAACGGCAGACAAACTCTCTGATTGTGTCTGCGTTGCTTCTGTCAGGAATTTTGCGCTCACAGAACAGGCAGGTTTCGGTCGCGGGTTTGCGTTTAGCCATTGTTTGCCTCATAATGTATCACCACCAATTATTTCTTTCTTGATCATAGCAAGATATGTATCGACAATTTTTTCCCATTCCGCAGACGTTTTGTCGATTTCTGCTTCTTTTGCAAATTCTTCAACTATCGGCTTTATGCAGTTCAGAAAAATATAAAACCGTACTACGCTTCCAAGGTTTATATTTTCTTGTATCTGTGCATCTAAAGATCCTTTCGGAAGCGTTATCAGCATATTTACTTCGTTTTCGGTCAAAAACTGATCAATAATTTTACCAAGCGTTTCGATGTTCAATTTATCAAATTTTTCCATCTTCTATACCTCCATAATCCGTATACCTGCGATCTCTTCGCCGCATATTTCGCAGTAATGTTTAATCATTTAAATTTCTCCTTTCAAATCCTTCCTCGCCGGTCATCAGCTCGATACACCTCAGCGCAAGCATCAGCTTGACATCGTGATTTCTCGTGCTGTTGATCTCACATCTCAGCTTATCCGACTTTCGTATATTCTCCTGGTATCCGACCTCCGCCTCGTGATTTTTCCGTGTTTTGTCTGCGTCCTTGCGATAATCACAAAGATATGCGTCCTTACGCTCTTTGCAAAGCCCCTTCGGAAGCTGACCGCTGCGGTAGATACTGCCGAGCTGTGACAGCTTATCGAAGTATTTATACTCGGCAGGCGGAAAGTCGGTATAATCAAGCGTGTTTTCGTATACCATATGCTCCAGCTTTTCAAATGTTGCCGGATCGTTGAAATTTATCTTCTTCATAATCATTCGGTGTAAGGTTGTGTAGGGTTTTGCCCGTTTTCCAATACCTTTTATATATATTTATTTTTTCTTTTTCCGTATGAAAGGTTAGAAAAACCCTCAAACCCTACACCACTATACACCCTCCTTTCAGCTTATCGATATTCCAATGTAGCAATTACCGTTTTTTGCTCGCACTTTAGGATACTTTTTTGACAACTCAGCACCAAACTTCGTATTTGACATCTTGTATTCGTTATTTTCATCGCACCACTGCGCATACGCCGCATAAAGCACGTTAGCCTGCGCATAGCAGTCCTTGCCCTCTGTGCACCTGTCCTCGACAAAAGCAGAGATAACGTCCATCTCCCTGCGGTACTCCTTGACCATAGCGATAACCGCCTTCGGCATATGCAGTCCCTCAGTCTGATACAGTACGCACCCCTCTACTGCCCAGCGGAAAATAGCGGGCAGCTCACGGCACAGCTTATATTTAAGACTTGGATCTTTCTTTTCTTCGGGTATCTGTACAGTGAACGGTATCATGTGTACTCTGCGCCATATACCAGTGTCTGTACCTCTGATTATCGGCTTGTGGTTTGTCGCCATCCATAATTTAAATTCGGGCTTGAACTCGAACTCATCGCCGTACAGCTTGCGGGCAGTAACTATATCGTCGCCTGTAAGCTGCTTCAGCAGTCCTTCATTGATACGCACGCCCTCGTTAGGTTCTACCGATGTAACAAATCTTGCGCCTTTAAGTCGTGCTATATCGCTGTTTATAGCACTGCTCTGATTACTGCGTACCATTATTGTTTCCGGCTGGATATTGCTTGCGTAGTCGCCCATAATTGCACGGATAATATCAAGAAACGTTGATTTACCGTTTCTGCCCGTGCCGAACAGGAAGAATACGCACTGCTCCGCCGTTGAGCCTGTCAGCGAATAGCCGACCGCCTTCTGAACGTACCGGATGAGGTCCTTGTCGCCGCCGAATATCTCGTCAAGAAATTTCAGCCACTGCGGACAGTCGGCATTGCTTGTGTACTCAGCCGACGTGATACGGGTGAAGTATGCTTCCGGCTTGTGCTCACTCAGCGTACCGCTTTTCAGGTCAAGAACGCCGCTCGGAGTATTAAGCACCATCTTGTACTTATCCATCTGTGCCGGTACTATCGGGACGTGGTGCTGTGCTTCTTTAAGCATTGCCGATTTTGACTTGTTGCTTCGGCTCGACTTCAGGTGCTTTTCAAAGTTCTTTGCCATATCTCCGCCGTCATCAGCGTCCATCTGCTCATACGCCTTTGCTTCTGCCTTCATTGCAAGTACCGCCTTATCGGCTATGCGCTCTATCGTTCCGCTGTTGTCATAGCACCACTTCCTGCCGTCATAATACAGCCAGCGCTTGTCTATATAGCTGTAGCGGATCTCCCCGCCGAACAGATCTATAAGGCGTTCTGCGTTCCCTGTATCATCAAATGTGTACAGCTTTACAGGCTCGTCCTGTGCAGTATCAAGCTTTGCGTGTACGGCAGAGCTTTCGCCTGTAAACTTTGCCGTAAACTGCGGTGATCTCTGTGCAGGTTCGTATACCTTTTCACAGTCAGCTATTGCTTTTTGTATCGTTATAGCGCCGTAGGTACTGCCCGACTGCCGTCTGTCCCATTTCTCACGCATAAGCCCCGACTGTCTGTATATACAGTCCATAAGATCCGCATCACACCTGCACCAGAACGCAAGCATATTACAAAGCGCCATGTCAGCCTCTGACTGTGACACATAACCCGAATAATCGCCCTGCATTAGCGCATTGAAGCGTGGGGCATTCTTTGCTTTCCCGGCGAGAGCTATAATATCATTTGCGGTTGCCGGAAGTGCCGGTACATAAGCACGGGGTACAGCGGAAGGCTCACGCCCTCCGCCTATGTACTTTTCGTGCAATGCCTTTATAGCTTCCGTGCACTCGTTTATATTCATATATTCGGCGCACGGATTGCCCGTCATAACGAAAAATCTGCCCGTTTCATACATTTCGACATTGCCACGTCTGCGCCCCTGCTTCGGCAGATTTCCTTTGCAGATTATGTGAATGCCTTTGCCGGACTGCGACAGCTCGGTATATGACTGGAGTGTTGTTATAAATTCGGTGATAATGTTGTTTTCGCCGGTTTTGAATGCGGCTATCTCGTCACCCACTCCGTCAATATCCACACCGAAATACTCGCAGTTTCCGAACATAAATCCGACACCTGCAAAACCTGCCGAAGCCGCTGTAGCCGTATTGAAATCCGACCATGTGGACGGATCGTTGGAGCGGGCAAGTTCGCCCGTATGAGGATTGATCGGAAGTTTTTTTATCTTACCGCCTGCCTCATCGGGTACAGCCTGCCAGCACACCCAGTTTGAGAGTTTTTTAAGCTCATCGGGAATATATTCGTACATTATCTCCCCCATCAGAACGGATAGTCACCGTCATCTTCCGTAACTGCTTCCGTTGCTGCGGTTGCCGCAAAGCTCTCGTTTTTCGGCGCTGATACGGTATCGGCGGTCACGGCAGTCTTGAACTTATGCTTGCAGTCGGGGTGCTGTGTCGGTTCAAGATAGCTTACCTTTTCTCTTGTGGTGTCCTTATCGTCCGTTTCGTGCTTTACTACAGCTATTACACACTTGCCGACAAGATCGTCGCAGTATTCCGCAAGATCCTTGTATTCCTTGCCGTCAGTGAGCTTTGCGGCCTTGCCTACTGCCATAAGTCTGCCGAATGTATAACCGTTTACCGCAAGGTCTTCCTTTGTAGGCTCTTTAGCCTTCCATATCTGATAAAATAAGCAGGCGTTGCCGTATTTCTGCTCCGGAATATCATTCCTTATCGTCAGTCTGAAGCTCAGCGATTTACTGCCGCTCTTATATGTTTTCTCGTCTACGCTTGTGATTATCGTTTCGTATCTGCCTTCGGGCTTGAGCGCACTCGTAGCCGCTGAATTATCCTGTGAAAATGCCATATTATTTATCCTCCGTTATAAGTCTTATTGCGTCTTCGGCGCTTCTGCATATACCTGCAACAGCACCCGAACGGCGCATCTTTTCAATAAAATTCTTCTGTTCGGGGCGAACACGTCCCGTTTTTGTCTTTACCTCTATGAATATTGCCTTTCCGTCCGACCGTCTTACGCCGAACAGATCCGAAAATCCGACCGGTACGCCCGTGTCGAAATATCTGCCGTCAAATGTTCTGCCCTTGCCGACGTTAATGCGGAATATCACGCAACCGTTCTCGGACAGCGCACGTCTGACAGCATTTTGGATACTGTGTTCTTCTGTCAATAGATAAAACCTCTCTTTCTTGCTTCGTAAAATGCCCAGCCCCTCTGATACCCTTTCTTCTTTGCGTATGCAAGCAGATCGGAATAGGACGAACAATCATCGGGACTGCTGAAATCCAGCCTGAAGCCCTCGATATGAATAAGCTCGGTGCTTTCGCTTGTTTCTATCTCACGGCTCTTTACCGGGAAAACATATCCGCAGTGAGGGCAGATACAGGGCTGACCGGGTGGCGGTGTTCCGAATGTATAGTAACATTCGGGGCACTGTTTCACCTTTTCGGCATTCTCCGCAGCTTCTTTCTTTATGTTGCGCTTGCGCTTTTCAAGCGACCACAGACGGTCATCATCGGGCATTCCGAAGCGTGCGTAATTGCCGACATGATCAAGAATTATCGCACGCTTGCCCGGTCGATAGCGCATACATCTCATTGACTGCTGAATGTACAGCGTAAGAGATTGAGTGGGACGGAGCAATATCGCACATTCGCAGTCGGGAACGTCAAAGCCCTCCGATATTAAATCGACATTGCAAAGTATCGTTATCCGTCCGGCTCTGAAATCCGAAATAATGCGATTACGCTCTGCATCGGGAGTTGTGCCGTCAATGTGTACGGCGTTTATGCCTGCTTCTCGGAACGCTTCGGCGGTAGCGAGCGAGTGCTTAACACTTGAGCAGTAGCAGACGGCTTTCTTACCGTCTGCAAGCTGTCTGTAATATCCGATAACATCACCGAATACAGCCTTTTTGATCATCGCCTTTTCAACGTCCGCCGTAACAAACTCACCCATTTTAATATGAAGCCCCGATAAGTCGGCTACGGACGGTGCATAGTAGTCATACGGTGCAAGACAGCTGTGATCAATAAGCCATTTGGTAGACGGCCCGATTATCAGCTTGTCGTTGACATCACCCAGGCCGTCACCGTTCAGGCGGACAGGCGTTGCCGTTACCCCCACACGAAGCACATCGGGGAAAGCGTCATAGATTTTCTTGTACGACAGCGCAAGGCTGTGGTGATTTTCGTCTGTAATGATAAGCGCAGGCTTTGAAAGCTTTTTTATCCGCCGTGATGCCGTCTGCACCATCATCACGTCACAGTAGTTCATATCAACGCCCCAGCGTATGAACGTCCTTATTATCTGCTGAACAAGCTCCTGCCTGTGTACAAGAAATAATACCTTTTTCCCGTTGAATGTAGTCCGCCGTGCTATCTCCGCTACTATCACCGACTTACCGCCGCCGCACCCGAGAACAATGCAGGGAGCGTGATAACCCTCACGCCACGCCTGCCTTGTCTGCTCGACAAGCTCACTCTGATACGGTCTTAGCGGCATTCTGCTTTTCGACCTCCTTCTTTGCACACGCTATGCACAGCTTTCTGCCGAATTTTGCAACCGAGCTTTTGACCATTTCCGCTACCGTATGCTTAGGTGTCGGCATAATGACAGCGCCGCATTCTTCGCATCTGTCGGGCTCTGTACCCTCGCTGAGCCATGCGCCGAGCTGAGCACCTAAATCTTCGGTGATAACACCCGACCACTTATCAAGAAAAGTTGTGTCTTTTGAAAGACTTGCGATATGCTCACGGTTTATCTGAAAAGCAATATCAAATTCATACTCGGTGTTATCACGCTGTACCGGCGCAAGTCCTATCTTGACGGGAACGGTCTTGCCTCTGTCGTTGATTTCCATAGCATAGCCCATCTTGGTACGCAGTGTAATGATTGTGTGGCAGTTGACCGACAGTATGGTATTGACAAGATTGTTCTGTATCTTTCCTGCCTCGTCCCATGCGGTATAATCGTTCTTCCCCTGACGCTGTGCTATCTGTGATTTGATGTCAAGCACTCCGCCCTCGTTATCCCATGCGTGTGAAAAGCTGTCCACTATTATTACGCCGTCCTCCCCGACCGCCTCAGCCGCCTGTCTGACGTACTCTATGTACTTTTCGGGCGAATACGGCGGTGTAAGCGGGGCATAGAGAAATTCTCCCGTGCCGAGATCGTGACGATCGGCATAGAATCTGCCACGCTCGTGTTCTGTATCTATAAGGGCAACCTTGTCCCAGTTGCCCGTTATGCCCTTTGCGAGATAGAGCGATGAAAGCGTTTTTCCGCTTCCCGACGGTCCCATAACAGCAATTCTCGCCTTTGATTTTTTTCTTGTTACGGGTGTAAATATATTGCTCATAACTACCTCACTTTATCGTTATATACGGCTTTTTTTCAAGATGTACGGCAGGGAGCTTTTTCCCGCTGTCGAGCAGCTTCTTGACTTCTGACTTACGTATTGTCGGATCACTGTACTTTATAAGTGAATCGTTATACGCTTCGGCATAATCGATAAACTGCCGCTCATCGTCAATAATCACACTGTCACGTCCCTCGGAGAACGTTATTTTTGCTCTCGGCATATCGACCTTTTTCAGTTTCATCGCCTGCATATCCTGTAGCAGGCGCTTTTTCAGAAACTCTGCCTTTTTACGCTTGGTTTTTGCTCTTGCCGTCTGTTCCTTAGCTTCAAGCTCGTGGCTGTCCGCTTCACGTTCAAGGTTTTTTATGAAGCAGGCAACATTCTCGGCTTTTTCATTGAACTCGCCCTCAATGCCTTCGAGAGTGTCAAACCACATTGTCAGCATATCGGCTTTGTATGCTTCAAGGTCAGCGATGACCTCGCCGTCATTGTCTATATACTCACCGTCCGCATTGGTATCCGGTTCATAGTCATTTATAACGTCAAACGCATCGAAAAGCTCGGCGAATCTGCCGGTTATATCATACAATGTACTGCTCATACGATTTCCTCCGTCATTTTCTCGAAAAACTGCTTTGCCTTTGTCACGAATAATTCGTGATTACTATCTGCGGAATTATTGCCGATAAACTCGCATAACCGCTTCGCCGCATCGATAGCTGTCGCAAGATACGCTTTAAACGTTTCCTTGCTGTCTGGCACAGTCACCGTAAGTTCCGACTGCTCACGCTTAGCGGCTTCAAGTTGACTGCGGAGTTCTTCAAGCTTCTTTTCGTTTTCGGCTTTAAGGCTGTTCATCTGCTCCGTATGCTCACGGTTCAGGCGGATAGTGTCCTGTAATGCGTCCTCCTGCACCTTATCAAGCTGCTGTTCATAAGTCTTGCAGATATTGTCAAACGCCGTCTTGTCCATAACGCCGTCCTTAGCCGGCTCGACTGCGACCTCTACGGGACGGTTTTCAAGCTCCTTTATCTCGGCTTCGAGTGCCGCTATCTGCTGTGACAGTGCGTTCTTAGCTTTTTCGAGCGATTTCGCCTGCTGTGCGGCGGCGGACGCTTCGGCTTCGGCGGCCGACTTATCGGCTACCGCCTTGTCCTTTTCCGCTCTTATCTGCCGTATCTGCTGTTCAAGCTCACGGACGGAGGTGCTTTCAAGGTCAGTCTTTTCGGTTATCTCTGTACGTTCTTCTTCGGAAAGAGAAGATAAAAGATAGAGTTTTCTTACACCTATTTGTGACACCGGTGTCACAAAATCACTTGGCAAATTTTCTGCAATAGAAATATATCTATACACACTTCTCGGCGTAAACTCTGTTTCCTTTTCGCAGTACTCTCCAAAATCCGAATAACCAAGCTCCTTATAGAGTTTGCTATCTCTCATCTCTTTAAAGCCCATGCACATTTCATACAGACTCTGCTGTGCTACCTGTGCCGCCGCTTTAATATGGTAGTTAAGATTTACTGCCTTGACATAATCGTTTGTTACCGCCTTTTCTGTATCCGCAGGCGGTGTGCGAAGTCCGGGAATTATCATGCTGTTTTCCTCCTTGATTTTGTTTTTGATTTTTTCGTCGCAATACCGTCAAGGTACTGCTGATACATCTTTTCGACATTGATTATTTCCTGTGGCTTTTCCTGCCCGCCGTTTACAACCCAGTTGTTTTTATAACCTCTGCACTGGACTATTTTATAGTCGTTTGATACCTCTATCGTGTAATACGGCTCGTCCGGTGCGGATTTTCGGCGGAGAAACATAATCGTCAGCTTGCCGGTTGCATGTCTTTCGGCATATCCGCCGACACAGTGGCTTAGCTTCTGACCTTCGACGACTATTTCGTCCGTGCTGTCGGGTTGACGGATAAAGTATTCATCAATCGAAAACTCAAGTATCTTTCGCTTCAATTTCAAAGTGTTCAGCTGTTCAGCCAGCTTAGCATTTTTCTTTGCTTTTTCTTCAAGTTCCCGTGCCTGTTGCATAGCTTCTGCACGGTCGTGAGCCGCTTTAAGATTTTTCGGAAAGCATATTTGTTTGTCGCTGAAATCGGCGTTGAAGCTCTGCATTATACGGACATAATCTGAATAATCGCGGATATTTACATTCTGCTTTAAAATGTACTTTGCAATTTCGTATTTATCAGTCTTGAGTTTCTTCTTAAGACTGTCGAGTATACCGAATGAATATCCTATATGTTTATTTGTTTCAATAAGACGGTCAAGGTCGGTAATCTTAGGAAATTCTTCTTTTATGCTAAGATAGTCTCTGTACCCGATCCGTCCTTTGCGGATAGCCCGCATAACATCTTTTGTTACACCGAGCATTTTGTGCGGTTCGGTTTCAGCCCAGTTGATCACATCTTCGTTGTACTTTACACTGTTATATAAGCCGCACTTAATGAGTGCCTCAACATTTTTGTGCGATTGCCAAAACCGCAAATATGATATATCGCCGAAATTCTCGCTCATTGCCGAATGCTCGCAAGCTGTTCTTTTTAATGCGGAAAAATTAACGAAACTGTAATCGCTATAATTCAGGAATACAGGTTCGCTAAATTTTTCTCTCAATCCCCAGCCTGTCACTACTTTTGTATAGTAACCGTTTTTACACTCCCACGCATACTTTGGCCCGTAACGGAACGCCTGATTCGCCGTGAACAAATACCGCTGGACTTCATTGATTGCAATGTGTGGCATAATCTCGTGAGCGTAAAAAAACAGTGAAACCGTATAGAACCGTATGTACAGATTATCGGTTTTGCCGTCCGACAAAAACACTCCGACATTTGATTTACACTCAACAACAGATCCGTGAAAATTGTGATAATTAAATATTGCAGTGACAGTTTCGTCGCAGTGCGAGCATACAGTAGTCTGTCTGTGTTTAACCGAGCTGTCATACTCACCGGGATACAGCTTTTCTTCGCATGCCGTGCAATATGCTGTGCCATCATTATCCACAATAAGATACTTCATCGGCAACGTCTTTCTAAGTTCGCGTTCAAGCTCTGCTGTAAGCGGCGGAAAATTGTCTGTATAGCTTTCTGCTTCTTTTCTTGTCATACTGCCGCACCTCAGAAGTCCAGCAGGCTGTCAAGGTCAAGCTGCAGTTTGCCGCTGTCTTTATCTGTGGACGTTTCGCTGTTGCTGAATCCGCCGTCACCGAGATCAAGCGTCATAGTGCATTTGATGTCAGCACCGGGAAAGTAAAACGCTACAGCACGCTTGTATACTTCGAGATCTTCAAGGCTTGCGCCTGCTCCCTTGACCGTTGCCTTGAGGCAGTCGGCAAAAGACTTGTCCGACTGCTCTATAGCCTGCTTAAACTCTGCATTCTGCTCACAGAATTTGCAGATAGTCCTTAACACAGCGTTCTTTACTTCTGTTTCATATTTGCCGAGCTTCACGTTTTTCAGCTCGGCAGTTAATTTTTCTTTGATACTCATATTGACTTTTTCCTTTGCCAGTGTTATACTGGACTTGTGTAAATATTTGTTTTGCTCCCTTACGGGAGCTCTTTTTTTACTCTTTGCCGACAACGACATAGATCTTTTTATCTATTTTTGTACATGCATAGCACGTCTCACTCTGCGTTTGCCCTATTCTGTGAAAATGCGTTTCAGTCATTCCAAAGGGGTACTTGTTGCAACTTTCAAACACAAACTCGCACCAGTTGCCGTACTCGCCGTACTGAGTGCGGAATATATCACCAGGCATCATATCGGCGGCAAGTTTAAAAATAGGGGTATCATATCTGATCATCATCGTCTTCGTCCTCCTCGCCCTCACAGTCTGTTACATTGATATTGCTCACAATACCGGCAAGTGCCTGAACAATTGCCATTACCTCTTTATAGGAAGTAACCGTTGTGCTAACTTTAAACTTCATTTCTTTCCTCTCTCTTAATCCGTATCTCCGCCACCTGCCTTGCCCGGCGGTAGTTTTGCTGTTGCTCAATTGTGGCTCTCGCCTTCCAGGCAACATACTCGCCGTAGCTCATGCCGTGATCGGTGGCTTCTTTGGCGAGCCTTTCAAGGTCTGTCATTGCGTCCACCCCCGATCATATCCCTATACCATACCTTCATCAGCCACCCCATGCCGTGCCAAACTGCGATCGCCACCAGCACAACAGGTACGATCTCGCCGCCGACTGCACGATAGCCACGCTCGGCATATGCCAGTGCCGACATCGGTATGTACATCATCACTGCCGCACACGCTGTTATCCACAGCCGCAGGAGCTGCGAGAGTATGTAGGCGATTATCTTAGATATTTTCATATCGTCACCTCGATATTCAGCTTATTCAGCCGTTCAATACCACGCTCAAGACGCTTGATGTCTATTCCCCAAACGTCATAAGCAACCTCTGTGTTGACGTACTGTGCGTTATAGTGCACTGTGCCTCGTTCGTGCATTGCTTCAAGCGCAAGCTGCTTAAGCCTGCCGATCCTGCCGTTTCCCATATCGCCGAAAATAGCCCTGATGTCCTTATTGCCTATCTCGGTGCGCTCGTAATAAAGACGTATCGCCGCCGATATATCCGCTACCTGCGGTACTCTTACTCTGTGCTTTGTCATGTTTAATTCCTCCTTTGCTTTATTCATAGTTCATTAAGCCACATTAGACTTATTCCTCCATCTCATACAGTAGTTCACCGTCAAGTGTCCAAAACTGCATAACCTCTATATACGGGTTATTTTCTGTTTCTGCACCCTTTGTGCTTTTCGTGACTATAAGCAGCTGTTCACGCTTTTTTGATCCCACCTTCCTCACCTCCTCCGGTTGTTGCAATTGTTTCTTTTAGGAACTCATATTTCACTGAGTAAAGAATCAACTGAACAGCCTAATATCTCAGCTAATTTCTTCAGCTTTATGATATCAGGCTTTCTTGCTCCTGTTTCCCACATTCCAATAGTAGACTTACTGACATTCAGTAAATTAGCCAGCATTTCCTGCGTAAGCCCCTTTTTTAACCTGTATTTTTTTATCGTAGTTGACATTGTTTCACCCCCTTGTCTTCCTTCTGTGGATATTATATCACAAATCGCAGACTTGTCAACAGTTTTATGCACAATTCGTGGACTTGCACAAAACACAAAGTTTTTTATTGACATTTTTCACAAAACGTGATACTATGTTCACAAGGAGTGATTTTTATGATTTCTACGAAAATAAAAGACCTAAGAATAAAAAATAACATTACTCAAGAACAATTATCAAAAGAACTTAGTGTCGCAAAAAGCACAATCGGTATGTGGGAAAACGGTCGCAGAGAGCCGGACATTGACACGATCAAGAAAATTGCAAAATATTTCAAATGTCCTGTTTCGTCATTGCTCGACGATAAAATTACCTTAAACTTTGTTCCTCACGAAATTGATGAAGATGACGCTTTGATAAAATGTCCTATATGCGATTATGAAATAACGCATTTTGAAGGAACTAAAACCATTTGTTTTGACAACCAAAAAAGCGATGGCATAGCACTTGAATTTTCTTGTGAAGACGGTCATAGGTTTTATCTTATAATAGAAAGTTTCAAAGGCAATTCTTATGCTGTTTTCACCGATGAAACTTGTTCAACATTCAAACCGTTAAGTCATGTTTTTGAAAACACACCAATATCATTAAGTAATTTATGGAATATTACCAATAATAAAAAATATCAATCTTTAGACGCTTTCGGCAAAAAAGCAGTTGATGGACTTCTTGACATTGAATATGACAGAGTATCAAAGTCTAAAAAGCCCACTTTTATGTTTTCTCATTTTAGTGTTAATAAAGTATCAGCCGGTTGTGGCTATTCACTTGACGATCCCGATCAATGGAAATCTTTAAGAGTAATTGACAACGAAGTTGCACGAAGAGCAGATTTTGCAGTTGAAATAGACGGTCATAGCATGGAACCGACCTATTCAGACGGAGATATTGTTTATATCGTGAAAACCAATGAAGTTCCAAAAGGGAAAATAGGTTTATTTATTCAGAACGGAAAAGGTTACATAAAAGAAGCAGGGGAAAGCTGTTTAATATCCCACAACAAAGAATATAAGAACATATATCCGTCAGACGGTAATATTGAATGTGTTGGTAGAGTTATAGGGGTAGCAGAGCCAGTATAGTAATCTATTCAGTGAAGAATAAAAGAAAGTGAAATATAAATTATGAATAATCTTTTAAAAGCATTGATAGTAGGAGCAGAAACAGCAATAGAAAATGTTAAGCTTAATATACAGCTTGACAATGGAGTATCTTGTACTATAGAATCAATTGATTCTGCAATACGGTACGTTGAACCGCTCCTTGAGTACGAAAAGCAAGGCATTAAAACCACTACTCCGCCACCGTCAGAATTGATTGCATTTTTAGAACAGAAGCGTTATGAAATCCAGGATCCTGATCATTTATACGATAATGTCAAATTTGCACAAGGCGTAAGCTCGTTTGACAAGGAATATTTAGATGATACTGAAAGTGAGTTAACCGAAGTCATTGAGAAATGCAAAACAAGCAACAACGCACACGACAAACTTGCTTTGGCTATCATATATAAAAATCTCGGAGAAAACCACAGCGAAGCCACAGAATTATTAAAATCATACATAGATGGTAATTACAGCAATCCTTTTTATACAAAAATGCAAATGCTCTTTATGCTTGCGGAATTATACAAAAACGGTAACAACCCTGCTGAGGCAATCAACACTTATACCAGACTCCTTAAAATTGCCCCTGCTAACGCCTCGATATACATTGAACTGATTGAAACACTAAATGAAATAGGCAGATATGACCTTGCCGCAAAAGCCCTTACGGCAACTAAAAACACGACGTATTATAAGGAATCTGCACCTTTCAAATATATGATTGACAACATTATGACAAAGCATTGTCTGCTTTGTAAAACCGAAAAAGTACGCAACGAATTTTTAGTATGTGACAGCTGTAAAGCAAAATTTGATTTATCTTCTGATGAAAGCGACTTTATTGAAGATTTCCTGCAAAACTCTTATATAAAGGTTGGTTCAAAAGAGCGCTTGATTTATATGAGCAGTTCTTCTGAATGCGTCTTAGGCAACTGTAGGCGATTTCTTAACAATTTCATTTTAAGTGTTTATAATAACTCATGTGAGCCGTTAGACATTTTAGCCGTTGCTACTACATACGCTCGTATGCATGCGGCAGAGCGCCCATTGGCTATAAAGTATTGGGAGTTATTTTTAGAATCCCCTACAGATTTACCACCGATAACTAACCGCATTGGTGCGGTATTATATTCAAAGTGGCATTTATACTCAACTTTTGCTAATATATACGAAGCCGAGTATCAATTTGACAAAGCAATACAAATGCTTAAAAAGTGTATTGAAGTAGACGCAGGTACAAATTCAAGTGATTATATAAGAATCGGTGACGTTTATGTAAAAATTGATACAAAATCCGCAGAAGAATATTATCTAAAAACAATTGAAGATGAAAATGTAACCGAGGATGTCCGCAATAGATGTAAAGCCGCATTAGCCGATGTGCGTGAAAAAATACAAAGAGGCTATGTTTATAGGCCAAGAAAAGCAAAACAATAAATTACCGCTAAGGTAGCATTTCACGACCTTGGCGATGGTCACCCTCTACATGAGGGTGTGGATTGAAATCTCTTAAAATCTTGTATAAACGCATCACGAGCAAGTCGCCATCCACAGAGGGCGTGGATTGAAATAAATTTAGGAGGTGTTAAAATGCCGATATACAAAACAAGCGTAAAAAAAGACGGTTTGCAACAATACAGAGTTCGCATAAACTATATTGACAGGACCGGTGTAGCACGTCAGCTTACCCGTATCACTTACGGAGCGGCAGAAGCAAAACAGCTTGAAGCCGAACTGATGAGTGCCTATTCAAAGTCGAAGGAAGCACCTGTATCTTCTATGACTTTGGGAGAGCTGTACGCCGAATATTACATCACAAAAAAGGGCGAAGTCAGAGAAACATCGCTTGCAAAGATCAACGATAATATAAACGCCTCTGTAAAGCCGTATCTGTTTGATGTTAAATTAAACAAGCTCAACACGGCTCAGCTTCAGAAGTGGAAGAACATACTATCTGAAAAAGGATATAAGCTCAAAACATTGCAGAATTATTACGGCGAACTCAGAGCTCTGCTGAATTATGCTGTAAAAATGGACTACCTGCCTAAAAATCCGCTTTTAGCTGTGGGCAATTTTAAGGAAGTGTATTTTGAGACACCGGAGGACAAGCTACATTACTACACAGCCGAACAGTATCTGAAATATATAAGCGTTGTCAAGAAAATGTGTGAAGAAAAAGACACGATTACCGAATGGGGGTACTATGTGTTTTTCTCCATTGCTTTCTACACCGGTGCGCGCAAAGGTGAAATCAATGCGCTGAAATGGTCCGATATAACGGGTAATACACTTAATATCCGCCGCTCCATATCACAGAAAATAAAAGGCAAGATAACAGAAACCCCGCCTAAAAACAAATCGTCGTATCGTTCGCTGCAAATACCTCTGCCACTGTTGAAAATACTAAACGAACACAAGAAACGTCAGCAAGCAGATAAAAACTTTACTGAAGATTATAGGGTTTGCGGCGGTATCAGTTACCTGCCCGACGCTTCACTTGACACGCACAATATAAAATATGCCAGACTTGCTGAGCTTCCACATATAAGAATACACGACTTTCGCCACACGCACGCTACCCTGCTGATTAACGAAGGTATCAACATACAGGAAATTGCACGGCGGCTCGGTCATGCAGACGTTCAGCAGACATGGCGAACATACGCCCACCTGTACCCACGAGAAGAGGAACGAGCAGTAAGCATTCTTAATAATATCAAGTGATATCCGTACACGATTTGTACACGAATTTTTGTCATTTAAGAAAAAACAGCCCGAAATGTTTCAGCAATTAAAAGTCCGTGAATCTGCATTGCATAAGGCTTTAATAGCAATTTAAACACTTCCTGCGAATATACAGAAAACAGCTTTTATAATTCTTGTCACCTCGACCATAATAACAACCGCTTAAGCATATTGTTTAAGCGGTTTTCTTGTATTTTCAGTAATTATTATCAAATCGGAAATTTTACTGAAATTCGCTGAAATTTACTGTAGTATGCATGTCAAAATGCATGTCAAGTTATGAAGCTAACTATGTTTTAAACAAAAAAATCCCCCGAAAGAGCCTTATTACTCCGCCGATGGATAACTATTCTTTTTCAGGTACTTAACGTCTATCCGCGACTGTATATCAAAAACGGCTTATCCGCCTTTTCTTCGGGCTTATCGTCCTTCTGCTCCGGTGTGGGAGCGTCGGGCTTCTTCTCATCTTAGGGAGTTTTCTTTTCGGTTTCCATTACTTTACCTCGCTTTCTATGATTTTGAGTATAAAAATACCGCTCCAAAAGGGGCGGTAAAATTATTAAGTTCGTTCAAATTTGCACCGAACTTCACAAAAAACGGCTGTTTTTCTGCAAAGCGTTTAGCATCGCCCTGTAACTTAGCCCGTGTGGATGCCGTAAAGAGATTTTCGTCAAGGATACCAAAATAAGAAGACTCTGATGGCTTTGCAGAACGCAAATTCATCAGAGTCCCATGAGTGGGATATGGATATCAATTAGAAGCTAATTTCAAAAAACAGACTTTATCTACAAGTTGTACCGCTTAAATTTAATGTTTAAAAGGCTTTCTCGTATTTCCGATAATTATTATCAAATCAGAAATTATCTGAAATTCGCTCTAGTAGAGGTGTCAGATACTCTTAGCAAAAGCAACTTTCTTCAAAATAAGTGTACTGTTAATATTAACTTATAGCATCAAGAACAACGTCATAGATATGTACAGGTGAAAGCTGAAAGTCGTTGCATACCTGCGTAAACTCAATTGCCTTACTTTCGTTCAAAAAAACATCTTCAATTTGACACAGCTTTTCTTTTGCACCGTCAATTATTTTGAACACCGCAATACCGAATGATTCATAATTTCCTAAATCACCGTCAATATGATTTTCTTTCACAACATCATAATAAAACATAAATAACAAAACCTTTCTATATTCCTATTATTTGCAGTAGAACCCGCAATATAATCATAACATATATACATCGGTTTGTGTTAAATTCAGTGAAATCGGCACTTTTTTCAGTGAAAACGGCATTTTTAACGAATAAACAGTGAATATATATTGAATATTTACCGTATATTTGACAAATTATACATCTTTCACAATATCGTATGCTACCTGAAAATCTCTTTTCCCGAACCGATCTCAAAATGATACTTGACAATTCCGAGATCAATATCAGACAATATACCTTTTCCCGCCTTCGCAATCACTTTGTCGCCGTCAAGCATAAATCCAAACTTTTGCTGATTCATAGCTGTAGGCGCGAGAAGTGCGGCTCTTACACCGTTTATAAACCACTCCGGCGTGTCTTTCTTTATAACCGCAACCTCCTCAAGTGACTTGCTCTTATGAGGAATACCGTGCGTCTTACCATAACCGAGTGAAATAACACAACACAGCTTCTCCCCTTTGGAGATATTATAAGCGTTTTTCACTTTGGCAAATGACATTGCCACCCAGCAGCTGTCAAGTCCCAGCTGTCTGGCAAGTAGCACAAGCTGTTCGCCATAATATCCGCATATTTCGTTCAGCTTATCGCTTTTTCTACCTATAAGAGCAATGTAATCGGTAACGCCCGAAAACTTGCCGTAATGTGCCATAAATCCGTCAAACGCTTTCGGCTCATCTGTTACAAGCTGTATGTGAAGCTTGCTTTCGGCATTCAGCAGGTCTATCTTTTCTCTGAGCATATCCGTTATTTCTTTTGGTATCTTTTTTTCGGGATCGTAGGCTCTTACAGCGTGGCGATTCTCCATAGCGGTTATAATATCCGTCATAAATCCTCCTTACAGGGCTTTTGTCATAAGCACATGAGGACAGTATTCATCATAATACTCATCGCCGTGCTTCTTATAGCCTAATTTTTCATAAAATCCCGATACACGCAACTGTGCTGAAAGCGAAATGTTTTTTCCTCCGTCCTTCTTTATCATCTGTTCTGCAAAAGATAAAATCTTATCGCCGTAATGCATTCCTCTGCACTCCTTGATCACAGCGATCCTTCCGACCATATATGAATTATGATCGGGATCGTAAAAATAACGGCAGACCGCAACAGGCTTTTCACAGTCATATCCGACTATATGCTTTGCGACCGTATCCGTATCATCAAATTCTATCTTAAAGCCCTGCTCTGCCACAAATACCTCTGTCCGTATTCTCTTTGCGTCCTCACAGAGCTCATCGTATACTTTGAATGTCATTTATTCTCCCTTTGTGAAAACACTGCACTTCTTAGATGTCTGCTTTATGCCGTTTTCGCCGTTGACCAGATTCTCGCCCCAATCGGCAGATAAAACCGAACCGTCCCAGCTGTTTGCTATATCAAGATATTCAACACCGCCGCTGTTACCTTTCCAGCTCCAGCCGAGATATCCTATGCCGTTTTCCTGACAATACTTCATTATAAATGCCTCGTCAACATCGCCGTCTGTATGCGTATAGCCGAACTCGCCTACTATTACGCAAAGTCCGTTATCGGTAGCAAATCTGAGATTCTTTTCTATAACTGAGCTGTTTTTTCCTGCCGTGCCGTACATATGAACGGCGAACATCGTATTCTTATCGGGATCGGAATCAAATACCTCTTTACCGTAATCGCCTATGCTCTTGGCATATTGCGCCCAGCCTGCCGCATCGACAAGGATAGTATTCTTTATACCTGCTTCTCTCAGCCTCGGGATAGATTCTGTATAGCCATCACGCCATAATTCGCCGTTCCAGCCGCCTGTCCACTCGTTTGCGATATTGAGTATAACATACTGCTCCTTGCCGATAAGAGCGTTCTTCATCTCTATCCAGTAATCAGTAGCTTTATCAAGTGCAGTCTTATCATCCTTGCCGGTTGCATCGTGTACTTCGACAACTGCAATCATCTCATTATCGATACAGAGATCGATAACTGTTTCAAGCATATCCTCTGTATCTTTTGTCCACTGCTCGCCGTCTGAGCAAACAACACGCACTACATTTGCGCCTGTTTCGGCTATCGCTTTAATAGCCGTTGTATCTTCATCAAGATACCATGTGTGTGCGTGATTTATACCACGCATTATAAACTCCTTGCCGTTTGCGTCAAGCAGCTTTGTACCTTCTACTTTAAATCCGCCGTTACCGCTCTGCGACAATCCGCTGCTTTCTTCCTGCGATGCTGTGCTTTGCGATTCCGATGCGGCAGAAGAAATATCAGAGGATAAAGCGTCTGAACTTGTGTTTTGCGAGCATCCCGACAGAGCGAGTAATGCCGCACAGAGAGTTATTGATATTGATTTTTTCATTTTAAATCTTTTCCGTCCTTTGACTTTTCTAGTAATGCGTTTTTTATATCCCACAGCTTCTTTGACAAATCCACATAGTAAGTATGCGGATTTTCGAAACGCTTTACCTCGTCCCAGAGTGTTTCCAACTGTTCGGCACAGTAAATCCTGATTTCATACAGCGACGGCTGTTTATAAACAAGCTCGCCGTTTTTGAATACCGTTACATGAAGTTCTCTTGCTGTGTAGTCTGTAAGCGTCTTTGTTTTCCATATTGCATCGGGATCGAAAATAGTGTGAGGCTTTGTGCTGTCAATTGTTTCATCGTATACACAAAGTTCGTCCGCAAGTGCCTTGCCGCTTTCATTGTCATAGAAACGGTACAGCTTCTTGTAATGGGGATTGGTTATCTTTGCGGTGTTTTCGCTTACTTTTATCTTGGGAATGATGTTTCCCTGTTCATCCTCCACTGCCGCCAGCTTATAAACACCTCCGAACACGGGTGCGCTCTTTGCGGTGATGAGCCTTTCTCCTACTCCGAAGGTATCTATCCTAGCCTCCTGCATCATAAGATCACGGATAAGATATTCATCGAGCGAATTTGACGCAACTATCTTACAGCACTGAAGTCCTGCCTCATCAAGCATCTTTCTTGCTCTTTTGGACAGATATGATATATCGCCCGAATCAAGCCTTATGCCGAAATTTGTGATACCCTTAGGCACAAGCACCTCTTTAAATGCCTTTATAGCGTTCGGAACACCGCTTTTCAGTGTGTTGTAAGTGTCAACAAGCAGTACGGCATTATCGGGATATATTTCGCAATAAGTCCTGAATGCGTCATACTCGGTATCGAACATCTGTACCCACGAATGCGCCATAGTACCGCCTGCGGGAACACCGTACTTGAAATCGGTCAGCGTACACGCAGTGCCTGCACAACCGCCTATATAAGCCGCTCTTGCGCCTATCACGGCACCGTCTGCGCCCTGTGCCCTTCTTGAGCCGAATTCAAGCACCGTTCTGCCGTTTGCCGCTCTGACTATTCTGTTCGCTTTTGTGGCTATAAGCGACTGGTGATTTATCGCAAGCAGGATATAGGTTTCTATTAGCTGTGCCTCGATAGCCGGTGCTTTTACGGTAAGGACAGGCTCGTGCGGGAAAACAGGCGTACCCTCAGGTACGGCGTAAATATCGCCGGTAAATCTGAAGTCTTTGAGATATTCGAGAAATTCTTCATCGAAAATCTTCTTGCTACGCAAAAATTCTATATCTTCGGCAGAAAAATGAAGCTCTTTTATATATTCGATTATCTGGTCAAGTCCTGCCGCAATCGCAAATCCGCCGTTGTCGGGTACGTTTCTGAAAAACACATCAAAATAGGTTGTGCGCTTATAGAACCCGTTTTTAAAATAGCCGTTCGCCATAGTAAGCTCATAGAAGTCACACAGCATTGTGAAATTATCCTTGTTCATTTTCTTTTGCCCCTTTATTTTATAATTATCTGCATACTCTCCATCGTATCAAGAGCCGCTTTATGCAGTCCCTCATCATTTGATGCAGTTAGCGCACTGTCAACGATTATATCGGCATCGGGCAATGCTGTTTTAGCAAGCACAGCGTTTGATACAACACAGATATTTGTTACAACGCCGACAAGTTCAACAGAGCTGTAGCAGGCGGTTTTCAAGTACTCATAGAGTGCGTCCGAACCGAATGTGCTTTTTCTGAATACAATATCCTCATCTGAAACACAATCGGCAACACTGCCGTACAGCTTATATCCATCCGTATTCTCTATACAGTGAGGTACGGGCAGATGCTTTCCCTCATAGCTATCCATATAATCGTCATAATGAGTGTCAAGAGTAAATATGACATCATCGCCGTTAACATGGTAAGAATTGATCTTATTTGCAATTCCGAGTTCAAGCGTTTTTGCTTTTTCAAAGCCGAGTGAACCGCTTACAAAATCATTCTGATAGTCCACTACAATTAAGCACTTTTTCATAATGCAGCTCCTTTCATATCATGATACTATTTTACACCTATTTCAAGCACTTGTAAAGAGTTTTGAACGGCATCGGAAAATTTTGAACACGGCAATTGTTTCGATTGACAGCATCGGAAATAGCTGTTATACTTTAAAAAGAAATAAATATGAAACGGAGAAGCTTATGATATACTCAAACCCGTCTTTTGAAACAGAGAAGCACACTCACGCATTCGGTGCGATGCTTTGGTGGGCGGTGAGCCTTATTTCTATGTTCACTGTCGGCACAGGCGTTACCGCTATAGGTCTTTGTGCCGCTTCGGTGCTTAAAATAACAAGCACATTTTTGCAGGATAATACGGTAATTGTTCTTATGATGTTCTTTGCGGCGGCGATTATCATATTCTTTATCGGTCTGTTGAGATTTGCCTCAGTTCTTACAACGTCATATAAGTTCGACGGCAATACAATAATCAAAGGCACTCTTGCCGTAAGAGGCGGTCTTATCTCGAAAATCACCGCAAATACGGATTTTGAATTTGTGAGAGCGAATTTTGATACTGACAGATATAAAAAGACGATTTACGAAAACGCTGTCCTGACAGGCGAAACAAAGCGTTATCTCAAATACAGCAGTAACGGCAGAACAATAAAAATACTGAAAATCTACGACAGTATACTTGATTTACGCATTGCCGAAAATACGGTAAAGAAATCTGTTGCAAGCAGGGTTATCAAAAGAGCGGCTTTAGTATTTGCAATCTTTCTGGCACTCGAGATAACCGATTTGTGTATAGGCTACGGCAAAAATGACGAGGTAAACGGCAATATCTCCGAAAGCAACGCTACAGTTGAAAAGATACTCACAGAAAACGGCTTTACAATGCAGGAAATCAGCAACATCGTATATCTTTACACTAAATTCACAGCCGACAACAGCCGTACATCAAAGCTTCGAATCGTATATGACAAAAGCGGAAATATCGACAAATCCGAAGTTGAAATGTTCATAGAAAACGAAAAAGATATTTCAACGCTTGAAGCGCTTATAAATGTTCTGTGCAAATCGGAAAGTACCGATGAATTTATCGCTTCTGTACGAAAACAGCTTGACGGCAAAACGTCAAATGCAAAGCTGACGCTTGATAACGGTCAGTCTTTAAGACTTGGGAAAAGCGGAGGCTATACCGAAGTACATACAAGCTTCTAACACAAAAACAACCCTGCGACAGTACATTTGCCGCAGGGCTGTTGTCACTTATTCAGCAGTTTTTGCAGAAGACCGAGATTATCGTTTCTCATCTGCTCCGTTTTCGCTTTATCGGGAACATATATACCGCTATCCGAAAGGATGACCGCATCGCCCTCTCTGACAAAGGGAGATAGCTTATCTCTGTCTATTATCATCTGCCTGTCATCATCAAAGATCACAGCCTTATCTTCTTCAAATCTGTCTACTGTAAGCATAATATACTCCTTATTTCAAATACGGTAAGTACAGGTCTGTTACCGCAACATTTACCGTATGACTGTCACCGAATATCCAGCTCCAGCTAGGCAATTTCTCAATATTCAATATATGCTCATTTAGCGTCAGAAAAACAAACGCCAATGCAACAACGACGATCGCCGCTATAAACACATTAGTGCTTTTTCTTCTGCATTTTACTCCTGCCGCCGCTCTTATTGCCCTGTCGTTGATACGTCTTTGCTTTTGGAGTGGTGTTTTTGCCATTTTTCACCGTTCCTTTTCTGTCCTGTTGCAAAGTTAATCCGTCGGGAGTTATAAGGCATTCCTTGCCATATCCGATAAGATCACGTCTGCCCGCTCTTATGAGAGCCTTTGCAACTATCTGCTTATTCTCTTTTTTGTAATACTGCAGGAGTGCCCTTTGCATCTCCTTTTCCTTTGGGTCACGAGGAATATAGACCTCCTGCATAGTATAAGGATCAAGACCCGTATAATACATAGCGGTTGATATAGTTCCGGGTGTGGGATAGAAATCCTGTACCTGCTCCGGTCTGATATTATGCTTTTTGAGGAATACCGCAAGCTCTACAGCCTCTTTTACAGTACAGCCGGGATGCGATGACATAAGATACGGCACTAAATACTGTTCTTTACCGCATTCCTTTGTGTACTTGTAAAACTTCTTTTCAAAATCTTCGTATACCTCTATATGCGGCTTGCCCATCAGGTCAAGCACCTTGTTACTTGCGTGTTCCGGAGCGACTTTAAGCTGACCGCTGACATGATGTTCGACAAGCTCCTTGAAAAACTCATCGTTCTTATCCTTCATCATATAGTCATATCTTATACCCGAACGGATAAATACACGCTTGACATTTTTTATGGAACGTATCTTTCTGAGCATTTCAAGGTATTCGCTGTGGTCGACCTTAAGAGCGGGGCAAGGCTCGGGAGCAAGGCACTTTTTGCCCTTGCAAAGTCCTGCTTTTTCCTGCTTATCACATGAAGTTCTGCGGAAGTTTGCGGTAGGTCCGCCTACATCGTGGATATATCCCTTGAAGCCCGGTTTTTTCGTAAGGTCAATCGCCTCGTTTATAACCGATTCCTCGCTTCTTGTCTGTATTCTTCTGCCCTGATGCAAGGCTATCGAGCAGAAATTACAATATCCGAAGCAACCTCTGTTGTGTGTTATTGAGAACTCAACCTCTTTTATTCCGGGCACACCACCGCCTTTTTCATAGCAAGGGTGATATGCTTTCATATAAGGCAGCTCGTATGCCTTGTCAAATTCGCTCTGTGTAAGGCTTCTCTGCGGAGGATTCTGCACAAGCATCATATTTCCGTGACGCTGTACCATAGTTCTGCCGTACACCTCGTCCTGCTCGTCATACTGCTGACGACAGGATTTTGCATACGCTTTCTTGTTCTCGCTGACTATCTCAAAACTGTCGCACTGTACAGCACCGAGCGGTGTATTTTTGGGCTCGGTAAGATAGCAGGTGCCTCTTATGTCATGTATCTCCGACAGCTTTTTACCATCGGCAAGCTCTCTGTAAAGCTGTACAATAGTCAGCTCACCCATACCGTACATCAGAAGCTTAGCGCCGCTGTCGACCAGTATTGACGGCATAACTTTATCCGCCCAATAATCATAATGCGCAAATCTGCGCAGGCTTGCTTCCAGTCCGCCGATAGCTATCTCAATGTCAGGAAACAGTCTTGTAAGCGTTCTGCAATAAACTGTCACTGCCCTGTCAGGGCGCTTGCCGCCCTTGCCGCCCTCAGAATAGGCATCGTCCCAACGTTTTTTCTTAAATACGGTGTAATTCGACACCATACTGTCTATATTTCCGCCCGTTACAAGAAAACAGTATTTCGGCTTTCCGAGCTTTTTAAAATCATCATCGGTAACAGGCTGTGCGATTATTCCGACATTGCAACCGCAGCTTTCAAGCATACGGGATATTATAGCTATACCGAACGACGGGTGATCGACATATGCATCACCTGTTATGCAGATGAAGTCAAGCTGATCTATTCCCCTGTCTTTCATATCCTGTTTTGATATAGGTAAAAAAGGCATTTATTTCACTTTCCTTTAAAATACTTTGATAGTCTATACAGATAGTATATACTAAACCAAATTCAAATTCAAGTCTTTGACATAAAAATATCCGACATCAAAAAATGCCGGATATTCTGTTCACATCATCTGAGATTATCAATCGTCAAGCTCATCCATAGAAACATCGTGCTTTACTCTGTCTCTTTCTTCAGCTCTCTTACCGTTGTTAAATCTGTCAACCGTGCCTACAAGATAACCTGTGATACGGCGGATACGCTCAAATCTCGTATTGTCGCCATGGTCGCTTCTGCCGCACTTGGGGCATACATCGCCGATTATACCGGTATATCCGCAGCATGGATCTCTGTCAACCGGATGATTTATCGAGCCGTATCCGATACCGGACTCTTTCATGCATCTGATGACCTGCTCAAACGCTTCAAGGTTCTGTAACGGGTCACCGTCAAGCTCAACATAGCTTATGTGACCTGCGAGAGTAAGCGCATGATAAGGTGCTTCGAGCTTTATCTTTCTGAATGCGTTGATCGGGAAGTAAACGGGGATATGGAATGAGTTGGTGTAATATTCTCTGTCAGTTACGCCTTCGATCTTGCCGAATCTCTTGCGGTCGATCTTTACAAATCTGCCCGAAAGACCCTCAGCGGGAGTCGCAAGAACCGAGAAGTTAAGACCTGTCTTTTTGCTTTCCTCGTCCATTCTCGCCTTCATTCTGCCGATTATACGAAGACCGAGCTCCTGAGCCTCCTTGCTTTCGCCGTGATGAACGCCGATAAGAGCCTTTAAGCACTCAGCAAGTCCGATAAATCCGACAGAAAGCGTACCGTGCTTTAAAACTTCACCTATCGTATCATTAGGATTGAGTTTTTCCGAATCGATCCATATGCCCTGACCCATAAGGAACGGATAATTCTTTACTCTCTTCTGTGACTGGATCTTAAATCTGTAGAGGAGCTGATCTATAACGAGGTTCATTCTGTCCTCAAGCATTTCAAAGAACTTTACGATATCCCCGCCCGCAAGTATACCCAGTCTTGGCAGGTTGATAGATGTGAATGAAAGGTTTCCTCTGCCCGTCACTATCTCTCTTGTAGGATCATAAACATTGGCGATAACACGGGTACGGCAACCCATGTATGCGATTTCCGTGTTATAATCTCCGGGCTTATAGTACTGGAGATTGAAAGGCGCATCTATAAATGAGAAGTTCGGGAACAACCTCTTTGCAGATACTCTGCACGCAAGCTTGAACAGGTCATAGTTAGGATCACCCTCATTATAGTTCAGACCGTCCTTGACCTTGAAGATATGTATCGGGAAAATAGGTGTTTCACCGTTACCCAGACCTGCCTCTGTAGCCAGCAGAACATTCTTAATTACCATTCTTCCCTCGGGAGATGTATCAGTACCGTAGTTTATAGATGAGAACGGTATCTGAGCACCCGCACGGCTGTTCATAGTGTTAAGGTTGTGTACAAGAGCCTCCATAGCCTGATATGTGGCCCTGTCTGTTTCAACTTCAGCCTGCTTTAACGCAAACTTCTGTATCTTTTCTATTGTTTCATCTGATACATCGGGACAAATCTCTTTAAGACATATGCGCTCTGCTTCTTGATAGTCATTGTCGTTAGCGAGCACCGGCGCAAGCTGCCTTTCTTCCTCAAGCTTCTTCGTGTAAGCCTTTACATCGGCTTCTGCTGTTGCAAGGTCTTCAATACCACCGATAAGTTCAAGTCCTCTTACGATATTCTGAGCATAACGGTGCTTGTATGTCTTTCGTACACCGTCCGCCATAGAATAGTCAAAGTTAGGTATAGACTGACCGCCGTGCTGATCGTTCTGGTTAGACTGGATAGCAATGCAGGCAAGCGCAGAGTAGCTGGTTATCTCGTTGGGCTCTCTTAAAAAGCCGTGACCGGTTGAAAAGCCGTTCTTGAACAGCTTTATCAGATCGATCTGACAGCAGGTCGTAGTCAGCGTCAGAAAATCAAGATCATGGATATGTATATCGCCGTCCCTGTGTGCCTTTGAATGCTCGGGAGCAAGCACATACATCTCGTTGAACTGCTTTGCGCCCTCTGAACCGTACTTAAGCATTGTGCCCATTGCGGTATCGCCGTCTATATTAGCGTTCTCACGCTTGATATCACAATCCCTTGCAGCCTTAAATGTAAGATCCTCGTAAATCTTCATAAGGCTGGTATTCATTTCTCTTACCCTTGTTCTGTCGGCTCTGTAAAGAATATACGCCTTTGCTGTCTTTGCGTGACCGCTCTCGACAAGCACCTTTTCTACTGCGTCCTGTACTTCTTCTACCGTAGGCAGTTCTCCTGTTTTGTTGGCGTTTGTTTCAAGATAATTGCAAACTTTTTCTGCCATTTCGCTTGCTTCCTGATAGTCATTGCCGCCGACAGCTCTCGCTGCTTTATATATAGCATCAGCTATCTTCTCAATGTTGAACGGCACTGTGCGACCGTCCCTCTTCTGGATTTTAGTCAGCATTTGTTTCTCCCTCTCGTCGAAAATTCCTTGTCGCACCACAATATGTAGTGGTGAGCGAAATACAGTTAATATTATATAGTGTCTTGCTCGGTTTGTCAATATGTCTTTTAAGAATAAGTGTATAAAAATCCGACTGTATTTTTAGACAATTTGTCAATTGACTGTATGTAAATGCCGATGAAAACACGATTTATAAAATATAAAATACTGCCGAGTTGCATAGCAAAACGGCAGTACAAAAAAATCATCCGATATTAAAAACTCATATAAAAATTAAGCAATATAAGTCCAAGTACCACATTGAAACTGATGCCGACGCAAATATATGGTATTCTCATACGTTTAGTTCGCAGAAAGCCCGATGCGATGCCTATCCATACACATGATGCCATAACTGCGAGCAGAAGTATCATAACCGCTACATTCTTCGGTAGTTCATATCCTAAAAAACTTGTACATATAAAGCTTGACACGCAATTTACAAGTGGCAGTATTCCGAGCGGAATTGTCGCAAGCACCCAGCGTATCCTGTCTGCTCTTGCAAACGAGAACACTATAGCGCCAAGTATAAGGGTAATTACAAGACACTCTATAGCCATAATGCTCTCCTTTCAAAAATATTACTTAGCTATCGAGTTGAAGTCTTCAATAGCCTTTGCGTTATCGGCACATATGATAAGTGCAACGTAGTTTCCGCTTGTTACAACATTATTTCCGTCTATCTTATACATTTCATCAGGCGTATAATCTTTAAATGTTGCTGTCTGTGTTTCAACACGCTTTTCGAGCATAGCCTTCACATCGGCTACATCATCAGCCGACTTTAACTGGAATACCGCAATTTCATCAGGATAAGCACCCGAGCCGCAGATATATGCACTGAAGCTTTCCAGTTTATCACTTGCAACATCGTAATAACCCGACATACGATCTTCACCTATAGGTGCCATACCGGGGAACTTTACATCAGCCTGTATCTTATCAGTGATCTCGGTTGCCTTGCCGGAAGCCTGTTCTGTGTCGGAAGAAGCGGCGCTTTCTGAAGTACTTGTAACTCCGGATGATACTGCGCTATCCGAAGCGGACGACTGAGCGTTACCTCCCGAGCAACCGCATATCGAAACTGCAATCATTGTGCAGATAATTCCCGCCATTATTCTTTTAGTAAAGCTGTTCATTGTTCGTAATTCCTTTCTTTTATGCACATTATATTAAGATTGTTTCTCTAAGAAACTAAGCATAACCTGATATGTCGAACCCATAAAATGAATACCGTCCATTTCGTGATATTCTTCATAATAATATCCGTCAGGAGCTGTCAGCACAGAGTGTAGGTCAAGAAATTTTGCCTTTGTATCGGAGATAACATTCCGCAACGCATTATTATATTCGTCTATCGCCGCTGTCGTCAGAGCATTGTCGTAATCCGCTTCGGCATAATAGGTAACAGGCGGTATAGACAACACATACACTTTAGCTTCACTGACCTTTGAAATATGTCTTACAAGTTCTCCCATACAGCCGGCAAGGTAATCACCGTCCGAATATCCGACACTGTTCGTACCAAGCATTATATATATTTTTTTGGGGTTATTTGTTTTGATCTTACTGTCGATCGTTTCCCCGTCAATTTCGCTTTCAAGCGCTGTCGACGGCGCAAGACCGAGCTTTGCGTATACAAGCGACGGATCAAGATATCCGTAAAGATAAAGTCCTGTTGTAATGCTGTCCCCTATGAACAATGCATCATCAAAGAACGATGTGTCAAAATCTGTTGAAGCCGCCGGAGCTTCTGCCTGCGACGGCTGCTGAGTGTTACTGCCTTTTGTATCCTGCTGTTCCGGTTCTGTTGCGGTTTGTTCAGGCTCTGTGCCGGACTCAGACTCAGTCTGCGGCTGTGTCTGCGGTTCGGCAGTCGTAGTTTCAATTGTTGTGGCAACTGTGGTTTCTACTGTTACAGCGGTAGTGAACGTTGTTGTTGCCGCAACTGTCGTTTGGGCAGTTGTAACGGAAGTCGTCGGATTGGTTGTGGTTGTCGTAATACTCTGCTCCGCAGATGATATGTTATCACTGTCTGAGGAAGACGTTACATCGGTACAGCCGAAAAGAATAACCGAAAGCACACAACCCAGCGACAATAAAACTGATTTGCCTTTATTTGCCTTACTGTGTTTATTTTCAGTGCTGATACTATCAGTTCCTTTCATAGCAGCATTAAGACGAATGCTTCTGCAAATAGCTCAGCATCACTTCATATGTCGTACCCATAAAGTGAATACCGTCCATCTCGGCATAATCCGCATCAAAATATCCATCCGAATTTGACAGCACACTGTTAAGATCTATAAATGAAGCTCCACTGCCTGAAACAGCGGTCTTGAGCTTTGCGTTGTAGTCATCAATATCTTTCTTTGTCAGCTCGTTTTCATCAGATTGCTCCGCTTCAGGTGTTATCGGCGGGATTGATATTACATAGATCTTTGCCTTTGTAAGACCTGATATCTTCTCAACCAGCTCATTCATACTTGCCGCAAGAGTTTCGTTATCGGCATATCCGACACTGTTCGTGCCGAGCATAACGAATATCTTCTTAGGCTTGAATGCAGCGATCTTATCCGATAGCGTAACTCCGTCTATCTCAGCGTCAAGTGCTGTAGAAGGTGCAAGACCCTGCTGAGCAAAAACGTTATCCTGATCAAGGAAACCATAAAGACTAAGACCTGTCGAGATACTGTCACCGATAAACAGCGATGATGAGAAATACTCCTTATCAAAATCTATTGTAGGTTGATTATCCGTTGATGTATCAGAAGCCGTGCCGGATGACTCTTCGACAGAAGCCGTGCTTTCGGGGGCAGAGCTTATATCTGAATCGGTAGCGGGAGCTTCAGTTTCAGGTGGTTCGGATGTAACTGCTGTGAAAGGCGGTTCTGATGATGTGCCGTCTTCTCCGTTAATTATATTATAGGTAAAGAAACACACTGTGCATATGATAAGAACCAATAGCAGGTTCATAAATATCATTGACGGTGTTATCCCGAACTTATTTTTTCCTTTTTTCTTTTGTGCCAAAACACACACCTCGCAATCATACTGTATTATTATACAGCATTTTAAGGAAATAATCAATAGATAAAAACAAAAAAATCGATGCCTGTTAAGCATCGATTTTTTAAGCTGTTTATAACTTAGTCAGAAACATAAGGAATAAGAGCTACCTGTCTAGCCTTCTTGATAGCAGTTGTAAGCTCTCTCTGGTGGTATGCGCAGCAGCCTGTTACTCTGCGGGGCAGAATTTTGTAACGCTCTGTCATGCACTTCTTGAGCTTTGCTACATCCTTATAATCAATGAATTCAGCTCTGTCGGCACAGAATGCGCAAACCTTTTTTCTTGTGCGCTTCATAGGACGAACTGTTGACTTTTCATTCTTTTCTCTTTCAGCCATTGTATTATCCTCCTTATTTTGATCAGAACGGGTAATCGTCATCATCGGCAGATTCTGTAAAATCTGCATTGTTACCCTGCGACACTGTGGGCGCGGTGTTTGTGTTTTGTGCAGGATGCGCAGGTGCTGAAGCGACCTGTGCGTTTCCGGGATAGCTCTGGTAAGGCGATGAAACCTGTCCGCTGTTAGCCTTTTCACCCGTGAACGTGGAACGATCAACTATGATCTCGGTAATATATGCGGTATTTCCGTTTTTATCGGTATAAGATCTGTTCTGAAGCTCACCTTCGATAAGTATCATACGACCCTTGGAAAAATATCTTGATATAAATTCCGCTTCGTTGCGCCAAGCAACTACATTGAAGAAATCCGACTTTCTCTCTTCGCCCTTTGTCTGGAATCTGCGGTCTACTGCTATTCTGAAAGAAAGCACCGACGCGCCCGAAGTAGTGGATCTCAGTTCGAGGTCATTGACTATACGACCCATCATAATTACCTTGTTATACATATGTTACCGCTCCTCCTGCATACTTCTCCAAACAAATTACTTGCGTACCGTTACGAGCGAACGGATAACGCCGTCAGTGATATTGATGATACGCTCGAATTCCATAGGGAAATCGGGCTTGCAGTCGAAGCTGTAAACTACATAATAACCGTCGGTTTCGTAGTTTATCTCATAAGCGAGCTTACGAGCGCCCCATTCATCAACGTCAACTAATGTGCCGTGTTCCTTGATCAGATCAGAGAACTTAGCAACGAGAGCCTTTACTGCATCCTCACCGTTCTTAAGTGAAAATACAACAACTGCCTCATACTTTTCGCTGAGCTTTGCCATTATAAGCACCTCCTTGTGGATTTTAAGCCCGCACTCTTGTACGAGCAAGGGATGTTGACAAAGTTGTATACTTGTCAAGCTATGTTATTATATCAAACTTCGATCTGTTTGTCAAGAGTTTTTTTAAATTCTTCCGAATATCAGCATAAATATCACCATGGCTATCGGCTGATGAAGCACATATATCCACAGCGTATAGCGTCCTGCCAGCGCCAGCGGCTTGCAGTGTGTCTTATAAAAAAACGCCGGCATCTTATCTTCAATTGCATACTTTCCTGTATAAGCACCGGCAAGAAAAACGAAGAACCACGGCAGAAGCGGGAAATAATCCATCGACTGAAAGCTTGCCGACCTGAAGCCGAGCGGAAAAAGAAGCCCCGCATTATAAATAAACTCCGGGAGCTTTATTCCGACCCCTGCGGCAGGTCCTATATAACCGTACATTATTCCTCTTGTAAGGATAAAAAGAACGGCACAGATCGCAATTCCGACGGGAGCGTGGATTTTAAGAAAATATTTATCTCCTATCGCATAAATCATCATCGACACACCCATAAAGTGCAGTATGCCGAAGAGTATCGGCGCAGTAGGCGCGAAGAATGCAAATATAAAGGTGATTATCATACCGATGAAGAAGCACTGTATACCGCGTTTTGCGTTATTTCTCGAATAACGGCAGCTCATACCGGATATGAACATGAACGCACCGGCAAAAGCATCACGAACAATATCAAACCAGCCGTCAAACATTATCGGTATGTGTATATTATATGTGTAATTCAAATCGAAACAAATGTGATAAACCACCATACAGAGTATGCAGAAGCCTCTTACTTCATCCATAAAGCCTGCGCGTCTGTATTTTTTCACCTGTGTATTTGATGATGTAGCTGTATTTTCCATTTAACACTCTCTTTTTTCTTTTTACGATTTAGTCGGACAGAATTATTATCCCATAAATCAACTCACTGTAAGCCGACACGACGGTACACCGCCTTTCGCCAACAGGAAAAGATTTTATACCTGAGGTTATTATAACACTATATCGACTTTAGTTCCATTGTGTATTATTAACAATAATCTCGACATATATATGGGTGTTTTCTACAAATCCAATCTACTTTTTTATATTGCAATGGGCTGTCGTTTGTGATATCATATGTATGAAAAAACAGCGGCAGAAACCGCAAGACGAAAGGGACGACTTATAAATGCTTATTGCAAAGATAACCGACAGCGATTTCTTTGGTGGTGAGCCTCAGTATATCGAAGATGACACACGCTATAATACAAGAGGTGTCATGACGGACGGAGACGGAAACATCGCTATGATGAAGATAGAAAACTCCGACTACTATAAATTGCCGGGCGGAAGTATAGAGATAACAGAAACTCCGGACAAGGCTTTTCTTCGTGAGGTCAGCGAAGAAACAGGTTATGCCGCCGAGCTTATCGGATATCTCGGCTGGATCGAGGAACACAAGTTCAAAAGGAAATTCTGTATGGTATCTCACTGCTATGTTGCAAAAAAAGCATCCGACAAATGCGATACGGAAGTTCTTGCACATTCTCAGGAACGCCTCGGTTATAAAATAGAATGGACGCCTTACGACGAGGCTGTAAGCAAGCTTAAAGCGCTTTCACAACAATGCAAGGAATATCAGATGAGCTTTGTTCTGAAAAGAGAACAGCTTATACTTGAAAGGGCTAAAGATTTAATCATAAAGTAAGGACAGATCAAAATAATATGAGCGAAGAAAAAGAACTTATCAACACATACACCGAAAATCACGAAAACGATGATATGCTCGCATCTGACACAGCGGCGAGCAACAACACACTATCCTTCGCCCCCGATGAAAGTGCGTCTCCTCGGCACTCATGGACGAAAAAGCAGAAAAGAGCTGTGTGGATAGCTGCGGTCGTTGCAGTCCTGCTTTTCATCGTTGTAAGTTTTTTGCTGAGTATGGCGGGAATAGATATATTAAATCTGCTTGGCGGAAATCCCGCTATGCAATAAAATGAATAATGCAAAGACCACACTCGTTGTAAGGGTGCGGTCTTTTTGTATTATCGGTTATAAAATCAGACATATAAGTCCGTTGCAGCCGTCATTGATAATTCTCTGTATTGCCTCCTGGAGCTTTGCCCTCGCATCTGCGGGCATACGACTGAGCTTATTGTGAAGCCCCTCATTTACAAGCTCGTGGAGCGACTTCCCGAAAATATTGCTCTCCCATATCTTGGTCGGATTTTCTTCAAACTCTCTCAGGAGATATTTAACAAGATCCTCTGACTGCTTTTCGCTTCCGACAATAGGATTTACCTCAGTGTTGATGTTGGCAAGCGTCATATGGATAGAGGGCGCAGATGCTTTAAGCCGTACACCGAACTTACCCCCCTGCTTTACTATCTCGGGTTCTTCAAGAGTAAGCTCCTCCGCGCCCGGCATTACTATTCCGTAACCGGTAGCTCTCACTTCTTCAAGAGCGGCACGTACCTTCTCGTACTCATTTTTGATCTTTGCAAGCTCGATCATACACGGCATAAGATCGCCCTCATCGGCAAGCTCAATACCGGTGGTTTCACCGAGCACCTTATAAAACAGCTCCTGATCAAGATTGACCGTGATAAATGCCGCTCCCGTGCCTAGCTGTGCGTTATCCTTTTTACAACAGCTGATGCTTTCACACTGCTTTACTCTGTCGATAAACCCGTCTATATCGCCCATACAGTTAATATCTTCAGCCGCCTCGCGTATAGAACCGAATACCTGCTTTTTGAGATAATGATCATTGTCAAGCGATGCGAGCCATTTAGGCAGTCTTATCCCGATCTCCCTTACAGGAAAGCCCATAAGTATATCCGACAACAATGCCTTTATATCACTCTCTGTGATATCCGGGCAACTGAGCGGTGTTACCGCACAGTCATATTTTTCCGACAGCTTACGCGCAAGTTCTGCCGATTGTTCGGATTTCGGCTCAGTACAGTTAAGCACCACTGCAAACGGCTTTTTTATGCTTTTCAGCTCATTTATCACGCGCTCTTCCGCCGCCTCGTATTCCTCCCTCGGAATATCGGTTATACTTCCGTCTGTAGTTACCACAAGTCCTATCGTACTGTGTTCGGTTATTACCTTGTGTGTTCCTACCTCCGCCGCCATATTGAATGGTACTTCTTCATCAAACCACGGAGTTTTCACCATTCTCGGCGCTTCGTTCTCAATATAGCCCTTTGCGCCGGGCACGATATATCCGACGCAGTCGATGAGCCGTACATTCATGTTGACACTCTCGTCAACGGTTATGCTTACCGCTTCTTCCGGGACAAATTTCGGCTCTGTGGTCATTATAGTCTTGCCGGCAGCCGACTGAGGGAGTTCATCAACTGCACGCTCCCTGCGGAACTCGTCTTCTATCGACGGCATCACCAGCACATTCATAAATCGGCTTATAAACGTTGACTTTCCCGAACGCACAGGACCTACTACCCCTATATAGATATTTCCGCCTGTTCGCTCGGAAATGTCCTTATAAATTGACTTTGGCATAATTTCTCCTTATCTGCTTTCACAATGCCTTATCTCCGTGCGGAAAACAAGACTTTCAAACTATCGGTATCAGCAGAAGCCCCGACGCCTTTCCGTCGGTGACTTCGTTCTCGGCTTCTATTGCCGCGGCAGAGGTATTATAGCGTTTCGCTATATTCCATATATCTTCATTCGAGTCGGCAAAATAAAGCTTAAGCGTATACTCATCATCTTTTTTCTTACATTCATTCTCATTTATTTCCGCCTGCTTTATTACCTGTGAAGAAGAGCAAATATACATACTTCCCTGCATAAGCATATTGCATCTGAGCTCTATCCCGTTGTCACCTATACTGTAACTTACAGCTGTTATACTGATTGCCGACTGAATTACGCTGTCTGCCGTAACTCCGCCGACCGATACCACCGCCTCAAACGGCAGGCTCGTTTCCGAGAATACAGGCTCGTTTTCTCTTACAGCGGCGATACAGCATATCAATTTACCGTTCACGGTAATATCTCCGTTCTCGCCCGCCTTGCACAGTACCTCAGCCACATCACAGCTGACATCTATAACGCTGTCCGGAATACCGTTCTCACATTCGATAATCCGCTTTGTGTTGAAGGTCTGACTTATGTAACGGTGATCCGACTCTGCTTTGAGTGTCGCCGTTGTAAAATTACACTCGTACCCTGTAGAATACATATCTGTTACCGGATATACATTTTCTTCAAGAGTAGCGGTTATCTGTGAGCCCACCGTGAGTTCGCAGGCAAAAACACCCGATGTATTGTCGTCTGCGGATTTTACACAAAGACTGCATGACAGGACCTTGAACTGCGCATAGCAGGTATGCTTTTCATCAACTCCGGGCATATCCACTATCTGACTGAGCGGAACCTCCGCCTCCATAGTCTGTAGTATGCTTCCGCCGTCATTTTGCACAAGATACATTGCTTTGAGCTGAGCCACGCCTTTGAGCACAACTTTATCGGCAATTATCTTGCAGTCGTTTACCGTTGCAACTGCATCACAGCTTACTACTGCCTTGATATTGCCGTCAACGCCGGATACCCCTATATCCTCACGTATCACAAACTGCTTTCCCCCGGTGAGCTTTCTCGTACAGCAGACCTTATTCTTTTTAGTCTGCACCAGACCGCCTTCCATTTCGGTTATTATATCAAAAGGTGTGACACAGCTTACTTTTATCTTGAAGCTTACAGCCCCTCTGATATCGATACGTCTGCCCGAAACAGCACGGCAAGTACAATAATCAACTTTAGGCTCTATTATGACTGTACCGTTATCTGCTGCTTTCGGCAGGTCGACCGTTTTTGAGTAACTGTAGCGATGCTCTATGCACTCCATACCGCCGCCCTCGCTTAAATAAAGTGCGGTTATGCAGATAACGCCGTCACATATCAGTTTATCTCCCGAAATATTATAGGATACTATCCCCGGTCGCAAAGTACATCTTAATATCTTGAAGATATCGGGATAATAATCCGGCAGGACGTAATCAAACTCAACGCCCTGCTCCGCCTGTCCGTCATATACCACTTCCGTGACAAATACAGGCTCTTTCTTTACAGAAAAGTCCATATGATCCTCCTTTAGCTGTTTCCCCTCTTTGCGGGTCTTAACTCAATATATGTGAGGGCGGGACATAATATTACAGTTTGTCAGGAGGTAAAAAGAAAAAGCCGTGCCGAAACGGCACAGCCACTCACTGTAAATAAGCACAAATGCTCTGAAGCTGTCTTAGCTTGAATTTTGAGTTTACCTACACTGTCAAACAAAAAGCATAAGGCAACATCGCACAAAATCCGATAAATGGTCTTTGTGCGGTATTGCCTCAGAATTGCCCCTTTGTTTTCAATAAAAAAATACCGCTCACGCGGAGCGGTATCTGATATTATTCATAATCCTTGATCTCAATTTTTTCAATAACTATTTCAGTCTTGGGCTTACTTACTTCTTTGCCACCCATAGCGTCGTTTGTTTCAACCTCAACGGCAGAAATCTTGTCAAGAACGTCAAAGCCGTCTACCGTCTGACCGAACACGGTGTAGTTACCGTCAAGAGAGGGAGTGCCGCCGACTTCCTTGTACTTTGCCTTTGTAGCGTCGTCCATATTCTCTATGAACTGCTTTAAGTTTCTGTAGTAGTTTGCCTGGAACATATAGTAGGTATATTCCTGAGAATCCTTGTCGTACTGCTTTGCGTAGTCCTCATAGCCCTGAATGTTGTTGTCTATTCTTGAGGTGCTGAAGCTGCTGTAATCCTGCGATTTCTTGTTGTTTACGATGTAGAACTCTGTAGAATTTTTGCCCATTGCATTTGCATAGCATAAAGCACCGTAGAAATGTCGCATATTGTAGTTGGTTTCGATGCCGAAGTTCTCAACGTCCGTCTTACCTGTAAAATCCTTACCGCCCTGTGCCATAAAGTCTGCTACTACTCTGTGGAATGTCTTTCCGTTATAGTATCCGCTGTTTGCAAGGTCGATAAAGTTCTGTGTACCTTTCGGAGCGGCATCAGGATATAACTTGATAGTGATATCGCCGTAATCCTTTATTGTCATTACAGCGTACTTATCGCCCTTTTCAAGCTTTACATCACCTATGTTGCCCGTTATCTTTGCAGAAGGGTCAACAGACGTACTATCGGTTGATGCACTGTTGCCTGAACAACCGACAGATAAAGTTATCATTGTTGCGGCACATAAAACGCCTGCTAATATTTTTTTGATCATTATAAGCTCCTTTTCTTACATAAACTATTCATTATTTTACCACAACGGAAAGTAAAAATCAATCTGTTTCAGCTAATTTTCAGAATAGAAAAGCATTTTTATATACAAAAAGGCTCGTCCGAAGACGAGCCGTAATGTATCAAGGGTTACTGATTATATTTCAGCGAAGTACTTGATTGTTCTTACCATCTGTGATGTGTAAGAGTTCTCGTTGTCATACCATGAAACAACCTGAACTTCGTACAGATCATCAGCGATCTTAGCTACCATTGTCTGTGTAGCATCGAAGAGTGAACCGAATCTCATACCGATAACATCAGAAGAAACGATAGCATCTTCATTGTAACCGAAAGACTCAGAAGCAGCAGCCTTCATAGCAGCGTTGATGCCTTCCTTAGTTACGTCTGCACCCTTAACTACAGCTGTAAGGATTGTTGTAGAACCTGTGGGAACAGGAACTCTCTGTGCAGAACCGATAAGCTTGCCGTTCAGCTCAGGGATAACAAGACCGATTGCCTTAGCAGCACCTGTTGAGTTAGGAACGATGTTAGCAGCACCAGCTCTTGCTCTTCTGAGGTCGCCCTTTCTGTGAGGACCGTCGAGGATCATCTGGTCGCCTGTGTAAGCGTGGATCGTGCTCATGATACCGCTCTGGATAGGAGCATAATCGTTAAGAGCCTTAGCCATAGGAGCGAGGCAGTTTGTTGTGCAAGATGCAGCAGAGATGATCTTGTCATCAGCTGTAAGAGTCTTTTCGTTTACGCTGTAAACGATTGTGGGCAGATCGTTACCTGCGGGAGCAGAAATAACAACCTTCTTAGCACCTGCATCGATGTGAGCCTGTGCCTTATCCTTTGAGCAATAGAAACCTGTGCATTCGAGAACTACGTCAACACCGATTTCGCCCCAGGGAAGCTCATTAGCCTTAGCCATAGCATAGATCTTAAGTGTCTTGCCGTCAACTGTGATTGTGCCTGCTTCGTCATCAGCAGTAACTGTGTGAAGGTTCTCACCTATCTTACCACAGTAACCGCCCTGTGCTGTATCATACTTTAAAAGCTGAGCGAGCATTGAGGGCTTTGTAAGGTCGTTGATTGCAACTACCTCATAACCTTCTGCGCCGAACATCTGTCTGAAAGCAAGACGTCCGATACGGCCGAAACCGTTAATAGCAACTTTAACTGACATTGGAATATTCCTCCTAAAAATTTTGTGAATTTTTCGCAGGCGCAATGCGTCCGCTAAATTTCTACTATTCTATTATACAAAATTTTTTTTGCATTATCAAGTGGTTTGATAATTTTTTATCAAAAAAAGAAAGTGAATTATTCCCGACTTTTAAAATCGTTATTTGTGCAATATACACAAAACGCTTGAATTGTGTAAGATTTTCTGTTATTATAGATATATAAATTCGGTTTGTTGAAAAAGTCTGTTTTTTTCAAAAAAGTGTTTGTCCTCAATCCCTATCCCCTTTAGGACACTCTGATTGCTTTGCATCTGTGCAACAGTGGTCGTTTGTTGTCGGTGCGTCACTGCCTCGTCAGTCTTTTGTGTCGTTGCACAGATGCACGGCATAAACAGCTGACTTTGCAGAGATGCAAAACCAGCAGAGCAAGCAATACTCGACATCCTATTTTTTATAAACAAGCGGTTTTTCGACATACTGATATATAAATTGTAATCGGAGAAATCAAATGAAACTGTATCTTACCGACCTTGACGGAACTCTTCTTGACCATAAAGCTGAAATCGGGCGAATGACAGAAGCTATGATGAATATGCTGATCGACAACGACATTGCCGTAAGCTATGCTACGGCTCGATCCGTTCATTCAGCTGAGCCGAAGGTAAGCTGTATCAATTTTAAACTTCCTGTGATAACCCACAACGGAGCTTTTATCATTGATCCGATTACAAAAGAACGGCTTGTTACTCACTTTTTTGACAACAACACCAAAGCGTTCTTGAAAAGCTATTTTTATGAACACAAAGAGTCAATACTTGTCTATTCGGTTATTGATAATTACGAGCGTGTCAGCTATCTTGAAGAAAGGCTGAACAAAGGAACGGTGCGCTATCTCAAGGACAGAGCCGGAGATAAGCGTATGCACCGTGCCGGTGACTATGAAGAGCTTTTTGAGGGCGATATTTACTACATAACGCTTATTGAACCGATAACCTCCCCCGAAGAGCTTGACAACTTTTTTTACAACAAGAACGGATTTTCCAGGAACTATCAGCCCGATACATACGATACAAGCGAATACTGGTATGAGATATATCGCGACGATGTATCCAAAGCAAACGCCGCACTCAGATTGAAAGAAATGCTCGGTGCAGACGAGCTTATAGTTTTCGGCGACAACACAAACGATATTTCGATGTTTTCGGTCGCCGACAGGTGTTACGCCGTATCAAATGCCACCGACAGACTCAAAGCGCTTGCAACAGGAGTTATCCGCTCCAACGAACAAAGCGGAGTTCCGGCATTCATTCAAAATGATAACTGCACGGTATGGCAATATAACAAACAGCCGTTACTTGTTGCCCCCGACAATGCGCGTTTCAGTGCCTGCACCGCTACAGCAGACAGCGGCGACGGAGTCGGTATTTTGAACGAAAAGCAGATACACGCAACACTTAAAAGCTACTTTGCCTCTTCCCTGTTCGACAAGGAAATAAAGATAGGCAATTACTTTGCCGACCTTGTTACCGAGAACGGCATATTTGAGATACAGACGGCAAATTTCAAATACCTTGTGCCTAAGCTCAATACTTTTCTCAAAGCTTCTCACGTCACAGTAGTATACCCATATCATAAAAAAAGCCGTCTTAATTACATTGACAAATCCACCGGTGAAATTCTTAAAAGCGGAAGAACAGTCACCGCAAGCGATATGAGCGATTTCTTTATCGAACTTTACAGAATAAAGCAGTATCTCAGCAATCCCAACCTCACGATCTGCATTGCAGATATTGCGGTAGAAAATCTGAGATACTGTGCTAAAGATATGAAACGCAGGAAGTCGGACAGAAAGATTACCGTTCCGACCTCACTGCTACAGCTTACTTATCTTGAGGACAGCGACAGCTACAGATGCTTTATCCCCGAGGGCTTACCCGAAACGTTTACGCTCAAAGAGTTTAAAAAGCGTATGCGTTCCGGTGATGCCTCTATTGCGATAAGAATATTGCTGTATGTCGGCGTGATCGACTATGCCGGTAAGCTCGGCAACGAATATCTCTACAAGATCACATAATATTACGAAGCGTTCTCAACGTAATACTGTGCCTGAGCGTTGTACATTTCGGAATAAATACCGTTTTCGATTTTCACAAGCTCATCGTGCGTACCGTACTCCTTTATCGTATCATCGGCAAATACGGCGATTTCATCGCAGAATTTACAGCTTGACAGCCTGTGGGATATATAGATAGCGGTCTTGCCGCCGACAAGCTCGTTGAAGTGTCTGTATATCTCGTATTCGGCTACAGGGTCGAGCGCCGCTGTCGGCTCATCAAGTATAACTATCGGGCTGTCGCGGTAAAGAGCACGGCAGATAGCGGTTTTCTGCTGCTGACCGCCCGAAAGCTCAGTGCCGTTTTCATCATAGCTTTTGAATATTGTCGTATCGAACTTGTTTTCAAGCTTCATTGCGTCTTCATATAAGCCTGCCATTTTTAGCGTCTTTATCAGCTTTTCCTCGTCCTCCTGCTCGTCAAGTATTATATTCTCCTTAAGGCTGAAAGCAAACAGCTCAAAATCCTGGAACACCACCGAGAACAGCTTTCTGTACTCGCTGTCCGAGTAATCCTTTATATTGATATTATCTATCAGTATCTCACCGTCTGTTACGTCATACATTCGGCAAAGGAGCTTTATAAACGTTGTCTTACCCGCACCGTTAAGTCCGACTACCGACAGATGCTCGCCTTGTTTAATCGTGATATTGATATTTCTGAGGACATAATTTTCACTTCTCGGATATTTGAAGCTTACATTTCTGAATTCAATAACGTGTTCGCCATCCGAAACAGGCTTATCGCCCTTTGTCATTCTGTCGGAAATTGCATCAAATTTCAGATATTCATATGCGTAACCGCACGCCTTTACCGTAGCCGCAATGTTGTCTACAATGCTATACAGTCCCCAGTACAGCGAAGAAGCAGATGAAACGCACATTGTAAAATCACCGAGTGTAATCGCTCCCGTCAGTGCTTTAAAGCCTATGTAGAAATATGAAAGTCCGTCACGCAGTCCGTTTGTGAGATTTGAATACTGCAAATATTTATACTGCGCTTTGTACTGCTCCCTGAACGTGTCTATAGTTTCATTGCTGTAGTAATCCGCTTTATCGCACATCATATCCTTACTGTCAAACAGCCTTACCTCCTTGCCGTTTGACGGGTTGGACAGCTGATAGAAGAAATACCCGAAAAGCCGATTGATTTTAGACAGCTTCTTGAAATATTCTATATCAAGCTTGTTGCTCTTATTTGTGAATATCGTGATAAGAACAAGCGATATGATCTGTATCGGTAGAAGAAGCGGACAGGTAACTGCGATTATCGCTATAACGCCGAGTACGTTCACCCCGTTTGAAACGATATTGAAGAAACCGTTCAGTATTCCGACTACTCCGCCGCTGTACCACGACATACCCTCTTTCGCCTTGTTCATCTGATCGAGCGTGTCCGGGTCTTCGGTATGCTCAAAATCCATCTTCATTACCTTTTCGGACAGGCTTACTTCAAAATACTCGTTGAACCACTCGGAATAAACATTCTTTATCTCATTTACAAGATAGTTTATAAGCGCCGCAAGCAAGGTCACACCGACTATAAGCGCAATGCAGAATATCGCAGTAGGTATATGCTCCTCAGCTTTACCGCCGCCTATTATTGCGGCGATCTCATCTACAAGATATTTTGACGAGATGATATTAACCATTGTCTGCGAAAACGAAACCACTACTTGCAATGCATAAGCGATAAACAGCTGAGGCTTATTCTTTACCGCCGTTTTCAGCATAAATTTAAGCGTAGGCAGGGTCTTTTTCTCTTTTTCTTTACGCATTGACAGCCACCTCGCTTTCGTTGTTGTCAATATAATACTGAGCCTGGACATTGAACATATCAGCGTATTCTCCGCCCTTGTCCATAAGCTCGCTGTGAGTTCCGTACTCGACTATGCCGCCGTCCTTGAACATAGCGACCTTGTCGCAAAACTGAGTTGAGCTTAATCTGTGGCTGATATATACCGCTGTCTTGTTACCGATAAGCTTATCAAAGTCGCCGTACAGCTTGCTTTCCGCAAGTGCGTCAAGTGCCGCCGTAGGCTCGTCAAGGACTACTACAGGCGCATTTTTATATAACGCTCTCGCAAGCGCCAGCTTCTGCTTTTCACCGCCCGACAGATCAACGCCGTCATCGTAAACGATCTTTAGTATCTCGGTATCCATACCCTTTTCAAGTTCAGACAGCTTATTCTCAAGTCCCGAATCAATAACACATTGCTTTGCCTTATCCTTATCGGATTTTTCGGAGCTGCTCATCGAAACGTTCATATACAGAGGAAATGCGAACAGTTCGACCTCCTGAAAAGCAGGCGAGAATATCTTATAATAGCTGTGCTTGTTGTACCGCTTTATGTTAACACCGTTCAGCAGTATCTCGCCCTCCGTCACCTCATACAGCCTTAACAACAGCTTTATAAATGTGGATTTTCCTGCGCCGTTAAGCCCTACCACCGCAAGCCGCTCTCCTGCGTTAAGAGTGATATTGACATTTTTTAGTGCATACTTTTCCGCCTTGGGATATTTGAATGAAACATTGCGGAAAGTAAATTCATAGCTGTCACACTGCGGAACATCAATTCCTTTGTCGTCCTTATCTCCGCAGTCAGCATCCATAAAGCTGCGGAAATCGTCATATTCCCTGCTCCTTGCAAGTAAGTCCGATACAGCGGTAAGGAGCTGATTTGTATAATCGAAGAACGTCATTGACGATGCAAGGTACAAAGTGAAATTGCCTATAGTCATACTTCCGGTTACAACGCTGTACAAGAGCCATGCGTAAACCGCCGCCTGCACTCCTGCCCAGAGTACAGCATTTATGACAGCCGACACCGCCCATATCCTTGAATTTTTCTTCTGCGCCGCATAACGCTCTTTGTTCAGCACTTTGAACTTTTCTGTAAGCCAGTCGGCTATCCCGAACATTCTTATATCCTTAGCCGCCTCAAAGTCGCTCGTGGTATAAGAAAGATAATTATGTCTGCGCCACCACGGCGCAAGCGGATCCCACACCTTTTTCTTGCAGTAAGCGTTTGTCTTGTTGGTGACAACAAATTGCAGTACCGAGCAGATAAGAATAGCAATAACGATAAAAATATTCATCGTACCGAGAATGGCGATACCGACAACGATTATCGGTATAAGCGTGAGAAGACGCACAATGCCTCTCATCATACCCTCTATGCCTTCGTTATTGCTGTTGCAGGCGTTTCCCGCTTTCTGATAGCAGTCCATAAAGTCCTTATCCTCAAGATAGCCGTAATCCACCGACATTATCTTGCGGTTCTTAAGTCCCATCTGCCTGAATCTTGCTCCGATATAAACGTGAAAGAACGAGTTACCGTAAAGGTTCAGCATAGTAGCCGTAATCTGTATTACGGTAAATCCGCCCATAAGCAGTGCAAGCGCAGTAATGCTCTGTCCTGTAGTTATCATATCTATAACGAACTTTGATATGAACGACCACAGATACTGCATTATCGGCGCACATACAATGCTGATCGTTATTACAAGTATGAACTTATGTGAATAACCAAGCATAGATTTGAGTGCGTGAATGCTGTTGCTGAAAACGCCGTATTCCTTATGATAAGGATTAGTGTTTTTCTCTTTTTCTTTATTTTTCTTCATTTTTCTCTCCCACTTTTATAAAACTCATGTCCTTTTGGTCAAAGAAAGGATAATCACGGTTGTTTACGCTTGTCTGATAACCATGCGGCTGATTGAGTACGGCAAACGCACCTGTCAGCAAAATAAGCATTTCCGGCAAGTAGTTTCTTACTCCATAAACTTTTTCTTTATCATTGTCGGCGCAAAGCACGCTTATTTCGATTATCTCTTTGTTTGAGCCGTTGATGCTCAAAAGATACTGAAGCGCTTTTTCTATCTTTTCTTTCGGATAGCCGAGATGAGTTGCTATGGTTGAGGCACCGGCTACCTCGCCGTTATCAAGAGAAAGAAGATACATTACCACCTTTAAGTTCATCTTATCTCCTAAGAACCTGAACAGCTCCGACAGCTTATCAATATCCGAAAACTGTTTTGCGAAGCTCTCCGGCTGTTCTATAAATGTAAAATAGCGGAAATCTTTATTAAGCCGCATATACGTCACACCTGTATTACAGGTGCACTCGGAAGCAACCGTGCCGTTTGAATCTTTAAAATCGGGAATACCATAGTAATAGCGGCATTCACGCCACGCAGTAAGCTGCATAGCCCAGATTATGTTAAGGTAATTTTCCAGCCACTCAGCAGAAGAATCCTGACTGCTGTCTGCTATAGCCCGCATATGATTCACAACCTGCTGTTCAAACGAACACTTTTCCCCTCCTCTGCCGTAAAGATTGTCTATAGAAACATCGAAGATGTCCGCTATCTTAGGCAGTAAATCGCCGTCGGGATAGCTCCCGTTTTCCCATTTTGATACTGCCTGTGCGGTAACGCCGAGCTTGTCTGCAAGCTGTTCCTGCGTGATACCGCTTTGCTTTCTGAGCATTTGTAACTGCTTTGAAAAAACCGTTTCCATATCAACTCCTCCTTGTTTGCATTAAGTTTAACACAAATAGCAGTTGTATGCAACATATATTTCAGCATAAAATTCAAGAATTAGTTTATAAAAACGGCAAATCCAACCGAAATCATAAAAACGGAAAAGAAAAAAGCGGCAAAGCGTATTGCTCTGCCGCAGTTTGTTTAGCTTCGATAATCAGAATGCGAAATAATCGGGAGCGGAATCGCCCGTAACAGGAGCGAATCCAACGATAGGACCGATCTCATCGGGACCGCCGGCCTCAAATACAGTACCGTATTTGTCATTAGTTGCAATGTCGAAGAATTTTCCGACAACACCCTCTTTAATGATAGCGCCGTTTGAAAGATATATCTTTCCGTCTACGGTTTTTACTTCCTTGAGCACTTCTCCGTCGTACTCCGTAATATCTTTTGTAAATGCGTTGTTCAAAAATAACATACCTTTGCGTCCTTTCACTGAAGATTATTTTTCTGTGAGAGCGTTCAGTTCTCTTGCAAGCCGTGCTACAGGCAATCCTACAACGTTGTAGAAATCGCCGTTTATACGTTTTACAAACATAGCGCCTTTTTCCTGGATACCGTAAGCGCCCGCTTTGTCCATAGGCTCGCCGCTTGCTATATACTGCCGTATCTCATCATCGCCGAGCGGATAGAATTCCACCTCGGTCTTTTCATAAAAATTTATTTGCTTATCGGGAGAAATTACGCATACTCCCGTAAGTACCGTATGTGTTTTGCCTGACAGCTTGTTCAGCATATCAAATGCGTCCTGCTCATTCTCAGGCTTGCCCATTATCTCGTTACCGAGTGCCACAACAGTATCCGCTCCGATAACAATGTCACTGGGATATTTTTCGGCTATCTCCACTGCTTTCTGTCGGGATAGCATAAGCACTGCGTCTGACGGTGCTGTACCGTCCGGTATCTTCTCTTCCTTTACGGCAGGAACGGATAAAAAATCAAAGCCTGCCAGCGTCATAAGTTCAATTCTGCGTGGAGATTTACTTGCCAGTATCAATGTTGTTGTACTTTTCACCGTAAACCTCATCGTAATTTGCTATACATTCCTTGATGATCTCAACCGCAGCCTTGTGACCCATTACCTCATTGACCGCAGTTTCCTTGCCCTCGAGCTGCTTATATACCTTGAAGAAGTGCAGCATTTCATCAAAGATGTGCGAGGGTAAACCCTCAATGCTTCTGTAGGAGTTATAATTGGGATCTTCAAACGGGATAGCTATTATCTTCTGATCCATCTTTCCGTTATCTATCATATTTATAACACCGATAGGATAGCACTGTACAAGCACAAGCGGAACAAGAGGCTCGTTGCACAGAACAAGCACGTCAAGCGGATCTCCGTCGTCTGCAAGCGTCTTGGGGATAAATCCGTAGTTTGCGGGATAATGTGTCGATGTATACAGTATTCTGTCAAGTATAAGTACGCCCGTCTTCTTGTCAAGCTCGTACTTTGACTTACTTCCCTTTGAGATCTCAATGACAGCTAAAAAGTCATTGGGAGTTACTCTTTCTTTGTCGATATCGTGCCAGATGTTCATAAAATTAACCTTTCTTAGCATTAACGCTACTAATGTATCTATTATACAACTATATTAACAATTTTGCAAGCGATTTTTGCATTTTTTTGAAATATTTTTCAAAAAAAACTAAAATGCCGAAAATTGAAATATCTAAACGCAATATTACGCTTTCTCAAACGCCCTGAGCGTCTTTATAGCAATAGCCGCAACAAGAAGTCCGCTTGCCGTCCATATAATCGGTTCGGATATACATACGCCGAAATAACCGCATACCGGGATAACCGCAACTACAGTCACTATCTTCCATATCATCTCGACAATGCTTGCTCCTATCGGAACAACGCTCTTACCGAGCCCCTGCAATGTGCATCTCAGCGACAGAAGCGTATTCAGCGCAAAGTAGAACGGCACATTTATCCTCAGATAGTTGACCGCCGTATCTATAATTTCACGGTTATCCGCAGGCGCTATCATAAGCACAAGCTGTTCTCCGAACAGATACACAATAAGCACCGCAAGAGTTGACCAGCCGTAGCCTATCAGCAGACCGTATTTTATGCTCTTCTTTATTCTGTCAAGCCGACCTGCACCGAGATTTTGGCTAACGAATGTAACAAGCGTTGCGCTGATCGCCGAGAACGGCATGATAGTAAAGCTGAATATCTTTCGTGCAGCAGTGTGAGCCGAGATTATTTCTGTTCCGAGTCCGTTGATGCCGTTTTGCAGAACTATCGAGCCTATGTCAACTATCGAATACATAAGCGCCATACCAAGACCTGAAGCAAGAAGGCTTTTTATCTCATCGCCGTGAAGCCTGAAATCGGACTTGCCCAGCTTTAAAAACGGACATTTTCTGATAAGATAAATGAAACAGACAATAGCGGAGATAAGCTGTGCGATAACTGTTGCAAGCGCCGCACCGTCAACCCCCATACCGAAACCGAATATGAACAGAAAATCCAGTCCGACATTCAGCACAGCTGAAATTACAAGTATTATCAGCGGTACTATGCTATCGCCCAAAGCACGAAGAATGTTTGCTTCAAGGTTATATATAAGCGTAACTATAAGTCCGCCTGCCACTATCGTAAGATACAGCTTCGCCTGTTCAAAAATCTCAGCCGGCGTATTGAGTGCAGTAAGCAGCGGCTCAACAAACACTATACACAGCGTCATGATTACAGCGGTAATTATTGCAGAATATGTAATCATTCCTGCAACCGTGCGCCGCACCTTGTTCATATCGTTAGCACCGTAGTGTTTAGCAACAGGTATGGCAAAACCTGTGCATAAGCCGTTAATAATGTTGAACATAAGCGACACCACCGCCGTTGTCGAACCTACAGCGGACAGCGATAATTCACCGAGTTTTTTTCCGACAATTATAATGTCGACCAGGTTATACGCCTGTTGGAACAGACTGCCGAGCAGAATAGGCAGGCTGAACAGGAGCATAAGCCGTATTATGCTTCCTTTTGTTAGATCTCTCATAGTTTCTTCTTTTCTTTCCGTTGTTCTTTTACTTTTCTTTTAGCTAAAAACGACATTTTTAAGGTAATCGTTTTCGTTGAAATATAGTATAACATATCGAAAGAGGAGTTTCAAGTAAAAAAAGCTTGTTATAACTGAATTTTTGTGATAAAATCAGTTAGTAAAACAAAAAAGAAGGAGGTTTCTGAAATATGGATCCAAAAAATTACATTGTTACCGAAATAAGCGGAGAGTATGCCACACTTACGGAAAGAATAAGCGGAGAAACGCTGTTCATAGCCCTTGCACTTTTACCGCCCGGCACAGACATCGGTACTAAACTGCACTATGAAATGCTGGAATATACAATCGAAGAATAAAGAGGATAAGTGTTATGGTATTGATGCTTCTTGTTGTCGCCTGCTATACTGTCTGCGGGCTCAGCGACAAATACTCCGTCGCAAAGCTGAAGTTTGACGGCAATTCGTTTACTTTTCTTATGGCTTTGCCGACAGCTATACTTTTACTGCCTCTTATGCCGTTTTCGGATATGCACTTACAGCTTTGCTGGCAGTCGGCGCTTGCGGCTGTTCTTATTATGGTGTCAAAGCTGCTTGAATTCAAGATGTCAGCGCTCGTGCTTACCGAAATGTCTGCCTTTGAGCTTAAAGCCTGGCTCGGTCTTTGCCTGTTTGCGTCCTATGCGACCGATATAATAACCGCTGTCGATACCTTCAGTCCTCTGAGATTACTTGCAATTGCCGTTACGGCAATAGGACTGTTTATGATAGCAAGGTCGGAAAGAGAACGTATGAATTATAAGAAAATAGCTGTACCGCTGTTTTTCTATCTGCTGTCAAAGTTCGGCTACGGCTTTATTATAACAGCATCTGCGCCGTACATATCCTCATACTTTGCCCTGCTCTTCGGACTTATATTACTTGCGGTCGCGCTCATTCCGTTCGTGCGCCCGATAAAGCTTATAAAAGGCAAGCCGAAAGGCTGTGCATTTGTCGCACTTACCAAGATACCTAACGCTCTCGGGCTGGTGCTTGAAAACGCGGTCATAGCAACAAGTATGACTAATTATTCTTTTATTCAGCCGATGATAATGGTAGCTCTGTTCTTTATCGGACTTGTCAGAAAGGAAAGCACAAAACCGCTGAATGTAGTCGGAAGCATTGTTTGCATAGTCGGTATAGTCGCTTTCCAACTACTCGGAATTAAATAAGACAAAGAATCAGGGGTTGTGATACAATCCCTTACTTACCAAAAACAGCCAGAAATAAAGTGAGTCGAAGCACTAAAAATAGTGCACTCGGCTCACTTTTTTCGGGCTGCATCACAACCCCTTTACTTTATTTACATTGTTTTATATCAGTCAGCAGGAACTATATAATAAATACGTTCCTCCGGCTTAGCATAACCAAGCTTATCCCTTGCGATAGTTTCAATGTACTCGACCTTATAGCTGTCCTCAGAATATCTGCCAAGCATTTTGTTATCATTTTCCACTTCAGTCACCTGCGCGGTAAGCTTTGCAAGCTCTTCTTTCTTTTGTGATATCTCCACCTGTATCGAAATGAAGTTATACACACATATCACAAGCGCCGTTATCAAAAGAGGTGCAAGTATCAGCATAACTTTATTGAATTTTCCTGATTTTGCCTTCAATCCTGCTGACATTTACAACTTCGTCCCTTTCAAGCTTATTATCACTATTATATAATATTCTGCGGTGCTTTTTCAAGGCTGCTTCTGCTCTTTTTATTTTATTATTCATAATTTTGTAAAAATGCACAAACGGAAATGCTATTTTGTGTGCAAATGATACAAACACTTTCAAAACGGGTTTTAACAGTTTACCAAACACAATTTTAACTATCTTTATTGCAGTTTTTATAACCATGGTATATACCAATTTTACAAGCCGACCGACCGTAAGAAAATATACTATAGCTCCGACAGCTGCAGAAAACAGATATGACGCACGGAAAATTCCGTTTCCTATTTCCATCGAAAGACCAAAAAGCACAAGACCGCAAAGAGCAAGATAAAACGTATCCTCTACCCCGACAATAAAGCTGTGGTGCGGTATCACAGTCCTTAACACCCTCAGTACTTCATACCCCGCACCAAGAAAGATCCCGCATACAGAAAAGCACGCCAGTTGCCAGATAAGCGATGTTTCAACGTTCATATGCTCACCTCTATCTGAATATCCTGGATATGAAATTATCGGCACACTTTGTTCTGTTATCGCCGAAATGGATTGAACATATTTTGCCTCTGATCTCTACGTTACCGCTTCCTGTAAAGGCTCTTCCCACCTCCAGCTCCGAACCTTTAATACGCATATCCCCGAGAACAGTATATAAAATAATATTCTCGCTGTCATATGAGATTATTTCAAGCACACCGTTTACGCATAGATCTCTCCTGTCTGTAAGAGTCAGCAACTGTTGTCTGTCGTTCAAAAAAATACCCCCGCTCATTATTTACATTACAGTTTAGTAAATAATATTCGGGGTATGTCCTGATTATGCTCAAACTACTTCATAAAGGTCAGAAGCTCCGTCTTTACCGACTACTTCAACAACCTTCAGTACACGTATTTTCAGCGGGCTTTTGCCCATATTTATCTCGACTTCATCTCCGACCTTAACATCATAAGACGCTCTGGCAGGTTTGCCGTTCACCGAGATCTTTTCGGCATCACAAGCTTCGTTGGCTACTGTTCTTCTTTTGATAAGGCGTGATACTTTCAAATATTTATCCAATCTCATAGAAACTCCTTTCGCTGATCAGCAATAAAAAACGGAGGCGGTAATAATACTGCCTCCGCTATTTAATCAGATTTAATTACTTAGCAACTGCGTCCTTTAATGCACTTCCGGCCTTGAATGCGGGAACCTTAGAAGCAGCGATCTTGATCTTGTCACCTGTACGGGGGTTAACGCCCTCACGAGCTGCGCGCTCGCGTACTTCGAATGTACCAAATCCAACAAGCTGGATCTTTTCGCCCTTTGCGAGTGTTTCGGAAATGCTGTCTACTACAGCGGAGATAGCCTTTTCTGCATCCTTCTTTGTAAGGTCAGCCTTTTCTGCAACCATTGTAACTAATTCTGCTTTTGTCATTTGAGTAATCCTCCAAAAAATTTTAAAATTATTTAAGCTGAAAAGCTTATTAACGTAATACGGTCAACCGACTAATTGCTTTACGGTTAATCAGAATTTAAAAACAGCGCTTTTATCTGCTCATCTGACAGATTGTCGAGCGTTTTGCCTTGCGACTTCGTATTACTCTCAAGCTCTCTAAATCGCATTATAAACTTATTTACAGCAAAAGTCAAGGCTTTTTCGCAATCTTTTTCGATAAAACGTGATAAATTACAGCAAGAGAGTAAAAGTTCTCCAAATTTTTCTTCGGTAAATTCTTCGTTTTTGTCATTTATAGCTAATTTAAGTTCATCAAATTTACCTTGAACAAGATCAAGCGCCTCTTTAGTATCGCACATTTCCACACCGGCGTTTGATGCACGTTTAAATACTTTCTGTCCGCGCATAAGAGCAGGTAAAACCATAGGCACACTGTCAAGTGTATCGGCTACAGTATCCTGATGCTTAGATTTTTTCTTCAGCTTATCCCAATTTTTAAGAACATCGTCACTGTTATCAACTTTCACATTGCCGAAAACGTGAGGATGACGGTAAATCATCTTCTTTGTGACATCATCACATATATCATTAAATTCAAATCTGCCGCGTTCCGTTTCTATCTGACAATGAAAAACCGCCTGAAACAGCAGATCGCCGAGCTCTTCTTTCAGCATAGCCGCATCATCGGCATCAATTGCTTCCATAACCTCGTACGCTTCTTCAAGAACATTCATACGGATCGACTTATGGTCCTGTTCCTTGTCCCACGGGCAACCGTTCTCGCTTCTGAGAATACGGGTAACTTCAATTAGATCGTTTATGTCGTACTTATCTTTAAACTTAAAGTCCAAAATATACACTTCCTAAATAAAAATAGCACAGGTGCGTATATAATAATACACTAAAATCTGTCATATATCAAGGCTATTTTCGCATTTTTTTCGTTTTTGGCGATTTAGCAAGGATTTTATATTGATTTCGTTGAATAATATCAGTAAAATTATATAAACAAAACCGCCTGCTCCGATTGACAATAACAATCTTATAAAAGCAACCGACCGTTCAAACAGTATATTTGCGCTCAGATAAGCTATAACCGCACATACTGTACCTGCGATAAGCGGAAGTGACATTTTTCTCAGAATATGAAAATCTATACCGGTCACAGCTTCCAGAGCAAAATAACCTCCCAGCGCAACAAACGCATACATCACAACTGTTGATACGGCAGCACCGCTTATATTTATTTCGGGTATCGAAATTGTAAACACATTCATTATAAGCTTAAGTGCGCATCCCGGCAGCATCAGCTTTATCGGCAGGTCAGAACGACCTATGACCTGAAAAACAGAAATAAAGGTCGATGACAGGGTAAGAAATACTCCGCCAAGCCCTAAAATGAACAGCGGAAGAACACTTACCTCGATCTCCTGTTGCCTTCCTGAAAACAGGAAATCAAGTATATACGGACTCAGCGCCGAAAGACCGAGATACAACGGAAATCCTATGATGAAATTCGATCGTAGTACTATCGAAACCTTACGTTCAAAATCTACCTTGTTTTTCAATGTCCACGCCCCGGCTATCCTAGGAAGCGCACTTCTTCCGAACATTGCCGTAAATGACGGTATCAGCATAAACATTGTCCACGAAAGTCCTGTATAGCTCCCGTACATAAAGTTCGCAAGCCTGACTGCACCGCCCTGAGAACCGATAATTTCCGAAAACCGTACCGAAAAGTACTCCGGAGCGCATGAAAGCGCATAATTAAGGCATCGAGGTATAGTAATAAGATCTATAAACGACGAAAGATTTATTACAACAGCCGCCGCTGATATCGGCACACAGTTCTTTAACAGCTCCCGCACAATTGCGAATGTTCTGTCAGTCGAGGTGTCGCCTTTATGTATATCAATGACCTTTCGGCACAGCTTCTTTCTTATAATCAGGCAGACGAGCGCACAAAGTTCACTTGCGGTTACGGCGAGAACAGCACCTGCTGCGGCGTACGGCATTATAATATCTGTTGCCTGTGTTATGTTATCGGCTAACGTGCCGAATATTTCCTTACCGCTGTCATAACACTTTATTCCATAGTTTAATATAAAATACGATGTGCCGAGCCCCACAATGGCACGGCAGACCGATTCCGCGACCTGTGAGACCGCTGACGGCATCATATTACAGCATCCTTCGTAATACCCCTTATAAACCGACGAGATGCAGCAAAGACATACAGATGGAGCTATAATTATAATGCCCCATACGCTTTGCGGCGACTGAGCGACATAATCCGAAAACGGCTTTGCAAGAAAAAGTATGAACACGCTTCCAAGTGCACCAATAGAACCGAATGTCATTATCGCCGTGCGTAGGACCTTGTTCGCATTTGCAAATCTGCCGAATGCAATATTATCGGCAACGGTTTTGATTATGACTGTCGGAATTGCCGCCGCAGTCATTGCAAATACCGGTGTGTACAGGCTGTATGCTGTGGAATAGTAGCCCATACCGACACCACCGAGTATATTTGTCAGCGGTATTTTGAAAACAGCGCCGACTATCTTGCTTATCGCCATTGAAACAAACAGAATTATTGTGTTTTTTACATAGGTATTTTTCAAACAATCAGTCCTTTCCGGTTAATTCTATTATCCTTGGGACAAGAATATACCGGATACGGCTGTAACGTTATCGATTTCTGGTTAAAAAAGACGCTCACCCAAAACGGATAAGCGTCCTTTAATACTATTCTTTTCTCAAGCCTTGAAGTCAAACGGATGCTTTTCTTCTGGAACAGCAGACGGAACATACTGTTCATATGCCGGCTGTGTCTTTCCGCCGCTGAAATCCACCCTGTCGATTTTAAGTGCATCGTCATTCTTATCGCTCTTTTCAAAGCGATCTTCTGTCTTCTCGGAATATGCCGCCTTAATCAGCTTGATCAGCTCTTCTACAGAAGAAGCCGTCACAAGACGTTCCTCATATTCCTCTTTTTTCTCTTTCTTAGCTTCCTCCGCCTTTTTTTCGGCGGCTTTTTCCTTAGCTTTTTCTACGTTTTCGTTCTTCTTTAGGCTCTCTTTGATAAGAGCATAGTAAGAAACATTGCCGTCACTGTCAACACTGATACCGAGCTTTGTAACATTGTCCGAATCATTGCCGAGCTGTTTTCTTATTTCAGGCAATTCACCTATTGCCTTATCGATGATGCCCTCGAATTTAGCTCTTTCATTTTCATCGGTTGCCATTTTTTCAAGAGTATCAGGGGTTATGACGCAATTATACTCACCTTTACCTGTAGCAAGGTGTTGCTGTGCTTCTTCATCTGAAGAAAAATCGGCAATGATAAAGTCCACATTTTTGTATTTATCTTTCAGCTGTTCAAGATATTTCTGTGCATCGTCACTTAACTTTGCCGTTGATACTCCCTTTGCCTTTTCGGATTTGTCTGCCATGCTTACCATATAAGCAGGTTCGTATTCATAATTGGTATTAACTGCGGACATTTCAATCACCCTTTCTGTATATTCTATCGACACAAAGAGCGATAAGTTTAATTTTATCTGTTTCTGACAGTGCAAATACTTTTCGGAACACTCCAACCGCGTGAGTTCATTTCATCAAGTACAAACGATGCAGCTTCATTAACGCCGCGCTGATTGAATGTAAGTTTTGTACGGATATCGCTGTTGACAGCAGAACAAAGCATAACGGCATATTTCACGGCAAGCGAATTTTCTGCTTTGAGCAATTCATTAAGTGTAGTTTTTTCATCAACCATCTGTTTCACCTGTAAGTTTTTCGATAACACTGACGTGACTGCTGTGTACAGCCGCACATTTCTGCAGCTTTTCCTTAAGTTGGGGATCGGAAACAACTGCAGACGCTTTTATATATTTTTCTTTTATCACTTTTTCTTCGGCAAGCAGATTTTTCAGTTGCAATGCCTCATATGCGAGCATATCCCCCATAATTCTGTCCTCCGTCGGATTTGATAAGATTTATCCGGATATATAAATATAGTTTGCATTTTCGTGCGTATTATGCTATAATTTTATGGATAGACAGATTTTTTACAACAGAAAGGATTTTTAGCTTGGCTGACAAAGAATATATGCAGGAGATACGCAACTTCTGTATCATAGCGCACATAGATCACGGAAAGTCCACTCTCGCCGACAGAATACTCGAGCAGACAGAAACTGTCGCACATCGCGAAATGGAAGAACAGATACTCGACAATATGGATCTTGAACGCGAAAGAGGCATCACCATCAAAGCACGCGCTGTAAGGCTCAGATATAAAGCCGATGACGGCGAAACCTACGTTTTCAATCTTATAGATACACCCGGTCACGTTGACTTCAACTATGAAGTTTCCCGTTCGCTCAACGCCTGCGAAGGCGCTATACTTGTCGTAGACGCTTCACAGGGAATTGAAGCACAGACTCTTGCGAACACATATCTTGCCATTGAGCAGGACTTAGAGCTTGTACCGGTAATAAACAAGATCGACCTGCCGTCAGCACACCCAGATGAAGTCAAGGAAGAAATAGAAACCGTAATAGGCATTCCGGCAGACGAAGCCCCTTTGATTTCCGCAAAAATGGGCATTAACATAAAGGACGTAATGGAGCAGGTCGTAAAGAATGTCCCCGCACCTAAGGGTGACCCTGACGCTCCGCTGAAAGCGCTTATCTTTGACAGCTACTATGACGCTTATAAAGGTGTTATCGTTTATGTAAGAATTAAAGACGGCACATTAAGACCCGGCGACAGGATAAGAATGATGGCTACCGGTGCTGAATTTGATGTTGTCGATGTCGGATATATGGGAGCAAAGACTCTCGAAAACGCAAAGGAACTCCGTGCAGGCGAGGTTGGCTATATTGCCGCATCTATAAAATCGATCGGCGATACAAAGGTCGGCGACACAGTTACTCTTGTCAGCAACCCCGCTGATGAGCCGCTGGAGGGTTACCGCAACGTAAACCCGATGGTATACAGCGGTATTTATCCCGCAGACGGCGCAAAATACGGCGATCTGCGTGACGCACTTGAAAAATTACAGCTCAATGACGCTTCGCTGACATTCGAGCCTGAAACCTCAATAGCGCTCGGTTTCGGCTTCAGATGCGGATTTTTAGGACTTCTTCATATGGAGATAATCCAGGAAAGACTTGAACGTGAATATAATCTTGACCTTGTTACAACTGCCCCGTCAGTAGTATACAAGATAACAAAGACAGACGGCGAAACGATTTACATTGACAACCCGACAAATTACCCCGATCCGTCAGAAATAGAAGTTGCCGAAGAGCCTATGGTAAAAGCAAATATCTACACACCGTCAGAATATGTCGGAAGTATAATGGATCTGTGTCAGGAAAGAAGAGGCACCTTCAAGGATATGAAGTACCTTGATCTGAGCCGTGTTGAGATGCACTACGACCTGCCGCTGAACGAAATAGTATACGACTTCTTTGATGCGCTTAAGTCACGCACAAAGGGTTATGCAAGCTATGACTATGAGATGTCGGGATTTGTTCCGTCACGACTGGTAAAGCTCGATATACTCCTTAACGGCGAAGTTGTCGATGCGCTCTCGTTCGTTGTTCATGCGGATAAGGCTTATACAAGGGCAAGAAAGATCGCAGAAAAGTTAAAAGACAACATTCCACGTCAGCTGTTTGAAGTGCCTATCCAGGCGGCAGTCGGCGGTAAAATCATTGCAAGAGAAACCGTAAAGGCAATGCGTAAGGACGTGCTTGCAAAGTGCTACGGCGGCGATATTACCCGTAAGAAGAAGCTGCTTGAAAAGCAAAAAGAGGGTAAGAAACGTATGCGCCAGCTTGGCAGCGTCGAAGTTCCGCAGGAAGCGTTTATGGCAGTGCTCAAGCTTGATGAATAAAGGACTTTATATCCATATACCGTTCTGCCTGTCGAAATGTCCGTATTGCGACTTCTACTCAGTGGCATTTGACAACGATACGGCAAAGCAATACAAGGACGCTGTTATTAGAAATCTGCGATATTACCTGTTGCAAAACAGCTTCCTCAGATTTGAAACGGTATATTTCGGCGGCGGTACTCCGATACTGCTATGGCGTGAGATCTGTGATATCATGGACGAAATACAGCCGTATATGACCGAAAATGCCGAGGTCACTATTGAAGCGAACCCGTGTTGTACCGATGAAAGCTCACTGCATTCATTAAAAGCGCATAATGTGAACAGAATTTCATTCGGCTTACAGAGCGGAAATGATAACGAACTGAAAGCACTCGGCAGACGGCATAACAGTAAAGTCGGTGCAGATGCGATAAATATGGCGTACAAAGCGGGATTTGAGAATATTTCGGGCGATATAATGCTCGGAGTGCCTCTTCAGACAAAGACAAGCCTTATAGAAACTATCGGCTATATGACCTCCCTGCCGCTAAGTCACATTTCGGCATATCTGCTGAAAATCGAGCCGGGCACGCCGTATGCTAAAAAACAGCTTACACTCCCCGATGATGACGGATATGCAAATATTTATCTTGAAACGGTAAGCCGTCTTGCAGACAAAGGATATAAGCAATACGAAATAAGCAATTTTTCAAAGCCGGGCATGATAAGCAGACACAATCTGAAATACTGGCGATGCGAAGAATATCTCGGTATAGGACCCGCCGCACATTCTTATTTTAACGGAGAACGTTTTGCTGTCGGGCGTGATTTGAGAGCGTTTATCCAAAGTGAGGTTCAGCCTGCCGTTATCACCGAGCGTGAATGCGGTGACTATGACGAGTGGGCAATGCTGAAGCTCAGACTCAGCGAAGGTCTTGATTTCAAAACTGCCGAAGAACGTTTTGGCGTATCAAAAGAGGATATTTTAAAAAAGTGCAGACTTATCCCGGATAAACTGTACAGAGCGGACGATAAGGCTATACACCTTACGCCCGAGGGATTTCTGGTATCAAATGCCGTTATCGGCATATTAACAGATATATGATTTTTGGAGGAACTATGAACAAGGAATTACTTAAAGCCGATATCGAATCGGTACTGTTCGACAAGTATGAAGTTACAGCTGACAAGGCACAGCCCTATCAGCTCCACGAAGCACTTTCATCTGCAATAATGAAGCAGATCGCACCCGTATGGAAAGACAGCAGGAAGGCTCATCTTGCCACACGCAGAGCTTGCTATTTCTCTGCCGAATTTTTAGTGGGCAGAGCCATTTACAACAACCTGCTCTGTCTTGGCATTGAAGACGATGCAAGAGATGTCCTTTCTTCCCTCGGCGCAAAGCTGTCCGACCTTGAAGAGATTGAAGATGCCGCACTCGGAAACGGCGGTCTTGGCAGACTTGCGGCTTGCTTTTTAGACAGTGCCGCTACCCTGTCATTACCTCTTGACGGCTACGGCATACGCTATAAGTACGGTCTTTTCAAGCAGTCTATCGTTGACGGCTTCCAGAAAGAAGAGGCTGACGACTGGACAAAGTACGGCGATCCGTGGAGCAGAAGAAACGAAAACGACAAGGTCACAATAAGCTTTGCAGATCAGACTGTTGTAGCTGTGCCTTATGATATGCCGATCATCGGATACGGCACTAAGAACATAGGCACTCTGCGTCTGTGGCAGGCAGAACCCGTCAATACGTTTGATTTCCTTAAGTTCAATGCACAGGACTATGTAAACGCAAGCATCGAGCAGATAAAGGCTGAGGATATATCGCGAGTTCTCTACCCCAATGATGATACAAGAGAGGGTAAGATACTCCGCTTCAAGCAGCAGTATTTCTTCAGCGCGGCTTCTCTTGCCGATATCGTAAAGAAGCATAAATCATCAGGTTACGACATCGAAAAACTGTACGAAAAGGTTACAATTCAGCTTAACGATACTCACCCTGTTATATCTATCCCTGAGCTTATAAGAATACTTGTAGATAACGAGGGACTTTCATTTGAAAAGGCTCTTGAAATCGCCAAAAAGACATTCAACTATACAAACCACACTGTAATGGCAGAGGCTATGGAGAAGTGGGGTATTGATATAGTAAAGGAAGTTCTGCCCAGAATTTACGAGATTATTTTACAAATAAACGAAGCCTTCGTTGCTGAGATGTATGCAAACGATATGCCTAAGGGTAAGACCGACTATATGAAGATGATCTCAGGCGGCGTTGTACATATGGCTAAGATGGCAGTTTACTGCTCAAGCTATACAAACGGCGTTGCGGCGCTACATACCGAGATATTGAAGAACGATGTTTTAAAGGACTGGTATCTGCTCTTTCCCGAAAAGTTCCAGAACAAGACAAACGGTATCACACCAAGACGCTGGATTGCGCTTTGCAACAAGGAGTTATCATCGCTCATAACCGAACAGCTCGGCGATAATTCATGGGTCACAGACCTTTCAAAGCTGAAAACGCTTGAAAGACTTCGCGGCGATAACAATATGATGCAGAGATTTATGGATATAAAGCAGGAAAAGAAAAATCAGCTTGCTGTATATATGAAATCCAAGGACGGCATTGAGGTTGACGCAAACAGCATTTTTGATATACAGATAAAGCGTCTGCATGAATATAAGAGGCAGCTTCTCAATGCGTTCAGCATCCTTTATATCTACTTTGGCATCAAGGACGGAAGCATAAAGAACTTCTACCCGACCACATTCATATTCGGCGCAAAATCCGCACCCGGATATATGAGAGCTAAGGCTATCATCAAGTACATAAACGAAATAGGAAAGCTTATAAATGCCGATGAAGAGGTAAACAAGCTGATAAAGGTCGTATTCGTGCAGAATTACAACGTTTCATATGCCGAAAAGCTTGTTACTGCCGCCGATATTTCCGAGCAGATATCTACTGCCGGTACAGAGGCATCGGGTACGGGTAATATGAAGTTTATGCTCAACGGCACGGTTACTCTCGGAACTTATGACGGTGCAAATGTAGAGATAGTTCAGGAAGCAGGAGAAAGCAACAACTACATCTTCGGCGCAAGAGTCGAGGAGCTTGAAACGATAATGAAGGACTATGATCCGAGAAAGCTTGTCAGCAAGAACCCGAAAATCAAGCGTGTACTTGATACTCTTATTGACGGCACGGTGAGCGATGGCGGAACAGGCGATTTCAAGGAGCTTTACTTTGCTCTGACAGACGGCGCAAGCTGGCACGTTCCCGATCACTATTACCTGCTCGGTGACCTTGAATCCTACGTTGAGGCAAAGCTGAAAGCAAACAGCGACTACGCAAATGTCCGCCTTGACTTTGCAAGAAAGTGCTGGGCTAATATGTGTTTCTCGGGCAAGTTCAGCTCAGACAGAACGATAAGCGATTATGCCAAGGAGATATGGAAGATAGAGCCGGTACAGCTGTAAGAGGTATAATATATGATAAACGGTATACACCACGTTTCATTTAAATGCAACAAAGGCGAACAGCTTAAAAAGGTTATCGCTTTCTATAGCGATACGCTCGGCATACCGATTTTAAGGCAATGGGGAACCGACTATGATAATCCTATCGGGATCATGTTTGATACGGGAAACGGTATAATAGAGGTTTTCTCAAACGCCGAAAGCGACTTACCGCAGGGTGTTATACGACACTTTGCTCTTGCCGTTACCGATGTGGATGGGCTTGCAGAGAGAATTGAAAAAGCCGGATATGAAGTGTTTGTAAAACCGAAAAACATATACATTCCTGCCGAAAATCCGCTTGTAGCAAGGATCGCTTTCTGCTACGGACCGCTCGGCGAGGAGATAGAGCTATTCTGTGAACAGTAAACAAAACAGCCGCAGACTGATGTAAAATCAGCCTGCGGCTTTGCTGTATATTCAGTTGTCGATTTCATCTATTCCGGTTTTATAACTATAAGATTGTGCGCATTTTCGGCACAGAGTTATATAAAGTTGCTTTGTGCTTTCAAGTGCTGACAGCAGATCATCAGAGTTGTAACCGGCAAAGCAGTTTTTAAGCTTTTCGGCAATGAAGCTCTCCGACCACTGCTCTATCATTCTGCCACCGTACCGGGTATCGTAAGTTTCTCCGTGAACAATATGTTCATACATTTCTATAACGGAAAGGAGCTTTGACTTAAGATATCCGTTTATGCACATTATTGCAGTCCATAATTCTCCGCGTCTTACCTTCTTTTCAGCCCATACCGTGTGAAATAAAAAGTCATTCGCCTGATTTTTAAATTCTTTTTCCGATAAGGGAATATAACTTACTTTTTCAATCACAGTAATCATATGAAGATATTCCGCTATGCCGCATCTGTCAAATAACAGTTTGTATCCGCGGTTCATAATTTCGTTGATCGAGCGAGAATTAAGATGACTTTTCAGTCTGTCTTCATTAAGTATTATCATATCGACATCAAGTGAGCCTTCAAAGAGAATACGGCGTTCCTTTTCACCTGCTATTGTATCCTCAACAAATGAATAAACAGGCATACCGAGCTTTCTTATCAATGTATCCTCATGCAGCAACTTTTCAGGATGTGAGCACGCAATAATGAGGTCAACATCTGAATACTCATCAGCTTTGCAATAATCTCTTGCCTGAGAGCCGATGAGGATTACTGCTTTTATTTCCTGTTCTGTTTCACATAGCGCAAGAAGCTTTTGTTTAATTTCGTAATAACGATCCATTTTTAATACCTCCCCGAAAGCAAAAGCCACAGTCAAACTGCGGCTTTTTAAGTTTAATTGTTAATATTTAAGCGGTTCGAGCTTAGTAAGATCAAACGGTGTTTCCTGATATACACAGAAATTGAGCCAGTTTGAGTACATAAGGCTTGCGTGACCGCGCCATGTAAAATGCGGTGTCAGCTTAGGGTTATCATCGGGAAAATAGTTGTACGGAACTTCTATAGGTATGCCCTTTTCCACATCACGCATATACTCATCTTTAAGCGTATTTCTGTCATATTCTGCGTGACCTGTTATGAAGATCTGCCTGTTTGTGCGATCGGCAACGATATACGCACCTGCAATATCCGAATAAGCAAGCAATGCAAGATTTGGGTTGCTTTCTATATCTTCCATCTTAACGCCCGTATAGCGTGAATGGGGTACCATGAAAATATCATCAAAGCCTTTAAGCAGAGGATGATTTATCGCATTTATCCTGTGAGGGAAGATACCGAACATCTTTTTATCAAGCACCTGCTTCTGGATACCGTAATGATAGTAAAGTCCTGCAAAAGCCGCCCAGCATATATGGACGGTGCTGAACGCGTGTGTCTTGCTCCATTCCATTATGTCACACAGTTCTTTCCAGTAATGTACCGAATTGAAGTCAAGCAATTCTACAGGCGCACCGGTAATAATTAAGGCATCAAAATACTGTTCCTTGATCTTATTGAATGTGGTGTAGAAGTTCAGAAGATGTTCCTGAGAAGTGTTTTTCGGATTGTGGGTTTCCGTTTTCACGAGGGTTATATCTACCTGCAAGGGAGTGTTGCTGAGTAGCCTTAAAAGCTGGGTTTCGGTCACAATCTTTGTAGGCATAAGATTTACTATAGCAACCTTAAGCGGTCTTATATCCTGTCTTGATGCTTTTTCATCAGCCATAACGAAAATATTTTCGTTTATGAGCGTGCTGAAAGCCGGCAGATTGTTAGGTATTTTTATCGGCATTTAACATCATCCTTTTCATTTCGTCATATTACTAGATTATAACACGATTTTAATGTGCCGTCAAGGCACATAGCGGCAAATGCCGCAAGTT
>ENA-UONV01000012-UONV01000012.1-human-gut-metagenome-genome-assembly--contig:-CS4-NODE-12-length-256932-cov-39.259969_pt1 | contig 256932 bp, 235 predicted proteins | sample MGYA00242461_ERZ724008 | MGnify/ENA metagenome assembly ERZ724008 | reverse complement strand
TCCCTCGTTCATAGCAGCAACGTTATCGCACAGAATAGCGAACCCGAGAAGTGCTATCCCGCGAAAAGCACTATCGGTAGCCTGCTATCAATGTAATTATCAAAAATGATATAATAGAAGTGACCCATACAAAAAAGTGAGCCGTGCTCACTACAGCTTGTAGAAAAAGTCCATTTTTATAAAAATGGAGCAAATTCTCTATCCCTTTAAGAACGCTTTGTTGGCTTTGCGTCCTTGCAAAGCCTTTGGGCGTTCTATCTCGGCATCCTTGCCGAAACCCCAAACCCCTTCCCCGTGGTGAAGGTCTGTGTATGCTTGGTTGGCTCTGCGTCGTGCAGAGCCTTTGGGCATACACGCCCGGCATCCGTGCCGGGGCTATATTACTGGGGCTACCGCCCCTAGTCCCTGTCGGGGGCTTCGCCCCTGCGACCCCATATTTAAACAAGCAAGAGGTTTTTCGACAGTCTGAAGTGAGCCTAGCGCACTATTCTTTGCGCTTCGACTCACCTTTTTCGGGTCGCGTCACACCCCCTTTTTGTATATAGGCAATAATTCTCATTACAGCACATTTCCGATAACTATCGGTAGCCTGCTATCGTATTAAAAACATAAAACATTTTCGTTAAGCCGAAAACAATACAGCACTTGACAACGTAGCATTTTATGTGCAAATGTTGATTATACAGCGGATTTGTGGTAAAATATATCTATAGCTTCGTCCTGACGAAAATCAGTCTTAGCAATACGAAAAGGGGGATCAATTTGCTTGAAAATAAACTCGGAATTGAAAGCTCTTCCGACCTTGCGCGTGAAGAAGAACGCATAAGCAAGAAAAAAGCCGCCGAGCTTTTTGAAAAAGGGATACTTGATGATCTTCCCGTCGGAACAACAGCCGCCCTCCGGGCGATACATAAGTATCTTTTTGAAGATATTTATGACTTTGCGGGAGAACTGCGCACGGTCAATATCGCAAAGGGAAGCTTTCGCTTTGCACCGGTCATGTATCTTAGTGCGGCACTTGAAAATATAGACAAAATGCCTCAGTCGGACTTTGATGAGATAGTTGAAAAGTATGTCGAAATGAATATAGCCCATCCGTTCAGAGAGGGCAACGGCAGAAGTACACGGATCTGGCTTGACTGCATATTGAAGAAAAAGATCGGTAAGGTAGTTGATTGGAGACGGGTAGACAAAGAAGACTACCTGCTTGCTATGGAGCGCAGTCCGATAAAGGATATCGAAATTAAATTTCTTCTGAAAAATGCTCTTACAGACGACATCGACAGCCGCGAGGTCTATATGAAAGGTATCGACCACAGCTATTATTATGAGGGCTACACGACCTTCCGGACAGAAGACCTGTAAAATCAAAATATAAATTCGTGGCAGAATATGACCTGTCCTTGCTCTGCCTCACATACGTTAAACTTAATATCATTATCGGTGAGGCTCGCCCCACCGATTTTTTGTTTATTAAAAAAACTCTTGACAAATACCCTAAGGGGGTATATAATAAAAATACCCCGTGAGGGTATATTGAAATTCCGATCAAAATTCAGAGGTAATACTATGAGTGAAAATAAAACAACCGCAAAGAGCGTCTGTCCGTGTTGCAGGAAGCATACAGTCAGGGACGAAAAGCACAGAAAGGCTCTTCTGAACCGCCTTAAGCGCATTGAGGGTCAGGTGCGCGGCATTGAAGCTATGATTGAAAATGACGCATACTGTAACGATGTGCTTATACAGTCTGCTGCAGTCAACGCCGCAATGAACGCTTTTAATAAAGAGCTTCTCGCAAGCCATATACGCGGCTGTGTCGCAAGAGATATCAGAGAGGGTAAGGACGAGGTCATAGACGAGCTTGTCGCAACTCTGCAAAAGCTGATGAAGTAACGCAAAACGGACATAATATACAGATAAAACAAAAGAAAAGAGGGTCAAAATGGAACAATATGATGTCACAGGCATGAGCTGTGCCGCTTGCAGTGCAAGAGTAGAAAAGGCGGTGACAAAGGTAAAAGGCGTTACCTCGTGCTCTGTCAGCCTGTTGACAAATTCAATGGGAGTTGAGGGCACAGCGCCGCCGCAGGATATAATTTCCGCAGTCGAAAAAGCGGGCTACGGCGCAAAGCTTAAAGGCACAGGCGCAAAGAAAGCGGATAATAGCGCCGATTCACTCTGTGACACCGAAACACCTAAGCTTCGCAAAAGGCTTATAGCCTCCGTCATATTCCTTGTGATACTGATGTACTTCTCAATGGGACATATGATGTGGGGATTTCCGCTTCCGTCATGGTTTGACGGAAACCATGTGGCTATGGGACTTGTACAGCTGCTTCTCAGCGGCATTATAATGGTTATAAACAGCAAGTTCTTTGTGAACGGCTTCAAGGGCTTTATCAACCGCTCGCCGAATATGGATACGCTCGTTGCGCTCGGCTCGGGTGCGTCATTTGTATGGAGTGTGTACGCCCTGTTTATGATGACGGACGCACAGCTTCACGGCAACGCGGACGCTGTGATGATGTATATGGACGAGTTCTATTTTGAGTCCGCGGCTATGATTTTAACGCTTATCACAGTCGGCAAGATGCTTGAAGCGCGCTCAAAGGGCAAAACCACCGATGCGCTCAAAGGTCTTATGAAGCTTGCCCCAAAAACCGCAAACGTGATAAGAAGCGGTATTGAGCAGACTATCCCCGCAGAAGAGGTCGTAAAGGACGATATTTTTGTAGTACGTCCGGGCGAGAGCATACCCGTTGACGGCGTAGTGACAGACGGTGAGAGCGCAGTAAACGAGTCGGCTCTGACAGGCGAGAGTATTCCCGTTGATAAGACAGTCGGCGATAATGTTTCGGCGGCAACGATAAATCAGACAGGCTTCATCACCTGTAAGGCATCAAGGGTCGGCGAAGATACGACCCTGTCGCAGATCATCAGAATGGTGAGCGATGCGGCGGCTACCAAAGCGCCTATCGCAAAGATAGCCGACAAGGTATCGGGTATATTCGTACCTGCCGTTATCACAATTTCAATAATTACAATGATAGTATGGCTGCTCCTCGGTCAGGATTTTGCATACGCCCTTGCAAGAGGGATTTCTGTGCTGGTAATAAGCTGTCCGTGCGCACTCGGTCTTGCGACCCCCGTTGCGATCATGGTCGGAAACGGTGTCGGAGCAAAGAACGGCATTCTGTTCAAGACCGCCGTTTCGCTTGAACAGGCGGGCAAAACTCAGATAGTAGCCCTCGACAAGACAGGAACTATCACAAAGGGCGAACCCCAGGTAACGGATATTATCCCCGCAGACAACGTGACCGAAAGCGAGCTTTTAAGCCTTGCTGTATCGCTTGAAGCAAAGAGTGAGCACCCGCTTGCAAAGGCAATAAACGTATACGGCAGCGAGCACGGCATTACGGCACAGAATGTTGAGAATTTCAAGGCGCTCAGCGGTAACGGACTTACCGCAGCGGTTTCAGGCGAAACCCTCTACGGCGGCAGTCTTAAGTTCATCGGCAGTAATGCCGAGCTTTCAGATACAATAACCGCCGAAGCAGAGCGCCTTTCAAACGAGGGCAAGACCCCGCTCCTGTTCAGTAGAAACGGTAAGGCGCTCGGTATGATCGCGGTAGCCGATACGATAAAGGAAGACAGCCCCGATGCTATACGTCAGCTCAGAAATATGGGCATAAAGGTCGTTATGCTGACAGGCGACAACGAGCGCACCGCAAGGGCTATCGGAGATAAAGCAGGCGTTGATGAGGTCATCGCAGGTGTTCTCCCCGACGGCAAGGAGGCTGTTATCCGTTCGCTTAAAGCTCAGGGTAAGGTCGCCATGGTAGGCGACGGCATAAACGATGCTCCCGCACTTACCGCCGCAGATACAGGTATCGCCATAGGCGCAGGAACAGACGTAGCGATAGATGCGGCAGATGTCGTATTGATGAAGAGCAGGCTCTCCGATGTACCCGCGGCAATAAGACTTTCCCGCGCGTCACTGCGTAACATTCACGAAAATCTGTTCTGGGCATTCATCTATAACATTATCGGCATACCTCTTGCCGCAGGTGTGTTCGTTTCCTTAGGACTTACACTTAATCCTATGTTCGGTGCGGCGGCGATGAGCTTGTCAAGCTTCTGCGTTGTTTCAAATGCTCTAAGACTTAATTTCTGTAAGATTTACAGCACAAAGTATGACAGAAAGGCGAAACCGATAGTGTACCAAAATGTACCGGTGGTACAAACCAAAAATCTCACAAATATTACCAGAACGATCAGAGTTAAAGGTATGATGTGCGAGAAGTGTGAGCATCATGTAAAGACAGCACTTGAAGCAATACCTCAGGTAATATCTGCCAAAGCAAGCCACACAGACGGTATCGCCATAGCAGAGCTATCGGGCGAAGTCCCCGACAAACAGCTTAAAAAAGCCGTTGAGAACTGCGGCTATAAAGTAATATCAATAAAGTAACGGAGGAATTTACAATGGTAAAGACAACACTTAAGATCGACGGAATGATGTGCGGAATGTGCGAATCGCACGTAAACGACGCTATCAGAGGCGCTTTTCAGGTAAAGAAGGTGACCTCCTCCCACTCCAAGGGCGAAACCGTGATAATCAGCGAAGAAGCGCTTCCCGAAGCCAAAATCAAGGAAGTCTTACAGCCCACCGGCTATGAGCTCAAAGGCATATCAAGCGAGCCTTACGAGAAGAAAGGACTTTTCGGAAGAAAGTAAGCCGAACCCGATGTTAACGTGCCGCCGGTAGGCCGTCAGCCTACCGGCGGCACGACCTGCTTCTTATATAAAGCCGTCAGAACCGCTTGCAGACTGCTTTTACGCGGAGCTTACAAAGCAAAATGCGTCCCCTGATTTGAATGTAAATCAGGGGGCGCATTCGTCTGTCATATTACGCTATGTACTTATTCCGACTTGGTTGTTGAGGACTCGGGAGCGGGAGTTTCAGCCGCTGTCGTGACCTCCGCAGGGGTCGTTGCGGCAGAAGGTCTGATTCTCCTTCTTGTTGTGGTAGTAGCCTCGGTTTCGGTTATTGTCGGGATAGTCGCAATCTCGATTTTCTTTATTATCACCGAAACGGCGGGCTTTGACGCAATACCTTGTTCATCGTCTATTGTGTTTCCGGAAGAAACCTCAACAGCGCTTATCTTGTCAAGAAAATCAAGTCCCTCAATAGCTTGCCCGAATATTGTGTAGTTTCCGTCGATGCTGAATACACCGCCGTTTGAGAGGTATTTTGCCCTTACATCATCGGGAGTCGCATTGAGCTTTGAAAGGTAGTCGGTGTATGTCTTTTTGTCCTCTTCCTTCAGTCTGTCCTTGTATTCGTTAAGGTCTGACGAGATATTCTCGGCAGTTTTTGCTATGTCGAAAGGTGTCTTGTTATTTATTATAAAGAACTGGCTGTTGATGCCGTCACTGCCTTCGGCATATCCGAGTGCTCCGTAATACGCTCTCATGCGGTCGTTCGTTTCACGCGGAATTGCGGTCTTATCGGCGGTAGTTCCGCCTGTGCCGTTTCCTCTGAGTGAGCCGCCCTGTACCATAAAGTCCTTGATAACTCTGTGGATAGTCTTGCCGTCATAATAACCGCTTTGAGCAAGCTTTACAAAGTTGTCAACGCCCTTAGGAGCGACCTCCGGGAAAAGCTTGAAGCGTATCTTGCCTGTTTCCTCGCCTATCTGTATTGTCATTTCGGCAAGTGTGTCGCCCGGACCTACAGTTATCTCTGCGGTGTTATCCTTTTTCTGTGAGCTACAGCCGCTTGCTGTTATTATAGCCGCTGCCAGCGTTACCGCCGCCGCAGCCTTGAATAAAGACTTAAACCTCATTTTATCGGTTCCTTTCACCGTTACGATTTGTTATCAGTTTGCCGATGTTGCCTCGGTTACACTGCTTGTCGTGCTGTTTGATTCGTTCTGGATTTTAGCGATTTCTTCGGCAGAAAGATACTTATCCGATGTCGGCTCTTCTATTGCGAACTTTCCATCCTTATAGGTATCGAGCGTTACTTTTACTATTTTCAGATCTTCAAGCGGCTTCATGTTTGACTTGTCCGAATCGGTCCAGAGTATCTTATCAAGCACGTCAAAGCCGTTTATCACCTGACCGAATACGGTGTAAGCACCTGCAAAACCGGGAACGCTTCCTCTTTTTTCAAATGCCGTTATAAGCTCTTCCGGTATTACCTGAGCACTTGTTTCCTGATTTGTATAGCCTCTGAGTTCCTTTTTGTTTTCTTCGGTTATCTCAAGAGCGCCTGTAAAGAAGAAACGGCTGTCTGAATAGCCCTGCTGTGTGCTGTATCCTAAAAGCGCACCCTTGAAAGGCCACAGGTTTACGGAGCATTCGTTTTCGATGTACTTACCGTCATCGGTTATGCCTTCCGTACCTTCATCGTTTGAAGCGCCTGTTATTGCATAAATGCCCTTTTGCAAAGCGAAGAACGGCTTTCCGTCATAGAAGCCTTCCTCCGCACGCTTCTTAAAGTTTGCTACCGTATTAGGGGCAAACTCGGCATAGAGTACCGCTGTTATTGTACCGACATTGGTTTCTATTACTGCAACGTCCTGACCGTCTGCGGGCTTGTCAAGCTGAACAAGATTCATTTCTGTAAAATCATAGCTTCCGAGTGCGTTTGTTGTCTGACCGCCGAGCATAGAACAGCCTGAGAATGCTGTTATTGCTGTTATTCCTGCGAGGATCGCCGCTAATTTTCTTTTAATATTCAAATTTTTATTCCTTTCGATTGTAAACAGTTACGCCTTTTGCAAAAACACCGCCTTTTCGGGCGGAAATTTCTGCTTATTCTATTATAATTCACGCCGCGTAAAAAGTCAAGCGGACGTGGTTATTACAGTTTTATTATAAACCGTATATCGGCCGTTAATCTCCGAGTCTTAACATTTCGTCTATACAACGTTTCGCGCCGAGCCTTACGTCCTCGTCAAGCTCTATGACCTCGCCTGCTGTGCCGCATACACAATTGTAAACCGTTGCAAGGTTTGTAAGGTGCATATTGTGACATACGCAATCCTTTGATAATGGGTAGAACTTTTTGCCGGGTTCGTCAAAGCTTAAGTGTTCGACAATGCTGTTTTCAGTACCGATTATAAATTCCTTCGCATCGCTGTTTTTAGCGTAGTTCATTATGCCTGTTGTACTGCCTGCGTAATCGGCAAGAGCCGTTACGGCAGGAGCGCACTCAGGGTGAACGAGCAGGAGAGCGTCAGGGTGCTGAGCCTTTGCCTTTTCAACATCTTTGACCGTCATACGCAGATGGGTGGGACAGCCGCCGCTTACAAGCTTGAACGTCTTATCGGGGCACTGCTTCTGAACAAAGTCGCCGAGATTGCAGTCGGGTATGAAGAGTATCTTGTCACTGTCAAGCTTTTTGACTATCTTCACCGCACTTGATGAAGTAACGCATACATCGCACACTGTCTTAAGCTCTGAGGTCGTATTTATATAAGCTACTACCTTGTAGTCGGGATACATTTCCTTAAGCTGTGAGATGAGCTCCTTATCCATTTGTTCGGCCATAGGGCAACCCGCATTGCTGTCGGATAAAATTACTTTCTTTTGCGGAGATAGTATTTTGACCGTTTCTGCCATAAAGCGCACTCCGCACATAAGCACTGTGCTCTGCGGTGCTTTTGCCGCCATCCGGCTGAGTGCAAATGAATCACCTACGAAATCGGCAACATCAAGTATATCCTGACGCTGATATGCGTGTGCCAGAATGCATATATCTTTTTCTTTCTTTATTTTCAGGATCTCGTCCTGCATTTCTCTTACTGTCATTGTTTGTCCCTTTCTCAAAAAGCGGATTTGTCATTCCGGTTTATATCTGAATACCGTAAATTATACCGACACCGCCCGAAACGGCAGTGCTCCGTCTTTTGCCAAAAGGCAAAAGGGTCAGAGGTCTGAAAATATTATACCTTTTTTTGCGGTCATCGTCAAGTAAAAAGCCACACTTTAGTGAGGAAGTGTGGCAGTGATCTGTAATTAAAGCTGTTTTATCGCAAGGATAGCGCTTTTGTAATTTGATTTCATTTCGTCAAGCATTTCGGGAGTCGTTTCGTCTGTTTTATTGCGAAGCGCCTCGGTTACCTTGTATGCGGATCTATACAGCTTTTCAAGTCCGAGGTTAAGACAAAGACCTTTCAGGGTATGAGCGGCACAAAAGGCAGCTTCATAATCTTTGCTGTCAAGTGCAGTGAAAATATCATTGAAGCTTGTATCTGCGGTGAACTTGCCGAGATATTTTGTTATCATCTTATCATTTGTAAGTCTTGAAAGCACATCGGCATAGTTTCCTCCGAGCGCCTTATAGCATTCTTCAAGTGTCATTTATACTCCTTTGAGGCGTTTTTATCCAAATACATCAGTTTATCCGCTTCGGCTAACGCTTTCTCTATCGGCTGTATGCCGTACACACCGCCGATAGCAGCAGCGCATTTAATATCCGGATAATCTTTGAGTTTTATTGCTGAGATGCTTTGCTTTATTTCATTGAGCTTCTGTCGGAATATAATTTCGGGGATATTAGTCATCAGAAGCACAAACTCATCACCGCCAAGACGTATAAGAATATCACTGCTTCTTATACAGTTTTTGATACAGTCGCAGACCGCTTTCAGCACACAATCACCTGCGGCATGACCGTAATGGTCGTTGATCGCTTTGAAATTATTAGCGTCAAGCATCGCAACTGCATCTATGTAACGCATTGACTTTGTCTGCTCTTCGTAATAAAGGCGGTTATAAACTCCGGTCAGCGCGTCATGGTACAGTTGTCGGTTGTAGTTTACTATGTTATCCATAAAGTCGGTCTTACCGTATGCGCCGAGTAATACGCCGTCTTTATCCTTGTAGATCATTTCGAGTATGAACGGCTTGCCGCTTATTTCTACATATTTTGATATGATCTGATAGATGCTGTCATCGGCAAATTCAAGCTTGCTCATCTGACCGCGTTTTTCAAAAGCTTTGGCAGAAACGCAGTTTTTACAGCGCTGTTTCTTGCCCCAGATAGCATAGCATTTCTGCCCGCAGCAGACATCTATCATTTCCTCGTTTCCCTCTTTGCAGCCGGATCTTACGACCTCGTTATCGGTTATATCAACAAGCCTTACAACGTCAAATACATTTGTGAGCCTGCTTATAGTTTCTCTTATTTCTCCGTCTTCGTCTGTGCTGAGTCTGTATTCGGGGTGAACGACCGCAAGCTCACGGTCGTTGATATCGATTATTCTGCCGAGAACACCTGTATACCGCGGGTGCTCCTCGCTGCTCCACAGGGTTCGTAAGCATATCTTGTACCAACGGTTTTGACCGTTCAGGCAGAGCTTTGTCTTCATACTGACTATAGGAGCGGTCGGAGAAGCGTTATTTATGCTCTCATGCATTTCGTTTATCGTATTTTCGCCGATATAGCTTTGCCTTAGTCCTTTAGGGTGCATTGTCATTTCCTGAAGTCCGAGCTGTTCGGCACCTTGTGATGTGAGTCTCAACACGTCGAGCACTGCATCATATTCAAACTGTATCTCACCCGAGCCTGAAGAGAAGAAGTTCCAGCGTTCTCTTGCAGGAATAGGCAGATGATAATTGATATTAAGCTTTTCGGAAGAAACTTTGTTTTCGACCAGCTCCTCGGTAGCCCGCAAGAGAAGCTGGTCGTCCTGCGTATTGTCAGGCTTATCTTTAAGTTCGGTAAGCACCTGCTTTTCACATTCTTTAAGGCACTCAAGAAGCAAAGGGTTGAATGCTCCGCATTGACCGTCAAGTATCATTTCCATTGCTTTTTCATGAGGGTATGCTTTCTTGTAGCATCTGTTGCTGGTAAGCGCGTCATATACATCGGCAAGGGAGGTTACTTGTGCTGATATCGGTATCTCTTCGCCTTTAAGTCCGTCGGGATAACCTTTTCCGTCATATCTTTCATGATGCCAGCGACATATCTCGTATGCTTTGTCAAAAAGCGGATAGTTATGAGTGTTGTGAAGGTCAAGCAGCATTTCCGAGCCTATGATCGAGTGAGTTTTCATTATTTCAAATTCATCGGCAGTCAGTTTACCGGGCTTGTTCAGAATTTTATCATCAATGGATATTTTACCGATATCGTGTAGAGAAGAGGCGGTGCTTATCAGCAACATATCATTTTCCGTGAGGTGATATTTATCGGTTTTTTCTGTCAGCTTTTGCAAAAGGATAGATGTAAGCTGCCTTATATGATGAACGTGCATACCGCTTTCACCGTTTCTGAACTCAACTATGTGAGCCAGAACATTTATCATCATGCGGTTGTTTTTTTCGTTCTCATAAATCTGCTCTTCGAGTGCGCCGAGCAGTTTTTTCTGCTTACGATACAGCATAAGAGTATTTGAAACACGCTTATGGATAACAAAACTGTCGAACGGTCTGCGGATATAATCTGTAACGCCGAGTTCATAAGCCTTGCGTATGTAGCTTTGCGATGTTTCGGTGGATATCATTATTACAGGCGTGTCATCGGTCCAGTGATATCTTTTCATCACATCAAGTACGCCGAAACCGTCTACTACAGGCATTATTATATCAAGCAGTACAAGGTCAATATCGTATACATGCTCTTTAAGAATATTAAGTGCTTCCTCGCCGTTTGCCGCTTCGATTATATCATAATCAGCGCTCAGCATATCGTTGAGCATTTCGCGGTTTAAGGCGGAGTCGTCAACAACGAGTATCCGGGCACTGTTTTTCTTTGGTCTGCTCACAATATCACACCTCTTTTACACGGTTTGTCATTTTATAAGTATAAACCTTTTTGTGTTTTAAGTCAATAGAATGTGCTTTAATTATTGTAGGTCTTTCCTGATTATCTGCGGGTTCCGCTTTACCGAATGCTTGCAGGGCAGAGAAAAACGCCCCATGACCGATAAAATCACGGGGCGCTTGCAGTATTACAGTATTTACTTCAGAAGAGCTGTTGCGTCATCCGCTATCTGCCCGGGTGTCAGATGAGCCTCACGCATAAGCTCGTTTACATCGTATCTGTCGTAGAATTTCTTGGCAAGACCGAAACACAGTGTTTTTACACTGCTGTTGCCATAGAATCGTGCGATCTTTTCACCGAAGCCGCCGTCAAGGATACCATCCTCGAGGGTGATCACAATATCGTGATTTTTCTTCAGGTTTTCGAGCGTTTCCTTATCGATCCCGGATATAAAATGAGGATTGATGACAGTGGGTGTTATACCTGCCTTTTCTTCGATCGCTTTTGCGGCTTTTTCACCGAGCTGATAGAAAGTGCCGAGCGCTATTACAGCTATTTTAGAGCCGTTCTTTGTGACCTCGTACTTGTTCAGATCCGACCAGTTGTTCTTTACTTCCTTACCGTCTGAAATCACCGGTCCGCCGGGTACGCGCACTGCAACGGGATGCTCCTTCTGCTCAATTGCCCAGTCGAGCATTGAAAGGTATTCTTCCTTTGTTGCGGGAGCAAGATATACAAGGTTCGGAATGTTTGACAGCATCGGGATATCATAAAGACCGAGGTGCGTAACATCGCTCATACCGTATACAGAGCCTGCAAACACGCTTATAGCAACGGGGCTGTTGTTTATGCAGATATCCTGCGATATCTGGTCGTAGGTACGCTGTATAAATGTGCTGTAAACGCCGTAGAAAGGCTTTCCGCCGCCTGCTGCGATACCCGATGCCATGGCGGCTGCATTTTCTTCTGCGATGCCGACATCGATAAATTGCCTGCCCGCCTCATCTCTTCTGCCTTTCCAGAAGCCGCTGACCGCAGGAGTACCGGAGGTCAGAACGCATACGCTTTCATCCTTCTTCATTTTTTCAAGAAGCATCTTAGCGGTAAGGTCGCCGTAATCCTCGCCGTCATAATTGTACTTTGCCTTGCCTGTTTCAACGTCAAACGGCATATGCCAGTGCCAGTCTTCCTTGTTTTTCTCGGCGAAGGACAGACCCTTTCCCTTTTCGGTCACTATATGCACAGCGACAGGGCGCGTACTGTCCTTGACCTGTCTGAATGTGGCAATAAGGCTGTCGATGTCATTGCCGTCCTTTACGAATACATAATCAAGCCCCATGGCGGTGAACAGGTTTGTGTCGGCTTTGCCGTTGCTTTCACGCAGAGCCTTTAAATTCTTGTACATACCGCCGTGATTTTCAGCAATAGACATATCGTTATCGTTTATTATAACGATAAGATTTCCGTCAAATTCACCCGCATAGTCAAGCGCCTCAAGTGCTTCGCCGCCGCTGAGTGAGCCGTCGCCGATCACCGCAATGACATTTCCTGTTTCGTGCTTCAGGTCCCTTGCCTTTGCAAGACCGAGAGCAAGGCTTATTGAGGTTGATGTATGACCGATGGTAAAGAAGTCGTGTTCGCTTTCATAGGGATTTGAGTAGCCGGAGATATCGTCAAAATGCTCTTCGTAAAGAAATCCGTCCTTTCTTCCTGTAAGCATCTTGTGGCAATAAGTCTGGTGAGAAACGTCAAACACCATTTTATCTGTGGGTGAATTGAAAACATAGTGCAGGGCTATAGTAGCTTCTGCAAAACCGAGGTTAGGTCCGCAATGACCGCCGTGACGGCTGAGCTTGAATATAAGAGCGTCACGCATTTCCTGTGCAAGTTTTTTCATTTCTTCCGTGCTGAGTTTCTTAACGTCAGCAGGTGAGTTGATTTTTTCGAGATACATTTCTTTTCTCCTTTTCCCGATAATTGTAGATCGCCGAGCGCCCGTGACGGTGCGTATAGATGCGCAGAGCGCCGATATTTTCTTTGCTACGGGAGTATTGTATCATATGGAGTGAACTCCAAGTCAATAGTTTTTTTGAAAAAAACTAATAAAATGTTGAAAATGGGAATTTATCATCGAAATTGTTACCAAATTGTAACCTTTTTCTAATTGATTTTTCAGTTGTTCAGTGATATACTTATTATATTTAAAAGCCAAAATGCAATAACACTTGAATGGATTGAACATCATGTTAAAAACTCCGGCTAAACCTTTAATCGAAGAAAAAAATGATATTTACAATGACGGATATAAACAAAAGCAAAAGATAAAAAGGCATAATCGGCTCAGATCTTTCGGCATTATGTTCTTGTCGGTTGTTATATCACTTTGTACGGGAATTTCTCTTTACTGCGGGTATGCGCTTATAGAAGGCGGGCAACCGATCATAGCGGAAATATCATCGCCGCAGTTGACTGCAACACAGTCCGCAGAAGAAAAAGAGCCGCTTTCACTGCCGCTCCCTGTTATAGTATCCGTCGATATATCCGACACTATCAATGATGATTTTACCCGTACCGTAAAATTTAAATGCAAAAATAACGATGACACTGAAAACGGACTGCGTTATTATATTTCCGATAAAGAACAGACAGATATCGTTGATACGGACAATTGGAGCACAACGACTGATGGAGAAGCAGAAGCTGACCTTTCCGGGGGAGAGTATTACGTTTATGTCACAAATGACAGCGGTGAGCTTACAAAGAGTGACAAGATAACGGTAAAAGTCGACGCGGTAACCTCAGTCGAAATAGGCAAGACCGATACATATATGAATGTCGGAATGAATTATTCGCTGTGCGCGCAGGTGGATACTGTAGGCAAACCCGGTGATAAAGAAAAGGCGGTCACATGGAAAAGCTCCGCGCCGCAAACAGTCAGCGTAAATGACGGAGTGATCTCCGCACTGAAAGCGGGCAAAGCGACTGTAACGGCAACTACTGCGAGCGGACTGTCGGACAGTGTGGAAATTACCGTTACAGACTTGCTCAGAGCACCTAAAATAACAGCTTATAAGCCGCTTTTACCGGCAGGACAGTACACCGAGGAGGAGGGCGCGCTGATCGATGCGGTGCTTGAAAGCCGCGTTAATACCGCAGGTTACGGCACGAGAGCCGGAGTAGTAGCGGCGGCAAGATTTATTCCGCTTGAATTTAATTACAAGATACCGTATTTTTATGAAAACGGCAGACTTGACCCACAGCCCGAAAGACCGTATTGTGACGGCGAGGGCAGATTTTATCACAAGGGTCTTTATCTTACTCACAGCAAGTTTGAGCTTCTTGACAAAAAGGGTATATTGTACGGACCTGCAACGTGGGGCGAACCGCTCACAAACTGGGAGAACGCATTCGGGCTTGTTCCCGGCGCAAAGTATGCAAACGGAATGACCTGTTCGGGATTTGTTTCGTGGTGTCTGTATAACGGCGGCGTACCGCTGGGTGATGTCGGCGCGGGGGATACGCCCGATTATGACTATGAATATTCCGATTTCGGAAAACGTGTATGGCTTGACGAGGATGTAATGCGAAGCGGAATATTGCAGGTCGGCGATCTTATAGGCTGCGACGGTCATATTGCGATAATAGCAGGCTTTGACGAGAACAATATCTACATAGCCGAGGCGCTCGGAAAAGGCATAGTTATGGAGGTTCGCGAGCGCTACCGCGAGGTATGGGAGTGCGGCGACTATACCTATGCGATGCTTATGGGTGATATCTATGCAGAGCATAACGGCGACGGCGATGTTACCGAGATGTGGGTTGACTATTCTGAGTAAAGCGAATATAAAACAACGGTGTCCGACCTTTTACAGCCGGACACCGTTGTTTTGGGGAAATATATGAAAACGAAGATAGCAACATCTATAGGGCTTTGTTCACCCTGTACCTGTATTATATTAGCCTTTTTTAAACTGAATTTAAATTGAACGGGCTTTTTCTTGCTTTACACGACTATATTTAATATTTTCTTCCCGATTGTCTATTGACACAGGAAGATCTTTATAGTATTATTAGCAAAGAATGTAAACGTTCACACGAAAGGATAGTATTCTATGATCAATACGATTGATATAAGCGGAAAGTGGGAGCTTTTTATAAGCGAAAAAGAGCTTTCTTCAATACCGACAGATTACAGTGACAGTATAACTTTGCCCGATACGCTTTCAAATGCCGCAAAGGTAGCTGAGAACAAGAACAAGGACGAGGGATACCTCACAGACAAATACACCTTTACAGGCTATGCGTGGTTCAGGCGTTCGCTTACGCTTGAGAACGATATGACAGGCTTTGTATCGGTGCTCACGCTGGAACGCACAAGAGTCAGCACACTGTACATAGACGGTGCAGAGGTGGGTACTTGCGACAGTCTTTGCAGTACGCACCGCTATGACATTTCTTCATATATGACCGCAGGCACACACGAGATAGTTATCCGTGTTGCGAATGTCGGCTATAAGACAGGCGGCGGTCATATGACAAGCCCCGATACGCAGACAAACTGGCTTGGTATTGTCGGAAAGATGAATATTGAGATCTATCCTAAGAGCTATATTTCCGATGTAAGGGTTATCGCATCGGCTGACGGTGCTTTATCGGTAAGAGGCTGTGTTATCGGCGCAGATAACGCCGACATTATGGCAACCGTTACAGCGCCTGACGGAATACGCGTGTTAAAGGCAAGTATAATCGCTGACGGCGATACGTTTGAAGCTCAGTTCAAGCTTGAAAACGCTCAGCTCTGGGACGAGTTTGAACGCAATGTTTACCGCCTGACTTTGCAGTGCGGCGAGGATATCTACAACACTACATTCGGATTTGTCACATTTTCGCATATCGACAGAAAGCTGCTTGTAAACGGAAGCGAATCGTTCCTGCGAGGAAAGCATGACGGACTTATATTCCCGCTCACAGGTTACGCTCCGTGCGATGTGAATGAGTGGAAGGAGCGCCTGAAAATCGCTGTGAGCTATGGTATAAACCACTATCGCTTCCACACCTGCTGTCCTCCCGATGCCGCATTTACAGCCGCAGATGAGCTCGGCATATATATGGAGCCTGAGCTTCCTTTCTGGGGAACGATCGCCGCAAAGGGCGAGGAAGGCTACAATGAGGAGGAGCAGAACTACCTCATAAACGAGGGTATCCGCATAATAAGGGAGTTTTCACATCACCCTTCATTTGTTATGATGTCGCTTGGAAACGAGCTCTGGGGCAGTCGTGAAAGACTTGGAGAGATCATTGATATTCTTCGCCGTGAAAATCATTCGATCTATTTCACGAGCGGTTCAAACAACTTCCAGTTCTGGCCTGCCGAAATTCCACAGGAGGACTTCTTCGCAGGCGTAAGACTTTCGCGTGACAGACTTTTCAGAGGGTCGTATGCTATGTGTGATGCACCTCTCGGACATATCCAGACCGACAAGCCTAATACCGTTCACGACTATGACGCAATAATCCGCGGTGAGAACGGCTCGGAGAACGAGGGCGGCGGTACGATACAGATACAGTACGGTACAGGCGTAAAGACCGTCAAGCTTAACGCCGCAGACGGAAGCTATATTCCGCACAAGCCCGTGATCTCACACGAGGTCGGACAGTATGATTACTTCCCTGACTTTGACGAGATGAAGATGTACACAGGCCCGCTCAAACCGCGTTATCTTGATATTTTCAGAGAAAGACTTGAGGAAAAGGGACTTTATACACAGTGGAGAGATTTCTTTGAGGCAGTCGGCGCACATTGTACGCAGTGCTATAAGGACGAGATAGAAACGGCGTTGCGTTCTTCCGAACTCAGCGGCTTCCAGCTTCTCGACCTACAGGACTTCAACGGTCAGGGCGTATCGCTTGTCGGTGTGCTCAACGCCTTTATGCAGTCAAAGGGCTTTATAACGCCTGAGGACTGGCGCGGCTTCTGCGACAGCAATGTCCTGCTTGCAAGATTTGACAAATATGTTTACGGGGCAAAGGAAAAGCCGGTTATAGAAATTCTCCTTTCGTCCTATGGCAAGAATAAGATAAAGGGCGGAGCAGTGAAGTATTCGCTTATAAGTGATGAGCTTGATATAAGCGGCAGTGCAGAGTTCACAGCTTCCGATACGCGTCTTACTTCTGTCGGCACATTTACTCCCGATTTCAGCGGTATTACAAAGCCGCAGACAGCAGTTCTCACACTTACTCTCGGGGAGCTTCACAACAGCTATGTATTCCGGCTCTATCCCGACTGCAATGTTGAAATTACCGAAAACGGCGTAAAGACGGCAGACGATGAGCTGATATTTGTTGGCAGTACAGAAAAGGCAAAAGAGCTTATCGCAAGCGGCAAAAAGGCTATGGTCATAACAGACGGCAGTAAAGCTATCGAAAACGCATACTGCGCCGATTTCTGGAACTATCATATGTTCCGTGTCATTTCGGAGAGTATGAACAAGCCTGTAGCGCCCGGAACGATGGGACTTCTTATCGATAAGGACAACAAGCTTTTAAATGATTTCCCGTCCGAAAAGTTCACAACTCCACAGTGGTACGAGGCGATAACGCACAGCAAGGCTGATATACTTGATGATGACCCTGAAATCACGCCCATAGTTCAGGTCGTTGACAACACTGAGCGTTGCCATCGTCTTGGCATGCTGTATAAGAAGAACGGCGTTCTTCATTGCAGTATAAGACTGTGGGAAGCGGCTGACTGCCCCGAAATAAAGCAGCTTGCAAAGAGCATTACGGAAAATTTCTGATATATTATGAAACCCGCCCTGTGTGTGCAGTACACGCAGGGCGGGTTTATTATAGCGTCGACATATAAAAACCTCCGCGCCTGTTACAGTGCGGAGGTCGTTTTATTTACTTATTATCCTTATCGGGCTTGCCGTGAGTAAACGGCTTATGAAATTCCAGTCCCGTGCTCGAAAGGTCATCGGTACGCTTAACGCTTCCGTCGTTTCTTACAAGCGAGGTCTTAGGATCAACCGTGCTCTTCTTGCCCTGAGATAAAGTACCGTGTTTCATATAAAGCCCTCCTTTAAGGGAGTAGTTTTAGCGAAATCGGATCATTATACACAACCCTGAGCCTTCATAGCTTCAGCAACCTTTAAGAAGCCTGCTATGTTAGCACCTGCCATGTAGTTGCCCTCTAAGCCGTATTCCTTAGCGGCTGTGTCGCACTGCTTGAAGATTTCCTTCATAATGTCGTGGAGCTTAGCGTCAACTTCTTCAAAAGTCCAGCTATAACGCATTGAGTTCTGGCTCATTTCAAGACCTGATGTAGCAACACCGCCGGCATTTGCAGCCTTTGCAGGACCGTAAAGAAGACCGTTTGAAAGGTAAACTTCGATAGCATCGGGAGTAGAGGGCATATTAGCGCCTTCTGCAACTGCGAAGCAACCGTTGTTTACGAGAGCCTGAGCTGACTCACCGTTGATTTCGTTCTGTGTAGCGCAGGGGAGTGCAATATCGCACTTGATTGTCCAGATACCTGAGCAACCCTCTGTGTATGTAACGTTCTTGTGTGATGTTCTGTTGAGGTATTCCTTGATACGCTTTCTCTCAACTTCCTTGATCTGCTTTACAACGTCAAGCTCGATACCGTCGGGATCGTGGATGTAGCCGTTAGAGTCAGAAAGTGCAACTACCTTAGCACCGTACTGTGTAGCCTTTTCTGTAGCGTAGATAGCAACGTTACCTGAACCTGAGATAACAACTGTCTTACCCTCAAAGCTCTTGCCGTTAGCCTTGAGCATTTCGTTTGTAAAGTAGCAAAGACCGTAGCCTGTAGCTTCTGTTCTTGCAAGTGAACCGCCGAATGTTAAGCCCTTACCTGTGAGAACGCCTGAGAATTCGTTTCTCAGTCTCTTGTACTGACCGAACATATAACCGATCTCACGTCCGCCTGTACCGATGTCGCCTGCGGGAACATCGCAGTCAGGACCGATGTGTCTGTAGAGCTCTGTCATGAAGCTCTGGCAGAAACGCATGATCTCTCCGTCGCTCTTGCCCTTGGGGTCAAAGTCTGAACCGCCCTTGCCGCCGCCCATAGGCAGTGTTGTAAGGCTGTTCTTGAAGATCTGCTCAAAGCCGAGGAACTTGATGATACCGAGATATACGGAGGGGTGAAGTCTGATACCGCCCTTGTAAGGTCCGATAGCTGAGTTGAACTGAATTCTGAAGCCTCTGTTGACCTGTGTCTTGCCGTTGTCGTCTACCCAGGGTACACGGAACATGATCTGTCTTTCAGGCTCTACAATTCTCTCAAATACGCCTGCGTCAACGAGATCCTGTCTCTTTTCAACTACGGGCTGAAGGCTCTCGAAAACTTCTGTTACTGCCTGAATGAACTCGGGCTCGCCTGCATTTCTTTTCTTAACTGTTTCGAGCAGGTCGATAAGATACTGATTTTTTAACGCCATTGTTAAATCCTCCTGATATTTTCGGCTCAAGTACGAAATACCGCAATTTTACGGATATGCTCGGTTTTTCTGCTTTTTTCAGAAAGTAATTTGTGAGAAAACCGACTCTATCGGTAAGTTTTAGTATATTCTTTGCGACCAAAGCCGTAAGTGTTTTTTTAACTGCAAGAAAAAGTATATCACATATACGCAAAATTTGCAATAGTTTTTTAAAAATTTTCATAAAAAAGTTTAAAAAACTCAAAAAAGCACAAATTTGACCTGTTTCACCGCATATTTACGCAAGTTTTGATTTAGGTTATTGCAAAATCTCGGAATTTTTTGCAATTAGCTTGCAAAAATATCGGTTTTATAGTAAAATAATATTCATACCTCATTTATGAAAGCGAATACCGGAGCACTGTCCGGTCGAGAATAAAATGGTTTATACCTTATATATAAGAAAAGAGGGGTTTGAATGGAGAAAACGGCACTCAAAACTATAGCAGACAACAGAAAAGCGCGTCATGATTATTTTGTACTTGAAAGCTATGAAGCGGGTATAGAGCTTACAGGCACTGAAGTAAAGTCGATACGGGAAGGCGGTCTTAATCTGAAAGACAGCTGGATCTCGATAGATGACGGCGAGGCGTATATAAAGCAAATGCATATATCACCCTATGAAAAAGGAAACATCTTTAATAAGGACCCGCTGAGAACAAGAAAGCTTCTTATGCATAAGCGCGAGATAATGAAACTGCTCGGACAGGTAAAGCAGGACGGTCTGACGCTTATCCCGATTTCCGTTTATTTTAAAGGAAGCAGGGTAAAGGTTCAGGTAGGACTTTGCAAAGGTAAAAAGCTTCATGATAAGCGCGATGCTATGGCACAGCGGGACGCAAAGCGTACGATCGACCGCGAGCTTAAAATGCGCAACAGATAATTCTAAAACGGTTTGCTGCCTTTTTGAATTTTTTTAGAAAAATTTCAAAAAGCGCTTGACAAACCGTTTTTATTCTGCTATAATAGATTATGCTGATTTGCGGGGATGCTGGAATCGGCAGACAGGCAAGCTTGAGGTGCTTGTGTCAGTATTGGCGTGTGGGTTCAAGTCCCATTTCCCGCACCAGTATAAAGGACATTCGATTTTCGAGTGTCCTTTATTTTTATATCTAAGCAAATCAGCAAATCACTATCATTAAGAACAAGCACGCCGGAATCGCACGAAATCTTTGATTTTGTGGAAGCGGAACTTGTTCCGCAGTCAGACAAGGTAAGCCCCAGGTGCCCCGGTCAGTATTGGCGTGTGGGTTCAAGTCCCATTTCCCGCACCGGTGTAAAGGACATTCGTTTTTCGAGTGTCCTTTATTTTTATATCTAAGCAAATCAGCAAATCACTATCATTAAGAACAAGCACGCCGGAATCGCACGAAATCTTTGATTTTGTGGAAGCGGAACTTGTTCCGCAGTCAGACAAGGTAAGCCCCAGGTGCCCCGGTCAGTATTGGCGTGTGGGTTCAAGTCCCATTTCCCGCACCGGTGTAAAGGACATTCGTTTTTCGAGTGTCCTTTATTTTTATATTTAAGCAAATCATTTCGTATGCCGTTAAGCAGAATGTAAAATTCACTCGCAATATACTTTGTTAAAATGCATAATCCTTGACACAATTTATTACCTGTGATAGAATGGAAACAGCATATATGATCCAATTATCAGGCAACACTTCACGAAAAGAGGATAACATTATGGCAACACCCGATCTTTTATTCCCGGCAGACGCAAAGCAAAAAAGATACAATCAGCTTGCTAAAAGCGCGGCGGCTGATCTGCAGATAGAATATCTTGCGATGACGCTTTCGCCGTATGATACAGAGTATGCACAGCGGATATTGTCACAGCTTGTGACAGATCCCGAAGTCATAAGCTACAGACAGGATATAGTCGATGATTTTATAAATGTACCTGAGCTTGAGGCAATTCTTTATAAAAGCCTGCATACTATTTATGCAAACTCAAAATCGGTCTATGCAAAGGCGGGCTCTACTCAGTCGTTCTTTGAGCTGACAGAGAATACGGCGCTTATAGAGTCGTTCATTTCCTGTATGGAGGAGTGCCACGGATTTTATGAAAAATGCTGTGGGAAGCTTGTTTCCGCAGGTATGCGTGCCGTAGTGCAGGCTATTGAGGATAAATACAGATCGGAAGAGTTTGCTACACTGAAGGTCGAGATCGCCGAGCTCAGAAAAACACTGGCAACGGGTTTTCGCAGTGTGACCTTCGGGGTAAATCTTGACGAGCTTATGCGCCCTGAGGAAATAGCGCTGATAAGTGTAAGCCGCGAACCGTTCAAGGAAAGGAAGCTGTTTGATAAGCTTCTCGGCGTTCAGAGCTCGGTAGAACCGCTTACAAATGTCTATACAAGAAAAAGCAAGGACGGCGCGATCTCATCGATCAACGAAAGGCTGTTCAAGGAGCTTGACGCACTGGGCGGAGAATATTCAAAGCATTTCAACACGGCACTAAGGGCTTATTATGACGCAAGCATAGATTTTCTTATCACACTTGAAAAGCAGATAAATTTCTACATAGGAGCGGCGAATACGGTCAGCCGTATGAGGAGTATGGGACTTCCGATGTGCAGACCTGTCATACTGCCGATGAACGAGCGCAGAGCGGACTATAAAAAGCTGTATGACACTGCATTTGCCAATAAGATGTGTACAAGCTATGTCGGCGTGAATGATAGCACCGTGAAGCAGAATGACTGTTGTATGGACGATGGCGGTCGTATTCTTATACTGACAGGACCGAATAACGGCGGTAAAACGACCTTTACAAGAGCGGTAGGAATAGCGCAGGTGTTCGCTCAGTGCGGACTTTATGTTTCGGCGGAAAGTGCCGAGATATCGCCTGTCGACAATATATTTGTTCATTTTCCGAAGGAAGAGGAAATAGGCATAAACGCAAGCCGTTTCACCGAGGAATGCAAGCAGTTCCGCGATACCATAGGCGCGGCTACCGATCACAGCCTGGTGCTGATGAACGAGAGCCTTTCAAGCACAACGCCTACCGAGTGTCTTATTATTGCAAGAGAGATCATGAGGATATTTGCCGATATCGGTGTAAGGCTAATCTATACAACTCATATCAAGGAGCTTACCGACAGCATTGAGAAAATCAATGAAGAAAAGCCGAAAAGCACACTTGCAAGCCTTACCGCGGAATGTGACGAAAACGGTAAGCCAACCTATGTGATATCAAGACGTATGCCGGATAAGGCAGGAAATGCGGAGTACATTTTCAGAAAATTCGGTATCTCTTATGATGAGTATAGGAAGAATAAAAGCTGACATTGCTTGTCACAGATGCATTAAATATTATGACACTTAAGCTTGTGGAGGTTAGAATGAACTATAAAGAAGCCAAAAAACGGCTTTCGGAAATGCATGTGAAAGAAGCTCTCAGTGATTATGATTATGAATTTCTGAATGAAATAGCACATAGTGATGATATGTGCCTTAAATGCGATGCGGCAGATCTACTTATCGATCACACGACAAAGCAGGCTATTGAAATATTGAAAACGCTCAGCAACGATAATGATGCTACCGTAAGGGCAAGTGCTTACGATAATATGTGGGTGTTTGAAAAACAGGATTTTGATGAGATACTCAGAAATGCTGTTGTCCGCGAAAAGGACGAAATTGCAAGAAGCTATGCTATATGCTCTTTATATGACCTGTATTTGGAAAACATCTGTGATACCGCCGAACTTATTGCTTTTATGCACAAGCTTTATCGGACGGAGAAAGACAGAAAATGTAAACTTCAATATCTCAGAAATTTTTATCTTTCGGGAGAAACCGACAAGCTCAGTGAGATCATCGCATATCTTGAAGATGAAGATTACAGAATGAGAATTACCGTTGTAAATACAATTTCCGAGATGTTGAACAAAGAGAATAAAGAAGTTTTATTGTCGGTCGTAAGGAAAAGACTGAAAACAGAAAAAAGCGCGGCAGTAAAGGCATCACTTGAAAAGCTTGCGAGTGACGCAGAATGTATGCAATAAAACAAGCGGTGAACGCATAAATACGTTCACCGCTTGTTTTATATCAGTCGTAAAATCATTTGAAATATTCCTCGCCGAGTATCTCGACAAATCTGGGTCTGACACCTGTCTTGTTGTCGATATGACCGTAGTTCTGGCACATATCGTAGCTCGGCAGGGTGTTACCCTCGACAAGAACCGGGCGCGTGGGGGTTATCGCAACGTCCCAGCCTATGTAGCCGACCTGAGGAACAACAAGCGCCGCCTTTTTGCACATTTCGACCGCTTCATCAAACATCGGTATCTCAAAGCCGTTGAACCTTGTGTGCGTGAACGGGTGCTCTTCATAATAAACACCGGTAGCATCGCAGTATGCGTTCTTGTGTATCACACCGTCAGCGCCTATAGAAACATACATACCGCCGCTGCAGATATTGTCAACGCAGTTAGTACCGTTGCTCATGCGGACAAGCGCATACATAAAATGCACCTTTCCGTCATGCAGAAGTGTTACCATACGGATCGTATTTATAGATGAGGGGCTGAGCTTGTCCATCTGCTCGTTCTGCTTTATCGTTTCCTCCACAAGATACTGCTTGTTGTCGCAAAGGCGCTTGTAGAGAGCTTTATAATCGGTATCGGGGGTTACGGTTTCTTTGGTTATTCCTTCACCGCCGAACTGATTTACAGGCTTTGCAAATACCGTTTCACGACCCTTGCAGAACTCGCGCAGGTCGTCCGCCGTGGCTTTTTCGAGATTTAAAAAATCTCTGCCTATGTATTCTCTGAAAGCCTCGTCAAATTCGGCTTTGTTGTCGAATATATGAAAATATGTCCTGTCGTTGCAGCGCTTTGAGATAGTGATATTGTCATTCATCGTCATAAATGTGCGTCTGTTCTTGCCTTTTATGTCGGCAAATCCGAACACGCGGTAATCCATATAGCCTATCGAGTAGCGGAAAATACACCATATCATATCGAAGAACATTATAAATCTGTTCTTGCCGGTTTCCTTGTGGATCGTTCCGATATAGCCGAACATACGCCTGAAGCTTCCTGCAAACAGTCTGCGGAAGAATGTCTTTATCTTTGTCATTTGCATAACCTCTTTATCAAAATCTCAGTAGCTTTGACACTATTTTATATATCATACGCTTGAGCGGAGTGGAAACAAGCTCTTTTTCTCTGGGTGTAAGTCCGAGAATCCATACCGATATTATGAATATCACAACATAAATGCCGCCCCAGAGCAGTATTCCGAAATAGCCCGAAACGTGAGCCAGACACGCTATAAGTATCGCCGCAATGGCGGGAACAACAAGAGATGGGAGCAGTGCGGTAATTCTCCGCCAGAACCTCGGGATATCAAGCCCGATATATTTATTGTAGTACCAGTTCATTATAAGTCCGTTGCCGATAAATACGGGGATCGCTGTACCTATTGCGACACCGACAGAGCCGAACAGGGCACACAGCGGTATGCTGATTATTATGTTGAGTATCGCAACAAGCACATATACAAGAGAACGGAACTTGTGCATATTCTTTGCTCGCTGTATTTCAATACCGAGGTTTTGTATACTCGGAAGAATGGTAGGTATGAACAGCAGAAGAGCGATAACAAACGCGTTGGCGTTGGCTTCACCCGCCCACAGCAGAACGAAAGGATAGCCTACCGCTGCAAATCCGAGCAGTATCATTGTAAGGATTATAAACTGAAAACGTCCGACACGGATAAACAGGTCGCTTATCTGCTTGTTAGGAACTCTGTTTGCGACCATTTGATGAACTCTCGGTGTGAGTATTCCCGAGAATGTAGTCGCCATTGACATATAGTAGATGTTGAGCTGAGATGCAACGTTGTATGTCGCTACCTCGTTTGCTCCGTGCATCCACGCAAGCAGGAACTTATCAACGCTCCAGTTTAGCTGATCGACCACAATTCCGATAAATACCCAGCCCGTGAACTTGAACATCGATTTCAGAAGCTTGAAATCGAAGTCACGGAAATAAAATCGGATAGCAAGCTTTTTGTTGCAGTAGATGATATTCAGTACACCCGAGAAAAGCGTGAACGCAAGGCTCATATATGCTATTGCCTCGGAGCGCAGTCCTATCATCAGGAGAGGGATTATAAGCAGGGGATTTATCACCGACTTTACTATGGCAAGCAGTTTAAGAAAGATGTACCGCTCGTTTACCATAGTGTTCGATTCAAATACGCTCAGAGGAAAACTAACCGCCGCCGTGACGGTCATAATGTACATAAGCTTTACGGCAAGGTCTATCTCCGCATCGGTAAGCTTCTGTCCGAATGCAAGGCGGGGATTTGCAGCAATAGTAAAACCGACTATCAGAACGACAATACCGATTATCGAATATATGATAAGGAACATACCGTTCAGCTTAGCCATATTATACTTGTCACCGGCTTCTTTGTACCTGGTGTAAAATCTTGTATAGGCACTGCCAAGACCGAAGCTGAAAAGGTTCAGGTATGATACCATAGGCAAAACTATGGAGTATACGCCGTATTCGCTTTGTCCCAGCCTTTCTATCATTATAGGTGTGTAGACAAGTGAAACGACCGTACCGAGTATCAGCGACAGATAGGAGAGCAGTGAGCCCATTTTTATCTGGTCAATTTTCATTCGCAATTTTCCTGTAAAATCTGTTTATATTAAAAATAGTATTCCAAAATCATATTTTAACATATTTTATGGGGTTTGTAAAGAAAAATTACGGAGAAGTTAAATCGACTTACGTTTTTTGATAACAAAAGTGAAAATAAGCGTACAGACTATAAGAATTACCGGGAACAATACGGAAAATCCAAGTCCTGTTTTCATGCCTGCGGATTCATTTGCACCGTTTGCGGTGGCAAAGTTGCAGATCATACCGGCAATGAACGGTCCTGATGCACAGCCGAGGTCACCGGCAAGCGCCATAAGGCTGTACATACCCATACCTACTCTGAAATACTATAAAAAGCAACGGCGCAAGATTGTTTACAGCCGCCTGGCATATATAACCTATATAACAGGCGTTTACCGTGGAGCGATATGTTATGTTTATAGTTATTGAGAAAGTCCTTTCAACGAAAAAATCCGCTTTATTATAAGCAATCGACCGAGTTTTTTCAATCCCAAAAACAATAATTATAAAAACGATTACACAAATTCGCTTTTTTGCACAAATAACGGCTTATTATATTAGTCAATTCTAATAAAATCACTACAAACGCATTTACTAACCGCTTAAAATATGCTATAATATTCGGAGAATTAGTATGACCATCGTCCGCAAAGGATAGGAATATACCGTAAAGGCGAGGGAAAGGTTGGTTATTTTTTATGAAGATCAAAAGCTTATTGATCATAGTGCTTGCTTGCTTTGTGATCATTCCGTCGGTTGTATTTGCGTCTGTTGCAAATGTCGAGATGAACAAGCTCGCACTTAATAACTACAAACAGACTGCACAGTCTATGGCTGAAAATCAAGCTTACAACATATCGGAGTATTTCCGAATAATTTCGGCAAGCGCTAAACAGATAGCCGACAACCCGGATATTCTTGAATTTAACAGCGATAAAAGTCCTACTTCTACAGACGCACTTGACATCTATTCAAAAATCGTGTCTTCTGACAATGAAAATGTCAGAATTGACCGTATAATGATAGTCAAGAAGAGCGATTATCTTCCCGTAGTTGCTACAGATGATCTTACAGGTCTTTCAAAGGATGATATACTCAGCAACACGCTTAAGAGCATATGTGAGAGAAAAGACGGTGAGGTAACATTCTACACTCCCGATGTGTACACGACCTTCAAAGAAGGCGACAAGGAGCGTAATGACCCGCTTTTCCCCGGAAAGTCCGGCGCAAATCTTCGTCTGGTAGTAAAGTATGCTGTCGGAGATTATTATGTAGTAACATTTTTCAACCATTCTGCACTGAAGTCATTTGCTACTTCGTCACAGTTTGCCAACAACAGTAAACTCATTCTTATCGACCCTAACGGTTCGATCATGCATGACAGCTACATAGGTAATACATCGGATAATAAGAACAGCGCTTACCTTAAGTTTACCGACAAGGCGCAGGTAGGCTCTGTTGCTGAGGTCGATAACTTTAAGGGTACTGATAGCGGTGTTATCCCTACTATAGGTTTCGCTTCAAAATTACCCGCTATAAATGAGGGAGAAGAAGGAAACTGGACACTTGCCATTGTAGCCGAAACCGACAAGGCATATACCTTATCAGGTGAAGCTATGGGAAGCATAATCGGTATGATCGTATTTGTTTCGATTATTCTGATGGCAGCTGCTGTAGTTCTTGTATTCATACTCACTAAGCCAATCAAGGTCATTGAAGAAACGCTTGTCAAGGTTCACAGAGGTGACCATGAAGCGAGAATAAATGTAATTGCAAACAACGAGTATGGTCAGATCGCCCGTACATTCAACGATCTTATCGACGATATCGTTGTAAGTGAAGGCAGATACCGCACTATCATAGAGATGTCCGATAATATAATCTTTGAGTGGAATTTCAAGACTAACGATGTATTCTTCTCAAACAATTTCAATAAGAAGTTCAGCTATCGCGCACCGTCCGATCACTTCGGCGACAGCTTCCTGCTTAAGGTAAAGGTTCATCCCGAGGATAATGAGCGTTATCACAAGGATCTCGAAAAGCTCTCAAAGGGTGAAGAGTTTGAGGGCAACGAGTACCGTTGGAAGAACATCTATGGCGACTATATCTGGATACTTCTCCGTACTGCAACTATCCGTGACAGAGATGGAAATATTGCTAAGATAGTGGGCGTTATCGTTGATATCGACCGTGCTAAGAAGAGTGAAAAGCTCCTTACCGAAAGAGCAAGCTACGACAGCCTTACAGGTCTTTATAACCGTGAATCTATCGAGCGTACCATTGATAACGAAATCGAGCTTATCAATGTCCGCAAGAGCGAGTTTGCTATTCTGTTCATAGATGTTGATGACTTTAAGATATACAATGATAAATACAGCCACGCTACAGGTGACCAGGTGCTTAAGTTCGTTGCCAATACAATAAACTTCGTTATCAAGGGCTTCGGTACAGCCGGACGTTATGGTGGTGATGAATTTGTTGCTTGCATAAGAAATGTTGAAACAAATGATCCCACAAGAGTAGCCCGTGATATCCTGTCAGGACTTAAGGAGGGCTTTACATCGGATAACGGTGACAAGCTCTCGGTCAATGCAAGTATCGGTATTTCGATCATCAAGGATTCTTCAATGCACGTTGACGAGATAATCGGTATGGCTGATGACGCAATGTACAAGATCAAGAAGAACGGTAAGTCAAACTTCGGTATACTCAATAAGGAAACAGTCGCTAAGTCTGCTCCTGCTGAGGTTGAAGAGGAAGATATTATCGGCGGCGCTGAAGAAACGACAGCTCCGACAGAAGATGCTCCTGTACAGGAGTAAAAACGTGACAAAATAAATAAGTACAAGAGGAGTGCTGTTTTAACGGCACTCCTTTTTGAACTACAGAACAGCGAGGGATAATATGATACGGGAAGTGCGTGAAGATGAATACGAACAGCTGGTGAGCCTTTATTGTCAGCTCCACGAAACAAGCGTACCGGAATATAAGGGTGATACAAAGGAGCTTTGGCAAAGGCTTGTCGCTAACCCCGATTATCACTTTATTGTAGCCGAGGAGGACGGTAAAATAGTATCTACCTGTACCTGCATAATAGTGCCGAATATGACGCACGGACCGCGTTCTTATGCGTTTGTCGAGAATGTAGTGACAGACAGTGAATATCGTGGCAGAGGGCTTGCTACTGCGTGCCTTGACAAGGCAAAGGAGATAGCAAAGGCTGAAAACTGCTACAGGCTGATACTTATGACAGGCTCAAAGCTTGAAAGTACACTGAACTTTTACAGACGCGCAGGGTATGATGATAAGGAAAAGACGGGATTTATACTGCATCTGGATTAACAGAAACGCAAATGACCTGTGTACCGGACACAGGTCATTTTGCATATAACAAACCCCTTATCTTACGATAAGGGGTCAAGCTATTCATTACGGATTAACCGAAGATGTTAAGCAGAACACCTGCGGCAACGGCAGAGCCGATAACACCTGCAACATTCGGTCCCATAGCGTGCATGAGAAGGAAGTTAGAGGGGTTTTCCTTAGCGCCGACCGTCTGTGAAACACGGGCTGCCATAGGAACTGCGGATACACCGGCTGAACCGATAAGGGGGTTTATCTTGCCGCCTGAGAGCTTGTTCATGAGCTTTGCAAGTAACAGACCGCCTGCCGTACCGAAGCAGAAAGCGATGAGTCCGAGGGCAACGATCATAAGTGTCTTTACAGTCAGGAAGTTTTCAGCAGTTGCTGTAGCACCGACAACAGTACCGAGCATTATAGTAATAATGTTCATCAACTCGTTTGATGCTGTCTTTACAAGTCTGTCTACAACGCCGCTCTCTCTGAAGAGGTTACCGAGCATCAGCATACCTACAAGAGGAGTTGCATCGGGAACGATAAAAGCAACGATAAGCGTAACAGCGACAGGGAATATGATCTTTTCTCTTTTTGATACGGGACGTAAGCTCTCCATTACAATGGCACGTTCTTTTTTTGTTGTAAGGAGCTTCATTATAGGAGGCTGAATTACAGGAACGAGCGCCATATAAGAATATGCGGCAACCGCTATTGAACCCAGCAATTGCGGTGCTAGCTTTGATGTCAGGAATATTGCGGTAGGTCCGTCAGCACCGCCGATAATACCGATAGATGCTGCTTCTTTGAATGTAAACGCTACACCTTCAATACCTGTAAGGCTGAATGCGCAAGCACCAAGGAATGTTACGAAGATACCGAGCTGTGCGGCAGCACCGAGCAGTAAGCTCTTGGGGTTTGCTATCAGAGGACCGAAGTCTGTCATACAGCCGATACCTAAGAATATCAGCGGAGGGAATATCTGAAGCTTAACGCCGAGATACAGAATATCGAGCAGACCGCCGTTGTGAAGTACCTCGCCGTAGTTTACACCGTTCTCGGCAAAGTTCGCCGCTATTGCCGGATCCGGGCTTATACCGAACATTTCCGGGTGGAACATATTAGCACCGGGAATATTGGTAAGCATCATACCGAAAGCGATAGGAAGCAACAGCAGAGGTTCAAATTTTCTTACTATAGCAAGATACATAAGTAAGAATGAAACAGCTATCATAAGCCCCTGCTGAGGGGTTATGTTGCAGAAGCCCGACTTTTGCGCAAGCGCGACAAGGGCATTCCAGAAAACGTCTAAAATTTCCATCTTGTTCTCCTTTTATTTAGTCTGAGCCTTAAAACGAACGGGTATTCTCGTTTACGCCCGCATTGCCCCAGCTTGAACGAGGCTGTTTGTCGGCACGTTTGATTCTCTTGATTGCATAGGTCTTGCCGTCGCCTGCTGTGTAAGCAGCGATAGCAGCCGAAATAACAGCTATGACCTCATCGTCGTTCTCGTCCTCTTCGATAAGTTCAACAGGAGCGGGAGCGGGTGCGGCTTCAGCAGTCTTTTCAGCGGGCTTGTCATCTTTTTTCTTCTTGTTTCCCAGATTGCAGAAGAAGGAAATGATGTAAAGCAGTCCTATAAGCAGTCCTAAGATCAGGAAAACAACAACCATACCGGTAATGACCGTAGCCCACATACCGCTTATGTTCTGAGCGGCAGACTCTTCGGTGATTATCGCCATAGTACGCAGTAAATTATCCGTCATGCATGATTCTCCATTCTTAATTGTTCTCGCTTTGCTGTGCCGTTTTTTACTGTTTACTGATAATGCGGCATAGCATAAAACTAATATAATTATACCTTATTTCAGGTGTAAATTCAACGCTTTTCTTTGTAGATTTTTTAACAAATTTTCTTTAATAATTATGTGTATTTTTAGCGTAAATTTAGATAAAATCACAAAACTTAAGTGAAAAGTGGGTAGGGGACTGTTAATGGTGATGAAAGCTTATATATGTAAACTAAAAGGAGCTGTCTTATACAACAGCTCCTTTGCTCAAATCAATATTTATCGTTCACGTCTTCTTTAAACTCTACGTTTGTCTGAACTGCGGTATCAAAGTGCGTAATATCGCTAGCTTTCAACTTTTTGTTTTCGGCGGGTTTGTCCTGCTGTTTTGTCTGAGTTTTCTTTTCAGCTGTGAAGTCGGCTGCTATTGGCTTTATCGATGAATTTGCGGGTTTATCGACAGGCTTTGTATCAGCGCTTTTAATTCTGTTTTCCTTTACGGAAGTTTTCGCATTTTCATCGTTTTTTGTTTTCTTTTCCGATACTGCAGGCTTTGCAGCTGCGCTTTTAATTCTGTTTTCCTTTACGGAAGTTTTCACATTTTCATCGTTTTTTGATTTCTTTTCCGGCACTGCAGGCTTTGCGGCTGCGCTTTTAATTCTGTTTTCCTTTACGGAAGTTTTTACATTTTCATCGTTTTTTGATTTCTTTTCCGGCACTGCAGGCTTTTCGCTTTCGACCGGCTTTATCTGAACTGATGATAATTCGGCTGTTTTGTCTTTCCGGATCGGTTCTTTATTTGTTTTAATGCCTGTTGCAGTTTTTTCGTTATGCTTGCCGATATCAGCCTTAGCTTTTTCTTTTTCGCCGAGATCCGTTATAATCGGTTTTGCTTCTGAGGCAATGTCGGGCGCAGGCGTTTCTGCGTCAACTTTATTATTTAAAACATTATTGTCGAGCTTGAACTTGCTTACCATGCCATCAAGTATTGAAGCCTGCGATGAAAGCTCTTCGGCAGATGCGGCACACTCTTCGCTTGTTGCAGAATTGGTCTGAACTACAGATGAGATCTGATCCACGCCTGTCGATATCTGCGATATAGCGTTTGCCTGTTCTTCGCAGGCTGTTGAAATATCGGCTATCAATGCAGTAGTCTGCGTGGTGGTTTCTACTATAAGGCTCAATGTCTGCGCGGTTTCGTTTGCTATTGCAGTACCGTCTTCGACAGCCTTGATAGAATCGCTGATGAGCTCTGTTGTATCACTCGCCGCCTGTGCAACCTTGCCTGCAAGATTTCTTACTTCATCGGCTACTACAGCAAAGCCCTTGCCGGCTTCGCCTGCTCTAGCTGCTTCGACTGCCGCATTGAGCGCGAGTATATTTGTCTGGAATGAGATATCATCGATAGTTCTGATGATATTGGCGATCTGATTTGATGTATCATCGATCTTGTGCATAGCTTCAAGCAGAATGTTCATTTGCTTGTTACCCGAACCGACCAGTTCGGCGGCTTGTTCGGAGTTCTTAGCGGCATCACCCGCTCTTATTGCGTTACGGTTTACCTTTTCGGATACCTCCGCAAGCGAAGCCGAGAGCTCTTCTACAGAAGCAGCTTGTTTTGTTGCACCTTCTGAAAGGTTAGCGGCTGCAGATGATACTTGTCCCGCTCCGTTAGCAACCTGTAAGCCTGCTATGCTTATGCCGCTCATCGTCTTGTTGAGCGATGCCATTATGCGTTCATATGAAGCTTTGAGCTTAGCAAAGTCACCAAGGTAAACATCGGCGGGTGAATATGTAAGATCCCCGTTTCCGAGTGCGGCGAGCATACTGTCAAGATCTGATATTACTGCATTTATATGCGTTGTTATAAGGTTTGTGCTTTCACTGAGCTGACCTATCTCCTTGTCGATCTTGTCACCAAAATCAAGCGGAGCAGAGTGCAGGTCACCCTGTGACAGCGTAACAATTCTGTCAGAACAGAGCTTTACAGGCTTGATTATCTTCTTGACTATTGTGAGTATAAGGAGTACTGAAATAATAAAACAGATTACTGCAGCTACAGAGCCGATTACTACTGACTGAAAAATGCTTCCGGTATATTCGGAGGGAGTAGCTACTACTATACAGCTCCATCCGGCAGTATTCTCAATAGGTGCATATGTAACGTATTTGCTGACACCGTCCAGATTTATTTCCGCAAAGCCGTTTTCACCTCTGATAGCCTTGCTGATGCAATCGGCAATGCCCTGATACGAGCTGTCCGCCTGAGCAAGGGTCTTGTAGTTTATTCGCTCTGTAAGCTTAGTTTCATCGGGATATGCGATAATAGTTCCTGTTTGATCAACAGCCATTGTATAGCCTGTTTCACCTATCTTTGTCTGACCGATCACTGCAGAGAACGTGCTCATGTCAACGCTTGCCATAAGAACACTTCTGAGTGTACTGTTATCCGATTCAAACATAGGCACTGCAATGTCCATGAGAACGTGTTTTAGGTCATTTGCCGCATAGGGTTCGCCGCTTGCGGATTTTTTGGTTTCGACAGCTTGCTTGAAGCTTTCGTTTTCGGAATAATCAAGCGTTTCGGCATAAAAGCACTTGCCGTCTGTATTGACTATCTTGATATCGGTGAGCATCGGGTTTTTCGTAAGTATCGAAAAGCACTTTGTAGAAAGCGTACCTGTATCCGAAAGATCCTCAAAACCGGAGTCATATGATATTTGCTGAAGTTCAGCAGTGATCGTACTCAGCTGGTTCGATATAGTTTTTGCAGACATATCGGCAACCTCTGTCAGCTGGTCTTTCAGTGACTGCTTAAGAAAGTTATAGCTCATCCCTACATTTATTCCGCCGACTATAAGAAGTGATCCGCCTACGGCAAGGCACATCCACTTGAATATCTTTCCTGTCAGTGATTTACGTTTTTTGCGTGCTTTTTCAACGCCCTCTGAAATTTTCTCAAATTCTTTTGAAATATCTTTTTTGGATGTCATCAGCTTTTCCTCCCGATATTTATACGGTCACAGCCGTTATTATTCAATAATACCACATTATTGGAATAAAGTCAAATAAAAAGGGAATTTTGCACAGCACATTTCACAATTGTGATAAATTTGAGATGTCGGAAATGGTGATGATATACAAAAATCAGGCACTTTTCAGTGCCTGATACGGGTTGTAGAAAAAGTCTGTTTTTTTAGAAATGTAGCTTATTCTCAAACCCTAACCCCAAACCCCTTCCCCTCGGGAAGGGGCTGAATGTGGGGCTGCCGCCCTCACCCCGCTTGGGGCTACGCCCCAAACCCCATTTTTAAAAATTATGTAGGTTTATCGACAGTCTGAATCAGGCACTTTTCAGTGCCTGATAGCTCTTATTCCATCCCCAGTGTTTCCTTGATAGACCTTACAGCCTTTTCAGCGCAGATTTCATGTGTTTTTTCACTGGGATGCCAATCGGCAGCAATACCGTTGGTATTTTCGTCCTGCATCGAGAGAGTGAAGAACCTTACCCTTTCATCACCGGTTTGTGCCGAATACTGCTCACATACGTTCTTTATGTTTTTCAGAAGAGAGTTTCCCATGACACCGTATGTGCAGAATATATATGCATCGGGATTATGAGAACGTACCAGCTTGAGAAACTCGATATACCCTTCTTCAAATTCCGCTCTGGTCGCATCATTTGTTGCATAGCTCATATCATTTGTGCCAAGGTTTATTACCACTATGTCCGGCTTGTAATTGTTAAAGTCCCATTCGAGAGAGGCAACTTCAAGGTTATCTGCAAACTTGTTGTATGAGAAGCCGAGTTTGTCATAGTACTGAGGTATAGTCTGTTCTGGCTTTTTCTTGCCGTCATCGGTATAACCCGAAATAATACCGTAACCGCTTATCGATACCATGCTGTAGTCCGCATTCAGCGCCTTTGCGGTTTTATACGCGTATGCCTTTGTTACGTCTTCCGTTGAAGTTTTGAAATGATGTTCTTTGTTTTCGTCATCAACGCCGTAACCGCAGGTAATAGAGTCGCCGATGAACTCTATCTTAAGATCTTTTGCCTTTGCGGGTTCGATCTTCTCATCGTCTGCGATTTTTATCGGCTTTATGCCGAATGTTGACATTGCACATTCGGAGAGCTTGATTATCTGAACATCAACGCTTTTTGCTGTATCGCTTTCAAATGCTGTATACGTCTTTTCCTTTTCGTTCAGCATATCATCAACAACACGTTCACCGTCAATATATATCGCAACACGGGCATAGTTTTCGTCATTGCCTGCTGTTGAGGCGTAATCTCCTATGACTGTGATGTCAAGTTTTTTTCCGGTGTATGTAAATTCGACACCGGAACCGGAAAATGCTGTCCATAGTATATCGTCATTCAGATACGTTCTGCCGACAAGCTTTGCTGTATCGGCTGTCAGTACTACTGTCTGACCCTCCTGTTTTTCCGCAGATGATACTTCTGTCGAAGACATTGCAGAGCTTTCTGCCGTTGATATTGCACTATTCATGTTTTCCTCCGTTTTGCTGTCGGTGCAGCCTGATATTGTACCGACCAGAATTGATGTTGCGCAAAGCGCGCAAATGATTTTTTTGTTCATTTTCTTTCCTTTCATTGGTTTTTGCTGAAAAACAGCATATTTTTTTATAATGTTACAGCTCTCCATTATGAAAAAATACGGCTGTAAAATCATTTTTCTTTTCTGACAGACAAAGCCAGAGCCTTTGTTTCTTCCTTGCTTAACCCATCGGCAGACAACTCAAATATATAATCTCCGTTGTCCCATATCAGGTTCTGCGTGCCGTCAGCCGAAACATAATACATTGCGGTGTATTTGCCTAGCGGCGTTTTTTCAGGAAAAACCTGAACGTTGCCAAAGCCTATCTGAGTTGAATTTGCATAGTTTTTGGTGACCTGACTGAACCAGATTGTTTTGTCCTCTTCGCAGGTGTATACTGCCCAATAGTAAAACTCGTTGTCGTTTATAATTTCTTTTTTATATTCGCTGAGATCTGTCGTAATCATATATTTTTCGGTCAGCTGTAAGGGTGCACTAATGGGATCGTCAACCAGAAACCTGTATTCATCGTTGCCGACATTTTTAATCTTAAAAGTATCCCAGTACTGTAGCAGTACCGCACTTCCCGTACCAAGTGTGACGGTAGCGGCGATAATTGCCGCAATAAGCAGGCGTATTTTAATTCTGCGTCTGTTCATTATACTGTCTTTATTTTTTTCTCTGAAATAGGATTGTATGAGCTTTTGCATACGTCTTTCAAAGCTGTGACTTATCTTACAGTCAGGCAGTGCTTCAAATACCGAAAGCTCGGAGAGATAGTCGCTTTTAAGGGCTGCGGCTATCTTTTCGTCGTTTGTCATAATGATTAGTCCTTTTGCATCAGCAGAGTTTTTCGTATCCTTGACAGATAAACGTGCACGGTATTCGGCTCGATATCGAGCATTTCGGCAATATCATCGGTAGGAATCTGTTGTACATAGTACAGAAAGGCAATATTTTTCAGCTGCGGCGATAACAGTTTCATATTTTTGATGATCTTCTCATAAGTTATATCAACTTCTGCCTGCTGCGCTAAATCATCTTCAAATATCTTTTCGTCCAAACAGACTTTTTGCATATTCTGCTGTTTTTTAATGCGGTCAAAACAGATGTTTTTTGTAATAACGGTAATATATGATTTTGTTTTTCGCGAATATGGGTTTTGTATCTTGTCAAGATTTTTGATTATCCTTACAAATGAGTCCTGGACTGCGTCCTCCGCATCTTCCTTATTGCCGAGTAGGGACATACTTATATTGTACATAAACTGCTTGTATGCGTTATATAGTTGTGCTATTAGTTCTTTTTCGGTCGGCGTATCGACCATAGAAATGTAAGCGGAAAGCAAAGTGATCCTCCGTGAACCGTTTTATATAATGTATTCTAACACAGGAAAAGCCAAAAGTCAAACGATATCGGTATAACAGCGTTCAATAAGACAGCCCTGAGAAAATCCGAACCGATGTCTTTAGCAACGACCGATAATACGGAACGTTTATTTTGTATGTCTGTTTATATACTTGCTGTGAAGCTTTGAGTACATTATCTTCTGACCGGTGTAAAGTCCGTAGTAGCCTGATAGGATATAGCTTACCGAGCAGGCGGCGGCAAAGAAGATAATCCCCTCTCCTCCGAACAGCTCGATGCTCAGAAGAAGCGAGGTCACAGGGCAGTTTACCACTCCGCAGAACAGCGAAACAAGACCGAGTGCGGCGGTGAACTGCGGGGGCAGTCCGAACAGCGTTCCGAACAGATTGCCGAATGTCGCGCCTATAAAGAATGACGGTACTATTTCGCCGCCCTTGTAACCGCCCGCAATGGTTATCAGAGTGAATACAAGCTTCAGTGCAAATGCCTCCGGGCGTGTAGTGCCTGTCATAGCGTCCATTATGATGTTCATTCCCGCGCCGTTGTAATCCGTACCGAATATCAGCGTCAGTATCACGATAACACAGCCGCAGGCAAAGATCCTGATATAGCTGTTCTTTATTTTCGATGACAACAGCTTTGACAGCTTGTGCAGTGAAAAGCAGAATATAATGCTGAGCAGAGCCGTGCCCACGCCCAATATCATAGCAAAAGCTACATTGATGATGTTGATCTCGGGTATCGGAACTTTATAAACAACCGGCACGATCCCGAACAGCCTCGATATTCCAAGTGCAACGACAGCCGAGAAGAAGCACGGAACGATAGCGGAGTAGTAGAACACACCCACGCTTATTACTTCCATTGCAAAGAAAGTCGCGGTGACAGGCGTACCGAACAGTGCGGAGAACAGTCCGCTCATACCGCACATTACGAGCAGGTTTCCGTTGCGCTCGTCCATCCTGAGAAGTCTGGCTATTTCTGCCGAAAGTCCGCCGCCGATCTGTAAAGCCGCTCCCTCTCGTCCGGCAGAACCGCCGAACAGATGGGTTATGAATGCTGAGATGAATATCAGCGGTGCCATTCTGACAGGGATTTTGCCCTCGGTCCTTATTGATGTGATTATTATATTTGTACCCGGGTCGTTTTTCAGTCCGCATATGCTGTACAGAAATACGATAGCAAGTCCCGCTATCGGCAGAAAGTACACCATAAAGGAATGCCCTGAACGAAATTCAGTGGCAAATTCCATACACAGATGGAACAGCGAGCCTATAACTCCGCAACACAGTCCTGTTATCCCGGAAAGCACAAGCCACTTGAAAAACGTTTTCAATATTATGTAAAGTCGTTCACTGCGAATACGCAGATGATTAAGCAGTTTATTCATGTATACCTCTTATGACGCTATCTTACCGAAACCTCGGCAGAGGATAACGTATGTATATTACCCTTGTCATCTTTTACAACAAGCCGTGCATCGTTATCAATGTCAACAGCGGTAGCAAAATATTCCGAGCCCGTGCAAATCACTTTGATACGCTTGCCTATCACAACAGAATATCTTTTGTATTCGTCGATCAGCCGCTCGACCGATGTATGTCCGTATATATCGAAAAAATTGTTCAGTATTTCAGCGGCAAGCGAGCATTTTAGCTCGTTGTCGGCAACCTCATCGGAATAAAGGCTTGACGCGATGTCGGATATTTCTGACGGAAAGCCGTCTTTCGGGCGGCTTATATTTATACCCAGTCCCATTACGGCATATTGCAAACTTCCGCTTTCAAAATCAGTTACAGCTTCGGTAAGTATTCCGCAGATCTTTTTTCCGTCAAGCATAATATCGTTGACCCACTTTATGCCGGCATCGATACCGCAGACTTTCTTTACCGCCCTTACAGCAGACACAGCCGCACCTGCGGTTATGAAGAACGATTTGTCCGCGCCGAAGTCGGGTCGGAGGAGCACCGACATATAGATGCCGCTGTCAGCAGGCGAGTAGAAGCTTTTGCCTCGTCTGCCTCTGCCCTCTGTCTGCTCGTTCGCTATTAGCACCGTTTTATTTGCAGCTCCGCTTTCTGCGGCAGAGCGGAGAAGCGTGTTTGTCGAGGTCACGGTATCTTTTATGGTTATTTCGGCATCAGCGGCAGATTTTCCAAGCAATTGTCTTATTCGCATAAGTCCGTATTGTGTAAAGTCGTAATCTTCTCCGCCGGACAAAAGATATCCCTTGTTCTGTATTGCGTCAATTACAAATCCGTCTGCTCTGAGCGAGTTTATAGCTTTCCAAACAGCATTACGGCTGACGTACAACTGTTTTGAGATATCCTCGCCCGATACATATCCGCCTTTACTGCTCATGAGTATAAGCAGTACCTGCTCTTTTAATTTCATAAAAAGAAGTACCTTTCACTGTCAACCTGGCTTTATATACGGTTGACAATACAAATATTCAAAACCGCAGAGCGTGTCTGCGGTCATTATATTATAAGTCGCTTACAGCTTTTCAAGCATATCGGCTGTTTCGTTGAGCCAGTCGCCATCGTAAAGCTCAATAAGACCTTTATCGCAAGCCGCTGCCAGCTTCGGGTTGATCGGCATTCTTGCGATATTCTTTATATCGTACTTTGCGGCAACCTCTTCAATGTGGCTGTCACCGAAAATACTGTGACGCGACTTGCAGTCGGGGCACTCGTAGTAAGACATATTCTCAACTATGCCGAGAACCGGTACGTCCATCATCTCAGCCATCTTGACAGCCTTTCCGACGATCATCGAAACAAGCTCCTGAGGAGAAGTTACAACGATAATTCCGTCAACGGGTAGTGACTGGAATACTGTCAGCGGAACATCTCCCGTTCCGGGCGGCATATCGACAAACATATAGTCAACATCGTTCCATATTACATCGGTCCAGAACTGCTTTACTGTATTTGCGATAACAGGACCTCTCCATACAACAGGGTCTGTTTCATCGGGTAAAAGCAGATTTACCGACATTACTTCAATGCCTGTCTTTGTCATAACAGGGTATATGCCTGTATTATCTCCGGTAGCCTTTTCGTGAAGTCCGAAAGCCTTTGGAATAGACGGACCTGTTATATCGGCATCAAGCACAGCGGTCTTGAAGCCTTTTCTCTGCATAGTCACAGCAAGCAGAGAAGTTACCATAGATTTACCGACACCGCCCTTACCGCTTACTATTCCTATTACTTTCTTTATATGCGACAGCTCATGCGGCTTTTCAAGAAAGCTCTGAGGGGTCGTTCTTTCGCCGCAGTTTTGTGAGCAAGAACTGCAGTCGTGAGTACATTCGCTCATAATTTCGTTTCCTTTCGATCGGCAAAAGCCGTTTATGTTGTAAGTATACCACTATTGCTATAAAAAATCAAGGCAGGTGACTAAAAAGACTTGATTAGTTCAATGTAGAGATACAAAAATAACCGCCGTGCTTTACGCTCGGCGGTTACTGTAAACATCAATTATTCGTGGTCGTGGTGGCAACCGCAATCGCATTCCTCGTCCTCTAAGCAGCTGAGGTCAAACTCAAGTGTTTCACCACAGTTGGGGCAGGGAATTTCGCCTGACTGGATAACATCGAAATCAACAGTGATAGTGTTGCCACAGCTGGGGCAAGTCACTTCGTACATATCATCGTCGAAGTCGTCCTCGTCACAGCAGTCATCACAATCACAGTCATCGTAATCGTCCTCATCTTCGCCGTAAACAACATCTTCAAGGCAGTCAACGCTTTCTTCCATATCGGTCATAACGTCTGCCACATCGTTCAGCTCTTCGTCTATATCGCCGAGTGTCAGTGCAATATCGTCAAGCACGTCAACGATAGCAGCGAGCACTTTGCCTTCCTTTGTTGAATCATCAACACCCAGACCTTCTGCAAGTCCCTTGATGTATGATACCTTTTCTGCAACTGTCATAGTAAAAATCCTCCTTTTACTTTCGGTAGTTACATATAGTAATCACGTTCTGCGATTACTTGTTTGTAACACGCTCCATATATTCACCTGTTCTTGTATCGATACGGATAATATCGCCGATCTCTACGAACAGAGGAACACGGATCTCTGCGCCTGTTTCAAGAGTAGCGGGCTTAGTTACGTTTGTAGCTGTATCGCCTCTGAAACCAGGGTCTGTATCTGTAATTTCAAGCTCTACAAAGTTGGGGGGCTCTACGCCGAATACCTTACCCTTGTAAGAGAGAATTTTACATACCATATTTTCCTTAACAAACTTGAAGTTGTCTGAAAGCTCTGCCTTGTTTATCGGTACATCTTCGTAAGTTTCGGAATCCATGAAGTGATAAAGGTCACCGTCGTTATAGGTGTACTCCATATCCTTTCTCTCAACGTATGCTGTGGGGAACTTAGCTGTGGGGTTGTAGGACTTTTCAACTACCGAACCCGTAATTACGTTTCTGATCTTGGTTCTTACGAAAGCGGCACCTTTACCGGGCTTTACGTGCTGGAACTCAATGATCTGCATTACGTTGCCGTCCTCTTCAAAGGTCATGCCGTTTCTGAAATCGCCTGCTGTGATCATATTTTAAAATACCTCCGTATATTTTATCGGGTTTATGCGGAAAATACCGCTGCTGAAAGCCGTTTTTTGTTTTTAATCTCTCAGCCCCATATTCTATCTATTATATTTTACATTATTCCGACCGTAATTGCAATACCTTTTTGAAAATTTTTATCAATTCGTGCTCTGTATTCTGTTTTCTTTATTACCTTGACCGTTTTGAAGCATCGCATTTCAACGGAAGAAATTTTCAATTAAGCAAATTAAGCTATTATTTTGCCTAAATTTCCGTGTAACGATGTTACAATAGGTCAATATGTGGAAAATACGGGGTAGCGTTTGTGCATTATCAACAAAAAAGCAATGTTGCTTTGTTGAGTTTGCCTATTGAATATAAAAACGATTTCATTTATAATGAAGATAGCAAATTTGATATTTGTGTAAATCCCAAAAAACTCTAAATGGAGGACATTACAATGAAGTTAAGAAAGATAATGGCCGGTATTATCGCTACATCAGTAGCAGGTACAATGGCTGTTGCAGCATCAGCACAGTATGATGCATCCATTATGTATGCTGACGCTGACTGGTATCCCTCAATTATGGATGCTTCCGGTCATGCAGAGGACGCTGCTTCGGGCACAGTCACAGAGTGGACAGCAGGCACTCAAGAAGTTACTAAGGACGGTACATACACAGTATCTGTCGCTGACATCAAGGCTTCCGCTGTTGATGAAGAAACAGGCGAAGAAACAATGGCAGCTGTAACAGCTGAGGGTGCCATGGTTTTCAACGTTGATATCGCTGACCTTGGTACAGCTTTAGGTATTGGTAAGGACTGCGAAGGTTACGATGACCTCAAGACCGGCGCTGAGAAGATGGAATTCGCTAAGTCAAAGGGTGTTAACGTAACAGACGTTAAGATCACACAGGTTAAGGACGGCGAAACAACAGAAGTTGCTGTTGATTCAAACAAGATTCTCTTTGGTGATATCGAAGGTAACGGCAAGCTCCGTATCGAGCTTTACAACGAGTACGGCGATACAAAGAATGACGCTCCTTTAAAGGTTTCTGACCTCTTCTTCAATGAGAAGCTTGAAGTAACATTCACAATCTCAGGTATCGACGCTATCCTGAACGGCGGCAGCACAACTCCTGATGAAACAGACGCTCCCGCTACAGATGCTCCCGCTACAGATGCTCCTACAGCCGGTGATTCTACAAAGGACAACACAAACACAGGTGTTGAAGGCGTAGCAGCAGTTGCAGGCGTTGCTATCGTAGCTGCAGGTGCAGTTATCGTTGCTAAGAAGAGAAAGTAATTTCTGTTCACGGTAAAGTACATTAAAATGTAACATAAGCCCACGCATTCCGGTGCGTGGGCTTTTTGTGTATGATTTTTCATAAAGCAACGGGAGAGGTTGTGATACAATTCTTCAGCTTATCATGTTTCACTGAAATTGTAATGCAACATATTGTAAAAAAGTCAGAACAATAAATATTGTGCTAGCATCGCTGAAAACAGTTTCTATACCAATAAGAGAAAAACGTTTTTTGATGAGCTTTCCTCAACAGCCGGCGACAATCACGGAGCGAAGGTTTACGGAACGCGCTGAAGCGAATTGCCGCAAAATAAAGCTTTATCCCCGAAAATTTCGGGGAATTTTCTATATTTTTAAGAAAAAATATTGACAAAATTAAAAAGCGTGCTATACTGTGATTAGTGTATATACACAGATTACAAGGAGAAGACTATGAATATCATTTTAAGCAACAGTTCAAACGAGTCGATTTATGCGCAGATTGAGGCTCAAGTTAAGCAGCAGATAATGAGTGGGGAGCTTTCGCCCGGGGAAGCTCTGCCGTCGATGAGAACGCTTGCGTCGCAGCTCAGGATAAGCGTTATCACGACAAAACGCGCCTACGAGGAGCTTGAGCGCGATGGCTTTATCGAGAACTTCGCCGGAAAGGGCTGCTTTGTAAAGCGGCAGAACACGGATTTTCTGCGTGAAGAAGCGGTTCGTCAGACCGAAGAGCTTCTGGGGAAAGTCTGCGAAAAGGCGAGGATTTGCGGTCTAACCGCAGATGAGCTTAAGGAAATGATTGACATTATTTACGGAGGAGAATGAAATGTGCGATTATCAGAACGCAATTGAAATCTGCGGCTTAACGAAGCACTATGACGGGTTCACGCTCGACAATGTGAGCTTTAGTGTGCCCGTTGGGAGCATAATGGGGTTTATCGGACAAAACGGCGCGGGAAAATCCACGACAATAAAGGCGATTTTGAATATCATCGGGGTTGACGGCGGCGAAATAAAGTTGCTCGGAAAAGATTACATTAAGGACGAATACGAGGTAAAATCGCAGATTGCTGCGGTTTTCGACGAGCTTCCGTTCTACGACAAATTCAACGCAGTGCAGATAAACACGCTGTTTCGCGGGCTTTACAAGACTTGGGACAGCAAAACGTACTTCGGTTATATAGAGCGTTTCGGACTGCCGAAAAAGAAAAAGCTGAAGGATTTCTCAAAGGGAATGAAAATGAAGCTGCAAATCGCAACGGCGCTTTCGCACGGCGCAAAGCTGCTGATAATGGACGAGGCGACGACGGGGCTTGACCCTGTTGTAAGAAACGAAATTCTCGATATTTTCCGCGAGTATTTGCAGGACGAAACTAACAGTATTCTTATGTCCTCGCATATAACAAGCGACCTTGAAAAAATCGCGGACTGCGTGACGTTTATCGACAAGGGAAAAATGCTTCTTTCGGGCGTCAAGGACGAAATTCTGGAAAACCACGGCTTGATAAAGTGCCGAAAAGAGGAGCTTTCGGAGATTGCGAAAGAGGATTACATAAGCGCGAGAATAAGCGATTTCGGCGCGGAAGCAATGGTTTCGGACAGAGAAGCCTGCCATAAAAAATACCCTTCCCTGCTTATCGAAAAAACAACGCTCGAGGAAATAATGCTGTTTTATGTAAACCGTGAGAAAAAGGAGTGGAGCTGATGAAGTGGCTAATTTACAGCGAACTTGCGCGCTCACGGAAAAGCGCGGTTTTATCCGTAATATTCGCGGTTCTCGCGGTGGGAATTTTCGTGCTGATTGCGCTGAGCTTCAATTACGGAAACCTCGGAAAGCTGCCGATAGAAGCGAAAGAGAGCTTTTTTGATATGAACAACTCGGTTTCTGTTCCGCTGATTGCGATAATATCGGGATTTATCATTGACGCAGCGATAGACGGGAGCAGAGAAGCCAATTTGTGTTACAGATTATTCCGCCGCTCGACGCCGATTTCACCGCTTAAATACTCGGCGGTAAACGTTATTATGATGAGTATATATCTCGTAATCGGACTGGGACTTGCGTTTGGATTATCAGCGGTTGTTTTAGCGGTATCGGGGCTTGCGTTTACAGCTGAACACGCCGCCGCAATATTCGCCTGCATAGAAGTCGTGCTTATGATGAACGTGATAATGACGATATTTCAGGCTTCTTCGCGCGTATCCAAGGACAAAGCGGGAATTATGATGATTACTATGTTTTGTATTCCGATGTTTCTTATATTTCTCATCACGCAGGGAACGGCATTTGAGATTTCGCAGGAGGATATAACAGGTTTTTTCTTAAAGCTTTTCCCGTTTTCGCCGCTTATAATTTTGGGATTGCTCGCTGCGTGCCTGCTCCTGACGGCTGCGGGAATAAAAAGGAGGGAGAAATAATGCGCGGATTGTTGTATAATCAGTTCGGGACGTTCAGAATGCCATTAATATGTATATCCGTTATGCCGGTCTTTTTCCTTATCTTCACAATATTCGACAGCCAAAACAGCTATTCCGTGGATTTTGGATTAAACGCCTGTATAATAATGCCGTATATAATCTTTTTGCTGATAAACGCCGAGCTTTTTCGATTTTCAGAAAACCAAAAGTGGCGCAATTTTGCGATATCAACGCCGATTTCAGTCAAAGGACATGTCGCCGTGAAGTACGTTTTCACGATAATGATTTACGCGGCGATATTGCTTTTCGGTGTGTTTGGCTGCTTTATAGCAACGCTAATGACAGGCGAAAATCAATTCACGCATATGCAGGCGGGGCTGATTTTCTTCGGAATTTCGCTTATTCTCAACTCGTTCGATTATCCGTTCTATTTTCGGTTCGGCTCGGAGAACGGCTCGCGAATTAAGGCGGCGTCTATACTTTTCGTGATAATTCTGGTGCTGATTTACGGGCTTTTCGGAGATGTTTCGTTTCTTTTCGGGGACTCCTCCGCGCAGGACTTGTATAATTTTATGAAAAGCCCGCCGATAAAGCTGATGACGTGGCTTATTCCGACAATATCGGTTGCGCTTTTCGTTATTTCTTATATAGTATCGCTATCGTTGTGCAGAAAAGGAATTGAACGGAGCGAGAGTTAGAAGCGGCGGGGGTCGCTTCGCTCCAGTCGCTCCCGCGGGGTTTAAGACCTTTTTCTGAATAAAATTGAGCCGTTGCACTTTATTTGTGCAACGGCTCATTTCGCTGTCTGTATGCTTATTTGCTTTCTTTGCCGAAACGTGTCGATAAAGCGCTGAGCGGGAAAGGCGGATTAGCAAGCGGTTTGCAGGCAAGCGACAACAGCAGATATTCGTTGTCGTCAGCCGCTATCCTGTTGATTTTCAGCTCGCCGCATTTCTTACAGCGGTGTATCAGCGCCCATTCGCCGTCGGGACGGACATAAATGCTGATAGGCTCCATAATTCCGCCGCAATCGGCTGAGCGGTCGCCGGGTATATTGTCAAGGTGTATGCTTGACAGGCAGTGAGGGCAGTGGTTGCGGTTATTTGTCCCGCAGTCCTTCACCGTGATGAACTTTCCGCAGGCTTTGCAGTTAAAGCCCTCGTCCTGCGTTCCGTCATCGGTCACTACAGTGTGATATTCTGTTTCTCTGTGGATATTTTTTACGGGCTCGTCCGTGCGTCTGCGTCTGTTCATTTTTCTGTCCTTTTCAAGTTATTAAAAACGGCAGGTGTATTTCAACCTGCCGCAGTTAAGTTTAATTATACGGGCATTACCTTGTTAGCCTTGTCAGCGTGTTCAGCGTCAATGCCAAGCTGCTTGTCCTTACGCTTTTCAAAGAACTTTTCAGCTACCTGTCCGAACATAGCGTAGCTTAATACGTCCTCGTCCTGCTGTGACCACTTAGCGCATTCAGCCTTGAGCTTTTCAAGCTCAGGTTCGATGAGATCTGCGGGACGGCATTCGATAGGCTGCTCGTCACCGAGAATTTTCTTTCTGAACTCGGGATCGATAGGAGCAGGTGTCTTACCGTAGCTGCCCTTGACAAGTCCCTTGAATTCCTTAGTAACCGTCTTGTAACGCTCGCCGAGAATTACATTGAATACAGCCTGTGTACCAACGATCTGTGATGTAGGCGTAACCAGAGGCGGGAAGCCTGCGTCTGCTCTTACACGCGGAACTTCCTTAAGAACTTCCTCAAACTTGTCAGACTTACCTGCCTGCTTAAGCTGAGAGAGGAGGTTTGAAAGCATACCGCCGGGAACCTGATAAATAAGAGCGTTTGCGTCAACTGCGAGGAGCTTGGGATCAAGCAGACCGCTGTCGATGTACTTCTTACGCAGAGTCATAAAGTAATCTCTTATCTCTGTGAGGAGCTTTAAGTCAAGTCCTGTATCGTATTCTGTACCCTGTAATGCGGCAACCATCGACTCTGTGGGAGCGTGTGATGTGCCGAGTGCTAAGGGTGACATTGCTGTGTCGATTACGTCAACGCCCGATTCGATACCCTTTAACAGACACATTGAAGCAAGTCCTGACGTGTAGTGTGTATGGAGCTGGATCGGGATATTTACAGCACCCTTGAGTGCCTTTACAAGTCTTTCTGTTTCATAGGGAGTAAGCAGAGCAGCCATATCCTTGATGCAGATAGAATCAGCGCCTGCTTCTTCTATTCTCTTTGCGTAATCAATGTAGTACTGTTCTGTAAATACTTCACCGAGTGTGTAAGAGATAGCTATCTGAGCGTGTGCGCCCTCCTTCTTGGCAGCCTTAACAGCTGTTTCAAGGTTTCTGATATCGTTGAGCGCATCGAAAATTCTGATTATATCAATACCGTTTGCTACAGACTTCTGAACAAAGTATTCGAGTACATCGTCAGCATAGTGACGGTAACCGAGCATATTCTGTCCTCTGAAGAGCATCTGTAACTTTGTGTGAGGCATTTCACGTCTTAATATACGCAGTCTGTCCCAAGGGTCTTCATTTAAGAAACGTAAGCATGCGTCAAATGTAGCACCGCCCCAGCATTCAACCGAATGATAGCCTACCTTGTCCATTGTGGAAAGGATAGGGAGCATTTCTTCAGTAGTCATTCTGGTTGCGATAAGCGACTGATGAGCGTCACGCAGTACGGTTTCGGTAATTCCTACTTTAGCCATAACCTTATTTATTCCTTTCAGTCAAGAGTTACGCATTGATCGTTGCGATCAGTGTGCCTGTTTCAACAGACTGACCCTTTGTAACATTGATGCTTGCGATTGTACCGTCACAGCTTGCTACAACGTCGTTTTCCATCTTCATAGCTTCGAGAACTGCGATTACTGTACCGTTAGTAACCTTAGCGCCGACTGCAAGCTTAACGTCAACGATCGTACCGGGCATGGGAGCGTTTATCTTAACGCCGCCCTGTGCGCCTGCGGGAGCAGCGGGAGCTGCTGTCTTCTTGGGAGCGGGAGCTGCTGCGGGTGCGGCTGCGGGAGCTGCACTGCCGTCTGTTTCTTCAACGGTTACATCATAAGCTGTACCGTTTACTGTGATATTGTATCTTTTCATAACAAAATTCCTTTCTTATGTCGATTAGTATACGAAATTAACGTGCTTCTTTGCAGGAGCAACAACTCTCTTTGAAGATGTTGCTTCGATTGCAGATGTCAGAGCCGACTTTGTATCGTCTGCCGTGATGACCCTGTCAACATATCCGTTAGCTGCCGCTGTGAATGCATCAGCCTCGTTTTCTGCATATTCCTGAGCCTGCTTTGCATTGTCTTCCGAAACACCGTTTAAGAATACGACTGCAGCTTCGGGAGTTGTAGGAGCGATAACCGCATTTTCCCATGCAAATGTGAAGTCACTGCCTGCCGCTGTGCTTGCGAGTGCTACATAAGCACTGCCGTAAGCCTTGCCTGTTACAACTGCGATCTTTGCTGTTGTAGCTGATGCATAAGCCTGTGCAAGCTTTGCACTGTCACGGATGCTTCCTGCAAGCTCTGCCGCACTTGACTTTTCAAAGCCTTCGCTGTCAACGAATGTAACAACAGGGATCGAATAAGCGTCGCAAAGTGTAACGAAACGAGCTATCTTAGCGCTGTCCTGAGCTGTAAGCTTTGTACCGTTGTTTGTACCAACAAAGCCTACCGTTCTCCAGTTAAGGCTTGCAAGAGCTGTAACGGCAGATGTACCGAACTGCTTGTAAAGCTCGATCACACTTTCCTTATCGGCAACAGCGTTTATAAGGTCTGTACCCTTGAGGTCAGCCGAAACTGTTGCATCGTTTTCCATATAATAATCGTTTCCTGCTGTTTCAAGATTGTTAGCAGGGAGAACGGATAATAACTGCTTAGCCTTAGCTATAGCTTCATCGCTGTCCTTTGCAAGGATAGCGGCTACACCGGACTTAGCGGCATTCTCGGCTGTACCTGCACCTGCCGTCTTATCATCGGCTGTGAAAGGTGCTGTCATGAACAGCTCTGATTTTTCTGTCATAATAACTACATCAGCCATACAAGCTATCATAGCGGCTGTGCCTGCGCAAAGACCGTCTACTACAGCTATCTGTGGAACAGCACCCGAGAGTGCCGCACTCATCTTAGCTATCTCGCCGTATGCACCGAGTGTCTTCATACCTTCCTTGATATCTCCGCCCTTTGAGTCAAAGATACCGATAACAGGAGCGCCGTTCTTAAGTGCCAGCTCGTAAACCTTCTTTACTTTGAGAGCCGCAGCAGTGTTTACAGCACCTGCATTAACGCTTGTGTCCTGCGCGTAAGCATATACGACTGCTCCGTCAACATAGCCGTAACCGCTTACAACGCCTGTCTTTTCACCGTTTGCTCCGACAAATTTGCCAAGCTCGACAAAACTGTCCTCGTCAAACAGAGAGATGAGCTTGTTTGCAGCTTCGCTTGCGGCTGTCTGCTCCATTTCAGCAATTGTTTTCTTCATTGCCAGAATTCCTCCGTTCTCGCTTTTCTGTGAAGCGGTAAGCTGCTGAAACAAGAGCTGACCGCCGTTGTATAATTATGCCAGTGGCACATCATATTCAAGTATAATTATAACTCATTTTAGCTTTAATAACAAGCGAAATTCGCTATTTTTTGCAACTTTTATGAGATGTGAAAAAATTATCAATGTCTGAGATGTGATTATCGTTGTTTTGCACAAAACCACGCTTCTGAAGCTCATTCCATACCGTTTCCGACTGCATATTTACGGTGCACTTATTTATATAGTGATTGAGCGCGTAGTTCATAGCCGTCCTCATAAGTCCGTCAACAAGCATTATGTACGATGTTTCTAGCTTTTCCACAAACAGTGTTTCGCCATCAGTTGAGCAGGTGACAGAGCCTATGGGTGTATCATCGTCCTTTGCCTCGAATACGAGCTTGTCGTTTATATCCTTGTTTCTCAGTATAGTGATCATTTTCTGCCTGTCCTCTTTGCCGACTTGTCGCTTGAAACAAGAGCTTTAAGCCCCTTTAATTCCTCGGCGGTAAGCTCTGCCCATTCGCCGGGCTTCAGCATACCAAGCTTTATATTTCCGACAGCGTTTCTTTTAAGACGCACTATCTGTAATTTTACAGCCTCGCACATCTTTCTTATCTGTCTGTTCTTGCCCTCTGCGATCGTAAATTCAAGCACGGTCCTGTTTTCCTCTTCGGTCAGAACCGCAACAGTGCAGGGAAGCGTAACCCCCGTGTCAATCTTGACACCCGATGCAAGAGTAGTCAGCTTGTCGTCTGTTACCTCGCCTCTAACGGTTACACGGTAGCGCTTCTTAATGTGACGTGACGGGTGCATTATGGCGTTTGCAAGTGCGCCGTCATTCGTGAGTATCAGCAGTCCCTCAGAGTCCTTGTCAAGTCTGCCGACAGGGTAAACACGCTCGTCTATATCGTCAAGCAGGTCTGTTACAATTTTTCTGCCGTGTGTATCCGCCATTGTGGTCACATAACCTCTCGGCTTATACAGCTTGATGTATCTGAGCTTGGTATCGTTCGCGGCTATCTTTTCGCCGTTTACTGTAATGATATCACTTTTAGGGTCTGCCTTGTCGCCTATGGAAACAGGTCTGCCGTTTACCTTTACACAGCCCTGTTCGATATATTCCTCGGCTTTTCTGCGTGAGCAGTAGCCGCTGTCTGCGATTATTTTCTGCAATCTGACTTTTTCCATTGTTTTTTATAGTCCTTTCATATTAAGCCTTATCACCGGGTGAGCAGCCCCGCAATGAATTTATATATCACGGTAAAAATATCGGCTTTTTGCTCTATCCGAACACAGCTTTCAGCCGCTGTAAGCTCTGTCGCGGCAACGGTTTTGCCGCTAAGCTCATAGCATATTTCTCCGACCTTGTCACCTGCGGATAATCCCGCATAGACAAATCCCGGCAGGTAAATCTTCACCGTTACCTTTTCTTTTTGTTCATCGCACAGCGGCAGTTTTACGCTGTCGCACTTTACGCCGACCGTTTCCTTATCCGAGCCTATCACAGGCAAGATCAGTTCTGTGGTATCATAGGTGAAATCACACATCTTTACCTTTTCAAAGCCGTAGTCAAGCATTTTCGTGTGGTCGCTCCAGTCGTCCGGGGCGTTCAGTGTCACAGCGATAAGCTTCACGCCGTCACGCTCCGCACAGCTTACCAGCGTTCTTCTTGCACTGTCGGTAAAGCCTGTTTTAACGCCGATACAGCCGTCATAGCTTGTCAGCAGCTTGTTTGAATTTACGAGCCACCGTTCACTTACCGGATTGCCGAATGATACTTTTGCTTTGGATAAAGCGCATATTCCGGCAAAATCCTTGTTTTTCATAGCTTCCCGTGCAAGCATAGCCAGGTCATATGCGCACGAATACTGACCCTCAGCATCAAGTCCTGACGGCGTGATAAAGTTCGTATCGTTCATGCCGATTTCTTTTGCTCTGCTGTTCATAAGCTTTGCAAAAGCTGTTTTACTGCCGGAAATATTCACCGCCGCCGCATTTGCCGCATCATTTCCCGAGGGCAGGAGCATACCGTAACACAAGGCTCTGCGTGTTACTTTATCGCCCTCACGCAGTCCCATAGAAGTACCCTCTACCTTTATCGCCGCAGAGTCGACCTGAAATTCCTTGTCGGGTTCTCCCGCTTCAAGGGTGAGCAGAGCGGTCATTATCTTGGTAGTGCTTGCTATCTGTCTGTGTTCCTTTTCATTCTTTGAAAAGAGTACCGTTGCGGTATCCGCTTCTATCAGAATAGCGCTTACGGCAGACACCTCAAACTCCGCTTTATCGGTATTTTCAAGATAGCAAAGCTTGTTTTCCTCCTGTGCGCATACCGGCACAGCAGTCATAAGTACGAAGGCTGCGGATATCACAGCCGATATGATCTTTTCGTGCATAATGTTGTCCTTTCCGCATAGTTTTGGTATATCTTATGCGAAAAGGACAGCTGTTATTATTGCTTATTCTTCTGTTTTTTCTTCGGATTCTTCGCCGTTATCCTTTGAGAATATAGCCTTGATTTTAGAAATAAGGTCAGGCACTCCGCCGATTATCCCTTCAATAGCGCTTCCGCCGCCTGCACCGAGTTCCAGCATTTTTACATCTCCGTCACGCTGTACAACAATGAAAGCCTGAGGATTTATGGTGATGCCTGCTCCGCTTCCGCCTGCAAATACTTCCTTAGGAGTTTTTGTCGGAAGATCCGATCCGCCGGCAACAAAGCCAAAGCTTACCTTTGATACAGGGATTATTATCGTTCCGTCGGGAGAAGTGATAGGATCGCCTATTATGGTGTTAACATCAACAAGCTCTCTTATCTTTTCCATTGAGGTGTCCATAAGTCCGTTGATAGGGTGCTGTTCTGCCATTTTGATATCCTTTCCGAAAGCTTAAGCTTTCTCTGCTTTTGGCTTTGTATTGCTTTCAGCCGTTGCAGTTTTATTTTCATTCTTTGAATTTAATTTTAGATACATTTTCAGTAATCTGAATAACAACCATATGATACAGCAAAGCGCTGTTCCCAGTCGCAGTTTTGCCTTGCACAAAAGCTCATATTCTGTTTTGCCTGAATTGAAATCGGCTGTTATGTCTATTTTTTTGACATCAAGCTTCACCGCTTCATACAGCACTGCAATTGCGGTATAAACAAGCCAGTTTATCTTGCCGTAGTTCATTGCCGTCTGTGCAGCATCTTCACCGCCGACAGTAATCAAAAGTGTAAATTTGTTTACTTTTATGTGGCTGATAAGCCGTTTTACAGGCTTTGATGCCGACTTGATAAGCTGTTTTACAAATTCTATCGTTTCGCTTATGTCGCCGCTCAGTCCGAGCTTTGACATAAAGCTTTCTTTGTCTTTTGGCTTTTTTCCGGTTTTCTTTTCGGGCTTATTCACGGTTTCGGTGTTGTCTTTGTCGTTTGATTTATTACCGATACTTTTTGAGCTTACACTGTTGCTTGTCTCTTTTTCGGCGGGATTTTCGCCTGTTGTTGAAGCGGGAGCTTTCTTAACAGGTTCGGGTTTGCTCTTTCCCTTTTTCTTTTCCTGTTTTTGCTTACGCTGTTTTCCGGCTTCGGGAGATACCGAAAATACCGTTATCCCCGCATATTTGATCTTTATCCTTGTTTCATCGTTAAGGTGCACGTTCACCGTTACGGACAGCATAAGCGCGAGCACTATGATGAGCAATATATCAATAAAAATAAGCCAGCCCATAAGTCCTCCGTTTTTGCTGTATCCTGTCGGTAAAAGTATCCGCAGAGAAAAGCAATTTATTCCTCGTCGTTCTCATTGATACCGATATCGCTATCATCACCGTAATCCGCATCCTGCTGTAATGCGCCGAGCTCATTTAAGTTCAGCTGACCGTCCTCGTCAGGAAGACTTGGCAGCTGTGCCAGACTTTCAAGCTTGAAGCAACGCAGAAAGTTATCTGTCGTCTTGTATGTTATCGGTCTGCCGGGCAGTTCAAGTCTGCCTGCCTCATACAGCAGTTCACGTTCCACAAGCGTATTGATAACGCCTGAGCTGTCAGTGCCCCTGACCTGCTCGACAAAGGCTTTTGTGACAGGTTGATTATAGGCTACCACTGCCAGCACTTCAAGTGCCGCAGGCGAAAGCCTTGCCTGACGCTTGTTTTCCATTGCACGTTTTATATAAGGTGCATATTCTTCCCTTGTCGCAAGCTGATATGAATTTTCAAGCCGCAATACTCTTATCGCACTGTCGGAAACATTGTATCTTCTTTCAAGCTGATCGATAAGCTTTGCTACAGTTTCCGGCTCGATACCGCTTGCTTCGCTCAGCCTGTCAAGCGAGATCGGCTCGCCCGATGCGAACAGCAGAGCTTCGATTATACAAAGTGATTCGTTGTAATTCAATTTTCTGCCGCCTCGCTTTCTTCCGGTCCTCCGAACGAGAACTCTTCTTCTATTTTATTCTTAGGCACAAAGTGCAGATATTTATTGTCATCGGTAAACTTTATACGGCTGTTCTTTGACAGCTCCAGAAGCGCAAGGAAGATAGCCACGCAGTCCGATCTCGACTGTCCTTTATATAATGAATTTACCTCGACATTATGACCGTCATTTATGCGCTTCAGCACATAGACTATCTTTGTGAACACGCTGACAAAGCTCTTTGCAATGGCAGGCTTCACATGAGGGACGGCTTTTCTTACAGCTTCCTTATAATTCAGGTTTGACATTGCAAGGAAAAGCTCGTCCGGGTCGTGTATTCCGAGATACGCCTTGTTTTCTTCCACCTGCACAGGCGGACGTACAAACACATCATCGCCTACCCAGCTTTGCTGTAGCTGCAATGCTATCTGCTTGCACAGAGCATACTCTATCAGTACGCCCTCAAGCTCTTTCTTCATTTCTTCCGCTTCGTGCTTTGGCAGAAGCGCGGCAGACTTTATGTAGATAAGTCTTGCCGCCATCTCGAGAAATTCGCCTGCTATCTCTATATCAGCCTCTTTCATCTGATCCAGATACAACAGGAATTGCTCAAGCAGAAGAGAGATCTCTATATCATAAATGTTAAGCTTATGCTTTGCGATAAGGCTCAGCATAAGATCGAGCGGTCCTTCATAGACCTCCAGCTTGAATTTCAGTTCCTGCATTTCTTACGCTCCGAGAGGTACGAGCGGAACGAAAGAGGTTGTAAAATCAAGAAAGCTCATAACCGCATTGTCAAGGAAGTTCAGCGGTGCATTAAGTACACCTGTCCAGCAGATAGCGAGTACGGCGATCATTATATACTGCTCGTACTGCATCAGCTTGAAATATGTTCTTTCCTTTAAGAATACGAGCATTATTCTTGAACCGTCAAAGGGCGGTATGGGGAGCAGGTTGAACACTGCAAGCGAAACGTTTATGCTTGCCGCCATATCAAAAGCGTAATAAACATATGTTACAACTTCGGGATTTGAAGCACCGAATAAGAACCATACAAGCTTTCCGATAAGTACGAAAATGTATGAGAGTATAACATTTGATAAAGGTCCTGCCGCCGCAGTCAGTGCCATGAACGTTCTTGCGGAAACCTTTCTTGCTCTGACGGGGTTTACGGGTGCGGGCTTGCCCCAGCCTATTCCGACAGTAAGCATACCTATAGTACCCCAGAGATCCCAGTGCCTTATCGGGTTCAGCGTGATTCTGCCCGAATGAAGTCCTGTATCATCGCCCAAAAGATATGCCGCAAAGCAGTGAGAGCATTCATGTATCGGTATGGCAATAAGCAGGATCACCGCATAAGCGAATACAGTGATGATAATGCTCCGCTGATCGCCAAGGCTGTTCATTATATCAAGTAACATAGATTTTCCTTTCACATTTGAAAATTACCGCTATTAAGGCAGTATATTCATATTCTATTATACACTATTACCGCCGCATTTGCAACTGTTTTTTGTTTTATGTCTTATTTTCGGCTGTCATACGGCGGTTATGCGGTAAATTATTATAGGGGATAAAAATAAACCGCTCATTAAGAGCGGTCGGAATTATTTCTTATCTTTCTTTACATTGATTTCGGGAATAGCCACATTGTCGTAATTTACCGGTTCTTCGTCTGTTTTCTCGGTATCGCTTTGTTTTTGCTCTTTTGCGTATACTTCGGGAAAAGCAAGATTGTCATAAAGAACATTGTAGTTTTCCTCCGAATGTCCTGCTTTATCGTTCATTTTCCCTTTTTCCTTTTTCTGCTTGTCTTTATCTTTACCGAACATATAAATCCCTCCAAAAATAAACCACCGTAGGTTTACAACATATTTATAAAGAACGTAATGGTGATACTGTTGAGAAAATCCGCAAACAGACTGCCTATAAGCGGAACAAGGAGATACGCCTTTACAGACGGTGCATACCTCTGACATATAGCCTGCATATTGGCCATTGCATTTGGTGTTGCGCCCATACCAAAGCCGCACATACCGGCTGTCAGCACTGCCGAGTCATAATCTCTGCCCATAATTCTGTATACGACAAAATAGGAATACAGGAACATCAGCAGTACCTGTCCGCCGAGCATGATTATCAGCGGTAATGCAAGGTCGGCGAGCTGCCAGAGCTTCAGTGTTATCATTGCTATTCCGAGAAATAACGACAGGCATATACCGCCAAGGTCGTTTATTTCGCCCATATGAATGGTGATTTTGCCCGTGTATTCGCCGATATTACGCATAAGAGCTGCGACAATCATCGCACCGATGTATATCGGAAACGTCATTCCCGTCATAGTCAGCAGGTAGGAAATTACCGTGCCTGCGCCGACAGCGAGTACAAGCTGATATACGGCGGGAGCGTACATAGAGAAGTGACGTTCGTGCTTTTTGCCTTCTTCGACAAGCAGGCTGTCATCTTCGGGGACAACCGTCTTTAATAGGCCGTGCTTTACTATAAGCCGTCTGCCGATAGGTCCTCCGATAAGGCTTCCTGCGACAAGTCCGAATGTAGCCGCCGCAGTACATAGCGTGGTAGCGCCCGACACTCCGAGATCCTCAAGAACAGGACCGAATGCGCCTGCTGTTCCGTGTCCTCCGACCATTGGTATAGAACCGGTACACATACCTATAAGCGGATCGAGTCCGAGCAGATTTGAAAGTCCGAGTGCGGTGAAGTTCTGTCCGATTATCAGCAGTATGACCAGTATCAGAAATACTATCATCGACTTTCCGCCGCTTTTGAGTACTTTAAGGTTTGCCTGGAAGCCTACAGATGTGAAGAACAGTACCATACAGACTTCTTTCAGTGTATCATCAAAGCTGACATCTGCAAGACCCGTGCCGTGCAGGATGCAGGTGAGTATCGCAAACAGCAGACCGCCAATAACGGGAGCGGGAATGCAGAACTTTTCAAGGAAATGTATCTTTTTGCGCAGAAATGCGCCAAGCATCAGGACAAGCACAGCTATTGCTACTGTCTGATACATATCAAGTGCTATGCTCATCTTGTTACTCCGTTTCTACGTTTATTCCGTTTTCGCCGTAATACTCGGCGGCACCCGGATGAAACGGGATATTGATGCCGTTGACAGCTGATTTTCTGTCGGTTACGATATTTACGGGAAGTGCGTTTTGTATGGTTTCCGAGTTGTCGAAAATCGCCTTAGTTATCGCTTTCACTGTGTCCTTAGGGCAAGAATTTCCTGCAAGCAGTACAGCGGTAACGCCTATTGTCTTAACGTCTTCTGTCTGACCGTTGTAAGTGCCTGCCGGTATCGTGCAGGCAGAGTAGTAGCTGTAGGAGCTTACAAGGTCGTCTATCTTGTCGCTGTCAAGCGAAACAAGACGAGTAGCGCCCTTGTCGCAGAGTGATTTTACAGTGGGATTAGGCGCGCCTATGGTGCAGAAAAATGCGTCTATAGTGCCGTTTTCAAGCTGACTTGCGGCATCCTTGTAATCAAGGTTTACCGTCTTTATCATATCCTCGGCAATGCCGTATGAAGTCAGTATCTGCTTTGCGTTATGCGCAGTACCGGATTCTTCTTCGCCGATGCTTACAGCCTTTCCTTTAAGATCCGAAACGCTTTTTATATCACTGTCACTGCGTACTGCGATCTGACAGCTTTCGGTGAACAGTCCTGCTACTGCGCCGAAATCATGGTATTCTTCGGTAAAGCCGTTTCTGCCGTTCCACGCATCGTCTATTATGTCGGTCTGAACCACTGCCATCTGAAGATAGTTTTCTGAGAGCAGACGCATATTTGCGGCAGAGCCCGCCGTTCTTTTGATATTGATATTGTAGCTTTCGAGCGAATCTATAGCATTCAGTTCACTGCCGAAAATGTAGTAATTTCCGCCATCAGCCGCTGTGCCGATTCTCACTTTGTCGCTTAGGTCGCAGCCACCGCATAAAAGCAGTATTGCACTGCATAACAGCGGTATCAAGAATTTTTTCATTTTTCACCTCAGGTTATATTGTATAAAAAATATTGTAGCAAGAATTTATTGTAATGTCAAGTAGAAGAAGTTGACGGTTGAGGGGATATGTGGAAGAGGTTTTGATTGGTTTGTTAAAATCGTAAAAATTACAGTGAAATAAACCCAAAGACCTCTACGAATTTTCACCGAGAGGTCGGTTATTAGCTTTCATTCCCCGAGATAGACCTTAAAATTCCTTTCAAGCAACGTTTTCACCAGCTCCTCGTTGCTCCTTATCCTGTGCTGTGTTTCTATTCCGTAGGCACTGTCAAAGTCGGTGCTGTGCAAATCGCTTCCTGCGGTGATAACCGTATCTTCGTTGCCGAAAACACGGATTGCTTTTTCGTTTTCAATATCACGGTTTCCTCTGTTGTAGCCCTCTATTCCGTCAACTATCGAAATATCCGGTACTTCATCGGGATTTTTTATGTAATCTCTGTCACGGAAAGGGTGAGCGTAAGCTAAAAATCCGCCGACTGAGTGGATTTCTTGTGCCCATATATTCAAATCGGCATTTCTCAGAAACGGACGTGATAAAAGAAATTCCGGTTCAAAGCCGTAGGCTAAAAATTCCTTGCCGTTACCGTAGCCTTCTTCAATGCCGAAAAACAGGTCAAAATCAAGTTCTGCGGCGATTTTTCTGCCGTTCGTGTATGCCTTGCTGTATTGCACAATAAGCTGTTCCCACGGCAGAGAACGTGAAACACAGGTGTTGCCTCTTATAAAATGGTTTGTTACAACAGCACCCGAAAAACCGATTTTTACATACTGCTTTATCATATCTTCTATCGTATCAACAGCACAGGCACTGCCTTCTTTGGTGTGCATATGCAATTCGTATCTGTACATAAGAAACTCCTTTTGATTAGATGAATGGTCAGATGTTATTGTAACACATTTTGAGAGGTTTTGCAAAGGGAGAGAATGTGCGGGTTAAGTAAAGTCGCACAGCAGAAATGCGAAGCATTTTTAGTGTTCGCCCTTGTGGAATACTCCGCATTTTGGGTCGGTGGTCGGTTCATTAACGATTCTTTTTTTCGGCGGTCTGGTGTCGTCAAATGGCTTCTTGCCGTGCTATTCACGGTTTTCGTTGATTTCTTCCATCAGCTTTCTCTGTTTGAAAAAAATGGTAAAATTACTCATATCCCCTTACATTTTCCGCTACAGTAGTTTTGAAGAATTTATTTGTAGCTGTAAGACAGGTTAAACACACCGCGGCAGAATAGATCAGAACAAGTACCGCGACATCGGTTATCGGGAACATTGTGATCGGTGCGTTTGACAAAATTCCGAATGCAACGCAAGCTCCGCCGCTTATCACTATGCCGAGAATAACGGCGATGCCGATACCGGTCAGATTTTCACACAGCAGTAATTTCAGCATTTGATTTTTTGTCATACCGACTGCTCTTAACATACCGAATATCTGCTTTCGCCCCCACAGTCTGCCATAGAGCGAACCTATAAGCGCAATTATCGAAAAACCGCATAACGTAAAGCAAAATATGCGTGAAACTGTCACAAACGAGTCGTATACCTGCTGTGCTGAGCTTGTCTGCTGAATAACGTCCGTGATACTAAGGTACATACCCTGCGCTTTGTAGTGAGAGTATATGTCGTTCAGCACACCCGCAATGAGCGAGTAGTTGTCCTTATCCTTTACCGTCAGGTATACCCTGTTGTAGCTTGCGTCAAGTCCAAGTGCGCTATATGCGTCTATCGACCATATATATCCGTAAAGCAGCTGTTTCATAAGAGAGTTTTCGCCTGTGCCGAGGTCTAAGACAGCGCCGACCGTGACCTCAAAGTCGAGCATTCTTTTTGCGTCCTCTCCCTGTTTGTTTACATCGTTTATAACCGCCGCGAGTCGTATTTTATCCCCCGGGGCGTATTTGTCACCGCTTGTAATTATCTGTGTTCCGTTTTTCAAGGCATCGATGTCGATCTTGCCTTTAATCACATAGTCGTTGAGCGTTGAAAGCGTACTGTCGCTGACTCCGCACAGCAACTCATTAGCAAGATAATATCCCTCGGGATAGCCGGCAGCAGATGCCATAGCCATAAGCTCCTGCTTTGCCTCCTCACTGTCATAATCTGCAACAGGCTCAGTTGTGAGCGAGTAAGCTTCCATTGTGGCCATACCGATCATATCCGCGGTATCCGGGTTTTCGCACAGCGCCGAATAATCGGTCTTTGAAAGACCGTCAAGCGAGTCGGAATTTACTGTCAGAGCCTGCAACATATTGCTTGTATTAAAGTTAATTTGAAAATCATACGGTCGCATATATGAGCTGATCTCTGTTTTAAGAGCTTCTCCGATATATAAGCCGAGCACTATTGCCACTATCGAGATAAAAGCGGCTATAGAAGCACAGACGGCTGTTCCGGAATTTTGTGCAAAGCTTTTTACGGAATACAGAATATAAGGATTTTTGCAGGTGAAAGCCCGGTTCGGAGTATTGATCTCTTTTTGCACGGGACGAAGACACTCTATTACTGTCATATCGGCTGTCTTGCGTATTCCGACCACGCCGAACAGCATTGAAAATACAAAAATGCCAAACACTCCCGCTATGCATAAAAGCGCAGTCTGTCCGGCACTTATTTCTGCCGAAAACGAGCCGTAGATCACAAAAGACAGCGAAAATACCGCAATACCGCCGAGTATTGACGACAGCAGTGACAGGATCGCGGTCTTTGTCAGAAAGATACCATAGATAGCCCGCCCGGAAAATCCGATGATTTTAAGTCTGCCGATTTGCTTTGAACTTCCTCTTACGGATACAGCCGTAACCGAAAACAGGATAATGACAGTAAATACGAACATAATCACACAAAGAACAGCAACACTGCTAATGTTGCTTATTCCCGATATCACCGACAGATCCGCACTGCTCTTATTCGGACAGAATGCTCCCGCAGTGCCGTTTTCGAGCAGCTTTTCCGAGTAGCCCGATATATCCGTACCGTCCGCAAAGCTTACGCTTACAAAACAGTAAGCGGTGTTTTCACTGAAGGTGTTATGCACAAGTGCGTTTATCATAGGCGGCAAACCGTCCCATTGAAGGCTTGAAATATTGTTCAATATGCCGCATAAGGTAAGCTCGGTATATTCTTCATTCAGATAAAAGCCTATTTTGTCCCCGAGCTTTGCATCGGGATAAACAAGATTTAAAAATGAACGCTCGATCGCGATCTCACTTTTATTATCAGGGAAATTGCCCTCCTGTAAGGCTATTCGGTTCAGCAAAACCGCATTGCTGTCGGCATAACCTACAGTTATCTGTCTGCCCGAGTATTCCTCGCTTTTAATGCCGCTTCCTATGACTGTGATAACACCGCTGTCGGTGATCTCGGAAAGGCCTTTAAGCTTATCAGGATTTTGTACCGCGAAAATGCCGTCTTGCACTCCGTAGGTGTTTTCTATCCTTATTCGGTTTCCGTCGCTCCAGCCCAGTAAAAACACGGACTGCACGATAAAAAAGAGCGCGGCAAAAAAATAGAGCAATGCCGCCGCTATACTGCTTTTTTTGTTACAGATCAGATTGCGGGTCACATAATGAAAAATATATCTCATATCACTCAACGACCTTTCCGTCGCATAGTCGTATGATCCTGTCATCTTTTTCCGCAAACTGTGTGTCGTGGGTGACTATTATCACCGTTTTGCCAAGCTCGCTGTTTATTTGTCTTAACAGGCGCTGTACTGCCGCAGAAGATGCCGAATCGAGGTTTCCTGTCGGCTCGTCGCAAAGGATAGCTGACGGATCAGTGATGAGTGCACGCGCTATCGCCACTCTCTGCTGCTGTCCTCCCGAAAGCTGTGAGGGCATATGCCCCAGTCTGTCGGAAATCTCCAATGTGTCGACAAGCCTCTTGAAAAGAGCTCCATCAACAGCCTTTTTGCTCAGGTACACGGGGTATTTTATATTTTCCTCTGCGGTAAGCTCGGGGATAAGATAATACTGCTGAAAGACAAAGCCGATGTTTTTGCGGCGGAATGCCGACAGAGTATTCTCGTTCATGTCGGAAATATTGGTGTCGCCGTATAAAACTCTGCCGCTGTCAGGCTTGTCAAGTCCGCCGAGGATATGTAAAAGCGTAGATTTGCCCGAGCCGCTTTTGCCCATTATAAATACAAGCTCGCCGTCACCAAATTCAAGCGTTACTCCGTCAAGCGCGGCAACGTTGTTTTCGTCTGCCACGGAGTATGTTTTCTTAAGATCATATGTTTTTATCACTTTGCACCGCCGTTTCTCATTTTTCGGATCAGTGTGAATATGTAATAGCCGAGCAGACAGCCTGCTATAGCGAACAGTATGCAGGCTGTGTCGTAAGAAGAACCATACGATATGCCGAAAATGTTTGGTAATGTTATGATCACCTCAACAGTAAGTGTAGCGCAGACAGTAGCAACAAGCTGTCCCTTTGCCGTTTTTTTGTTCATTATTGCAGGCAGGAAAATGCCGAGAGAAAGTGCGAAAACAAATGCTGAAACAATACCGGGGATATATTCCGAGATCGCCTCCGGAACACTTAATGCGTTGGCAAAAGGAATAAAGCTTCTGCCTATATATTTCACACTGTCGAAGCTCAACTGTGATCCGAGTCCGAAAAACAGTCGGAATATAAAAGCCGCGGAAATTATGACGGCATATCCCGCCTGTTTCAGTCTGAGTTTTCGTGCTAATGTAAATCCGCAGATCACACAAAGCAGTACAATCGCAAGTAAAATAAGTATGGCAGAAGTAAAAAATCTCATGTCGGTTCTCCTTAATTAAAATAAAATTGTGAAACAATGTGTCATATAATACATCTGTTAAAAATACCTGTTTGTTAGATAAAATATTACTAATAATTCGTTTTTGTTAATTTTGCATAAATTGTTAGAGAATTATTGGTTGATATAACCAATGGTAACGGCGCTGTTCAAAATATTCGACTTGACTTATTATTATTTTAGTGATATTCTTAATATAAAAAAATAAACGGAGTATCGACAATGATATCAGTATATCTTTCTCTTATCGAAACAGATAAAGAAAAATCGCTTATCGAAGAGCTATATAACAAAAATAAACAGACTATGTACAGTATCGCTTTCAGCAATCTGCATAACAGAACCGATTCGGAAGACGCTGTACATGAAGCGATACTTAGGGCGATAAATCAGATTAAAAAGCTCTCTCAGATCTCGCCCGACAATCAGCGCGCTTATCTGAATGTGATAGTGAGAAACATATCGTTTGATATGTTCAACAAGAAGATCAATAATCTTTCGTTGGATGAAGATACGGAAATATATGATGAAACCGTTCTTGAAGATCAGGCAATCGGAAATGTAAATTATGATCTATTGGTCGATTTTATTCGTTCAATGCCGCAGGGTATGCGCGATGCAATGTATCTGAAATATTGCCTTGATTTTACCAACGAGGAAATAGAGCAAGCGCTGAATATCAGTCCGTCTGCACTCAGAAACAGATTATTCACGGCAAGAAAGAGAATAAAGGATTATATCAGAAATTAGCAAATATTTTGACAAAATAACGCGGCGGGAGAGTCGGCAAGTCCGGTTGTAGGGTATGTGTATACGGTTGACGCGGTTTATGCAGGAATGAATAATGAATGATGAATAATGAAAAATGAATAATACAAAAAGAAAAGTCACTCTCACGAGCGACTTTTCTTTTTGGCACCCCCTGCGGGAATCGAACCCACAACTAACCCTTAGGAGGGGTTTATTATATCCATTTAACTAAGGAGGCGTGCTTGCATATTAAATTAACAGATAATATTATACACTATCCGCATTTAATTTGCAAGCACTTTATGAAATTTTTATTTATATAGTTTTCCGTCACAGACCGTCAGTATCCTGTCAGCGTAAGCGGCATCTTCAAGATCGTGAGTGATAAGAATTACGGTTTTACCGCATTCGTGACGTGAGCGCAGAAGCTCCATGACCTCTTTGCTTGAGCGGCTGTCAAGGCTTCCGCAGGGTTCGTCTGCGAGGATAAGCTCCGGGTCGGCGGCTATTGCTCTTGCGATCGCTACACGCTGCTGTTGCCCGCCCGAAAGCTCATACGGCTTGTGCGACAGCCTTGCGGATAATCCCACAGCTTCAAGCGCCGCTTTACTGCGTGCTATGCGCTTTGCGGACGGCATACCCCTGTAGTTAAGCGGCAGAGCAACGTTTTCAAGCACGGATAATGTCGGGATAAGGTTGAACGCCTGGAATACAAAGCCTATCTTTTCGTTTCTTATGCGACTTAGCTCCACATCTGACAGCATACCAGTGTCAACCCCCGAAAACATATATGTCCCGCTGTCGCAGGTGTCGAGCAGTCCGAGAATATTCATCAGCGTGGATTTTCCCGAGCCGCTCGGACCTGTTATAGCTACAAATTCGCCCACATTTACTTTTAGGCTGACGTTGCTCAGTGCCTGCACCGTGCCGTCAGCCATTGTGTAGTGCCGTGATATGTCAGCGGCATTTATCAGAACATTCCCGTTTGTTTGATTGATATTCCTGCTTTCTTTCATAAGCTCCGACCTCCTTCGGCGAGAAATAACGGCAAGGCGAGGCGGTCGTATTGGTTATTACGCCTGCGCCGTGCAGTCCACAGCAGCCGTCATGCTGATGTATACACGGCTCAGTGCATATTATCATATTCATCTGCACACCTTCTTTTTGAGAAATTACAAACCTATTTTTAGCGGCTGTATCTGTAATATTCACAAAATAACAGTAATATTTTCCGCCGTGACAGTCAAACTAAAGGGGTAAAAGGCAAAAAGGAGAATGAGTATGAATTATCGCAGTATGCAAAAGAAAAAAAGACGCAGAGCGTTCCGTATAACGGTCTTAGCACTGATAGCTGTCGGAGGTCTTTATCTCAATATGACAGTGCCCGGAGCAGTTAAAGATTCTGTGCCGAGAGTTGATGTGATATTCCCGGCGCACACCGAATATACGCCGTCTGTTACCTGTAGCGGCACGGTGGGATATTCCGAGGTGAAAAATGTCAGGGAGGAGATGCCGCTTATAATAAAAGAATACCTCGTTAATGTCGGGGATAGGGTAGATCAGGGACAGACGATCGCGATCATTGATAAGGATGCTGTGTGTGAGGCGCTCGCCGGCGTATACGGCAGTTCGGTTTCCGATGCTCTGACGCTCGCAGAGCTTGCCGACAGCATACCACAGAGTATTACATCGCCTGTATCGGGCACAGTATGCGCATTGGCGGCAGTCGGTGAGCTTGTTGATGCCGGAACGTACATTGCGCAGATAGGCGGAAAGGGTGCGCTTGTGCTGAATGTGGCAGTGCCTGAGCGAAATCTCGCAAAAATAGAGAGCGGTCAGACAGCCCGGCTGAGTGTTTCGTCTGCGGAGAGAACCTTCAGCGGAAAGGTGCTGAAGATAGGCGACATAAAAAGAAAGCAGTACATCGGATCGATAGAAGAAACAGTCGCTGATGTGACAGTAAGCATTGACGCTCCTTCCGATAAGCTGAAAAGCGGTGACAGCGGTTATGCTACGATAGAAACAGGTATAAAGCGTGATATAGTAACTCTGCCTTACAGCGCGGTGATGCAGGACGGCAATAGCGAATATGTATATGTCATTGAGGACGGCAGAGCGGTAAGACGTGACGTTGTGACCGGTCTTGAGATGGCAAAGGTGACTCAGGTGTTCGGGGTGAGCGTTGAGGAAGAGGTCGTTAAGGATACAACAGGAATAGCGGCAAACGCAGTGATTATGCGAAACCGGAAAGACAGCTCCGACAGCGGGAATATATCGGCAGAAAACGGTAAAACTATGACGGACTAAAAAGAGCGGAGGCAGCGGTATGGGTTTTACATCGGTAATGGCTGATATATGGAGAAGCAAAAGCAGGAGCGCGCTTACAATGAGTGCGGTAGCAATAGGTATCTTTTCTGTGACGGTGATATCGGCGGTCGGACAGATAGGTACTGCCAGGATAAACGAAAGTCTTGACGATATGGGCGTGAACTCGGTGCTCGTGGAGGCACAGGAGGCGGGAGTAACCCTCGGAGATAACGATATTAAAAAGCTCGGCGGTTTAAGCGGAGTGACAGGCGCTATGCCGCTTATGGCACAGGTCACCAAGTGTGAGCTTATCGAAAGCAATGTTTCGTGTATGGTGTGGGGCGTAAACGAAAAAGCCGATGAGATAATATCTATGAAGCCGATACACGGCAGGCTTATCAATGAAGATGACGTGGAAAAAGCGGAGAACATCTGCGTTATCGATGATAAGATAGCACTCGAAACATACGGCAGGACGAACATAGTCGGAAAGACGGTGAGCGTGAATTTCGGCGGCAGGTATAACGATTTTACGGTTATCGGCGTTGCAGAGTCGGGGCTCAGTCCCATACAGAATATGATGAATGACGCTGTGCCGTACTTTGTGTATATTCCTTACACGACCGCTCAGAACATCTGTGGCAAGACAGACTACGACAAGATAGCGGTACTGCTTGACAAGAGCGGTGACGGAGAAAAGGCGATAGACGGAATAAAAGCCTGTATGGCTGATGTAAAGGGCGAGGGAAGTATAAAAATAAGCGAGCTTCAAAGCCAGAAGAAACAGCTTGACGGAATACTGACTACCGCGACCTCTGCATTGTCGTTCACGGCGGGAATATCGCTTGCGGTAGCGTCCGTGTCGGTTATGACAGCTATGCTTGTAAGTGTCGGTGAGCGCAAGCGTGAGATAGGCATAAAAAAATCCCTCGGCGCAAGGAATATAAGAATAGTCGGCGAGTTTTTAGCCGAAAGCACGATGATATGCGTTATCGGCAGTATAGTCGGCATTGCGGCAGGGTGCGCGGTGGCGTTTGTCATAGGGCTTGCGGTCGGCGAGAGCTTTGTTATGCAGACGGATATAATGCTTATCGCAGTCGGAGTGTCTGCGGTGATAGGTATGATATCGGGAAGCTATCCCGCTTATAAAGCGGCAAGGATGAAGCCGGTGGACGCGCTGAAGATGTAAAGATTTAAAAAAATTTTTCACTACCCTCTTGACAGCTAACGATTATTAGCTTATAATATAGCTAACGATCGTTAGCTTATTTACGTCGAGGTGAATATATGAATAAATCCCCAAAAAAGGAAGACACAAAACAACGCATACTTGACGAAGCGTTGCGGCTCTTTTCGCAGAGCGGTTATGACGCGGTGAGCGTTGAACGCATCGCAACGGCGGTGGGGATAAAAGCACCGTCACTGTACAAGCACTTTAAAAGCAAGCAGGAGATATTTGACGCTATCGTTGCGGAAACCTACCGCCGTTATGATACATTCACGGACGGCATTGATGTGCATGTTTCCGAAAGCAAAGCCGATGAAAAGGTGTTTGACGGTATTTCCGAGGAAATGCTTGCCGAAAAGGTAAAACAGCTGATAGAATACTCACTGCACGATGAGTATGTCAGCCGATTCAGGCGAATGATGACAATAGAGCAGTTCAGAAATGCCAAGTTTGCGGCGATGTATTCCGAGCGGTATCTTGAAAGATTGGTGCGTTATCACGCAGGACTTTTCAGAGCGCTTATCAAGTCGGGAACGATAATCGGAGAAGACCCCGATACGCTGGCACTTGAGTATGTTGCGCCTGTTGTGCTTATGGTTGAAATTTGCGACAGACAGCCCGAAAGGAAAGCAGAGTGCATGAATCGGCTTGAAGCGCACGTCAGGAGCTTTTATCGTACATATTCGCCGCATATGGTGAAAAAGGCAGAGAAAATAGGCGGCAGGAATGACTGAAAGCCGTTTTATACTGTGTCCTCACTGCAAAGCAAAAACAAGGGTGAAGATAACAAAGGACACGGTGCTTAAAAGTTTTCCGCTTTATTGCCCAAAATGCAGAAATGAGAGCGTAATAAACGCGGAAAACTACATAATTACGTTAATTCAGACAGACGCTAAGACGCAGTGCTGACCTATTTAAAGGCGGCACTGCGCTATTTTTTTGAAAAGAGGTTTTTTATATGAAATTATATTTCAGGGACGGAGTTACAATTGCTACCACTATTATGCTTTTACTGCTTGCAGGGTACATATTTTTCTGCATAGCAACGCGCAAGTCGACCGAGCACTGGGGGCTGAGAAGCCTTATATTGCTTATATTCGGGCTTGTTGTATGCTGCTTTGCCGCAACGCGTGACGGACTTGACAAGACTATTCAGAATGCAATTGACGGAAGCTGTGCTCCCGGATTGTTTCAGCTTATCAGCATACCGAACATAGTCGGCTGTATCGGTGCACTTGCTGTAATTGTCGGAATAATCGCAACGCCGATCGCAAGGTCGCAGGCGGCACGCGAGGTGTGGTTCTATGTTATGTCTGGCGGAATAACGCTTAAAATTGTTACGGTTGAAATCGCAAGGATCATAACATCACTCAGATAAAGAGAAGAGGCAAAACAATGATAATTACGGTAATACACGGAGCTATGCACAAGGGCATTACATACTCCATGACAAAGGCTGTGCTTGACAAACTGGGAAATGACAACGAGATACACGAATTTTTTATGCCGGCTGACGCACCCGGCTACTGTGTCGGCTGTTACAACGGCTTTCTCAAAGGCGAGGAATACTGTCCGGACGCAAAAAAGGTACAGCCGATAGTAAAAGCTATCGAACAAAGCAGTCTTATAATTCTTGACAGCCCGTGCTATTGCCTGGAAATGAGCGGTGCACTTAAAAATATGATGGATCATCTGGCGTACAGATGGGTGACGCACAGACCTGACGGCAGAATGTACTCAAAAATCGGGCTGACGGTGTCGTCATCGGCAGGCGCTCCGCCGAAAAGCGTCACAAAGTCTATGGCTCGTCAACTTAAATGGATGGGTGTTGCAAAACGGTATCAGTTCCCGCTTGCAAGTATGGCGGCGAATGTTACAATGCTGTCGGATAAGAAGAAACTCGAAATTGAAAAGACAGCGGAAAAGTTAGCACGGAAAATAAAGTCGGTAAAGGCAAAGCCGTCAATCATCACTAAGATGATGTTCTATATGTTCGGCGCTATGCAGAAAAACGATAAAACGGCGTGGAATCCAACCGACCGTGACTGGTGGAAAAGCAAGGGCTTTCTTGACGGTAAAAAGCCGTGGAAAAACTGAAAATAAGGAAAATATATGAAAACGAAACGGACAGCATGGAGCTTTTTCTTGCCGTGCACTTTAATTTTAACTTTGTATGATAAAAACATCGCATAGGAGATAATCATATAAAAACTCAGCTATCAAACCTTTTCCGCAATCAATACGTCCATACAATGCTTATGAGGAGTACCGCTGCTGTCACAGTCAAAGATCCACTCCTCGTTTTTATGAAACAGCCAATCGTGGTAATACATAAACAACTCACCTGATTTCCAGCTATCCACAACAAATTCGCTTTTTTCTGTATCGGGCGGAAGAGGAATAAATGGCTTCTCTACAAAAACATTTACAACATTGATACCATTCGCAGCCGTATGAGCTTTAAGATTATTGACAACATTTTCTCGTAATTCAAGCGGAATATAATGAAAAACCCCACTTGAAAAGATGATGTCATAGTTAGCTTCAAGCCTGAAATCTCTCACATCTGCCTTGAAAAAGTCAACCTTTACACCATAAGTATCGGCAAGCTCTCGTGCCTTTGACAGCCCCTGTTCAGATGCATCAAACGCTGTAACATCATAGCCGTTTCTTGCAAGAAATACTGCGTCCTTGCCTTCTCCGCAACCAATATCAATAACCTTATACGGCTTAACAGGCGGCTTAATTCTCATTATCTCATAACACAGATTGTTAGGCTTTAAGCCCCAATAATACTCCTCATTGCCGTACCTTTTGTCATAATCGGTGACGGATTGCGATGGATACCCCAACAGCGAATCAATAGTTGTTTTCAGAATAGCTGCGATCTGCGGCAGAAGTTCAATATCGGGACATGAAGTTCCGTTTTCCCATTTGGATATAGCTTGAAAAGAAACGTGCAGCTTTTCGGCTAAAGCCTGCTGTGTCAGACCAAGTGCTTTCCTTTTTTCTGATATTACATTGCCAATATTCATATGTCTGCCCTCCTTTGTCCTTATTGTATCATCATAAATTGTAAAGTTCAATAACCGCCTTGTAGAATGATCGAGTGATATTCTATTGACAGTTGAAAATCCATAATTAAATTGAGAACTTTCCAAAATCAGACTAATGGAGCGTGAGTTTTTGCTCACGTTCCATGCAGACTGTCGAAAAAGTCAAGCAGAAATGCTAGGCTGTTTTATTGTATTTACGATTTACGCAATTGTCCTATCCGAGATTATCTTCCCGTCTGAAAGCTCAACTATCCGCCTGCACTTTTCGGCCACTGTCCTGTCATGCGTTACTATAACTATGGTTTTTCCGATAGAATTGAGCGACTTCATAACCTCCATTATTTCGTCTGCCGTTGCTTTGTCAAGTGCCGCTGTCGGTTCGTCCGCTATGATTATGTTCGGACGGTTTACAAGTGCACGGGCAAGTGCGACACGCTGTTTTTGTCCGCCCGAGAGCTCTTTTACGGGCTTTTTGAGCAGATCGCCTATCAGCATCGCGTCGGCGGTTTTGGTGATTAGCTTTTTCATCATCTTGTATTTAACGGCAGGATTGAAGATAAGAGGATATGAAATGTTCTCGTATACTGTCTTGTCGGCGAGAAGTCCGAAATTCTGGAGCACGAAGCCGATTTCCTCATTCCTTATCACCGCAATGTCATTATTGCTGTACTTTGTGACTTCATACTCCCCGAGAAAGTACTTTCCGTATGTCTGCTTGTCAAGACAGCCGAGAATATGTATAAGGGTAGACTTGCCTGAGCCCGATACACCCATTACAGCGACCATCTCGCCCTTTTCTATGGTAAGATTTATGTTTTTGAGCGCGTGTACCTCGGCATCTGTGCCTTTGTTGTAATATTTATCGACATTTTCAAGCTTCATCATACGTTCTCATATCTCCTTATTGTTTCAAGCATTTTACTGCGTATCAGCGTTACCGAGCCCACAATGCTGACAATTGCGGAAACAGCGATCAGATATGCGGCGGTAAACAAGCCGCTTTGTACATTGATTACTTCTACCGAAAAGATAGTGTTTACCGCAAGCAGGATAAGTGTAGCGGCAAGCACCGAGATCACTGTTACAGATGTATCACAGATAAGCTCAAGTGCAAGCATAGAGCGGGTCTTACCGCCACACAGCCTGAATACCGCCATTGCTTTGGTGCGCTTTTCGGCATTCAGCAGCACATTTGCGATTACTCCCAGAGTGCCGACTATGGCTATCATTATGAATACAGGCATTAACTGTATCAGGAGCATATTATCACGGTACAGCAAGTCGGGATCTGTCACATTATAGCGTATATTCATGTACAGATCGCCTTTTGCGTCATCGCTGTTTGCGTCCAGTCCGTCAATTATACGAGCCTCGATTTCGGCGAGTGAAGTATTATTGTTTTTCAGAAGTATTACATATTGACGGTAGCGGTTATCTCCGCTTTCGCCGGAATGATCTTCCTGATTTTCGGGTGCTGTTGCAAGCCCGGAGCTGTAGAGAATATCTGCATCGGTGTAGAAAGTTGTACCAAAGCTTGCGGTGTCCGAATTATACAGTATCATACTGTCCAGATAGTTGTCGGTGTATTTGCCGACTACAAGAAGCTCGGTGATCCCTTGCCCGCACCTGTATTTTATTGTGTCACCGATATTGCACCTTGCCGAACAGCCGACAATTACAGGGATTTTTCCGCAATAGTCCTTTGTCTTGTCCGGTCGTTCACCCGAAAGTCCTATATCAAGGTATTCACTGTACTCGGTCGAATATCCGAGCAGAGATCCGTTTATATCATTATAAAACCGATAGAAAGTGTCATCGTCCATATTATTTATCTCGTTGTCGGTAATATGGCTGTTTACGGAGAAAAGCTCCAATGTAGCTTCATAGTAACGCTCGACACGGCAATTTATTCCGTACTTTTCAAACTGCGAAGCTATCTTTTCATCGGTTATAGGTGCTGTTGACGAGAGTGTGCCGTGCAGTATCTTTTTATCATAGCGGTGGCTTGTCAGATAGGACTTTTCGGCAAGATATCCCGAAGACGCGGTGAACGCGAAATTGAACAGCAGTGTCGAGAATATGATACATATCATCATCAGGATAAAATTGCGCTTTTTCGATTTCAGCAGGGAGAACGCAAGCGATAACAGCTTCATATTGCACCTCCGTTTGTGTATGTGCCTGAGGATATGCGCTTAAAGCCCGGCAGTAACGATATTATGACTATAATGCTGTAAATTACAAATGACAGCAGATAGTCAAAAGCGGTAGGCACATATTCCATTCTGAGCTTTACCATAAGTGCGGTGAAAAGCGGGCTCAGGGCGATCGCGCAGATAAACGAAAAAGCCGTGTATGTAAGCGTGACAGCCGATAAAAGCAGTATTATCGGCATCGTCTTACAGCCTGTGACCTTCAGCACGTTTATCTGTTCGCTGCAATTATCTGTAAGGTGAAGCATAAGCGTCAGCAGGAGCAGAGCGGTGAATATACCCGTTACCACGATCCCTCCTGTGATGATAGCGTATATGATGATAACAGATTCGTTATTCTCTCTGTTCGGCGGCTGAATATAAACCTCCTCGCCGAGATATTGCTTAAACGCTTTCAATTGGCTGTCAGACAGGTCTGATACAAAGAAAAAGCGTGTACCGCTGTATTTTGTAGGGGCGGTATTCTTCATCTCATTTTCAAAATCTTCATCCTTTAAATAAATTCCCGAATTGTTGTGATATCTGAAAAATGAGTACGGAATAATAAAATCATCGGAAATACCTATTACGGTAAGCGTGATATCTCCTTTGTCATCAGGAACGATCAGTTTGTCGCCGACGCTTATGCCACAGTCACTTTCTGCAATAATGACCTTGCTGTCACCTGTCAGCTCATCTTCGGTGAAATATCTGCCGTCGGTTATATTATAGTCGGATTGTATGTAGCGGTACAGCTCTTTCATACTTTCGTCAAAAGCAACTTTCACAGTTTCCGTACAGATGTAATTGTCGCTTGCGCGGTAACTGATAATAGCTTTATCGGCATATGCAGAATAGACAACGGGCAGGTTTTCTTTGAAAAATCCCGGTGCATCTTCGGGCATAACACCGTCAAAGCTGTAACCGGAGCGATCCATCATATTTCGATATACCGCATTACTGCTGTTCATAGCACAAAACAAAGATAAGAATGTGTATACTGCTGAAATCGAGATAAGAAAGATAAGTATATTCAGTTTGATATCGCTTTTAAGAAAGCTGTGAAGCATACTAAGATACAGGCTTTTGTATTTCATATTTCTCCTTTTTTATATACCGGTGCTTCAGAACGACGTTACCGGTTTATAAAGATAGTGCTATAATCGACTGTATTATTTATTTTAGTACAGTTGATTATAGCACAACTCTTCGGGTATGTCAATAGGGAAAAATTTTAAGTTCTGTAAAGAGGAGGCGACGAGAGCGACGCTGACTTATGCCGAAGGCTTTCCTTTTGCGTTCTTTGGGATCAGGCGGTAGCGTGGCTTTTCCTCGCAAAACATTTTCCAGCGGAGAATATCATCGGTGAAAATTCCGACGGCGGAAAGGAAAAACCACAATACAGTGAACAGCAGGCATATCTGACCAAAGAGGTTGAACGGCAGTTGCTCGTAGTTCCATACCTTCCAGTCGAGCCAGAGGTTTACTATACAGCCGCAGATAAACTCGAGCGCAGTGATAATTACCGATGATACCGCCATCTGAGCGGGCAGCGAGAGATCAAATTTCTCGTTTATGCCACCGACAAGCAGAAAGCAGATCCCGCCTAAGATGAACATTGTCCAGTGACTGTTGCCGCGGAACAGAAGCTCAACTATAGTGTATGCGCCGCCTCCGAAGCAGAACAGCATAAACAGCTTCATCGGCAGACAGATTTTGTAATTCATATTTTTACCTTGCCTTTCCATGAGAATTTGTACATAACTTTTCCATGAGAATTTGTACATATTTTTTGCAGTGGGCGTACAATTTATGCAGAAGAGGAGATTTTTGTGCATATAATATTCCGAGAAAAGGAACGGAGGTTTTTTATGTCTGCTTTAAAGAAAATAACTGTGTTTTGTACAGCGTTTGCGATGATTATCGGTATAAGCAGTGCCGCGTGTGCGGAGGGCACGGCGGACAACTTGTGCTCCACGGCAGAGGGGGCTGTAGTCACTGAAATTACAACAGGGCAGGTGCTGTATGAGTATAACTCACACGAAAGGTTGCCTATGGCATCGGTCACTAAGCTTATGTGTCTGCTTATCTGGGCGGAGGAGATGGAAAAGGGCACATTCGGTATGGATACGGTTATAACGGCTACCGCAAGAGCGAACGCTATGGACGGCTCGGTGATATGGCTTAATGTCGGGGAGGAAATGTCTGCTTACGATATGATACGCTCGGTCGTTATCGCCTCCGCAAACGATGCTTGTGTGGCGGTATGCGAACATATAGCTGGCACGGAAGAAATGTTCGTGGAGCGAATGAACAAAAGGGCGCAGGAGCTCGGAATGAGCGATACGCATTACGACAACTGTGTCGGCTTTGACAGTGATACGCACTATACATCGGCATATGATACGGCTCTTCTCAGTGCCGCAGTGTCGGAATACGACTGCTACAACGAATTTTTCAACACAAGGCTTGATTATGTGCGTGAGGGAGAGCGGCAGACACAGCTTCTTAACACAAACAAGCTGATGCAACGCTATGACGGCATTATTGGCGGCAAGACAGGCACTACCGATAACGCAGGGTGCTGTCTTGCAGTATGGGCAAAGAGAGGTAATATGAAACTGTGTGCGGTAGCGCTTGGGTGTAAGGAAAGCGAACAGAGGTTTACTGCGTGTGAAAATCTGCTTGACTATGGATTTTCGGGATATGAACTTTATCGTATATCAGTCAAAGATGATGTGCTTCAGCCTTTGCCTGTTACAGAGGGACTTTCAAAAGATGTCGATGTAAGGGTAAAGCGACTTTCAACAATAGTGATACCGAAAGGCAGTTCAAAAAGGATAGAATACACCCATACTGTGACAGAAAGCCTGTCTGCGCCGGTGCAGTACGGAGAAAAGGTAGGGGAGATGAGGGCGAGTCTTGACGGAGAAGAGATTTTTTACAGCGATATAGTGACTACAAAGGAAGTCGGAGAGCTTAACTTTTTCAGCAGTCTTTGCATAATAATATCGAGCTTTTTCAGAATGTAAGAATTTCAGCGAAAAATAACTCGCATGACAGCTGGTGAATGTTGCACAAAAATTGCGAATTTTATTTGTGAATTTAGACGAAAGTGTCAGTTATCTGTAAAACATCTTGCAAATTACAGCCGATTTCGCTATAATAGAACTATATAAAGAACGGTATCAGCAGACAGGAAAAGTGATGAGTTCCGTAACTTTATAATTTGTGTGTGGAAAGATTATAAAAGGAGAGAAAAGCAATGGCAGTAACACTTAATGACAAGTACCTTAAGGGCGTTGTTAACGCCGATGAGCTTAAGGGCATGGAGCCTATGGTCAAAGCCGCTCACGAGATGATCGTAAACAAGAACGGCTTAGGAAACGACTTTTTAGGCTGGGTAGACCTTCCCGTAAACTATGACAAGGAAGAGTTTGAGAGAATAAAGAAGGCTGCGGCTAAGATAAAGTCCGACAGCGAAGTGCTTATAGTTATCGGTATCGGCGGTTCTTACCTCGGTGCAAGAGCAGCTATCGAGCTTTTAAGAAGTACGCTTTACAACTCACTCGCTAAGGATACCCCCAAGATATTCTTTGCAGGAAACAGCATAAGCCCTACATATTTAAACGAAGTTATTGAACTCGTAAAGGATAAGGACTTCTCTGTTAACATTATATCAAAGTCCGGCACGACAACCGAGCCTGCACTCGCATTCAGAGTATTCAGAGAAATGCTTGAAGAAAAGTACGGTAAGGAAGGCGCAAAGGGCAGGATTTACGCAACGACCGATAAGGCTAAGGGTACACTGAAAGAGCTTTCAGATGCTGAGGGTTACGAAACATTCGTTATTCCCGATGATGTAGGCGGACGTTTCTCTGTACTTACAGCAGTAGGTCTTCTCCCGATCGCTTGTGCAGGCTGTGACATCGATGCTCTTATGGCAGGTGCCGCAAAGGCGAGAGAGGACTTCTCGGTATGCGATATCGAAAAGAACGATTGCTACAAGTACGCCGCACTTCGTAACGTACTTCGCAATAAGGGCTACAAGGTAGAAATGCTGGTAGCTTATGAAAACTCATTTGCCATGATGAACGAATGGTTCAAGCAGCTGTTCGGCGAGAGCGAGGGCAAAGACGGTAAGGGTCTGTTCCCCGCATCTGCTACATTCTCAACAGACCTTCATTCACTCGGTCAGTTCATTCAGGACGGCTCAAATATCCTGTTTGAAACAGTAGTTCACATTGCAAAGGCTCAGAAGGACTTCTTCTTAAAGAACGATGCAACAAACGGCGACGGACTTAACTTCTTGTCAAATCAGAATATGTCAGTCGTAAATCAGAAGGCCTATGAGGGTACGATCATTGCTCATACCGAGGGCGGAACACCTAATATGGTTCTTGAAATGCCCGAAGTAAACGAGAATGAACTCGGTTATCTTATCTACTTCTTTGAAAAGGCTTGTGCAATATCCGGTTATCTGCTCGGTGTAAATCCGTTCAACCAGCCCGGTGTCGAAAGCTACAAGAAGAATATGTTTGCCCTTCTCGGTAAGCCCGGTTACGAGGATGCTAAGGCTGCTCTCGAAGCAAAGATAGGCTAAGGATAATAAATCATACAGTGTGACCGCGATCGACCGAAGCGAAAACGGTCATAAATATGATTTTTATTATATTAAACGGCGACTCTGCCGTAAAAATACGGAGGACTTTACAATGATTAAACTTATAGCAGGAAAAAAAGGAACAGGCAAGACTAAGTTACTTATAGATGCTATTCACGCAGCAGAACAGGCAAGCAAGGGTAACGTTGTTGCTATCCAGATCGGTTCTTCACTCAACATAGATATCTACCACAAGGTACGTCTTGTAAATATTGAAGACTACAACATCGGTAACTATGACGAGATGGCAGGCTTTATTGCCGGTATACTCGCTTCCGACTATGACTGCACTGATATCTTTGTTGACGGCATTCTCAGAATATGCGGCAGAGATATGGAAAAGATCGGTGCTATGTTTGATAAGATCGCGGCAGTAAGCGGTGAAAACACACATATCACTTTCACCATTTCCGCTGAGGTGGCTGACCTTACAGAAAATATTAAAAAATATCTCAAATAAGTGTTGACAAATTCTGATTTTTGTAGTATAATATCACTCGTGTTAGCTTAGACGATGATAAATCGGCTTAAATTTGAGATAATGAAAATCAGAGGGGGGTGCTAAAATGGCAGTTCCAAAGAGAAAAGTATCTAAGGCAAGACGTGACAAGAGACGTTCACAGGTATGGAAGCTATCTGCACCTGCATTCTCACGTTGCCCTCAGTGCGGCGAGTTAAAGCTCCCTCACAGAGTATGCGGCAATTGTGGTTATTACAAGGGCAAGGAAGTTATCGCTCAGAAAGAAGCGTAATTGCTTGTAACGCAAATGTTGAGGCAGTATGGTCAGTAATGACCTGCTGCCTTTTTGTTTTTCTTAATTTTTGTTGACGATTGCATTATAAAAGTGTATAATATATATGTATGCCAATTTGGGGCAGTAAATCCGAGAAAGGATCATGTGTATGTCTGTAAAAATAATATCGGTGGATAAAGGTTCACCTGCAGATAAAGCAAAAATTAAGGCAGGAGAAAGCCTTGTTTCGATAAACGGTAACGCTATACACGACATACTGGATTATCAATTCTACGCTTCGGATAAAAAGCTTGTTATTGAGCTTGAGGACAAGAAGGTAAAAGTTAAAAAAGGCGAATACGAGGATCTCGGACTCAATTTTGAAACATATCTTATGGACTGCAAGCAGCACTGTAAGAATAACTGTGTGTTCTGCTTCATAAATCAGCTTCCGAAGGGTATGCGTGAAACGCTGTACTTCAAGGATGATGATTCGCGTCTGAGCTTTTTGCAGGGCAACTATATTACCATGACCAATCTCAGCGATGAGGATGTTGACAGAATTATAAAGATGAAGCTGCCGATGAATATTTCGGTTCATACGACAAACCCGGAGCTTCGAGTAAAGCTTACGAAAAATCCGAATGCCGGAAAGTGCCTTGACTATCTTTATAAGATGGCGGCGGCAGGAATTGAGATAAACACACAGATAGTGCTTTGCCCGGGGCTCAACGACGGTAAGGAGCTTGAGAAAACGCTCACAGATCTTTGTATGCTGTATCCTGCGGTAAAAAGTATCGCTTGTGTTCCGGTAGGGATCACGAAATTCAGGGATAAGCTCCCTAAGCTTGAGCTTTTCAACGAAGAAACCGCAGGCAAGGCGATAGACACGCTGGAGCTTTTCGGTGATATGATGTTTGAAAAATATCACGACAGGGTAGTATATGCTTCTGATGAGTTTTATCTAACGGCAAAGAGAAAAATGCCCGACTATGAGTTCTATGGAGATTTTGACCAGTTTGAAAACGGTGTCGGAATGTGCGCAAGCTTGCAGAAGGAATTTATCGATGCGCTTGCGGATAAACGTGAGTTCAATGAAACAGACGATAAGGAAAGGCATGTTTCGGTTGCGACAGGGGTACTTGCCGCACCTCTGATAGAAACGCTCGGAAAAATGCTGAAAACGGATTTTCCGAATACCGTGGTTGACGTTTATACTATAAAAAACCATTTTTTCGGGGAAACTATAACCGTTGCCGGACTTATAACGGCGGGAGATATAGTCGCACAGCTGTCACCCTATAAGGATAAGCTCGGTGATAAATTGCTGATAACCGAGAATATGCTGAAAACAAACAGTGATATTTTCCTCGACGATAAGACGGTATCCGATGTCGAGCAGGCGCTCGGCGTTCAGATAGTTGCAGTACCGACAGACGGTTATGTGCTTCTTGACACAATACTCGGGGAACAGGATAATATATGAATATAAAAAAGAGGACAGCGTATCTGTTATCGGCTGTTTTTGCGGCAGTGCTTGCAGCCTTTAGTTGCACTGCGTGTATGTCTGCCGAAGAAAGACGGCAGGCTGAGGCTGATATAAAGGCGGCGCGACCTGTTGTAGAAAATTATCTTGCCGATAATTTCGGCGGCGGTCAGGTGATATGCATAGATTTTATGCAGGCTAAAAAATATCCCGGACCTATACCGGACTTCGGCGTATACTCAAGCGGCTACTGCAAGGCTGATGTTCGACTTGAAAATAATGACGAGTTTCAGGTGGTAGTAAATGTTGAGGACGGAGCTTGTTATGATAATTACCGCACCGATGATGTTATCGGCAATGCGGTTGAAAAGATAATCTCGCTGACGGACGGCACAAAACCCGAGAATATTGAGGTGAACGTTTCGGCAAGAGACTTACTCGGTGCGCTCGGAAGCGGTTACGAGGACTTTTTGTCGAGAGATACGGATACGGCGGAAAAATTGCTGAACGGTGATTATTATGTTAATGTTGTGCTGAAATACGGCAGTTCGGTAAACGGTGTTGATGTATCTAAACTTGAGAACACACCATACAAGGCGAGTATTACGGTAAGGCTGATACAGTTTTCGCAGTTTGCCGAAAGCGGCACCAAGACGGATGTTCTCGGTAGCTCCGACTGTAATCTTACGCTCAAGGACAGTCTGACATATCTGTATCTGAGAGAGAATTTATTTCTTGATAATTTCAGAATGAGCGATGATGAGAACTTCACACGCTTTCAGAAGGGCAATATGGTTACATATCTGCAAAATAAGGTCGATGATCTGATTTTTGCGTGGAACAGCAGTGCGGTCGATATGAGTATAAGCGCTGTCCGGGCAGAAAGGCAAATCAGCACCGAATATTACAGCGGTAAAAAATTTACGGCATTAAGCGACACTGCGGCAAAGCTTGACTATATATCAAAGACAGAATCAAGATATTGTGATGTGTACGCATTTACAAAAAACAATTTCAATGATACACCGTATATTGCAGGCAACGGCAACGGAGAAACAAAAGATGTTGCCGACAGTATGATGATAATAAGTGGCACTGATTACCATAGTGCAAGCTTTAAAATAAAGGGAGTCGGCAGTATAACTGTCGGATTATATAAGAGATAAAAGAAAGGAATGAGTAAATGAACGGAATAGTAGCGGTTGTAGGACGACCGAATGTCGGTAAATCCACACTTTTTAACCGTATTGTCGGCAAGAGAATGTCTATAGTCGATGATACACCGGGCGTTACCCGTGACAGAATATACGCAAAGGCGGAGTGGCTCGGCAAGGAGTTTATGCTTGTTGATACCGGTGGTATAGAGCCTGACAGTAAGGATATAATACTTTCGCAGATGAGAATGCAGGCACAGCTTGCTATCGACAAGGCGGACGTTATCATATTCGTGACCGATGTTACATCGGGAGTTACGGCAAATGATGCAGATGTTGCGGCAATGCTTCAGAAGAGCGGCAAGCCGGTTGTGCTTTGCGTAAACAAGTGTGACGGAATAGGTGAGGTACCGCCGGATTTCTATGAATTCTATAATCTTGGTCTTGGTGACCCCATAGCGGTGTCCTCGGTACACGGTCACGGTACGGGAGATCTGCTTGATGCGGTGTTCGATAATATGCCCGAAGAAAACCCTCAGCGAGAATATTCCGAGGACGCTATCAAGGTTGCGGTCATCGGTAAGCCGAATGCGGGTAAGTCATCGCTTGTAAACAAAATCGCAGGCGAGCAGAGAATGATAGTATCCAATATCGCGGGTACTACCCGTGACGCAGTCGATACGGTCATTGAGCGTGACGGGCAGGAATATGTCCTTATTGACACGGCAGGAATCCGCCGCAAGTCTAAAGTGAACGAGCAGATAGAAAAGTACAGCGTACTTCGTGCATATATGGCAGTTGACAGAGCTGATGTCTGCGTTATAATGATAGACGCTACAGAGGGCTTTACCGAACAGGACAGCAAGGTAGCGGGCTATGCTCACGAACAGGGCAAGGCGAGCGTTATTGCGATAAACAAGTGGGATGCTGTTGAAAAAGACGGTAAGACAATGCAAGAGTTTACAAAGAAGCTCGAGGTCGATTTCTCGTTTATGTCGTATGCGCCTTTCGTGTTCATTTCGGCACTTACAGGTCAGAGAGTTGACAAGCTGTTTGAACAGATAAAGTACACATATTCGCAGAATATAAGACGTATTTCTACAGGTACGCTCAACGATATGCTCGGCTATGCAACGGCAAGGGTTCAACCTCCGTCTGATAAAGGCAAGCGCCTAAAGCTTTATTATATGACACAGGCTTCGGCTAAACCGCCGACGTTTGTAATATTCTGTAATGATAAAGAATTGTTCCATTACTCATATCAGAGATATATAGAAAACCAGATAAGAGAGAGCTTCGGGCTTGACGGAACACCTATAAAAATAATAGCAAGAGAACGAGGAGAATAACGGATAATGATATATCTGTGCTATGCAATAATGATCATAGTACCGTATCTGCTTTGCGGAATAAACAGTGCTATAATCGTTACAAAGATCAAAACAGGAGAAGATATAAGGACACTCGGAAGCGGAAATGCGGGACTTACCAATACGTTGAGAACACAAGGAAAGCTTGCGGCGTTATTTGTACTGCTGGGTGATGTGCTCAAAGGTGTGCTGTCTATACTTATAGTCAGATCGGCGTTTTTGTGGCTTGCCGGTATAGACACTGCAGATCCGGCAAACTCAATGACATATGTAGGATTTGCCGCAGCAGTTGCGGCTATAATCGGTCATGTATTCCCGGTATATTTCGGATTTAAGGGCGGCAAGGGTATACTCGTTTCTGTTGCGGTGCTTATGACGGTAGAGTGGATACCTGCCTGCATACTGCTCGGGATATTTATCATAGTGGTTGCTATTACAAGGTATGTTTCGCTTGGCTCGTGCATTGCGGCGATCCTTTATCCGTTAACGATATTGATATACAGTATGATAGTCGGTGATACTTGCATATGGATAAATGTGGCGCTATCTGCACTTATTTGTGTGCTGATACTGTTTATGCATAGAGGAAATCTCATAAGACTTAAAAATCATACCGAAAAAAAACTTGGGCAGAAAGCATAATAAGAAAGAAGGCTTTACAATGGCGAAGATCACTATACTCGGTTGCGGTTTCGGAACGGCACTTTCAATAATGTGGAACAAATACGGTCACAAAGTAACAGCATGGTCAAAGTACAAGGAAGAAATAGATGCTATACTCAATGACGGTGAGCATAAAAAGCTGTTGCCCGGTGTAATAGTACCTCCGACGATATATTTCACTACCGATCTTTCCTGTGCGGGTGACTGCGATATATTGGTGTTTGCGATACCTTCTAAATTTGTGCGTGAGGTTGTACAGAAAGCAAAACCGTTTGTTAAAAAGGATACTATAGTAGTTAATGTCGGAAAAGGCTTTGAAGAGGGTACAGATAAACGTCTGTCGCAGGTTCTCAAAGAGGAGCTTCCGGACAACCGTATAGCGGTACTTACCGGTCCTTCACACGCAGAAGAGATAGGCAGAAATATGCCGACAACCATCGTTGTTTCATCTGAAGATGAAGAAAGTATGCTGTATCTTCAGGAAACCTTGCAGAACGATCGCTTCAGAATTTACAGAAACAGTGACCTTATAGGCTGCGAGCTCGGGGGAGCGTTAAAAAACCCCATAGCCCTCTGCTGTGGAATAGTAGAAGGAATGGGGCTCGGTGACAATACGCTTGCCGCGCTTATGACAAGAGGTCTTGCCGAAATAACCCGTCTTGGCGTTGCCATGGGCGGCAGAAGAGAAACGTTTAACGGTTTGTCCGGTGTCGGCGATCTGATAGTTACCTGTACTTCTCCTCATTCAAGAAATCATCGTGCAGGGCTTCTTATCGGTCAGGGTATACCTGCCGCAGAAGCTGTAAAGCAGGTCGGCACGGTAGAGGGTTATCAATGTGCAAAGATCGCATACGATATAGCACGCTCTTATAACGTACAGGTTCCTATCATAGAACAGCTCTGCGAGGTCTGCTATAACGGTCAGAATCCGCTTGAAGCTGTAACAAAGCTTATGGGCAGACCCAGTAAGTCGGAAGAGGAAGTGTTCTGATCTCAGACTACTTTGCGTGTTTCGTGGTCGCAATAAGCAAGTTTTTCAACATAACACGAATGTTTACTAGCGGCTTTTGCTTTTTTTGCAAGAGCCGTTTTGACTTTTTCGGCAATACATTGGAGCAGTGCCGCGCCGATAAGGCACAAGAACGGTGCTATGAGAAGATATACTGTTAAAAATTCCATTTTAAATTTCCTTTCTCTGTGGGCTTATTTATCTTGTGTACATATAATAACAAATTCTTTGTCCTAAAAAACGGACTGCGGCGGGTCACCGCTGACAATTTTGTCAGTGGTGACCCGCCGCATGAATTTTTGTCATAAATAACTTGTAAAATGCGGATAGATATGATACAATAAAAAGTAATGTGCGGTTTACCGCAAAAAAAGACGAAGGGAAACAAAAAATGGAATTACAACAGATAATTATGCTGATAACAATTGCCGTTTATCTTATTATGATGGTAGTTGTCGGCGTGATATGCGCAAAGAAGACGGATAATGTAGGCGATTTTTATCTCGGAGGAAGAAAGCTCGGTCCGTTTGTTACGGCGATGAGTGCGGAGGCTTCGGATATGAGCGGCTGGCTTCTGATGGGTCTGCCCGGTGTTGCTTATGCGACAGGTATTGCCGATGCTGCTTGGACGGGCATTGGACTTGCGATAGGCACATATCTTAACTGGCTTATCGTGTCAAAAAGAATAAGAAAGTATTCTCATGTGTGCAATTCGATAACCATACCCGATTTCTTCTCAAACAGATTCAGGGATAATAAAAAGATACTTACTCTTATTTCTGCGCTTATAATAATAGTGTTCTTCATACCTTATACAGGTTCGGGCTTCTCAGCCTGCGGAAAACTGTTCAACAGCCTTTTCGGAGCAGATTATCACATTGCTATGATAATAAGTGCAGTCGTAATCATCGCATATACTACCATAGGCGGATTTTTAGCCGCAAGTACTACTGACTTTATACAGAGCATCATTATGTCGGTTGCTCTTATTATAGTTGTTGTGTTCGGCATTTCTTCCGTTGGTGGCGTTGTTGAGGTAATGAATCACGCAAATTCTATGCCGGGTTATTTCTCTCTGACACATACATTTGATGTTCTCAAACAGCAGACGGGTGATTACGGACCGCTTACTATTGTTTCTACCCTTGCGTGGGGTCTGGGATATTTCGGTATGCCCCATGTTCTGCTGAGATTTATGGCTATAAATGACAGCAAGAAGCTTAAGATTTCAAGACGCGTTGCTACTGTATGGGTAGTAATTTCGCTTGCGGTTGCAATATTCATCGGTGTTGTAGGTCTTGCTATGACTAAGAATAATGTTATCGATCCACTTGCAGACCCCGAAACTATAATAGTTGTAATAGCAAATCTTCTTGCTAAGGCAGGACCTCTTGCGGCGATCGTCGGTGGTCTTATTATAGCGGGTATACTTGCTTCTACTATGTCAACGGCAGATTCACAGCTCCTGGCGGCATCTTCTGCAGTATCCGAAAATTTGTTCAATCAGGTATTCAAAATAAAGACAAGCGAAAAAACAGCAATGCTTATCGCAAGAATTACGGTCGTTGTGATAGCTATCATCGGTATTGTGATCGCATGGGATCCGAACAGCTCCGTATTCCAGATAGTTTCGTTCGCGTGGGCAGGTTTCGGCGCAGCTTTCGGTCCTGTTGTACTGACGGCTCTGTTCTGGAAGAGAACGACAAAATGTGGCGCATTTGCAGGTATATTTGCAGGCGGCGCTATGGTATTTATATGGAAGTTCCTCGTTCGTCCTCTCGGCGGATTATTCAATATATATGAGCTTCTCCCCGCATTTATTGTAGCGCTTATCGCTATAGTTGTCGTATCACTTATTGATAAGAAGCCATCGCAGGAAATCATCGATGAATTTGAGTCGGTCGACGCGGTTGAATAATATCATATAATATAATAACAGTCGTAGCTTTGTGATATAACCCCCTTATCGTAGTTTCGGATTTTTGCTTTTTCGAGTGCCTGCTCTAAGGAGATCGTATCTGATGTCGTGGCTGTTATTATTATAATAATTTCAGTCATAAAATCCGCCAACGGCGGATTTTGCTGTTTCTTGCACAGCTTGCTGACGAGGTTCTTTCCGGCAAGTGGGATAACGATGCAGAGCGCGAAAGACTGCTCGTCACCGCAGGATATGATTGCAATGCGGTTCAGAAAAGAGTCAATGAAAAGCCGTATAGAAAACCGTTGATGAGATCACAGTTGGCGTATGCGTAACGGAGCTGAACGCAAGGAAAGGTAGACGGAAGCCGGGTATGATTACTCGGAGGTGTAGCAAAGAGTTAATCAGCTTATTACATTAGAAATGTGCCGTGAGCATTTGGATTATTCCGAATGCCCACGGCTTTTCAATAAGTAATTTGTTTTAAAAACAGATGAACTGATAATTTCAACGCCACTTATTGATAAATTACTCTTGTAATTTATTAGAATTAGTGGTATGATATAATAAAAATTAACTGGATTTGTCTGCTATATATGATCGGTGGCTGTCATCAAAATTCGGTTTGGATTGAGAAGATACTGCTACTGATTGCCGGTGAGGATTTTTCGGAAAATCCTCAAATGCTCATAGATTTAAAGAAAAAGTTTGAAGGAAAAATTGAAGCTCAATATCTGATTTTTGATATGGAGGAAAATACGTTATGGATAGCTTGGTAAAGAAGGCGTATATATTCATCTCTATTATAATACTTTCGCTGTTCATTTTAACAGGTTGTACCCTAAGGATAAACGCACGAGAAGAAGCAGAGGACATTGTTGCCACTGTAATCGAGTATATCAATAAAGGGGATTCTGAAGGACTAATCGCATTGTTCTGTGAAGAGGTTAAAGAAAACTATGAATTAACCGCTGATGTTGATATACTGTTTAATATGTTTGACGGCGAAATAACATCTTATGAAGTTTCTGCCGTAGCATCAGGCGAAAAATCAGAACTTTTCGGAAAAAGTTCTTATAACATAAGAGCAATTGTCGAAGCATACGTTGATGACAAGGAATACAGAATAGAAGTCAGCAAAACGATATACAACGATCGAAAACCGCAACGTGTTGGTATTACTACTGTTATGGCAATGGATGAAAATGTAAAGGAAATGTTCTTTGTCGGCGAAGTTAATGTATTTACTTACGGACGAAGATAAAATATACAGTATACGATACTATTCGTATTTAATAAATAAGGAAAAATGAAGCTCAATATCTGATTTTTGATATGGAGGAAAATACGTTATGGATAGCTTGGTAAAGAAGGCGTATATTTTCATCTCTATTACAATACTTTCGCTGTTCATTTTAACAGGTTGTAACCTAAGGATAAATGCACGAGAAGAAGCAGAGGACATTGTTGCCACTGTAATCGAGTATATCAATAAAAGGGATTCTGAAGGACTAATCGCATTGTTCTGTGAAGAGGTTAAAGAAAACTATGAATTAACCGCTGATGTTGATATACTGTTTAATATGTTTGACGGCGAAATAACATCTTATGAAGTTTCTGCCGTAGCATCAGGCGAAAAATCAGAACTTTTCGGAAAAAGTTCTTATAACATAAGAGCAATTGTCGAAGCATACGTTGATGACAAGGAATACAGAATAGAAGTCAGCAAAACGATATACAACGATCGAAAACCGCAACGTGTTGGTATTACTACTGTTATGGCAATGGATGAAAATGTAAAGGAAATGTTCTTTGTCGGCGAAGTTAATGTATTTACTTACGGACGAAGATAAAACCTACAGTATACGATACTATTCGTATTTAATAAATATTGAAGAGCCTGAATGCCAAGGACTTTCTGAGCTATCTATCGAATGTGAAGATGGGCAGATATTTGTACTTGGAAATTATGAGACAGGTCACAATTTGTGAAACAACGGCACATTTTATGCAGTATTTAGCCGATCTTGCGGTAAATAAGAATGTTCCAACAGTTCTAACTGATGTTGCCCAACGATATAAAAGCACGAAGTGGGCATTCATAAGATATTCTGTCAACTTATTCATCATTGGAGGAACAGATAATATTTCCAACCCACACAAACTATCAGCTATTACCTTTTGTCAAGGAAGTGAAATAATATGTTTATTCGTAAAATGATTTCAGCTATCACACCAATTTTTGTATGGCTTGTAATCAATGTCTATGTCTTGATTTTCTCAAAGTTTTTAAGTCCATTGAGTGGTTTGATAGTAGATAAATTGCCTTCAAGTCTTCCGTGGGTGTTAGCAATAACGCTTTTAATAAATGCTTTTGCTCAGGTAGCGATTGTAAGTCTGACGACAATAGTAGCAATCAGAAAATTCGGCTATAAAATCAAGTGCTTAACATTTTCAATACCAATTATGTATCTGCTTTTTTTACTATATAATCAGCCTTTTGTTTATATCTTTGTAAATACAAATGAAAAAAGTGTATTCCTTGACTACACTCCGGCGATGCCATTCTGGTTAGCATCCCTTTTCATAACTGTGCAATACGGTATCGTTATGCTGATAACAACGCTGATTGCTTGCAGAAAGAAGTGTGCAAATGATCAAAAATGAAGATTTATTTTTAATATTCGCCGTTATGTTATGCAGGAGGTGAATTAATATGAAGCATCTGAAAAAATTAAACTTTGTTGTGTTGCCTTTAGCTATCTGGGTGACTATGATTTTTTATCATGGAATAGTTTTAAAACCGTTCTCAGATTTAATGATGAATATATCAGCGCCGTTTGTGTTGAGCTTTGTTCTTCATACTATTGCCCAATTGCTCGTAATAAGCTCGCTGACAGTGACGGCAGTAAAGAAGCTCGGTTATAAATTAAAGTATTCGATTATTTCAGTTGTGTTAATGTATGTGCTTTTTGCAATATTGTCCCCACCGTCAATTTATATGTTTGTGTTTACGGGAGGATTGAAAATAGGCATTGCATCAGGTCAGCCTGCAATGCCATCTTGGAAAGCGTCAATTTTCATAACTGTGCAATACGGTATCGTTATGCTGATAACAACGCTGATTGCTTGCATAAAGAAATGTGCAAGTGATCAAAAATGAAAATTTATTTTCAATATTTGCAGTTATGACGATATAGTTTTCGGCAAAGATTACAGAAAGGAAAAGATAACAATATGAAAAAACATCCGTTGCTTTTTAATTACATATTATTCGTAAATAAGGCATATATATTCATCTCTATTACAATACTTTCGCTGTTCATTTTAACAGGTTGTACCCTAAGGATAAACGCACGAGAAGAAGCAGAGGACATTGTTGCCACTGTAATCGAGTATATCAATAAAGGGGATTCTGAAGGACTAATCGCATTGTTCTGTGAAGAGGTTAAAGAAAACTATGAATTAACCGCTGATGTTGATATACTGTTTAATATGTTTGACGGCGAAATAACATCTTATGAAGTTTCTGCCGTAGCATCAGGCGAAAAATCAGAACTTTTCGGAAAAAGTTCTTATAACATAAGAGCAATTGTCGAAGCATACGTTGATGACAAGGAATACAGAATAGAAGTCAGCAAAACGATATACAACGATCGAAAACCGCAACGTGTTGGTATTACTACTGTTATGGCAATGGATGAAAATGTAAAGGAAATGTTCTTTGTCGGCGAAGTTAATGTATTTACTTACGGACGAAGATAAAATATACAGTATACGATACTATTCGTATTTAATAAATAAGGAAAAATGAAGCTCAATATCTGATTTTTGATATGGAGGAAAATACGTTATGGATAGCTTGGTAAAAATAATGGGTTCTTTTTTTGCGTTAAGCTTAATTATGATTTTGTCATCTTGTATTGTAAATGAACATGTTGATGAAGGCGACATTAAAGAAAATGCAGTCCGAATGATGGAATGTATTGTCAATAAAGATTCTGAAAAATTGTTCGATTTTTATAACAAAGATATGAAGGATAATTATAAAGATAGCTCTTTGGACGAAATAAGACAGCTTTTTGAATATATCGATGGTGCAATTACTTCATATAACTATGAAGGTAAAGGAGGAGGCGAAGAAGCTAAAAACAATGGTATAATTTACTATTACAGCTGCCATCCGGAATTTGATTTCACCACCGATACCGGGCAAACATATACGATTTCGTTTTCGTATTTGTATATATGGAATGAACATCCTGAGTATGAGGGGATCGATATGATTCAAATATGCAAAGACGGAGATTGGGGCGAAAAACTGATAATTGGCAGAAATCATTACAAAGAATAAAGACACTTATTGTGGAAAGTGTGGTGGTTGATTATCAAGAAATTGATATTGTTTCTTACGCTGAGTAGTGTTCTGTTATTTTGCTCGGGCTGTAAAATTGAACGAATAGATATTAACTCAGAAACAAAAAATCAATGCAAACAAATTTTAGATTACTTAAGCAGCAATGACTCTGAAGGCTTGAAAGATTTGTTTTGCAAAACTGTATCTTCAGAATCCGACTTTGACAATCAACTGTCTGAAGCATTGGAGCTTTTTGACGGTAGTGTCGTATCATACGATATTCGTTCAACCGGAGCAAATGAACGAATCGTAGACGGAAAGCAGTCAGAAATTCATATATCACCGCATATCTGTGATATTAAAACTGACAAAGATAAAACTTACTGTATAAAATACTCTTCGTATTTAATAAATGTTGAAGAGCCTGATTACCAAGGACTTTCTGAGTTGTCTATCGAATGTGAAGATGGACAGATATTTGTACTGGGAAATTATGGGACAGGTCACAATTTGTGAAACAACAACACATTTTATGCAGTATTTAGCCGTTCTTGCGGCAAAAAAGAATGTTCCAACAGTTCTAACTGATGTTGCCAAACGATATAAAAGCACGAAGTGGGCATTCATTGGATATGCAGTAAACATTCAAATTTTGTGGATACACCCTGCGATGGATTACATTTCCAACCTGCATCAACAAATAAGCTATTACATTTTGGCAAGTAGGTGAGCTTAAAATGAAACATCTAAAAAAATTAAACTTTGTTGTGTTGCCGTTTACTATCTGGGGTATCATGGTTATCTATGTGCTACTTAACAAGTTTATTGGCACTTTCACTCAAAACATGGATCCTTCTCCCATTATTCTGACTATTCTTGTATTAATATTTAACTTAGCATTACAGCTTTCAATAATATGTATATGCACAATTTATGCAGTAAAGAAGCTTGACTTAACACCCAAAAGGGTAGTAATATCATTGCCGATTTTGTACTTGTTGTTTGGGTTGTTTTCTCCGCCGTCAGTATACTTGTTTGTTTTTACAGATAAATGGAGTTTCTTTTCTGCACAACATCCTGCCATGCCATCTTGGAAAGCGTCTATTTTCATAACTGTGCAATATGGTATTGTTATGCTGATAACAACGCTGATTGCTTGCAAAAAGAAGTGTGCAGATAATGATTGAAAGGGAGACATTTTATGAAACCAGTTGCGAAAAGGAATATAATCATAATAACTGTTAATACGCTTGTAATGACATGTTTCTTTTTGATAAAGTATGTTTTTTTACCACGTATTCCAAATATAAATCTGGCAAGCGGCTCTGATTTATTTTTTCTTCTTACCTGGGTGCCAATCCCCTTGATTTCAATAATCGGATTGGCTACGGAACAACATGTGCGTTTTTGGATAATTCCCGATTTCGTTTACTGCGCATTGACCTTCGCAATTTCAGGAGAAGATTGTCCTTATGGAATAGGGTTAGGTGGATTTTTTACTTCAACTTATTATTCACGCAATATTGCTCTGATAGATAGACTTATAACCTTTATAGCAATATTAACTATGCAGTATGCTGTTAAATTGCTAATCAAACTAATAAAAAAGGTTGGTGGTAAATCAAAATCTTAAGTGAGTTATTCATCATATAAGAAAGGAACCCGAGCCCACCATTGGCATATAGCAAGATAATTGAATCTAGACTGGAGGAAGAATGAGAACGTTTATAAAATATATCGTTTCGGTAATTATTATTTCTATTGTATCATATTCTCTTCAAGTTTTATGGGTTAAAATTGTTGAACCAATTATGGAATCGAACGGTATCATGTTTCAGGGTATTTTGCCGGAGGGACAGATTATTAGCGGAATTGCTGTTATACTAATAAATATTGTGGGAGCAGTCGTTTTGGGAGTACTATTCAACGGAAACATCCCAATATGGTTATGTCTATTTTACAATATATTATATATAGTATTTCTTTTAATATATAGTCCTGGTAGGTTGGAGTTTCATCTTTCCGATAATTTCTTTACCTCTGTTCCTTTTATGGCTTTTTTACTTGATATTATTCCATTTGTAATTGCTCGTATTTGTATACAAGGACAGAAAGGATAACAATATGAAAAAACACCCGTTGCTTTCTAATTTCATTTTTACGATGGCGATTCAGATAGGTGTGTATCTGATCGAAATATTTGAAGTGCAAATAATTGAGCCTATGCTTCAAGCGATGGGAGTCAGAAGTGAAGGAATATTGCCGCCTACGGCAGTAGTAAGGCTCATTGTTTTCAGTGCAGTATTGATAGCGGCGGCAATTGCGGCAGGCGTTATTCGCTCAAAGGTTTATTTTTGGATACCGTCATTCCTTTTGATATTTATTGGGTTTGCAATTTATTATCCTGATAATCTTGCAAGAATCAAGGAAGACAACATGATCAATTTGCCGTGGATAGCGGAACATTTTGGTTATGGTAGTATAATGTATTCTGCTATCTGCATAACTGTAGCTAAGTTCCTTTTTCAGCTTCTTCCTTATTCAATTATCCGTATACTATTACTTCGGAAAGACCGCAAACAAGGCGAACGCACTCACTGACAAAAGAAACAAATACAAATACGCTGACATCACAACCGGACAAATTAGCAATTATCTTATTATTTGTCAGCATAGATTGACAGAAAGGAAAAGATAACAATATGAAAAAACATCCGTTGCTTTCTAATCTAATTTTAACAATGGCGATTCAGATAGGCGTATATCTGATTATAATATTTGAACTGCAAATAATTGAGCCTATTCTTCAAGCATTGGGAGTCAGAAGTGAAGGGATAATGGCGCCAACGGAAGTAGTAAGGTTCTTTGTTATGAGAGTAGTTTTAATAGCGGCGGCAATTTCGGCAGGCATTATTCGCTCAAAGGTTTATTTCTGGATACCATCTTTTCTGTTGATATTTGTTGGCTTTGCGATTTATTATCCCGATAATTTTCCAAGAGTCGAAAAAACTAACATGGTGAATTTGCCATTAATTGCAGAATATTTAGATTATGGTACTATAATGTATTCTGCTATCTGTACAGCTGTATTTTCGTTCTTTTATCAGCTTATTCCTTATATAATTACCCGTATACTATTGTTTCGGAGAGAATGTAAACAAGGCGAACGCACTCACTGATGAAATAAAACAAATACAAATGCGCTGACATCACGTCCGGGCAAATCAGCGACTGATACTTTCTGGGCATCAGCCGCATTTTTCTTATGACTTTTTCGCCAAATCAGTGGTTAACTTGTGCGAAATATCGACATCTTGAATGCACTATGAAAGTAAATGATAAATATACAGCTTAAAAAACGAAGTATCAGGTAACAGCCGAAGTATTAGGCAATCGTATTGAGTGAGTGGAACGACACCTTATGGACTGTGATGGTAGAGAAAGCAATCGTCCACAGGAACAGCGAGATAACCTTTGCGTTCTACAATGGTACTAAGGTTAGAATAGTAAAATAAAATAACAGAGCCATAGGACTGTGACCATTTGGGTTAGCGGGTTCTACGACCATTTTAATTATATTTAACAAATCAACTATGGAAAATCTTCAGATTTGGATTTAGCTATTTCGACCTTAAAGCTGCTTGTTTTATTTATTATATTGACTTTCGCCAAAATACGTAGTATAATATTATGGGAATTTGTATATAAATAATACAATGAGGAGTTAATAGCAGTGAAGTATTCATTAACCACGCCGCAACAGAATATATGGAATCTCCAGAAATATTACGCAGATTCTGCAATCAGTAATATATGCGGTGCTATTTTTTACGATACAAGGCTTAGAACCGACATCTTATCCCAGGCAATCAATAAGGAGATTGAACTTCAAGCCGGGCTGCGGCTGCAATTTTGTGAGGTTGATGGGAAGCCTGCACAGTATGTCGCGGATTATACATATCAGGATATACCTGTGCGCGTTTTTAACACAAAAGAAGATTACACAGCGTTCGCCAATGACTTTGCAAGACAGCCCGTTAAATTAACCGGTGGCAAAATGTATGAATTCTGTATTGTTGAAGTTGAAGGCAGATCGGGATTTATTGTAAAAGCAAGCCATCTTATTTCTGACGCATGGTCTTTCAGTCTGTTTGCACATGAGATAACAAGCTTCTATAATACTTTGGCGACTGGCGAGCAGATCCTCGAAAATGGTTGCTCCTACATTGATTATATCGAAACCGAAAAGCAGTATCTTGAATCCGAAAAATACGCTAACGACCGCAAATTCTGGACAGAGAAGTACCCTGCTATGCCCGAGAAGTCGATAATCAAATATTCTGTTTCTCCGATATCCAAATTGAGTTCCGACAGATTTTCATGCCGGCTTTCCGAAGCCGATACGAAATCAATAGATGATTTCTGCAGCGAAAGCGGAATATCTCAGGCTGTACTCTTTGAGTCTGCGATTATGGCATATCTCGCAAGAATAAACGAAGAGAACACATCTGTTACAATAGGCATACCCGTCCTCAATCGCAGCACGAAAAAAGAGAAGTCCACCGTGGGAATGTACATTTCCACAATGCCTCTTACCGTACCTGTCAGCAGACAAATGACAGCGGCAGAGCTTTGTGAAGAAATTACATCCGCTCACAGGGAGATTTTCAGGCATCAGAAATACCCATATCAGAATATTTTGCAGATGATACGGGAGAAATATAATTTCAGCGGCAGTCTGTTTGATGTTATGGTGAGCTATCAGAATGCCAAAACAGAAGCCTCGGGCAAAACGGAATGGTACAGCAACGGATACAGCGAAACTCCCCTGGAACTTCACATCGACAACCGTGACAGCACTTCACGCTATACTGTTACTGTCGACTATCAGGTCGAGTTATTCAGCAGTTCTGCGGAAATCGAGCTACTTGTCAACAGAATTGTCGGGATAATTCGTCAGGTTATCTCTGCACCCGATATGACTGTAGTACAGCTGGATATACTTACCGAATCCGAAAAGCAAAAGGTCGTCTACGATTTCAACGATACTGCCGTCAATTACCCTAGGGATAAGTGCGTCCATGAGCTGTTTTCCGAGCAGGCAGCAAAGACTCCCGATAAGGTTGCACTAATATTCGAGGACAAGCAGTTCACGTATAAGCAGCTTGATGAAATGTCCAACAGCCTGGCGCACTATCTGCGGGAAAAAGGCGTGAAGCCTAACGATATCGTGCCTATCATATCACAGCGCAGCTATCTTGCGGTAGTTGCTATGTTTGCTGTGCTTAAAGCAGGCGGAGCATATATGCCCGTTGACCCAGCCTACCCTAAAGATAGAATAGACTATATGATAAATGACGCAGGAAGTAGCATTGCCTTGACCTGCGGATATAACGAGCCTCTCGCTGTCGAAACCATTGTTCTTGATGGATTTGATTTCAGCATAAATTGTACACCGATCAAAAATGTAAATACGCCCGACGACCTTTGCTATCTGATTTTCACATCTGGTTCTACTGGTAAGCCTAAGGGAGCAATGCTGAAGCATTCGGGTGTAATAAACTTTGCAAATTGTAGAAATCCATTTGTAAAAGCGGTTTTTGCAAATTGTAATATCATTCTTGCAATCGGCGCATTTACGTTTGATATTTCTGTTGTTGAAATATATATTCCACTTCTTAATGGATTGTGTACTGTTGTAGCCAATGAAGAGTCAATCAACAATCCTGATTTGTTAGCATATATTATTTTGATAAATAGCGTAGATTTTGTCCATGCAACGCCTACCCGTTTGTCATACTATTTGAACAGCCATTCCTTTGAATCAGCAATATGCAATATCAAGACAATTCTCACAGCAGGCGAATCGTTCACGCCGGATTTGTTAGAGAAAATCCGAAAAAGTACCAATGCTAGAATATACAACGGCTACGGTCCTACTGAAACGACTGTTGGCTGTAGCTTTGCTATAATTGAAAGAGCTGACAACATCACCATCGGCAAGCCGATAGCCAACACCCAGATCTACATACTTGACAAGAACAGAAAGCCCTTGCCGATAGGCGTAGCAGGCGAGCTGTGCATTTCGGGTGACGGCGTAGGCAAGGGCTATCTGAACCGCCCTGAGCTTACCGCTGAAAAGTTCATACCCAATCCCTTTATTGACGGCAAGACCATGTACTGCACAGGCGACCTTGCACGTTGGCTCGAGGACGGCGAAATTGAATACCTCGGACGAATCGACACGCAGGTGAAGATACGTGGTCTGCGTATTGAGCTTGGCGAAATCGAGAGCGTGATGAGCAGCTTTGACGGCATACACATGACCGCCGCCACAGACAAGCGTGATGAAAACGGCAGGCAGTACCTTGTCGGCTATTACACAGCGGATTCCGACATAGATGAAAAGGCACTGCGCCGGCACCTGTCGGCTAAGCTGCCGAAATACATGGTGCCAAACTATTTTGTGCACCTTGATGAAATGCCCATGACTGCAAGCGGAAAGACCGACAGAAAGAATCTTCCCCTGCCTGAGTTCACGGCTTCAAACGAGGAGTACATTGCGCCGGAGACTGAAACAGAGATAGCCGTTGCCGCTATCTGGAGCAGGCTGCTCAAAACGGACAGAATCGGAAAAGACAGCGACTTTTTCGATTTAGGCGGCGACAGTCTGATGGTTATTTCGCTGCTTGCCGAGCTTGAATCAAGCTTTAATATCCAGCTTTCCATGAAAGATATAATGGAAAACCCTGTTCTTGAAAAAATGGCTGTGCTTATAGACAAAGCAGATAAAAAGGCGCTGACAATAAAGAGAATCAAATCTGACAAATACGTCCTGCTACCACAGCAAAAGGCAATTTATGCCGCCTGCCAGAAGGAAGCGGGCTCTCTGGTATACAATATGCCGGGCAGGATCGCTTTGCCGCAGGACATTGACAGGGAGAAAATCAAGGATTGCTTCAACCGTATACTTGAACTTCACCCATCGCTTAAAACACGCATTGTATCCGAAGAAAATGAGCTTTACGGCATTATTGACTACAACGCAAAAATCCATTTTGAGGATTACAGCGAGGGCGATTATCTGAAATTTGTCCGTCCGTTTGACCTTTCCACAGCTCCGCTGATTCGCGTGGCATTTACGGAAACTGCAATGCTGTTCGATATGCACCATATTATCGGCGACGGCGAATCATTGTCTGTCATTCTGCGTGATTTTGCTGAGCTTTATAACGGCGGGAAAGCTGTACCCTCCGATGTGGAGTATTCGGATTATTCGCATTACTTCTATAATGCAGACTTCTCTGCGCACAGGGAGTATTTCAGGAATATGCTCAAATGCGACTTCGAGCCTGTTGTGCTACCTGAAAAGAAACATAGCACTCACCCTGTCGGAGTATCTAAAATCTATTCGATCACCGGCGAGACGTTTGGTGATATCCGGGAATATGCGCATAAAAACGGACTTTCGGATACGATGGTTTTCCTTGGTGCGTTTGGTATCCTGCTGTCGAAATATACTGCCAAAACAGATATTCTCAGCAGCATAGTCCTCACCAACAGAACCCATGCCGAAACCAAGAACACAGTCGGAATGTTTGTAAACACTCTGCCAGTTATGATGTCGGCGGAGGGCTCGACTGCGGAATACTATGCTTCAATAAGAAATCTTGTGCTTGACCTGTATAAGTACCAGGAACTTCCCATGCTTGAAATAGCCGACGCTGTAAATATGACTGACAAGACAGTTGTAAACACATCGTTTGTGTATCAGGCAGGAGGTAGTAAAAATCTTATTGCCAACGGTCAAACGCTTACCCCAAAATTTATTGATACTCATACTGCAAAATTTGATGTGACATTTGAGGTAACGCCGTCTGTGGACTGCTGCTCGGTAAGAATTGAATACAACAGCGGCAAGTATGACGAGGCGCTTATCGACAGACTATTCAAGGGATATGTTATGATTCTTGAACAGCTCCATACCGAGAAGATCTCCGATATTTCCGTTATGGATAAGGACGAATACCAAAAGGTCATCTACGATTTCAATGATACTGCCACCGATTACCCAAGGGACAAGTGCGTCCATGAGCTGTTTTCAGAGCAGGCTGCAAGAACGCCTGACAAGGTTGCACTAATATTCGAAGACAAGCAGTTCACGTATAAGCAGCTTGATGAAATGTCCAACAGCCTGGCGCACTATCTGCGGGAAAAAGGCGTGAAGCCTAACGATATCGTGCCTATCATATCACAGCGCAGCTATCTTGCGGTAGTTGCTATGTTTGCTGTGCTTAAAGCAGGCGGAGCATATATGCCCGTTGACCCAGCCTACCCTAAAGATAGAATAGACTATATGATAAATGACGCAGGAAGTAGCATTGCCTTGACCTGCGGATATAACGAGCCTCTCGCTGTCGAAACCATTGTTCTTGATGGATTTGATTTCAGCATAAATTGTACACCGATCAAAAATGTAAATACGCCCGACGACCTTTGCTATCTGATTTTCACATCTGGTTCTACTGGTAAGCCTAAGGGAGCAATGCTGAAGCATTCGGGTGTAATAAACTTTGCAAATTGTAGAAATCCATTTGTAAAAGCGGTTTTTGCAAATTGTAATATCATTCTTGCAATCGGCGCATTTACGTTTGATATTTCTGTTGTTGAAATATATATTCCACTTCTTAATGGATTGTGTACTGTTGTAGCCAATGAAGAGTCAATCAACAATCCTGATTTGTTAGCATATATTATTTTGATAAATAGCGTAGATTTTGTCCATGCAACGCCTACCCGTTTGTCATACTATTTGAACAGCCATTCCTTTGAATCAGCAATATGCAATATCAAGACAATTCTCACAGCAGGCGAATCGTTCACGCCGGATTTGTTAGAGAAAATCCGAAAAAGTACCAATGCTAGAATATACAACGGCTACGGTCCTACTGAAACGACTGTTGGCTGTAGCTTTGCTATAATTGAAAGAGCTGACAACATCACCATCGGCAAGCCGATAGCCAACACCCAGATCTACATACTTGACAAGAACAGAAAGCCCTTGCCGATAGGCGTAGCAGGCGAGCTGTGCATTTCGGGTGACGGCGTAGGCAAGGGCTATCTGAACCGCCCTGAGCTTACCGCTGAAAAGTTCATACCCAATCCCTTTATTGACGGCAAGACCATGTACTGCACAGGCGACCTTGCACGTTGGCTCGAGGACGGCGAAATTGAATACCTCGGACGAATCGACACGCAGGTGAAGATACGTGGTCTGCGTATTGAGCTTGGCGAAATCGAGAGCGTGATGAGCAGCTTTGACGGCATACACATGACCGCCGCCACAGACAAGCGTGACGAAAACGGCAGGCAGTACCTTGTCGGCTATTACACAGCGGATTCCGACATAGACGAAAAGGCACTGCGCCGTCACCTATCGGCGAAGCTGCCGAAATATATGGTGCCTAACTATTTCGTTCACCTTGACGAAATGCCCATGACTGCAAGCGGAAAGACCGACAGAAAGAATCTCCCCCTGCCTGAGTTCACGGCTTCAAATGAGGAATACGTTGCACCTGAGACAGATTTTGAGAAACGGCTTTGCAATGTGCTTTGCGAGATGTTCTCCGTTGAAAAAGCGGGTGTTACTGACGATTTCTTTAACGACTTTGGCGGCGACAGTCTGAAAGCGATAGAATATGTAGCGAAATCTCATACCGCAGGCGTAGAATTTGCACTGCAGGAAGTGTTTGATTACCCGACGGTGCGTTCGTTGTGCAGTCACCTGGAGAAGGGCTCTGAAAAAATCATCAGATATACTGCCGGGGATTTTGAGAAGTTCAACAGCATACTTGGCAGAAATGTTATAGACGAGAGCTTTGTTCCGGTAAAAAAGGAGCTTGGTAATGTGTTGCTGACCGGTGCTACCGGATTCCTCGGGGCGCATATTCTCGACAGCCTCATGCAGAATGAAACAGGAAAAATATACTGCCTTGTAAGGAGCAATTCACCCGATGACCGCCGCGGAAGATGGCCGCAGATGCTGCAATACTATTTCGGCAATAAATACGACGGCGAGTTAGGAAAGCGGATAATTCCGGTTGTCGGCGATATAACCAGAGATGGGTTATCAGACAATGCGCCCACAGATGTGCAGACGGTTATTCATACTGCAGCGACAGTAAAGCATTTCGGCTCATATGAATATTTCCGCAGCGTGAATGCAGAGGGAACGCAAAATGTCATAAACTACGCAAGCCGTATCGGCGCTGAACTGATACATATTTCAACAATAAGCGTCAGCGGAAACAGCCTTGCAGATGAGTTTGCTGTGTACCGTTCTGAGGAACTGAAGAATTTCTATGAAACCTCGCTGTTTATCGGTCAGCCGCTCGATAATGTATATGTACGCAGCAAGTTTGAAGCCGAAGTTGAGGTACTTGAGGCTATCCGAAACGGACTTAATGCGAAGATAATAAGAGTAGGAAACCTGACGAACCGTCTTTCTGACAGCAGGTTCCAGCCCAACTATAAGTCCAACGCATTCCTTACAAGATTCAAGGCGGCGCTGGATCTAGGCATGGTTCCGGATTATCTGCTACCGATATATGCGGAATTCTCTCCCATTGACCAGACCGCAGACGGAGTGGTAAGGATAGCGCAGTACGCTGATGATCAGTGTGTTTTCCACCTCAACAGCAACCGCCCGATCTACTTTGACAGGCTTGTAGAGGTGCTGAATCAGCTTGGATACCGAATGGATGTAGTAAGCGGTGAGAAATTCAACCGTACTCTGCAAAATCTGGCAAAGAACTCAAAAACCGAATACATCTACGAAGCTTTCCAGAATGATATGAACGAAAACGGAGAGCTGGTTTATGACAGCAATATCCGTATCAGGAACGATTTCACCGACTGGTTTATGAAAAAAGTCGGGTTTGAATGGGCACAGATAGACTTTGATTATATCAAGGGATATCTGGAATACTTCAGGAACTTAGGATATTTTGAGGTGCACAATGAAGAATAAACCTTATCCTTATTACACCAATGAAGAATACCATGATTTGAAGCAGATGGTGTATTCCAAGGCTGAGAAAATACCGGATAAACCGGCGTTCAGCTTTTCAGCCGCAAAGAATACCGTTGTCACTAAAACTTTCAAAGATTTTTGCGATGACGTCGAGGCTTTCGGTACTTATTTGCTTGCAAACGGATACAGCGGTCACACAGGAATTATAGGCGAAAACTCGTATGAATGGCTTGTCGCCTTTTTCGCTATTGTGAATATGGGCGCAGTTGCCGTGCCTATTGCTAAAGATCTGTCGGCAGACGAAATAGCTCAACTGATTGAGAGGGCTGACTGCAATGCAGTTCTTGTATCCAAAAGCTATACGGACCTTGTGAGTGTGCAGGACGGCATTAAGCTGCTCAGCCTCAATGATATTCCCACGTATATCAACAGTGGCTTGGAGCGTATTCAAAGTGGGGACTCCAGCTTCAGAAACAGTCAAATAGACGCCGACAAAATGGCTGCGATCTTCTTCACCTCGGGAACGACAGGTTCAAGCAAGGGAGTAATGCTGAGCCATAAGAACATGATCTCAGACACAATATTCGCTTGCCGTAATTTCAGACTGACAGGTAACAGTATAGCTGTTCTGCCGTTTAATCACACATTCGGTTTGATAACAGCGATTATGGCTCAATTCAATTATGAATTCTGCTCGTTTATAAATAAAAGCACAAAGCGTGTTTCGCAGGATCTCCTGACTGCAAAGCCCGTAGGTACATTTATGGTTCCGTTGTTCATCGAGACCTTTTATCGAACCATCATATCCACGGCCGAGAAAACGGGCAAGCTGAAAAAGCTGCAAACAGCCGAGAAAATCAGCAATGCTCTTCTGAACGTCGGAATAGACCTGCGAAAGCAGCTGTTCAAAAGCGTGCGCAATGCCTTTGGCGGTAATATGGAGTACATAATCTGCGGCGGTGCGCCGCTGGAAGAAAAGTATGTAAAGAAGTTCCGTTCGTGGGGCGTTAATCTGTACAATGGATACGGAATCACAGAATGCTCTCCTGTCGTATCGGTAAATAGAAATTCATACTGGCGTGACGGGAGCGTTGGACCGGTTCTCAAAGGCTGCGAAGTAAGAATTGCGGCTGACGGCGAGGTACTGGTTAAGGGCGATAATGTAATGCTCGGATATTACAATGACGAACAGTCCACGGCAGAAGCTCTGGTGGACGTATGGTATCACACGGGTGATCTTGGGCATATTGACACAGATGGATTCTTATTTCTTACCGGGCGAAAGAAGAACCTGATAATACTCAGCAACGGCGAGAATGTTTCACCGGAGGAGATCGAAGCTAGGATATTGAATGACGACGCTGTTTCCGAAGTGGTTGTTTACGATGACAAAGGTCAGATCGTTGCTGAAATATACCCTGCCGATGGATTCCTTGATGACAAACCGCACTTTGATTCGCTCATAAGGCAAATCAACGACGGTCAGCCCAAATACAAGCAGGTCAGTGTGGTCAAGCTCAGAAAGAGCGAATTCCAGAAGAATGCAACTAAGAAGATTATACGCTATAAGGTGAAGGAGGAACAAAATAATGTTTGATAAGGTTGTGCAGATACTTGGCGATTACACGGATTTTCCAATAGAAAAAATAAATGAATCCACCGATTTGGTAAATGAACTCGGTCTTAATTCTCTTGATGTAATGAATGTTGTTGTTGCGTTTGAGGATGAGTTTGGGATTGAAATACCGGATAGAGCTATCAGTGGCTTCCATACGGTTGGTGATATTGCGGATTATCTTGTAAAGAAACTGAATTAAAACTCAAAACGAATCAGATGTTGCAAAACTGAAGCAACTGTGCAAAACTTCCGTACCCTCCGCAGTCAGAAAGATAAGGCGATGGCACTTTACATACGAACCCTGAAAAAACAACCGACCGTATTGAGCGAGTGGAACGACACTTTATGGACTGTGATGGTAGAGAAAGCAATCGTCCACAAGAACGGTGAGATAACATTTGTATTCTACAATGGCACTAAGGTTAGAGTGGAGGAATAAAATAACAGAGCCATAGGACTGCTCAAATTTTAATGGGCAAGTCTTGTGGCTTTTTGTTATTTTTAGGAATAATTAAAAAGTGCACACCCCCTTGCCGAAAATGCACACCCTCACGACCTTTCGTTAAATAGTATAAAGGTAAAAAATAGAAAAGGCTCTGCGATAACCGTTTTTCGGTCACCACAGAGCCTTCTTTCGTTAAATTGTGTTGACAAATCCCATTAAATAAGGACTTTCGGATAAAGAAAATGGACACCAATCAAGATACGCATTGTATCAAAATTGGTGTCCAGTTATGGTGCAGGTGACGGGACTTGAACCCACACGACTATGCGTCTGCTAGCACCTGAAGCTAGCACTTGTCTGCCCGCGGAACAAGTTCCGCTACCGTGAAATCTTCGATTTCACGCAATTCCGCTTTTGTTGATTATATACAGATACAAAAAACAAGCCGTATTTCTACGACTTGTTTTGGTGCAGGTGACGGGACTTGAACCTACACGACTATGCGTCTGCTAGCACCTGAAACTAGCGCTGTCTGTCTGCGGAACAAGTTCTGCTACCGTGAAATCTTCGATTTCACGCAATTCCGCAATTGTGGATTTACGGATATAAAAAACAAGCCGTATTTCTACGACTTGTCACTGGTGCAGGTGACGGGACTTGAACCCACACGACCTTGCGATCACTAGCACCTGAAGCTAGCGCGTCTGCCAATTCCGCCACACCTGCGTATTCAACGTTAATATTATATCATAATGCGGTTGCAAAGTCAAGTGTTTTTTGATTTTTTTTGAAATGTGTTTGACTTTGGCATTTTAAAAGGGCATCGCTTTTAGTGCGATGCCCTCTTGAAGTATTGATTTTGTCTGATATTCCTTATTTAGCAGCAGTTTTTTCGCTGATACTTCCATAATTGCCATAAAGCGGAGTATTACCGCTCATGTGATAAGCACGAACCCTGAACTTATAGGTTGTATTCCTTGCAAGTCCGGCTTTTCTGAAAGTAGTTGTGCTGTTGTTTGTTATCTTAGCAACTCTTACCCACTTATTGCCCCGATACATCTCTACAATGTAGCCCTGAGCAGAGGTGTTCTTTGTCCAATTCACTCTCAGTGCGTCCTTAGCCTTACCGCCGATTTTAACGCCTTTCATTATGGAAGGATTAGTTCTTGCGGTAACAGTAGCACTGTAGTTACCGTAAAGTGCAGTGCTTCCGCTCATCTTATAAGCTCTGACTCTGAACTTATATACAGTGGAAGCCTTAAGACCTGCTTTTCTGAAAGTAGTCGTGCTGTTGTTTGTGATTTTCGCAACTCTTACCCACTTGTTGCCCTGATACATCTCAACGATATATCCGTCAGCGCTTGCATTCTTAGTCCAGTTGACACGGAGCGCGTCAGCCGCTCTGCCGCCAAGCTTTGCACTGGTTACGACCGATGGGTTGGTTCTTATCGCAACGGTGGAGCTGTAAGTGCTGTAAAGTGCCGTGCTTCCGTTCATCTTGTAGGCTTTGATTCTGAATTTATAAACAGTCGAAGCCTTAAGGCTGTTTATGCTTAGACTTGTTGTTGAATTGCTCGTTATCTTCTTGAGTCTTACCCATTTTGCGCCGTCGTAACGTTCGATGATATATCCGTCGGCACTTGTGTTTTTGTTCCACTTAAGTGTTATGCTTGTAACAGAGGAGGATTTCTTTGAAAATCCGGTTACTGCGGACGGGGCAGAGGAGGAAGAGGAGGAGGGAGATGGCTTTCTTCCCTTTTTGCCGTACTTTATCACTGCATCAATAAAGCTCTTGTCATTCCATCTGAGTGTTGAACGGTTGAGATGTCCGTGGCATTCGCCCTTGTCGTTGCCGTTATAAACGTTATTATCCCACAGCATACAAGGTACGCCGTATGCTGCCGATTTGCCCATGTAATACTGCGCCCATTTTACACGCTCGGCAGAGTTACCGTCCTTGTTTGAAGCACTGGTTTCACCGATTATTGCAGGGATACCTTTATCGATAAAATGCGATTTTATTGTGTTGTACAGATAATCTACTTCATTTTTCATATCATCCTTAAATTCAGCTGTGCCGTTTGCGTTAAGAGCAAAATTATAAGGTGTATATGCGTGTACCGATACAATAAGACGATCGGGCGTAGAATCATTCGGTAATTTGAATGTTGATATTGTACAGCCGTCTATAGATGCACCGTATCCCGGAACCATTATACATCTGTCGTTATTTTTGCCACCTGCCGCACGGATAGTGTCGACCGCAGTCTGATTAAGTGTGTTTATAACATTGATGGAATCAACTACCGCACTGCTGGGGGAATTTACAGGGAACCACCATTCATCGCCCGTGCCGACAAGTCTTGGCTCGTTGAGCGTTTCAAATACCAGTCGCTGATCATAGTCCTTGAAATATGCCGCAACCTGTGACCATATCGATTTTACAAACTTCACAGACTGCGTCTTGTATGTTGATGAAGGGTAGTAGTACTGTGTTGAAGTGTCGTGATGAATGTTCAGGATAACATACATATCATTGTCAATACAGTAGTCTACAACTTCCTTTACTCTTTTGAGCCACGCAGAGTCGATTGTGAAGTTGTTGCCGCTTGTGTGATTTCCCCACGATACAGGTATTCTTACTGTGTTGAATCCCTGAGCTTTAACGGCGTCTATCATTGCTTTTGTTGTTTTGGGGTTACCCCATGATGTTTCGCTGTTTACGCTGTTTCCACCCCCGGTAGCGTCAAGCGAATTTCCTAAGTTCCAGCCTGTGCCGATTTCAGCGGTGATCTGCTTTGATGTTTTGCCTGTTATCGTTGCAGCAGAGGCGCTCGGCGTTGCACACACCATAAGTATTGCAGCTGCAAGTACTGAAATAAATGCCGCGACAGCCGAAAAGGTTTTCTTCGTTATTGTCATTTTTTCTCCTTGACTCAGAATTATAACATTCTGATAATTATATTCTTTATTTCAGAGAGCGGAGCCTGTTTTGATACCGCACCCTCTTCAAAAGCTACACACGGCATACCGTATACAACGCAGGACTCTTTGTCCTGACCTATAGTATATGCTCCGTTTTTTTTCATTTCACCAAGCCCGGATGCACCGTCGCGCCCCATGCCCGTGAGTATAACTCCTATCGCATCTTTTCCTGCGGCTTTTGCGACCGAGCTGAATAATACATCTACAGAAGGGCAGTGCCCTGATACTTTTTCTCCGGGCTTTGAGGTCACATAATAGCCAAGAGTATCTTTATGAACTTCAAGCTGTTCAGAGCCGTGACCCAGTATTATAAGCCCTTGTCTGAGCCTGTCGCCGTCTTCGGCTTCCTTTGCATTCATTTTGCATATTCTGTCGAGTCTGTCAGCATACATTTTCGTAAATCCGACCGGCATATGCTGAACTATAACTACCGGAGGAGTATCTGCAGGCAGTTCTTTGACTACCTCTATAATTGCATCTGTACCGCCGGTACTTGCTCCGATAGCTATAAGGTCGGGTCTGCCTGCGTGACAGACATTGTGTATTGCCGTATCGGCGCTTTTATGAACTGTCTTTTTTGAAAAAAGTATTTCAGGGTCGCTTCCGTCCGGTGACTGCATTATTTTTCCAAAATGCGGATTTGCTTCTGCTTTATGCGGATATTCGGTTGCAACAGCTTTGTCTATCAGAGAGTGAAGCTCTTTTTCAAAAACCGCAAGCCCTGTTGCTCCGCCGCTTGAATTTTTCAACGCGCCGAAAAGACCGAAATGCTTTGGTTCTTTCAGTATTCTGTCGTTGTTGGTTATAAGTATAGAAGGTATCCCGTTCAGTGCAGACGGCAAATGAAAATATGCATCGGCTATAAGGTTGTTGATTATTGCACAGTCGCAATGCGCGGGATTTGCGGATAACGCTAATTTTCTGAAATCGACAATTTCTATCGAACAGTCCTTTATACTGCGTTCAAGAATTGACTTGGTTATTTGGCTTATAGCCGTACTTGTTCCTGTTATAAGTATGTGAAGAGGCAATACCTCACCTCCGATTGCGGCGTTTTGCCGCATATTTGTCAAGCCGTATTATTGCAACGGCTTACGGTATATTGCAGGTTTGATATATTGATACTGGGTCGTATCTCTGGGTATGCTTTCCGCATGACCGATAAACAGATATCCGCCTGGTCTTAACACATCAAAGAAACGATTTACAAGCGCAAGCTTTGTTTCCATCTCAAAATATATCATAACATTGCGACAAAATATCAGATCAAACGGAGCTTTTTTGTATGGAATCGGCTCCATCAGATTAAATGTACGAAATATAACTTCCCGGCGCAATTCCGGTTTGATCTTGCATTTTTCGCTGTCCAATCTGTCAAAATATTTGTCGATCCAGCCATCGGGAAGATCTGACAATCCGCTTGCAAGATATACGCCGTTTTGTGCTCCCGCAAGAGTGCGAAGAGAGATATCCGTTGCAAGTATCCTTGTATCCCATGCGGTTTTCTCCTTGCCGAGAAATTCACTTATGTGCATAGCAGTCGTATATGCTTCTTCTCCGCTGGAACAGCCGGCACTCCATATTCTCATCGTTTTTGTCTTAGCATTTACCTGCTTTAAAAACGGTAAAACAGTATCGGTAAGATATTTAAAGTGCTCAGGCTCTCGCATAAAATATGTATGATTGGTAGTGAGCTTTATAAGCAGACCATCAAGCTCCTTGCCGCTTTTATCGTTAAGGCAACAATCCAGATAATCATCATAGTTTTTAAAGCCGCGTTCATAGAGCATATTGCTGAGTCTGCCTTCAATAAGCGTTCGCTTATGCGAGAGGTTGATACCGTAGCGCTCTCTCATAAATGTTACAAGACGGTTAAATTCACTGTCGTTTATTTTAAGCATTACGGCTCACCTGCCTTTATTTGTTTTCTTCGCTTGCGTGCTCGTCAATAAGCTTCGACACATCAAGCACGAGTTTGATCCCGTCATTCATCTCAAGTATTGATTTTATGAACTTATTTGAGTTTACACCTGTAAGGTCGGGCGTTTTGGATATATGCTGTTCGGTAACAGGGATAACATCCGCTACACTGTCAACGATAAGACCGACCGAAACGTCGCCTGTCGAAACGATTATTATACAGGTACGGTCATTAAAAGGTATCTCTTCTTTGCCGAATCTGCTTCTGATATTTACGACCGGAACTATCTTGCTTCTGACATTGATTATGCCTTTTATGTAAGACGGTACACCGGGTACAGCCGTTATCGGCGGTACTTCTATTATTTCTATGACATCGGGTATCTCAATGCCGTATACCTGATCGTCTATATAGAAGGTCAGCACCTTCGTAATCACTGTGTTCTGAGGATCTTTCTTTGCGTCCTCCATGGATTTCTGAGCGTTCAGAAGCTCCTGCAGTTTATCATTATAATTTTCTGACAAAGTCTGTCCCTCCGTTTCCTTAGCCGATAAGATTATTGACATCGATTATGAGCGATATCGTGCCGTCGCCCATTACCGTACAGCCTGAAAGACCTTCAGCTTTTATATTGTACTGGCTGAGATACTTCGGGAACGGTTTTACTACTACCGGCTGTTCTCCGATAAGTTTGTCTGCAAACAGGCATACATTCTTTCCGCCGATATCGACGAGAAGGAGTATACCGTCTTCGAGCTTTGTTACTTCGGTCGGCATTTTGAATTTCTCGTGCAGACGCAGGATAGGATAGCATACGCCTCTTATCATTATCATTTCACCCTGCTTTGTATCATGCAGCAGCTGATTATTGGCAACCATAAGGCTTTCTTTGATAGAGGAGATCGGCACAGTGAATATCGTAGAACCGACTTTCAGTTTCATGCCTTCTACTATTGCAAGCGTAAGCGGTATTCTTATAATAAAGCTTGAGCCCTTGCCCTCTTCGCTTTCAACGGTAAGTGTACCGCCGCACTGTTCGATATTACTGCGTACAACATCCATACCTACGCCTCTGCCGCTGTATTCCGTAACCGTATCATTGGTCGAGAAGCCGGGCAGGAGAATCATGTTCTGGATTTCCTTCGTTGTATATTCGCTTTCGGGCTTTGTAAGAAGTCCGCTTTCCTTTGCCTTTTCAAGTACCTTTTCGCAGTTGATTCCGGCACCGTCATCGGAAACGGTTATGATAACTTCACCTGCGGAGTGCTTTGCCGAAAGCTTTACAGTGCCCTTTTCAGGCTTGCCCTCTGCGATACGCACATTTATATCGTCCTCAATGCCGTGATCCATACAGTTCCTTACAAGGTGCATAAGAGGATCGTTAAGATTGTCAACTATGCTCTTGTCAACCTCTGTTGTTTCACCCTCAAGTACAAGCTCAGCTTCTTTATTGAGCTTTATCTTCATATCGCGGACAATTCTGCCCATCTTCTGGAATACGCCTGCAAGCGGTACCATCCTGATAGACATAACCGTATCCTGAAGCTCATCTGTAAGCTTTCTGAGCTGTCTTGCAGCCTTTGAAAAACTTTCAAGCTCAAGACCCTCAAGATCGGGGTTTGCGATAACCATAGATTCTGTGGTTATTATTTCGCCGACGATATCATGAAGCGTGTCAAGCTTCGAGAGATTTACACTGATAAGGCTCTGTTTTTGTCCGCCGTTTGCCTTTTTGATATCCTCCTGTGCCTTTTTGACCGCGCTCTTTGCGGCTGGCTTGGCAGGAGCGGGCTTTTCGGGAGCTTTTGCTACTTCTGTCTTAGCCGCAGGAGCAGGTGCAGATGCAGGAGCAGGTGCAGATGCAGGAGCAGGTGCAGATGCAGGAGCAGGTGCAGATGCAGGAGCAGGTGCTTCAGGCTGAGCCGCCGCGGGTGCGGGTGCAGGCTCTGCCGCAGGTGCGGCGGGATTATCTATAACCTCGTATGATTCAACATTTACAGCACCTTCGATAGTCTTTAGTACCGAGTCATTGTTTCCGTCAAAGCCCTTGAATGTTACAAGGAAGCCGTTCTCAACGATATCCTTTGCCGTATCGGCGTTCGATTCGACATCGGGAGGAGTACAGCTTATCACTTCCGCTTCTTCCTTTATCTTTGTCAGAAGCAGGAATGCGCGCAGATTTTCCATCTTGCAACCGTCTTCAAAGAATACACGAACTGTCATACTTCCGTCAACGTGGCTTCCGGCATTAGTATTGGAAGCGGCAGAAGCGGCAGAAGCGGCAGGAGCGGCTGTTTCTGTGGCGGGCACAGTGCCGTTTTCCATAGCCTTAAGCTTTTCTGTTGCATCTTCAAGCTTCTTGAATGTTTCTGAGAAGTCTGTCGGAGTATAGTCGTCATCGCCCGAGTTCTGTATATATTCGATCTCGGCCTTGTAAAGGTCGGATACTTCGAATATGAGTTCATATACAAAATGAGCGTTTTTTGCAATTTCGGGCTTTTCCCTTATTACAAAGAACATATCCTCGCCCTTGTGTGCAAGGTGCTGGAGATTTTCAAATCCCATCATCGCAGATGAGCCTTTGATCGTGTGCATGATTCTGAATATCTCGTTGATATCGTCCTGAGAGAATACATTAGCGTCCTCTGTCCTGAGGAGAATTTCATCGAGCTGTTCAAGCAACGTATTGGTTTCAAATATGTACATTTCGAGCATGGATTCCATGCCGGGTTCAACCTTTGCCATATACAAAACCGCCTTTCCCTGATTATTTTTATTTTGCAATCGTAAGATTGATATTGATAAATCCAAAAAAATGTGCTAAACTTATTGTCAAGCAGTGTGATGCAGTAATTTAACAGTGCATCTGAAAGGAAATATATATGCCCAACATTCCACAGATTACAGCTCCCGTTTCCAATAACAAGAGCTATTCTTTTACCAACCGACAATATGACGGCAACATTGAACCGTTTGATATGGTCGAGCTTGCTCAGCCGATAAAATCAGCTACTGCACAGGATAATGATTCTGCTGCCGCTATGATGATGGGCAGGAAAAACCTTGCTCCGCTCACGGTTCAGATAAAAGATCCCACAATGGCGGTCGAAACGCTCAAGAACCTATTAAGCTCGGATCTGCTCGAGCAGACGATGATAAACGGTTACACCGAGCTGTACGACGATATGGATGAGCTTATCAAGAGCTTTTATCTTCCACCCGAGAAGCTTGTTCGTGAGATACAGAACCAGGAAAAACAGAACACCATGTTCAGTGGCGATGAGTTTTATAAGCTGTTGCACGGCATCTTGAAGACCACCACCGGTCCCGAGCTTAAAGAAAGCATCGGTCAACTGTTGAAAGCACTGAACTATTCATCTAACAAACAGGAGATACTCAACGCTCTCGGCGCTAACCTCAAGTTCCTTTCGGAATACTTTTCGCCGAACGAGTCACTGTCGCGTAAGCTGTCGGATCTGTCCTTACAGTGGAAAAGCAACAGTGCGCCTGAGATGTTTGAGCCGCTGAAGAGTGAAACTCTTGCGCTTTTGAAAGATGTTTCGGCAAGTCTTCTCAACGATGAGAGAACACAAACTTTTATCCCGCTTATCGTACATAACCTCTCACGTTACAATACAAATAACGGTATGCTGAAAGAAAGCTTTGCTAATCTTCTGGCGTATATACCGTCTGACGAGATGCGACGTGAGTTATCTGTAGCATTTGGAAATCTGCTGAAAAAAATGTTCAGCAAAAAACAGCTGAGTGAGATGTCGGATACACCTGATATTTATAATAATACACTAAATCAGTCCGAAAATCAAGACTATTTAAGCATTTTTGACAATAACGATGAAAAATTGTCCTTGTCTTTGTTCATTAAGTCGCATTTAACCGATGAAAAATACTTGTCAGAACTAGATTTATCAAGGGATAAACTAGAATTTCTGACAACTCCGTTTGAAGAGGGCAAACAATCGGGATTACAGACACTTAAAAATATAGTAATGGCATTGCTCACAGGAACGGACAGCCGTCGTGTGATACCGACAGTTCATCATGATTTTCAGGGACTTAAGGATATGACGGCTCTCGTTGATTATCTTAATGAGATACTTCGCGAAATGCCCGATATCCCTCAGCGCGATACGATCTTTGAGTTTTTCACCGATATAGTAAACAAAATGGCGCAGCGTAAAGAGCTTCCTGCGGCGAGCAATATTCCGTCTGCGCCGTCAACGCTCGACAAGCTTACCGATTTCATAGGAAAGAACATAAATCACGAGGCGATACAGTCGCTTGACGATTTCAATGCTTCAAACCTTTTACAAAGTTTGCTTAATGCTCCCGGTGTATTCACTCCTCTTGCTCACTACATTCTGCCGTTGCAGATAGAAGACACCAAAGCATTTGGCGAGCTGTGGGTAGATAATGATGAAAACAATCCCAACAACACGCCGATAGGGCAGAAGAACTATCATCTGTTCCTGACGTTCGATGTTGAGTCGATAGGACGCTTTGAGGTCGATATGTACGCACTCGGTGAAAACATCAATCTGTCGCTTTTATATCCCGAAAAGTTCGGGTTCAAGGTAAAAAAACTTGCCGATAAGATCGACCTTATAATAAGGAATATCGGCTATAAGCCCGCAAAATTTGAAACTGCGGTGCTGAGAAAGCCTCATGTGCTGACTGAGGTTTTCCCGAAAATAATCGACAGGAGGAAGGGTCTTAATGTCCAAGCGTAATTTAGGAAAGCAAGCCGCGGCGGCGCTCAAATACAACCCCGACCTTAACTATGCCCCGGTCGTGGTAGCGTCGGGTCTTGGCGAGCTTGCAAAGAAGATTATAAATATCGCAGACGAGAACGGCGTTCCCGTTTACCGTGACGACAGCACGGCGGCGCTCCTTGTAATGCTCAACAGCGGCGAAGCGATCCCTGTTGAACTGTACAGAATAATCGCGGCTATCTATGCGGAGGTAGTATATTCCGCTAATGATATGAAAAAAGGCAAATAAGCCTAAAACAAAAGAAAGAAGAGAAAGAAAAATGGTAAAGACAAAAAATCTGACGCTTATCGTAACTGCGGCTGTGCTTGCCGCACTGACCTGTGTTGCGACAATGGTGGTGCAGATACCTATGCCGCTTACAAAGGGCTATGTAAACTTTGGTGACGTACTTGTACTTACATCTGCATGGCTTTTAGGCTCGCCGTGGGGCATTGCGGCGGCAGGCATAGGCTCTGCGATGGCGGATCTGCTTACAGGTTATGCTTATTATGCACCGGCAACGCTGATAATAAAGGCGCTTATGGCAGTAGCGGCATTCTACATTGCAAAGAGCTTTATGAACAGTTCTTATATGAAGTCGCTTGTCGGTAAGATAATAGGCGGCGTAGTAGCTGAAATAATTATGGTTGCAGGCTACTACCTCTATGCGATCATTCTTTATGGCGATCCAATTGCGGCGGCATCAAGCATTTTCGGCAACGTGATCCAGGGTGCTGTAGGACTTATAGTCGGTGTGCTCCTGACCGTTGCGCTGGAAAAGGCAAGAGTGAAAAAAATGCTCGGTTTTGATAAGTAAACATTCATTATAGTCAGGCGGCGAAGGTAATTATACCATTCGCCGCCATTTTTTGACCGTTCGTGCCATATTTGTTGAAATTCTCTTTACGGAATGTTAAAATTATATGATAGATAAGTAACGTATATCATTACTTGAAATTTCCTGGATAAGGAGAGACAAATGAAAAGAACATTTTCAACCAGAATCATAGCCGGCATAGCAACATCTGCCGTGCTTGCAGTCGGCTCGCTGTCCTTTATGGCAATAAACGCAATTGCCGATGAAGCGGTGAGTTATTACGGACTGTCTGCAGACGGTACTGTTGTAAGCGGAACGGTAACTGATTATACAAAGATAGCTTCAACTGATACCGCATGGGGCATTGCCGGCAAAGAAACGTGGTATGTGGCTGACGGTAACATTGGTATCGGTACAACAAATCCTCTGGATCTCAAAGGAAATGTAAATGTCATACTCAAGAACGGTGCAGAGATATTTGTATGGAACGGTATTGCCGGCGCAGATGCAACAATAACCTTTTATAGTGAAACCGAAAACGGCGGCGGAATAATGACAATCAGAGGTATAGACGGTCAGGACGGTCAGGCCGGCGGGACTGAAAGCATGGGCGAAACGGGAACGGGCAAAAGCGGCGATAACGGTAGCAGTGCTGTTGATTGCGGTAGCTTAGTTATTTCCGGAGGACAGATCAATGTGATTGGTGGCAGTGGCGGTAACGGCGGTAACGGCGGCTATTATACTGCCAACAGTTTCTTTGGCAACGGCGGTAATGGCGGTAACGGCGGTGCGGCTATAACCGATAATACAAAGGTGTATCTTAATGGCGGCAGACTTAACGTTACAGCCGGCAGAGGTGGAGATGCGGGCGTAAATACGTACGCACCCGATGCAGAACGTGATAATTATAATGGCAAGCCGGGAAATCACGGAACATCGGTAAGCGGAATATATGCCGTAAACGGTACTCTCAATGTCAATAAACTTGATGATTCCGATGCCGCCGATACTTCTGGCGATTTTAAGCTTCTGTCTGTGAACGGTTACGAAAATGCAAAGCTCGATATAATCGGTCACGGAACGGCGAAGGTAGCGGACGGCACTGTTATTAAAACCTACGGCGATATTTCCGTAGCGGGTACTCTGCTTGTCGATAACGGTACTATACTCACAAACGGCAGTATTACAAAAGACAGTACGGCACAGATAAAAAAGACGAACGGCGGCGTTATCCGCAGGTTCACACCTGCTTCCGGTGCCGGATATACGCTGGATTATGCAAGCGGTAAGTGCATTGCGGAAACCGGCTATAAAATAAAGCTGTCGGACGGAAATACTTTAACCGATGTTGCCGATGCCGACACAATAGTATCGGAATCAAACAGACTTAGTATTGTCCACATCGGTGACAGTGAAATAATAGATGACAGCGAGCCGCAAGTAAATGTAATGCCCTATTGCATAAAGGCAAATAATACGAATGAAACAACCGTAACGGACGGAAATGTCTTTGCTACGAGAGGAGCTCCTTCAAGGTTTACGTTTGCTCTGAACGATCCGGATGAATACCGTTTCTCAGGCGTTAAGGTAACAGATATTGACGGTAATGCGATACCTGACAATATGTACACGTTTGACAGCACGACAGGCGAGTTCATCGCACTTTCGGTTGACCGCAACCTTATCGTAACTACAGACGCAAGTCTTAAAGATGTTGAAATATCTGTAACAGACAGTGAAAACAATCCTGTGTCAACTGTCGACTTCGGTACACATTTTGATAACGACAACCCGACAAAGACAGTAACGCTCAAGGTGAAAGTCACAGAGGGCGGTTCTATAGCAAAGTACAGAGTAGTAAAGGAATCCGACCTTAATAAAGCAAGCGGTGTCATAACTGATACTTCTTCGTTCACAGTATCATACACTGCCGGCAATGAATGGGGTACTGCCGATGACGGCTCTTCAAAGATTGCAAAGGGTGAAACTGCAACATTCACAGTTAAGCCCGACAGCAATTTAGCCGCAGGAACTTATACCGAAGATTTTATCGTTATAACAGACAGAACCGCTTATGCGGATGCGTCGGCAGGCACTCAGGATAATGCTCTGGCACGTTTCACGCTGACTTATAAGGTTGAACACGAGAGTGACGGCAATCTGCATTATTCCGATCTAACCGGACACTATAATCTTTGTAAGAACTGTCAGGCAAAAATCAATAAAGTAAATCATACATTTGACATCAGAACTGTAAACGAAAACACGTTAGCTGCTCCTGCGGATTGTGTAAATCCTGCCAAGTATTTCTATTCGTGCGAATGCGGCGCGCACACAAATGACACGACGCTGGTGTTTGAAAACGGCGATCCGAACGGTCACACATTTGGGGAGTGGGAAGCAGATATACCTGCAGGATGCCTTACATCGGGCAGAGATAAACGCAAGTGTTCTGTGTGCGAATATGAAGAAACACGCGAAATCGAGCCGACAGGTCATATATGGGAAGACGACTTTACGATTGACATTAAGCCCGGTTGTACCGAAAAGGGATCAAAGTCTGTGCATTGCTCAAAATGTGATGAGAAAAAGGACATTACCGAGGTACCCGCAAATGGTCATTCGTTCGGTGAATGGACAATACTCAATATGACAGACTGTACACAGGGCGGCGTACAGCAACATATATGTACAGAATGTGGCTTTACGGAGATCTCTGACATTCCGCCTCAGGAACATGTATGGGATGATGACTTTACGGTCGATTTAGCACCGACTTGTACGCAGAGTGGCTCAAAGTCGATCCATTGCTCAAGCTGTGAAGCTGTAAAGGATATCACTGAGATCGAGCCGATAGATCATGTATTCACGGAATGGTCGGTAAGTTCTGATGCTACCTGCGTTGAAAAAGGACAAAAAACAAGGTCGTGCACAGAATGCGGTTACACTGAATATGATAGTACCGATATCGATTTAAATGCACATTTATGGGAAGATGATTTCACGGTAGACAAAGAACCGACCTGTACAGCTGACGGTTCAAGATCTATCCATTGCTCACGGTGCAACGCAACTAAAGATTCAGAACCTATACCGGCTACAGCTCATCAGTACGGCGAGTGGAAAGTAGTCAAAAAAGCTACCTGCACAGAGAACGGCAAGCGTGTGCGTGAATGTGCAAACTGCGGAAAAAATGAAGAAGATATCATTCCATCGGCTCATATATGGGATAAAAAGATAACTGTTGATAAAGAACCGACCTGTACCGAAGACGGTTCGCAGTCGATACATTGCACTCAGTGCAATGCGCAAAAAGATATACAGAAGCTTTCTGCGAAAGGACACGACTGGTCGGAATGGAAGATAACAAAGAAGCCGACAACAGTTGAAAAGGGTGTCGAAGAGCGGCATTGTCAGGTGTGCGGAGTTGTTGAAAAAAATGAGCTTGATCTTATCAGAGATAACACTTCTGATAGTTCCGACAGCAAGCCTGAAACCCCGGACAGCAAGCCCGAAACCCCGGGTTCGGATATCACTGAGTGGCATTGTGATGGCAGTCACCACTGGCATATCGATTTAAACGGAAACCGAATTGATTATGCATATCATGAGTTTGTATGGATAACAGATACCGAACCTTCAGGCACACAGCCCGGAATAGGTCACTATGTCTGCATTGCTTGTGATTATACTACATCGCCCGAGGAGTTTGGCAAGGACAGCCCCGAAACGGGTAGCGAATCGCTCGCACTGTGGATAGCGGCTGCATTTGTCGCAGGCGGTGTTGCACCGATAGCTCTTAAGATAAAAAGCAAGAAGAGCAAGTAAATAAAAGTTCAGAATGAATATAAGGGCAGACGCGTGTTCTGCCCTTATTGTTATATCTGCAAAAAAATGCACCCTGCAAGTTTTTTTACCTTGCAGGGTGCTGTATTTATGCGGTTTTGCAATTAAAGTCTGAAGTAGTCAACGCCGCCCTTGAACAGTAACTGTTCCTTGTTGCCGTCAACGTTCACGCAGGTGTCGGTGCTTATACGCTCTGTGTGTCCCATCTTACCGAGTACACGACCGTCAGGAGAAATGATACCTTCGATAGCGCACATTGAGCTGTTGGGGTTATAAGCCAGCTCCATTGTAGGTTCGCCGTTCAGATCAACATACTGAGTAGCAATCTGACCGTTTTCTATGAGCTTTGCGATAACCTCGTCGCTTGCTACAAAACGTCCTTCACCGTGAGAGATCGGTATATTGTAAACTTCACCGACCTTGCAATGCATAAGCCAAGGCGACTTATTTGTGCAGATCTTTGTAAGAGCAAGCTGTGACTGGTGTCTGCCTATTGTATTATATGTAAGCGTGGGACTTTCGCCTGACAGAGGAACTATCTTGCCGAAAGGCACAAGACCGAGCTTGATAAGAGCCTGGAAGCCGTTACATATACCTATCATAAGACCGTCTCGGGCATATAGCATATTCTCGACAGCGTCCTTGATCTTGGGGTTGCGGAAGAACGCATTGATGAACTTCGCCGAGCCCTCGGGTTCGTCACCGCCAGAGAAGCCGCCGGGAACGGCGATCATCTGACTGCCGTCAATTCTCTTTGCAAATTCGTTTACACTGTCTTCCATATTTTTTGCAGAAAGGTTTCTGATAACGAATATCTCAGCCTCACCGCCGTATCTGTTGAATGCGGCAGCCATATCGTATTCGCAGTTTGTGCCGGGGAATACGGGGATAAGTACCTTAGGCTTTGCGATAGTGCCGGGAGCTTTGTTTGTGAGAAGATCACAGCCCTTGTCGTATGCCACCGATACGGGCTTAGGCATTTCGGGGAGCGAATTCTTGAAGATAGGCTCGAGTACAGCGTCATATTTCTTTTCAAGCTCTGCAATGTCAAGTTTAACATCGCCTGCTGTGATCGTATAATCGCTTACCGTTTCGCCGATAAGCTCTGCACCGTCAATCGCACTCTTGGCTTCAATGACGAATGCGCCATAGTGCAGACCGAACAGCTTTTCATCATCCATAGCTTTAAGCTTCGCACCTATTCTGTTACCGAGTGACATCTTGAAGATACCTTCTGCAATACCGCCGTGAGCCATGGTCCATACCGAAAGGGCAGTGCCGTCTGCAATTGCCTTTTCGACTGTTGCGAATACCTTCTTCACGCTGTCAAAGTCAGGCATACCGTTCTCGTCATATGCAGGCTCAATGTAGTAGATATCACTGCATGGAAGCTTGAACTCGGCAGAAATTATCTTGTCTGACTTAGCAGTTGAAACTGCAAATGAAACGAGCGTGGGCGGAACATCTATATGCTCAAACGTACCCGACATTGAGTCCTTACCGCCGATAGCGCCGCTTGAAAGCGCGATCTGAGCCTTATATGCACCGAGAAGTGCGGCAAAAGGCTTGCCCCAGCGCTCAGGGTCGCCCTGTGTACGCTCAAAGTATTCCTGGAATGTGAGCCAGCACTTTTTGCTCTTACCGCCTGCGGCTACTACCTTAGCCATACTTTCAACAACTGCGAGAGCGGCGGCGTGATAAGGTGACTGACGGCTTACGAAAGGATCGAAGCCCCATGCCATTATGGAAGCTGTCTTTGTATTGCCCGAAAGCACGGGAAGCTTTGCAGCCATAGCCTGTACAGGTGTCTGCTGTGTCTTGCCGGAATAAGGCATAAGAACAGTACCTGCGCCGATCGTTGAGTCAAAGCGCTGTACAAGACCCTTCTGTGAGCATACGTTAAGGTCGGTAACGAGCTTTTCCCATTCTTCCTTGGTGTTGTGTCTGCCTGTCGAATAGCTTACAGTTGGAGCGGGAACGTATATATCCGTGTGCTTTTCCGCACCGTTTGAATTTAAAAATTCTCTTGAAATATCGCAGATAGTCTTGCCGTTCCAGTTCATCTTAAGTCTGGGATTTTCGGTAACTACCGCAACGGGAGTAGCCTCAAGGTTCTCCTTGCCTGCAAGAGCGATGAACTTGTCAACGTCGTTCTTGTCAACTACAACTGCCATTCTTTCCTGTGACTCTGAGATAGCAAGCTCTGTGCCGTCAAGACCGTCATACTTCTTGGGAACTGCGTTAAGGTCGATTTCAAGACCGTCTGCAAGCTCGCCAATAGCAACGGAAACGCCGCCTGCACCGAAGTCGTTGCAACGCTTGATAAGCTTTGTTGCGTTCTTGTCACGGAATAATCTCTGGAGCTTTCTTTCCTCGGGAGCGTTACCCTTCTGAACCTCAGCACCGCAGGTTTCGAGCGATTCTACGCTGTGCGACTTTGATGAGCCTGTAGCGCCGCCGCAACCGTCACGACCTGTTCTGCCGCCGAGCAGAATGATTATGTCACCGGGGACGGGACGTTCACGGACAACGTTCTCTGCGGGAGCTGCACCGATAACAGCGCCGATCTCCATACGCTTTGCCATATATCCGGGGTCATATATCTCGGCAACGTGACCTGTTGCAAGACCGATCTGGTTACCGTATGACGAATAGCCCTGTGCGGCTGTTGTCGTTATCTTTCTCGGAGGGAGTTTGCCGGGGATCGTCTTGTCAACAGGGAGCAGGGGATCCGAAGCACCTGTTACACGCATAGCCTGATAAACGTAAGAACGACCTGAAAGCGGATCTCTTATAGCACCGCCGAGGCAGGTTGCCGCACCACCAAAAGGTTCGATCTCGGTGGGGTGGTTGTGAGTTTCGTTCTTGAACATAAGAAGCCACTGCTCGTCCTTGCCGTCAACATCAACGGTTATTTTTACGGAGCAGGCGTTGATTTCTTCACTCTCGTCAAGGTCGGGGAGCAGACCGTCTTTTTTCAGCTTTCTTACTGCGGCGGTCGCAATATCCATAAGGCAGACAGGCTTTGCACTTCTGCCGAGCTCTTCCTTGTCGAGCTTGTATTCCTTGTATGTTTCGGCAATGTACGGAGCGTCTATTGTCGCATTGTCAATTATTGTTCCGAATGTCGTATGGCGGCAGTGATCCGACCAGTATGTGTCGATCATTCTGATTTCGGTAAGGGTAGGATCTCTCTGCTCCTTCTTGAAATATTCCTGACAGAACTTTATATCGCCAAGATCCATAGCAAGCGCATATTTCTTGATAAACTCGGCAAGCTCATCCTCCGAAAGTTCTATAAATCCGTCAAGAACCGCAACGTCCTTAGGTATATCGTACTTTACGTCAAGCGTTTCGTACTGTTCAAAGCCGCACTCTCTTGCTTCTACAGCGTTTATGAGATAGTGCTTTATCTTGGCAAAATCCTCGTCGGTAACATTGCCCTTTAATATGTACAGCTTAGCGTATTTTACTGTCGGACGTTCGCCCTGACACAGCATCTGGATACACTGAGCGGCAGAGTCTGCTCTCTGATCGAACTGACCGGGTAAGAACTCTGTTGCAAACATCTTTTCATCAGCCTTGATTTCGGGCAGTGAATAATAAACATCGTCAACAGGCGGCTCTGAGAATACAGTGGGAGTAGCCTTTTCAAAGTTCTCCTTTGTGATACCCTCTGCATCGTAACGGTTTACGATACGGACATCCTTGATGCCCTTGATCTGAAGTGCGGTTTTAAGGTCAGAGAGAACAGCCTTTCCCTCGACTGCAAACTGCGGCTTCTTTTCCACATAAATGCGATAAACTGACATAAACTTCCTCCGTCATTTTATTGTAAGCGTGCCATAGGCTTATAAAGCGTACCATAAGCACGAAACTATCAATACCTTTTAATTATACTACAATATCTGCCCGATTACAAGCATTTTATTTCTTTGCCGACACAAAAATCACTGCCTGACGCTTCGGTAATTTGTACAGTAATTATATCCTGCTTTTTTGCGTCACTGCCGTAGATGCGTACAGGGACATATTGCGGAGTAAGTCCGTTTGCATATTCCTCGCTTTCTCTGCGCTGAATAAGCACCCTTTCCGTTTTTCCCACATTTGAGCGGAAGTACGCTTCTTTAAGCTCATTAGCAAGCTTGCTCATAGCATGATATCTCTTTACCGCAACATCGTGCGGAACATGGTCTGTGCGCTTTGCCGCTGCAGTACCCTCTCTTATAGAGTAGGTAAAGACGTGCATTGCCGCAAAGCCGACTTTTCTTACAAAATCGCACGACTCCTCAAATTCTTTGTCCGTTTCGCCCGCAAATCCTACCATAATATCGGTAGTTATAGCACAGTCCGGGAACGCTTTTCTAAGCCTTACGACTATATCGTAATATTCATCGGGCGTATAGTGCCTGTTCATACGCTTTAACGTAGCGGCACATCCTGACTGGAGCGACAGGTGAAAATGCGGGCAGAGCTTCTTCTGTGCCGCCATTCTTGCTATATCCTCATCTGTCAGTAGCTCCGGTTCGAGCGATGACAACCGCACACGTTCGACACCGTCAACAGAGCATACCGCCTCGATCGCGTCCGCAAGCCTCAAACCGTTATCCTGACCGTAGCAGGAAAGATTGATGCCGACAAGCACCATTTCCTTATGACCGCACGAAACCTGAAACCTTGTTTCTTCGATTATATCCTGCAAAGGGCGTGACCTTACAGAGCCTCTCGCTGTGGGAATTATGCAGTAACTGCAAAACCTGTCACAGCCGTCCTCAATCTTTATAAACGCTCTTGTCTTGCCCATATCGGCGTTTTTCTGCTTTTCATATTGCTTTTTAACGGGTCTTGGCGGTATGGCTACCTGTTTTACATTGTTGCCGGTAAATATGTCTATCATATCGGCAAGACTTTCCTTGTGCTCTGTACCTGTTACGATATCTGCCGACAGCTTCGCCGCAGTTTCGGGAAAAGCCTGCGGGAAGCAGCCCGTTAGCACGACTGTCTTCATAGGGTCGCGGCTTTTTATCCTATTTATCAGCTGTTTTGCTTTTTTATCGCTGTTTTCCGTCACCGAACAACTGTTTATTATAACGATATCTGCCGTAAAAATATCGTCGGTTTTCTTGTATCCGTGTTCGTCCATAGCTTTTGCTATCAAAGCGCTTTCGTATTGGTTGACTTTACAGCCGAAGGTCTGTACGGTATATCTGATAATATCACTTCCATAATAAATTGTGGTAAGTTTCACTAAAAGTAAACTCCCGACTGCTTAATTATACTTTATTATTACGAATTTTGCAAGTTGTGGCGTGTTTTTGACAATAATACTCTTGACCGCTGTTTGAAATGTGCTATTATATAGTTGTAAGAAGCGATAAGCTCTTACATAATTAAGGCGGAAAAAGGGAAATCAGGCTAACGGTCACCTCTCCGATTGAAAAATTTAAGTAAATTCAGTTTAAAAGCAATTGACAACCGCCTTACATTTTGGTAAAATGAAATCAATCGGACAGGAAAGCCGAAAAATGAAAGGTAGGTTTTTTGTATGAAAACAGCTAATATCAGAATCAATACCATTGAAGACGTTAAGAATTTCGTAACTACAGTTACAAAGTGCAATTACGATGTTGATATCGTAAGCGGCAGATATGCAATTGACGCTAAGTCGATAATGGGTATCTTCAGCTTAGATCTTTCAAAGCCTCTTGAGCTTCGTGTGCACAGCGATGACTGCGATGAACTTATGGCTGAGCTTGATAAGTATATCATCAAGTAATCTTTAATTCTTAATAGCAAGAGCCGCCGTGCAGATTTGCACGGCGGCTTAATTTTGTCTTATTCAGTTACGGTTATTGAGTTTGCGTACTTTATCTTGCAGAGAATGGTGTTTTTATCACCCTCCAACTTTCCGATACGGCTTCCGTTAGAATAGATTATATCGCCGTTTTCAAGAAGTCTGTAATCCATTATACGCTTTTTTATAACAGTTTCGTTTCCGCTCTTGTCACGTTTAACAAGCTCCCAGTCGGACGGGATAACACCGTCGTCCGCGTTGCCGTTAAGCTGTTTTTCAGCCTTTATCATATTGCCCTCGATAAACGCTTCACGCTCATCGGCAGTCTTACTCTTTGCGGGATTTTTTCCTCCGGTGCGCAAAGGCTCTCCGCCGAACGCCATTGAGAATACGCTTAAAAATCCACCTATAGCCTTGATTATTCTGACAGGAAACATAAGTATGTCTATAAGCAGGTTACTTTTCGGTTTTGATGAAACGTATTTTCTGCGTATGTAGTATATATTGCCGTCAGCGTCATCCTGTGGCTTTATGCAGTCATATCCGTCCTCGGCTATATACTCATCTATAGTACCGCTCCGGGTATCGTAAAGACATATCGTGCACGGACTTTTTTCTGCAACATTTCCGCTTCTGTCTGTTGCAAACCCCATAGCAGTATAGTAGATTATATCGCTGTTCCTGCGTGAAATAAACGGGTGAGTTTCGCTGGTGAACCCTTCTGTAAGCTGTTCAAAGCTGCCGTTGTCGGTGCTTACAAGCGCGATGTGATTTTCATAATACCCGTTTCCCGCACTGACAACGCATTTTCCGTCATAGCAGTCAATATCATTGATTATTTCTTCGCGGTTTGCAAATATGTAGTTTTCTCCATCGCCGTCTTTGAAATACATACCGCCGACATTATCCGCAAAGGTAGAATATATCAGCTTGTCGCCGCAAGACCCGATGCCTCTGAGCATACTGTACGTTTCTTCCTCGTTGTATTCCTTTGGCTCAACGCCCATAAATTTAGCACCCTTGCCGGTGGTTTTCCATTCGTCGCGGGCTTTCATCTTACGGATCACGTCACGGTAGCTTTCCACACGCTCGCAAGGAACACGGCGTTCCTTGCCGTTTTCAATATTATAAAGCTCTCCTTCCGATAGGCAGTAAATATTCATATTATCCCCCCGAAGCCGTTATTTCTGTCCGTAATATGCGTTAGCGCCGTGCTTTCTCAGATAGTGCTTATCAAGAAGCTCCTGCTGCATAGGCTCGATATTCTTGTCAAGCAACAGATTGAACATAGCCATCTTTGCCACGTTTTCAAGTACGACCGCATTGTGTACGGCTTCTGTTGCATCCTTGCCCCACGCAAACGGACCGTGAGAGTGCACGTTTACAGCAGGTACGGCATCGGGATTTATATTACGCTTTTTGAATGTGTCAATTATTATTGTGCCGGTTTCCTTTTCGTATTCGCCGCCGATAGCTTCGGGTGTCATCTTGTCTGTGCAGGGTATAGCACCGTAAAAATAGTCGCCGTGCGTTGTGCCGAGCGCGGGAATATCAAGTCCGCTCTGTGCAAAGGTCGTACTCCACTGTGAATGTGTGTGGACAATACCGCCGATGTTAGGGAATGCCTTGTAAAGTTCAAGATGTGTCGGTGTGTCGCTTGATGGTCTTAAATTACCTTCGACCTGTTCGCCGTCAAGAGTTACAACTACAAGGTCATCGACCGTCATACCGTCATATTCAACGCCGGATGGCTTTATTACGACAAGTCCTCTTTCACGGTCTATTCCTGAAACGTTGCCCCATGTGAATGTTATAAGACCGTATTTCGGGAGCAAAAGGTTAGCATCAAGCACTTGTTTTTTTAATTTCTTTAACATATTCTTGTTTCTCCTGTTTTTATCATTTGCATTTTTTAATGAACCTACCGTCCATTTTCTTTATGAAATAATTTCTTACATTCAGCGTTTCCTGCGGGGTCAGCTGATTTTTCGGCAGACAGAACGCAAGGTCATACCTGAAATATATGATAAAACAATTTTCTATCTCATATATCTTGAAAATTGTGTTCCATTGTGCGTTTATATCCGTTGCTGTTCTTCCGCCGAAAACTTTTACCGATGCGGCATCGTAACTGAAAGTGCGCTTTGCGTTGAGCGCTACCTTGCCGTACTTTATGCCGTCCTTAGCTTTCTTGGATATAAGAAGAATATCGGCAAGGATTACCGCAACACAAATAATACATACAGCAGCCGAAACATACAGCGGGATCATTCCCGCAAGCCCGATAACGAGCGATGCCACCGCAAGTACAGCCATAGCGATGAACAGAATGTTATTGGATTTTTTAAGCGAATATTCCGTGAATTTTACCAATGTGCGGTAATCGTCCGCAGTAGTTGTTATTTCCTTAGAAAACATTTATTATTCTTCTTTCTGATTTTCATTTGTTTCAGCTTTTTTCTTTCTTACAAAGCTGTCATTCTGCCTTTTCGGTTCGGTGTGTTTGTCGCTTTCCGCTTTAGTCGCGGGTTCAATTTCTTCATCAAAAACTTTATATATCTCGTCCTTTTTTTGGACAAACAGAAGTTCATCTTCACCTGTAACCACATCGACCTTTTCACCGGACTCAATATCGGTATGGTACACGGATATCGCGTCAAAACGGTAGCTTATACCCTCGTATTTTACTTTTACCTTGCCGTAGCCGTTCCCGCCTATATTCTCAAGCGCAGTGGCTTCATATCCGGTGAGGTCATCGGGCTTCGGCGCTTTACCGTTTACAAAGCGCTTTACGGCGGGGGAGAGAAAATGTCTACCGATAAAGTTCACGATAAATGCCATAGCTATATCGGCAGGTACGATAAAGTACCACGGCAGCGACAGAGGCAGCAGTAACAGTCCGAAATATCCGAACACAGCCGTAAATACCGTATAGCCGTATATTCCTTGCGGAATAAACTGCTCGATCGGTATCGTCCTGCCCTTCGGCAGTCTGAAGCCGAGATTTATTTTCAGTCTGAAGAACAGCAGCATTACAAGAAGTCCGCATATCCCGACAGTACCCAGTACGGCGCAGACTATAAACAGTACACGCATATTATTCCTTATTTTCGGGTTTGGAAATTACAGTAAGGCGTACCTTTACTATTCTTCTTTCGCTGACTTTAAGAACCGTTATCCTGAAATCGTCTGTTGTGACACTTTCGTTTGTTTCGGGTATTTTTCCGAAAAGCTCAAGCACCCAGCCGCCGACTGTCTTTGCGTTACCGTCGATTTTAGGATTATCTCCCGTGCGGTTATGCCAGTAGCGCTTGAAAGCGGTAAGCGATACATCGCCGTTGACATTGAACTCGTTTTCGGAAACGAATGTAACAGGTGCGACTATCTCATCATTTTCGTCCCATATTTCGCCGACAAGCTGTTCAAGTATATCTTCAAGCGTAACTATACCGAGCGTTCCGCCGTACTGGTCGAGTACGACAGCCATATGCACCTTGTCCTTCTGCATCTGTTTCATTATATCGCTTATCTTCATCAGATGAGGAACATAGTGAATCTCCTGCATTATATCACGCAGTAAGAATGTTTCATCATCCTTTTTAGTAAGATATTTCTTGAAAAAGTCCTTCTGGCTGACAAAGCCGATAATGTGGTCGATAGAGCCTTCGTAAATGGGAAGCCTTGAATATTCCTCGTTGATGAAGGTTTCCTTTACCGTTTCGATATCTTCGTTTACATCAACGGCTATTACATCGACACGGTGAGTGATAATCTCATCGACTACCGTTTCGTCAAATTCAAGTGCTGACTTTACAAGGTCACGCTCCTGCTCCTCAAGTACGCCCTCGTCCTCGATCTCATCGATTATAGCCATTAGCTCCTGCTCTGTTACAGTAACCTCTTTTTTATTTCCGAACAGCTTGTTTGCAAGCTTTTTAAGCAGTATAAATAAAGCTGACAGGGGAGTGAATATAAATGTAAGGAATGTGATTATTCCGCTCGTTGCGACCGTAAGTCCTTCCGAGTGGTCTTTCGCAAGGCTTTTCGGCATTACCTCGCCGAATGTGAGTATCACAAGCGTCAGTACCACTGTCGATACGAGCGCCGCATTGTCAGGACCTACTATTGCTGTCGCAAGTATAGTACCGAGTGAAGATGCGGTTATGTTTACTATGTTGTTGCCGATAAGTATGGTTGTGATAACCTTATCGTATTTGTCAAGCAGCTTGAGTGCCATTTTAGCGCCCTTGGAGCCGTTTTCAGCCATGCTTTTCAGTCGTATGCGATTAGCACCGGTAAGTGCTGTTTCGCTTGCCGAGAAAAAAGCCGAACAAGCGATCATTATTATGATGATTATGAGTAGCTGTATTTCCATGCGGTTAAATATACCTCTTTCATTTTAATGGTGCTTTGCACTTTCAGCAAAGTCACCGTACATTATATACATATTTATATTACCATATCCTCGTCACGCGGTCAATATTTTTATCCGAAATTTTACTTTGGAAATTGACGTGAAAATTTACTTTTACTTACAAAACAAACTGAATTTTTTAAAACTATTGAAATTTATTTGTCAATTTGATATAATTAAGTTAATCGGAGTTAATTCCGAAAAACAGAAGATTAAATTTAACTAAACGGAAAGGATATCCACAAATGAAGAGAATAATCGCGGCACTTATTGCCGTATCGCTGATTTTGTCTATGACAGCCTGCAACGGCGGTGATACATCAGGAAATATCGACAGCGGAAATGCATCGACTTCTGCTGACGGCACATCGTCAGGAAATACGGACAACGAACAGAAGCTTCGCTCAAATCCTATCGCCGTTGACGAAAACGGAAAGATAGATATGGATGTTGCGTTAAAATACGAAACAGACGTAGACGCACTTATCAAAAAGCTTGAAGCAAAGACACCCGACGGTTCAAAGCCTGTTTCTGAGAACACCAATGAAGAAACGCTCGAGCTTTTCAATTATTTAAAGAGCGTTTACGGAAAGCAGATACTTGCGGGTCAGCAGTATTCTGATGCTAATCAGTTTGAAAATATTATGTATTACAATACGACAGGTGATATGCCTGCTATAATGGGCTTTGATTTCCTGTATGCACAGGGGACTGACGAACCTGATTACACGCAGATCGAAGAAGCTATCAAGTGGCATAATGAGCAGAACGGTATAGTTTCTTTCTGCTGGCACTGGAAAGTTCCTGTTGATATTGATGATGACAGTGTTAAAGGTACTGCATTCTACAGCAAGGATATCCGCAACTTCAGCCTTGAAAATGCTGTAACTCCGGGAACAAAGGAATATAATGTGGTTATTGAAGATATCGACACTATCGCGCTTTACTTACAGCGCCTTGAAACAGCAGGCGTTCCCGTTATATGGCGTCCTCTTCACGAGGCAAGCGGAAACTGGTTCTGGTGGGGTATGAAGGACAAGGAAACATATAAGAAACAGCTCTATCAGAAGCTGTGGTATATGGTATACGACCGCCTTGAAAACTATCATAAGCTTACAAACCTTATATGGGTATGGAACGGTCAGTCGAAACTTACAACAGTAAATGCCAATACATATGATATCAGCGGTATCGATATATATCCCACAAGCGAAAACCATAGCGAGCAGAAGGCAAAATATAAAGAGCTTTCAAAATGTACCGATACAAGCAAGATGACAGCACTTTCCGAGGTCGGTTATATACCGGATCCCGAGGCTGTATTTGCTGAAAGCAGTGAGGTAAAATGGCTTTATTATATGCCTTGGTGCAAAGAATTTGTTTGCGCGGCAAGCGGTTCGGGAGCGATAATAACAAAGCTTGGCGGAACACCATCGGTGAATACCGAACGTATGAGTGAAGAATTTTTAAAGGGTGTGTTCTCCAGTGATAAGGTGATAACGTTGAGCGAACTCCCGGATTTCAAGGGCACAACAAAGAAAATGCCTGAGTTTATAAATAACTGGAAGTTCAACAATCCTAATCTCACTATAGAAAACGATAAGCTTACAGCTTATCAGCAATAAGCATTAGAGGTAACTGTATGATGTTTGAGCTTAAAACACATAATTCAAAGGCTGTGATCTCATCAGAGGGAGCTGAACTTAAATCGCTCGTTATCGGCGGCAGAGAGATAATGTGGTGTGCCGACCCTGCTTTCTGGGGTAAGACATCGCCTGTTCTTTTCCCTGCAATAGGCAATGTCAAAAATAATAAAACTGTAATAGGCGGCAAGGAGGTTTCGCTTTCAAAGCATGGATTTGCCCGTGATAATACCTTTGTGACAGTGCGTCAAAGCGGAAATTCGCTGATCCTTGCCTATAATTACACACCAATAAAAAAAAGTTATCCGTACAGCGTTCAGCTTGCTTTACAGTACAATCTTTTTGATGACAGGATAGAGATAGGATACAGCGTGTACAATCCGGGCTATGACAGGATACCGTTCTGCATAGGTGCTCATCCGGCTATAGCCTGTAACGACCTTGATAATTGCACACTGGTGTTTGAAAAGCGTGAAAAAGCGTCAACTCCCGTTATGGATCTTGAAACAAGGTTATTCAGGAGCAAGGATCGCATACAGCGGCTTGACGGTACAACAAAGCTCCCGCTGAGCTATGAAATGTTTGATAACGATGTGGTTTATTTTGATAACATAAAGTCGAGAGCCGTAAAGCTTACAGAAGGCAAAAAAACTCTTGCAAGCATAGCTTTTGAGGGCTTTGAAACACTCGGACTCTGGACTCCCGCAGGAAAGCGCGCAGGATTTATCTGCATTGAGCCTTGGTGCGGCAGTGACGATTACGATGATGACAGCGGGGTCTTTGAAGAAAAGAAAGGTATTCAGATACTCGGCGGAAAAAAGATTGCAAGATATAAGATGACAATCAGCGCAAAGTAATCAATGAAAATATGACAAAGAGCAGTATCGTTTTTCGGTACTGCTTTTTTATTTAATCCGGATTTATGAGAGGTATATTATAAAAATCCGAATAGTACCGTATACTTTCTGAGAACCCGAATAATATAACAATATCACTTTTGCGTATCATAATCTCTTCTGCAATTTTATAGCATTCTTTGCTGTAATGCGTATTCACAATTGAGACAGAATCGGCATTCTTATGGCATTCATAATATCTGTTGCGTTTATCTTCCGACCAATTTTTGCATTGCTCTTCATATGGTACAAAGATATCAAGAAATATAGAATTGTACATTTTCAAAGCAGTGATTATTTCTGCCGTCCATAAAGGAATGCCGTATTCACAATTGACTTGAAATGTATCATAACCGTTACAATACATTTCCCATACCGTTTCTATAATTTTTTTCTTGATACTCTGTATATATTTTTCGTAATCATTTTTATAAATGCTGTTTACTTCGTGTTTATCAGAGAAAATTGTACAAACCATGTTTTGCCTCCGTTTATTGTCAGAATAAGAACCATTTTATATTATAGTCGAAAATTCGACAATGTTCAAGTAGTCGGACATAATTTATAATATTAAATGATAATTTATTCTGAGCCGGATCGGAGAAGCAGATATGATAGTATATACACCGCTTTGGGATACAATGAAAAAGCGAGGGATTTCGACCTATGCGCTTATCAATAAGTATAATATAAGCAGCAGCACGATAAACAGACTGCGGCATAATATGGGAGTCACCACTCAGCTTATCGATGATCTTTGTGTAATACTTGACTGTAAAGTCGAGGATATTATGAAATATGAGAATAATGAAATTAAATAACCGCCCGAGGTTTAAAATCCGGACGGTTATTTTTTATATCTGAAAATTCATCTGTACCTGTTAACGATATTTACAATATCATTGCCGTATTTCTGTATTTTCCCCTCTCCAAAACCTCTTATACTTCTAAGCTCGCCCGGAGCGGTCGGCATCAGTCTGATTATCTCGATCAGCTCATCATTTTTGAATACATAATACGCCTTGATATTTTCAGCTTTGCTCTTTTCGTATCTGTACTGCCTGAGCGCCTTGTATATCGGCAGATTTTCATAATTGTCGATATGTGTATCAGGTGCATTTGCTCCCGAAGTACCGACAAATCCGCTTGTGTCGGGTGAACATACAGTCGGGTTGCTTTTGGGTGTATACCTATTTTCAACAGCAGTCTGTTTTGACTCTGTGGCAACTAGAGCAACTGTTTCTTTTGTGGCTTCCTTGTTTATCATATTCTGATATTTAGCGGTATAATCTGTCTTGTTAGCCGTATGATGCTCCATAAAGAAATCGGCAAGCGTTTTCATCTGCTTGTCCGACATATCGGGAAGATTACTTGTACTGCATATCTCGTTTATCTTTCTGATTAGTCCGTCAGCCTTTACGATCTTGTCTTTTATATCCTGAGGAGCGTACCTGTAATCAATTATTGATTTCGGATTTGCCATTACTATAAGCGAACGGTAGTTGTTGTTGAAATTGCTCTCAAACAGTCCTTTAAGCAGTACATTCTTTGTATCTCTGCGCATTTCCTTTATCAGGGCAAGATGTCGTTCATTCTGCGTGACAGGACTGTACATACCTTCCTGCCTGAACGTCTGACCGCTTCCGCTGCGGCGTATAAAATTCCCCGCATTATCTACAAGAATATTGCCGTATAGATTTTTGCACTCGAGAAGCAAAGTCACTTTTCTTGTTACGATAAGATAGTCTATCTGCGCGGTGCAACCGTTATATTCAAGGTATAGATCGTGGATTATATACATAGGCATATGGCTGTTTTTCAGCTCGTACATAATTTGTGTTTCGCCTGTCTTGCCATAGCTTATACGCGCCTTGTCGCGCTCGATAGCCTGCTTTACAGCCTCGGGAGCTATAAGCTCGTAATATTCCATCTGCCTCAACTGTTCATCGGCATTGCTGTCTTCCTTTAAAACTATCGGTGAGGATAATTTATTAAATAGTCCCATATATTCTCCGCTCCTTTTTGGTATACTCTTATTTTATCATAATTATATTTTGCAGTCAATATAAGGAAAACAAAAAAGCTGTCTGAAACCTTGTCAGACAGCTTCTGTTTGTCGAATTATTTGCTTATTCTCCGTACTTCTCCCTCAGCATTTCCTCAATCCTGAAAGCTACCTTATATACATCGCCGCAGCCGAGCGTGATGATCATATCTCCGCTTTCTGCGTTATCGGCAACATATTGTGCAACCTCTTCAAAGGTCGGGAACCATTTGCAGCCGGGAATTTTGGCGGCGAGGTCGGCAGAGTAGACGTTATATGTGTTCTTTTCACGGCTACCCATTATCTCGGTCAGTACAACCTTATCCGCAATTTCAAGCGCGCTTGCAAAGTCGTCCATAAGCGTGTATGTTCTCGAATAGGTGAACGGCTGATGCACAGCCCATACGCGCTTGAAGTCCTGCATTGCTTTTGCCGTTTTCAGTGTTGCGGCAACCTCGGCAGGGTGGTGCGCGTAGTCGTCAACCACTGTGATACCGCCGACAGTCGCAAGACGTTCAAATCTTCTCCCTGCGCCCCAGAATGTGCTTAGTCCCTTGTTTATGTTTTCTGGTGTAACACCTGTTGCCAGTGCGGCGGCACAGGCGGCAACCGCATTGAGAACATTATGCGCGCCGGGAACGTGTATCGAGATACGCTCAATCTTTCTGCCGCTTTCCATAAGGTCAAAATCGGTCTGAAAATCGGATATACGCTCGATATTTTCGGGGTAATATCTGTTTTTATCACTCTTGCCAAAAGTGATGATCTGCTTGTCAAAGCCCGATGCTTTAACCGCTCTCATAGTGTTTTCATCATCACCGTTTACAACAAGGATATCCGTTGTATTGTCGCAGAACTTGGTGAAAGACGCTCTCAGGTTATCCATCGTCTTGAAAAAGTCAAGGTGGTCCGCGTCAATGTTCAGTATTATAGAAATGTTGGGGAACAGGTGTAAGAACGTATTTGAAAACTCGCATGCTTCACATACCATAACATCGCTCGAACCCGCTCTTCCGCTTCCGCCTATAGCCTTCAGCTTTCCTCCGATAACGGTAGACAGGTCAATGTTCTGCGCAAGATACATATGCGTCAGCATAGAGGACGTTGTAGTCTTGCCGTGTGTGCCTGATACGCATACAGCCTTGTTGTACCAGCTTGTTACAAGTCCGAGAAGCTCACAGCGCTCTATAGTCTTCACACCGCTTGCTTTTGCGGCGATAAGCTCCGGGTTGTCGCTCATTATAGCCGCTGTGTACACAATAAGATCTGCGCCCTCAATATTCTCGGCTCTCTGACCCATGTATACGGGTATACCCATCTTCCGCACCGCTTTAAGCGTTTCCGTTTCGTTATTGTCCGAACCTGTAAGATAGAAACCTTTGCTGTGAAGTATCTGCGCCAGCGGATACATACCGCTTCCGCCTATTCCGATAAAATGAACGTGTTTCTTTCCTGTGAGGAAATCTTCCATTGTACTCCCGATCCTTTCAGTCTGACATTATAATATTTTATGCCGAAAATCAGCCTAATATCATCTTGGCTTTGAGTAAAGCAAGCTGTGTCTTGCCGTCCTCAATTTCGCCGTTCATAACCATTTCAACAGCCTTGTCAAGCGGTATCTTAACCACCTCGAGAAATTCATCATCGTCAAGGTTCTGCTTTCCGCCCTCAAGACCTGTAGCAAGGTACATATGTGTTATCTCCTGACAGTAAGCAGGAGTAGGGATCATATATCCCATGTATCTGAACTCCTTGCAGGTACAGCCTGTTTCTTCCTGAAGCTCTCTTCTTCCGGCTTCCGCGTGATCCTCGCCTGCGTTGAGCTTTCCTGCGGGAATTTCCATCAGCACCTTCTGAAAAGGATATCTGAACTGTCTTACAAACAGCACATCGCCCTCGTCGGTTATCGGAACAACGCCTACGCCGCCATTATGACGGATAACATCGCGTGAAACGATAGCGCCGTTTTCAAGCTCTGCCTTATCAGAGCATACGGTCAGTATCTTTCCCTCGTACTTTACTTCGCTGTCTATCGTTTTTTCAAACAGATGCATATAATCCTCTTTTCTGCGGTTTATTCCGCCTTGTCATTATCGTTTTCAACATCGTATTCATTATCTTCGTCAGATGTTGTAACATCTTTATTATTTTCAGCCGTATTGCTTTCAGGCAGTTCAGCATTCTTTTCAAGCTGTTCATCAATCGTGCTTGTTATCGTTCTGATATATGCATTGTGATTGATAACGGTTGTCAGCTGCTGCTCGCCGTAGAGATGCACGTTCGGGCTGGGCTTGTATCTGAATACCTTTTTCAGCACAATGTAGTAGATCATCAGGATAAATGCAGAGCCTATCGTGCAGACAACACCTACTTTAAGTCCGGGAGTAACGTAATTGAACTCAATGTCGCACTGTCCCGCGGGCACTTTTATTCCCATTACTCCGCGGTTTACCTTTTCTATCTCGACGGGCTGTCCGTTAATTGTTGCGCTCCAGCCGCTTTCCCACGGTACTGTGAATGTAACAAATCTGTCTGTGGTGAACGAAGACGTAGCGGTAAATCCGTTAGCGGTAGGTGTAAATGTATCGACTGCTGTTTTTGAAAGCTCCTCGGCATCGGTTTTGAATGTATCAAAATTGAAATCCGAATACCTGTCAGGGTCAAGCTCTGTCAATATATCCCCATACTTTTCGACCTGCTCATCGGTGAGCACTACCGCGCGTGCAAGCATATTGTCACGGTTGCTCTTGGCAACCTTTTCATACTCATCGTCTGTTATATAGAAGTTGTTTGAGTAGCCTATCGGGATATAAGCGTTGTTCTTGAATATCGTAAATCCGTCCTGCTCGTCTATCTTCTCAAAGTTCTTGAGGTTTTCAAGCAGCGTTTTTGTATCGCTGTATTCAAGCTTATAGCTCTGAATAATAAGATATTTCGTTGAGTTTATCGACCTCATTGCATAGTACGTTCCGTCAGGGTCGGTATTTACCGAACGGTTAAATCCCATACCGTCATAGTATTCAAACGAAGAGCCGGGCAGAATGCTGTGGAAGCTGCGGAAACCGTACATTCCCCAGAGCATATTGGCATTGTTTGTAACGCCGTATGTTTCGACTCTGTAGAAGCTGTCATCGTCAAGCTCTATTGTAGCGTTTACAATGTTATTGTAATCTCCTACCTTAGGACCTATTGCTCTTCCGTAGATAAGCGTGTAGTATGAGAAGCACAGGCAGGCAACTATTGTAAAGCAGTACGCTTTATGCAAAAACCTGTTAGGCTTTGCTTTATCCTTTTTACGAACCAGTATAAAGCATACGACTATTGCCGTTATCGCAAGTATTACCGATATCCAGAACGGCAGCTTTTCGCCCGGCAGACTGAAAAGCTCGGAAACTTTTGTGGTAGTAGTATCGCCGGTTCCTATATCTACTATATCTTTTGATACCTCTGACGGAAGCACACCCACCAGTGATATAAGCACTACTGCAAATCCGCACCACTTAAGTCCGTACTTCATATCTATCTCTGAGTTTTCCAGTGCATAGGAGGTCATAAAGCAAGCAACGAGTATAGGCATATAGAACCATCGTGTGTAGAAATTATTATTGAAAAGCACAAAGCTTGAGTTCAGCACGGGTATAAGTGCGAACAACAGGCATATCGGCATAAGCCACTTTGCCCAGTGTTTTTTCTTGAATTTTATAAATGAAATTACACCCGACATTGAGAACAGTGGCAGATATGCGGCAACACTCGCCCATCTTGCCGACGAATCCGGGAAGAAATTCTGTCTTGCAGGGATATCGGCAGGGAAGAAAAGACTCTGCAATATTATTCCGTATCGCTGTGACGGATTATGGAACACCAAATTCCAGCCGTTTAAGGTATTACCCGATCTCGGGGTATCTATACAGGTTATTATCGCGGGTATGAACATCGCTCCCGCCAGCGCAACGCCGATAACAGACTCAAACGCCAGCGCAAAGAACGTCTTTAATGTTACCTTGAATTTCGGGTCGGTAAGACGGCAAAGGAAGTAGATGATAAGAAATATACATTCTCCGATGAAAAAGAAATAGTTTACAAATGCGTTGAGCGCAACAGTAAGTGCAAAGAACACTCTTCTCTTGTTTACAACGGCTTCTTCGAGCGCAATCAGCATAAGAGGGAACACGACCATCGCTTCGTGGAAGTGATTGAAGAATACATTGTACATCGAAAAACCGGAAAATGCATATAAAAGACCGCCGATAAGCGCGGACTTCGGCTTTTTTACAAAACGCCTTATATAAGCAAAAGCAAACAGCGAACAGCATGACAGCTTCAACACCATGAGCGGCGCCATAAGGTACTTTGCAAATTCTGCGGGGAACGGCATACTGAGCCAGAAGAACGGGCTGCCGAGTGTGTAGAATGAGTACGAGCCGATAAAGTTCGCACCGAGGTCTGTTTGCCAGTTCCACATAAAGCTGCCGCTTTTTATAGCTTGGTTGCAAAGTGTGTAGAAAGGTATCTGCTGAGCGTTATAATCCCCGTAATAGATGAAATATCCGCCGTCTATGAGAACAAAAGGCAAGAATAGTATAACACCCATTATCATTGCCATAAAGAACGCTTTGCGGTAGTATTGCATTTCTGATTTATACATTTCAAAAATTCCTTCCGTGTTGTAAAGTAAATATTGTTTAGGGCTTAATACAGCACGGCACCGTATTTTTCTGCCATAGCCTCGAGTTTTTCGGGCTCTATAAGTGATTTCTTGTCTATTATCGCCCTGCCCTGATATAGCATAAGCGCCATTTTAAGCGATATTTCATCGTCAGATAAGAATGCTACAGGCAGTGTTGCCATATGCATATTTCTGCCGAAGTCAATAGCATCGTCGGGCGAGTTTATGCTTACCGTAAGTACATCGTAGCTTTCACTGCACATCTGCGCAATGTCGTCTTCCATATAAGGACCGCACTCGACTGCGGGTGAAAACTCCGTTGTTTCGGGATCTAAGAAGAACATCTGATTTTCAGTTGCAAGCGCAAGAGAAGTGTCCTGTTTTTCGACAGGCTTTATTTCTGAGTTGTCGATATTTGCAAGCATTTCACGCAGAGCGGCAATATGTTCTTTTCCCGTGCCGCAGCAACCGCCGACTATCCCTGCACCGTTGATCACTGATTTTTTCACCGCAAACGCAAATTCATCGGGTGATATGCTTTGTTTTTCTCCGTTGGCTTCAAACACGGCGCTGGGTTTTACGATAAGCGGTATCTTTGCATACGGAGCGATCTCTTCTATTATGTCGGGACATAAATCGGCTGATGTACAGTTAAGACCGAATGCAGATATACCCATTTCTTGCAGGACAAGCATAGCGCACAGTACATTCGTGCCTATTGCTGTGTCGCCGTCCTCGTCTACCTTCATTGTTGCTATTATCGGCTTGTTCTCTTTCTTGCAGGCAAGTACCGCCGCACGCATATTCCACAGTGCGGGTACAGTTTCTATAACAAACATATCGCAGTATGGCGAGAGCGCCTTTACCTGTTGCCTGTATACCGACATTATTTCGGTGAAGGTGTAATCGCCGTAAGGCTCTATATAAAGACCCGTAGACGAAAGACAGCCCGCTATGAGCGCCTTGCCGTGAAAGTTGTCGTAAGTTATCTTAGCGGCGGTGGCATTGAGTTCTTCTGTCTTATCCTCTGCACCGAAAGCCTTTAAGTTCTCACAGTTTGCACCGTGCGTCGCGGTGTAGAGCACCTGCGAACCTGCATCAAGAAAGCTCTGCTGGAGCTGAACAAGTGCATCCGGGTGCTCACAGACAAATTGAGCCGTTGACATACTGTGGTCATAGCCGTATTTTTCTAGCCCTGTGCCGGTACCGCCGTCAAGCAGTATCGGCAATCGTATAGGTATATCCTGACTGACGGGATTGCTGTCCATATTTTTTCCTTTCTCGAATTACATTTTTTCGGGCGCATCGACCTTAAGCAGATCGAGCAGATTTTTGAATACTGTCTTTGTGGCAACGCAGAGTGAAAGCCTTGACTGGAGGATATTCTCTTCCTCACCCTTTATCTTGCAGTTGTCATAGAACTTGTGGAAAAGCTGTGCAAGGTCGCACAGATATTTGGTTATCTTTGAGGGGTTATAGTCCTTTGCGGCTTCGTTTATGCAATTGGGAAGAGCGGCAATATGACGTATAAGAGCAAGCTCTGCGGGGTGATTGAAGTTAAGCTCTGTCAGAGGGATATTCTTGTAGCCTGTACCATCTTCCTCCATACGGCGCAGGATACTGCATATTCTTGCATGAGCGTACTGAACATAGAATACAGGGTTGTTAGAGCTTTCTTCAATAGCAAGCTCAAGGTCAAATTCAAGATGAGTGTTGGGATCTCTCAGGTTGAAGAAGAACCTCGCCGCATCTATCGGAACTTCGTCAAGAAGGGTCGAAAGTGTTATCGCCTTGCCTGAACGCTTTGAAAGCTTTACTGTTTCGCCGTTTCTGACTAACATTACCATCTGCATTATAACAATATCGAGTTTGTTTGCGTCAACGCCGAGTGCAGTCAGGGCGGCTTTCATTCTTGCTATATATCCGTGGTGATCTGCACCGAGAATATCTATCGCCTTATCAAAGCCTCTTGTGACGAGCTTATTATAATGGTATGCGATATCGGGTACAAAGTAGGTGGGTATACCGTTTGCACGGACAAGAACCCTGTCCTGATCGTCGCCGAAATCCGATGCCTTGAACCAGATAGCGCCGTCCTTTTCGTAGGTCTGTCCCTTTTCGGTCAGCATATCAACTATCTGCTTTACCGCACCGCTCTTGTGAAGCGAGCTTTCCCTGAACCATGTGTCGTATACGATACGGTACTTCTTAAGGTCTTTTTCAAGTCCGTCTATGTTGAGGGGCAGAGCGTATTCTACCAGCGCAGACTTGCGGCTTTCTTCATCTGCCGATACAAACTTGTCGCCGTTTATCTTATAGAAATTATAGGCGTGTTCGATTATGTCAACGCCCTTGTACACGTCCTCCGGCATAGGAAAGTTTTCTTCATCTTCAAATATCTTGCGGCATACGTCATCATCATCGAATGATGCTATAACGTCAGCCTTATTGCCGTCTGCTATCTGCATATATCTTATAGACAGTGACTTGCCGAACTTTTCGATCTGATTGCCCGCGTCATTTACATAGAACTCACGCTCTACATCATAGCCTGCAAACTGCAACACCGAAGATAAGCTGTCACCGAGCGCACCGCCTCTTGCGTTGCCTATGTGCATAGGTCCTGTGGGGTTAGCCGATACAAATTCGACAAGCACTCTCTTACCCTTGCCAAGCTCTGTCTTTCCGTAGTCGCTTCCGCTTGAAATGACCTCGCCGACAGTTTCGTTGAACCATACGGGGCTTATAAAGAAGTTTAAAAATCCCGGTCCCGCAACCTCGATCTTTTCAAATACAGTGCCGTCAAGTATTGCGGCATCGGCTATCATCTGACCTATCGCTCTGGGGTTATTCTTAAGCGCTTTGGCGCTTGCCATTGCGGCATTGCATGAGAAGTCGCCGTGTGATACATCGGCGGGACGTTCTACATTGAATGCGGGCAGGGGAACTGCCTCTATCTTGCCCTCCGCAACCAGTCTGCCCAGTGCGTTCATTACCGTTTCCTTTACCTGCTGTTTAGCAAGCTCTATCATATTTTTCATCAGTTACACTCCTTGACGTTTATAAACATTTCATTTTCCGACATATAGCTTGAATTTATGTCGAGCGTGTATTTGAGGTAGATATCCCCGCCTGTTTCTTCAAGCTCATTTCTTATTTCGTCCGTGCATACGCCTATCATAAAGTCACCGAATTCTGTGCCGTAGTGGCAGTGGTGCTTCTTGCCTTTTTCTATGAACAAAGAGCTGATAGCATTACCGCTTCTTGTCATAGTTATCATATCATCGGTCACTTCAAGCGTTACCGAGCTTCCCGCAAAACCGGTAGCTTCGCTTTCATCGTAATAAAGACGAAAACCGTTCTCGGTACGCTCCATAGCGCCGAATGTGAACAACTCGGTAGAATCCTTATCCTGATCTACCGTTTGTGTGCTTTTTATCGTAATACATACGTTCTTTTTCATTTATTATCCGTTGTTCCTTTCAAAGCCTCAATCGAGGTCAACTACAGCACCTATGAGCAATCTGAGCATTTCTTCATAGCTGTATGCGCTTTCTGTTACCAGTCTTGTAAATATACTTTCCTTGTCAAGACCGGGTATTCCTCTTACGCGTCTTACATAGACCTCTCCGTCAACGCCGAGTACCATGTCAACTCTTGCGAAGCACTTGCAGGAAAGCGCATCATATGCGGCTCTTGCGGTCTGCTTTATCTTGTTTTGGGTAAGACCGTCAAGTTTAGCGGGAACTATCAGCTCGGAAGTTGATGCGATATACTCGGAAAGCTTATCAATATTGTCATCCGTTCTTACAAGCTCGCCTATGGCTACACGTTCGTCATGGTGCTTTGCACCGAGTACCGCGCAGGTAAGCTCTCTTCCCTTAACGGCGCTCTCGGCTATGATATAAGGGTGGTGAGAAAAGCTTGTTTTTACAGCCTCCTCAAGCTCCTTTTCGTTTTCCGCTCTGCAAGCGCCGACTGATGTTGAACAGCTTGTCGGTGCAGTATATATCGGGAAGCTCAGTCTATCGGTTATCTTGCTTATAGCCTTCGCCATATCGTTCATTTCACTGCGGTGAAGCGTGACGTTTTCAATTACCTTTATGCCGCTGTCGGACAGCACCAGATCCATAATACGTCTGTCGTTGCACAGTGCCGCCGCCGCAAAATCGTTGCCGATAATAGGCAGTCCCGCAAGCTTGCACAGTCCCTGTACTCTGCCGTCCTCTCCGTACTTTCCGTGAAGCACGGGGAATACAGCGTCAATGCGGTGTATGGTGCTCTCACCGTCGGAGATTATCTTTATTACGCCTTTGTTTGTCATATCCGGGCTTATTATGCATGAACAGCAATCGCTGTCCTGCTCCCAGCTGCCGTCCTTTATATTCTCATAGCTTCCCGGGTAAAACAGCCATCTGCCGGCTCTCGTAATGCCAATTGCGAGCGGCTCTATCTCCTTTGGCATGGCGCTCAACACGCTGTATGCGGTGTGGAGCGAGGCGGCATGGTCAGCGGAAGCACCGCCGAACAGTACGGCTATTCTTTTTTTCGCCATAGGTTTTCCTCTTCTTTCGTTCTTTGACTTTTATACAATAATAAGATAAGTATATCACATTCGGCGGTCAAGTTCAAGTATCAGCGGGTAAATTATATGAATAGTATCAGGGGCGTTTGTCGTCTTTGTATTCTTTTGGGGTGACACCGACAGCTTTGCTGAAAGCACGGCAGAAATGGCTCTGTGACGAGAACCCGAGCAGTGATGCGATATCGGCGATACTGTGATCTCCGTCCCGCAGCATTCCTTTGGCGGCGTTGATGCGTACGGCGCTGATGTACTCGTGTATTCCTATGCCGATCTCCGCCTTGAACAGGCGGTGCAGGTGGGAGCGGTCGTAGCCGATGGTTTCGGCGATAGACTTTGCTGTAAGGTTCTTTCCGGTGTTCTCGGATATCATCTTGATAGCCTTGCGGACGGGCACGGAGAGCCGTTTCGTGCGCCTTAGCCTGCGCATTCTTCCGGCGTAATCCATCATCATATCATCATTCAGCTCCATGACCTGTTTTACAGTCGTACACTTGTCGGCTCGTTGAATGTACAGGTCGCTCAGAGTGTAGGCGGTTTCCTCGGACATACCTGCGGCAAGGCAGGCGCGGGCGACAAGCGCGGCGCATACCACCAGGTGGTATATCTGGTTGCGGAGCGGATCGTCGGATAGCTGTCCTTTTCCGCTGTCGGGATCTGCATCGTATCTGAGCTTATTTTCGAGTATCTTTTCGACCTCGCCCGAGGCTACAAGCGCAAAGACGGTGTTTTCATTTTCGACAGGCTCATGAAAAAAGTCCTGTGCCTGCTGTACATAAAGGAGCTTATCGGGCTCTGTATTTTCGTCTGTACCGGTGGTTGATACCATGGTACATTTTGCGGCGTTTTCGGGTGTATCCGACCTGATTTTCTGCTCATTGGCAGATACTGTATGTTTATCTGTCATATTTCACCTTTCCTGTATGTTTTTTAAACGTTGAAAATATTATACAACATTTATGCAAAAATAGCAACATTTTTAATATACCTGAAATTTGGTTTGTGCTAAGATAAAGTTGTAATTAAAAAATGTAGAATGGGTGAATAGCACCCTGACGGAAAAGGAGCTAATATGAAAGCAAGGGCACTCAAGGCTATAATAGCGGCGGTACTGGCTGTATCGATGCTGGCGGGCTGTGCAGGCAATACATCATCGGGCGGCTCATCGCCGATATCGTCCGATACGGTATCATCTGACGTGACAACATCAGGCGCGACATCATCTGAGGCGGGATCGTCCGATACGGTATCATCTGACGTGACAACATCAGGCGCGACATCATCTGAGGCGGGATCGTCCGATACGGTATCATCATCGGAAATCTCAGCCGATGAAAGCACATCTCAGGACGTTTCTGCGGAGGACAGCAGCGAAAGCAGTACTGACAGTTCTGCGCAGAGTAGTGAGCAGAGCACAACGCAGTCGGGTGAAGAGGAGAGCAGTAACGACACCTCAGAGCCTGCCGGGGAGAGTGAGCCCGGAGTGATGCGCGACATTACTTCTCAGCAGCTTGTCGATGATATGACATTCGGCTGGAACCTCGGCAACACGCTTGACGTTTGCCAGGCTGACCGTGACGGTGACGGCAAGGTAAACGAGCACGTTGAAGAGGGCGAAAAGGTTGACGAAACGCTGTGGGGCAACCCTAAGGCTACATATGAACTGTTCGCTCAACTTAAAAGCGATGGAATAAATGCGGTGAGAATACCTGTGACGTGGCGTGACCATATGGACGCTGACGGAAACATCGACAAGGAGTGGATGGACAGGGTGCAGCAGGTTGTCGACTATGCGTACTCGCAGGAAATGTATGTTATAATCAACGTTCATCATGACGGCGGCGGTGATCCGAAGTTCGGCGCGTGGATAATCGAGGAGTCGCAGAAGGACTATGACGCATTCCTGAAAAAGTATAAAAATGTCTGGGAACAGATCGCCGAGAGGTTCAAGAATTACTCCGACTATCTGATATTCGAGTCGATGAACGAGGTCGGATTTGACAACCTTTACAACAAGAACAAGGCGGACGCATACGACCTGATAAACAAGATCAACCGGGACTTTGTCGACATAATCCGTGCAACAGGCGGAAACAACGCAAAGCGTCATCTGCTTATAGCGGGATATTACACCGACATAGAGCGCACCTGCGATTCTCTCTTCAAGATGCCCGAAGACCCCGAAAACAGATGTATTGTTTCGGTGCACTACTACACACCGTGGGACTTCTGCACCTGTGACATCAAGCACACATGGGGCACAAAGAAGGAAGTAAGGCAGATGGAAACGCTTATCGGCAAGATGAAGACGAACTTTGTTGACAAGGGAATACCTGTAATAATCGGCGAATATGCGGCAAGCGGAAGCGACCTTTCTTCCTGCATATTCTTCATCGAAAAGCTGAACAAGCTGTGCAGTGATTACGGCATTGCGACATTCATCTGGGACAACGGCGGACAGATAAACAGAACCACCTATCAGTGGAGAACACCGCAGTATCTTGAGGTACTTAAGCGCGCGACAAGCGGAGAGGACTATGAGGTAGTGAAGAGCTGAGAGGCGGCGTGGAACAGACGTACATGACGGAAAGTTAATATTTATGACCCTGCTGTTTCGGGAACGGAACGGCAGGGTTTTTGTGTGTAATGAATAATGAATAATGAATAATGAATAATGAATAATGAATGATGAATAATTGTGGTGACCGCCGCCGGCGGTAGATTTGGATTTTGGGTAGTGCGGGGCTGGCGGTGTTTGTAGAAGTGGAGATAATCGGGGCGGCGATCCCTCAGTCTTGACGGCAGATAAGGTTTGTGCAATTTGAACAGTGTGAGTGTCACTGAATATAGTTGTATCTGAAACTAGCAAGCCTTGCCGCAAGCCAGCTCCCTTTGGCAAGGGAGCCAAGTGAGGTGCTTGGCGGCGCGTGTTGTTTCTTTTTTGAATGATATTGAGTTTTATAGAGGTTTTAGGTTAAGCGCAACCTGTAAGTTAGAAGTAACACCACGGCTCCCTTGTGTAAAGGGAGCTGTCACAGTGCGGTACAACATTTTAGGTATTGCTGTGAGTATCAGGTTAAAGATGTACTGAAATAGAACCGAGTTTTTCGGCGCTGTGACTGAGGGATTGTTAGCGGAGGTGATGGCAGAAGCGGAAAGGTTTGATGCAGGCGATCCCTCAATAGTTGGCTGAGCAAGACTTAAGCAACAGAAGCTCACCTTTGGCAAGGGACGGGCAAGGATGCCCGATGTTGAACGCCCAGAGTTTTGCAGGACGCAAAACAAACAGAGCGTTCATAAGCCGAGTGTGTGGTAGTGCGGGGCGAGGGGCAGTGCGGGGTTGGCGGTGATGGCAGAAATGGCACGGTGCGGCATAAGGAGCTTTTGTGCGGAGCTAAAAGTGTACTGAAGCAGTATTTTGTAAGCAAAACTGCTTGACAAAATAAAACTATAGTGATATACTAATGCTATCGCAAGAAAAAAGATATTTCTGTAAGAAATGTAAGGGTGAGAGATATGTGTAAGACAGCAAATGCCAATTTATGTAAACGGGGGGGGGCTGAGTAACAGCACCTCTGTAAGTAATGCACAATATCTCTGCGTAAAATTTAATATGGTAATTAAGGCATAGTCCACGAGGGGTGGAGTATGCCTTTTTATATTTTAAAAAAGAAAGAGGTATGAATTTATGAAAGTGAAAAAGTGGCTGCTGGGGCTTGTGACCTTTGCGGCGATGGCTGTGCTTTGCGCGGTTTGCGCGGGGGCGGAAAATTATCATGCGTACATAGGTTTTCAGACAGGAGCTTACTCATTAAGGAACTCTTTTGATGACGCTACATTTGGTAAGGACGTTGCAGACGGCAAGTACTTCAACAGCGTAATCGTATGGGGCGGTAACAACCCTGAAACATTCCCTCAGTATGAAGACAAATTCGATGATAATATGCCGGATGGTGGTGCCGGCTATGTTCTTCCTGCTACATACACAGATGTACAGATCGACAAGGACGGCACATATAAGGTTGGCATTTCTGACTTTGACTGGGCACTTGACGGTGCATCATCTTTCAACCTTCTGTTCGTTTCAACAGATATTCCTTTTGATAAGGATGCAGGCGAAGACGGCGAATCAATCGCTAAGTTCTCTGACTGCAAGATCATCGTTGACGGCAAAGTAACATCAGAAGTTGCTGATCCTATCATCGATACAGTAGAAGGTGAGAAGTCAGGCAATACAAAGGTTCTGTTTGCTAACGTCTGGATCAATGATCTTGAGAGCTATGCAGGCGTATACCCCACAAAGTCACTGGAAATACAGTTTGATGTAAGCTTCACTCAGAACACGAATTTTGAATACTATGAAAATAGTGACGGAGATACAGTTTCAATAACAAAGTACATCGGAAGCGAAAGTGATGTAGTAATTCCCGAGGAAATTGATGGGAAGAGTGTAACAGCTATAAGCTATGGCGCTTTCAGTGAGTGCACAGACATAAAGAGTGTAGTTATACCGAACAGTGTGACGAGTATAGACTCAGATGCTTTCTACGGTTGCACAAGCCTTACAAGTATAACTATACCCAACAGTGTGACGGAGATAGGCTGGGGCACTTTCGGCAAATGCACAAGCCTTACAAGCATAACGATACCGAACAGTGTGACAAGTATAGGCAATGGTGCTTTCGCCAATTGCACAAGTCTTACAACGATAAATGTTGCAACCGGAAATAAGAATTATATTTCAGTGAACGGCGTTTTGTATAATAAGGATAAGACTACTATAATATGTTATCCTGCCGGGAAAAAAGATAAAAATTTTAAAATACCTGACGGCGTGACGGAGATAGCTGACAGCGCTTTCGATTGTTGCGCAAGTCTTACAAGCATAACGATACCGGACAGTGTGACAGTGATAGACGATAGCGCTTTCAGCGGTTGTACGAGCCTTACAAGTATAGCGATACCGAACAGCGTGACGCATATAGGCGATGGTACTTTCATTGGATGCACAAGTCTCACGGCAATAAATGTTGCAACGGGAGCTCAGCTTTATTTTTCAGTAGATGGTGTTCTATACGTTAAAAATCTCTACTATGAGGATAAAACTTATTTAATATGTTATCCCGCAGGAAAAAAAGATGATAAATATATCGTAATCGATGGTGCAATAAATATCGCCGATAGCGCTTTCAGCGGTTGTTCGAACCTTACAAGTATAACAATACCGAATAGCGTGACGTGGATAGACGAAAGTGCTTTTATTGGTTGTACAAGCCTTAAAAGTATAATGATACCAAAAAGTGTAACGTCAATATACGATTATGCTTTCGGATATGATAATTATGATAGCGAGTACAAAAAGATCGATAACTTTAAAATCTACTGCTACAGCGGCACAGCGGGCGAACAATACGCCAAGGACAACGGCTTTGAATATGAACTGCTTGAAAAGCCCACACTGGCAAAAGTAACCGGCGTTAAGCTCACCGGCAGAGCGGCTGACGCACTCCGCATAAACTGGACTAAGAATGCTTCTGCCGATGGATACATTGTTGAAATGTACAAGGGCGGCAAGTGGGTAAGAGCCGCTAAGATAACAAACAATAACACAACCACTTTCAGAAAAGCAGGTCTTAAGGCTTCGACAGTGTATAAGTTCAGAGTAAGAGCATATAAGATGAGCGGTAAGACTGCGCTTTACGGCAATTATAGCGCAACTGTTGCCGCAAGGACAAATCCGTCTGTTGTAAAGGGTGCAAAGCTTACCGGCAGAGCGGCTGACGCGCTCCGCATCAACTGGGCTAAGAATACAAGCGCTGACGGATATATTGTTGAGATGTATCAGGGCAACAAGTGGGTAAGAGTTGCGAAGATAACGAACAATAACACAACCACTTTCAGAAAAGCAGGTCTTAAGGCAGGAACAGCTTATAAGTTCAGAGTAAGAGCATATAAGATGAGCGGTAAGACTGCGCTTTATGGTAACTACAGCGCTACTGTTACGGCAAGGACTAATCCGTCTGTTGTAAAGGGTGCTAAGCTCACCGGCAGAGCGGCTGACGCGCTCCGCATCAACTGGACTAAGAACACCACAGCCGATGGTTACATTGTTGAGATGTACAAGGGCGGCAAGTGGGTAAGAGCCGCTAAGATAACCAAGAACAGCACGACTACATACAGGGCGAGCGGACTTAAGGCTTCTACCGTGTATAAGTTCAGGGTAAGAGCTTACAAGATGAGTGGTAAGACTGCGCTTTACGGTAACTACAGCGCAACTGTTGCCGCAAGGACAAATCCGTCTGTTGTAAAGGGCGTCAAGATTGCGGGTAAGGCTAAGGACGCTTTGAGAATAAATTGGACTAAAAATGCTTCCGCGCAGGGTTACATCGTTGAGATGTACAAGGGCGGAAAGTGGGTAAGAGTTGCCAAGATAACCAATAACAGCACGACAACCTTTAGAAAGGCGGGACTTGCTAAGAATACTACTTATAAGTTCAGGGTCAAGGCTTATTATATGAGCGGTAAGACGGCGCTTTATGGTAATTACGGTAGTGTCAGCGGGAAGACCGCGGCAAAGTAACGCTCCGATTAAAAGCAAAAATCAATAATTACGACCGGGTAGCGATGTTAAGATCGTTGCCCGGTTTTGCGTTGTATGGGATAGTGAGGGGTTGGCGGTGTTTGTGGAGGTGGAGATAATCGGGGCGGCGGGAGGGGCAAGCCGCCTCCCCTACGGGAATTGGGCAGTGTACGGTGCTTTTGCGGTTATGGAAGTGTGAGTGGAAAAACTGCGGCGAAATAACGCACCGATTAAAAGCAAAAATCAATAATTACGACCGGGCAGCGATGGGAAAATCGTTGCCTGGTTTTGCATTGTATGGGATAGTGCGGGGTTGGCAATGCTTGACGGAGTGGATACAATCGTGGCGGCGGGAGGTAGGTGTTTTGCACAATACAGCAGGCGGTAATTTGTACAAAACGGAGAAAATGAAAGAAATGTCGGAAAATGATGTAAGGTTTTTGAGGTTCATACGTTTATATTATAGAAGGGAAAATCACAGACGATGTTGCTTTCTATGAATTTAATGCTTTATGCAGAAAGGAAAAAGTATGAAGAAAAGAGGTGTACTGTCGGCGGTGATAGCGTTTGCACTGACTGTAAACGGTGCAGTGAGCGCTTATGCCGACACAGGACAAGCAAACACAGTTAATGTCGGAGCTGTGGAGGACTCAGTCGGCACGGAGGTGAACGTAAGTGCGGAGGAGCACGAAAAAGCCGAAGAGCAGATCGTAAGGACTGCTGTCAGCGAAGAAAATCTGCCGGACAGCCTTGACGCGGAAACAATAATAGCCGACGGATATGTGGCGAGGCTAAACAGCGAGGAGCAGTCGCTTAGTGATATCGTCCTTGAAAAGGAGGACGGCACAAGGTCACTGTATCTGTTCGGCGAGAACGTCAAGTATGTTGACGAGAACGGCGAGGTCGCTGACAAGTCGAATGATGCGGTAAGACGCGGAAGAGCATATGTTAACGAAGGAAATGATGTTGAGGTCATTCTACCTGCAACTCTGACGACGGGCATAGCGGTAACCGACGATGAGCTGAATATAACGATGAAACCGCTTACTGACAAAATCGGAAGGTCGCTATCACCCGCAAAAAAGACGGCGGACGATACAGTAGTATACAGTGATGTATTTGACAGCAGCACCGATATCGAATATACTTATACATACGGCGGAGTAAAAGAGAATATCATATTAGAAAGCTATAACGGTAAAAATTCGTTTGACTATGAAATAACGACCGGCGGTCTTACATTGCATGAGGACAAGGGTACTTTACTGCTTGCCGATGAAAGCGGTGATGTAAAGGCTACACTCGGTGAGGTCATAGTATTCTCGGCTGACAACAAGCATAACACGATCGGAAAGTATAAGGTAGAGGAGCTTGAGAAAAACAACAGATATAAGGTAACACTGACTGTTGACAAGGAATATCTTACCGACCCGGATACAAAATATCCTGTCAAGATCGACCCATATATAAAATCTAATAAAGATAATCTCAGCATACAGGATCTTCAAGTTTTCAAAGGTAAGGACGGTAAGGGAACAAGCGAAACATCGCTCGGAACTTCCGGAGTTTCAAGAGTAGGTTGGACTGACTGGGGTGCGTGCAGGACTTTGCTTAAACTGAACGGATTTAGTTTCAGTTCAAAAGGTATAGTAAATGCATCGCAAATTCAAAGCGCATATGTTGAGATACGTGATCTGATGTGTCAAAGCACGAAAACGCAAATCGTATGTGCAATGTTTAAAGGCAATAACTGGACTGAAAAAGATGTAAAAACATGGAATGCGTTAAACGCAGGAAGTGCGGCAGGTCCTATAAAGATTTATCAGAAGGACAAATCAAAACCTGCGGTATATCAGCATACCGTAAAGGGCGATAACGGGCAGAGTGTACGCGACGGTTACAGTAAACAATGGTATGCGTGGGATATAACAACTATAGCTAAAAACTGGTTTAAAAACAGTTCTTCTATGGCAAAAGGTCTGGTTTTCAAAACTGCAAGTGAAACATATGAAATAAGCTCAAAGTATGCAAAGAATATGAAAACTTTCAGTTCTATGCAGGGTAATGCTGATTATAAGCCGTATGTTGTGATTGAATATAACTCTAAAGTTGCAGTAAAAACCATCACACTGTCTTCAAAATCGTTTCCTTTAAATGTAAATAACAGCAGAGTGCTTACTGCAACGGTTCAGCCGAGTAATGCTACAGACAAGTCGGTTAAATGGTCGTCAAGCGATACGGCTGTTGCCGTTGTTGACAGTAAAGGCAAAGTAACAGGAAAACGAGCAGGTAAAGCTGTTATTACCGCTAAATCTAATGACGGTAAGTGCAAAGCCACTTGCAGTGTTACAGTGAAGAGAGTGCTTACTTCTCCCGATACGTTAATTACAGATCCATCAACAAAGAAAAAGCTTCTGCTGTTGCAAACACTCAAAGATGCAAATGATCTAGCTTATATTCACGGGGAAATCAAATATGCAACTAAAGTAAAAATAAGCGAAGATATCGATGAAAAAATGAATATTGCAAGAGCAGACTATATTGTGGTCGGAAATAATCCGACATCCGAGTATGCGTATACTGTGTTGGGAGGAAACAGAAATGCAAAAGTGCCGTCATCTTTTTCGAGAAAATTAAGGTTGAATTCATCGGGATTTGATGTTATAGTTGTACAGAGAGCGTTAGAGGTACTGGGATATTATGAACATCTTGAGGGAAATAAATACGGAACATTTGACGAAAACACACTGGAGGCGGCAAACTCTTTTTCATATCTTTTATCAAGAGAAAACAATGAAATGGTTTTTGACAACGTTTCGTTCAATGTGCTTTTTCATGCGGCTAATTTAAGTGAAAGAACTTATGAAAGCATGTCAGAACTTAATAAAAGCAGAATAACGCATGATGAAGTAGTAATGTGGACTGCCGCTAAGGTCGGAGGCACAACAGACAGAAACAGTAACAAAATAGCACAAGGCGGTGTCAGTTATAAAGATAAAGAGAAGAAAATCAGATATGACGGATATGCCGATATTTTAAAACAAGTACCTCAAACCGGAACTTTTTTATGGGAGGTTAAACCGGATAAAAACAGATATGTTATAGGTCAAGCAATTGGAATAAGGCAGATTCAGCGATATTTAAATGCCGGAAATAATCCTAATATTCAACAAAATTTTACCAAGCCATTGATGGTTGGATATTATATTGAACCATACGCTTTTATGTCTTTTGATGGGTATTATATCGATGTAAGAACGCCAAACAAAACTGGCTACGGAAGAGGTCTTATATTATACTATAAAAACAAAGTAAAAGGCGAACATCAGAATATTATTGAAACTTCGCCTATAGAAGTTAAAGCTAAAGACTATGAATATAAAATGTCGTACAATTACAGCTATAACAATGATGCGTTGGGTTCAGTTGTTGTGTTAGGCGTTGTAATTGTTGCCGGAGTTGTTTGTGTTGCGTTAGCGCCTGCAACGGGCGGAGCTTCTTTGATAGTTCCGTTAGCAGGTTGTGTGTAAAGAAAGGGAAAATACATGAAAATAGAATATCATTCAACGACATTGGTAAGCATTTTAGGATATGGACTTGATAATGCCTTTCGTGAGCAATTGCCTGATAAGATTTCTGCAGTATGCAGTAAGAAAGTAAAGCTGTTGCAGTTTTATACGGAATTTTTCGGAGATGACGGAAACTATCTTTTTGAAAAAGACGGAGTATATTATTATCCGCTTACTGTTGTGTATTACGGCGACAGTTGGGAAACAAGGTGGATATCGTGGACTGTTGATATGAGTGCTAACCAACGTGAACCAGAGTATATCGGTATAATGAACATATATCCTGATACAATTCCTTTTGCATTATTCTATAATGATGGTATAGTGATCAAGGTATGTAAGGACGAAGATGTTGATGAGAAATTCAAAGAAATAATCAAGGGAAAAAATCTGTATTATAATCTCAGAGGGCATTACTATACAGTAATTCATACTGCAGGATTTAAGCAGGAGATGAATAAAATTAGTCAGATTTTCGTGGACGCACTTGCACTGCAAATTGAAGTACAGCTTGATGAGCTTGTCGGTGGAAAAATACCCAGAAAGGATTTCTTTTTTGAATTATCTGCGCATACAGTGAAAAAAGATTATGTAATATGTGGAGATAAACGGTATTTAGCGTTGCTGTATATATATAATGGTAACTCTATTACATTGAGCGTGTGCTGGGAGGGCGAATATGACATTACAGATGATATTGAGCGTGATGAGGTAAAGTTTGAACTGTGCGAGTGGCATCCGACACAGATAGTTTCGGATTTTGACGGTATACGGGAATTTGTTTACGAATATTGTCCTAAGCTGAGACCTGCGGAATAATCTGAAAAACAAGGCACTGCCGCGGTGTAATAGCCGCGGTGGGTGCTTTAATATCTAAATTCAGAAATTATATTTCAAATGTTGTATTAGGCGTTGTAATTGTTGCAGGAGTTGTATGTGTTGCATTAGCACCGGCAACGGGCGGAGCTTCTTTGATAGTTCCGTTAGCAGGTTGTGTGTAAAGAAAGGAAAAATGCATGAAAATTGAGTTTTATTCAGCAACAATAAACTTAATAATCGGACAGGGTTTTAAAGATGCGGCAACGGAACAGCTGCCCGATAAGATATCCGCAGTATGCAGTAAAAAGGTAAAGCTGCTGCAGTTTTATACTGAATTTTTCGGAGATGACGGAAACTATCTTTTTGAAAAAGACGGAGTGTATTATTATCCGCTTACAGTGGTTTATTACGGTGACAGTTGGGAAACAAAATGGATATCATGGACTGTTGATATGGAAGTTAATAAATTAAAGCCTTATTATCCATTCAGATTTTCAAACATAGATTTGTGTTTTGTTCCGTTTTCATTATATTACAAAGATGAATTAGAATTTCACGTTTGCAGTGATGAAGATGTCGATGAAAAATTTAAAGAAATGATTAATGGGAAAAATCTATATTATAATCTTAGAGGGCATTATTATATGATTGTTCTTACAGCATGTGATAAACGCCTTCTGAATAAAATAAATCAGATTTTTATGGACGCACTTGCTTTGCAGATTGAAACCCGGCTTGACGAGCTTGTCGGGGGCAAAATACCGAGAAAGGATTTCTTTTTTGAAATTGATGCTAAAAATGTTGACAAATTATTAAGTGTATACAATGGAAAGAAATATTTAGAAGTATCATTTATATATATAATGGCAATGTGATTCCATTGAGCATCAGTTGGGAAGGCGCATACAATGTAACAGATGATATTGACAGAGATGAAGTAAAGTTTGAACTGTGCGAGTGGCATCCGACACAGATAGTTTCGGATTTTGACGGTATACGGGAATTTGTTTACGAATATTGTCCGAAGCTCAGGAAGCTCAAAGATGGAGGGGTACAGTAAATTGATACAGACATTGCCGCAGTGTATAAGCTACGGCAAGTGTCTGTTGGAATATCGGTGAGCAGGAGTTGTTTGTGTTGCGTTAGCGCCGGCAACGGGCGGAGCTTCTTTGATAGTGCCGTTAGCAGGTTGTGTGTAAAGAAAGGGAAAAATATGAAAATAGAGTATAACTCAGCCCCATTAACCAGTATTTTAGGAACAGGACTTGACAAAGCCTTTCGTGAACAGTTACCCGATAAAATATCTGCAGTTTGCAGTAAGAAGGTAAAGCTTTTACAGTTCTACACTGTGTTTTACGGAGATGACGGAAACTATCTTTTTGAAAAAGACGGAGTATATTATTATCCGCTTACTGTTGTGTATTACGGCGACAGTTGGGAAACAAGGTGGATATCGTGGACTGTTGATATGAGTGCTAACCAACGTGAACCAGAGCACTTTGGTATAAAGAATATATATCCGGAGTCAGTTCCGTTTGCACTATTCTACGACGATGGAATAGAGATCAATGTATGCAAAGACGAAGAGATAGACGAAAAATTCAAAGCAATGATTCAAGGGAAAAATCTGTATTACAATCACAGAGGTCATTTATGTACAGTGATTTATACAGGCGGATTTATGCAATACATGAATAAAGTCAGCCAATTTTTTATGGATGCGCTTACTTCGCAGATAGAAGTACAGCTTGATGAAATTGTTGGTGTGAGAATACCAAAGAGAGATTTTTTTCTTGATGTTTCAGTTTGTGTACTCGATAAAAATTATACTATATATGATGATAAAAGATATCTGTCAACGGACTTGATAATTAACGGTTATGCGATTTCATTAAGTATCAGTTGGAATGGTGCATACAATATAACAGATGATATTGACAGAGATGAAGTAAAGTTTGAACTGTGCGAGTGGCATCCGACACAGATAGTTTCGGATTTTGACGGTATACGGGAATTTGTTTACGAATATTGTCCTAAGCTGAGACCTGCGGAATAATCTGAAAAACAAGGCACTGCAGCGGTGTAATAGCCGCGGTGGGTGCTTTAATAGCTAAATTCAGAAATTATATTTCAAATGTTGTGTTATGTGTTGCTATTATTTAGTGAGTTGTATGTGTTGCGTTAGCGCCTGCAACGGGCGGAGCTTCTTTGATAGTTCCGTTAGCAGGTTGTGTGTAAAGAAAGGAAAAATGCATGAAAATTGAGTTTTATTCAGCAACAATAAACTTAATAATCGGACAGGGTTTTAAAGATGCGGCAACGGAACAGTTGCCCGATAAGATATCCGCAGTATGCAGTAAGAAAGTAAAGCTTTTACAGTTTTATACTGAGTTTTTCGGAGATGACGGGAACTATCTTTTTGAGAAAGACGGAGTATATTATTATCCGCTTACTGTTGTGTATTACGGTGACAGTTGGGAAACTAGGTGGATATCGTGGACTGTAAATACAGAGGTTAATAACTTAAAGCCTTATTATCCGTTCAGATTTACAAATTTAGACTTATACTTTGTTCCGTTCTCATTATACTACATAGACGGTTTGGAGTTTAACGTTTGCAATGATGAGAACATAGACGAAAAATTCAAAGCAATGATAAAAGGAAAAAACCTGTATTATAATCTGAGAGGACATTATTATATGATTGTTCTTACAGCCTGTGATAAATGCCTTCTGAATAAAATAAATCAGATTTTTATGGACGCACTTGCTTTGCAGATTGAAACCCGGCTTGACGAGCTTGTCGGGGGCAAAATACCGAGAAAGGATTTCTTTTTTGAAATTGATGTCAGGATATTAGAAAAAGCTTGTGTATTATACAATGATAAAAGATACTTGGATTTGTGTTACATTTATAACGGAAATTCAATCTCGTTAAGCATAAGCTGGGATAGCAAATATGATATTTCAGATGATATTGACAGAGATGAAGTAAAGTTTGAACTGTGCGAGTGGCATCCGACACAGATAGTTTCGGATTTTGACGGTATACGGGAATTTGTTTACGAATATTGTCCTAAGCTGAGACCTGCGGAATAATCTGAAAAACAAGGCACTGCCGCGGTGTAATAGCCGCGGTGGGGGCTTTAATAGCTAAATTCAGAAATTATATTTCAAATGAACTTCAGCGCGCCGCGTTAATTTGCACACAAAGAATATGATGAAAAACAAGAATTCAAAAAGTGTTCTTTTAGGCTCAAGCTATGCGGAAAATCCATACTATATTGTTGCAGAAAAAAACAAAATGACATATTTTTATAGTAGTAAATATGATGAGTTTGTGGCTAAATATGGAATAAATAAAATGTGGGAGGCGAATCAAACTTTTTTGAAAAATCAGTTAGATCAGAATAAGAAAATATATTTTAATATTAATCCAAACAATGCAAATCCAAATTCTGCATTTTTCAAGGAAATTATGTATATAAAAAATTATTATAAAATAAGTTCAAATCAGCAGTTAGATGTGAATTATATTAAGTTCCTCGGTGCTTGGTATTGGTCAGGAGAAGTTAAGTAAATGTCAATTAAAGATTTTCTTGTAAAAGTATTATGCGAAAGTTCAGATGATAAACCAAAGAGAGGTTCTTTGCCGAGAAGATATATACAGGAAGATGTTTTCAAGTCGGATTATGCACTGATATGTCCTTTCAGAACAATCCCTGACGAACCGGGACTTTATATGAAGTTTTTGTATTATCTGAGCGAAGGTCTTGAAAAATACGGAGCTAAAGCTTCTGATGTTGAATATCATGCGCAGAAAACAGGTGCATATATTCTTATGGACTGTGAACCTTTACCTGAAAACAATACGCTTACTCTCAGTGGAGCATATTCAACGATAATGAACAGCGATCGCAATGACGAAACTTTTAAAAGAATAGCCGAAGGCGTTGATTATGCTACGATGAAAACTCTCGGCGAAAAATATGAGCTGACCGATGTTGCAATTCGTAACGGATTCTATTCGAGAATATGGGAAGTGTATCGTAATGATCTTGAGTGGGAGAACAGAGAAGATATAAAAAGGCTCTGTGAAGAGCAGAAATGCTGTCCTTTTGTAACTGCTGAATACAAAGATAGTGTCGAGCCTTGTCTTGTGATGATATATAGCGATCCTATAAGATTACAGACAGGTACGCCACAATATTTCAAAGAGAGCTTTCAGCAATATGTTGACAATAAAATGCCGCACGACAATGTGAAAGTAAGATTTGACACGTTGATATGGTCGGAAATACACGACAATAACAAGTTGCTGACATATGATCCTGCAAGTTGGTTCTTTTTCAACGGGTGCAAGTTCAAGGATTAAGAAGAGTTTTGTCCTGCAAATCAAAATAATCTATACTAGTTGAGCTCGATAGTTTTGCATTCTCTGATATGAATTTTGGAAAAAATAAATATTTGAACAATCAAAACCAATAACGGTACAGTGGCTGTTGCTTTGCGGCAAAATAGGAGGAAAATTTAACAGTTGATTTTTGTATTGATATTGACACAGCCGCGGTGTAAAAGCCGCGGCAGGTGTCTGTTGGAATATCGGTGAGCAGGAGTTGTTTGTGTGGCGTTAGCGCCGGCAACGGGCGGAGCTTCTTTGATAGTGCCGTTAGCAGGTTGTGTGTAAAGAAAGGGAAAAATATGAAAATAGAGTATAACTCAGCCCCATTAACCAGTATTTTAGGAACAGGACTTGACAAAGCCTTTCGTGAACAGTTACCCGATAAAATATCTGCAGTTTGCAGTAAGAAGGTAAAGCTTTTACAGTTCTACACTGTGTTTTACGGAGATGACGGAAACTATCTTTTTGAAAAAGACGGAGTATATTATTATCCGCTTACTGTTGTGTATTACGGCGACAGTTGGGAAACAAGGTGGATATCGTGGACTGTTGATATGAGTGCTAACCAACGTGAACCAGAGCACTTTGGTATAAAGAATATATATCCGGAGTCAGTTCCGTTTGCACTATTCTACGACGATGGAATAGAGATCAATGTATGCAAAGACGAAGAGATAGACGAAAAATTCAAAGCAATGATTCAAGGGAAAAATCTGTATTACAATCACAGAGGTCATTTATGGACAGTGATTTATACAGGTGGATTTATGCAATATATGAATAAAGTCAGCCAATTTTTTATGGATGCGCTTACTTTGCAGATAGAAGTACAGCTTGATGAAATTGTTGGTGAAACCATACCAAAGAGAGATTTTTTTCTTGATGTTTCAGTTTGTGTACTGGATAGAGATTATATTGTATATGGTGACATTAAGTATCTGGCGGTAGGTTTTATAATTAACGGTCATTCTATTACATTGAGCGTGTGCTGGGAGGGCGAATATGACATTACAGATGATATTGAGCGTGATGAGGTAAAGTTTGAACTGTGCGAGTGGCATCCGACACAGATAGTTTCGGATTTTGACGGTATACGGGAATTTGTTTACGAATATTGTCCTAAGCTGAGACCTGCGGAATAATCTGAAAAACAAGGCACTGCCGCGGTGTAATAGCCGCGGTGGGGGCTTTAATAAAGGATTTAAAGAAAATGTATGAGATTGGGTTTTGTTTGGTAAGATTATGTGGTATAATAACCTCAGACATAAAATCCGCCGGAAGTGGATTTTGCCGTGCCTTGTACGGCTTGCGGCACACCGCCTGTCTGAGAACATTTTAACATAAAAACTTTTGTCAAAAGGCAAAAGACGGCATATCGCCGTGTCGGCTGACACCGACTTATTTTATGTTATAATACAAACAATGATCGTATCAAAAAAATAAAAGTTGCGGCGCTGTCACAACTTTTTAAGAAAGGTATTTTTATGAGCGAGTTGATGAAATACGCAGAGTCTGCTGACCTCTATTCCAAAATATCAAATCTCATAACAGCAAAAAAATATACTGTTTCACGTGCTGTCAATTCAGCCATTGTCTTTCTCTATTGGGAGATTGGCGAAACTGTTTGTATGGATATTTTGCAGAATCATAAAGCAGAATATGGGAAAGCTATTATAAACGAAGTTGCAAAACAGCTGTCTCAAAATTATGGAAAAGGATTTGACCGAACAGCAATTTTCAGAATGGTACAGTTCTATCAAGAGTTTCCCGATAAAGAAAAAGTTGCGACGCTGTCACAACAATTGACTTGGTCTCATTTTGTAGTTTTGCTTCCGATTGAAGATGAATTAAAAAGAGATTTTTACGCTGCCATGTGTAAATCAGAAAATTGGAGTGTTCGTGTACTGAGAGAACGTAAAAACTCTATGCTCTATGAACGCACAGCTATTTCCAAAAAGTCTGATGAAACGATTAAAAACGATATTGCACTTCTTATGGAAAAGGATAAGATGTCATTGGATCTATTTTACCGTGACCCTTATGTACTCGATTTTCTCGGACTGAAAGATACATACAGCGAAAAAGATTTGGAAAATGCAATTTTGTCTGAACTTGAACGATTTATACTTGAAATGGGCAGTGATTTTGCTTTTATGGCAAGACAGAAACACTTCGTTCTGGACGGAAAAGATTACTACATGGACTTGCTTTTCTATCATCGTTCGCTTAGACGACTTGTTCTTATTGAATTAAAACTTGGTGCATTTGAACCTGAGCATAAGGGACAAGTTGAACTATATCTGCGTTGGCTGAAAAAGAATGAAATGTGCGAGGGAGAAGATGATCCGATTGCTTTGATTCTTTGTGCAGAAAAATCACAGGAAACAGTAGAACTTATGGAATTAGATAAGGGAAGCATCCACGTTGCACAATACCTGACAAAAATGCCGCCGAAAAAATTACTGGAAGAAAAATTGGCAATTGCTATTGAAAACGCTAAGGAACAGCTGGAACAAAGATAAAATCGAATATGACGGCAGTATAATACCTGTTTATGCCGAGAAGAGAACATATAAGGCAGATGAAAACAGTATTACGACTGATTATATCGCGTTGATGCCGGCGGCGAAATAAATAATTGAATTTGGCACTGCCGCGGTGTAATAGCCGCGGTGGGGGTTTAATAAAGGATTTAAAGAAAATGTATGAGATTGGGTTTTGTTTGGTAAGATTATGTGGTATAATAACCTCAGACATAAAATCCGTCGGAAGTGGATTTTGCTTGTTGACAAAAGATGAAATACTATCCTGCAAGTTGCTACTTTTTCAACGGTAGCAGATTCAAGGATTAAAATTTTATCGCACTATGGACAAACAGGGGTGCTCAGTTGTAATATAAGTAAAGAGGCAGAAAGGAGTATACATATGAAAAAAATCTTAGAAATATCGGTGTTTGCGGCGGTGGTTATTTGCCTGTCGGCGTTTTTGCTTATCGGGTGTCAGAGCAATAAAAATCTTGTTGCAACGGTCAACGGTACTGATATCACCGAGGAACAGCTACAGGAGCAATTAAAGACAAATGCGGTTTTCAAAGAGGTTATAAGCAGTCATATTGACGATATAGCTACACCTGACTATAAGGAGATCACGCTCAAAAGACTTGACGAGCAGTGCCCTGCTGACAGGGACAAGGCTATAAAAAAACTGGTTGAAACGGCTTATTTCCTCGGTATGGATAACAGCATATCAAAAGATGAAGCCGAGAAACAGATAAAGCAGCAGCTTGACGATCTTGATGCATATTCAGGTCAATATGGCAATGTAAAAGTCAATCGTGAGATAATGAACGAATGCTTTGAAAAACTGTCGACCACGGAAGAGCAGTACATAAAAGACAGCGCCGATTCGTATATCGCAATGGTGAACAGGCAGAGAATGTACAACAAATTTATTGAAGATGAAAACCTTGTTGTCGATGAAAATAACAGCGATGAGGTCAGAAATGAATTTGAGCAATATCTTGACGAACAGCTGAAGAAAGCCGATATTGTGTATTACAACAGTTGATATAAGTAACGGAAAGTTTATGTAAAACCGGATATCACCTATATCATATCGCTTTAGGCAGAGGGAAAACTATGGATATAAAGACGCAGAACTATTTTAAAAACTGGAGTGATACGGCAAGTTGGTCGACGGACGGCTCACTGCAATACGATGAACGAAACAACGTGTTGTATTTTGATAAGACAAAGGTTACGGAAAAGTTGTCCGATGTAAATGAAGACTATGATGTTGCGGCAGTGCGGACATTTGATATACCTGGCGGCAGTCATGGGTTTTATTTCTCGGTCACGCTCGGAAACAGCTCACCGCTTTTCGATAACAACGGCGGACGTATAGACATTGAATTTTATGACGCAAACGGTGTAAAGACAGTAGGAGATTATTCAACTTTGTACATATATAATGCAGAGAATTTCATCGAGGCATATCTGGGCGATGACAAGCCTGCACCTATCCCGGAAGATGCAAAAAGTATGGTTATAAAGGCATACGGGGTTTCCGATACAAAAACGATAGAATTCTATATGAAAGACTTTAAACTGTCGTTTTCGGACAGGGAGGATTGTATGGAAACATTCGCTAATGTTTATCCGGCGTTTTTCAGCAGAAAGGTTGATAATTCTCCGATAAGAATAAGCTCGGGCTCGCAGATCATGACTGTAGTCAGCTTTGCGGCAATAATTGCGGGTGTTGCGATCGTGACGGTATTGCTTGCAAGAGCTGACAGAAAAAAGAATATAGCAAAGTGAGGTAAAGGCTATGAAAAAATTTGCAGGGATAGCGGCTGTTATGGTAGCTGTGATGCTTACGGCGTGCCAGAATAACGTTGTAAATTCCGACATTACGGAAAGTACATCGGAGATAACTAAGACAAGCGATACAGAGCAAAGCGGCAATGACAGCAGAGAAGAAAGCAGTACCGAAAGCCTTACCGAAGAAGAGCAAATGCGCAATGAGCTTTTCGAGAGAGCAAGTACAGTAAAACAAGATGACAGCGAAGGGACTATACTCGAAAAAATGGGCGACGGATACATAGTAACCGGTTCAGGCATATCTTGTTATTTATATTATATCTGTCCATGGGAATATTTTCAGGTTGGAAACGGAGCGGGAGATTTTTTGGGATATTATAATTTAAAATCCGAAGAGGTTGAACTCAATGGAAATATAAGTCGTTTTCCTAAGGAAATTTCAGATAAATTAAACCAATTGAATTCGGAGAGTACGCTTGAAAATGTTGAAGAGCTCTTTGGAAAACCTTCGGAAAATAATGATATGTTTAAGTTGGAACTTACAGCAGTAGAAAAAGGTATTGAATATTTTGGAGGAAACGAGGTTGCGTTATATTTCGGATACACCGACAAATTAAGAGTGTATATTGTAAACAGCATAATATATGTTAATCGTATCGGTGACCACGATTATATGGAAGAAGAATGATGACGAAAAATAAAAGCTCAATAAGCTGACCGAACAAAGCATGCTTGATGATGTTGAAAGGATCTTAGGCGAACCGGACGGAAAATATTTCACCGACGCGCTCAATCCGTCTACTGTGAACGCTTATGAATATGAATTCGGTGACGGTGATCGCAACGATGTTCTGTATTTTACTTATGACGGCAAGCTGAGGGCTTATAAGGAATATGGCAAAATACTTGTAAGTAGAAGATAAGGAAATATAAACCGAGGCAGAAAGGCGGAATATGCATGAAAAAGATGATATGTTTCATATGTATGTTTGCGTTGATTTTACTCTCAGGCTGTGAGGACAAAAAACTTTCGAGCGCCGTTTCATCACTTGATAACGAAAGCTCTCAAAGAAATGTAAGATATAATGCAGTCAATTCATGTTATCAAGCATATAATACAGCTAAAGAGCTGGTAGATGCGTCAAAAGTTGTAGTGTCCGGAAAGGTCACAGGGTTTACTTTCGTAGCGGTAGACAGAAATAGCTATGAGGTCGCAACCGATGAAACCGCGCAGGAAGACAAAGAAATATTTACTATTTACACGGTAGAAGTGATAACGCCTTATAAGTACATTAACGATAATGTCCCGGAAAAGTTAAACCTTTGGATAGAGGGCGGTTTTGAAGATATGTTCATAGAAGAACAGCTTGAAGCGTTGGGCGGTTCAGATACAATAACAATAGCGTTTAACAGACCTGAAATTGAAATAGGAAAAACTTATCTGTTTTCGTTACTGACTGAAAACGGAATTGACGCTTTCGTCAGGAATTCAGAACAGAGTGCAATTGATCTGAGTGACCCGCAAAATAAAGATCGACTCAATTTGTTTACCGCACAGGATATTATTGATTGCTTTGATTAAGTGGCTACAGAAATACCGCAGTGGTTGTATCGGAATTTGCAAACAGGCTCAGTCACCCTTTTCAAAGCGGGCACGGAGCTTTTCAAGTGCTTTTTTCTCTATTCTTGAAACATAACTGCGGCTGATGTCAAGCTCGTCTGCCACCTCACGCTGGGTCATTATCCTGTCGGTGCTGTAGGACATACCCGACAAGCCGTAGCGCTTTGTAAGTATCTCCTTTTCGCGCTCGTCAAGCTCTTCGTCTATATATCTGTACATTCTGTCAAGTTCTATATTCAGTGCGGCTTCTTCGGCAACATCTGTACCGTCGCAGAAGATATCGGCGAGGGTGACTGCGTTTCCGTCCTTGTCGCAGTCCATGGGCTCGTTCATATATACTTCCGTCTGTAGGTGCTTTGTTTTGCGGAAATACATTCTTATCTGGTTATTTATACACTTTCCCGCATAGGTCGAAAAGTTGATGTTCTTTTTATAATCAAATGTTTCGGCGGCGCGGATAAGTCCGATTATTCCGATGGATATCAGGTCATCGGCTTCCCTGCTGTCGGGGTAGTGCTTCTTTACTATAAACGCAACAAGGCGGAGGTTATGATCGATAAGCTTGTTGCGGGCGGCAAGGTCGCCCTGAGCCGCCTTTTCAAGGCATTCCCGCTCTTCCTTAGCGGAAAGCTGACGGGGAAACGAGCCGTTGCTTCTGAAATGCAATGCAAAAAATATAAGGCTTTGTAAAGCTGTTTGCAGTATCGTTATAAACATAATATCACACTCCGAAAAGTTAATGATACAGTTTATTCCGGACATTGTGCGGGTTATGCAGGTACATTATCACTTGACAGCAGAAATTTATCGGTGTATAATTAGCTATATAAAATTATAAGGTCAGGAGAGCGGAATATGAAGCAGAAAAATCGCGAAAAGCTCGGAATAGGTATGAAGATAGGTGCGGGGGTACTTGCGCTTATTATGATCATAGGTGTTGTGATACAGGGATTTATGTATCTGAACTGAGTTATTTATATATGGATAAAGTGAACCGCCGGCTGTAGGGCCGGCGGTTGTGTTTTATTCTGTTTTTATGTAGCTCAGTGAGAAGTCGCAACAGTCTTTGCCGCGACCGAGAGTTTCGTTTCTTTGCCATTTTAACTTCGGGTGAATGTTGCCGTATGCTATATCATCGCTGTCGCAGAAGCATACGCAAAGCTCGGGGCAACCGTACCTTGTGGTCACCAAGTGATAGGGGCATTTTATCATATCAAGCTTTGCCGTATTTTTATCAGTGTCGTATATTTTGTAATCAAAGCCCGCATCACGACCGAAGGTTTTTTGTGTGACTTTCAGGAATATTTTAGGAATACGCTTGTACATTCCCGCAAAGTGGGCGGCTTTGGATATTGCCTTTTTGATCTTCTCGGAGTGGAGCTCCACTATGCGGTGTATCTCGGCGAGTGCCTGCTCTTTACCCATGACGGCAGATAAGGTTTCATATGCCGCTATGCCGGGGAGGATCTGCCTTTCGAGGTGGAACTTCATCGCTTTTGATTCGTTTTCGGTTTCTCTTCTAAGCGTGGCAAGTCTGTTGTTCATATCCGATATCAGTTTTTCGGAGTGCTCAGGATAATGCATTTTACAGACTTTGATAAAACCGGTTTCAATATAGCTTTGCTTTGACATTTTGATTTTCCTCTTATGTATGTAATTACAGTTAGTTTAAAATAACTGTAATTATAATAGCACTGAAACCGGTGGTTGTCAAGGTAAACCGATAGGTTGTTCTTGACTTCAACTTATAGGAAAAGTCTGTTTAAATAAATAGAGCAGATTCTCTATCCCTAACCCCAAACCCCTTCCCCATTGGGGGAAGGGGCTGAGTGTGGGGCTGCCGCCCTCACCCCGCTTGGGGCTCCGCCCCAAACCCCATTTCTAAAAAATATAGGTTTATTGTCAGAATGATGATAGATTATTCCTGCCTTGTCCTGTCGGTTCTGTTGAAAATCAGTGATACCGCGAGAGCGAAGATCATAGCGGCGGTAACACCTGCCGAGCAGGCGGTAAATCCGCCCGTGAAGATTCCGAGTAAGCCGTCATCTTCCACAGCTTTTCTCATACCCTTTGCAAGCAGATTGCCAAAACCCGTAAGAGGTACGGACGCACCTGCACCCGCAAAATCGACGAGCGGCTGATAAATGCCTGTCGCTCCGAGAATTACACCCGAAACAACGTAGGCTACAAGTATTCTTGCGGGGGTTAGCTTTGTAAGGTCGATAAGCAGCTGACCTATAGCACAAAGTGCACCGCCGACTAAAAATGCCCATAAATATTGCATAATTTTTCTCCTGTTATATTGTGTCAGTAATCTCTACTAAGTGAGATATGCCGGGTATGCTTTCGCCCTGTTGCACTTTTGTGGTCGACATAAGCGCACCGGTAGCGGCAAAGAGCACTCTGTGGAGCTTTCCGTCCGCTATCTGCGGCAGGATATGTCCGCACAGCACAGAGGCACTGCAGCCGCAACCCGAACCGCCTGCGTGTACGTCCTGCTTTTCGCGGTCGTAAAGCATAAGTCCGCAGTCCTTGTGCTTGTCCTCTATTCCGATGCCGTCACGGCGGAAAAGCTCGTGCATAAGGTCAGATCCGACCTGTCCTAAGTCACCTGTGTAAATCATGTCATAATCGGCAGGAGAGGTATCGGTGGCTAAGAAGTGCCGTTTTATCGTGTCGTATGCCGCGCCTGCCATAGCCGCGCCCATATTATTTGCGTCCTTGATGCCCATATCGGTTATCTTTCCTATGGTGATGCTTTTCACAAACGGCGGCTTTTCGGCGGCAGAGGTTATACAGCAGCCTGCGCCGGTGGCTGTCCACTGTGCTGTTGGCGGACGTACACCGCCGTAGTTTATGGGAAATCTGAACTGTCTTTCGGCAGAGCAGAAGTGGGAAGAGGTGACCGCCGCAAAAAATTCGCCCAGTCGCATATCGGCAAAAAGCGAAGCCATGGCGAGGCTTTCCGCCATTGTTGAGCAAGCACCGTAAAGCCCTATAAACGGTATATCGGTGTCGCGCAGTCCGTATGCCGAGCCTGTGCACTGGTTGAGCAGATCGCCTGCGAAAATGAATGAAATATCTTCTTTTATAAGCTTGCCTTTTCTGAGCGCTATATCGAACGCATATTGCTGAAAGGTGCTCTCTGCCTTTTCCCATGTGGTAAGTCCGAGCTCAGCCCCCTCGGCGGCATAGTCAAAGCAGTTGCCGAGCGGACCGTCGCTTTCCATTTTACCGACAGCGGCGGCGCAGGAATATACCGACACACCGCGGTCAAGCTCTATAGTACCGTCAGTTATAAATCTAGCCATATCAACCTCCGAAAAGACTTATTATGAAGAGGATCACGCCGTAGATGAAGGCTGCCGCAATGCCGTAGACTATCACAGGTCCCGCTATGATGAACATCTTTGCGCCCGTACCGAGAATGAGACCCTCGGTCTTAAATTCAAGTGCGGGAGAAACAACGGCATTCGCAAAGCCTGTTATAGGCACAAGAGTACCTGCACCTGCGTGCTTTGCTATTCGTTCGTACTGACCGAAGCCTGTGAGCAATGCGCTTATAAGCACAAGCGTAATTGATGTGTAAGCAGATGCAGTATCGATATCGTTTCCTATCATGATATATAAATCGGTGAAGAACTGACCTATACAGCAGATAAGTCCGCCGATCACAAACGCTTTCGGCACTGTTATATATAGCTTGCTCGGCGCAGAATAACGATCGGCAAGCTGTGCGTATTCTTTTTTGGAAATGTTCAAAATATCACCGTCCTTGATGATATTTTTGCTTTTGCGGCGAAAAATATCCGTGTTAAAATCTGCTTCCCGACAAAGTAAAAAACGGTTATTATGCAATTTTTATATTGATTTATTGCAGATGTTGTGATATACTTTAGTAGAAAAGACAGGAAAAGCGCGGTTTTGCAGAATTATTTTCCTGTCGGATTTTTAAGCAAGAAAGGGATAACAAAAAAATGAAATACGCAGTATTACTTTGCGATGGTATGGCTGATCTTCCCCGTGAGGATATAGGCGGCACACCTATGAGTGTTGCTCATAAGCCTAATATGGACAAGCTCGCAAAGGTATCAAGAGTAGGTCTTGTAAAGACGGTCGAGGATAATTTAAAGCCCGGCAGTGACGTTGCAAATCTTTCCGTTCTCGGTTATGATCCTGCAATATATTATTCGGGCAGAAGTCCGTTAGAGGCGGGCAGTATAGGCATTGATATGAAGCCTACGGACGTTTCTTTCAGAACAAACCTTGTAACACTGTCAGATGAGCCTGTGTATGAGGACAAGACTATACTTGACTACTGCGCAGATGATATATCAACAGAAGAAGCCGCAGAGCTTATTAAGTTCATTGATGAAAAGCTCGGCACGGACAAATTCAGATTCTACAGCGGTGTAAGCTACCGTCATTGCCTGATATGGGATCACGGTACGACCGATATTGGCACGCTGACTCCTCCTCACGATATAACAGGCAAACCGATAAAGACACACCTCGGTGTAAACGAAAACGGTAAGCCGCTTATTGAGATGATGAAGAAGAGCTATGATCTGTTGAAAGACCACCCTGTAAACTTAAAGAGAATCGAAAGAGGTCTGCGCCCTGCAAACAGCATATGGTTCTGGGGCGAGGGCGTGCGCAAGGAGCTTACTCCTTTCGCCGAAAAGTACGGCAAGAGCGCCGCTATGATCTCTGCAGTCGACCTGCTCAGAGGTATCGGTAAGTTCACAGGAATGGATGTTATCAAGGTTGACGGTGCAACAGGCTACATAGATACAAACTTTGACGGTAAGGCTCAGGCGGCTGTTGACGCACTGAAGAGCGGCAAGGATTTTGTATATATCCATGTTGAAGCTCCCGATGAATGCGGTCATCGCAATGAAGTCGAAAATAAGGTCAAAGCAATAAGTCTTATCGATGAGAGGATACTCGGCAAGCTGCTTGAAGAGTTCAAGAATGAGGATATCAAGATCCTTATCTGCCCTGACCACCCCACACCGCTTGAACTGAGAACACATACAAACGCTCCTGTGCCGTTCATGATCTATGACAGCAGAAAGAAGCTGGACGGTGTTGATTGCTTCTGCGAGGAGAGTGCGGCTAAGACAGGCGATTATATTGCCGAGGGTCATACACTTATGAGCAGTTTTTTGGCTGACTGATAATACTATAAGAATATTTTACCGCCCTGTGTTTTTCACGGGGCGGTTTGTTATAAAGAGAAATGATGTAAACCTGCGGCGGTTTACATCATTTTGCTCGTTTATTTGACTATAAGTTGATATTCATCGCAGAAATTAAAGCTGCTTGAAAATGTTTTTTCAAGAGAATATAGCAGCAGTTCTTCTGAGTCGCCGTAGTAGTTTTCAATATCCTTTGAAACGGTGATTTCAACTATACGTTTGGTTGCTGGAGTATAGGCTGCGGTGCTTTCGGTGATCTCCTCCTTGCTGTTGTCGGTGATACTGCATTTTATGAGCTTTACGTCATCGCCGATATTGTTTTTCTTTTTCCAGTAATCAAATATTGCATAGGGATTACTTGGCAATTTTGAGAAGACATATGCAAGACCGTCATCGGAGCTGTCAGATCTGTAACAAATCAATACATATGACGCTTCTAACTCATAGCGTTCGGGATTGTTGGTTTCGTTTATATCTGTAACGTTTTCCTTTATAAATTCAGCGTTTCCTATGCGCTTTGGCACGGAAAGAGTGGCTTCATACGGAATTATATAAGTACCGCTGAATTTGCCCTCCTGTGCAGATTTGGCTATATAGGTAAGAAGCTTGTTCTGAAAAGCTGTGAGCTGTTCGCCGCTTAACGAAAATGTTGTGAAATAAAATGCTCTGTCGGCAAGCTCCTGTGCAGTAATACCTGCGGCTTCAATTTCTTCCATAGTCGCCGTGTAGATGTATGCCGGGGTATAGATGAAATTACCTTTACGGATCGATTTCGTGAATGTGACTAAATCATAGCATTTCTGTACATCGCCGGAGGCTATAGCTTCTATCTCTTCATCTGTGTAAATGTACTCAGAGTATTCATCGCCTAAATTGTAGTCTGCCGCCTGTTGTTTATAAACGTCATTACGCTTTTTTAGCATTTTGACTATTTTATCATGGTCTAATGAATATTTTCTGACTATGTTCGGGAAAAATGGGGCTTCTTCAATGTTTATAGGTGGTATTTTGTCTAAATTATAATGCTGTTTTTCGTATTCTTCCGACCACTTATAATAATCCTCTAATGTGCCTTCCGGACAGCTTTCTTCTATCAGGCGATCTAATTCAAGAGGTATCAAGCCGAATTTGGCTTCGGAAATTCCGTGAAAATTGCCGAGTTCATCTCCGCCTCCGCTCGAATGAGTGCTGAGCGGAGGCATTTTTACTTCCTCAAATGTAAGCGGTGCTTCAGCTATTGTGCCGGAAGTTATTTCTTCTACAGCGTTTGATGAGTCGGTCGGAATGGTATCATTGCCGGGAATGTGGTTGCCGAGAGCGAATATTGTCACAAATACCGCAGCCGCAGCCGCTACCGAACCTATAGCTGCGTACAGCTTTTTTCTGTTTCTTTTTATTTTCGGCTTTGCCTGTTCGATAAACTCATCGTTTACGTTGCCGAGTTCATTCAGTAAGCGTTTTTCTTTCATAGCGTTACACCCTCCTTTATAAGATGTTCTTTTAGCACGTTTCGGGTCCTGTGAAGCATCATCTTTATGCGGCTTTCGGTAGACGAATGCTCGGCGGCTATCGCCTTTACCGACATCATATACCAGTATCTCTGCATAAAGATAATGCGCTTTTCGGGTTCAAGTGAGCAGAGAAAATCGTTAAGTGCACGTCTTAATGTATTGTTGTCTGAAACATCTTCGGTAGTAACACCCGACGATACACATTCAGCCAGCTCATCAAGAACGGCGGCTGTCTGTCCCGAACCTCTTTTATCTGCTGTTTTCTCAAAGAATCTGTTCAGCGAAAGGTTGCGTGTTATCCTGCCGAGAAATGCCGACAGCTTTTTCGGCTTCTGCGGCGGAATTGCATTCCACGCCTTCATCAGCGTATCGTTTACGCACTCCTCGCAGTCCTCATTCACGGCAAGTATGTTGTAGGCGATAGAGTAACAGTATCTGCCGTATTTACCGTGGGTTTCTGATATCGCTTTTTCATCTCTTGCAAAGAATAATTCTATAATCCTGCTGTCTTCCGTATTTCTCACTCCCTTTTATTTTTTTAAACAGCCTGTTCACCTATAAAGACAGGATATTTTTATAAAGGTCACGCTTTTGAGAAAATTTATAAAAACTTTTTATAATAAATACAGGCTTCTGCTTAATACAGAAGCCTGTGCTGTAAACCTTTCGTGGTTTAAACGCTGTTAGTCTTCGATATAAACTCTCTTCATAACCTGAGGAGTTGTGGGTTTGTCGTTCCAGTCAACCTCGGTATCTGCGATTTCGTCAACTGCATCCATGCCGTCAACTACCTTGCCGAAAGCGGCATAACCGCCGTCCAGATGAGGAGCGTCCTTGTGCATTATAAAGAACTGTGAGCTTGCGCTGTCCGGCATCATCGAACGCGCCATTGAGATAACACCTCTTGTGTGCTTCAGGTCGTTCTTTACGCCGTTCTGAGCAAATTCGCCCTTGATGTTTTCCTTTGCGCCGCCCATGCCTGTGCCCTCGGGGTCACCGCCCTGGATCATAAAGCCGCTGATTACACGGTGAAAGATAAGTCCGTCATAAAAGCCTTCCTTAACGAGCTTTTCAAAGTTTGCGCAGGTGATAGGCGCGATTTCGGGATAAAGCTCTATCTTTATCTTTTTTCCGTTTTCCATTTCGATAACTACCATTGGTTTAAATTCCTTTCATATTACGTTTTCCTGTATGTCAATAAGGCTTCGCCTTACCGATGTCTTACTGTGCGTTAAGCTCGGAGTAGATATTGGTGTCCGTTCCGCTGATCTCTACGCCTTTGAGCTCAAACAGCTCACTTATAGTTGCAAACTGGAAGCCTTTTTCAAGAAGTATCGGGATCGCCTTGTCGAGTGCTTCGACAGTCTTTGAATTGCCCTCGGCATCGTGGAGCAGGAAGATCACACCGTCTGCGGCTTTTTTCTCAAGATACTTAGCTCTGTACTCCGCTGTCACTCTGTCCTCCCAGTCGTTGCAACCGTATCCGCTGATAAAAGTCATATCAATGTTGTCATACATTGTATTGTTTACAGCTATGTACGGCGGACGGAAGAACTTTGGGGTTGTACCTGTGATCTCTTTTACCTTGTCGTTTACATATGCGACCTCGTCCTTTATCTCATCAGCGGTCATCTTATCCATGTAACTGTGTGTCTTTGAATGGTTTTCAATGTCGCAGCCGAGATCATAAGCACGCTTTACTGATTTTGCGGATTCATCATTTATATTCGTTCCGATAAGGAAGAATGATGCTCTTACCTGATATTTTTCAAGTACGTCAAGTATTTCCATAGTTGTGGTGGCATTCGGACCGTCATCAAATGTTATCGCTATTGTCGGCTTTGACGGGTCAAGCTCATAATCGATACGCTTTACCGTATCTCCGCCCTCGGGTGCGGAGGCGACAGTTTCGTCTGGCTGAGCGGTCGTTTCAGCTGAGGTTTCGGGTGCAGATGTTTCTATGCTCTCGGGAGCTGTGGTTTCATCTTTCGAGCTGTTTTTAGGCTCGGATGAGGTGCTGTCGGTGCTTACAGCTGTCGAAGCTGATGAGGTTGTCGGAGTCGAGCCTTCGGCAGAGGACTGCGATGAGGTTGCCGCCGATGAACAGCCGGATAGGCAGAGTGCGGTTATAAGAGCCGCGGCGATAAGTTTTATTTTCATAACGGATTTCCTTTCAGGGCTATTTCTTATTTTTTCTTATCCATTTAATATTGATAATGTCTACCACAAGCCCGACTGCTACTGCAACAGAAAGCACAGCTATCCAGATAAGATTGTTGCTTACGGGCTCTTCCTGTGCCTGAATATCGCTTGTTACCGGGGTATAATCTGCCGGGGCGGTGTAGGTCTGCGGCTTGCTTGTGTTCGGTGAAGCAGTCGATTGTACGGCGGTTGAGGCTGAAGTACTGCTTGCAGTGCTGTCTGTATTTGACGCTACGGTTTCGGCTGTGCTTTGAACGGTTGTTTCCGACTGCTTGAAATATTCGCCGGCACGGAAATAATATCGTTTTTCGGCAAGATATGCGCAGTGATCGAAAGAGAGCGCGAGCGGTGAAATGTCAAAATACATCTGTGTGTTCGCACCCATAGATTTAAACTCGTTGTTTTCAAATTTCAGATTGCTGTCCCACACGCAGTCGACCCATATCCATTTGTCGTCTATCATTGCGGCGCACCACTCGTGATTGACAGGACCGTCAGCGAGATCGTCATATTTAACAGTGTCTGATGTAACTGTCCCTTTAACGTTTACAACATAAATCCCCTGTGCCTCACACAGCGCACTGAAAAGCGCTGAATAGCCGACACAGACGGTTTTACGTTCTTTGAGAACGTTTTTTATACAGATCTCGGATTGCGTTACCGAGCTTTCGCGCGCATCGCGGTCATAGTAGATGTTGTCGGATACCCACTTTGAAATAGCTTCCAGTTTTTTATAGTTATCCTTTATGTCGCCTGCAATGTAATCTGCAAGATACGCGACTTCGTCAAGCGTCTGTTTTACGCTGTCTTCCGTCAGCTCATCGGTAACGTAGCCTGCCCATGACTTTGCGGAGGTCGGGACTGTTTTTTCCAGCACAGAAAGATTTTGTGCGCTCAGTTTGTTGTCGGGGAAGTAACGGTTATCATCGTACATTATAGGATAACTCAGTCTTGCGCCGGACTTCAGCGTGATCACTATGCGGTCGGAGCTTCCGGTTGGCTCAGAGGGGTTAAGTACCGATGAGAACGTTCCGTCTGTGTTTACTTTAAGAGTGGAGGAAACAGTGCCGCAGTTCTGTAAGGTGATGTTCGTCACAGGGTCGTTTTTGTAACAGCCGTCTATCAGTACGGAACGGTTGTTTATTGTGATTTTGCAGTAATATTCCTCATTACCTCCGGTGATAAGTTCATAGCACTTATCAGGCATTTTTGCAGTGTCATCGGAAGAGCTGCCGCCGTTTTCGGCAAAGCAGGTGAGAGAAAACGTCAAAATCACTGTAAAAGCAAGAAAAACACAGAGAACTTTTCTGTTTATGATATAATTCAATTTAGCTCCTTGATATATGTGAAAAAACGTGCGCTTTAAATGCATAACGGCAGTGTTGCGTACAGAAATCAAATGCCGGGAAATGCGTTATATCAGAGTCAGCTCTCACTCAGATAATCTCCGTGGATATATTCACCGTTATCAAGCTTGTAATAGCCTGTATCGGTTATGGCGGTAACTTGTACGGTTTCGCCGTATGAATATGCTCTGACAGTGTCCGAGCCCATTATTGCCCTTTTTCTGCTGTAACAGCTCTGATTTACATACATTGTGCCGCTTATTGTGTCTTCCGCCCATTCAAGAGGTTCGGCAGTCGTTGCGGGAGTGGTAGCCGGAGCCTTTGTAGTAACCGGAGCTGTAGTCTGTGCTTTTGTAGTTGAAGGTGTGGCGGTCGGTTTTGGGGTCGTTGCGGCTGTTGCCGTAGTTACGCTCGGCACTGAAGCAGGTTTGCTGTTATTGCCGATTAAATTTGCTCTGTCTGAAGTGTCAACGCAGCTTAAAGCCATAACGACGGCGAATGTCAATAATAATGCACCGCCTATGCCTATGAGTGTATCGGTCGATTTTCCCAAGATTTTTTACTCCTTTTTTTGTTGAATATGCATTTTCTTTATTTGTAGTTATAAAGTCTGTATACTATTATATCAAGGAGTGGCAAAATAGTCAACAGCTATATCGTATAAGATTTACTTAAAAATGGGCGTTCGGCGTTGGCGGCTCTGTCGGTTTTGTATCTCTGCGAGGCTGTATACAAGCTGTCGGACAAGGTCGATACGGGACGCAACTCAAAATACGATCACAGTTGTGCCAAGGCAAAGCCATTAGAGTGTCATAAACGGGACAGAAATAACGTACAGGCGCTTTTCAGAAAAGCAAACTTTTTTGCAAGCTGCATGGAGGTAATTCTTTTTATGCTTCAAATAAAAGAGTTATAGCCGTTTTTTCTTGACAGCCGCATGAAATCATGATATACTTAAAAACGTATAAATCGAACAAAAGAAAACGGAGGATAGTTTTCAATGGCAAAAATAGCAGTTCTCGGCTATGGTGTCGTAGGTTCGGGCACAGTCGAGGTAATTGAGAAGAATAAGGCGGGTCTTTTAAAGAAAGCCGGTCAGGAGATAGAGATAAAGTATATCCTGGATCTGCGTGATTTTCCCGACAGCCCTTATAAAGACAAATTTGTAAAGGATTTCAATATTATTCTGAACGACCCCGAAATTTCGGTAGTTGTTGAGGTTATCGGCGGAATAAAGCCGTCATATGACTTTGTAAAGTCTTCGCTTCTTGCAGGCAAGAGCGTTGTTACATCAAACAAGGAGCTTGTTGCAAAGAAGGGCGCAGAGCTTCTGAAGATAGCGCATGAGAAGGGTGTAAACTTCTTCTTTGAGGCGAGCGTAGGCGGCGGTATCCCGATCATAAGACCGCTCCACCAGTGCCTTTCCGCTAACCGCATAGATGAAATAGCAGGTATCTTAAACGGTACTACAAACTTCATACTCACGAAGATGATACGCGATAATATGGCGTTTGATGATGCGTTAAAGACGGCTCAGGAGCTTGGCTATGCGGAGCGTAATCCTTCTGCCGATGTTGATGGTATCGATGCTTGCAGAAAGATCTGCATTCTTGCTTCTCTCTCATTCGGAAAGCACGTTTATCCCGATAATATCCATACTGAAGGTATTACAAAGATCACTCCCGAGGACGTTGCATACTGCGAAAACTTCGGCGGTTCAATAAAGCTTATCGGCTGGGCATCAAGACAGGAGGACGGTAAGGTCGCCGTTATGGTATGCCCCGCATTTATCCATGGGGACAGCCAGCTCGCAGGCGTTAACGATGTATTCAACGCTATCCTTGTACGAGGTGACTCTACAGGCGACGTTGTATTCTACGGTAAGGGTGCCGGTAAGCTCCCGACAGCAAGTGCGGTCGTAGCCGATGTTGTGATAGCAGTGAAGATGAACTCTTCAAGTAAGTCGCTTTACTGGGAAGACAGCGATCAGGACTTCATTGAAGATACAGACAAGATCGTTCTCGAAAACTATATCCGTGTAAACGGTGTTTCAAAGGACGAGGCAGAAGCTCTGTTCGGTAAGGTGACTTATCTTACAAGAAAAGACGCTCCGGTCGGCGAGCTTGCGTTTATCACTCCCGCAATCAGCGAAAAGGCTTGCAACGAAGCTGTCGCAAAGCTTGGAGATAAGCTGCTCGGTCGCATAAGAGTGCTTGATTATTGATTTGAAATTTGTCTTTGAAAGGAAAAACAGTATGTCCGAAAATCAGCCAAAGTATAAAAGAATACTTTTAAAGCTCAGCGGTGAAGCGCTTGCAGGTGACAAGAAGATGGGACTTGATATGCCGACAGTTACCGAGATATGCAAGAGCATCAAGAAGTGCTATGATGTTGGCACGGAGATAGGTATAGTTGTCGGAGGCGGCAACTATTGGAGGGGACGTTCAAGCGAGAATATGGACAGAGTAAGAGCTGACCATATAGGTATGCTTGCTACCGCTATGAATGCGCTTGCTGTAGCAGACGTGCTCGAAGGTCTTGGTTGTGCGGTGCGCGTACAGACAGCCATAGATATGAAACAGATCGCTGAGCCGTATATCAGACAGAAAGCAGTAAGACATTTTGAAAAGGGCAGAATAGTAATATTCGGTTGCGGTACGGGAAGTCCGTTTTTCTCGACCGACAGTGCAGCCGCGCTGAGAGCGGCCGAGATAAATGCCGATATACTTCTCAAGGCAACTATGGTTGACGGCATCTACGATAAGGATCCTCATAAGTATGACGATGCAGTGAAGTACGATTCGCTCACACACCAGCAGATACTTGTCCAGAGCCTTAAAGTCATGGACAGTGCAGCTGCCGCTATGTGCCGTGAGAATAAGACACCTATCCTTGTATTCGATCTCAGCAGACCCGATAATATCTTTGATGCTGTAATGGGCAAGAAGATAGGTACTGTGGTAAGCGATAAGTAAATAATAAAACGATAATATATACCCGAAAGGAAATTTACCATGAAAGACGTAATCAATACCGCTAAGGACAAAATGGGCAAGTGCGTGGCTTCTGTTGAAACAGAGTACGCTTCGATCCGCGCAGGCAGAGCAAATCCTGCGGTTTTAGACAAAGTTACCGTTGACTATTACGGTGCTCCCACACAGATAAACGCTATGGCGGCTGTAGCCGTTTCGGAAGCAAGAGTGCTCGTTATCACGCCCTGGGACGCTTCAACGCTGAAGTCTATCGAAAAGGCTATCCTTGCAAGCGATATCGGAATTACTCCTACAAATGACGGTAAGGCTATACGCATCACATTCCCCCAGCTTACAGAGGAAAGAAGAAAAGAGCTTTGCAAGCAGGTAAAGAAGATCGCCGAGGAAGGCAAGGTAGCTGTACGCAATGTTCGCCGTGATGCTATGGAAAAGTTCAAGGCTATGAAGAAGAACAATGAAATAACCGAGGACGATCTCAAGAGCTGCGAAAAGGACGTTCAGAAGCTCACAGATAAGTACTGTGATGAAATGGACGCTGCTGCAACCGCAAAAGAAAAAGAGATAATGACAGTTTAATTATCGGTAATCAAATTGGCTGATATTAAGAACGAAGCTTTACCTTGTGTTCCGCTCCATGTAGGATTTATCATGGACGGGAACGGAAGGTGGGCAAAAAAAAGAGGACTTCCGAGAAAGGCGGGTCATTCGCAGGGCGCAAAGGTGTTCAGGCGCACTGTTGAGGACTGCCGCGAGGTCGGAATTAAATACTGCACTTTCTACGCGTTTTCAACCGAAAACTGGAAGCGTCCGAAGGATGAAGTTGACGCCATTATGAAACTGCTTGAAAAATATCTTGACGATATACGCAGTATGGCACAGAAGAACACAAGGATAATCTTTATCGGTGATAAGTCTGCTTTTGCGGAAGATATACAGGCAAGACTTGTTGAGATAGAAGAAATATCAAAGAATAACGACGGTCTGTATGTGCTTGTTGCGCTGAATTACGGCGGCAAGGACGAGATATTGACTGCCGCAAAGCGTCTTGCAAGGGATTATAAGGACGGAAAGATAAACCTTGACGACTTTACCGAGGACGACTTTGACGATTATCTCTATACAAAGGGCATTCCTCCTGCCGATCTTATCATAAGACCGAGCGGAGAGCAGAGGATCTCCAACTTTCTTATATGGCAGGGAGCTTATGCGGAGCTGCTGTTTATGGATGTTCTGTGGCCGGATTTTTCTAAGAAGGATCTTATTGCGGCTTGTAACGAGTATGCAAGAAGAAACAGAAGATTCGGCGGACTGTAATGCCGCTTTTGAAAGGAACAAGATGGTAACCAGAATAGTGACCGCTTTGGTAGCGATACCGATCGGTATTTTAATTATCGCACTTAACAACGAGGTACTCTATTATGTTGCTATGACTACATTTTCGGTTATAGCCGTTTATGAAATGCTCGTTACGACAAAATATCTCAAGAACAAGTTTTCGTCTGCAGTAAGCCTTATCTTTGCGGCGATAACACCTATCATTTTCTGGATAGAACCGCTGAGAAACAATGTAAAGCTGCTATACTTCGGATTTGTCGTTATAATGCTGCTCGGAATGCTTTTCAATCACGAAAAGGCAAGATTTGAGCAGGTGGCGCTTGTTGCATTTGTATCGATAGCGATACCTCTTGCGCTTTGTTCTATAGCGTTTATGCGCTCAAAATTCCCTGAGCACGCCACATTCCTTATCGTTTACACTATGGTAAGCGCGTGGATCGGCGATGCGGGTGCGTATTTTGTCGGAACTTTCCTCGGGAAGCATAAGATGTGCCCTGCGATAAGCCCGAAGAAGACATGGGAAGGCTTTGCCGGCGGAATAATCACATCGGGTGTTTTTGCTGTTATAATGAGCTTTGCATATGAGCTTATCGACAGCATGATAAACGGTGGTGTGCATACATTCAGCGTAAACTGGGTATATCTCACTGTACTGGCACTGATCATATCGGGACTCGGAGTAGTCGGGGATCTGTCCGCATCACTTGTAAAGCGAGAATGCTCCGTAAAGGATTTCGGTAATATACTGCCCGGACACGGTGGTATTCTTGATCGCTTTGACAGTGTTCTGCTTGCCGCACCCTTTGCATATATGATGTTCCAGATATATTTTCCCGTGACACCAATTGCATAATCGTAAATTTAACTACAATGCCGAAGCGGAATACTCTTCGGCATTATTTGTCATAAAGAGGTAACAATTGAGTATTATAAAGAATATAGCACTGCTCGGAAGTACAGGTTCGATAGGCACACAGACACTTGATGTGTGCCGTATGCACGGCATAAAACCGACAGCTCTGTGTGCCGCTAAGAATACCGGGCTTCTTGAAAAGCAGGCGCGTGAGTTTATGCCGCATATTGTCTGCATATATGACGAGAATTGTTATAGCGATATGAAGCAACGTCTTGCCGATACGGATATAAAAGTGCTGTGCAAAATGGACGGACTGTGCGAAGTGGCATCGATGAAAACCGATGCGGTCGTAAATTCGGTAGTCGGAATGGTTGGACTGCGTCCGACACTTGCGGCGCTTGATGCGGGTAACAGGGTAGCGCTCGCTAACAAGGAAACACTGGTAACAGGCGGCGAGCTTGTTATAGGCAAGGCAAAAGAGAAAAATCTGCCGATACTGCCTATAGACAGCGAGCATTCGGCTATATTCCAGTCGATGATGGCAAGCGGCGGCAGTAAGATAGAGCGTATACTGCTGACTGCATCGGGTGGACCTTTCTTCGGCTACAGCTATGATAAGCTGAAAACCGTAACAAAGGCGCAGGCGCTCAAGCACCCTAACTGGGATATGGGTCAGAAGATAACTACAGACAGCGCAACGCTGATGAATAAAGGGCTTGAGCTTATAGAAGCTGTGTGGCTGTTCGGAGTTGAGCCCGAGCAGGTTGAAATAAATGTTCACAGGCAGAGTATTCTTCACTCTGCGGTAGAGTTTGAGGACGGCTCGGTCATAGGTCAGATGGGTGTACCGGATATGAGGATACCTATACAATTTGCGCTGACGTATCCGAAAAGACTCCCGTCACCCGCAAAGCGGCTTTCGCTCTTTGATGTCGGTGCTATGACGTTTGAAAAGGCAGACGAGGAAACGTTCCTCTGTCTTAAATACGCAAAGAAGATGATCGCCAAGGGCGGCACAGCCTGCACGGTACTCAATAGTGCAAATGAGGCGGCTGTCGGATTGTTCCTTGAGGATAAGATACCGTTTTATCGCATAGGCGAGCTTGTTGCCGATGCCTGCGAAAATGTAGGTGTGCATGATGAGGTGACACTCGGTAATATACTTGACAGTGAGAATGCGGCAAGGGAATACGTAATTGCCCGCGCTTAAAATAAGGAGGCTCTTTTGAACATACTTAACATTTTACTCGGAATACTTCTGTTCTTTATAATTATACTTGTACACGAATTCGGACATTTCACGGTAGCGAAACTCTGCCATATGAAGGTCAAGGAATTTGCCATAGGTATGGGTCCGAAGCTGTTCAAAAAACGCATCGGCGAAACAGTGTTTGCTTTCAAGGCACTGCCGATAGGCGGCTCTGTAATGCTTGACGAGGACGTTGAAAACGATGATCCGAGAAGCTTCAGAAACAGACCTGTGTGGATGAGGATACTCGTAATAGCCGCAGGCGCTTTTATGAATTTTGTACTCGGATTTATCTTCTGCGTTATTTCCGTGCTATGTTCAAGCAGTGTTACGACCACCACGATAGGCGGATTTCAGGAGGGTGCGATAAGCTCTTCCGTGCTTCAGGCGGACGATAAGATATTGAAGATCAACGGCATGAATATCTATACAACAATGGATATATCGTTCCAGCTGTCTAACTCCCAGTCGAGAGGTATCGGCTCACAGTATTACAGCTATGATTTCGTTGTTGAGCGAAACGGTCAGACAGTTGAACTGAAAGACGTTAAGTTCGCATCACGCTCATATGCAAAGATGATCTCCGAGTATAAAAAGCTGGTTGGAGAAAAAGAGGGCTATCCCGAGCTTCCGACAGCATATTTTGATATAGATACAAACAGCTATACCGAGGCGTTCGGCGAGCTTGAAAAGAACGATCCCGGGTTTGCAAAGTCATTTACCGCTATTGCCGATGAATACAAGAGCGGATACGCCTCGGAAGAGAACAATATGTATCTTGACTTCATCGTATACGGTCAGAAGCACAACTTTGCAAACGTTATACAGGCGGCGTGTGCAAACTTCGTTTCATATGGCAGACTTATCTGGATATCATTCGGCAATCTGCTCAATGGCACATACGGTCTTAACGAAATGTCGGGACCTATCGGCGTTGTTCAGAGTGTAAGCACGGTTGCATCGTTCGGCTGGGGCTCACTTATGACACTGGCGGCGCTTATCGCGATAAATGTCGGCATTGTAAATCTTCTGCCGATACCTGCTATGGACGGCGGACGACTTGTGTTCCTGTTTATAGAGCTTATAAGAAGAAAGCCTGTCAAGGCGGAACACGAGGGTATGGTGCACTTTATCGGCATTGTTGCGCTTATGGTGCTGATGGTTATAGTAACGTTCAATGACATTGTAAGAATATTTACAGGCGGTTAAAATGAGCAAGAAAAAAGTTAAAGTAGGAAATCTTACTCTCGGAGGAGAGCATATATATATCCAGTCGATGCTGAATATCCCTGCGGACGATGTAGAGGGTAACGTAAAGCAGGCTGTTGAGCTTGAAAAGGCAGGCTGTGAGATAATACGCACGGCAGTGCCGACTGTCAGAAATGCGGAGCTTATTTACGCGCTTAAAAATGCGGTAGATATACCTGTTGTGGCGGACATTCATTTTGATTACAGGATAGCTCTTGAATGTGCGGCGGCAGGCGTTGACAAGATAAGGATAAATCCCGGTAATATCGGGGACAAGGATAGGGTAAAGGCGGTGGCGGACGCTTGCCGCACCCGCAGTATCCCGATAAGGATAGGAGTGAACAGCGGTTCTGTCGAGCGTGAGCTATTGGCAAAGTACGGAGGACCGACTGCTAAAGCACTTGCCGAGAGTGCATCACGTCATGTTGAAATGCTCCGCGAATATGATTTTGACGATATAGTGCTTTCGGTAAAATCGTCCGATGTAAAGCTGATGACCGAAAGCTACAGACTGATACACGAAATGTATGATTATCCGCTGCATCTCGGAGTTACCGAGGCGGGAACAACACGAATGGGAATAATCAAGTCGGCGGCGGGAATAGGTTCGCTCCTGCTTGACGGCATAGGCGATACGATAAGAGTATCACTGACAGCAGACCCTGTTGAAGAAATTTATGCCGCAAAGGATATACTGAAAGCTGTCGGAATAGGCGGCGGTGTGCAGATAGTTTCCTGCCCGACCTGCGGCAGAACAGGTATCGACCTTATATCAATAGCAAAGCAGGTCGAGGAGCGTACAAGAGATATAACCGCCGATATAAAGATAGCTGTAATGGGGTGTGTCGTGAACGGTCCCGGAGAAGCGAGAGAAGCCGATATCGGCATTGCAGGCGCAAAGGGTGAGGGTATAATCTTCAAAAAAGGCGAAGTTATCCGCAGAGTGCCGGAAGAAAAGCTCGTTGATGAGCTGATGAGTGAAATAAACAAGACTGTAAACGGACAAGGAAAGTGAAATAATGTCGGCGATTTTAAAAGAACTACTGAAAAATGTTGAACTGCCGCAGCAGACAGGTAATGCCGGACTGCTGTCGATACTGTGTGATGAAGCAGATAAAAGCATGATATTACAGCTTGAAGCTGATGAACTGATACCGTACAGTGTACTCGCCGAAACCGGTAACATTATAAAAAAGTATCTGGGTGTGCCCTCGGTAAGGATATATCCGAAATATGCACCCGAGCTGTTCAATCCGTCATATCTTTATGATATTATTCAGATACTGAAGCCGTCACACGGTGTGATAAACGGCTATATGGACGATTCCGAAATAAGCGATGACGGAGATACGTTCGAGTTTACGCTTATGCACGGTGGAATTGATCTTTTATACAGCGAGAAGATAGACAAGGAAATTGAGAAGTTCACAAAGGGTGTTTTCTCAAAGAGCGTAACGGTAAAATTCAGCGAAAATGCGACAGTAGGTTATGCAGACCTCGATGAAAGATATTATGAAGAGCTTGCCGCACAGCCGCTCCCCGACTTTGAGGAGATAGACAGAAAAGCGGCAGAGCGTGCAAGCGAGAGCAAAAGCTCCAGAGGTAAGAAATCAAGACCTGAGCCGAGAAAGCGTCCCGGCAAGATAACGCTTACATACCTTGAGGATAAGCTGAACCCCGATGGACTTTTATATCTCGGAAACGAGATATCGGAAGCTCCGCAGTCGCTGAAATCACTCAGCGAAGAGAGCGACAGCGTTAGCATATGGGGTGAGCTTACCGAAGTTGAGCACAAGGAAACGCGTAACGGAGTATATACGATAATCACGGCGGCACTGTGCGATGATACGGGAAGAGTACCGGTAAAGCTGTTTGCAAAGGCTGAGATAATAGATGATTATTCTTTTCTTGAAGACGGCGCGGTGTTTGTTATGCGCGGAAGCTATAAGCTTGATACATTCGCAAACGAGATGCAATTCAACCCGACAGATATAATGCAGGTTTCACTCCGTGACGACTATACGATGAAAACGCCCGCTCCGAAGCCGTCGGCACAGGGTGGAAATGCGTCTGCCGCTCCTGCCATGACAAAGGCTAACGTATTTGCCGAGCCCGAGGAAATGGAGCTTATGTTTGAAACGACCCATTTCGGAAGCAAGGCAAAGCTTGTAATGGGCAAGCCGATAAATGATCCGCCTGTTGAAATGGCAAGTGTTATGACGGAACGTGACAACGTTACCGTATGGGGCGAGATCTTCAACGTTGAAAAGAAAGAAACCAAGAGCGGCAAGTCAACGATAATCACCGCCGCATTCAGCGACAGGACCTCATCAATGATAATGAAGCTGTTTGTTTATAATACAAAGCTCGACAGCTACAGCTTTATCCAGAACGGCGCAAAGATACTTGCAAACGGCAGTTATAAGACGGACGATTTTCTGCACTGCAACTGCTTTAATCCGCAGTCGGTAATGCTTGTCGAGGTAAAAGCGAAGCAGGATAATGCTCCCGAAAAAAGAGTAGAGCTTCATATGCATACAAATATGTCGGATATGGACGCAGTTACAGCTCCGTCTGTGCTTGTAAAGCAGGCTCATGCATGGGGGCATAAGGCAGTAGCCATAACCGACCACGGTAATGCCCAGGCATACCCCGAGGCTATGAATACCGTTGAAAAGATAAACAAGGAAGATCCCGACTTCAAGGTAATATACGGACTTGAAGCGTACTTTGTCAATGACGGTAACGCAGTTGTAGACGGCTGTGATAAGATAAAAATCGAGGACGATATAATCGTATTTGATATAGAAACAACGGGACTTCACCCTGCAAACGAGCGTATAACCGAAATAGGTGCGGTAAAACTGCGCAATATGGAGATAGTTGACCGTTTTTCTACTTTTGTAAACCCGATGATGCCGATACCGTCAAATATCACGGAGCTTACGGGTATCACGGACGATATGGTAGCGGACGCTCCGACAGAGGATATTGCGGTCAGCGACTTTATGACATTCTGCGGTAATGCGCCTGTCTGCGCACATAACGCAAAGTTTGACGTGTCGTTTATCAGAAGTGCCGCCGCAAGAATGGGAAAGAACTTTGATAATCCTGTAGTCGATACGTTGAGTGTGGCGAAGGCGGCGCTCAAGGGTATCAAGAACTATAAGCTTGATACAATAGCAAAGTATTTCAAGCTCGGCGATTTTGACCATCACAGAGCGGTTGCGGACGCAGAAATGCTGTGTATGATATATATGCACATAGTAAATGACACCAGAAAGACCGCAAAGCTTGAATATATAGGCGATTTCAATACGGCGTTCGGAAGTGTGGATATAAAGAAGCTTCCTACATATCATCAGATAATTCTTGTGAAGAACAAGGTCGGTCTGAAAAATCTGTACAGACTTATTTCCGCATCGAACCTTGACTATTTCTATAAAAAGCCGAGAATACCTAAATCGCTCCTGTCGCAGTACAGAGAGGGACTGATAATAGGCAGTGCGTGTGAGGCGGGCGAGCTTTTCAGGGCGATACTTGAAAAAGAGTCGCAGGAGAAGATAGAAGAGATAGCATCTTTCTATGACTATCTTGAGATACAGCCTATAGGCAATAATATGTTTTTGCTTAGAAACGGCAAGGTAAGCAGTGAAGAAGATCTGAGAGATCTCAACCGTGCTATAGTTGAGCTTGGCGACAGGCTCGGAAAGCCGGTAGTCGCTACCTGTGACGTGCATTTCAAAGACCCTGAGGACGCTGTATTCCGTGAGGTATTGCAGGCAGGACAGGGCTATGACGATTTTGCAAACCAGCCGCCGCTTTATTTCAGGACTACCGATGAAATGCTTGAGGAATTTGCTTATCTCGGTGAAGAAAAGGCAAAGGAAGTCGTTATTACAAACACGAACAGAATTGCCGATATGATCGAGGTGGTACGGCCTATTCCCACAGGCACATATACTCCTCATATTGACGGTGCGGACGAAGAACTGCAGCAGCTTTGCTGGGACAGGGCACACGCGTGGTACGGTGATGATCTGCCGGAAACGGTTGAAAAGCGACTGAAAAAAGAGCTTGACTCTATCATAAAGCACGGATTTGCCGTACTGTATATGATAGCGCAGAAGCTTGTTGCGTTCTCTGAAAAGAACGGATATCTGGTAGGCTCACGAGGCTCGGTAGGCTCATCGGTAGTTGCTATAATGGCTGGTATTTCAGAGGTCAATCCCTTACCTCCGCACTACAGATGCCCGAAGTGCCGACACAACGAATTTATCCTTGACGGCTCATACGGCTCGGGCTTTGACCTGCCGCCGAAAAAGTGCCCCAACTGCGATATAGATATGATCCGTGACGGTCACGATATACCGTTTGAAACGTTCCTCGGCTTTGACGGCGATAAGTCGCCTGATATTGACCTTAACTTCTCGGGCGAGGTACAGGGCAAGGTACACAGATATACCGAAGAACTGTTCGGTAAGGATCACGTTTTCAAGGCGGGTACTATTTCAGCTGTACAGGAAAAGACTGCCGAGGGCTTTGTACGCAAGTGGCTTGAAAAGAAGGGCATGACTGCAAATTCAGCAGAGATATCACGTCTTGCGGCAGGCTGTACAGGTGTCAAGAGAACAACATCTCAGCACCCCGGCGGAATGGTCGTAGTGCCGAGCGATTATGAGGTTTATGACTTTACGGCGGTTCAGCACCCGGCGGACAAGACGGAGAGCGATATGATCACAACGCACTTCGACTTCCATGCACTGCATGATACTATCCTTAAGCTCGACGAGCTCGGACACGATGTGCCGACGCTTTATAAGCACCTTGAAGATATGACCGGCATAAAGATAGCGGACGTTCCGACAAGCGACCCCAAGGTCATGGAGCTGTTCACATCGACAGAGCCGCTCGGCATAAAGGAGGAGGATCTCGGTGTTTCAAGCGGTACATATGGTATCCCCGAATTTGGCACACCGTTCACTTTGCAGATGCTAAAAGACGCACAGCCCAAGAAGTTCTCCGACCTTTTACAGATCTCGGGTCTGTCGCATGGTACTGACGTATGGCTCGGAAACGCACAGGAGCTTATTTCGGACGGAATATGCACGATTTCCGAGGTTATCGGTTGCCGTGATGATATTATGGTTTATCTTATGCATAAGGGACTTGAGCCAAAGCTTGCATTCAAGATAATGGAGATAACCCGTAAGGGCAATGCCAAGAAGCTGTTCAACGAGGATATATACAAGGCTTTTGAAGAGAATAATGTACCTCAGTGGTATATTGAAAGCTGTAAGAAGATAAAGTATATGTTCCCTAAAGCACACGCCGCCGCATATGTAACGGGTGCTGTAAAGCTGTGCTGGTTCAAGGTCTACTATCCGTCGGAATTTTATTCTGCGATACTTACAAAGCACACCGAAAATATAGATGTAAAGACGGTTCTCGGCGGTAAGGAGAGCGTAAGAAACAAGATACAGCTTATCCAGTCAAACCCGGAGGCTACAGCAAAGGACAAGGGTATGCTTGATGCACTTCTGCTTATATACGAAATGATGCTCAGAGGTATAACGTTCCTGCCTGTTGATTATAAGAAGTCGAGGGCGACTACTTATGCAATAGAGGACGGAAACCTCCGTCTGCCGTTCCTTGCGGTAGAGGGTTGTGGTGAAAACGCCGCAATCAAGCTCAAGGAAGTTATCGACAAGGGCGATTTCATCTGCCTTGAGGATATTCAGGCACAGTCGGGTATAAACAGCACCGTTCTCGGCAAGCTGTATGATATGAATGTATTCGGGGATCTCCCTCAATCCGCACAGATCTCCTTCTTCTAAGCGGGCGGCGAGTCGCCGCGGACAATTCCGACCTTTTTATAGGTCGGAGAGGGGCTGAAGTTTGGCGGACGGTCGGGGGAACGGTGATACAACAAGTTTTATAGTTATATAACATTTGCTACTCCAAGTTCTGACTTTGCGGCAATGTGCCGCTTCAAATTCCGACTTTTTAAAGGTCGGTGATGGGCTGAAGTACGGCGGACGGTCGGGGAACCGGTGATACAGCAGACCTTAAACAACAAATATTGATTGTTGAAAATATAAAGTGTTTTAAGAAAGGCAAGGTAAAAAACCAAGTGAACTATTCATTCAATGTGAGAATTCTCAGTCATTTTTATCACAGCGCAGTAAAGGCTGAACTTAAAAGACGGAATTTTCCGAAGGGTATGGCGAAGAAGATTTTTACCGAGCATAAGGCGGTAGTTGCCCGTGCAAAAGACATCGGTAAGTCAAAGCTGATGAGCTCTTATATGATGGGCGCATATTTTATCGCTATGAATCGCAGTACAGGAAAGACGGCGGAAGAAAATTACGAAATTTTAAAGGACGGATTATGCGCTTCAAAGCTGTTTCACAAAGCTGTAGGGAATGTAGACAGTTATCTTGACGAAAAGAAGATGCCCGGACGTCTTGCGTGGTCGGAAGAAAGCCACAAGAGAAAATATGAGAACGACTGGGTAGTTGATATATTACCTGCAAACGATGAATATGAGCTTGGTTATGACTATCACGAATGCGGTGTATGCAAGCTGTGCAAAGACGAGGGCTGTCCCGAACTCGCACAGTATATGTGCCGTATGGACTATGTTCTTGCGGACATTATGGATATGAAGCTCACAAGAACAAAAACTATAGCTGAGGGCGCTGATATGTGCGACTTCAGATACGGCAGAAAGTAAATTTGACTTAAAAGGATAACGGTACACTATGAAAACAGCGGCTATTATATGCGAATACAATCCGTTTCATAACGGACATAAATATCACATAGAGCAAACCCGTTTACAGCACGGCGCAACGCATATTGTATGTGTAATGAGCGGAAATTTCACTCAGAGAGGCGATGTTGCGCTTGCGGACAAATACGAGCGTGCCAGAGCCGCTTTGATGGGCGGGGCAGATCTGGTGGTCGAACTGCCTACTCCGTTTGCACTTTCAAGTGCGGAGCATTTTGCAATGGGGGCGTGCCGTATTGCCGATGCGCTCGGCTGTGTCGATATGCTGAGCTTCGGCAGTGAATGCGGTGATGTTTCTGTGCTTGAGGAGGCGGCAGGAGCAGTTGAATATGCGGTGCAGACGGAAGAGTTCTTCAGCCTGATGCGTAAAGGCAGTTCATATCCTGCGGCGCTGAAGCAGGTCGTGGAGCTAAGCTACACGCCGGATGTCGTGGCAACGCTTACAGAGCCTAACAACACGCTTGCGGTCGAATATATCCGCGCGCTTGATAAGCTGGGCGGTATGATAAAGCCGGTCACGGTAATGAGGAGCGGTGCGGCGCACGACAGCGAGGTAGGCAGTGACACTGTGATAAGCGCGTCAAAGCTCAGGAAGATGCTCGGTGCGGGCGAAGATGTAGGCGCCTATACCGATTATGCAGAATATGGGAATTTTGCGCATATCGAGAATATTGAAACGGCGATCCTCGCAAAGCTCCGTACTATGTCAAAGTCGGAGTTTGAGCGGCTTCCGAACGGTACGGGCGGTATGGACAGCAGGATATACAAGGCGGTACGAACCGCGGTATCATTGCCGCAGTTACTGCTTATGATAAAGTCAAAGAATTTCACTATGGCGAGAATACGCAGGCTTGTACTGTGTGCATTCCTCGGCATAACGGGAAACGACCTTAAAGATCCGCCCGCGTATGTCAGAATACTCGGAATGAATAGCCGCGGCAAGGAAATACTTGCGGCGGGAGAACATAAACTGCCTGTAGACACCTCGCTGTCTGCACTTGCAAAAACAAGCCGTGAGGCGGAGCATTTTGCAAGGCTTGAAGAAAGGGCGGGAAACATATATGCGCTGGCGTTGGACAATAGACGACCGTGCGGTATGGAATATACTTCAAAACCGATAATATTGTAAACGGAGGTTAAGTTATGGATAACTCGGGGAAATACAGAGCGCTCAGAGAAAAGCACAAGGAATTTATCTATCATGGCTATGACATTGCCGACGATGGAATATTCTTTCATTTTTCGATAGATGATTATCATTTTTACCCTTCGTGGAAGACGGAGAGCGGACTGCTCAAAAACAGAACGCCGTTTCTTGAATACGTAATATTCAACCTCGGTATGGCGGAGCTTGTCAGCTACTGGAAGTGTGCCTGTCCGCCTGTAGTAAGGGTGGAGTGCGGTTCGCTTGACGAAAAGCAGTGCCTGTGGTGGAAAAAGCTCTATTTCAACGGACTGGGAGAGTTTTTCTACAGAAACAATATAGACGCTGATTTTGATAGCTTTATGCAGATAGTGCCGGATGATAACAGCAGGCACAAATACAGCTGTGAAAGGGAAGTCGGCGGTTATCTCGTGGCGGTCGGCGGCGGCAAGGACAGTGTGGTATCGCTCGAACTGCTCAGAAAATATCACGATGAAACACTGTGCTATATAATAAATCCGAGAGGTGCAACAGTAGAGTGCGCAAAGGTCGCAGGCTTTGACGAAAGCGGTATTGTAGGACCTCGCAGAACGATAGACAGGGCACTGCTTGAACGCAATGCGGACGGATATCTTAACGGTCATACGCCGTTCTCGGCGGTGGTCGCATTCTCGGCTTATCTGTTTGCATATCTTCACAGCAGGAAATATATAGTGCTGTCAAATGAAAGCAGTGCGAATGAGACCTATGTCAGCGGCAGGCAGGTAAATCACCAGTACAGCAAGAGCACCGAGTTTGAGCGTGATTTCAGAAGCTATGTTACGGATTATCTTGATGACAGCATACAGTATTTCAGCCTTCTGCGCCCGTGGAGCGAGTGGCAGATAGCAAAGAAATTCGTTACCTATCCGCAGTATTTCCCCGTGTTCCAGAGCTGTAATTTAGGCTCAAAGACTAATGTATGGTGTGCGGACTGCGCAAAGTGCCTTTATGTATATATATTGCTGTCGGCATTCCTTGACGATGAAACGCTCGTAAAGATATTCGGAAAGAATATGCTCGACTGCGAAAAGTACGAGGATATGTTTGACGGACTGGTGCTTGACGGCAAGGATAAGCCGTTTGAGTGCGTCGGCACAAAGAGCGAGGTAAGGCTGTCGCTGTATATGGCGATAAAGCGCAGGGGAGAGAATTTACCGTATCTTCTCAGGCGTTATGCAAAGACCGATCCGCCCGTACCGCAGAGCATGGATAATTATTTTGACAATGATAATTTTGTACCTCAGCACCTTATAGGACTGCTGAGGTAAGAAAGTGGCTATATATGACTATAGATGAAAAGCTGAAAGCGTTTTTTGAGGGAAAGAAAGTTGTTATTTTAGGCTTTGGCAGAGAGGGACGTTCTACATTGAAGCTGCTCGGAAACTGTAATTGCAAAAGCATCACGGTTGCCGATATGAACCCTGTTTCCAAAGCGGAAGCCGAGGGCTGTACGCTTTGCTGCGGTGAAAACTATCTCTCCTGTCTTGACGACTGCGACATTATAATGAAAGCTCCCGGTATAGGTCTTAAGGACAGCGTGAGCGATGAAATAAAGGCTAAGATAACATCGCAGACCGACTTGTTTTTACGCTTTTGCGAAAATATGACAATCGGTATCACGGGAACAAAGGGAAAGTCAACTACTTCAAGCCTTATTAAATTCTTTATTGAGAAGAGCGGAAGAGATACGATGCTTATCGGTAATATCGGAGTTCCGCCGCTTGAAAGACGTGAGGAGTTCACAAAGGACTGCGTTATCGTGTGCGAGATGTCCTGTCATCAGCTCGAATATGTCAAGGCATCGCCCGATGTGGCGGTACTGCTGAATGTTTACCCGGAACATCTTGACCACTATACCGATTTTGCGGCTTACAGAAACGCAAAGCTGAACATTTTCCGCTATCAAAGCGAAAACGATACGCTGATAATCGGTGAAGAGGTAAAGCAGTATGCCGATACAAAGGCAAAAATTATAACGGCGGGCTTTTCCTGCGGTGATATAGGAACAAGAAACGGCGGTATATTCATCGGCGATGAGTTTTATCCTGCCGATATGATAGATACAAAGCTTAAAGGCGAGCATAACCTGTATAATATTGCAATAGCTATCTGTGCCGCAACAAAGGCAGGCTGTACGGTAAAGCAGTGCCTTGATGCGCTCCCTCAGTTTAACGGTCTTGAACACAGGCTTGAATATGTCTGCACACTGAACGGTGCGGAGTATATAAACGACAGTATAAGCACAGCGCCGCAGACGGCGATAGCCGCACTTAAAGCGTATCCTGATACAGATACGCTGATAATCGGCGGAATGGACAGGGGTATACCTTATGATGAATTGTCCGACTGGCTTAGCGGCGATACTTCGGTCAGAAATCTGATAATACTCCCCGACAGCGGCAAGAGAGTAGCCGAGAAGGTTACAAATCCGCTTGTAAAGCTGATCTACGCCGATGATATGGAGCAGGCTGTGAAGTATGCAAAACAGGTTACTAAGGTAAGATGTATCTTATCACCTGCCGCCGCAAGCTACGGCTTTTACAAGAACTTTGAAGAGAGAGGAAAACACTTCAAGGAGCTTGTGACATCAAATAATTGATATGATCAACTATAAAATGGGGTTGAGGGGCGTAGCCCCCAACAGGGACTAGGGGCGGTAGCCCCAGCAATATAGCCCCTTTCCGGGGAAAGGGGTTTGGGGATAGGGTTAGAGAATTTGTGCTATTTTTATAGAATTGAACTTTACTATAATTAGCTAGTATCAAATAATTGATACTAGCCCAAAAACTTTTTGTAACAAACGCCGAAATTTCCCCGATATAACTGTGGGGATTGACAAAATCGGTTTTATGTGTTATCATATTATCGTGATAGCACGTTAGCACACTAAAGCGTCAGCTTGACTGACGCAACGTGAACGACTTAAAAAGTAAACAAAGCCGACAGGCATGAAAGGAAATAACCATAGATGAAAAGCTACGATCTTATTACACCTGAGGGTACAAGAGATCTGCTGTTTGACGAGTGTGTAGCCCGTAAGGAAGCAGAGGATAAATTAAGAGCGGTGTTCACCGCCCACGGATACAGCGAGGTAATTACTCCTGCGCTTGAATTTTACGATGTATTCAACAACAAGACAAGAAGCTTCCGCCAGGAGGATATGTACAAGCTGACAGACGGCAAGGGCAGACTTATGGTAATGCGTCCGGACAGTACAATGCCTATCGCTCGAATAGTCGCAACAAGACTGCGTGACGGCGTGTTTCCGTTAAAGCTGTTCTGCTCACAGAATATCTACCGTTGCAATCCTAAGATGGCAGGCAGGGACGATGAGTTTATGCAGAGCGGCGTTGAGATAATCGGCGGTGACGAGAAGCGTTCCGACCTTGAGGCACTCAGCCTTGCGGCTCAGGTGCTTAATTCCTGCTCGAGTGATGATGTGCGTCTTGAAATAGGCGATAACACATTCTATAAGCTGCTTTTAGAAAAGCTTGATATAGACGACGAGGAAACGGTAAGAAGTCTTATTGAGTCTAAGAACACTCCCGATCTTACACAGTTTATAAAGGACAATGTGGATAACGCTCCCGAAAAGCGCAGATATTCCGAGATACTTTTACAGCTCCCTGAGCTGTTCGGCGGCGCGGAGGTGTTTGACAAGGCTGAAAAGCTGTTTGCGGGCACTGACCTTTCCGACAGACTTACAGAGCTTAAGGAAACGTTTGACGCACTGAGAAAGCTTGAAGCCGAGGACAGGATAACAGTCGACTTAGGTCTTGTAAACAAGGCTGAGTATTATACGGGTATCGTATTCAGAGGATATATAGAGGAATACGGTCAGGCGGTGCTTTCGGGCGGCAGATATGATACGCTTATCGGCAGCTTCGGAGCGGACGATATGCCGGCTGTAGGCTTTGCTGTAAACGTAAATGCTATTGCGGCGGCTAATCTCAGAGGCAACAGAAGCACAAAGGCACGTCACGCAGAGGTTCTGGTATTTGCCGCAGACGAGGATCTGATAGACGGTATCAGCCACTGCACAAAGCTTATTTCAAAGGGCATCAGTGCTGAGTTCAGCACCTGCCCGACACTTGATGCGGCTATTGAGTATGCAAGGGCAAACAAGATAAGCAAGATAGATATTATAGATAAAGAGAAGAACGAACAGCCCGTTACAATGACGCTGTAAGAAGGGATATACATAAATGGATAAGAAGACGATCAGAATTGCTCTTACTAAAGGCAGACTTGAAAAGGACACGGTAAACCTTTTCGATAAGATAGGATATGATGTTTCACAGCTTCGTGACAAGGGCAGACGGCTTATACTCGATATACCGGGAAGCAATATCGAGGTAGTCCTTGCAAAAGCCGCAGATGTACTGACTTATGTCGAGCATGGCGTATGCGACTTAGGCGTTGTCGGCAAGGATACTATAGACGAACACGGCGGAAGATTTTTTGAGGTATGTGACCTCGGATTCGGTCGCTGCAGATTTGCACTTGCGGGCAAAGTCGGCAACAACTTCTATGAGGGCTGTGGTGTAAAGACTATCGCTACAAAGTACCCCAACATTACAAGAAGATTTTTCGAGTCAAAGGCTATGGACGTTGATATAGTAAAGATAGAGGGCTCTGTAGAGCTTGCTCCCTTGCTTGAGCTGTCGGACGGTATCGTTGATATTGTTGAAACGGGTACAACGCTAAAGGAAAACGGACTTGAGGTATACGAATATGTTTCACCTATATCAGCTCGTGTTATAGTAAATCCGGTAAGTATGAAGCTCAAGAAGAACAGTATTGAAGATCTTATAGACAAGATGGAAAGCAACATATAAGAAAGGACGCAGAATAAGATGATAAAGACTATCAAAGCAGACGGCAGTGAAAAGGAATTTCTCGCAGGTATGAAAAAGCGCAGCAGTGAGGTAAATGCCGAGGTCGAAAAGACAGTAAGAGCAATTATAGACGATGTCGCCGCAAGAGGTGACGAGGCTGTAAAGGAATATACCGCCAAGTTTGACTGCCCCGATATGCAGTATTACAGAGTACCCGATGAGGTCATACAGGACGCGCTTACAAACGCAGACCCCGACTTTGTGAACTCCATGCTTAATGCTCAGGAGAATATTACAGCGTTCCACACACGTCAGAAGCAGAACGGATATATGATGACAGACGAGAGCGGCTGTATCTTAGGTCAGCGTGTAAGAGGTCTTGATAGGGTAGGCTTATATGTTCCGGGCGGCACGGCGGCTTATCCCTCATCTGTTCTTATGAACGCTATCCCTGCAAAGATCGCAGGCGTAGGTGAGATCATTATGGTAACTCCTCCTATGAAGGACGGTACGCCGAATAGTGATATACTTGTGGCGGCGGCTCTGTGCGGCGTTGACAAGATATTTATGTGCGGCGGCGCTCAGGCTGTTGCGGCTCTGGCATTCGGCACGGAAGAGATACCCAAGGTATCAAAGATAGTAGGACCGGGTAATATCTTCGTAGCGACCGCAAAGAAGCTCCTTTACGGAACGGTCGATATCGATATGATAGCAGGTCCGAGCGAAATTCTTATAGTTGCGGACGATACGGCGAACCCTAAATATGCCGCCGCTGATCTTATGTCGCAGGCTGAACACGACAAGCTTGCAAGCTCCGTGCTTATAACAACAAGTCAGCGTGTTGCAGATGAAACAGTAAAGGAGATCGAAAGACAGGTTGCAGACCTATCAAGAAAGGATATTATCAATACCTCTCTTGATAACTGCGGTGCGATAATCATATGCGATGATATGGACAAGGCTTGCGAGATAGCAAACGAAATTGCTCCCGAGCACCTTGAGGTGCTTGCCGCAAATCCTCTCGAATATATAGGAAAGCTGACAAACTGCGGTTCGCTGTTCCTCGGCGAATACGCTCCTGAGCCGCTCGGCGACTATTATGCAGGACCTAACCACGTTCTTCCGACAAGCGGTACGGCGAGATTTTTCTCACCGCTTTCAGTTGACAGCTTTATCAAGAAGTCAAGCTATATCTACTATACAAGAGATAAGCTGTTCGGCGCTAAAGAGGACATTGTAAGAATAGCTAATCGTGAAAGACTTACAGCACACGCAAACGCTATTACGGTAAGATTCGAGGACTGACAGATGAACTATACAACATGGGAACAGCGTGTCCGCAAGGTCGAGCCGTATACACCCGGCGAACAGCCTAAGACGGACAATGTAATAAAGCTTAACACTAACGAAAACCCTTTTCCGCCGTCACCTATGGTAGAAAAAGTAATTAAGGAATATAACGAGGACGCACTGAGATTATACCCCGATACAAGAGCGGGACTGCTTGTTGACGCACTGGCGAAGCGTTACGGCGTTGACAGCGATCAGGTGTTTGTCGGTGTAGGCTCTGACGATGTAATATCGCAGACGTTCCTTACATTCTTCAACTCCGATAAGGAGATACTTTTCCCCGATATTACATATTCGTTCTATGACGTATGGGCGGAGCTGTACAGAATACCGTACCGTACAGTGCCCTTAAAGAACGATTTTACGATCGATCCCGACGACTATAAGTGTGACAACGGCGGTATAATCATACCGAATCCCAACGCACCGACAGGCGTGCTTGAAAGCCTTGATACGATAGAGGAGATACTGAAAGCAAATCCCACATCGGTAGTTGTAATAGATGAAGCGTATATAGACTTCGGCGGAACAAGCTGTCTGCCTCTTATCGACAGGTACGAAAATCTGCTTGTTGTGCAGACGTTCTCAAAGTCACGCTCTATGGCGGGTATGAGAATAGGCTTTGCTATCGGCAGTAAGAAGCTGATAAAGTATCTGAGCGATGTAAAGTTCTCGGTAAACAGCTACACGATGAATCCGCTGTCTATTATCGGCGGTGCGGCGGCTGTAGAGGACGAGGAGTATTTCAAAAAGACAACGCAGGAGATTATAAATACGAGAGAATACAGCAAGGAAAGGCTTACGGAGCTTGGATTTACTTTTCCCGACTCAATGAGCAACTTTATTTTCGCTTCGCATAAGAGCGTACCCGCAAAGGATATTTTCACAAAGCTCAAAGAGCATGGTATATATGTGCGTTATTGGGATAAGCCCAGAATCAACAATCACCTCAGAATATCTATCGGCACTAAGGAAAATATGGACAAGGTGTTTGAAAAGCTCGCCGATATAGTCGGCTGAATACCGAAAGGATAAGAATATGAGCGTTATCGAAAGAAAGACAAAGGAAACCGATATAAAGGCGGAGCTTAACGTTTACGGCAGTTCAAAAGCCGAGATAGACAGCGGTATAGGATTTTTCGACCATATGCTGACGGCGCTTACCGTACACGGCGGATTTGATTTAAAGCTCAAGTGTGACGGCGATCTGTACGTTGACGGACACCACACGGTCGAGGACTGCGGAATAGTGCTTGGCAAGGCACTGGCTGAGGCACTTGGCGACAAGAGCGGTATCGTGCGTTTCGGAAGCGCATACGTTCCTATGGACGAGGCGCTCTCATTCTGTGCGGTCGATATAAGCGGCAGACCTTATCTTGTGTTTGACGCGGAGTTTACCGATGACAGAACGGGTACGTTCGATAACTGCCTTACGGAGGAGTTTTTCCGTGCGTTTGCTTTCAATGCGGGAATTACGCTTCACGTTAAAAATGTCTACGGCAGGAACGATCACCACAAGATAGAGTCGATGTTCAAGGCGGTGGCTTATGCGCTCAAAACAGCCGTGAGAAAGAACTCGGACGGCTCTGTAGTTTCCACGAAAGGAACATTATAATGATAACGATAATCGACTACGGCGCAGGAAATCTGTTCAGCGTGCAGAACGCATTGAATTTTCTCGGTGTGGAAAACAATATATCAAGTAAGGTCGAGGATATTGTTTCGGCGGATAAGCTGATACTCCCCGGTGTGGGAGCGTTCCCCGACGCTATGAAGATGCTTGACGAGGCAGGGCTTACCGAAGTTATAAAAGAGCAGGCAAAGAAAAAGCCGCTTATGGGTATCTGTCTTGGAATGCAGATGCTGTTTGACAAGAGCTATGAGTTCGGCGAAACCGAGGGGCTTGGGCTTATACCGGGTACGGTGGAGCTTATGCACCCTGCAAACGATCTTGTAATACCGCACATCGGCTGGAACTCGCTTGAAAAGAACGAGCCGTGCAAGCTGCTCGAAAGCGTAAACGACGGCGATTATGTATATTTTGTACACTCTTATGCGGCTGTGACCGACAGCAAGAATGTTGCGGCATACTGCGACTACGGTATGAAAGTGCCTGCGCTTGTTATGAGCGGCAATGTATACGGCTGTCAGTTCCACCCCGAAAAGAGCGGCAAGACGGGACTCGGAATACTTAAAACTTTTGCGTCGCTTTAAGCGGCAAGTGAGAAAGGAGCTACTTATGGATAAGCTGATATGTTCATGCGGAGGAAAGCTGAAGCAGGGATTTTTCTCGGGCGGATTACTTCCGCTGCAGGCTCAGGTGTCGGTCGAATTTGAGGGCTACGGAGTAGCTGTAAGTCCGGTCACGGCTTATGTCTGCACAAAGTGCGGAAAGGTAGAGCTGTATGCAGATAAAACTGTTGTCTGCGACCCCGCAGAGCAAGGAAAGGAAAACGAAGGCGAATGATAATTCTACCTGCAATTGATATAAAGGACGGCAACTGTGTGCGTCTTGTAAAAGGCGATTACGGCACTGCACACAAGGTAGCGGAAAGCTATATGGATACTGCGAGGAGCTTTGAACAGGCAGGCTCGCAGTGGATTCACATGGTTGACCTTGACGGAGCAAAGGACGCAAGCACCGCAAACAAGGAGATATTCCTTGATGTAGCAAAAAACACAAGGCTGAAAGTAGAGGTCGGCGGAGGGATAAGAAACCTTGATACCGTTGAAATGTATCTTTCGGGCGGTGTGTCAAGAGTTATAATCGGCTCTGCGGCTGTCAAAAATCCTCAGCTTGTAAAGGACGCTGTAAAGGAATACGGCGACAGAATAGCGGTAGGAATTGACGCTAAGAACGGCTATGTTGCGACTGAGGGCTGGCTTGAAACCTCGGACGTTTACTTCACCGAGCTTGCAAAGCGTATGTCGGACGAGGGTGTAAAGTACATAATCTTTACCGATATTTCAAAGGACGGAACGCTGTCCGGTGTGAATGCCGTTCAGCTTGACGAGATAAACAAGGCTTGCAGTGCGAATATCATAGCAAGCGGCGGCGTGCATACGATAGATGACATTATCACCTGTAGAAAGCTCGGACTTTACGGTACGATATGCGGAAAGTCGCTGTATCAGGGAACGCTTGATTTAAAGCAGGCGCTTTATGAGGCAACAAATGACTAACCGTGTTGTCGGTATTATAGGCTCGGCGGTATGCTCAGTTTCGGTGCTGTGCTTTGCAGTCAGCATGATAGTAGGGATATTTGTAAACACTTTGTTTTTATCGTGTTTTGCAAGTATGTTTATTGCACTCGGGTTTATGCTTTTTATGTGCGCTGTTTCAGGGTCAAACAAAGATAATGAAAAGCGTGCTTGCGGTAATGTAAGTCTTGTATGTGCGGCGATATATGTTACGCTGATATTTTTGGTTTACTTTGCCGAGTGCACAACTGTAAATCTTTCGCCCCGGCTTGACGAAAAGATATTATCGATCATCGATTACGGTCATACGGGAAGCCTTTTCTTCAATTATGATCTGCTCGGATACGGCTTTATGGCATTGTCAACATTCTTCGCCGGCTTTCTTGTTAATAAAACAGAAAAGCACGGTAAAACACTCTCGCTTATGCTGAAAATACATGGAATATTTTTCCCGTCATGTTTTTTAGTGCCGATGTTTCCGCTGTTTAACGGCGGTGACGGCGATACGCTGACAGGCACGGTTCTGCTTTTGGCATGGTGTGCATACTTTTTACCCGTTTGCTGTCTTGGTTTCGGGTATTTCCGCAATAAAAAGAGCTGAAAAAGAAAGGAACATATATGCTCGCAAAAAGAATTATACCTTGTCTTGATGTTCGTGACGGCAAGGTGGTAAAGGGAATCAACTTTGTAGGAATAAAGGAAGTCGGCGACCCTGTTGAATGTGCCGAGGAGTACAATGCACAGGGTGCAGATGAGATATGCTTCCTTGACATAACTGCGACCCACGAGGGCAGAGGCACTATGGTTGACGTGGTGCGCCGCACAGCACAGCGTGTATTCGTTCCGCTGACGGTCGGCGGAGGAATTTCAAGTGTTGACGATTTCAGAGAGCTGCTCAGAAGCGGTGCGGACAAGGTGTCGGTGAACTCTGCGGCTGTAAGAAATCCTCAGCTTATCCACGATGCCGCCGAGATATTCGGCAGTCAGTGCGTAGTAGTAGCAATTGACGCAAAGAAAAAAGGTGACAGCTGGACGGTAGTTGTAAACGGCGGCAGGATAGATATGAATATAGACGCTATCGAGTGGGCAAAGAAAGCCGAAGAACTCGGTGCAGGCGAAATACTGCTTACGTCAATGGATACAGACGGTATGAAAACAGGCTTTGATATCGAGCTTCTGAATGCTGTATGCGATGTGGTAAAGATACCGGTTATCGCAAGCGGCGGCTGCGGTACGCTTGATCATTTCTCGGAGGTATTCCAAAAGACAAAAGCATCTGCGGCACTGGCGGCATCGCTGTTCCACTATAAAGAACTTACGGTATCGCAGGTAAAAGAACATCTTGAAGAAAACAATATACCCGTGCGCCGTGTAGATTAAAAGCAATTCCGGGAGGCTTATAACCTCCCGTCAGTCTGTCGATAAACCTTTGTATTTTCTGAAAATTGGGGTGTCGCTTATTGCTTGCTCTGTTGGTTTTGCGTCGTGCAAAACTTTTGGCAAGCAACCAAAGCATCCTTGCTTTGGGGCGAAGCCCCCGACAGGGTCTAGGGGCGGTAGCCCCAGTAATATAGCCCCGGCACGGATGCCGGGCGTGTATGCCCAAAGGCTCTGCACGACGCAGAGCCAACCAAGCATACACAGACCTTCACCACGGGGAAGGGGTTTGGGGTTTCGGCAAGGATGCCGAGATAGAACGCCCAAAGGCTTTGCAAGGACGCAAAGCCAACAAAGCGTTCTTAAAGGGATAGAGAATTCGCATTATCTTATAAAAAACAGACTTTTTCTACAAGCTGCCGGGAGACTTATAACCTCCCGTTTTTCCTGTTTACTATTGCTTTTTACATCAATCGGTATTATAATAAGATTATTACTTACAAAGGAGAAATCAGATGGATCTTGATAAATACTTCAAGAAAGCCGAGCTTATACCGGCAATTGTCACCGACATTGACACAGGTGCAGTGCTTATGCTCGCATATATGAACAAGGAGAGCCTTAAGTTGACGCTTGAAACCGGCTATACATGGTTCTGGAGCCGTTCAAGACAGGAGCTCTGGAACAAGGGTGCTACATCGGGAAATTTGCAGAAGGTAATCGACATTCACGCAGATTGCGATGATGATACACTGCTTGTGAGAGTAAAACCCGCAGGTCCTGCCTGCCACACAGGAAGCTACACCTGCTTCTTTAAAGAAATATACAAAAATGATGAGGTATGAAATGACAGTTTATGAAGAAATTTTTGAAGTGATAAAGGCAAGAAAGGCACAGTATGACGCGGGAAATGCACCTGAAAAGTCATACACTTGCTATCTTTTTGACAAGGGCGTAGACAAGATATGCAAGAAGGTAGGCGAGGAAGCCGCAGAAACAATCATCGCCGCAAAGAACGCCGACAATGACGAGCTTAAAAACGAAATAAACGACCTTTTATATCACGTTATGGTGCTCTGTGCAGACAGGGGGCTTGAATGGTCTGAGGTCGAAGAGGTTCTCAGCGAGCGCAACGAAAAGATAGGCAATTTAAAGCAGTTCCACACAACGGACAAGTTATCATAAGGAGTGTTATTATGTTTTCATTTAAAAAGGCGGCAGCAGGAGTGTTATCGTGTACAATGCTGCTTGGTTCACTTGTAATAAGCGGATGCAGTGACAGCAATACATCAGGAACGCAATCCGCAGACAATACGAGCAACGGCTCGTCAACGGCTCATCAGGGAGAAATCAAGGATATAAGCTCGGTTGAGCTTGTAAAGGATATGAAGATAGGCTGGAGCCTTGGCAACACGCTTGACGCAGGAAACGAAAGCAACAGGGGACAGAATCCGGGATCAATTGAAAAATCGTGGGGCAACCCCGATACTACAAAGGAAATGATCGACGAGATCAAGAAAGCAGGCTTCAATGTTTTGCGTGTTCCCACAACGTGGGACTGGAGCACAGGCGAAGCTCCGGAGTATAAGATAAGCGATGAATGGTTTGCCCGTGTAAAGGAAGTAGTTGACTACGGAATGGCAAACGATATGTATGTTATTCTCAATATCCATCACGAAACATGGCATTATCCCACAGAGGATAACTACGAGGCGGCAAGCGACAGGCTTAAAAAGGTATGGACGCAAATCGGCAATTACTTCAAGGATTATGACGAGCATCTTATATTTGAGGGACTTAACGAACCCAGAGTAATCGGTACAAGCGAGGAGTGGAACGGCGGCAGTGATGCGACAAGAGAGGTCGTAAACAAGCTGGATGCTGATTTTGTATCTACAATAAGAAGCCTTGACGGTAACAACAAGCTCCGTCACCTTATGATACCGGGCTATGCCGCATCATCGAGCGAGGTCGCACTTAAGGCGCTTAAAATCCCGGAAAACGATGATAAGCTGATAGTTTCGGTTCATGCTTATATACCGTACAATTTTGCTCTTGCAGAGTCAAAGCAAGCAAACAAGTGGATAGCCTGCAAGGGTGGATTTACAACCGACATTGATAATCTTGCCGATCTTTTGAAAGCTACATTTATCGATAAGGGTCAGGCTGTCATTATCGGAGAGTTCGGTGCAAGAAGCAAGGATAATGAAAAATACCGTGCGGAATGGGCTAAATATTACATTACAAAGATGAATACGATCGGTGTTCCTTGTGTATGGTGGGACAACGGTGCATTCACCGGAAACGGCGAGCTGTTCGGACTGTTCGACAGGCGCAATCTGGAATGGAGATTTCCGCTTGTTAAAGATGCTCTTATTTCGGCATCTAACGGCGAATACACGGTAGACGGTCTTAAGTCGGATAAATCTATTCTTGATGAGCTGAAAAATGACATGGCAGAAGCTAAAAACAGCAGTGACGAATAATTAAAACGAAAGGGCAGTGATTTTATCATTGCCCTCAGTTCGTCGAAAATTCATTAAATCAACAACACATTATATTGTAAATGGAGCAGTACAATTAAATCTACATCTAACAACGCTGAAAACAGTTTCCGTGCTTACTAGGTGATAATAATTTCGTGAGTGTATCGGTGTAACTGCACTGTCACCGACTATCAAAAACGAACGCTACTATCCTGAGATATCTGTACTAAAATGGGACTAAGTGAGCGTCAGCGACTCGCTTATACAAACTTTTAAAACCTGGTCGTTTGTGTGTCTTATCGCCAACACCATTGCGGGGTATGGGTGTGGGTAAGGAAAGAGGGAGCTCGAGGGGGAGAACCTAAGGGACAGGGATAGGGGCTGCTAAGTCCCTCGTCCTGTTCCCTTTGGTTCTTCCCCTCGTTAATAGCAGCAACGTTATTACACAGAATAGCGAACCCGAGAAGTGCTATCCGACAAACAGAACTATCGGTAGCTTGCTATCGAAGTCAAATATGAATGATATAGGATGAATATATCTAATAACAAACTTTTCAACAATCTAAGTATAGTGATTTAATTACCATTGCCCTTTTTGAAAGGAAATAATATGCGGATAATTACAGTAGATCTTCACGGAATGGCAAAAGACGAGGCAAGAAATAAGCTCGTTACGACTATAAGAAATGCACCGCAGGGCAGTGTGGAGCTGCGTGTGACGCATGGGTGCAATAATGGAAATGTACTTCAGCAGATGGTACGCAGGGAGTTTAAATCGCCGAGAATAGATTATATACAGCCTGTGCTTGCAAATGACGGGCAGACGCTTATTTTTTTGAAGTAATCAAATAGCATACGGATCATATGTGAATAAAAAGTCGGAAGCGTACATCGCAAAAAGCTAAGAAGATGAGCAAAATAGCAGAAAGCAGTTGCTGATAAGCGAGGGTTTCAAAAACCATCCGGATGATTCTTATGCCAATTCCATGCGTCAGATATAATTTCTTCAAGGCTATCATGTACAGGATTCCAGCCAAGAATTTTTCTTGCCTTTTCACCGGAAGCCACCAGTCGTGCAGAATCTCCGGCACGTTTTGGCGTTTCAATTGCCGGAATCGGGTGTCCTGTCACTTTTCTTGCTTTATCAATTTATTTGATTTCAATACCGCCAAACGGTCTGATTGTCATAATGTAGCACGAATTTTGTCCAAATATTCTGTCCATTTCCGATCTATATGCATTGACAAGATCATTTGGTACAAATGCCTGAACAGTCCCTGCGAAACCACCTCCGTGAACTCTTACAGCACCATTGCCTTTTAATATTCGTTTCCCTGCCATAATTGCAAGTGGAATACCTTGTTCCGTTGGCTTTCTGCATGAGTATAAATTTTGCAGATAGTTCATGGAGGAATCTCCCGATTCGTTTACAAGCGTGAGAAAATCCTCAAATCTGTTGTTTTTGAGAGCTTCTGTTTCTGCCTTTGCACGATAATTGTCGCCAAAAAAGTGAATTGCACGCAAGACAGCTCTGTCAGAAATCTTCTTTTTAATATCAGGGAGATTATTCCAAAATTGATTTTCATCAACTTCGCGAAGAACCTTTTTGCCGAAATATTCTGCAACTTCGTCCATTTCTGTACGAACGGCTACATAATCATCTGTCAAATCAGAATGATCTCCTTTGGTGTCTGTGATGATCAATGCATAGCCGGTTTTTGAAAGGTCAAAATCAATTTTTTGGATACTTGGATTTTGAATGTTTTGAAAATCAAGAAAAACAAATCCACCAACGGAGCAAACCATCTGATCCATCAATCCGCTTTTCTTGCCAAAATAAAAGTTTTCTGCATATTGTCCGATTTTTGCGATTTCTACTGCACCAATCTGATTGTTATTGTAATAGCTGTCAATTGCCGTTGCAATCAATGTTTCAAATGCAGCAGAAGAAGAAATACCGCTTCCGGCAAGTACATTTGAAGTTGTATACATATCAAATCCGGAAATTTCTACACCTAAATCCTTAAAGCGAGCTGCGATCCCTCTGACAATTTCAGAAGAACCTTTTTCACCGATATGAACATCCAAATCGTCCAGTGAAACTGCAAATTCATCGTATCCCTCTGATTTAATTCTGATGATGTTTTCATCATGAAATGCTGCAACACCGATAACATCTAAGTCAACTGCTCCTGCAATGACACAGCCATGTTGATGATCGGTATGATTACCGCCGATTTCTGTCCTACCCGGAGCAGAATAAACGTGTATATCATTTCTATTCGGATACAGTGCTGTGAATTTCTCCACAGCACTCATATATCGTGATTTCTGACTTTCTATATCCTGTGGCTTATAAATATCTGCGAAGATATTATCAAATCCACCACAAGTAACATTGTCTTGAAAATCCTGTATTTTCATTGCTTTCCTTCATTCTTACGATCTTAAGGGCATAATTACAAATTCCAATTTCATCGGCTGATCTGCATGAATTCTGTACTCCTCATGCACCGGTGCACCCCAGGAATCATCGCCGCCGACACCCATTTGCTTTGCAGCAATTCTGACCCATGTGTAGCGAACACTTGGAAGTTCATCCGGATGCATTGCGTTTTCGAGTTCATAGGCACTGTATGGCAGTACACTCATTTCAAACGGAGCAGATGCCTTTTGGAACGTCAGACCATGCTGCATATCATCATGGATAGAGAGCGTTCTTACACCGGTACGGTTGCCGCATTCTTGCGGATTGAGATAACCGGAAAGATTTTCTTTTGCTGTAGATTTCCACAATCCCAGTCTTGCCCCTTTGCATCGGTCACTGTAATTTTCATCAGGACCGAGTCCGTAATACCGGAAATTGAAAAGCTGTTTTTTCATCTTGAAGTCCAATGCAAGAACCGGCATATCTGACATTCCGCTTACTCCTGCATAATTTACACTTACACCCAGCTTTCCGTCAAAGTGTGCGGTATAGGTTACAGTAAACTCAAAAGTCGGAACACAGGCAGCCTGATATGTGAATGTGATTTTCAAAGCATCTTCCTGTTCCAGCCATGAAACGGTTTTATACTTTGCAAATTTGCCTGCGACATACCACTGTGCAAGATTGTACGGCTCGGAAGCACCGGTGTCATTGTCCGTCATTGCTCTCCAGAAGCTGACCTTTGGTGTGCGTGTGATATATTCAAAATCATTGTATTTCAGAGAACTGATGCCGCCCTCTTTTTTGTCGAACATCATGGAGAAGTTTTCTCCGTGAACGCCAATGATAACATCGCCGTATACAATTGTCGGCTTTTGCAATGTGGTTTCCGGAATCTGATTATCTTTCACTTCAAACACTTCCTGAGCAAAGGCAATTTCGTGCCCTGCATCTGCCCATAGTGTCTGATCTGCGGTAACGACGGAAACATGATAAACATATTCTCCTGTACTGTCTATTTTGTGAAGTGTCAGTTTCATTGTCTTGCTTTCTCCGGCAGGAACATTCAGAGAAAATGTATCGGATTTCAGAACAACGCCGTTCTTTTCCAATCGTACAACAAAGTACAAGTTGTTTGTATCTGCAAAGAGATTTCGATTTTCTACGGTAAGCATTCCGTTTTGAATAGACATTCTGATGTTGGAGTAAAGAGCCTTCATTTCCTGAACCTTTGGAGAATAGGTTCTGTCAGCATAGATCACACCATTGGTGCAGAATCCGTAATCGCTTGGTCTGTCCTCAAAATCTCCGCCATAAGCCAGAACTGTTTCCCCGTCGTCATTTTGGGTTTCGATTGCCTGATCGATGTAGTCCCAGATGAAACTACCCTGATAAGCCTCATATTTGTCCTCAAGGTCAGTGTAAAGGCTCAAACCGCCAAGAGAATTGCCCATAGCGTGCATATACTCACAGCTGATATACGGTCTGCCGCTGTTCTGTTTCAGGTATTCTTCCACTTCCTGCGGTTTTGCGTACATACGGCTTTCCATATCCGTGATGAAATCATACTGATTGTCCGGAACTCTTGTAACACCCTCATAGTGCACCAGTCTTGTCGGGTCTACGCTTCTGAAATATTCCGACATTGCAGCAATATCTTCTCCGCAGTAGGATTCGTTTCCGCAAGACCAGATGAGAACGCTTGCGTGATTCTTGTCCCGTTCGTACATTGATTTTGCTCTGTCCAGCACAGCTTCTTTCCATTCAGGAAGTGAACCCGGTACATTCCAAGACGGATCTGTTGCACCAAGCTTCTGCCATGTACCGTGTGTTTCCAGATTGGTTTCATCAATCAGATAAATGCCATATGCATCACAAAGCTGATACCAAAGAGAATTGTTCGGATAATGACAGGTACGAACTGCATTGATATTGTTTTTCTTCATGAACCGGATGTCAAACAGCATATCTTCCTTTGTGATTGCTCTGCCTGTTTTCGCATCAAATTCGTGTCGATTGATACCCTTGAAAATAATACGTTTTCCATTCAGGCACATGATTCCGTTTTTCAGTTCAAATCGGCGAAATCCAACCTTGGTTCTGCTGACCTCGATTTCATTTCCGCTTTCGTCTGTCAGAATCACTGTAAACGTGTAGAGATTCGGTATTTCGGCACTCCAAGGCTTGCTATTTTCAATTGTCCAGTTTACAGATTCCTTTTCATTGGATTCTGCGATGACCGTTCCATTTTCATCTGTCAAGATCGATTTCACAGAACACTTGCCCGCAATATCCAGCGTTGCAGAGAAGATACCATTTGTACCGTCATAATCTGCAATCACTCTCATATCACGAACATGGGCAGACGGTGCCGCATAAAGGAATACGTCACGGAAAATGCCGGAGAATCTCCAGAAATCCTGATCTTCCAGCCAGCTTGCAGAACTTCTCTTGAACACTGCAACAGCAAGTTTGTTGTCCTTTTCACGGATATATGGTGTCAGTTCAAATTCAGACGGTGTAAAAGAATCCTCGCTGTAGCCGATAAATTCGCCGTTCAGCCAGACATACATAGCAGTTTCCACACCCTGAAAAGAAATGAATACACGCTTATTTTTCAGAGCATCGTTCAAGTCAAAATATCTGACGTAGCTACCGACAGGGTTGTCCTTTTCAGAGATAAACGGCGGACGGAGATGCTCCTGTCCCTCCCAAGGATAAATGGTATTGACGTACTGCGGTTTGCCGTATCCCTGCAATTCCATGTGTCCCGGAACCTGAATGTTGTCAAAATTGTCAGTGCTGTCGCTTTCTTCATAGAACTTTTGCTGCCATTCAGACGGATTCTTTGCCCACGCAAATTTCCAGGTGCCGTTCAGATTCTGAATCAGAGAGGAATTGTCTGCATCGGCTTCCAAATGGTTTGCATAGATTCTGTGGTCGGAATGTGCTGCGATTCTGTTGACTGCAAACACTTCCGGATTGGTCAGCCAGTCGAGTGTATATTTCATATTGTTCCCTCCATTTTAGTTCTGTGATTCCATCACAACTTCATTTTCGGATATTCCAAGTTTTTCTTTGATTTCCGCATTTGCCTTTTCAACATTCATCTTAGAAAGAATAAATGTGATGATCAGATTCAGTGCAAACGGAACGATCAGATACATAATGTGAAGCATATTGATCGCAGAATCAGACTGTACTGTCAAAGTGCCATTGAATCCGCTAAAGTCGAGCAAAAGACCGACAATTGCTGTTCCAAGTCCACCACCAATTTTTACACCAAGTGATGTGCAGGAGTACATGATTCCATCAACGTGCTTGTGTTTGGTAAGCCAGCTATATTCAGAGCATGATGCGATGACTGCATTCATATCACCTTGCCATGGACCTTGACCGAGTGCTGCAAGTGCTGTAAATGCAAGCATCAGCGGAATATTTCCCATGTATCCGGCAACTGCTACCAGAAGTCTGCCAACTGTTGCTACCATGTAGCTGTATTTGTTCAGCTTATACATGCCGTTCCATTTTTGTACGATGGTAGGAGTGAAGATCAAGGCGATAATCAAAGGAATATTGATAAACCACGCAAACGTGCCGAACATATTCTCATCTGCGAGAACATATTTTGCATAGTATGTTCCAACACCGATCATCGCACCATAGAACTGCTGCAAAATGTAGGTTACTGTGATCATCACATAATATTTGTTGTGTACGAGAATTTTGAATGCTTCTCCAAAACTGTATTTGGTTTCTTCTGTTTTTGTTTCACTGTCTCCAAGTTCCTCATCAGAAAGTTCCTTTACAGAAAGAGCGGAAATTGTATTTACAATAAGACCGATAACCGCATAAATAATTGCGACTGTTCTCCAGCCATTTGCACCGCCGCCCATTGCTTCAACAAATTGGAATGTAACAGCCTGAATCAGGAGGCTTGTTCCAAATGCGAAGATAAAGCGATAAGAACCCATCTGAACTCTTTCCTTGCTGTTCTTTGTAACAAGAGCGGTCAGAGCAGAATATGCGATGTTGTTTGCCGTATAAAATACACTGTTAAGAAGTGTGTAGCAGATAAAGAACCATGCGTACTGAGCAAAATTATCCATGTTCATCGGGATTGCAAATACACCAATCAAGGTAATTGCACAGCCGATAAAACCATAAAGCATCCACGGTTTTGCCTTGCCCATTTTCGTATGTGTCTTATCAATCAACGTACCAAAAATGATGTCTGTTATTCCATCAAAAATCTTCGATACAGCAATGAGAACGCCAATAACACCTGCGTTTAATCCAATCGTGTCGGTAAGATAGATCATTATGAATGATGTCAGCAATGCATAGACAACGTTTCCTGCAACATCGCCGGAACCATAACCGACTTTGTTATACCACTTTAAGTATGTTTTTTCTTTGCTCATAATAGAGCTCCTTTCATTGTTTGTATGCCCACATGGACAGAATTTTTCCATAATGAATGATACGAACTGCTTTTCATCTTGCAAAAACAAAATAATGCCATCGTCAGAATAGATGATTATTTTTTTGAGCATAAAGAATTTTTACTGAATTCAACATGGAATTACAATGAAAGACGTCTTTTTTAATTCTTTCCTCTCATTTCTTAATTCTATTATACCACACAAAACGGCTTAAAAAATACACAAAGTTATAAAATATATGCACAAAGTTTAGGATTTTCTTGTGATCAGTGATCAGGTGTGATATACTATAGTTATAGAAGCAAGGAGGTGCTTTTTATGTTTATGAATGTTGCCTATTTAAACAACTCTACATCTACTGTAGTGGATAATACGAAACCTTTGATTGTAACAAGCTGTGGAAATTATCGTGTGAAAAATCGTTCTGAAGTAGTAACACATCGTCCGAAGGGAAGAAAAGATTATCAGCTTTTATATATTGCCTCCGGAAAAGGACATTTTTTCATTCACGAAGAAGAAAAAACGGTTTCAGCCGGAAATATTATTATATATTTGCCGGATCAACCACAGGAATATGTTTATTATCGTGCAGATCAAACCGATGTTTATTGGGTGCATTTTACCGGAAATGAAGTAGAAGATATTTTAAAGTATTACAATATCAACCTGCAAAATAATATTCTCTATATCGGAACATCTCCCGATTATCAGTGGTTATTTGGTCAGATGATTCAGGAATTGCAGCTTTGCAGACCACGGTATGATGAATTGATTTCTTTGCAGCTGCGAAATATTTTTGTTTTGATAAGCCGTGCAATCATGAGTGCAAAGAAATTCAGCAGCACCAGTGAAAAAGAAGTTGCTTTTGCGATGCACTATTTTCGTAAGAATTACAACACAGAAATCAGCATTGAGGAGTACTCCGAATCCAGAGGGCTTAGCAACTGTTGGTTTATTCAGTGCTTTAAAGAAATCACAGGTTCCAGTCCGCTGCAATATATCTTAAAGCTGCGAATCTCCAACGCACAAAGTTTGTTAGAAAATACGGACTACGCCATTACTGAAATTGCAAATATGGTTGGATACACCAATTCGCTTTATTTCAGCAGACTGTTTCATAAATACATTGGTATGTCACCAAAAGAGTATCGAAAAGTAAAACTCAAAGAAAATCTCAGTGAGTAAAAAACAAAACTCGTTTGGCTAAAACTAAACCAAACGAGTTTTGTTGATTTTTGATCAGAAATAAGGAATGGCTACATTACCAAACACGTCTGAATTGCAATCTCCTCAGCCTGCAACTCAAAGAGATTCTCAAGCTGCCAAACCTTAGACGTGTCGGCATTTTTCATCGCAAGTGCATATTCAGGATCAGTAGCACGCATTTTATTCCGGATCTTCCACTTTTCTTAGTGATACGCTTGTCAATGTGGACATAGATTCTGCCCTACGCTGATAGGTGCCACCTGTCATGATGGAAGGAGAAAGTGAACTACTCAACTGAAAATAGATTACAGCAGAAAGAAAAAACAACGAAAAATCAGTGATAAAAAATTAGTGTTTTAGCCGTCGCTATTTCAGCAAACAATCGCAACAAATTACGATTGTTTGCTGAAATTATATCATACTGTATTGTAAGCAGGGATTATTTATGCTATAATAAGTTACAATAAATACTAATTATGGTTAAAGATGAAGTGTCGCCGGCTGTTCTGCAAAGAATCTGCGAATATCCGGAGAGTAATATCGGGAGATATGCGACTTCATTCCAGTTTCAAAATCGGAGGTGAATGCTTGATGACAGCACAGCTATTGTTTGAGTGCGAGCAATATATTCAAAACGGCGGCATTCTTACCGGTTCATCTTTTGGGAGAATAGAAATACCTTTCCATAAGATGATGGACATTGATACCGATGCCGCAGAACAGTATTTACAGCAACACAGGGAGAATTATTTTACAGAGCAGATGTTTGCCTTTATTGATCGTACCGGTCAGAAAGACAGTGATATCTATAAAAAAGCATTGATTGACCGCCGATTGTTTTCAAAGATACGTTCAAACAAAAAATACATACCTGCCAAGAGAACGGTAATCGCTTTGTGCCTTGCATTGGAATTAACGAGAGAGGATGCGGATAAACTTCTTTCCTCTGCCGGATACAGTTTATCCCGTGCCGACGACTTCGATCTTGTGATTGCCTTTTGCATTGAAAAGAAAATATTTAATTTCTTTGACATCAACGATGTGCTTGTTCATTTCGGTTTTGAGCCGTTTTGAAAAAGAAAGGCCACCGTCGGGAAACGGCAGCCGGGTATCATTTTGAGTCCGCGGATTTATCATCCGATGTGTTCAGGTTATCGAGCGCATATTGAAGACACTGCACAACGATTTTATTCATGGAAGTGTTGTACTCGCCGGCAAGGCGGTCAAGCTGCTCCACAATATTTACGGGAATGCGGAATGTTTTATTGACGGATTCAAAACCCTTTTCAAGCTCAAGCATGATAAATCTCACCTCTCTGCATATTATTATGCACTATATTCAGAAATAAATATACAAGCAGTTTATCTTGCAAAACGCTTGCAGATAGTGCCGAAAAAATGTATAATGATACTTGGAGAAGTGTGACTATCACTGAGTTTCAAAAATGTCGCCGCTGCGGCGACCAAATTACAAGTAATTCGGTATATAATGATTTTCGGAATAGGAGGGCGACTTTACTATGAGAAAACCAAAGAAATTAAGAAAGCTGATCAAAGCGGTGAAAATGGGAAAACCATGTGCTATGTACCGACTTGGTATTTGCTTTGAAACAGGAAATATGACTGAGAAAGATTTAACGAAAGCTGCCGAATGGATCTCCGCTGCGGCCGAGGCCGGATATGCTCCGGCACTTGAATGGATAAAGGATTATTCTTTTGACGATAACGCCTTGATTCAGGCGGAAAGCTGAGGGAATATATGAATTATCTGCAATATAACGAAATTCTTGATAAGGTGTCCTTATACGAAGGACTTGAAAAAGACACGCTGACAATACGGCTTGAGGGAAATATCTGCGAGCGCTGTCCGTCCGATATGCACAGATATGATATCTCTCTCCCTGCCGAAGTCGGCAGTTACTCGGTTGATTTTACTTGCTACGCACCGAAACACAAATATGAGCTGATTATAAAAAGCGTTAAAGAAAACAGCATCGGTATTACCTTTAACGGCAACGATTATGCTCTGCACGAAGGAATTAACTTTCTTTTTGACATAAGGGAGTCTCAGGCGTCATACGACGGTCCGTGGTTTACAGGCGTGGATAAATTGAAGGCTGTATGGGTGAAATAAGATACAGAGAGGTGGAGACATGAACGGTATTAAGCTGAAAATATCAAAACCAAAGGATAAGCTTTCCGCAGGTTCAAGTAAGCTGTTCGGCAATCCCGATGTGTGGAACGGCTTTGAATGGCCGTATATCGAGGAAAACGGCGAAAAGTACGACTTGACCTTTATGTGTCAGATTGACTGCGCTAAGGCAGAAGGCTTTGACGAAAGCGGACTGCTTCCGAAAACGGGAATCCTTTATTTCTTTTATGACCTTGATACAATGCCGGAAATGTCGAACAGCCGGTCGGCACGGGTTCTTTGGTACAACGGCGAATTGTCCGCTCTGCATGAAATGATACTAACCGATGAGAATGGCAACAGTCTGGCGTTTTCCGAGCAGAGAATCGATTTTGAAGTGGCAGATGCGGATGAAAAATCATCTCCTCTTCTTCTCGGAGATATGACGCAAAGCTGTGATTTTATAAAAGATTATCTGCCGCTTTTGCGTATTGGCTCGTTTGAAACGGAGGATGCGGAAATTTGCTTCAACGGTAACGGTTCGCTATGCTTTTATATCGAAAAAGAGAAACTTGTAGCGTGCGATTTTTCCGAAGTGAAAGCGGCGCAGATATAATTCAGAGAAGGATCACCAAAAGAAACGGGCACGGAAAATATACAAGTTATAAACAGATGGAATCCGATTGCGAATTGTTTTAAGGAGAAAAACCTATGAGCATATGTGACGAATTAAAAAAACAGGCAATGCAGACATACGCCGAGGGAATCGACAAATCCATCGAAACAGCGGCGGCGTGCTTTCGGCTTTGCGCCGAGGGGTTATCCCGATTTTCCGATGACGGCGGAGGAAGCTACCCGATACAGGATATTTCGCTGCTTATCGCCTGCTCGGCGGTATCGGGCGGCTGGAACAGAGCAGGCTCTGCCGACAGGGAGCGTATGTCTGAAAGACTGAAGCTGTATGTGTCAAACATCAACGGACTGTGCGACGATCTGCCGCTTGCGCTGACCGTTCCCGGTTATGCGAATATCGGGCGGAACCTCATGTCACCGCCGCAGATATCGGCGTTTACCGAACATCTGACGCGCCTGTTCCAAACGCTTGACGAGCATGAAAAAATGGCGGTCGTCACGATGAACTATTGTATGCTGTATGCCGTGTTTGAAATGTGGCCGCAGGTGGATGTGCTGAAAGATGCATATGAAAGTGCCTTAGTTCAGCCGGAGGAAGCCTACGAGCCGCCCGATAGCAATACGGCGGGCATTCAGTTCCCGCATACATACGCCGCTCCTGCACAGCCATCTGCCACTGCCCTTGCCCGATATGAACGCAACGCAAAGCGCCGCTGGCGGCCGCTGAAAATTTACCTTATTGTAACGGGACTGTTTATTGCGTTGGTGCTTGGGTTATATTTTTACGCCGCACCTCCGTTTTCCGAAGGTCAGGCAATTGTGGTAAAGGATATAACCGGACAGTCGGTGAAAATGCTGCCCGATTCTGAGCCTGTGGAGCTTGCCTTGGTGGGGCTGACGGATTATAACGGCGTCGTCCGCCTGTTTTACGGAATGATAACAGGCATTGTGGTGTACCGAATAGTGTCAATCATCGCCGTGTTTATCATAAATTTACTTTATCGAAGGAGAAATGCAAAAAAAGCTGCTGCTTTAAGAGCAGGCAATTATATACCGTAAGTCCGATTTTTAACAATATGTTCGGCATTGAGGCGTGCTTCCTTATGACGATGCTGCTCGGCGGAATACTTTGTGTTAAGATTGCCTTTGGTAAAAAGCTTGGACTAACTGCACAGTTCTGCCTTACAAAGGACGGCACGGCGCCGCTGCGCTGTCTGATGATGGCGGCACTCTGGGCAGTGCTTGTATTCAGCATAGCGCCCGCCGCAATCTTTATTGTGTGGCTTGCCGCTGTTGTCGTACTGATGATTGCATTCCTCATAGCTTATAAAATGAGACCGCGCTACACTTATAACGATTTAATCACTTTGGGCTACTAGGATTATGAGGCAAGAAAGTTGCTTTCTATAACCGGAGGAGAATTTTCTATATAAGGAGGTACAAAAATGACAGACGAAAAACGCAGTCGAATCAAAGAACTGGAAGAAACGCTTTCCTATCTTGTAAACGATTCAATGACGTTAGAGGAGAAGCTGAAAAGCCTCTCGGACGCGTATTGGGAGGCGAGTCATTCCGGCTACGGCGACGCCATGGCAAACAAGCTGATGGGCGGCGAAGAGGATGAGCAGACACTCCGCTGGGAGAAAAACTGCAAGAACAAATACAAAATCGACGCACTCTTTGACCTGCTCAGTGAGCTAAAGAAAGAGGGTGATAGCGGATGTTGACCTGTCTTTATTGCGGCTCATCCCGTTTACAAACCACAGGAGGAGACATCGGCAATCCCTTTGACCGCAGACAAGAAATAACGATCTGCCTTGACTGCGGACGAACGGTAGGAACAGAGCCGGATTTGTCGGAGCTGTTTCAAAGCGTGATCTGCATCGAAATGACGGCTGAGGGCGGCGGACTTGTTCAAAAGGCAAAGGCGGAATTTGCCTTTCAGGACGGCGAATACGATTTAAGCCGTCTCGAATACCCGCTTTGCCGATATAAGCGCTTAAAAATCAGTAAAGATACAGCGGACATAGACGGCGAGATTTATGTAAGCATTACCGATGTGCCGTATGAAACAACAAGACAATATACCGCTTACGCCCCCGATAATCGACCGGAGGCGGAAACGGTGAAGATCAAAATTTATTCAAAAGGAGAGATTTAATTTATGGGACGATGTGCAAGGTGTGGGATGCCTATGCCCGGAGATGTAATCGGAGCAGTTTGCTTAAACTGTCAACGGCAAACGGCGTCTCAACGCAGCGGAAGCAGGGAAAACAAAACGGCAGGCAGATCTCAGGCGCCTTCACAACCGGGATATACCCTGTCTTCCGATGAATACGGTAATACGGTAAAGACATATGCCAACGGTACACAAACAGTCTATACTCCAAAACAGGTCAAGCGCAGCTTTTGGCGAACTATTATAATCCTGATCCTTTTAGCGGCGGGAGTGTTTGTGGGAATAAAGTATTATTCCTATTCTAAAAATGAAAGCAACCTGCTCGCGCCGTTTGAAATTACGCAGACGGAATCGGGTGACGGCTCGAATGTCATAAGCACCGCGCTTTCGGGAAGCAGTACATATGAAATCTGCGAATTGACCGTTTCTCCAAAGAAAGAGGGCTTTATATCTAGCATTTTCAGTTCTTCCTCCGATTGTGCCAAGACCTCTAATTTTACGGTGGACGGAAAAACAGTCTACCGCTACTATTTCAGCGGTTATGATTTCGGCACGGGGCTTGAGGGTGAGTTTTATCTCACGGATATAAACGGCAAACGGGCACTCATTGATGATGATCACGGCAAGGTCTATATGGAAGGCTCTGAATTCTTCGGCAAACATATCGAAAAATTGGAGGCGTTTAATTCGGCTACGGTATTAAAACCTCTTACCGAAAAGGTAACGGGCGGCGAATACGGTATCAATTCGGAATATTATGTCCTGAAAAATGACGGCGTATCTTTAAGTTGCTCCGGGGATGGCAATCGCATCAACGTCCTTGATGAAAGCGGCAAAGTAAGACTCAGCTATAAGGTACGATACTATGAATCCTCTATGGGCAAATTACCGAATTATTCGAAATATGAAATTGTAGAGTAAATACAGACTGAAAGGAAAATGAATTATGGGACTGTTTTCATCGGATAATAAAGCTGCAGGCGGAAGCGCCGAAGAACTTTTCGAGGCAGGTGATAAGGCATACGAAAATAAAGATTATGTCAAAGCGGCACAGTTTTACAAAAAAGCCGCAGAGCTTGGTCATGTTAAAGCCATGAGCTTCCTTGCGTATGCCTACCGTTTCGGCGAGGGTGTTAAGGAAAATCCCGAAGAGGCTTTTTATTGGTACAAAAAGACGTATCAGAGCGGGAAAAAATATGATGCCGGAAACATCGGCAGTATGTATCATTATAAAGAAATCAGCGGTGCGGACAACAGCGAAATAATTGCGCTATTGAAAGAGGGTGCGGACAACGGCAACAATAGTACATATATTCCACTCATAGAGCGATACTTTTTGTCTAAATACGGCTGTAAAAATTCAAAGCTTGCGGCATACTGGGCGTACAGAGCGTATAATAAAGGTGAACTGTACGGTAGTTATTATTTGGGTATGTGCTATTACTATGCTTTCTTTTTACCTGAGGCGCCTGCATACGCAAAATATTATCTTGAGGATTTTGTAAACCGCGGCGGCGATGAAGTACATGCACAAGAGGTGCTGAGCAGTGATGAACTTTCAAAGGTGACCGCAGTAAAGCCCGTGTTGAAGCTGTTTGACGACAAACTGCCGAACGACTTTTTCGACTGCGATGATCCGGAAGATCTGTTTACCGAAGGCGTAGAGCTGATAAACGGGTTTGACGAAGATAAAAATTCCGTACCGCAGGATATCGACAAAGGAATAGCACTTATCACAATGGCGGCAGAACAAGGCTACGCAAAAGCGCAAACGGTACTCGGTCTATGCTATGAAGAAACAGATAAGCCTTGCCCCACCTTTTCGGCAAACGGAAGTCTTCATATTTACAGAAGTGACGGCAAACAGGCTGTTTACTGGCTGACCAAGGCGGCGGATATGGGCGAAATTACAGCTATTGACGAAGTTATATATATGTTTAAAAATGGTATAGGAGGTGCGCCGAAAAACAGTATACTTGTCAATATGTACAGCGATATGCGGCTGAAGCTGACAGGAGAGCCGTTTGAAGAATATAAGGATGAGAAAGCCAACGGATATCAAGAATTACACTTCGAGAACGGAGATGTATATAAAGGCAATATTGTAAACAACGAATATCACGGTAAGGGCAAATATATATGTTCTGACGGTTTTGTATATGAGGGCAATTTTTCCTTTAGCAAACCAAAAGGATATGGAAAGATAACCTATCCTTCCGGCGGAACCTACGAGGGCGGCTTTGACGGATTTGATTGCTACGACGGCTTTGGAATCCGTAAAAATTCAAACGCTATTACACGAGGTTCATGGAGAAAAGGTATTTCAAACGGGCTTTTCAGCGTCATATATAAAAACGGAGATGCATATTACGGCGGTTCGGTTAATGATATGTATACGGGTCTCGGTATTTATATTTACGCTGACGGATGTATATCCGCCGGAATATATAAAAATGACGAAAACCTGACATACAAAGAGGTCTTTCGTTATAAAAGTTCATTCAAAAGAGTAAATGAAGGCGCAACGAGATATTACGGTCAGATGGGGTCTGCGTATATAAATGGCAGACTTATAGATTGTCCTGTCGGTTACGGCGAGAGATATACCAACGGCGGCTATGAACTGGGGCTGTTTAAAAACTGTTCCCTTGTACACGGAGTGTCTTTCTTCAATAATATTGTACTGTACGGCGACTTTGACGAAAAAGGAAATCTTAACGGTGAGGGCGAAGCACTGTTTATCTGTGACGACGGAATTGTCGGTTACAAAGGCGGCTTTCTGAAAAATCTTTATCATGGCAAGGGCATATATACGGCAATAGACGGAAAAAAATATCTTGCAGACTGGGAAAACGGTATGCCTGTCGGCAATTATGCTTTAAAAGCATGGGCGGCAAACGGTATTGAAAGAAGAAGTCTAAGTATGGAAGATACGGATTTAATCGGAATTGTGCGAAACGAATAAGAATTTATACAGCTTTATATAACCGTATCACAGCTGTTCCGGGGACGGCAATCGCATCAACGTCCTTGATGAAAGCGGCGAAGAAAGACTCAGCTATAAGGTGCAATACTATGAATCCTCTATGGGCAAATTACCGAATTATTCGGAATATGAAACCGTAGAGTAAATACAGACTGAAAGGAAAATGAATTATGGGATTGTTTGGAAAGTATAATAAAATGACGTATGACGAAGCACTTAACCTTTTGATGGACGGAATGGTACCGACTGCGGTACTTAAAGCCGCATTCAAATGCGTATGCAAATCAAAGACAAACAATGCACGAACAGAACTTCATTTCTGTTTAGGCATGCTTTGCGGAGTTTTTAAAGCCAGATATGGCCGTAGCGTATTTGACAGCGTGTTCGGTTTTGTTATGTTACATATGCTTTCTGATTATTCACCAGAGATGATCAACGAGGATATGAAACTGATGGGTGAGGTTTTCCGCCGCCGTCCGGATTTTAACCGTGAGGTCAATGAATTCGCGTTGAACGCACAGCCAGATTACAAAAATTATGGCTGCGTTGCTCCTTATCTGTCTTTGGCACATTTATACGGCTGGGGTTACGAGCCTGATGTACAAGAGGCGGAGGCTTTTGCCGACAAAGTAGCAGAAATGCCAAAAAACTCCAAGGAAACCGAGTGGCTTCGCGCCCGTATCGAAGCCGTAAAAAACGGCAAATAAATGTCGCTGCTGCGGCGACCAAACGATCTACATGATGTGCTATCATTATGGTGTAAAGGAGGGGCGCATATGAAACCCGAAACGGTGCTTGGAATAAAACACAGAGAAGAACCCACGGCAAAATTGCAGGAATGGCTAAAGGAATATGCTGCCATTGCGGCGGAGTTTCCGGGTGCGGAGGATTTGGCACAAAGGCTCTCAAAACGCGCCGAAAAAGCCGGTGAGCTCATCACCGAGCGAAATAGGCCGGAGCCGCCCTCATCGTCGCACGATGATATGTATTATATTGAGATGGCAAAGATCATGGACGATATGGACGCATCGTTCGACGGCGATTTTCCGCTGGGAAACGAAGCCGACGCGAGCTTTGCAGGCTGTTATTTTTCGGTTCCCGAACTCGCGGAAATGCAATGCGGACTGCATCATCTGATCGTCGCCGGGAGCTTTAACGGATATAACTTCGATGTGCTGGTACGAAAGGGATTTCTTGCCGAATTATATGAGGACTGGCCGGAGGCGGTACGCTGCTATGAGGGCGTATCGACAAGCAAGAGCGTACAGGAGCGTGAAGACGAATGTCGCCGCAAAATGGCGATTGAAGGCAACCGGTGTTATGAAAAGGCGCTTGCATTTATGGAAAGCGGCGAGTGGAACGAGGTGTTCGCACCATTGAATCGAGCCGCCGATATGGGTAATCCCGATGCCATGGTTGATTTAGCCCTTGCTCGTGTATACGGTCAGTACGGCTGCGCAAAGGATTTGCAGGAAGCCCTCACGCTTCTGCGTGCAGCGGCGAAGAAGGACAACGCCCGCGCCTGCTTTGCGTTATGTCATTTACACGACAGCGGCGTATACGAGGTGCAAGCCGCCGAAGCCAAGGAAATGTGCGAAAAGGCGGCAGGGCTCGGAGATGAAAAGGCAAAAGCGCGGCTTGCAGACGGCTTTGACCTCCGCCCGATCCGTGAAATATTGCTCGAGCAGATCGACAAAGGCAACATTGACACCCTTTGGCAGATGGCACAGTTATGCAAAAAGGAAAATGATGAAACCGGTGCTGCCGGGTGGTTTAACAAAGCCATTGAAGCGGGGCAGGTTGACGCTCTGCTGAGCGCGGCAGCGGTTTATCTTGACAAAAACGGCGGCTTTTACAATAAAGAACTGGCAAGGCAGTATCTTCGCCGTGCCGCCGACGGCGGAAGTGTTCAGGCGATTATCGCCCTTGCCGATTCGGAGCTTGCAGACACAGATATCCCGTTTTGGCAGCAGGCGGCACAGCTCCGGAATTTGGAATATTCCGAAAAACAGCCAAAGAGAAAAATCAGGGAGCAGCACAAAAAACAGATGGCGTGGTATCGTCTTGCCGCCGAAGCAGGCGATACCGACGCGATGAACGCTCTGAGTATGGCATATCATCTCGGCTACCCCGAAACCCGTGACGACCGTGAAGCGTTTTTGTGGGCTTCCCGTGCGGCAGATGCGGGCGACGGCTCGGCAATGTATCAGACGGCGCATTTGTATGAAAACGGCTTTGGCACGGACAGGGATATTGACGCGGCACTTCTGCTCTACACCGAAGCCGCTGAGCAGGGCGTGCGCTCGGCTATGATACGGCTGTATGAGATATACACCGAAGGCCTTTTACACATTCAGCCGGACGGTAAAAAGGCGGCGCATTATCTGTGGCTTTCCGGCGAGGGACGGGACTAAAGGAGGCGCAAATAAAATGAAACTGAAAATCAAGGAAACGGCTTGGGGAATCAACCGAGTGGCAGGAGGCTACCGTGAAAGAGTTACCGCCGATTTATGTTTCCCCTGTGAAGTCGGGGAGATCCCCGATTTCGGAAAAGGCAAGCGGCATTTTATCGTAGACGAGGTAACAGAAAACAGTATCAGCCTTTCGGTACACTGCGCCGATCCGAAATATAACAAAACATGGATAATAAACAAGGGTGAAGAAATAACCTATCGGCCGCGCTCCTTTGACGGCGGGTATTTCTATGAATTTAAACTGATTTAGGAGGTACGGCTATGAATGCAATCGGAATTAAAATAAAAAAGGCGGATGTAAATCACGACCCCTGTACCAGTAAGTTTTTCGGTGCGCCGGTACTTCCCGATGGGTGGCCGGAAATGTTTTCCGAGGACATTATCTTCTTTGGGCAGATACGGCTTTCGGATATCGCAGAGCTTGACACGGAAAACAAGCTGCCGCATACGGGCTATCTTTATCTTTTCCTCGATATTGAGATGTATCCCTATCAGGCGATGGCGTATTATTATGACGGCGAGCCGAATGTCGTTGTGGATGATTTCAACGAAGCGGAAGTGCAGTTTGCTCATTTGAACAAGGATTGGCTCATGAGCTTTGAACCTGCCGATGAAGATTTTGACGGAACCCGTTTGTTCGGTGTTCCGTCCTCCGGCTATGAAACGGACGAGGAACTGCTGCTGCAATTCGATCCGCTGGCAGAAAGCACCGGCTTTCTCGACAATATCGACGGCTACGCCTATTTCTTCTTCGGCGAGGGCAGGGACCGCATTAACGGTATCCGCTTCGGCGTTGATCGTTCATAAAAGGGAGTTAATATATGGAACGGTATTTTACAAAAGGCAGCAGGATCCCGCTGCAAAACGGGCAGTCGGCAGAAGTGATTGCAAAACTCGGCGAGGGCGGGCAAGGCACGGTATACCGTGTGCGTATCGGCGGAAAAGAATATGCGCTGAAATGGTATCATAAAGGCGCATTGCAGAATCCCCGCCGCTTTTATCAGAATCTTGAAAACAATATCCGGCAGGGCGCGCCTTCCCCCGCCTTTCTGTGGCCGGAATTTCTGACAAAGGAAAGGGGCGGCAGCTTTGGCTATGTCATGAAGCTGCGCCCGTCAAATTACAGGGAGTTTTCGGATTTTCTGCTGGCAAAGGTGCATTTTTCCTCTCTGTCGGCGGCGGCTAATGCGGCGTTGAATATCACCAACGGCTTTCGGGAGCTGCACCGAAAAGGCTTTTCCTATCAGGATCTGAACGACGGAAACTTCTTTCTTGATCCGACGACCGGCGAGGCGCTCATCTGCGACAACGACAATGTGGCACCCTACGGAGAGAGCCTCGGCATTGCCGGGAAAGCACGGTATATGGCGCCGGAGGTGGTGCGGAATATCAAGCGCCCGGATGTCATGAGCGACCGATTTTCTCTGGCGGTTGTGCTGTTCCGCCTTTTGTTTCTCGATCACCCGCTGGAGGGGAAGCGTGTGGTGGAGCACCCTTGCCTGACAGAGGAATTGGAGCTGAAATTTTACGGAAAAGCACCGATTTTTATATATGATAAAACGGACGATTCCAACCGACCCGTCCGCGGTATACACGCAAACGCCCTGCGCTTTTGGCCGGTGTATCCGAAGTTCATTCGTGAGCAGTTTTTGAAAGCATTTTCCAAGGACGCCATGAGCGGAAAGGCGCTCCGCCCCACCGATAACGATTGGCAGATCGTCTTTACGCAGCTTCGTGACTGCATTGTGAAATGTCCCTGTGGCGGCGAAACTTTCCTTGACCTTGAGGGCGACAGCCTGTGCATAAATTGCGGCCTTAAAATTCCGAAACCGCCTGTGTTATCGTCGCAGAATCGCTATAAAGTTGCCCTGTTCCCAGGCATAAAGCTCTACCGCTGTCACACCGACCGGGACAGCGATGATTTTCGAGAAATCACCGGCGAGGTGATACGCAATCCTAAAAATCCGGCCATATGGGGGCTTCGCAATCTCAGCGATGAGGCTTGGCAGGCCGAAACCAAGGACGGCAATGTAAAAACAATCGGCAAAAACGAGGTACTGGTCGCAACAAAAACAAAACAGATTCATTTCCCGAACTGTATCGCGACCGTCGAATAAGGAGGCTTTTAAAATGGCAAATATATATGAAGGCGCAGTGGAGGTTTCCCGCAGAACGATGACACTTTTCTTTATTGTTGATGCATCAGGCAGTATGGACGGAGCAAAAATGGGGACACTTAACTCTGCAATTGAAGAAGTGATTCCCGAAATTCGCAAAATATCCGCCGAAAATGCCGACGCAGCCATAAAAATCGCCGTGCTGGAATTTTCAAGCGGCACAAGATGGATTACGCCTGCTCCAATGGACGCGGAGGACTTCACCTGGAGCTTTCTCACTGCCGACGGATTGACCGACTTCGGCGCGGCCTGCAAACAGCTTAACGAAAAGCTGTCCCGCAAGGCATTTATGAGTGATGTAGCAGGCTCCTTTGCCCCTGCAATATTTCTGCTTTCTGACGGAGAACCGACCGACGAATACTCTTCCGAGCTGTCAAAACTGATGGAAAACAACTGGTTTAAAAAGGCCATTAAGGTTGCGGTGGCCATCGGCGAGGATGCCAATAAAGCCGTACTTGCCGAATTTACAGGCAACAAGGAAGCGGTGCTTACGGTACATACGCCCGAGGCTCTCACAAAAATGATACGCTTTGTTTCGGTTACGGCGTCACAGATCGGATCGAAGTCCAGCGGCGTCGGTAAAGGCGGCGTGGACGAAGCCGCAAACAAACAGGACGAAATGATCGACAAAATAAACGAGGTGAAAGCCGCTGAGCCGGATGACGACGGTGATCTGGAATGGTAACCGATTATCGGGCGTTTGGTATGACGGTGATCGGCGCTTCCCACATAAAAAGCGGCACCGTCTGTCAGGATTTTTCCTTAAGCTGCGAATTGCCCGACCGCAGAATTTCCGTCGTATGCGACGGTCACGGAGGAGCCGATTATTTTCGCTCGGACAGGGGCAGCCGCTTTGCCGCGGAAGCCTTTACCGAATGTATGAAGGATCCCGATGTCATAAGCGTCCTTTCGGCAGCCGCCACGCAAAAACAGCAGTCCATTCGCATAGAACAGCTCATAAAAAGCATTATTGCCCGCTGGAACGAGCTTGTGGAACGTGACATAAAGGAACAATCCTTCGGCGAGGATGAACTAAGCGACGTATCGGAAAAGGCGCGAAAAAGATACGAAACAGGACAGCGCCTGCAATCGGCATACGGCACGACCCTCATCGGCGTTATGCTGGCCGAGAATTTCTGGCTTGGTTTGCAGATCGGCGACGGAAAATGCGTTGCCATATCAAAAGACGGTAAATTTACACAGCCCATTCCGTGGGATGAGGAATGCTTTTTGAATATCACCACCTCTCTGTGTGACGAAAATGCCGCCAAGGAATTTCGCTATTGCTTCAGCCGAACTCTGCCTGCCGCTGTATTTATCGGCAGTGACGGAATCGATGATTGCTTTGCCGGAGATGAAAAATTATATGATTTTTACCGCTTGGCACTAAAATCTTTTGCCCAAACGGATGAGGCAACCGCCGTTTCACAATTAAAGGAGTATTTGCCGACTCTTTCCGAAAAAGGCAGCGGAGATGATATGTCGGTGGGTATTCTTGTCGATACAGATTTTATTGGGCAGAATTAGGCGGCGCTTGTAAAATAGCAGATATTCATGAATTGAGGTGCGTAATGAACGATAACGGCTCCAAATTTTATTATTCCCGTTTGACAGACGGTGAGAAAAACTTATATGACAGGATATGCGAAGCGCTCCTTCGCTTCGAGCCTGCGTTATCAATTCACGCCGGTATGGGCAAAGCGTTTACGGTAGACACCAAAAAGATCATGACTGCCGTGCTGTTTGACAATCCCGTTTTTTTCTATCTCGACCGCCGTCGGGTCATCACCAAACAGACCCCCATGTACATTCAGCTTATTTTTCAGTATGACTATACCAAAGAAGAGGCCGAGAAGCTTTGGGCAGAGGTGGAAAATCGGATAGAGTTATTTATAAAAAACAGCATAAAGCCGGATATGAGTCCCCTCGCAAAGCAGCTCAAGGTGCATAATTTTCTTTACACCATTCACACGGCCGAGGAGCCATTTGACAGCGACTGCTTTTCGGTGGTCGGTGCATTGCTCCACGATCGGTGCGTCTGCGAAGGATTCGCCAAGGCATATAAACTGTTGTGCGACAGACTTGGAATAGCCTCAATTGTGGTTGTAGGAGAGGCTTTACACGAAAACGGGCGGCGGGAGCCTCATTCCTGGAACATCACCCGTATAAAAGGTGTAACCGCCCATACCGATGTAGCCTGGGATTCCCGTTTCGGCGGAGCGGCTTATGATTATTTTAATCTGTGCGATGCCGACATTGCCGCCGATCACTGCTTTGATACGGAACTGTATCCTAAGTGCGAGCCGAACAAAATCAACTATTTCTATAAAAACGGACTGATTGCGCGGGATGAGGACGAACTGCGGAAAATTATAGCGGACAAAGCAGACGAGCCTTACTACTCGGTCAAGCTGCTGTTTCCGTTTTCAAAAGAGCGCCTTGACGAATTTTCCTTTGGTATAGGTATGCTTCGCTATAACGCCGCCCAGAATATCATCGGATTTATCAAGGCTATGATAGAATAGACCTATAAACGGGAGGTATACTATGCCCATTTCCATGCAGGAATTAAACAGAATCGTAAAGCTTCACGGCATTATTGAAGGCCATAAGGAGCACAGCCACGCAGCGCCCACCTATAAAGACAGCCCTTATCTTGCCGAAATGGCGCAAATTGCGCTTGCTCCCCGTGATCACGATATAGAAACGCTGGAAGAGATCATTCCGACGCTTTGGTATCTTACCGAATGTTATGACAAAATGTGCCGTGCGGGAATGTCCGTGAAATTTTACACACTGCAGCTTCAAGCCCATACAGAGCTTATGAAACTCAGAGAATATGACATTGAGGACATGGAAGGGTTTGAAAACTGTTTTTATTTGGCGGTCAAAGCAAGAAATTATTATGAACCTGACGATTGCTCCGACCTTGTCGCAATTGTGTCCGGCAGTCTGCCGGATGAAAGAATTCGTGAATTGCTTCTCTCGGCACAGGAGAGTCGTCGGGGATTCATCAAAAACGATCCCGTTGAGAAAACGGAGGAATATCTTGCTGTGATTGACGAGGTGGAGGAACGAATAGACAAAGAAAAAACAATGGATTTCTGTATGGAATATTGGAACTTAAAAGCGGAATATCTGTTTGAACACGGTATTATTTGGCGTTCTCCGGCACAGATTAATCCCGGTGTTATGTTCGACTGAATCAATAATCATTTTTCAGCGTCGGTCATTTTGACCGGCGCTTTTTGTCGCCGTTGCGGTGATCACATTCACCCTCAAAAAACATATAATGATATTGTAAAAGAGGATATGCTTTGGACGATGGCACATCCGCCGGATAATTATTTTATTCAGTGGGATAAGTGCGCCCTAATGCTCTAAAAAGCATATTCTTACATCAAAATCCGTCTGTTTTAACTTGTTCAAAATGGGCGGATTTCATTTTTAGGAGGCAGTTTTACCGCTGCCCTGGGTATGCCATACGACACCCGATTTGACACCCTCGGAGAGCTTTTCACGGATAGCAAAGGTTTTGCTTGATTTATGAGATAGCAAAATTCAAGTACGGACTTGAACACAAATAAAATAATCAATTCCCGTAGCCCTGAAAGTAAAGGTGCGACATCGTGTCGCACCTTAAATCAGCTGCAGAAAAAAGAAAGCCCGCCCAAAATGCTGTAATCGTGTAAAAGTTGGCAGAAAGTAACAAAAAGCGATACTATACTTTGTCAATATTTTTGTCGCTGTCAGCTGACTTTTGCCAGTTTTTGTGTTACAATATACTTGAGGAAATAGTACCTAATCGAATGGCAAAAAATATAGTAAAGGCAAAGCTGGATATAATATTCAAGAAGTTGTTCACGGACGAGGGAAATCAGCATATTTTACAGGCGTTTCTCTCGGACATACTCGAAATACCGTATGAGTCGATAAACAACATAATCGTACTGAACTCCGAGATAATGCCGGAGAACATTATAGAAAAATACAGCCGTATGGACATAAAGATGACGGTTGACGGTAACAGGCTTATCAATGTTGAAATGCAGATTAAAGACGAGGGCGATTACAAGGATCGTTCAATGTACTACCTTTCAAAGTTGTACGGCAATCAGCTTAAAAGCGGTGATGGCTACGGCAAACTCAATCAGTGTATTTCAATCAATGTATTGAATTTCATTCTGTTCGATGAATGGACGGATTTTCATTCTTCATTCAGAATGAGGGAAGATAAGCACAATTCTGTTCTTACCGACAATTTTATAGCTCATTACTTCGAGCTGAAGAAAATCGGAAAGAATTTTGACAAGAACAACAAGCAGGAACTATGGCTCAGACTTATAAATGCAGAAACGGAGGATGAACTTGATATGTTACAGCAGACAGGTGTAAAGTCCATACAGGACGCAGTAGTTGTACTGCACAAGATGAGTGCAGACGAAAAGATAAGAGAGCTTGCCGAAATGCGTGAAAAGGCACTGCATATTGAGGCAACCGAGAAATCGTATGCGAGAGCCGAAGGCGAAGCAGTCGGACTTAAGAAAGGCAGAGCCGAAGGCGAAGCTATCGGACTTAAGAAAGGCGAAAGAAAAAAAGAAGCTGAAATCCTCGCCAAGATGAGAAAGAGCGGACTTTCAGAAGAACAGATAAAAGCTATCTTAAACAGTTAAGATCAATCTACCAATCCCACAAAGGAGGACCCCAAAATGAAACGTAAACGTACCCACACCATACTCGCAACAATAACCCTCATCAGCGTAATACTGACCAGTGCTTGCACGGCAGGCAGTGCGAACAGCAATACCGCAACGTCCTCTGCGCCCGAAACGGCAGTTACCACAACTACCGCTCCGGCAGTAACGGGAACGGTAATGGATAGGATTGATGAGCCGAAAGCCGAAGCGACTACAGCTCAGACCACTGCTGCCACAGCAGCAACTACTGCAAAGCCGCAGGAAACAAAAGCGACCGAAACAACCGCAGCTGCTGCCACCACGAAACCACAGGAAATAAAAAAGGCAGAAACGACTACAGCTCAGACTACCACTGTAGCTACAACGGCAAAGCCAAAGCCGGCAACGACAACAACCGCCGCTACAACAAAGCCTGCACCCGAATGGACTGAAACAAAAACAAGCGGTACAAAGTACGTTAACGTTGATTGCTATAGCAGAAAAAAGGCTGTTATCGGTGCAGAAACCGTCAAGCTGTACAGCGTGAACGACAAGGTGACAGTGATAGCCAAGACCGATACAGGCTACTTCAAACTTTCTGACGGTAGCTTTATACACAGCGACTATCTGAGCGACAGCAAGATAACTCAGCCGGCAGCACCGGCTACAAAGAAAGCGGAAACTACTAAGCCTGCGGATACTACCACAAAGAAGCAGGAAAGCAAGCCTGCTGAAGATAACTGGAGATTTACAAAGCAGGACTGTGAAGATATATTAAAGGCTTGCGAAAAGTACGCAAAGGATAACGGTTACGGCTACTGTAATGGCTTTTTATCGCTTTAATGATAACCGTGAAGTATATAGAGATAGAAATTTCGTATGAGTAAATTGGCACGGTTGAAATGCGTTTTATTTTTGTTTTGTTAAATTATTTCATTTCTGCTCATTGCTTCTTGCACTAAAAAATGCTATAATATATTATAATCATATTTTAATTATAGTTTTAACTTCAGAGGTGAATCATGAAGTCAATAGCATTTATAGATACTGAGGTCAGCACGGAAGATAATAAGTCGTATGATTTCGGTGCAATAGATAACTCAGGCAAACAGCTTCACACCGGTGTTACGCATGAGTTTTTCAGCTTTATAGAAAACAAGGATTTTATCTGTGGACACAATATAGTAGATCATGATGCGAAACATACTGTAATACCGGAGAAAGCAAAGCTGATTGACACCTTATATCTTTCTCCGTTGCTTTTTCCCAACAGACCTTATCATGCACTTCTTAAAGACGATAAATTGCTTACAGACGAGCTCAATAATCCGCTTAATGATTCACAGAAAGCTATGGATTTGTTTTATGACGAGGTTAATGTTTTTAATGAACTTGATGATAAACTGAAGCAGATTTATTATATGCTTTTAAAGGACGAACCTCATTTTTCGGGTTTCTGGAGCTATGTAGGATTCAGTGCGAAAGATGATCTTGAAACGCTGATTTTGATTCACTTTGACGGCAAAATATGTGAGAATGCACCTATTTCTGATTTTATCCGTAATTCACCTGTGGAACTTTCATATTGCCTCGCTCTGATAAGTGCTACAGAGCGTTATTCGCTTATCCCGAGATGGGTTCAGATGAACTATCCTAAGGTTGATAACATCATACGAAGGCTCAGAAATACACATTGCCACAATTGTGCGTATTGCAATGAGGCGCTTGATCCTCATCGCTATCTCAGAAAATATTTTGGATATACCGATTTCAGAAAATATAATGGTGAACCTTTGCAAGAGAACGCAGTCGATTGCGCTATAGAACATGAGTCTTTGCTTGCAATTTTTCCTACCGGCGGAGGTAAATCACTGACGTTTCAGATACCGGCACTGATATCCGGAGAAACGGAGCGTGGGCTTACGGTGGTAATATCACCGCTACAGTCGTTGATGAAAGACCAGGTTGATACGCTTGAAAAGAAAGGCATTGAAGGAGCGGTAACTATCAATGGTTTGCTAAGCCCTATAGAACGTGCCGAAGCTATAGAAAGAGCGGAGTCTGGGCTTGCTTCAATTCTTTATATTTCACCCGAATCATTGAGATCGGTTACGATCGAGCGTCTGCTTTTGTCACGACATATAGATCGTTTTGTTATAGATGAAGCGCATTGTTTTTCTGCATGGGGACAGGATTTTCGTGTAGATTATCTTTATATCGGAGATTTTATAAAGGAGCTTCAGGAGAAAAAAGGCACAAACTGTAAGATACCGGTATCATGCTTTACCGCAACTGCTAAGCAAAAGGTTGTAAGTGATATTAAAGATTATTTCCGTAATAAGCTTGGTATAGAACTTAACCTGTTCACAACTGATGCCTCAAGAACAAACCTAAGGTATACTGTATTATATAAAGAAAATGATAATGATAAGTACGAAGCATTGCGTGATTTGATAGAAACAAAAAAATGCCCGACTATTATCTATGTTTCATGAACAAGGCGAACATATGAGATAGCTAAAAAGCTGTGTTCCGACGGATTTAAAGCACGTCCGTATAACGGGAAAATGGAGAGCAGTGAAAAGCAGGAAAACCAGGAAGCATTTATAAATGACGAAATTCAGATAATAGTAGCAACTTCCGCATTCGGAATGGGCGTTGATAAAGGTGAAAGAGCGACAGAGATCGAACGTAATATTACACCCGAAAAATACAGACAGCTCTTTGACACACTTTCTGAGCGTCAGCTTGAAATAATCAAGGATGACACCTCACAGTACATAGTATGTACCGCAGGTCCCGGAAGCGGAAAGACAAGAGTTCTTGTGCATAAGCTTGCTTCGTTGCTTTTGCTTGAAGATGTCAAGCATGAACAATTGCTTATGCTGACGTTTTCAAGAGCGGCGGCGCTCGAATTCAAGAACAGACTGCGTGAGCTTATAGGTAATGCCGCATATTTCATTGAGGTAAAAACGTTTCATTCGTATTGCTTTGACTTACTCGGAAAAATAGGCAATATCAAGGATTCTGAAAATGTTGTCAGAGATGCAGGCGCATTGATCAGAAGCGATGATATAGATCTCGGTAAGGTAACTAAAACGGTTCTCGTTATTGACGAGGCGCAGGATATGGACGCAAACGAGTTTTCACTTGTAGAGGCTCTGATGGAACGAAACGACGAACTGCGAGTAATAGCTGTCGGTGATGATGATCAGAACATATATCAGTTCCGTGGCTCTGACTCAAAGTATCTCAGAAAGCTCATAACCGATTATAATGCTAAGCAGTATGATCTTGTGGAAAACTACAGGAGTAGCAGAAGTATAGTGGATTTTGCAAATTGTTTTGTCAAAGAAATAACGGAACGACTTAAAACAGCTGATATAAGTGCCGTTACCAATCAAAATGGCGAAGTCAGATTTGTAAAGCATACAGGAAGCTATATTGAAAATGCGTTGATAGATGACGTTATAAGTACATATGACGGTGGGACAACCTGTATACTTACCAATACAAATGATGAAACTCTGGTTGTGCTCGGAATTTTGAAACAACGTGGGGTAGAGGCTAAGCTGATACAATCGATCGGCAGTCTTGACATTTATAATATAGCGGAACTGCGCTATTTTATCAAAAAGCTACAGCTTACAGATGATACAGCGGTAATAAGTAACGAACAATGGGACAATGCCGTATATGAGCTTCAAACAGCATATTCAGACAGCACTTGCTTACCGCTTATGCTTGATATATTAAATACTTTCAAGGAGAACAACAAAAAGCTGTATCGCTCGGATTTTGAGATATTCCTTCACGAATCAAGGCTTGAAGATTTCTACAAAGCAGAGCAGGGCGTTATCACAATATCAACAATGCACCGTTCAAAAGGCAGAGAATTTGATAATGTGTATGTTTTGCTTAATAACCCCGATATTGCGTCTGACGAGAACAAGCGTAAGCTGTATGTAGCGTTTATCAGAGCCAAGTCAAAGCTGTGTGTTCATTACTCCGGTACAGCTTTTGACAAGTACAAAGACTGTGCTACCGATTTTTCCGTTGATGAAAAAGAATACAGCAGACCTACCGATATAACACTGCAACTTTCGTACAAAGATGTTTATCTTGATTTTTTTAAGGATAAAAAACAGCTTATCTTAAAGCTAAAAAGCGGTACAGAGCTTGAAGTTGAAGGCAGGCGGCTTTATTGTAATTATTGCGGTGAAAAATATCCCGTTGCTCAGTTTTCAAGGGATTGCAGTAACAGAATACAAAGTATAACACAGAAAGGATATTCGATTAAATCCGCTCGTATAAGGTATATTGTGGCATGGAAAGGCGAAAATGACGAAAGAGAAACCGCTATTATTTTACCGGATGTGGATTTGAAGCTTGGCTAATAACAAAGAGAACTCGCCATATGCCGTTATAACGAGAGCGTATGGGGAAAAATCTCCGAGGACGCATACACCGTTATCAGCTTTGATGATGTGTTCAGAGACATAACGGAGTTCAGGAGCAATTTTCTTGACTATGAACAGCTCACAGATGAGCTTATCGGAGCTATCAACGGCAGAGGTGCGGTGTTCCGTGAGATATTGGAACGATTTTATGATAACCGCCTGAACAGCTTCAACTTCTTTACAAGGTACTATTCCGATACGCTCCGTGATGTGTTCACCGAAGCGAGAGCAGACATAGACAAGGCAGGTGCTTTCTTCAACACCCGTGCCTTGAAGAAGTCCACCGAGTATGTGAATGATGTTTTCAATCATATCCGTGAGGTTATGCGTGATGACTGGAACTTCGACTTCAATTCCGAGAGCGACATGAAAGCATTCAGGCTCAGTTTTGATAAGATCATCATACGGGGAAATGACCGTAACGATATTTACACTGTAGCAGATACAGCCCTTGTGAACTTCTTCTATGATTTCAGTTTTGCGATTCATAAGATGAAGCTATATGTTTGCAAGTGTAAGTATTGCGGTAAGATATTCCTCGGAAAGAAAAATGCTGTCGCCTGTGAAGCAGAGAACTGTCAGGCGACCTATCTGCGTGAAGTCAAGAATGCCAAAAGGCGCAAAAGAGAGAACGGTACTTACAAGGTATACAGCACAAGACTTAGTAATTATATCGGTCAGCAGAAAACAAAACTGCCTGCCGAGGTGCTTGATGATCCTGCACTTGTGGAGAAGTATGACCAGCAGCGCAAGTTGTTCACGAAGCAGATGCAGGATAAGCTCGATGAGTATGAAGCCGAGAACCGCTTGCCCGATGAGGAACTGAGTGCTTTCTATGAAAAGATGAAGCAGGACGTTATGAGTTTTGTGTATGCTTTGGAAGCTGAGGCGGAGTGAGAGGAACTTTGATTCCGGTGGAGTCAAAGTTGAACACTACCGATTGTTGTCAAAATACATTGACTAAACACCTGTTTTATGCTATACTTATATTATTGGATATTGTAACTATTTGTAAGTTTTACGTTTGTTTAGAGAGGTCGATCAAATGAAACTGTTAGATAGAGTTGTAGAGAGTACAACTGAATATATCGAGACAATGCCAAAGACACTGCGCAAGAAATACGGGCAGTTTTTCACAAGTAAGGAGACGGCTGTGTTCATGGCAGGTCTATTTAATATTTTAGAAGGCTGTATAGAAATTTCTGTACTTGATCCCAGTGCAGGCTCAGGGATACTCTCTATTGCTCTTTTGGAGAGGTTAGATACTCTTTCAGTAAAGAAAGTTAATCTTGTCAGCTATGAAAATGATGATAAAATCATTCCGATACTGAAAGACAACCTCGAATATGCCAAGAATAAAGTTCCTTTTCAGCTGACCTATGAGATTAGGAACGAAAACTATATTTTGGATAATGAGATTGACTATAACAATATGCTCGGTGCAAAGCCTGATCCTTACAAATATGATATTATCATAGGAAATCCGCCTTACAAAAAGATACCAAAAGATGCAGTTGAAGCTCATGCTATGCCCGATATATGCTATGGGGCGCCGAATTTATATTTCCTTTTTACCGAGATGGCTCTTTTCAACTTGAAGGATAATTCGGAAATGGTTTTTATCATTCCTCGTTCCTGGACTTCGGGAGCCTACTTCAATGCTTTCAGACAAAAGCTGTTTAGTGAGAGTTTTATCGAACATATTCATCTGTTTGTCAGCAGAGATAAGGTTTTTGAGAATGAAAGTGTTTTACAGGAGACTATGATCGTAAAACTCCGAAAGACTATCCATAAACCCGCTTATATCACCATAACTTCCACAAACAGCAATAAGGATTTCTCTGAGATCACATCTTTCCAAGCCCCTTATGATATAGTTGTTTGCGGTAAAGATAAATATGTTTATCTTGTCACGAATTCCGAGGAAGTTGAAACTCTTCGACAGCTTAATCAGTGGAACGATACTCTGCCATCGTTAGGACTAAAGATGAAAACAGGACTGACGGTTGACTTCAGAAATCGTGAAGCCCTCCGAAATACAGCGGAGGAGACTGCTGTTCCTCTATTCTATTCTCAGCACATACAATCCGGAAAGGTAATCTTTCCAATAGGTAAAGAACACGAGTATTTAGTCACTGAGCAGTCAGGACTATTGCAGAAAAATGCTAATTATCTGTTCGTAAAGCGTTTTACCGCAAAGGAAGAACATCGTAGATTACAGTGCGGTGTTTACCTTTCAAGAAAATATCCCGGTTATAAACAGATCAGCACACAGAATAAGATAAACTTTATAGACGGGCTGAAAGGACTGTCTGAGTGCGTGGTTTATGGTTTATATGTTCTTTTCAACTCTACGATGTACGATAGCTATTATAGAATACTGAACGGCTCTACACAGGTGAATTCAACAGAAGTTAATTCTATGCCTGTTCCTCCCATGAGTACAATAGAGTCTATGGGGAAAGAGCTTATTGCCAAGAGAGATATGTCCGAAGAATCATGTGATATGATATTAAGGAGTTACTTATGAGTAAGATAGAAGAAGCAAGAGCTTTGTTAAAGGAACTGAATGTTCCAAGCAAGCAGCAGGCTGATCTTTGCTGCTATGTTCTCCTCGCAATGGCAGATATAAAGGAAGATGATAGTTGGTCGAAAGCGACAAATGAATGGATTCGTATTCATGATGTACTGACCTTTACAAAAGACAACTACAATGTCGCATATGCTGAAAACAGTAGAGAGACATTCCGTAAACAGGCTATGCACCATTTCCGTAATGCCGCTTTTATAGAAGATAACGGCAAAGCGACCAATAGTCCGAATTATTGTTATAGACTGACTGAGGAAATGCTTGATCTCATAAAAAGCTACGGAACGGATACTTGGGCTGACAAAAAAGAAAAATTCTTAACTTCCCATGAAAGTCTGATAAGTATGTACGAATCGAAACGCAGTATGCTGAAAATGCCTGTAAATATCAATGGCAACAGCTTCACTTTCTCTCCCGGTAAACATAATGAGCTTCAAAAGGCTATTATTGAGGAGTTTGCTCCGAGATTTGCTCCAAACTCTGAATGCCTTTATGTAGGTGATACTATAGAAAAAGACCTTGTAAAGATCGTTGACAAGCTGCGTGAGCTTGGATTTGAGATTGCCTTGCATGATAAAATGCCTGATGTGGTACTGTACAGAGCTGATAAGAATTGGATATACTTCGTGGAATCTGTCACCTCTGTCGGTCCGATGGATCCGAAACGTATAAAGGAAATCGAAGAAATGACCGCTAATGTAACGGCAGGAAAGATATATGTGACTGCGTTCCTCGATTTCAAGACATTAAAGCATTTCTCAGAAAGCCTTGCGTGTGAGACAGAGGTCTGGATTGCAGATATGCCTGATCATATGATACATCTTAATGGAGATAAATTCCTCGGACCGAGGAAGTGAAATATAGTTTATCCATAGATTGAGGTTTTATATTAAAATGGAAATATTTACAATAGGTTACGCAGGTTTTGAAATAGAGAATTTTATTAAAGTCTTAAAAGAACATCATATAAACAGCTTGATTGATGTCAGGAGTTCGCCATTCTCAAAAATATATTCGGATTATAATAAACCGTTATTACATAAGGCTTTACAAAATAGAGGGATAATTTATCGTAACTACAATAGAGAATTTGGAGCACGACAAGAAGATAAAATGTATTATCCTAATGGCTATCTTGATTTTTCTATGTTTACAAGATCAAGGATGTTTATAGAGGGAATGGAAAAAATAATTAAAGCCATTCCTTTGGGATATAAATTTGTTCTTATGTGTTCTGAAAAAGATCCTATAACTTGCCATAGAACTATTATGGTAGGAAAAGCATTTTTCGATAAAGGTATTTCAATTAACCATATATTATCTGATGGTCAAATTACTACACAATCTGATATTGAAACAAGACTTCTCGATATATATTATCCTGACCGTGATCAATTAAATTTATTTGGAGAACAATTATCAATTGAAGAAATGATTAAAAATTGTTATAGATTCCAAAATGAAAAAATAGGTTATAGAATTGATAATGATGAGGAGGACTACTATGATTAAAGTTTATACAATAGGATTTACAAAGAAAACAGCTAAGCAGTTTTTTTCAATCCTTTCTAAAAATAATATCGACACTGTAGTTGATATACGCTTAAATAACTCATCACAGCTTGCCGGTTTTTCAAAGTATCCTGATATTGAATTCTTTTTGGAAAAGATATGTAATATTGGATATAAACACGATTTGCATTTTGCGCCCAAAGACTCTACATTAACAAGATACAAAAAGAAACAAATTGATTGGAAAGAGTATGAAGTTGAGTTTGCTCAAACTATGCTGGAAAGGAAAATAACAGAATATATCAAAGCAAACTACAGTTCTGAGGACTCAATTTGTCTTCTATGCAGCGAACCAACGCCGGAGAACTGTCATCGTAGATTGGTCGCCGGATATTTTAAAGATTCATTCGATGAAGTTCAAATAATTCATCTGTAAAAAGGAGTGTTATATATGAAAAAAGAAATAATCATCTTAACAAAAAGCGCAAAAATAAACGGTTTTTGTGTTGCAGGTATTGATATTCATAATGGAGAGTGGATTAGATTGGTATCTGATGACGAAAGCGGTGAAGGAGCGGTATCAAAAGCTGATTTGACATATCAAAACGGAACACAAGCCGAAATATTTGATTTAGTTGCTGTTGAATGCGAGCCTTCTCCTACAGTGGCACAATCAGAAAACTATCTATATTATAATGGATATTATTGGAACAAAATTAAAACCACGAGTTCTGGAGAAGCCTTTGCCGAGTGTCCATTAAATAATTCTCAATTTATATTTGAAAATAGTGAAAGATCACTTGATGATAATGAAATAACAGGAGAATCATTAGTTTTGGTTGAAATTGATCACGTCATTATTAATGTCGTTAATGAATATGATAATAAAAAGTGGAAAGTTAATTTTGACTATAACGGCTTTAAATATAGCAATATTAGTATTGGCGATATTTCTATAAGAAATAAGTATAATGACTATGGCACCTATATGATTCAAGGAAGGCACAAAGCGGTATTTAGTTTAACAGGGAGATATGAAAGAACTGGAAAGTATTATAAGATGTTAGCTCAGTTATTTTAAGATGATGAAATTAAAGCTACATACAAAAATGATTGAAAATTGAGGCGAAATCATGTCAAGAGGAAAAAACATAAATCTCTTCCTTATGGACGGAGATGCAAGCAGACGTATCAAATGCACACTTGCCAACAGGACAGGTGTTGCGTATAAGATACCTCGCACTGAAATAGAAAAATGCAAGACTCGTGAAGGTCTGAAATGGAGCGGAGTTTATTTCCTTTTTGGCGTTTCTGATGACACTGGGGAGAACATAGCTTATATAGGACAGGCTGGCATCAGGAAGAACGGCGAGGGCATACTCTATCGCCTTATGGAGCATAAGCGGAATCCCGATAAGGACTACTGGACGGAAGCTGTGGTGTTCACCACTTCCAACAACTCCTTCGGTCCGACCGAGATAAGCTATCTTGAGAACAAGTTCTGCAATCTTGCGATCGAAGCCAATAGATACACCGTAAAGAACGGAAATGATCCGTCCCCCGGACATATCACGGAGGAGAAAGAGAGCGAGCTTGAGAAGTTCGTGGACTATGCTAAGCTCATAATGGGTACGCTCGGTCATAAGATATTCGTTCCGCTGAATAAGACCGTTCCTGTTACCTCAGATGCCGCAGATACTGCATCTGAGAAGATAGAATTGTATTTCATTCGAACTATCAAGAAACTCAACCTTACAGCCGAAGCGACAGCCAAGCAGACTGCTGAGGGCTTCGTCGTTCTGAAAGGTAGCAAGATCGCTCCGAGCAGCGGTAAAGATGATATCATATCCCCAGGCAACCGCCAAAAGCGTGAGGAGTGTAAGATCATAGACAATATCTTGCAGGAGGACGTGCTGTTCACCAGCCCTTCCAGTGCTGCTGAATTTGTTACGGGGAAAAGCTGTAACGGTTGGGTGTCGTGGAAAACTAAGAGCGGTAAGACGTTGCATAATTTGGAAGAGCAGGAATAACAATTATACAAGATTTATATAAAAGGAGTTTTAGATTATGTATTTATCAACAAAGCAACATGATGATTTTAGAACATTGTTAATGTCGTTTGAAATACCATTTCGAGCATACATTGCCGACAAAATCATTACAGACTATGTAGATAGCGCTTCTTTTGAAACAGCAATAAAAGCAAAAAACAATTCATTACAACAATATGACATTCAATATTTACGAGATATTCTCCCAAAGATATGTGGTGGTAATAAATTAAACAAGTTATATAATAAATTCATTACATCATATAATCCTACCCCAATAGTAGTTAATGATATTGAAGTTCCGATGGTCGGACAGCTAAACATAGTAACTTTTGCTCTAACATCCACTTTCATTGACTTATATAATATTTTCTCAAATTATACTGATTATTGTTTGTTAGCTGAAAAATACCGCTATGCCAGAAATAAATTGGATCATCCAGGTACAAGAACTTTAGAAGAAAATCATTTAATACCAGTACTATCATTTGTTCAAAATATATGCAGCTTTATTGATGATAAATTCTTTGTTGAAAAAACAAAAAGCGATATTATTCAGTTAACAACCCAGTTAATGAATCGTAATATCAAATGGAGTTTTAGAGAGAACTTCTCGGACACTCCTTTTTCTGATAATGCTATTGTTTGTCGTGAAACTGAAATAGCTCTTGTGAAAAAGTATGTTTATGGAATAAAAGGAGCATTAAGAAAAAAACACTCATTATGTATCTACGGTTATGGTGGAGTTGGAAAAACAGCATTGGTTTTAGAATCTATTAAGCAGATTGTTGCTGATATTATTGATAATAATACCGTTAATGAATACACTCCAAAATATATTTTATTCTTTTCCGCAAAAAAGAGAATGCTCGATATAGCCTCTGAAAGCGGAAAAGTAATTGAAAGAAAACTCAGGTCACATTTTGAAACATATGAAGATCTCGAAAAGCTGATACTTGATAATTTAAAAATTCATTCTTTACAAAATTACAGTGATGAAGGTATTATTATTATTGATAACCTCGAATCTATGAATTTATCCGAATGCGAAAAAGTTAAAGAGTTTATAGAAGTAATGACCCCACCTAAAATGCAATTCATAATCACATCAAGAAATAGTGAGGATTATGAAGAAAACTATAAACTTGAGGGATTTACAGATTTAGATTCCGGTATTAATTTTATCAACACATATGCAACAGATAATTCGTTGGATTTAAATCTTACTAATGATGAATGCAAAGAACTATTAAACATATCTAAAGGCAATACTTTAGTCTTGGTTTTAAGCTTACGCAGATTGAGTAAAAAACTACTTACAATTAAAGAATTAACTGCAGACTTCAAATCTTTTGATGTATGGAAATCCATAAAGAAATTTTCTGAACAATGTCCATCAAACACATATGAAGTTATTAGCGAATTCATGTATAAGGATACTTTTTCCCAATTAGAGAGTTACTTTAAAGATAATAATAGTAAATTATTCTATGAAATAATAAAAGTATTTGCTGTTACCCAAAAGAATGAAAGAAATAATGGGATAGATATTACCACACTGTGCGTATTGACATCTGGATAATATCCACAGGTTCAATCTGTTGTCGATGTATTAACTAATTATTTGATAATAGAAAAGAATAACAGCCAGTATTATATAAATGATTTTGCCGAAAAATATATAATAAATCGATTTGTTCCTGATTCAGTAGAATATGAACGTCTTTCAAGAGAAATCCTTGCTCGTCAAAACGAAGTATCACGTTCATTGAGTCAACTAGAAAATAGTAGACAAAATCGCTCTGAATTAAGCCAAATTATGACTGATTGGGAAATTATATCCGATGCTGATAAGATTAATGCAGCAAAAATCTATCATATATACGGTGAGGTAAAAAAGAAATGTGAATCTGCAAGCACTCAAAGCGTTGATGAAGCCATAGAAAACTTTCTTGATATATGTAGAGAAGCTGAAAGCATTACTGCGCATCCATACATAAAATATCAAAAAGCAAGAATTCTTCGATTGATAGAAGAATATCCAGCATTAGGTAAATCATATTCTGAAGAAATAATAAAAGCTTTCCAAGATACAGTTTACGTTATTAAAATAGTAGATCAATATTCCGGCATTCAATCCACTAAATCTTATGCTACGTTACTATGGTTCTTTGGTCAATATTTATACTCTCAGGGCAAAACTGATGAAGCAATACAAAAGTTAGAAGAGAGTAAACTTGCATTTGAACGTATAAATAAAATTGACTCTGAATACTGTAAGTGTATTTCTATATTATGTGAGATATATCTTAATACTTATCAGGACAATCCTTCACAAAACAAATCATATTTTATAAAAGCAGAAGAGATAGATAACATTTTAGAAAAGAACAAAAAACTCATGAAGCATAAAATGCGCCAATTCGTTTCACAACGTAGAAATACTATTGAAAATATCAGAAAAAATAATCCCAAGCTATAACAAACGGCTGCACCCGAAGACACAGCCGCTGATTCTCAAATATAAACCATGCACTCAAACACCGCTTCTCTCGCCATGTAAACAAAGCAGTTCTCCAGACCGAGCATCTTTTCAGTATCACTGCTGAGGATAGCTTTCTGATAGCAGCTGTCGGTCTGCTTCCAAAGCTCAACCTAACGAGAGATAGCATCACCGACTTTCCGTTCCATATCATCGAGGTACTGTATGATCTTACCATCATTGACGAGCCTGTGAAGCCTGTCGGGACAATGGCTGTCAGAGAAATGAAGATGATACCTGATGAAGTCAGTGGTGTAGGTCTTGCTTTCCTCAATCTGCGTATCGGCATTGAAGTGTGTGACGGTCACAGTGTTGGTGTCCAGTCGCCACAGCGGAACGAATTTCTTTTTCAGTGGGCTGTATCTGCTCATAAAAAATCCTCCTACTTATCGTTCAGATGTATCAGCGGGCGGTCATATAAATAGGCTAATTTTGTCCGCTGATATGATCTGCACATCGTTTAAAAACGAATAAGTACAAGGGTATGTCGAATGTTTTCTTGTCCGCTATTTGTCCGCTAAGGGTGCAAAAACTTAGCCAAAAACAGCGTAAACGAATTTTTGTGTATTGTTCTAAAATGCCGTATTTTCGGGCTTTTCTGCACATCTCGACAAGTCACGAAAAGTGCGCCGAGATTTTAGATTCCTGAAAGGCATAGATAGAAAAGCAAGCCACCGCAATGGAGATTTTGCTGCCTTGCTTTATTTCCACTGATAAGTCATCCTTTAGTGTTTTTGTTGTATTATTTATTAGATCCATTTTTCATACTCATCCTAATTTCCCGACTGGCATTCACCATATACAATAATCAAATTGTTTTTACTGATGAAGGCTGGTTTTAATTACTCAACAGTAAAAATATAACTCACTATTTTAATTTATTATAGCACATTTCCGCTGTACTTTCAATCAGATATAATGGAAATAAAATAATAAATCTAAATTCTGTCAAATGTTAAGTAGGATACGCTTATAACATACCAACAATCTCACCTGACTTCGATTTCTTTTTAGGCAGTCTTGATAACATTTAAATTCACCTTTATTGTTTATATAGAATTCTACCACCACATCTGTCCAATAAACCGTATAACTGCGTCACCGTGTCGCACTTCCTAAAATATCAAAGAAAGAGCAGTGCGGTTACTCAGCATTTACACCTCTCATAATCTTCACCGAGCAGAGCACTCCCGCAATCCCAGTAAAAGAAAACTGCGTCACAATGTCGCACCCATAAAAAACACCTTGCCGCAGTATAAATCTGTAGCAAGGTGTAAGCTATTCGTAATTCAAAATTGCACGATATTAACTTATGTCGCACCATTTTGCACAATTCCGGGACAAAAATTACTGTAATTTTCACCAATTGTTTTTTGCTGTTTCCGCATTGACAAAACAGGCTTCATAAGCTATAATTGAAAAAGGAGTTAAATAAAAACACTCCCGCAGGAGCAAGGCTTTGGCGAGCCTTACTCTTATCCTCAGACGATGCACGAACATCAATCTGATTCGCAGAAGTGCTTTGTACTGTGCTTATTATAGCACAGCTTACATACATTTGCAAGGGTTTTCAGATGCTTTTTCACGCACGTCTGAAAGCTCTTGTTTTTTATGATATACAAGGCGTAAATCCGCAGTGTATATCCCCACCTGCCCAACCAACAAAGGCAGTACAAATTGAATACCGGTTTTGCCATAACAAGACTTTGCGATGAGCCGTTCCGACGGTAAGCGAAGAAAGGGCGGATACCGAACGTAGCTGTATTGCTGTAATTCGTTTCGGGTGCGTCAAAGTCAAAAGTAACAAAGTACCGTTCAAAATGTAATCAGCACGGCGGAGTAGTTACCGCTACTTCGCTGTGTTATTATATTTATACCTTTAAGGACACTACAAATGCAGTATCCTTAATGGTGTAAATATATTCTGGAGCTAATACCCGGATTCGAACCGGGGACCTCATCCTTACCAAGGATGTGCTCTGCCGACTGAGCCATATTAGCAAACTCCTGACGGTTATTTATTATATCATATCATATCGACTTTGTCAAGGAAAATTTACGAATTTTAAAGGAGATACACCGTGACAGGTTTATTAACGTACAATGTATTCCCATAATCAAACAAACCGCATTGTTGTGCGGTTTGTAATTGGTACGGGTAACAGGACTTGAACCTGCACGCTTTCGCACCAGAACCTAAATCTGGCGTGTCTGCCAATTCCACCATACCCGTATATAAAAACGACGCTGAACGTTCAGCGTCGTATGGCGGAAAGAGAGGGATTCGAACCCTCGAACGGGTATTAGCCGTTACACGATTTCCAATCGTGCGCCTTAGACCAGCTCAGCCATCTTTCCACGACTTAAATATTTTATCATATTTTAGTTGTATTGTCAAGAACTTTTTGAAAAAAGTTCTTCAGAGTAAATTCCCAAAGTAAGTTCCACAGTGGTAATTTGAGTGGAACTTGCTTTAATAAGAAAAATGTGGTAATATTTTGTGTTAGGAGGAGCTTACCCGGACGAAACGTGAATTATCCGTGAAAGTTGCGTTGTGTAGCTTACACGGATAATTACATACTTTATCTTTTTACAAAAAATTGTGCTTTTTTCTCTTGACAAACACTATATGTTGTGGTATAATTTAAAAAAACAAACGAATGTACTTACTGCTTTTATATACAGTAAATTGAAAGGAAGATAATTATGGTAAAAGTAAATGTAAAAAACGGCACACTTGATCAGAAAGAGATAGATGCCTATGTTCAGTATGCGATTGAAGCTAATCCGGGAAAACTGGTAACCGAACTTGATATAAATCTTGACGGTGATTATGTCGATCTTACATATCATTTCGGTGAAATTCCGTTTGATCGCATCCGCCGTATCACAGGATATCTTGTTGGTACACTTGACAGATTTAATAACGCTAAAAAAGCTGAAGTTCAGGATAGAGTAAAGCACAGCATTACTCCTGAGGCTGAAGAAGATATTTATGTCACTGCTTAAACCGTCATTGTTCTCCAAAAAATGACAGTATATATTTAAGGCTATCCGCCCATACTTTTATTGTAAAATGAAAGTATGGGCGGTGTTTTTTTGTATTACAACAAGGTTGAGATAAGCGGTGTCAATACAGCAAAATTAAAGGTGCTCAAGGAGTCTGAAAAGATGGAACTTCTGCAAAAAATGCGTGACGGAGATCCTAATGCCAGAGAAGAGCTTATAAACGGCAATCTCCGCCTTGTACTGAGCGTTATACAGCGATTTTCCGGCAGGGGGGAGAACGCTGACGATCTGTTTCAGGTCGGCTGTATAGGGCTTATGAAAGCAATTGACAATTTTTGCCCTGATTTTAATGTCAGGTTCAGTACGTATGCTGTGCCTATGATAATGGGCGAACTGCGTCGGTACTTGCGCGATTCCGGCTCGATCCGTGTCAGCCGCTCAATGCGGGACCTTGCATATAAAGCTATGCAGGCAAGGGAGAAGCTGACTAACGAACACTCGAAAGAACCGACGATAGAGCAGATAGCAAAGGAGATCGACGCAAAGCGTGAGGACGTAGTAATTGCACTTGAGGCAGTAAGCGATCCGATATCGCTGTATGAGCCTGTTTTTTCTGAATCGGGCGACACAATATATATGATGGATCAGATAGGCGACAATAACGATGATAAGAACTGGCTTGACGAAATTGCTTTGAAAGAGGCAATAATAGGGCTTGATGACAGAGAAAAGAATATTCTTAAACTCCGCTTTTTCCGTGGAAAAACACAGGTAGAAGTAGCACATGAAATAGGTATCAGCCAGGCGCAGGTATCAAGGCTCGAAAAAGGCGCGCTCGGTAAAATAAAAAAAGCATTATAAACTAAAAATTTCAAACATATTGACTTGTGCAATTACGCATAGTATGTTTTATTATAAAATAAGCGTGTGTTGACCGTGAAGGTTGACAAACGCTTTTTTGTTTACATTTATTGAAAACCCACCTTTTATATGTTATACTGAAAACAGGGGTGAGCGTATGAAACGTAAAATAAACAGAAATACGATATTGAATATTGCGATCGTTGTACTTGTAGTAATATGTGCGGCGCTGTGTCGGTGCTTTGACAGACTTGCCGAAATTCCTGTATTACGGATCTGCAGAAGCTTAATATACATCGTATTGTTTTTGTGGTGGGGAGTTATGCTAAGAAAGCGTATAGTGCAGGTGCAGGCAAAGCGGTTTATGACAGCCATTTCGTTTCTTATAGTTTTTTGGGTACTGGTCAGAACCGTAAAATTCATTTTTGTTGAAAACCCTACAGTTATCCGCTTGCTGTGGTATTCTTACTATATACCTATGATATTTATTCCCGTGCTTTCGCTTTTAGTTACTCTTTCATTGGAAAAATCGGAAAATTATCAAATATCCGGAGTTAAGATATTGTTGTTTTCATTTTCTGCCATACTGGTTGCAACAGTGCTTACAAACGATTATCATTGCTTCGTTTTCAAGTTCCCGGAAAATGTACAGGTGTGGAGCGACAGTGATTACAGTTATTCGTTCGGATACTGCATTATTGCTATTTTTATACTTTTCTGCACTGTCAGCGCTCTTGCGGTGTTGATATACAAATGCCGCATACCAAAGACGAAAAAAATGATCGTTCTGCCTGTCATTCCTGTAGCTCTGATGGTAATATACAGTGTTTTATATGCTTGCGGTGCAATATCAAGCGGCACGATATTGCATAAGATCTCGGGAGATATGACGATTACAGCAAGTCTGCTGATAATGCTTACATTTGAATGTTGTATTTACAGTGGGCTGATTCGTTCCAATACGCATTATATCGAATTGTTATGTCCGTGTACGCTTCAGACGCTGATAACCGATGATGATTACAATGTTTTGCTGGCTTCGGACTGTGCGGAAATGCTGTCCAAAGAGGAGATGAGGTCTGCGGAAAAAATGCCGGTAACAATAAGCCGCGGTAAACGCCTTTCATCAACAAAGATCAAGGGCGGTCATGTCCTTTGGTTTGATGATCTGTCAGAACTTGAGGAGATCAACGAAAAGCTGGCTGAAATGAAAGATGATCTGAAGGAGGAATATGATCTTTTATGTGAAGAATATGAGCTTAAGAACAGAGAAGCCCATATTCTTGAAAGAGATAGGATATACGACCGAATACAGAAAGATACCGCAGGTCAGATAAAAGCTCTGAACAGTCTTATTGACAGATTTGAATTGGAAGAAAATGAAAATGAACGCAAAAAGCTTCTTGGCAGAATGGTGATAATAGGCGCATATCTGAAACGAAGAAATAATCTGATATTCCTCTCCGAGAAATCCGATATGATAAGCGAAAAAGAGCTTTATCTTGCGTTTCGCGAACTGATTGACAACCTTGAATTGTATGGCGTTACCTGTGGGCTTGATATAAAAGCGGATACTCCTTTGCCATCGTGTACTATCACTGAAATGTTTGATACTTTTGAGAAAATTCTGGAGCTGTCGCTTGAAAGCATAACTGCAGTCAACGTTGTTATAAATCGTAGCGCAAACGCTTGTAAAATGACTGTAATATCCGATGCCGTATCCGATCTGAGCATATTAAACGGCAGCAGGATAAGCGCAGTGCGCGATGATGACGGAGAGTGGCAGATAACATATACCGGGGAGGCGGAAAAATGTTTGACATAGGCAGAAAATTCAGGCTCAGAAGAGCTGTAAAAGAAGCATTCGATAATCTTCCTATCGGTATATGCTTTTTTGACAGAAACGGTATGGTTACATTATGTAATACACAGATGAATAAGCTTGTGTATGAGATCAGCGGGAACGATATCCGATATATAGACGACATATTTAATTTGCTCGGTGAAGAAAGAAGCTCGGGCGGCACAGTCATTATGGTCGACGGTAAAGCATGGCGTTTCAGACCGGATATCGTTATTGATGAATACGAAGACTGTTATACGCAGATAACCGCTACAGATGTAGACGAATTGTATGCATACAGGTTAAAACTCGAAGAAACAAGCAGAAAGCTCGAACGGGCGGGCGAGCGTATGAGAAAGCTGACCGAGAACATCAGAACGGTCATACGCGAGGAAGAAATACTCGGTATGAAGATCCGTATTCATGATGATATAGGCAGGAGCGTGATCGCGACCCGCAGTTTGCTTAACAATAACCGTCCGACAAATGAACTTGACCTTACTGTGTGGAAAAATGCGGTCAGGCTTCTTATGAGGGATAACGAAAAGAACAGCGGTACATACAGCTATGATATATCGGAACAGCTGAAAGAAACGTCTTCTGTTCTCGGGATTGAAATAAATATTACCGGAGATATTCCCGATTTGTTTTATAACAAGATATTCATCACAGCGGTCAGAGAGTGCGCAACGAATGCAGTACGTCATGCAGGCGCAGCAAAGCTGAACGTAAAATGCAGTAAATGCGGCGGAAGACAATGGATAGCCTTGTCAAATGACGGAAGAGCTCCGGATAGTACCGTTACTGAGGGCGGCGGTCTTTCATCGCTTCGTGACAGAATAGAAAAAAGCGGCGGGACAATGAACATAAACTCATATCCGTTTTTTGAGCTTGTAATATCTTTCCCGTTTAAAAAGGAGGTAACGCTATGACGCAGGTACTGATAGTTGAAGATCAGAAAATGATAAGGGAAAGCCTTGAAAATATGGTTACACAGACAGACGGCCTCAGACTTGCAGGCTCTCTGTCCTGTGCTGCACTTGCCGAGCAATACTGTATGCGGGGCGATATCGATCTGATACTTATGGATATTTGCACAGAAAATGACGAAAGCGGATTTGTCGCTACAGAAAAGATCAAGAAACGCTTTCCGACAATAAAAATAATCATCATAACATCTATGCTTGATTACTGCTATCTTGATAAGGCGAGGAATGTTGGGGCTGAAAGCATCTGGTTCAAAGATGCAAGCGCAGAAGAGCTGCTCAGCGTTATAACGAGGACGATAGACGGGGAGTGCGTATATCCCGACAAAATGCCGGAAGTACCGGTCGGTAACGCTACCAGTTACGAGTTTTCCGATGCCGAGATTAGAGTTCTGCGTCTTCTTGTGGAAGGTATGACATATAAGGAGATGGCACAGGAGCTTTGCGTTACTCCCGATTGTGTCAAGGCGCACGTCAGCAGTATGCTTTCTAAAACAGGTTATTCCTCAAAGACCAAGCTTGCCGCAGTTGTAACCTCAAAAAAACTGATTGTTAACGGATTTTGACATAAATTTTCAGCATTTACTTATAATTTACCCATTTGGGTAATGGCATAATTGGAACGGTATGGTATAATAACCTCAGATAAATAATCGCATTGCTTTTATAAAGCTGGCTGAGAAATACACTAAAGTCAAGGTCTGTATGCAGAAATGAGCTGAAAAAGGGGAGGGAACACATGGGCTTTTTTGAAAGAATGAAAAAATACAATTATAATGATGTAATTGAGATCTATGCGTCCTGCGGTCATATGTGTTACACCTATAGCTATAACTTCGATCTTGTTAAAAGTGGTGATAAATGGCTGTTCAGCTGTAATTGCTCGGTAAGCGACAAAGAAGAAAGAGTCAAATCGGATAACCGTGAGATAACGCAGGAAGAAGCAGAAAACGTAATCAAAGCGGCAGAGGAAAGCGATCTTGCGGATAAAATCAAGAAATACCGACCAAGACCGTTAAGCCGTGTGGTTTTTGTATGCGATGAAACGATGTATTCGAGCAACCTGAAGTTTGCAGACGGCACTAATCTTAATGCAGAATGCAAGGTCAGCGAAAATGTTAAGGATTTGTTTTATGCTCTGGCAGAAAAGTACGGAGAGGAAGAGGCTTCCTGATTTTGCAGGGATAACACTACAGTCTGCTATATTGTTAATAAGATATGACGATAGTCAACTGCGTAAATATGCAAACAATAATTATAAGGTAAAAAAGCTGATAAGCTTAAATAAAGATGAAACAGGAGGAATATAATGGGACTTTTTGACAGACTTAAAAACACAGCGGCAAGCGCTGTAGGAAGTGCGGTAAACAATGCCGCAATGTCTTTGGGCAATAAGAGCGAAACATTTACATTCACGGCACTTCCGGAAAGTCTTGCACAAATGCAGGCACTGCCTGAGGCAAATCTTGATTCGCCGTTCAAAACTGCCGCTCTTACAGTATGCGCACTTTGCGCTTATGCGGCGGACAAAAATATCGGTACGGAAATGCTCAACTGGTTGAGAGGACCGCGCCCGCTAAACGGCGCTGAAATTTCATTCCTCAATGACCGTTTCCGTGACGGAAAGACCTATATCCCGTTCTCATATTTTGAGGGAGCAACACCGGATAATGATTACACGCCTTCAGAACCGTTCAGAGTAACAGTGCAGAGCACACACGTTTCAGGCGAGGAGCAGGGCTATATGAAGCTGTTTATTCCTTGCGGCGGCGCAGACAGCCCAAGACCCATAAAACTGCGTATGAAGGGCGACGGCAAATGGTTCTTATGGGAGCAGTACCTGCTTACAGGTATACGCACACCCAAATCCGCAGACCCCTGGGCATAAGCTGTAACGGCTTATGTTCGCATAAATCAGGTAAATTCAGAGTATGAAAGGATGAATAGTATGAATCTTATTGGTAAATGGAAAGTTAAAGAATTGCCGGTTTATCCCGAACCGGGTAAAATGATTTTCGTAGCGGTTGAAGACTTCCCGAAGTATATCACTGACGAGGATCTGCTTAACGATTATATGCAGCAGGCTTCTTTTATTTACGAATTTTGCGAAGACGGCACGGTTGAAATAATGATGCCTATTCCGGAAGGAATGATGGAAAAGGCAAAGGAGCAGGGAGCTAAGATAAAAGATAACTACGGAGTGATCGACACTACCGTGTGGAAGGAAGAAGACGGTAAGTTATTCTATGATACAAAAATAAATGGTACTGTTATGGATGAGCCTGTTTCTTCATTTGCTGAAATAAAGGAAGCGGAAGACGGCACTATCCGTTTTAACGCAGGCTTCACCGTTTTAGAAAGAGTATGATCTCCTTGTTGATCGGGGGTTACCACCGTATGCTGCGGCATACGGTGGTTCTTTTTATAAATCTCCCGGTTTTGTCTTGAAATCTTCCTGATAAAGTGCTATAATCATACGTCGAGTGATCAAGAAAAGAAGGTTATTTTTTGGCAGAAAAAGCAAGATCCGTTTCCCCTGAATTTTTCGGAACAGAAAGCGTGTGGAAGATAATGCTCCGTATCGCTCCGCCAATAATGCTGGCTCAGCTGATACAGGCAATGTACAATATAATCGATAGTCTGTTTGTCGGACAGTATTCCGATGACGGTCTGACCGCCCTGTCGGCTATCTATCCCGTTCAGCTTATCATAATAGCTCTTGCGGTCGGTACGGGAGTTGGGACCAATACGCTTATGGCAAAGCAGTATGCGCTGAGGGACGAAAAAGGCGCAGATCATACGGCAGGTGTCGGAACTGTTCTTGCTGTGATAATGTGGGCGCTGATTTCCGTAATATCAATGGTGTTTATGGGATCGTACGTTGCAATATCGGCTCAGTCGCCCGTTGCAATGCAGTACGCAAACGAGTACGGTATGATAGTAAGCATAGGAAGCATAGGACTTTTCCTTGAAGGAAACTGGACAAAGGTGCTTCAGTCGGAAGGCAATATGAAACTGCCGATGATCGCTCAGATTGTCGGAGCGGTAACGAATATCGTTCTTGACCCGTTGCTGATTTTTACCGCAGGACTTGGGATAAAGGGTGCGGCAATAGCTACCGTTATAGGTCAGATAGCCGCCGCAGTTATCGTCGGTGTAAAAGGCGCACGAAAGCCGCCCTAAATAAAGCGTATCCCGTCTATCGCAAAAAGCATATACAAGCTCGGTTATCCCTCAATATGTATGCAAGCACTTTACACTGTTTACATAGCAATTCTGAACATTATACTTGCGGGATTTTGCGACGAGGCTGTGACCGTGCTCGGACTTTATTATAAATTGCAATCGTTCTTCTTTATTCCGCTTCTGGGTTTGCAGACGTGTATCGTACCTGTACTCAGCTACAATTATACATCGGGAGATTATCTCAGATGCAGAAGGATTTTCCGCAGCTCACTGATAATTTCCGGTGTATTTATGATACTCGGCGTATTGTCGTTTGAGCTTATCCCCACTCAGCTTATAGGGCTGTTTACTCAGAGCGAAACGGTAAAAAGCATAGGCGCAGTGGGTTTCCGACTGATAGGAGCAAGCTTTATCCCCGCCGTATTTTCGTTTATGACACCGGTTTTCTTTCAATCGATAGGTTATTCCAAGACCAGTACGTTCCTTTCCGTATTACGTCAGCTTATCTGTCTGGTACCGTTATTCTGGATATTCTCGTTTATCGGTCTGGATTACGCATGGCTTGCATTTCCGCTGACCGAGGTAATTACAGGAGCTATCGGTATGGGAATGTACTATTATGCTGTAAAACGTTTTTGAATTATGATATAAAAATTCCCCGTTTATCTTTTGGTAAACGGGGCTGATCTTTATAGGCTCTATAATAAATGATGGGAAAACCAAGAACCGAAATACAGAAAAACTCCGCTCTTGTTACAGAGCGGAGTTGAATGTTATTCAATTTTCTTTATATGTTTATTACTGTTGAAAATAAGACATACGGCAACGCCCATAATGCCTATTATGAAAAATATGAGTGCCGCACCCGAGCCTTTTCCGCTTCCGAATATATTGCACATAAGCGAATTATGGGGCATAGCCGCCATTAAAGGCTCTGCAAAAGTGTCTACTGCCAATCCGCCTAAAAAATTGCCCAGCGGAATAGTAAAGAACTGCAATGTGTTTCTTGCGGAATATACACGTCCCTGCATATGGCAAGGTACTTTTGTACGCATTATAACATCAAGGTTTGCGCTCATCATCGGTATGAGTATCCATCCGAGCACAGCGCCTGTACACCATAGAAGCGGTGTTTGCCCGAATGCAAGAAAGAAGTTTTCCGTACTCATTGAAAACAGCAGAGAAAGACATATCACCCTTCTTCTGCTTTTAGGCTTCGGCATGAGTGTAGCAATTATGCTGCCTATAAGCGTTGCAACGCCTACACAGGTACTTACTGCACCAAGTGCTTGTGTGCCTCCGCCTTTTCGTGACAGCACCATAGCAGGCAGAACTGCTTCATACATAGACGCAACCAGATTTATTGCCGACAGATACATGATAAGCATGAGTACCTGTTTGTGAGATTTTAAAAAATCAAGACCGCTTTTAGCGGATTTAATCAATGAAAGCTCGGCGCTTTCTGCAGATTGCTTTGGTATACGGATAAAAAACATCAGCGTAATAAAGGCTACCGCAAATGTCAGAAGATCGACAGTCAATACTGCTTCAAGTCCTGAAAATGAATAAACAGCAGTGGCGATCACAGGGGTAAGTATAGAGGACAGCGATGATGAAAAATACCTCAGACCGCCTATTTTCTGATAGTGCTTTTCGGGTACAAGCGCAGTTGACGCTATTTCCGATGCAGGCTGTTGAACAGTGTTCATCAGTCCGCCTATCGCATTGACAATATACAAGTGCCACACCTGCAAGGCGTTACACGCAAACAGCAGTATGACCGTAATGGTACACAACGCCGATATACTGTCGCATATAAGCATGGTTTTCTTTTTGTCGAACCTGTCGCACAGCGCACCTGCAAATATGCTGAGCAATACATACGGTGCATATGATGTGATCGTAAGCATAGCTGTATACAGTGCTGAGCCGCTTTCTCCGTACAGCCAGAGTACAAGCGCATAGCTTGTCATAGCACTTCCCGGTGCGGAAAGTGATTGAGTGAGCCAAAGCAGTATAAACTGCCCAAAGCTCTTACTTTCATTATTTTTATTCATAACCTTGCTCCTTATATTTTATGTTTTCAAAAAAGCAAGGTCAGCGGATAATGTATTAAGTTTTCTCCATGCGGTTATCCGCTAAGCCTTGCATGGAGCTAAGATGGCGCAGATTACCAATGTAATCACTCCTTAAGAAAATATAATTTAAATCAGAACTTGACAACTTCCTGCGGCTTTGTGAACGATGACAGGGTAGCAGTGGCATTTTTAAAGTAAAATACCTGCGTGTTGCCGTCATCCGCATCATACAGAGCCTTAAGCTCAGGGTAGGCATCAAGCATCGAAACTCTTGCCGCACGATCGTCGTCCTCGACAAGCTCCCCTTCAATTCTCAGCCAGTCGCCGTCAGCCATAGCGCATATCTCAACATTGGGATTTGCGGCTATCTGATGCGATACCGCCTTTTTCTTACCTGTCTGTATATACAGCTTCCCGTTGTAGATGTGAGCCGTACCGAAAGGTCTTACCTTCGGCTTGTCACCGTCAACAGTCGCAAGATAATATGTACTTGCGGCTTTCAGAAATTTGCATACATCAAGTAAAGTTTTCATAGATATACCTCCTGAATTAAAACCCTTAACGGGAATATAGACTATTTTATAACTGCCTTGAAAGCGTTGTAATTTTGCGCTTCGCGCTCGGTATGGAATACTGCAAATTCTATCGCCTTAAAATAACTTCCGAATGTCTTTAACTGCTCCGCAAACACCTTTGCTACAACGCCCGGCGGGTTCATAAACGCACCACAGCCGAAAGCGCCGAGTATCAGCGCTTCGTTATCGTTTGCCGCCGCAATTTCAAATATCCTGCGTATCCTTGAGCAAAGTAGCTCCGCAAGCTCTTCATCGGTCACTTTCGCTTGCTTATCGCCTGCTCCCGGGTTCATACTGTTGCTCGGCTTCGGACGCAGATTTGGTGCAGCACAGGTGATAATGTTCACCTTCTGCCATTCGCTTTCGGGTAACAGCTTCGGTACACTTGTATCGCTCTTAATAACATATACATCGGGCGTATAGATACAGTCGTCATTGTACAGCGGATTTCTTGCGGCTCTGTGCGGAGTGTAAAAGCAACCCCACATATCGCCTGAATTAAGACAAGGATATAGCGTTGAACAACGGCAGATAGCCTCCTCCTGAGCCGAAGAACCGTGTGTTACACCTCCGCCCGGGTTACTTGCCGAAGCAAAATTCAGTACACAGGTCTTCATACCTTGCTTTGCGTATTCAACAGCCGCTTCAAGCGAACGTTTACCGCTTACTGTAACTGTCGGTGAATATCCTTTCGACTGCGGCAAATCCACCGCTTCATTCGCTCCCGTAAATTTCTGGTTTGCGATAGAATTGCTCACAGCCGCCTTAAGTACGGCATTGCTCTTATACTGTTTTATTGTATCATCAAAAACATCTATGTTGATTTGTCGTTTGTCCTGCATATTGTTCCTTTCGTGTATTATTTTTCTGACGCTCCGATCAGATCGTTCATAATATCGGAAGCATCATCCGCTCCGTCCATACCGTCAAGCATTTTCTCAACAGTGGTTTTATCCTTATCATCCTCATATTCGCTCTTGTATTTCTTCGGCTTGTCATTATCAAGACGGCGCATAAGTATCGCCTGCTTGTATAAGTCCGGCATCTCCTCGGCAAGCTTTTTCCTGTCTGCCATAGGCACCTTATCGCCGTTCATTATCCGCATGGCTATCTTAAGGAGCTTGCCGTAATCGGTGAATTTCTTACCGCTTTTTTCAGCCTGCTTTTCTGCCTCGCGCATTTGTTCAAGCTGCTGCATTGCGCTGTCATATTCCTGCTTTTTCTGCTCTCTCAGCTGTTCAAGCCTTGTCTTTTCCTCGGCGCGAGCGTCTTCGGAAGTAGTGCTTTCCTGTGCTTTCTGCTTCTCATCTGCACCTGTTTTATTCTGCACAGTCTGCCGATTGATTTGATTTTGCGCAGGCGTGTATAAGCCTGTAGGTTTTAATGTTACGTTCATATATATTCTCCTTTGTCCTGATATTTCATCGTATCGTAAATAAATCAAAAGGGCAGACAACTCCCGTCATCTGCCCCGATATTCAGTTTAATTACTTTGAAAAGCTGTACTTATCCGAAAAATCAAAAGTAGCAAAATAATCCTCGGGCTTTTCTGCACGGCGTATAAGCTTGAACGAGCCGTCCTCCTTCAGAAGGACCTCGGCACTGCGGAGCTTACCGTTGTAGTTATAACCCATCGAGAAGCCGTGAGCTCCCGTGTCATGGATATAGATTATATCGCCTATATCAATCTTAGGAAGCATACGGTCAACGGCGAACTTATCGCAGTTTTCGCAAAGACCGCCTGTAATGTCGTACTTGTGGTCGCAGGGCTGATTTTCCTTGCCCATGACCGTAATATGATGATATGCACCGTAGATGGCAGGACGCATAAGGTTAGCGGCACAAGCATCAAGACCGATATATTCCTTGTAGATGTGCTTTTCGCGGATAGCCTTTGCAACAAGCGCACCGTTGGGTGCAAGCATATATCTGCCAAGCTCAGTGAAGATAGCAACATCGCCCATACCTGCGGGAACGAGTATCTCTTCATAAGCCTTGCGTACGCCCTCACCGATAACCTTTATATCGTTTGCGGGCTGGTCGGGCTTATAAGGAACGCCCACGCCGCCGGACAGATTGATGAAGCTTAACTGTACGCCTGTCTTTTCCTTTATCTCAACAGCCGTTCTGAACAGAATACCTGCGAGTACGGGGTAATACTCGTTTGTCAGCGTGTTGCTTGCAAGGAATGCGTGCATACCGAAACGCTTTGCGCCTTTTTCCTTAAGTATCTTGTATGCTTCGATTATCTGCTCGTGGGTCATACCGTACTTTGCGTCCTTGGGGGTATCCATTACATTGCCCTTTTCGCTTGTCTTGAATTCACCGCCGGGATTGTAACGACAGCAGATGGTTTCGGGGATACCTGTCAGCTTGTCGAGTACATCTATATGCGTGAAATCGTCAAGGTTAATTATAGCGCCGAGCTTGTAAGCGAGCTTGAAGTCCTCGTCGGGAGTAGCGTTTGAACTGAACATTATATCATGCTGTTTAGCGCCCACCTTATCGGACAGCATAAGTTCCGTGTAGCTTGAGCAGTCAAAGCCGCAGCCCTCTTCCTTAAGTATTTCCATAAGGTAGGGATTGGGTGTTGCCTTTACGGCAAAATATTCTCTGAAACCCTTGTTCCACGAGAATGCGTCATACAGCTTTCTTGCTGTTTCTCTTATTCCTTTTTCATCGTAAATGTGGAAAGGCGTGGGGATCTCCTTTATGATCTCCTCCAGCTTTTCCTTGGTGGTGAAAGGTACTTTGCTCATTTTTATGCCTCTTTCTTTTGTTTATATTCTGCCGTTTCGTTACGGCTTGATTTATAGTTTGCTTTTACTCAGACTCCGAGGTACTTTGCAAGGAAGTCAACGGACATCTTTATCCACTGCTTGCAGTTGTCAAGATAGAAAGCCTCGTTCCAGCCTGTTACCTTGTCGCAGGTCGAAAGTCCGTGAGGACCGCAGTCGAACATATGCAGTTCAACGGGTACTTTATTTGATACGCAAGCCTTAGCCATAACAAGGCTGTTCTGTGCGGGAACGCAGTCATCGTTTGCGGTGCACCATAAGAATATGGGCGGCGTTTTGGGTGTTACACGGTTTTCAATAGACAGCTTTGACAGCTCATCTCTTGAAGCGTCCTTGCCGAGCAGTACGTCAAACGAACCCTTGTGCGGATTTGTTGTACCGCTGATAACAGGGTAGCTGAGTATCGCCGCATCGGGACGGATATCCTCGGGCTTACAGCCGAGCGCCTTGTATATTGACGGATCCTGCCACATTGTAGCGGTACAAGCGGCAAGGTGTCCACCTGCACTTGCGCCCCATACCGCGAGCTTGTTCGGATCTATGCCGAACTCGTCGCATCTCTGCCTTAATTTCAGGATAGCATATGAAGCATTGAGAAGCGGGGCAGGGTGTCGTGCATTGCAGCTGTATATAAGTACAAAAGCGTTATAGCCCTCGGTGAGATAGTGCATAGCAACAGGTTCGCCCTCTCTTGCGGAGCAATATTCATATCCTCCTCCGGGAAGAATGAGAATGCCCGGACGTTTTTCACAGAACGGAAGACCTTCAACGTTGTCAAGCATATACGCCTTTAAAAATACCGTCTTTTCTTCGTTAAGAAAGTATGTCTTTATAGTCATGCTGTAATCCTTTCTTTATGTCAATTTCCGCGTTTTAAGCGGAGATACAGTTTCACACAATAATTGTACTACTTTTTGGTGCAAAAATCAAGGGGCTGTGACACAATTCTTCAGACTGTCAAAAAACCTTTAAAAATTTTTAAATAGGGTCGCAGGGGCAAAGCTCCCGACAGAGACTAGGGGCGGCAGCCCAAGAAAAATAGGGGACTGTGACACAATTCTTCAGCTTATCAAATTACATTAAAACAACAATACAATATATTGTAAAACATCAAAACAATAAATATACTGGAAACATTGCTGAAAACAGCTTCCGTACACCCAAGTTGTTAATAATTTCGTGAGCATATCGGTGCAACTGAATTATCACCGACTATCCAAAAAGAACGCTACTATCCTGAGATATCTGTACTAAAATG